>ERZ1066125.7-NODE-7-length-239216-cov-29.790271_pt1 | contig 239216 bp, 193 predicted proteins | sample MGYA00382772_ERZ1066125 | MGnify/ENA primary metagenome ERZ1066125 (study PRJEB33369, sample SAMEA5778355) | biofilm metagenome | biome: Industrial cooling water; feature: Water cooling tower basin; material: Biofilm | place: United Arab Emirates | collected... | reverse complement strand
CCTCTGTTCCGATGGCCTAACAGACCCGAATTTCAACTAGATTCTGGACAACGTCTTTTAGCAGCACTGTCATTTATATTACCTATGCTTTTAAATATAGTAGAGATATTGTCAATCCACGTAGTTGACATGTTCTGAACGTTGATCCTTGATCTTATTTTTGTGGCATCACTAATCAAGCGTTGATTTGCTGCATTCAGTAAGCCCAATTTTTCTTGAAGGTCTTTTTTACAAGCCACCAATTTTGCACGTGACTCATATAATTTTTCGAAATTATAAGTAGGCGAGTAGCGTTGGGGAATATTAGCAATTAGTTGAGAACCTAAGGTTGGGTTGTCCGCAACGGATGACCATTTTATTCGAGATTTTCCGCTTTTCGAACCGCTAACTAGCTCCATCATTCCCGGGTTATCCAAGAGTCGAAACGCGGCTTCGTTCCCACGCGATAATTCCCGCCAAAGCCAGGATTGCCGATTGGCATACGGGCCGTAATTTCCTGGGTTCATTAAATCCACGAAGTACCCCAAGGCAACAAGTGCCCCACCTGAAGTGCCGACTAAAATATCCGGTGCCAATCGCCTATCAGGAGGAACATTGGGTTGTTGTTTACGAATTTCGCGCTCCATTGCTTCAAGAACGCCGCCGAACCAAGCGGCTCTCGCACTACCACCGGAAAAAACAAAGGCGATCTTTTTCTTCGGATTGCTTGTTTTGAGCGAAATTAGTTTAGCGACGAGTTCTTGAACATTTAGAAAAGTGTCTGGCATGTGGCTCTCCTATTCTTTCTGGTTAAAACCGGTAAGTTGGCTTCGCTGAACGGCCGATACTGTTTTGCAGGCCAAAACCTACTCCAACGCAGATTGATGGTCAATAGCAGTTGCAGTGTTGGAATCACTGAGTGCCCATCTGGTTTTTTCCTCAGTGAACTATTTCCCTAAAGGCTACATTTACCGCTGTCCACCCCCCGCCTTCGCCTCTTCGGCCTTTTTCTTCAAATCGCCTTTCAGATGGTTGTTGTACCAATCCAGGATGCGCTGGTGGTAATCCTTCACTTCTTCGAGGGTCGAAGTCGGCATGCCGTGGCCGCCGTTGGTGTAACTGACCCAGGCGACTTCTTTGCCCAGGCGGCGCAGCGCGTAATACATCTCCATTGCCTGGCGCGCGGGGACGTTGTGATCCTGTTCACCGGTCATCAGCAGCAACGGGGTTTTGATGCGGTCGGCGAACATAATGGCGGAATGCGCGATGTATTTTTGCGGCTGCTGCCACAGCGTAGCGCCGATGCGATCCTGGCTCTTTTCGGGCGCGTGGATGTTGCGCACGCCCAGGCGCGGGCTGTCGGTGTAGAAGCTGACCATGTTCACTTTGCCCGAAATGTTGATCGCCGCTTTGAAGCGGTTGGTTTGCGTGATCAACAGGTTCGTGGCGTACCCGCCGTAGCTGGTCCCTTGCACGCCCAGGCGTTCGGGATCGGCGACGCCAATTTCGATCAATTTGTTGGCGGCGGCGGTGACGCCTTTGACCCAGGCTTCCCCGGGGTAGCCTTGTTCCAAGTTGACCGAAGGCTGCACAACGGCGTAGCCGTTATTGGTCAACACGTTGATCGTTCCCTGAAAGCTGTCGTCGAAGAACTGTTCGTAGATGTTGAAGACGGTCGGATATTTTTTGCCCGGCTCGTAATCCACCGGGTAATACACCACGCCGTAGCTGCGCGTGCCGTCTACGTCCAGGTACGAAATCAGTTCGGTTTTGCTCAATCGTTTGGCTTTTAGTTGCGGGTTGGCTTCGGTCAGACGGCGGACGTTCTTGAAGTCGGCATCGGCGACAAACACATCAGCAGGGCGATTGCCTTCGGCGGCGCTGAAGACGAATGTTTTGCCGTCTTTCGACAACCGGAAATTGGAATAGATGCGCGCGTCTTTCAGCAGATCGGTCATCTGTTTGCTGGCGCGGTTGTATTTGACCAGGCCGCGTTCCCATTTCGTGCGCGAAGCGTAAGTCAGGTAGATGTCATCACTGTTCCATTCGATGACCTGATAACGCGGAGCTTCTTTGTCCTCTTCGTTTATCTTCAGGAAATTTTCTTTCGCGCCCGTTGTCGCATCCACCAACCATAAGCCTTCTTTGTTCGATGCAATCAGCCAATCGCCTTTGGCGCTCAATCGCACGGCGTTAAAACGTTCTTTCTCGTTCTTCTTTTCTTTCTCCCCGTCGCCCTTTCCCCCAGTCTCCCCGTCTTTCTTCTCATCCTTCTTCCCCGTAATCTGCCGAGCTTCCTTGTCGTCCACCGAAGCCTTGAACAGGTTGCCGTCTTTGGCGTAAGCGTAATGTCGCCCGTCGCGCGACCAAATCAGTGTGATTCCTTTGGTGGATTTGAGCAGTGTGCGGGCTTCGCCACCGGCGGCGGGTTTGGCCATCAACTGATTTTCGCTGCCGAAGATCACGTCGTAATCGGTCTTTTTGGTGATGTCTTCCTGATAGGTCAGCAAGCCGCCGTCTTCGCTGAGGTTGTAATCGTTGAGTTTGGTGTTGGCAATGACTTCGCGCATTTCGCCGGATTTCAGGTCGTAAGCCGCCAGCGAACGTTGCGCCGCCATGCGTCGCAATTCATCCCAAGCCAGAAACGGTTCTTTGGTTGAATGGACGACGACTGTGGCTTTGGTTTCGGCCAGGAAGCGTTCGCGCGCCTGTTTGCGCCATTCCGCCGGGCGCAACGTCAACAGCAATTGATCGCCTGTTGGCGTCCAAATCAGTTCGGAGTTTCCTGCAACCATTTTGGCCGCGGGCAATTTGACGGGCTGCAACTTGTTGCTGGCGCGCTCCCAGATAGCAGGCTCGAACAGGTCGCCATTGAACACCAGCATCGCCAAACGGCTACCGTCCGGTGACCATTTCATCTGGCGGACCTGGCGTTTTTCGCCGAAGAGCTTTTGCGACTTTCCTGTTTGCGTATCAATCACCAGCACGTCAGTGTTTGCAGGCGCAAAGTATGTCGGATCGCCGAACCTAGAATTATCAATGCCGATGCGGTCACGCAAACTGCCAGCGACGGCGGCAATCCAACGCCCATCGTCGCTGACATCGGCTACGCTGACGTTCGTTACGTCGAGCAAATCGTCAACGGTGAACGCCTGTTGATTTTGAGCGCTGGAAACAAACGGCGGGATCAACGTCAAAGCGGCGATCCAGATAAATACGAATGAACGGCGGGTGATTGAGTGACGCATAACTGGCCTCCGACAGATTGAAGTCTGTTTGACTGTAATGAAAGTTGAAATGCGGTTGACGCGCGCACTCTACTTCTCACTCTTTCATAGATCAAATATCTTCGGAGGCGAAAAATACAAAAGCCGCAGTGGAGATTGAATCTCACACTGCGGCTTTTGAAGTAGAACCAGTCGCCAGATGGCGGAACAAGGAATGATTACAGACCTTTCTTGGCGATGTATTTGATCAGGTCGCGGACGCGGCAGGAATAGCCCCACTCGTTGTCGTACCACGACAGGATTTTCAGCAGATTGCCACCGATGACTTTGGTGTATTCGGCGTCCACGATGGACGAATTGGAATTGCCTCGGAAGTCCGTGGAAACCAGCGGCGCGGTTTCATAACCGAGGATGCCTTTCAGCGCGCCGTTGGCGGCATCGCTCAGAGCTTTGTTGACTTCTTCGGTGGTGGTTTCTTTGTCCAGTTCCATCACCACGTCCACGACCGAAACGTTCGGCGTGGGAACGCGGACAGAAATGCCGTCGAATTTGCCTTTGAGTTCCGGCAACACCAACGCAACGGCTTTGGCCGCGCCGGTCGAAGTCGGAATCATCGAAAGCGCGCCCGCGCGAGCACGGCGCAAATCCTTGTGCGGGAAATCCAGAATCACCTGATCGTTCGTGTACGAATGGATGGTGGTCATCTGGGCTTTTTTGATGCCGAATTTGTCGTTAATGACTTTGGCGACCGGAGCCAGGCAGTTCGTGGTGCAAGAAGCATTCGACAGCACGTGATGTTTCGCCGGATCGTAGGAGCCTTCGTTGACGCCGAGCACAATGGTGATGTCTTCACCTTTGGCCGGGGCGCTGATGATGACTTTTTTGACTGCGCCGCGCAGGTGAGCGGCAGCTTTTTCCTTGTCGGTGAAACGACCGGTGGATTCGACGACGACTTCCGCGCCGACTTCTTCCCACGGGATCAGTTTCGGGTCTTTTTCGGCGAACACGCGGAAAGTGTCGCCTGCGACGGTGATGGTGTTTTCAGTGTGACTGATTTCCTGTTCCAGATTGCCGAGGATCGAATCGTATTTCAGCAAGTGAGCCAGCGTTTTGGTGTCGGTCAGGTCGTTGACCGCCACAATATCGAAATCTTTGTCTCCCAGCGCAGACCGCAGCACGTTACGTCCAATGCGGCCAAAGCCATTGATACCTACTTTGATAGCCATTGTTCTTCTCCTGATTTAGGGTTGTGATTGAGTGGTCTTCAAGGCGATGGCTACAGATGCGAATCGCAGCCAAGCTTGAAGTTCGGGAAAGTAGCGTAGCGTGCCGGAGGTGTCAACCGAAGTTTGACAAGTGGGCAAACCAGGACGAATTGATTGGCTGCAATTGCGTACATCTCATAATGGGTTTGCTGATTTTCGACCCTGTCAGGCCGGTCAGGCCGGTCAGGTTTGCGGCGTCAGTTTCAAACGTCCAACCAAAGCCGCGAAGCGTGGATCGGATCGCAATGGTTTGAGGCGAGGTTCGACGACCAGATAAGGAAAGTATTCGCTGCGTTCTTCAAACGCTTTTTCCAGCAGAGCGAATGCCTGTTGTTTATCTCCCAGCGCAGTTTGAATGATGGCCTGATCGTAAGCCGAAAGTTTACGTTGCGACTGATTGGCCAGCGCTTCGTCCAGCAAATGCCGGGCTTCGGCTTTGTTGCCGCTGATGGCCTGGGCGTGAATCAACGCGGCCAGAATGACCGATGCGTTGCCGGAAAGTTCGCGGGCTTTGGTCAGTTCTTCGATGGCTTCGCGAGTTTTGCCCATCTGTTCATAAGACAATCCCAGATAACGGCGCGCGGCGAAAAAGTTCGGATCAATGGCCAGAGTTTTCTGGCATTGTTCGATGGCTTCCTGGTATTGCCCGGCGTTGTACAACATCCAGGCCAGGTGCGAACTGATAATCAGCGAAAGAGGCGCCAATTCCTGACAACGACGAGCCTCTTCGATTGCTTCGGCAGGACGACCGACGGCCATCAGATAACTGGAATACCATTGATGCGCCGTGGCGTAATTGGAATCCAGAGAGATGGCGCGTTTGAATTCTTCTTCGGCTCCGACCCAATCCCAATCGTAACGATGTTTGACGAAGGCCAACGAGCTGTGCGCTTCTGCCAGCGTGTCGTCCAACGCCAAGGCCCGTTCGGCGGCTTCTTTGGCTTTGGCTCCGGCTTCGGCGGAACTGACCGCGCCGTAGGTTCCGAGCATGTTGTAAGAATCGGCCAGTCCGGCGTAAGCCGGAGCGTAATTCGGCGCGCGTTGAATCGCCTGCTCGAACGCATCAACGCCGCGTTTGAGGTCGGCGACCGTTCGGCGATTCCAGTGATAACGTCCGCGCAGATACAACTGATAAGCTTCGCGCACAGCCTGTTCTTCGGGTGTCAAATCCAGTTTCAATCGTTGCGAAACTTCACGCGTGATTTCTTCCTGCAAGGCCATCAATTCGCCGGGCTTGCGTTCGTATTTCTGTCCCCAGATGAAGCTGTTGTCTTTGGCATCAACCAATTCGACGTTGACGGCCATCATGTTGTCGCGTTTGGTTATGCTGCCGGTCAGCACCAGCGGAACCTGCAAATCAAGGCCGACGTCGCGCGGATTCGGCATGGCCGTCGAACCTGTCACCTTGTACCGTTGCACTGAAACCATCGAACGGACTTTCAGTTTGGGAATGCGCGACAGGTTTTGAATCAATCCCTGCGTGACGCCGTCGGCCAGCGAATCAGTCAACGGTTCCGCGCTCAATCGAGCAAAGGGCAACACGGCGATGGAATCGGTGACCTGCGGCGCAGGTTTCCAGATGTAATACGCCAGCGCGGCAATCAGCGTCAGCATTGCCAATGCCACCAATCCCACCGTGCGTTTATTGTCCTGCACTTTGCCGAACAGAAATTCGGCGCTCGAAAGCGAGCGCGTAGGTTCGAACACTTCGGTGTCGTAACTGAGCGGTTGCAAAGTGTCGGCGCTTCTGCGACCGCTTCCGCTGTTGCTGCCGCTTCTGCGCAAACTGCCGCTGCGACGAAAACTGCTGTTGCTGAAATTTTCGCCGATGGGCGTAGTGCGATTTTGTCTGGCTTGTTCGGCCTTGAATTCCAGTTGCTGTTTCAAACGTTTGAGGTCGTTGAGCAATTCCTTGGCGGTTTGATAACGATTTTCGCGGTTCTTGGCCAGGGCTTTGGAAACGATCCATTGCAATTCCGCCGGAGCGTCAGGCAACAGGTTGGTGATTGACACTGGTTCGCCTTCCAGCACAGCGGCCATCACATCGCTCATCGTTTCGCCGCGAAACGGTTTGTGCCCGGTGACCATTTCGTAAATCACACAACCCAGACTGAACAGATCGCTGCGTGAATCCACGCGATGGCCGCGCGCCTGTTCCGGCGACATATAACTGACCGTTCCCATAATCACGCCCGGCGAAGTGTCGCGCAGCGGTTTGGTCGCCGCTTCGGGATCAACATCTTCGTCCGAATCGAATTTTTCCGTCAGCTTGGCCAACCCGAAATCCAGCACTTTGACGTATCCGTCCGGACGCAGCATGACGTTTTCAGGTTTGATGTCGCGGTGAACGATTCCGGCGGCGTGCGCGGCCACCAAAGCATTGGCGACCTGTATGGCCACGTCCAGCGCGTCAATCAAATTCAGGGTGCCGAGTTTGATGCGTTGATTGATTGTCTGGCCTTCGACAAATTCGGTGGCGATGAAATGCGTTTCGTTGTCGTGGCCGATTTCAAAAATGGTGATGATGTTCGGATGATTGAGCGCCGATGCCGCGCGCGCTTCCTGCTCGAAACGATGCACGCGCTCTTCGTCGGAAGTGAATTGCGTCAGCAACAATTTCAACGCCACACGCCGACCGAGTTTGGTGTCCTGCGCCAGATAAATTTCACCCATCCCGCCGCTGCCGAGCTGCGAAAGAATCACATAGTGGTTGAATCGCACACCGGATGCGATAGCCATATCGAACCGTCTCCGAAAAAGATTTTGGATAACACGACTTGGAGGCAACGGCAGTCTAACATCGCCCCAAGCCTGCCGTCATCAAGCGGACTGTGTAAGTTCGCCCGAAACCGCAAAAAATCAAAAATTGTCACAGTTTCCAACGCTTGAACCGCGTTTCAAATTTAGGATGCGCGCCGTCCAAAGCAGTTCAATCCAAACAACAAATTTGAAAGGAACCCCGTATGAAAATCATGACGTTGATTTTGACGATTGCTCTGGTCTTGAACGCATTTCCCAAGGTCCACGCTCAGGACAAAATCGCCAAAGCCACTGAAGTGTTTGAAAAAGTCGAACTGCTCGTTATGAACGGGCAGAAGGTGAAGAAATTGCCCGCGCGGTTGAAGCTGGAAGAAAAATCTTTGGTCGTCGAATCCAGAGATTCCAGCGATGCAGTGAAACGCTTCGATTACGACGTGGTCAAATCGGCTGAATACTCTTATTCCAGTCATCCGCGCTGGAAAGCGGGGCTGGGGGTTGGCGGTGGAGGGGCTGTTTTGGGAGCGGCTTTGATGGCCGGCGCTGGCTCTTATGGGGCTGCATACACAGGCTTCTTCATGCTCCTGTTTGCTCCGGGGGCCGGATGGAGACTGGGCAAATCAAAATCCAGGCGGCATTGGCTGGTCATCAAAACCTCGGACGATCACATTGTCTTGAGATTAGACAAAAACGATTACAAATACCTGCTTGCCGCCATCGAAACGCGCACGGGCGTGAAAGTCGAAGACATAGGCGAAAAGAAATAATCGTCAACGGTTTTGAGGCTTTGCGATTGGTCAACGCGGCTGTTTTCGCACGGAAACGACGCTTTCGGTGATTTCGTTGACGACGATGCCGGGCGGGATGAGGAAAAACAGGTATTGATTCTTTTGCCGCGTCTGATCGCGAAATCGCAGCCGGACGGTGTAATGATGGCCGGTGATTTTGATTTGCGCGGCGAAATACTGGTCGCGCGTGGGCAGATGCAATTCCGCGCGCGCCCGATTGACTATCTCTTCGCATTCGCCGATTTCCAGAATGTGGTTGGCGTCTCGATGGCCGAGTCCGTGCAGCAATTCATGCAAAAAAGTGAAACCGACGTTGAACGAATGACGGACTTCGCGCGGAGCCTGCACCTTCCGAAAATCGCTGAAATCCAGCCGGACGCGCCAAATCAGAAAGCGTCGGTTGTTCATCTCGTCTTCGTAAATCGTGCCTTCGTCCATTTGTCCGAACTGAACCGAGGCGGATTCGCTGTGGTCTTCGATGAAAAACACAAACCCGGAATCCACGGCGCGCTGCAAAATATGCCGGGCAGTAGCCGAACCGCTGTTGGTTTGCGAAACCGTGCCAAGCTGAAGCTGTCCGCTTTCCTTGAAGTGCAATTCGCACAACCCTGTAATCTGGCGCAGGTTTTCAACCAGCAAATCCGCGTTTGCCTGCGACATACGAAACCTGGCTTTATTGCTGCGCCAGATTCCAGCGCCTTTGATACTCATGATTTCCGATTCGGCGGCGACCGATACAGCGACCGAACAACAAAGCAGAACGATCAACTTTGCCAGATACCCAATCCACGCGGATACACGTCGGCCTGACGAGAAACAAATCCGTTTCATCCCAAACTTCTCCTGTAGGCTTTGAAGCCTGTGGTTTTACTGTCTGTGTAATGCGACACCTGCGGCTGGTCGTTTGCCGAATGCGACTGTCCGCCAACCGCTGATTCGTGGTGCAATGTCCGACAAGCCGCTGGCTTGTCGTTGACTCCGAGATACGCTCATTCAAGGCCCTGACAAGCTGGCAGCTTGTCGGACATTTTCAGGGGAGCGTTCAAACGGCGTCAGCATTTGGAGCCAACATTGTTTACTCCTCCGCTTGTTTTTGTTTTCGAGTTCGCGTCTGGCTGGCGATTGTGGATTTGGATGGGCGGGAGGTCGTTGCTGTTTTGGATTTTGATGAACGAGAGGTCGTCGTTTTGGAGGTGGTGGCGCGCTTGCGTTTGGGTTTTCCCAACCCGTCTGCCGGTGAATTGGCCGCGGCGATCCGGTTGCGAACTTCCATTTCCGCCAGCAACCAATCGCTGGTTGCATCGCCGCCGGAACCATTGCGAACGAGGAACAGTTCGTAAGCTCGCGCAGCGATTCGGTTGTGCAGTTCATCGGGCGATAACGGCGTTGCTGTGGGCAACAATTCCGATTCGTCAATCAGTTTTCGTTTCGTCGTGCTTCGGGTAGCCATTTCTTTCTCCTGCGAAAAATTATTGAAGGCAGATTTTCAACCTGCTCGATTTATCAAGCGCAGAGCAGTTGGAAATTCTTTCTGCGCTCTTTCGCTCGGAGATATGGCAACCACTATGCCAACGGCTGGTTCCAGCTTGAAAGACGGGATAATTGCAATGGACTCAACGTGCTTGCGTTGTCACGGATGGAAAGTTTACAGGTATTTGACCGACAGAATTGTCCGAAGCAGTTTTTTGACCGACAAATCCGTCAACACAGATGTCAGACAAAACGCAGCGGAACGAAGTGTTCAGCGACGTGAAAGTTCGGCTTTTCGGTGAAGGTTGGCGAGTAGGTGAGAAATTGCCGTTCACCATTGAGCCGACTGATGCGAAACAAATTACCAAACCAAACATCACCAGGTTTTGGCGAACAGCCAAACGCGGAAAAGGGAATTGCCATCGCTACGCGCCAGATGTTTTCGGCTTCGCTGATTTCGCTGACGGTTCGCATTCCGCTTTTCCATTCCCAGTCGTGCCACATGACGGAACGATCCACCAGCAAGTCGCACCATTGGCCGGTCGGAGCGATCTCGAATTCGCGGTAATACTTTTCATGAGGTTCCAGCGGCGAACGAATGAAGGCTTCGCAAACATCACGATCCCACAGCGCATGACGCTCTTCGTTCAGGTCGTAAATTTCATCAACATCAAGTTCGGTGTAGCTGCATTCAAAGCCAAACAAAATTTCCGTTTCATTCCACAACACACGCGCTGTCGTGCGAAGCTCCGGCGGAGCGGCATTGCCTTGCCAGTTGCAATGTATGGGCAGCGGTTGCGCGCGTTGCCAGCATTCGTGATGAAAGTTTGTGGTCAATTCGGACCAGGCGTGATGTGTGGCGACGACTTCATTGGCCATAAGTTCTCCCGTAAGCGAAAAGGCCGCCAGAGTGTTCTGACGGCCTTTCGATTTTGATGGGCATAACAGGATTCGAACCTGTGACTTCTGCCGTGTGAAGACAGCACTCTACCGCTGAGTTATATGCCCGAATTGTCAATTTCGCTTGGCGGCTTCCTCAAGCGAGCGCGCATACTAGCAAACGGTTTTGCGGAGCGTCAACGGGGTAGGACAGGTAAATCGAATAACAAGGGAAAGAGCACATAATTTGGGGGCTGGTTTTTTATCTGGACTGACGGATGGGGCAAACGTTAAAATTCTATTTCAATGTGTCCCCAAGCACAGGGTTAAAAGTTTGTCCTCTTGCGTAATATTTCCAACTCAAATGACATCTGAAGCAATGGTTAATGGGATTGATCTGTTCTGTGGTTGTGGTGGGTTCAGCTTGGGATTGGCGCGAGCTGGTTTCCAAATCTTGGCCGCCATTGATTTCAATGAAGAAGCAATCATTACCTATAAACAAAATTTACCTCACGTACCCCACGTATTGCAGAGAGACCTGACGACTTTTCAGCCACAGCAATTAGATGAAATGATTGGTGGACAGCGCGTAAACGTGATCGTTGGTGGCCCCCCGTGCCAGGGGTTCAGCACCGCCCGCCAGCGCGATGGCGCCAACCATGGGCAAAGCCGCCTGATTGACGACAAGCGCCGTTATCTTTACCAGGAATTTCTGCGCTATGTGGATTACTTCCAGCCCAAGCTGTTTGTTATGGAAAACGTCTTGGGGATTCGCTCGGCGGAGGGCGGCAAGTATTTCACCAATGTTCAGCACGAAGCCCGACAGATAGGCTATCGTGTCCACACTCAGATTGAAGACGCTTGGGAACTTGGTGTTCCGCAGAAACGGCGCCGTCAATTGATCTTCGGTGTAAGAGTTGAATTGCCTAAATATTTTGTGCCCAAGCTCAGCCCTGCCCCAAGAGCCATTCCAAAAATCCTGTTGGGGGCGGCAATTGGTGACCTGCCTGTTCTGCGAGCAGGAAAGGGAGAGAATGAATGTGATTATGATCTGGAAAGGCGCGAACAGCATTTGAGCAAACTGGGGGAGGATGCCCATAAATACCTCTTTGAAGTTCTTGAAATCGAGCAGGCCGCAAAACTGACCCACCACGTTGCCCGTCCCCATAGCGAACGTGACCTGCGTGATTTCGCCCTGCTCCGAGAAGGGGAGAGTTCAGCGGCTGCCATGCATGAGCGCGGCGTCGTGTTTGAGTTTCCCCATGACAAATCCAGATCCTGGTAAATGGAATTTAGACGTCGTTCTAAAGGAGTGGCAGACCGCATTGTTTGAGGTATTCAGCAGTTTCATCAAAGTGGATAGGGAGTCTGGTTTGGTCATTGCTGTCGCCAGTTGGCACCCAAATGACCATTCCTTCGCGGGCGCGGGTGAGTAAAACTCGGTAGGTGTTGAGCAGATATTGCTTATCTACTTCTTTGGCCATATTGCCCCAACGACTACCACTAAAACGACGGTGACCCCATGCGTTAGCCGCAAAGGAAAATGTAAAATCACCGCCCCAGCAGAGGCCCACCCAGTCGAGTTCCAATCCCTGACATTCAAATTCTGAGGCGGCAATTTCGAGATGATTTGAGGAGCGTACATCAGAGGGATCAGCCAGAAACCATTGAACGTAGAGGTCACGATTACCCTGGCGGAAACCAGATGAAAGCTCAAGGCCTTCGGCTCGGAGCCGGATAGCGCCGGAGCTTGCAACGAGACCGCAGCGCCGCAGTCCACGTGCACGCTCTCGCAACCAAGACCGAGCAGTCGCCAGCGAACGTGTGATGGTCACCGGGAAGTCCTTGAGGTCGGCTACAATCTCTGCTGCTTTTGAGGAATTGCCGTTCAGCACAGCATCTACCCACTCTGCCAGCCGGCGCGCCCGAAATGAGCGGAGATTGACCTCCAAATGTAATGGTGGTTCTTGGCGAACTTTGAGTAACCCACAATTACCGTCTGTAAAAAGCCGGTGTCCAGCGACGCTTGTATCTCCCGAAATCGCATTTGGCGAAACCGCAATTTGCCAGTGAGGAAAACGCTCGCGCAAGCTTCGTCCCCATTCTCCCAAACCGGCTTCGCCTGTATGGATTTCTTGCCCACCACCAACCAGAGCCACCACGACCGACCAATCTTTATGTCTGTCCATAATGGAGAGTACGGTTTCAGGTTCAGACAATTCTGAACCTGTCTTCCTCGCATTGTGTGCAGCATCCCAAGCGCGCTGGGCTTCGTCGAACACGATGATATGTTCTATTGGCGGTCTATCTGGCTTGTCCAACGCATCACGAACGAACGAGTGAACGTTTTGAACAAATGTGCCAACCGTTCGCTTCGCTCCGTCCATACGAGTACGCTGCTTGAAGTCGCGTGTAATAGCGGCTGAAACGATCTTTACAAGTGGGCCATTACCAGAAAGGAAAACGCTTGGCGGTCGTCCATCTTGCCGAAGCGCCGCATTATGAACAACATTCAACCCCGCAAGCGTTTTGCCCGCGCCAGGAACTCCTGTGACGAAACAGGCGACCTTGGTATTCTCGCGCTGCGCCTGACTGATAATTTCAATCAACTTTTCTGAGGTCAGCGTGAGATTGATGGCGCCTGCGTGAGAATGAGCGATTTCACGAACGTTGTGTCCAGCAAAGAGAGCCTCTGCGGCTTCGATGATGGTGGGGACTGGGCGATATGCTGACAAATCCCAGGCTGTTGGGGAAATTGGCCCACTTGGTGAATCGCCTTCCGAAATAATTACTGAAGCGATCTGGCTGGCAAGGTCGGCTGCTCCCGCAAGAACGACTGGACGTACCAAGTCGTTGGTAGCAGCATAGGGAACGGGATTGACCGGCGGCGCTCCAAGCGCGACCGCGACTGGAATAATGGGACTATTACGACTCGCATCGTGAAAGTCGCGCAGATCAAGAGCATAGTCTTCGACCTGTCGTTTCAAATGGCTACTATAATTTTTATCTTCAGTCTTAAACTCAAGGCAGAAGATGACACGGCGCGCGAGCAAGACAGCGTCAATTCGTTTTTGTCTTCGAGGGATTGGGTATTCAAGCAACATCCCCCAGGTTGTACTATCTGTGAATTGGTTTTGCAGAGAGAAACACGCGGCTTTCAACGCTTCGATCTCTTTCTGCCACGCTTTGGTCTGCTTCTGTTTAAGGTCTGTAAAACCATTCTTGGCGCTTTCAGTGGCCAGCACTCCAAGTATTCTTTCTGAATCATCCGCAAGAAACTCATCCAAAAATGCGCGGTAATATGCAGGCATGAAGGCCTCTCATTGTTTTCGGGAAGATAGTTGAGAGGCGGGTTTTGTGGCGAATCCACAGGACGGACTATGTGGAGAATGAATCATTCATCTACCCCCTTGCATATTTCAGCCATAGAAATTTCGAGAGCTTTCGCGAGTTTGGCTATGTTGATGACGCCCGGATTCCTAAGCCCGCGTTCGATACCACTGATATAGGTTTGGTCAAGACCGGCTTTATCTGAAAGCGCTTCCTGTGTAAGGCCGAGGGCCTCACGACGTTTGCGCACATTTTGACCTAAAGCAATAAGAACCGGGTCGCGTTTTCGCATAACTTATAGTCCTATCAACTCGCCTTTCTTCTCCATAGACTATGAGTCATAAAATGAAGCCGTGGGCGACAGGCATTTCTTGGCCAGCTTGTACGCTGGCAGAAATTCCTTTCCGCTTCACAGGAAGGACTGAACGACGAACAGCAGCGAGGGCTATGGGGAGAGTTGTTCGTGCTGCGGGAGTATCTTTTGCCAGTAATGGGGGCGTCAGCGGTTGCAGGTTGGAAGGGCGGTGAGCGGGCGCACCAAGACTTTCAGTTCCTGACGGGGGCGATGGAGGTAAAAACGACCTTGGCGAAACAGCCGCAGGTCGTGCGCATAACCAGCGAGCGGCAATTGGATGATGCCGCGACTCCTGCTCTTTTCCTGATGGTCATTGTGCTTGATCGGCAGGAAGGATCGGGAGAAACGCTGCCTGATGTGGTTGATTCTCTGCGCACAGTATTGGCGGCTAATCCGGTGGCCAGAGAGCAGTTCGAGGATGCTCTGCTTACTGCGGATTACCTTGATGTGCATGCGACTCGCTATGCTGACCATGGATATTTTGTGCGCTCAGTAGTGCTGTTCCGAGTGGGGCAGGGCTTTCCTCGTATTATGGAAAGCAGTTTGCCGGAAGGCATAGGAGACGTGAATTATGGCCTGAGTGTGGCTGCCTGTCAGTCTTATGCCGCAGATATGGCAGAGTTGAGGGCAATGCTTATCTGAAGAGAAAGGCGGGAAGCGCGAATGAATAACAGACTGGAACAATATGCCGAAGATCTGCACCAGGAAATTCTGGCGCAGAGCAGTGACGAAGCGACACCTCGCCTGCGGGAAGAGGCGTTCACGGAATTCATGTTGGAGTTGTTGTCTGAGCGCAACGAGACCGATTCTCCTGATGTTTGTTATTACGAGGTGAAAAGTGCAGGCCGGGCGCCAGCGGCAAAGCTGAACGCTTGGGCCTTGTCAACAGACGGAGTGACTCTTGATCTCTTTGTCACTCTTTATTACGGGTCGGGGAAGGTGGAAGAGGTGGGGAAACCGGATGTGCGGCGTTACTTCCAATATCTCCGAGGCTTCCTGCGACGCGCAATCCAGGGACACTACACACAGATAGAAGAATCGAGCGAAGCTTTCCACGCAATGCAGCGAATATTTGAGGTCCGTGAGTCATTGGCGACGGTCAGGCTTTTTTTTCTTACTGACGGTGTAGTGAGATCATTGGAACTGGAACAGGACACAGTACCTGGGCTGGAAGTGCGATACGTGATCTGGGATTTGGACAAGCTGAGCCGATTGCGTGTTGGTGACCGCCAAGTGGTTGAACTGGATTTCGTCAATCGTTATGAGGGAGCGATTCCCTGTCTGCAAATGCAGGATCCGACTGGTGAATATCGAACCTATCTGGCGTATTTGCCCGCTACGCTTCTGGCGCGAATTTACGGTGAGTATGGGCAGCGTCTGCTGGAACGAAATGTACGGGCCTTTCTGCAGGTCAAGGGTGGCGTCAATCGTGGTTTGCAAAAGACTCTGAGAGAGGAACCGCATCGTTTTCTGGCGTACAACAATGGGCTGTGTTGTACGGCGGCTGAAGTGCGTGTCGAATCTATTACTAATGTTCAAGCGCGATTGGAATGGGTCAGGGATTTTCAAATCGTAAATGGTGGCCAGACTACAGCATCCATTTACCACGCGATGAAGAAGGAGAAATTGAATGTGAATCAGGTGGTTGTGCAGGTAAAGCTGACCGTGTTGAGAGATGCAGAGAAAGTGCCTGAGATCGTTCCCCTTATTTCGCGATACGCAAACAGTCAGAACAAGGTAAACGCCGCCGACTTTTCCGCCAATGGGCCGTTCCATCACAGGCTTGAGCAGCTTTCCCGCGCGATCTGGGCGCCTGCGACGAGCGGTTTGGAAAGAGGCGCGCATTGGTATTATGAACGCGCTCGCGGCTGCTATGCGGATGACAAGGCGCGCCAGGGCACGCTGGCGAAACGCCGCGAATGGGAGATCCAAAACCCGCCACGCCAGAAGTTCACCAAGACAGACCTCGCGAAGTTTGAGAATGCGTGGATGGGATTGCCACACCTTGTCTGCCTTGGCGCGGAAAAGAACTTCGTCAAGTTCGCGGAACTTATGGAAGAAGATGCTGAAATGGTCGTAGATGAAAACTACTTCAAGCAGGCAGTGGCAAAAGCAATTCTTTGGCGCACGGCAGAGAAACTTTTCGATACGCTCGGATTGCAGGGATATCGTGCGAACAGTGTCGCCTATGCCGTTGCCTGGATTGCTGAACAGGCAGAGCGACGAATTGACTTGTATCGAATCTGGCGGGAGCAGCGTGTGTCACCGCCGCTGTCTAATGCATTGAAGGTGGCGTGCGCGGCGGCACATAAACATATTTCTTTGCAAAGTGGGAATCCGGGTGAGGCGTCCAAGCGGGAATCGTGCTGGAACATATTCCGAAAGGCCTCGCTTTCAATTTCGGATGATTGGAGAAAAGAGCTTTCATCTATGGCATTCACTGCGGGCGGCAGGGAGGCGGAATTGGAAGAAGAAATGCTGGTTTCCAAATGGGAACGACTACGGCAATCCTTCATTAATGACGTGCGAACCTTGGCGGAGTTGGAAGCGTTGACTGGCAAAACGTGGGTGGCCACTCGAAGAGATGATCCTGTTTATATTTATGCTGAAAAGAGCTGGGCGCAGTTGCGGCGTATGCGTGGAATGGGGACAAGAAAGATTGGCAGTCTGATTGAGATTATTTCATCAGCAGGAATACGGTAGGTTGCGAAATGACGGATGTTTTTACCAAATCCAAGCGATCTGAAGTGATGTCACGCATCCGATCCCGCGACACTGGACCAGAGCGCGCCGTGCGTTCAATGCTGCATGGGATGGGCTATCGGTTTCGACTTCATGTGGCTGATTTGCCGGGCAAACCTGATATTGTGTTGCCGCGATATCGTACTGCAATCTTTGTTCATGGATGTTTCTGGCATAGACATAAAGGTTGTCGGTTCTGTTACACACCTAAAAGCAGGTTACAGTTTTGGCTTGATAAATTTGAATCGAATATCAGACGAGATAATGAAGTCAAAAAGCTGCTATGTAAACAGAAATGGAATGTCCTTGTCGTCTGGGAGTGCGAACTACGCTTTCCAGATCGTCTTTCGAAAAGACTCGACAAAGCGCTTCGCTACAGTCTTGATCAAAAAATATATTCGTAATCCATGATCAAATTTATTTAAGCATGGGATTACGTTTGCCGAGCAAGCAGAACCCCTAAACCCGGTCACTAGATTATTCTTTGAGTTGGTAAGGATTTTAGTAATTTCCTGTAATGGCGCTGTCAGCCATCTTCACGCCTTTCGCTTCCTGGACGATTTTGACGCCTGCGCTGGCGCCGATGCGTGTGGCTCCGGCGGCGATCATTTCTTTTGCCGAAGCCAGATCCTTCACGCCACCCGCCGCTTTGACGCCCAATTCTGCGCCGACGGCTTTGCGCATCAATTCGATGTCGGCGACGGTTGCGCCGCCTTTGCTGAATCCGGTCGAAGTTTTGACGAAATCGGCTCCGGCTTCTTTGGCCAGCACGCTGGCGCGGACTTTTTCGTCGTCGGTCAGCAAAGCGGTTTCGAGGATGACTTTGACAATGGCACAGGCTTCGTGTGCGGCTTCGACCACGGCGGCAATGTCGCGTTTTACCAGGTCGTCGTTGCCGGATTTCAGAGCGCCGATGTTGATGACCATGTCAATTTCCGTCGCGCCGTCGAAAATCGCTCGCCGCGTTTCATAAGCCTTTACGTCCGGCGTAGTAGCTCCGAGCGGGAAGCCAATCACCGTGCAGGTTTTGACCGGCGAACCATGCAGCCGGAACGCGCATTCCTTGACCCAGGTCGGATTCACACAGACCGACGCGAAGCTGAATGCACGCGCTTCGTCGCAGAGCTTTTCGATTTCGGTGCGCGTGGCTTCGGGTTTTAACAGCGTGTGATCAATGTATTGGCCGACTTCGGCGCTGGCGGCTGCCGCTTGTCCCCAGCCCAAGCCGATGCGCGACGCTCCAGCTTGCAAGGCGCAGGCAATGTGGTGCGGGCTGCATTCTGCGCCGTCTGCTACGCTTTCAGCTTGCAGCCGCGCGACGATCATGTCAGTGATTTGTTCGATCAGTTTTTCCAGGTCAGCGTTCATCTTTCAGTGGTCGGTTGTTGGTGGTCGGTCGGCGGTTTTTCAGCAGCAGCCTTTGCGCGGACGCTCTTCGTTGATTGGTTGACCGGTTAGATAGCCGCGCAGCACCGCGCGCGCGATTTGCCAAGCGCGTCGAATCGCGTGAACCCAGTTGCCCACCTGAGCTTCGCAGGTAGGTAGGTCCTCTGCCATTACTTTGTGGTCAACGTGTTCATTCATAGGATTTGGTTTTGTGCCTTTTGCGCTTTTTGTGGTTGCCGTTTTCCGGCTCAACCGGGAATCACGGCACAGAAACTATCACAGAGATTGAGACTCCGGCTAGCGAATCGTCAGCGGCGGAGGTTCCGGTGTCGTCAGCGGATCGAAGAATCCATAAAACCTTGTCAACAACGCCACGCTGCCCTGGATTTTGACTTCGCCGGATTGCAATGCGCCAATCAGAGTCAGTTGCCGGGCAATCAGTTTTTGCATCGTTGCCAGCGAAATGGACAACGTTGCGTCTACTTTGGCGGGCAAGCCTTCGTGAACCTGAGCCACGCCGCGACGAACTTCGACGGCGTAAGTTTCGCCAGTGTCTGTGATTTGAAATGCCACCGTCGTGTGCGCGTCGGCGCTTTTCACAGGATCGAGCCGCACGGTCATCGCTTCGAAGAATTTGCTGATCGGCAATTGCCGCAAAATTTCCGGCGCAGCCAGACTGCTCATCGAACCGGCGGCGACGGCCTTGTTGAGCGTGCCGTCCAGTTCGCGCGCCGAAGTGATGTACCAGTTGCGCCAGTTGGAATTCTGCGTTTTGTACGCCAGTTGGCGTAACGCGTCGGCTTTCAGTTTGCGCGCTTCCAGATCGTCTTTGTTTGTGCGAATGACGTGCGTCAACAACTCAGCCGCCCATTGAAAATCGCCTTTGTCAGTGGCGGTTTTAGCGGCTTTGACAACGGCGTCGCGTCCGCCCATCAATTCAACATAACGTTTGGCTTGTTCAACGCGCGGAATCGGATCAAGTGTCGTTGGATCGCCGTTGAACCAACCCAGATAGCCAAAATAAATCTGCCGTACCGAATGTTTGACCGTGCCGTAAAACTCGCCCAGCCACGGATGGTTGGCCAGATGCGGCGGCAATTGCGAAACGACTTCGGCGATTTCATCCGGCGTCAAACCTTTGTTCATTTGCCGGACGGTTTGATCGTGGACGTATTGAATGGCGTCGCGGTAAGAGGTCAGCATTTCTTCGATTTTGTCTTTGCCGGACATTGGTCGTCCGTGCGAAGGCGCGATGTGTTCAGGTTGCAAGCGGCGCATCATATCAATCGTCTTGAACCATTTGACCGGATCGCGGTAAGCCGTGCCGCGCAACGTGTGAACGTTCGGGAAGGTTTCGCCCTGAATGACTTCGGCGGTTTGCAGCAGTTTTTGATCGGGCAACCAGACGACGATTTCGTCGTCGGTTTCGCTGGGCGCGTAAATCAATCGCATCTTGACGCCTGCGATTTCCACGTCCAGCGAATCTTTGAAGGTTTTGGTCGGCGCGATAAAGCTGCGTTGGCCGACGACAAGTTGCGGCCCTATGCCTTGATGAATCTTTCCTTGCGGGCCGGTTTCCAGCAACACACCGAACGAATACGCTGAACGCAAGCCGAGAATAGGCGCGATGACGCTGGCATTGCTGATGATCGTGTTCATCATCGTTTCGTGAGCGTAAATGTTTACACGTCCGGCTTTCACGTCTTCTTCGTTGACGAAGGCTTTGACGCCCAGTATGTGGTCGGTGTGATTGTGCGTATAGACAATCGCCTTGACCGGTTTGTCGGTAATCTTGCGAAGTTCGGCAAAAGCGGCCTTGGCTGCGTCAACCGATTCAGCGGTGTCCACAATGATGACGCCGTCACGTCCGACGATCATTATTACGTTGGCCAAACCAAAACCTACCGCTGAGTAAGCGTTGTCGGTGACTTTATAAACCTGCTGCGCCATCTTGCTGGAATGCTCGGTCATTCGCGGGTTGACGGTTGGAGCAGGTTTATCATCGGCCAGGTTTTTTGTTTGAGCCAGAGCAGAAAGCACACCAATGCAAAGCAGCGCCAGAGTTGGGATCAATCGCATCAGTTTCATAAGTTTTGAATGGTTATTGCGAAGCTTCAGTCGGGCGATTGGTTGATCGTGTAGTCGTTGCATGTTCTTTCAACCAACGGTTCAATTCGCTCTTGGTCTGAAAATCGAGCAGCGCCAAAGCAAGCGCATCAATTTGATCGTCCGAAAGTTTGCGAAGCCGTTTTTGGATCGCTGCGCTTAATTCGCCCAGCCGTTGAGATAGAAGCTTCAACGATAGTTCGATCTTGCCTTCGATCTTGCCTTCGATCTTGCCTTCGATTAGCCCTTTGTTGAAGCCTATTCGTTCTGTTGGGGTCAGGTATTCCATAATTTTCTTCCTTTCTTGCGGCGATAACTGATTGATCTCTTCTTCAAACTCTTTTTGCCGTTGTGGTGTAGTCAGCGGCAAATAAGCGTCAATGAATCGTCTGATTGGCCGCAGTTTCCGTTCTGGCAATTTCTGCCCGGACAGCAACCTCAGACAAGCTGCTTTGACAGTTGGGAACTCTTTCGGCTCAACGTTCATCCTGGCCATCAAAGCGATTGCCACTGGATTATTCGATTTCAAAAAATCCCGCCAGTCCAGCCGATTGAGTTGAATCACATCGTAATTGAATTCAAGCACGCGTCGGTTTGGAAAATCAACGGCATATTGGCTCGGTTCAGCCTTGCGCGGACGATCCCACGAAAGCAGTGCAATCGGATAAAGCGGCAAATCGTGTTTGTTAGATTGCGCCGCGAAGTAAATAAACATGCGGCGGCCAGACCAACGCTTTTTGCTGGCCTGAGCTTCAACGTGAATCAAGAAGCAGGTCAGGCGGCTCTTGAACCTGGCCTTGACCAGAATATCAACCGCCAGTTTTTCGTGCTGAGAGGTTTCGTCTGCGCTTTCCTGCTCGATGAATTCCACCGAGCGCGTGTCCAGATAAGCGTAAACCTCCGGAAGAAAAGCTTCGATGAATTCAGCAAAACAGGCGCGCAGCAATTCTTTGAACAATTGGTCGTGATCTATCATTTGTTTTGCCGAAGTTATACGGTCGTCAACAGAATCAATTTGCGCCTGGGGCTCCTTTGGGAAGGCGTGCGCCCTCGCGTGCCAGCCTCGCGCGAAAGTGCGAGTTGAAAAGAAGGCGGCGGCTTGCCAAGCCTGCACGCGAGGGCGCGTGTGTTCCCAGTTAGATTTTGGACTTCACAAATTCGCCGATGCGGGCGATGGCCTGGCGGCCTTCGGTCAGCATAGTGTGAAAATAATGCCAGACGTGAATCATCTCCGGCCAGATTTCCAGATGCGTTTCAACGCCACAGGCTTTGGCGATTTCGTCCAGTTTGATCGAATCGTCGTAAAAAGGTTCGGCTGCGCCAACCTGAATCAGCAACGGCGGCAATCCCGTCAAATCCGCAAAGATCGGCGAGGCCAGCGGATGCCGAACGTCAACGTTTTCGGGCAGGTATAACTTGACGTATCCGGCCAGCCGGTCGCGCGTGGCAACGGCTTCATCGTTGGCCGTGTAACTTGCGCCCGCCATCGTCAAATCAACCCATGGCGAAAGACAGACGCTCGCGGCAGGCAGCGGCAATCCGGCATCGCGCAGCTTGAGCATCGTAACCAGCGTCAAACCTCCGCCAGCGGAATCTCCGGCAATGACAATGCGGTTGGCTGCAATGCCTTGATCGAGCAGCCAGCGATAAGCGGTAACGGAATCTTCGATGGCGGCAGGGAAGGGATGTTCGGGAGCTAACCGATAATCCAGAGTGAATGCGTTGATGCCAGCCGCTTCGCTGAGCGCAGCCACCAGATGGCGATGCGAACGCGGCGAGCCGAAAATGTACGCTCCGCCGTGCAGGTACAACAGCACGGCGTCCGAACGTGAGCCAATGGCTTTGACCCATTCGCCTTTGAACTCAGCGTTGACGACCGGCTCGACACTCAAGCCTTCGGGCAAAGGGAATTGATCGCCGGTTTCGTCGTCAATCCGGCGACGTTCCGGGATTGGAAGCGTTTTGGTTTCAGCCTGGCTGGCAAGCAACGCAAGTAAGTTTTGAAGTTCGGTGTTCATCAAAGGTCATATCGCAACTAACGAACTTCAATCAGACGATGGCCTTCGTCAAGAAGCTTGAGCACTTGCGGCCATCGCGGCCACCACATTGTAGTAATGCACGATTGGTCGCGTTTCCTATTCTCAACCAGACAATCATAGGTGAGTTGGGATCACGAGTAGTGCGCGAAGCAAAATCTTCATCTTTCGTCAAAATAACTGCGTTGATGTTCAAGGCATATTGCCAAATAGGAGCATCATCCGCGTGTCGCAAACCAATGTCTTCAACGTGCTGAGCATCGTGCCCTTGTTCGCAAATCCAACGTGCGAAAGCAGGTGGCAATTGAGCATCAACCAAAAATTTCACTGGAACCTCAAGCTGTCGCTACAACAGCATGATTTACTTGCGCTGCGGCGTACTCCAGGCAAGCGCGAAAGTCTTCCGGTTCGAGATAAGGAAAATCCTGCAAAATCTCTTGTTCGGTTGCCCCAGCCGCCAACATTTCCAATACGTCATTGACGCGAATTCGCATGCCACGAATGCACGGACGCCCGCCGCATTGATTGGGGTTGAATGTGATTCGGTCAAGATAACTTTGCTGATTCAAGCTTTGTTGCTCCATTGTTGTCTTTTTAAGTCCGTTCGCTTTTGCTCTCATCACCGCGACTGACAGCATATCAGTCGCGGCGATGAGAAGTAAGGATTAAAAGATCAACTTCAATCCGAATTGAATGCGTCGCGGATCGAAGGCCGATTGGAAACTGAGCGGTTGGCCCAGTTCGCTGTTGCGGTCGCGGCGGCCTTGCAGTCGGACGGTTCCGGCATTGTAATCCGGTTCAATCAATCGTCCGCTCGCGTCCAGCGTGGCGGGGACGATGTCGCGGACGGAGGAGAAATTCGTCCGATTGAACAGATTGACACCTTCGACCAGAAATTCCAGCCGCGCGGCGCTGTCCGCCTTGAAGCGGAAGCCTTTGGTGAAGCGCATGTCAAAGCTTCGGAAGTTCGGCCCGATGCCGGTGTTGCGTCCGATGAAAAACAGCCGGTCGTTGAAATTGCGCGTGTCGGCGTTGATGTCGGTTCCGGTGACGATGTTGAACGGAATGCCGCTGCGAATGAAGACGATCGGGCTGAAGGTGATGTCGCGCGTGACAGGGTCTTTCCACGGAGTGCGGAACACGCCGCTGAAAATGAAGTTGTGACGAATGTCGAAGGTTGACAGTCCGCGTTCCAGAAACAGCCGCGTCGGGAACGGCGCGTAAAACTGCGAGCCGAAATCGGTCACGTCATCAATCGTCTTGCTCCAGGTGTAGCTGCCTTGGAAAGAGAAATTGTCGTTGAATCGTTTGGTCGTCGAAACGGTCATTCCGTGATAGATCGAATTGCCGCGCGACGTGTACGATGTCAATTGCGTGATTGTCGGATCAATCGCTTGATATAGCGGACCGAACAACGCCTGGTTGCGAGTTTGCAGCGCGACGGCATTGGCGGCGGTCGGCGTGCATCCCGCAGTTCCGGCTTCGCAATAATTTTTCGGCACGGGTTGTTGGATGTTGACGCCGCGATACATCTGATAAGCGACTTCGACGCTCAGGTCACGGTATATCTGGCGCTGAAGCCCCAGATTGGCCTGGACTGAATAAGTGGCTTTGTAACCCGGATCGAGTTCGAACACCACACGGCCTGTGGAACGAGGGCCGGTTGAAATGCCAAGCGCGGCCAGATCATTGGCGTCAATCGCTCCGAACGGCAATTTGCCTGCGCGAACGCCTGCCGCCCAGATGGCCGCGGGAGTTTGCGTCGCCGGAAACGCCGGCGAACGGAAGACCTGATTGATGTAATTGCCGCTGTCGTTGAGTATGTTGGTCAGATAGGCAATCTGGTAATAGATGGGCGAATAAAACAAACCTCCGCCGCCACGCAACACCGTTTTCTTGTCGCCGGTCACGTCAAGGGAAAATCCAAATCGTGGCGAAACGTAATGGCCGACGGAGATCGGAGGTGGTTCTCCATCGTAATCGTATCGAATGCCCAGATCCATCGTCAGCCGTGAATTCACTTTCCACGAATCCTGCACAAAGAATCCGGCGAAATGCACCCAATCCGACCAGGTCGGATTGTTGAACCCCTGACGATATAGGAACGGCAATCCGAAGTTGAAACTTTGCAATGCGCTCAACTGAGTCCCGGCGAGCAAGGTGTTCAGCGTGGCGGCGTTGGCGCAATCCGTCGCCGGGCGATTGTTGATCGTGCAAACTGCTCCACCCAGCAATGCCTGATCCGTCGCCGACGGCAGGAGGGCAGGCACGACCGCCAACATTGGGTAAACTCCACTGGAAAACGTCCATTCGCCGTTGAACCACAGGGCGTTGGTCACGCGGTAATTCACAGGGCGATACGATCCGCCGAACTTGATCGAATGATTGCCCTTGATCCAGGTCATGACGTCTTCCCATTGAAAACGATCCTGGAAAGTTTCAAACGGCGTGGTGAACGGGCGGTTGAAATCGCCTACGCCGACGATACGCAACGCCGACGTGCCTGGCGTAATCGGCGCCGTGACGGCGGAATTGTTGGGTGAAAATTGCACGCGGAACTGATTGACCAGCGAACCGCCGAAATTGTGCGTCCACGAAACCAGTCCGGTGTAATCGCGCACGGTCAAGTTTGTGGTGTAGCTCTGCGATTCAAAAGTGTCGGTGGTCAACTGGCTGTTGAAATTGTGCGCCAGCGAAAACCGTCCGCTCAAACTGTCGTTCTGGCCTATGTTCAGATCAATGCGCGAAATCCAGTTGTTCAAACGATAAGGCGCGTTGATGACGCCGTCGTTGGCCTGCAACAACCCGAAGGCGCGAGTGTTGGTCGTTGCGCTGGTGGTCAGCGCGCCGCGCAATGTCGCCGCAATTCGTTGCAGATTGGCGTCTGGCAACGCGGAGATTCGCGTCAGCAGATTGTTTTGCAACCCCGTCGGTTGTGTTTGCGCGTTGGTCGAAAAGCTGCGAAAACGCGGCAAATCGAGTTTTTGCCGTTCGTAGTTGGTGAAGAAAAAGAGTTTGTTTTTGATGATTGGCCCGCCCAGGGTGAATCCCGGATAGGCCTGTTGCTGGAACGCGCGCCGGTTTTGAAATGCCGTCGGAATGAAGCGTTCCTTGGCGGAGGTTTTGTCCGAGCGGAAGTACATATAAGCGCTGCCGTGCCATTCGTTCGTGCCGGATTTGGTGACCACGTTGACCGCCGTGCCCGCCGTGAAACCGAATTCGGCGTTGAAGGAATTGCGGTTGACCTGGAATTCCTGCACGGCTTCGGGGCTGATGCCGAATCGAAGTTGACCTGATCCGTATTCGTTTTCGCCGCCGTCCACTGTAATCAGGTTGCTGCGCCCGTTGCTGCCGCCGATGGAAAAACCCGAAGTGCCGAAGGTGAAGCGCGTGCCGCCTTGAACGCGCGGGGCATTGGAACTGGCGACTCCCGGCAGAGTGAAAACATAAGAAGTGAAATCGCGCCCGATATTGGGAAGATTTTCAATCTGGCGGCTTTCAATCGTATTGGATTGTTGCGTGCGTTCGACTTCAATCAAAGGCACTGACGACGTGACCGTCACTTCGTTCGTGACTTTGGCTATGTCCAGTTTGATGGCGTAAGTCGCCACCTGACCGACGGTCAACTGGGCGTTTGTGATCAAGAACTGTGCGAAGCCCTGTGCCTGCACGGAAATTTCATACATACCCGGTCGCAGTGCCAGAAGCTGAAAATCGCCGTCGGCATTGGTGGTGTCGGAGCGAGTCGTGCCCTGAGCGACGTTTTTAGCCGTCACTGTGGCTCCGGCGACCGCGCCGCCCTGTTGATCTGTCACCGTACCTTTGACTGTTGCTGATGACACGTCAGCCTGGCCAAATGCAAAAATCGTGGTGACGCAAGTCAAAGTTACTGCGGCCAGAAAGCGCATGGTTGATAGACTCATATCTTCCTCCTGTGCTGGGAACGTTTGTATTGACGGAAAATGTTGAAGATTTCCCTGTGAAATCCGAACAAAAGTTCGGATGTTTTATTCAGTTGTTAAAACCTGGAGAAAAATTCTTGCAAAGCGCCTTTACTACTGAAGTTATGAGTGCTGAAACGCGCGATTACTACTGAAGTTATGATGGCGGCAACATAGTCTTGGGCAAATCGAAAATCAAGCTGAGTTTTTTCATCCAGCGACGTTTTGTGTGAAACAGGTAAACGACCATCCCGCATCCCAGCAAAAACGCTACTGAACCGATCAGGCTGATTTCGAACTGCATGACGTTTTCGACGGTGGGAGGAGGAATAAAGCACGCCGCTGTCGCTGCTACGATGGCGATCAACCCTGTGCCGCTCAGCAATCTGTGTATCGGATTATGCGAACCGCTCAGTTTTCGCCAGGCCAGCAGCAAATACACGTAAGTCACCATCACCAACACAATCGAACCGCCGAGCAGCGCGAGATAAGCATCTTTCAAGGTCGCTCCCCAGGTGTTGATGCCGATCAGCGCTGTCGCGATGATCGCTTGCACCAGCAAGGCTATGTGAGGCGTGCCGAAACGCGGATGAATAGCGGCAAACGATTTGGGCAGGTAACGATCCAGCCCGATGGCAAACGGCACGCGCGCCGGGGCTGCCAACCACGCCGCTCCGCTGCCCAACAATCCGACAAGCTCGATCAGCACGACCAGCGCCGCCAGCCAGGCCAGCTTGCCAGCAGGCGAAAACACTGCGTTGATCGCTTGCAGATGGCCGTAAATCGGGCTGGGATCAGGGACGCCAATGAACGACACCGCGGCAAAGGTCAGCAGATAGCAAACGGCGACGGCTGTGCCGCCGATTTTCAATGATTGCGAAATCCGGCGTTGAGGTAGCTCCGCTTCATCGCTCATGGCCGAACCCAGATCCAGTCCGACCAGCGCATTCATAACAAACGGCCACAACGCCAGCGCAGGCCATAATTCCAGGGCTTGAGAGCCTGACGCTGTTGCCGCCAATTCCGTGGATGCTGAATCGCCCGAAACCAGTTTCCAGATGGCCGCTGCCAGAATCGCCATCGCCGCGCCCAGCCGTCCGACCGCGCCGATGTTTTGCAGCCATTTGCCCTGACCCAACCCTACAATGTGCAACCCCGCTGACAACCACAACGCCGTTCCGGCAATCAACGTGACGATGAACGGATTGGTTTCCAACCATGCGGTCTGTTCGCCGCCAAGCAATGACGCCACACCGACCATTGCCAGAAACACGGTCGGCACATAAAGAAACGTGTTGACCCAATAACACCATCCGCAGACGAAGCCGTGAAATTCGCCCAGCGCCATTCGCGTCCAGGCGTAAACGCCGCCTTCGCGCGGATGTTGCGTCGAAAGCTGGCTGATTGCCGTGGCGTACGGCGTCAAAAACATCAGAATCGCCACAGCCCAAACGACCAGTCCGATCCGTCCCAACGGCAAACTCTGCGCCAGCGTGCTCGGCGTATACACCGCAACAATGTTCAACAAAACCAGATCGCGCAATCGCAAGGCGCGCTTCAATTTCGGAGGGGAGAAGTTTGTTGTTGCCAAATCAATTTCTGTCCTGTGAGAGATTTTTTGCGCGCGGATAATGCGGCTGAAACCGCGATTTGGCAACGGCTGACGATGAAAAATGACTGTGCTAAGCTGCGCCGCGTCTTTTCATTCAAACAACAGTCCACGAGGCAACACGAAGTTTCACGAAGCCAAAATTATCTTCGTGTTTCTTCGTGTCGCTTCGTGGAAGAAAAAATCAGGAGGCATAAGTCGTGATTGTTCAGCTTAATGAATACGATTTTCTCAAACGCGCGATGGCAGTGTATGGCAACCAGGAGGCCATCGTTTCCGGGGATTTGCGATTGACCTACAACCAGCTTGGCGAGCGCGTCAATCGCTGGGTGAATTTGATGCGCTCGCTCGGAGTCGAGCAAGGTGACCGCGTCGCCATCATTTCGCAAAACGATCATCGGTTGATGGACGGATTCTTTGGCGCTCCGCTGATGGGCGCAGTGTATATGCCAATCAACTTTCGGCTGATTGCCGACGATTTCAATTACATCCTCAACCACGCCGAAGCCAAAATCCTGATTGTCGAAGACTGGTTGGTTCCTACGCTCGAATCCATTCGCGGCGAATTGAAAACCGTCCAGCAATTCATCACTTTTTCCAACGGCGGCACCATTCCATCAAGCTGGCAAAATTACGACACGCTGCTGGTGATGGCTTCGTCGGAAAAGCCCACCCCTGCCGAAGTTGATGAAAACAACATCGCCACGATTCTCTACACTTCCGGCACGACAGGCCGCCCCAAAGGCGTCATGTCCACGCATCGCAATCTGTACATCAATGCCATGAACTCGATCATCGAATTCGGCCTGAAGCCTGATGACGTTTACTTTCACACGCTGGCGCAGTTTCACTGCAACGGCTGGGGATTGCCTTACGCGGTGACAGGCGTCGGAGCCAAGCACGTCATAGTCAAAAAATACGAACCGGCCAGCTTCTTTGACCTGGCTGCGCGCGAACGCATGAGCTTCGCCTGCATGCCGCCGATCATGATTAACCTGGCGTTGAATCACCCGTTGACCGACGGCGAGCGCGCCGCTTTGCCGCGCGAAGGCGTCCGCGTCGCTACAGCAGGTTCGGCTCCGCCCTTGGCTTCGATCAAAGGGATGCAGGAAAAATTCGGTTGGCAGGTGATTCAGATTTACGGCCTGACGGAAACTTCGCCGTTTCTGACCGTCAGCAAGGTCAAACCGCACATGCGCGATTGGCCGCAGGAAGAAAAATACCGCGTCCAGACGCGCACAGGCTACGAAATGCTTGGCGTTGAAATTCGCGTGGTGGATGACGAAGGCAATGACGTTCCACCGGACAATCAAACCGTTGGCGAAATCATCGCGCGCAGCAACGTCGTCATGAAAGGTTACTGGAAACAGCCCGAAGCCACCGACGCAGTGATTGTTGATGGATGGTTTCACACCGGCGATATGGCGACGATGGACACCGAAGGCATGGTCGAAATCGTAGACCGCAAAAAAGACCTGATTATTTCCGGTGGCGAAAACATCTCTTCGATTGAAGTCGAAGGCATGCTCTACAAACATCCGAAAGTGCTGGAAGCCGCTTGCATCGGCATCCCGGACGAAAAGTGGGGCGAAGTCCCCGCCGCGCTGGTTGTGCTGAAAGCCGGCGAACAAGCCACCGAAGACGACATCATCGCCTTTTGCCGCAATAACCTGGCGCATTACAAATGCCCAAAATCTGTCAGCTTCATTGACGCGCTGCCAAGAACCGCAACCGGCAAAATTCAAAAGAACCTGCTCCGCGACAAGTTTTGGCAGGGAAAAGGAAAGCGTGTAGGTTAGCCAGAAAATGATTTTTGCGGAATCTCTGTGTAAGTTATGATCGAAATGGAGGTGAGATTATGAGTTTACAAACCGGGACTTTAGAGATTACTGGACTTACATTCGAGACCTTGGAAGCTCTAAACGACAAAGCTCGGCGATCTGGCAAGACTGCTGAACAGTATGCTCGCAGATTGATTGAAATCGGAGTTTCCACTGCCGAGACGATGTTGCCAGAAATGACTCTGGATGAAGCCATGGCGCCATTTAGGCGGCAAATCGAAGAAAGCGGAATTACTGACGAAGAGCTTGACGAAATGTTTCTGGAGGCGCGGAGAGATTATCATCGTGAACTCAAGGAGCGTGAATGAGTGCCCAAAAGCCTCGAATCGTCCTTGATTGCATGGTTTTTCTTCAGGCGGCTGCGCGAGAAAAGAGTCCGGCCAGAAGGTGTTTGCGTCTTGCTGAAGAACATAAAGTGCAACTGTTCATCAGCCGTAAAATCATTGCTGAAGTTCGGGAAGTGCTCTCGCGAGAAAAGATCAGACGGAGATTCGATGCTCTTACTGACGAAAGCGTGGCAGTCTTTATAAAACGTGTGTGGCAGGCCGCCGATTTCGTTAGAACCGCTCCCGATCATTTTGATTACAGCAAACGAGACCCAAAGGATGAGCCATACATCAACCTCGCCATTGAAGTTGCAGCCGATTACCTCGTGAGCCGTGACAATGACCTGCTCGATCTGATGGACTGGAATCGTGAAGCAGGGCGAGAGTTTCAAAAACGATTTCGATTTCTGCAGATCGTTACCCCAGAAGACTTCTTGAGCAAAATGGACAAGGTTTAGCCAAGCTGATCAGCTAAACAGGCAAGGGGTTTTTGAATGAAAGTTGTTAATAGAATTGATCCACACTTCTTGTACGATATTACTTCATTCATTTGCTCTGTTTCTACGGTCGTCATTGTTTCAGTTCTTCTGCTGAGAGCTGCCAATCAACCAGAACCAGAGTCGGGGTTATTCGATCTGCCTCCATACGAACTGATCCAGTTCATTTTTATCTGCCCACTAAATCATTTATGCGGACTTCTTTTGGGCGTAGCCAGTTTTGGGTTGCAGCCAAATACAAACGGCATTGGTTTGTGGGCGATGATTGTCAGTCTGTTGTTCCTCCTGTTTGATTTCTTTGTCTGGTTCAAATGGACAAGCTGATTTCTGTAAACAATCTGCACAAAAACTACGGCGAAGCGGCGGCGCTGCGAGGCATCAGCTTTGATGTTTCCGTCTCAGAACTGACCGTCATCATCGGGCCGTCGGGTTGTGGCAAGTCTACGTTGCTGCGTTGCCTGAACGGGCTGGAGTTGTTTGACAGTGGCAGCGTTCGCATTGGCGAGCACGAATTGAAGATGAACGGAGCTTCGCAGCATCACCTGCCCTCTCATCTGAATGCCCAGCTTCGGCATTTGCGCGAAGAAGTCGGAATGGTGTTTCAGAGCTTCAATCTGTTTCCGCATTTGACCGTGCTGGAAAATGCTGTGTTGGCTCCAACCGTCGTCAAAAAGGTTTCCCGGCAGGAAGCGGAAGAACAGGCGCGAACCTTGCTGACCAAAGTCGGCTTGAAAGATCGAATGGAGTATTACCCTTCGCAGCTTTCCGGCGGTCAGCAGCAACGAGCCGCCATTGCGCGCGCGCTGGCGATGTCGCCGAAAGTCATGCTGTATGACGAACCGACTTCGGCGCTCGATCCTTCGTTGGTTGGCGAAGTGCTGAGCATCATGCGGCAGCTCGATGACGAAGGCATGACGCAAGTCGTCGTCACGCACGAAATGAAATTCGCCCGCGACGTCGCCGACAAAGTTCTGGTGTTAAGCGAAGGCGAGTTGATCGAAAGCGACTCGCCCGATGTGATTTTCACTTCGCCAACAGACGAGCGGACGCGAGAGTTTTTGCGGAGGTATCTGTGATGAATCAAAGAGGTTGGCCACAGAGCCACAGAGCCACAGAGAGATTTGAAAAGACCGGATTGCCCCTTCGCCAGTTCGCCGCGTTAGCGGCGTTTGAATTTAGCCGTGGGTTTTCAACCCACGGAAGGCTTGGATTTTTATTTCTCGTCGCGTCAGCGACGATTGAACTCAGCCGTCGCTACGCGACGCGAAAGCTGTTTTTGCGTTACCCGGCGTTGAAACGCCGGGCTAAAGTCAGCCGCCGCTCTGCGGCGAAGAATTGGCCAGGCAATCACACCTCAGAATGGTTCCGATCTTGTTTCAAATTTATCGCTCTGTGCCTCTGTGTCTCTGTGGCAATGACTGTCTCTGCTCACGCGCAAGACCTGCGTTGGGGAGGCGATGCGGAAGGCGGCGCGCCTTATCTGTTGCCTGATCCGAAAAATCCTCGTCGCATCATCGGCTTTGAAATTGATTTGATGGACTCGCTGGGAAAACAGCTCAAACGAAAGTCTGTGTTTGTCCAAAACCAATGGGATGGATTGATTCCCGGATTGCAACGCGGCAGTTACGAACTGGCGGTCAACGGCATTGAAATCACCGACGACCGCAAGGAGCAGGTCAACTTTTCGATTCCTTACTACGTCTGTGGGGAACAACTCAGCGTTCGCGCCACGGAAAATTCGATCAATTCGATTGCCGATCTGAAAGGCAAAACCGTCGGCACGTTGAAATTTTCGCTGGCGCATCGGTTGCTCGAACAAGCCAAAAAAGATTTCAACGGCGCGCTGGAAATTCGCAGCTACGAAAATCAAAACAATCCTTATGACGATTTGACCAATGGCCGGTTGCAAGCCGTGTTGATGGATTGGCCGATTGCCGTTTATTACTCCAAACCGAATCCGAAGCTAAAGTTCACCGGCGCAATCATCGGCGAAATGCAATACGGAATAGCCGTTCGCAAAGACGACGCGGAGTTGCTGAAGCAAGTCAACGAAGCTCTGCTGGCGCTGATTCGCTCTGGCGAATTGAAAGCGATTTACGACAAGTGGGGAATCTGGAACGACGAAACCGACAAGCTCTTTGCCAAGCTCAGCCAGCCGGAACAGAAAAGCGACGCGCTGGCCGAATTCACACAGACGGTTTCGGCCAAGCTGACGTGGCGCGAGAGGTTGAAACGTTATTGGGGATATTTGCCTGCGCTGCTGTTCGTCGGCGCGCCGATGACGTTGCTGATTTCTGTTTTGGGCATGGCGTTGGCGATTGCGTTTGGATTGGCGCTGGCGCTGGTCAATTTGTATGCGCCGCAGCCGTTTTCGTGGTTGGCGCGTGCTTACGTCGAATTGTTTCGCGGGACGCCGTTGTTGATTCAGTTGTATTTGATCTTTTACGGTCTGCCGAATATCGGAATCCGCTTGTCACCGATTGTCGCGGCAGTTATCGGCTTGGGATTGAACTACGCCGCTTACGAAGCGGAAAACTATCGCGCAGGCATTCAGGCAATTCCGCGCGGACAGATGGAAGCGGCGTTGAGTTTGGGAATGACTCGCTGGCAATCATTGCGGCACATCATCGTCCCGCAAGCCATGCGGCTGGTGATTCCTCCGGTGACGAACGATTTCATCGCGCTGTTCAAAGATTCTTCAATTGTTTCAGTCATCACGATGGTCGAATTGACGAAAGTCTACGGCCAATTGGCGGCGACTTATTACGATTACATCGGCGCGGGAATTCTGACGGCGGCGATTTACTTTTTGATGGGGTTGCCGTTTGTCAGGCTGGCGCGGTGGGCTGAAAACCGTTTGGCGACTGATAAACGAGTCGTCACGACCTCGAAAAAACGCTGGCTCGGCGTTGGAGCCAAACCAGTTTAGGTTTCAGCCTGAAGATTTAGCAGCCCACGAAAATGCGAGTTGGGACTCTTCATCCCGATGAGTCTCGTAATCAGCCACTGGGCGTTCGAGTATTTCTCCGGTGAAACCGGAGTAAAGTTTTGCCAGTCGTGGTACTGCTTCACGGGCAAGCCGGAAATACTCTTCATCAACTTCGATCCCAATGGATTTATAGCCAATGCTGGTTGCCGCGGCTACAGTTGAACCAGAACCCATAAATGGGTCAACGATTACGCCTTCGCCCAAAGGTAGTAGAGACCTGACCAAAATACGAAGGAAGTGTTGAGGCTTGAGGCACGGATGATCGGCAATCTGTTCTTCGATTTTTGGAGTTTTGCCGCTCATTATTACTTCAGGGAATGGTTTGCTTTCAGCCAGTCGTCTCAGACCACCTGTTTTCCATTTTCTTAAATTGGCAGCGACAGTTTCTTCACTGATTGGTTTCCTGAAAAGCATCCACGGTTCGTAATTACCTTTCGGAGTCACACACACATCAGGGAATTCCCGCTCGGCGTTTTTGGGACGATCTCCGCCACGAAAGCCTTGATAGAGCCTCATTATTGCTCCTCGTACTTCAAAACCTGATTGCGCCAGGGCTCCCTGAACAAGATGTTGCAGGATCGGGTGTCCAGCAATCACCACATGGCCACCGGGAACGAGAACTCGTAAAACTTCAATCCCCCAAATAATGAAGAACTCGGCCAAAGTTTTTTGTTGCTCAGGGGTAAGAACTGTAAAACGTGGCAAAGGCGCTCTCTGGCTACCGTTTAGCTTAGGCGGCAATCTCCAAATGCCACCGCGCCCAGCCCGGAGTTTTTCCAACTCACGAGGAGAAAACTCGATCAACCCATAAGGCGGGTCTGTGCAGACGGCGTGAATTGAGTTTTCCGGCTCAGCGCGCAGCCAGTCCATGCAATCTTGATGAAAAAGTTGGTATGTCATGGTGATTCAACTATAGGCGAAAGACATTCTGACATAAGGCAAACCGTCATGGATGCAAAGAAAGTGATTGGTCAATACGTTCGCCGCTTGCGTGAGGAAAAGAATCTTTCTCAAGACCAATTGGCGAGTTTGAGCGGTATTTCTTATCAATATCTCTCAGGCGTGGAAAACGGCAGAGAGAACTTCAGCATAGGAGTTCTGGAAGCAATAGGCCGTTCTCTTGGCATGGATCTTGTCAGATTGATAACTCTCGCTTTTGCCTCAGAAGCCGGTAATTCCCAACCTACTGTCAAACGCGAATACTTTCGACGCGGTGTGCCATTGCCTAAACCGCTGACGATTGAGCATCTAACGAACGCTCTGAATGAAACGCAGCGAGTGATTTTTATGATAAATGCAGCGCTGACTTCGATTGGAGCGCGTCCGCTATCGGGTTATGTCCAAGGCAATAATTTTAGCGGATTGGTTTCAAACATCCTTTGCGATTCTTTCTCGCAACTCACGCCTTTCAAACATAACTCGCACCAGGCGTATCCTGATCTGGTTGCCACAGAGCCGAAAACTAAAGAGCAAATCGGGTTAGAAGTGAAGACCACCATTCAAATCGGCAAAGGCGGAGAAAGCCATAATGGGCACTCAGGTTGGCACTTGATCGGGTGCTTTCAAATCCTCCCGGAAACCGGAAACATTCAATTTGTTCACGTGATGTTTGCAATTTTGAATGGCCATCAATCCGAAGAGTCAGACTGGACTTACGTCGGTAGCAAAGTAAACACAGAAACTGGAAGTCGTCGAACTGAAACTTACAACACCAACCTTTACGGACTGACCAAACTCAGAGACGGTTCAGCCTACCTGGATCCGACTGTGGTTGAATATAGTCGCTGGCGACAAATGAGAAGAGATCAAATGCCCGATTATTCGATTTTCAACTCTACACCGTGATGACTTCGACTTTGGGAGCAACCGAAGATTTGGGAATCAACGCAGGCCAGTACGCGACGACTTCTTCGACTTTCGGACGACCTCCGCCGAAGCCAGTCACCGTCGGCGGGCCGCTCAAAGCCAGCGGGGCGATTTCTTTCGTAAAGCGATCCACGGCGTTTTTATCTTTGGAACGAACGCCGACGCGCAGCATCACTTCGGCAATGTCGGGCGAAGGTTCGCCGCCCAATCCTTCGTGCGTGGCGTTGACGCCGATGTATTGCGAGAGCATTTCGTCGAAGGTCAGGCCGATTGATTCCAACCTTTTTCGCAACGTGAAATCCGCGACTTTTGCCTTTTGGTAGGCATCCGGCCAGGCGTAAATCAATCCGCCGACGGCTTTGAACCCATCGTAAAAACTGATCGAAACCTTGTAACTGTCGGTAGCCGCTTTGCCTGTGATGCCCGAAACGCGCACTCGATTTTCGCCATCGGCTGCCAGGTTGATTGAAGTGAAATCGGCTATGCAATCCGGCGTGATGTAATTTTTCGGATCGCCCATTTCATACATCAACTGTTCGGTGACGGTGGCGATGCTGACGCGGCCTCCGGTGTTCGAATGTTTGGTGACGACAAAGCTGCCATCTTCGCTGGCTTCGACAATCGGATAACCGATGTTCCAGAAGTCAGGAATCGTCTGCCAGTCCACTTGATGATTGCCGCCGGTGGCTTGCGCGCCGCATTCGATGATGTGGCCGGCGATGGTTCCTGCCGAAAGATGATTCCAGTCGTCCAGCTTCCATCCAAATTCGTGAATCATCGGGCCGAGCGTCAAACCTGTGTCGGTGCAACGTCCTGTGACGACGATCTGCGCGCCTTGCGCCAGGGCTTCGGCAATCGGCGCGGCTCCGAAATAGACGTTGGCGCTGGCCACGCGATCCCGAATTACCGAAAGCGGTTCGCCGGTTTCCATGTTTTCCAGGCCGATGCCGTTGGCGATGAATTCATCCAGCCTGTCCATAATGTCATCGCCCGCCACGACGCCGATTTTGACTTTGCCGGACAAGCCCAAACGTTTGACGACTTCGGTCAATCCGGCGACACACGCTTGCGGATTGACGCCGCCCGCGTTGGCGACAATCTTGATGTTTTGGTCCAGGCATTTCGGCAAGACGCGCGCGACGACTTGCAAAAAGTCGCGCGCGTAGCCGGCATTCGGATCGCGCGAACGCATTTTCTGCATGATGGACATCGTGATTTCGGCCAGATAATCCAGCGTCAGGTAATCAATTGGGCCGCGCTCCACCAGATGAATTGGCGCTTCCAGCCAATCGCCCCAATAACCTTGCCCGTTGGCAATCTTGATCGTTTTCATTGTTCTCTCCTAAAAGTGAAGCCGCAGATTTACGCAGATATTCGCGGATCAGCGTTTATCGGCGTTGATCTGCGGCGACAATTCAAGCTGCGAAAACCGCCGGACGTTTTTTGGCCCAGGGGTTGGCCACTTCCAGTTCATAGGCCAGATGCAGCAACGTCGCTTCGCCGCCGCGCCAGGCAGCGAACTGGCTGCCGATGGGCAGATTGTCCTTCGTCCAATATAACGGCAACGAAATCGCCGGAGTCCCGCAAGCGTTGTGCAGCGGCGTGTAGGCGACTTCGTCAACTACACGCGCCAGCAAGGTTTCAAAATCCAGCGTCGGCGCGTGATAACCAAGCTTGTACGGCGGAATGCGCAACACAGGCGAAAGAATCACATCGAATTTCTTGAACAAATCTTCGAGCGCGGTTGCCGCTTCGTTGAAGGCTTTGGTGGCGCGACCTACGGTCTGGAACAAACCGCGTTTGCGTCCCAGTTCCATCATCCCAATCGTCCACGGTTCCAGCACGTCTTCGCGGTTGACGCCTTTGCCCAACATGGCTTCGATTTCGGCGTCCAACCCGACGGTTCCAGCCGCCCAATAACCCAGAAATGCGTCCGTGACTTCCTGACCGTTGATCGGCAATTTGATTTCTTCGACGTTGTGTTTCAGCGATTCGCAAAGTTTGGCCGTCGCGCGAATGGCTTTTTCAACTTCGGGATCGGCTTTTTTGCCATTCACGCCCTCCAACACCAACGCGATCTTCAGCCGTTTAGACGATGGCGCGGTAATCAATCCGACCGGCGGCAATTTGTCGTTGGTTTTATTTTCGACCAAATCCAGAAACGCCGCGGTATCGCGCACCGTGCGGCTGACGCATAAATCGTTGGCGATGCCTACGACATCGTTTGCCATTCCGCCGCTGGTGAACATGGTGATTTCACGGCGGCGCGTCGGTTTCAATCCGACCAAACCATTTTGACAAGCCGGAATGCGAATCGAACCGCCTCCATCGTTGGCGTGCGCCAGCGGAACAATGCCTGCCGCAACCGCTGCCGCCGAACCTCCGCTGGAACCGCCCGTCGTGTATTCGGGATTCCACGGATTGCGCGAAGCTCCGTGCAAAACGGGTTCAGTGGTTTCGATCAAACCGAATTCGGGAGCATTGGTGATGCCGACGAAAATGAATCCGGCTTGTTCCATTTTGGCGGTGAACGGCGAATTGGCTTTGTGCAGGCGTCCGTGTTTGGCGATGGCGCGCGCGTACAACCGCGAACCGAAATCAATGTCAGCGTCTTTGTATTCCGCCAGATTTTTCAGCAGCACGGGAACTCCGGCAAACGCGCCGCTGTTGAGTGGCTGTTTGGCTTTCGCGCGAGCTTTTTCGACATCGAAATTTTTGATCAGCACGAGGTTGAGTTTGGGATTGATGCGCTCAATGCGTTTCAACGTGTCTTCGACAAGTTCGAGCGGCGTGATCTGTTTTTTTCGGATCAGCATCGCCAAGCCTACTGCGTCATATCCTGCCAGTTCGGACGAACGCAATTTGGTTTGGGCGTGGAGCAGGGAACTGCCAGCCGCCGCAATTACCAGCGAAGCCGATTGCTTCAGGATTTCTCTGCGTGAAACAGTCATTCGGAATCTCCTACGGGTCATGGGGTTTGAATGCGTTGACGCCGATTCAACCATGCCAGGCGAACAGACGCCAAGAGGTTGCGGAAAAGTTTTGACTTTGTTGCGGGGAAAACCGGTGAGAGTTTAGTTCGATTCTTCGGCGGGTTTGGAACGGAATGCGTCTTTTAACAGCAGGTACAGAATCACAGCCAGCACGGACAGGAACAGAACAAAGACTATGATTTTGACCAGACCGAAAATCGTCATGGCGATGAGCAAGCCGCGTCGCACGCTTTCCGTTACCAAAAACAACGTCGTGACGATGGAAGCGATGGTTGCAATCAGTTTGAAAATCCAGACAAACATTTCATCTATCCTTTTCGCTTTCGCGGTTGGCGAGCGCCAATCCTGAAGATTGCAATTCAATGTCTCCGCGCGTCGAGCGCAATACTACTGTCGGCGAATTGGCGGCGGCCAGGTGTTCAAACGTCAACTGGCGTTGGCGATTTTGCGAACCGGCAGTTTCAAAGCCGCGAATGCGAACCCGGCCACGTTCGCTGCCGGCGTCGAATTTGAAGCCGGAATCTTCGGGCAGCGAAATGCGGATGCGGCCTCGATCAGTCGTTGCTCGAATGTTGCCCGCCAGTTTTTCGTCAGTCGAAAGCGTGATGGCGCCGGAGGAAGTGGTCACGATCAATGCGCCGCGGAATTCGCGCACAGTCACGTCCTGCGTAGTTTGAATTTCAGCCGCGCCGCCAACGTCTTCGACTTCGATGGCGGAATTCTCAGCATTGATTTTCAGTGCGCCGCCTACTCCGTTGACCTGCACGCGCTGCGAAGAATTTTTGACGGTCAGATTGCCCGCAATTTTTTCAGCTTCTATGCGCGAGCTGTCGGCGTTGATGGAGACATTGCCTTGAATTTCGGAAAGGTTGATGCGGCTGTTGTCTGCGTTTTCGATGGCGACCAGATTTTGATTGGAGATTGGTTTGGCGTCGCTGCTGAGGTTACGAACTTCTATGCGAGCGTTTTGAGCGCGAAGCTTTACTGTCCCGGATGATTCGACAACGTGTATGTTCCCATTGGTCGCCGTCACGGTCATCGAACCGCGAACTTCATTGAAGCTGACTTCACCAATCGCGTCGCTGACTGTGACGTTTCCCTGCACGGCAAAGAGTTCCACCGAACCTTGCGGATTTTCGATCTTCAGGTCGCCCGTGTTGTTGTGGATTTCCAGGTCTTTGGTGTTGCGAATGGCATGCGCTCCGCTCAGCCCCGTCAATTTCACGTCACCGGAAATGTTGGAGAGTTCGACTCCGCCAAATGGAGCGGACGGCAGTGTCAGAATCAACGTGGTGGTGAAATCGTTTTGAACATTATCGGCTATGGCTGCGAACAGAGTGTTTTTTCCAGACTGCGTGATTTGAAGGCGAATCTGTCGGGCGATTTGATTGGCTTCTTCCTGATTGTTGGCGCGAATGTGCTGAACCAGTCGAGCGGATGGCGAAGAAGCTGCCATTGCGGAAATTTCAACGTCTCCCTTGAAATCATTGATGACCAGTCGGCCATCGTTGGCCAGAGAAAATTGTTGCGCCGGTTCGGCTTCGACGGCAAACCGATTTCCCCAGAACGCCAACTGTCCGAGTTTGAACTGAACGCCTTGCAGATGTTGCCGGTTTTTCGCCAGGTAATTGGATGTCAGACCGCCGCCGATCACCAATGCCATGACAAAAATCGCTCCGGACGAAAATGCCTGCGGGCGTTTGCCGTCTTCAGCGCGATGCGTGTATTGCCACAGCACTCTGCCGACGATGAAAGCCAGCAGCAGAAAGAACCAATACTGTCCAAACAGCATCAGCAACGAACGGTCGCCGCGCAAATTGGCAGTCAGCAGAATTCCTCCGATGGCGACAATCATCATTCCGCCGACAGGAGAACGCGGATGACGATCAATCAGATAACCAAAGATGCGAACCAACCCCGCCAGAATCAAAAATGCAGGCCAGAATTTCGTCAGCCATTGCATGGGTGTCGAACCGCCCGGCGCGGTGAACAGCAGCACACCGAGGCCGATCAGGCCAATTCCGAGCAGCAATGTGGCTAGACGTTTGAACATTGGTTCTGAAAATTACCGGTCAAATCGGCGATTCGCGGCAAGTTCGCGCGTCTGGCTTTCCAGATTAGGCTGGATTACAGACGGCGGTGGAGTTCTATAAACCGTTTCTGGCGATGCTGAGCCTTTGCTGCGGCGAAATTCATTCAGCAGATAAATGCCCGCGGCCACCAGCAACAACGGCCAAAACCGATGAGTTTGAGCCGGGAACATGATGTGCAACGTGGTCAATGCTCCAATGCCGATCAGCAATCCGCCCCACAAATTAGTGCGAGCGCGCAAAAATTGACGCAATTGTTCGTCTTCTTCGTGCAGGTCAACACCGTAACGTTGGCGTTGCGCCGAACGAAAAGCGTCATAGAGCGAATAAACGTAAAATGCGAAACTGGCCAGCGCGCATGTGACTTCCAGCGTGGAATGAAATACATCAGCCAGCGTCCATAATCCGGCAATAACGATGAACTGCACCAGTGCCTTGACCGGTTGGCCGTTGTAGGCTGCGCCTAGTCCGGGAATGAGTCCGAGCACCAGGGCGATGATCGGCGATTTGCCTTCGATGTTTGGCTGCGCCTGCGCGCCGGAATGATTCCGCAACATCTCGACTCCGGCAACGATGCAATCCTGACAGTAGGGATACCCTTTGATGCGATGGTCGCAGGCTGGGCATAGATTCCGGTCGCAGCTACTGCAACGCGCGCTGGCTAGATTAGTTGGATGATAGGAACATTTCATTTCTCTGGAAAACCAGTCACTGTGCAAAAGCGGGACAATCACTGAAATGCGTCCCGCGCGGTTTTTAGCCTGGGCGGATTGAACGTTCGGGATGAATTACTTGCTGCGGCAAACCTACTGCCGATCACTTTTGTTGTTCTTTTTCCTGAGTTTGCGCTACAGGAGACGGGCTGGGCGACATCTGCGGCGATGGCGTTTTTGCATCTTGCGCCTTAGCCGAGGTCTTGGTCGGTTTTGACGGCTGCGGGACATCGCCGAGCAAACCGAACTGAACAGTATTAATGGCGCGCTGGCCGTGAATCACCATTTCTTCGGCCTGCTTGGTTGTATGCGAAGCCATTCCCTCAAGGCCGCCGAATCGCGACAGCACCAGCAAACTGCTGGCAGCAAAAATCAGCATGGCGGCAGCCATTTCCGGCGTCATCATCGCGCGCGCGGCTTTGATCGAAAACCCACGCAGCGTCTCCTTCAGATTTCCAAACCAGGAAGTTTTGCGCGGCCCAACGGTCGCCGCCAGAATCCTGTCCTGCAACGACGGCGGAGCGTCAATTTCAGCGTCTTTGATTTCGCGGCAGATTTCGATGGCATCTTCGATGCCAGCCATCAGGCGACGGCATTTCGCGCATTTTTCAAAATGCGCCTGGAAGGTGTGAAAGGTCGGCGCCAACAGCACGCCGTCAAAGTATCGTTCGATCAAACGGTCGAACTCGTTGCAACTGAGCATTTCGCCTGTGCTGGTCGCCGCCAGAATGCGTGAATTCAACCCTTCAGGCGTTTCGTAATCGTCCAGGGCAACGGCGTTCAGCGCCTTTACCGTCGAACGAACATCGTCGAACAAATCGCGGCAATCGCGGCACAGCAGCCGGTGACCGGCGCATTCCGCCCGCGAACGCGAATCCAATTCGCCTTCGACGTAATCCGAAAGTACATCTTGAAATTTAAGACAGTCCATTACACCACAGTTGAAGTTTCCAGTTTCCAGTTGCAATCACCAATTGCTATTGAGTGCCCGCTCAATCAGGTGATCGGAAACTGGCAACTGATTAAAACGTTTCGACGACTTTCATTCGTCGCATGATTTTGGCCAATTCGATCCGGCCACGATTGATACGTGATTTCACCGTGCCAATCGGAATTCGCAGAATGTCTACGATCTCCTGATAGGTCAGCTCTTCGATGTCGCGCAGAATCACGCATTCCCGCAAATCGGGTTGGAGTTTGGCAATCGCCGCGTGAACCTGTTTGGATCGTTCGAACCGTTCCACGCCGCGATCCGGTGAATCGTGCCGACTTTCCAGGTGATATTCGTGATCGCCTATGTCATCGCCCAAATCGGTCGGCGTTCGAGTGCGACGGCGGTAATCGTCAATAATCAGATTCCGCGCCAAACGCATCAGCCAATTGGCCAAATCTCCGGCTTGGGGGTCATATTGCTCCAAAGAACGATACACGCGCACAAACACTTCCTGCGCCAGGTCTTCAGCGGATTCGTGGCGACCGGTAAACCGATACGCCAGATTGTAGACGCGACGCGAGTATTCGTGAACGACCTGTTCCCAGGCTGCGCTGTCTCCGGCACGGCATCGCCGCACCAATTCTGCATCCGATTTTATCAAGGCCGCATTGGCTCCCACTGTAGGTTGGTCTCTCCTGATCAATTTTTTTACCTCAATGAACCTCTTTAACCCCGTCCGTTGAGTCTTGTCTCCGTGTGCCCTAACGAGACGAGCGGGGGAAAGGTTCCTTGGAAAATATCGTCGCTAATTGTTGCATTAAAAGCTATGAGCTTTTTCCACAACCCAGTCCCGGATCAATTCAGTAAAATCCATGCCCTTCGATTTTGCTATTTGTTTTACCGCCTCAGCTTCAGCAAGTGGCAGATGGATACTGACCACTGTTTCTCGAACAAAAACCGTGTCTGAAACCTCTACCAACTCATCGCTGAAATCTGTAAGGTCGTGCGTGTCCCAAAATTGCGCGAGTTCGCTGATTGAATCTGTCTGAATCATTTTCTCTTTAACAAACTTCTTCAGGAGTAACACCGTGTCGCGCAATGTGGTCAATTTGAGTTTCCGGCCAAATGAGTTCCTGAATGGTCATCGCGTCCAAGCCTATTGTTACTTGATTGCTTTGACGCTGACCGGTTTGGCGAAAATTTCTTCGCTGATCGGCGCGTCCAGCTTGATCGAAGCGTAATTGACTCGATTCATCTGAATGCCGTCGCGGTAAAAGTCCACGATGTTTGGGAATTTCACCCCGTCGTAAGTCACCCATTGGAAAAAGCGGTATTCGTTTCTGACCAGGCCGCCGCCTTCCGTTCGCTCATAAATCAGGCTGAGCGGCAGACGTGTGTTGCGATCCAGCCAAAGTTGTACAGTCACGTCGGAATCCAGCTTGATGGCGACGACATCGGCGCGTTCGCCCGGACGAAGCTCTTCACGTCCGGCAAATCGGACTTCTACACCTTCAGCGTTCCAGCCTTCGCGCAGGATTCGGTCAATGTCGAACCGGCTGTCCTCCACATGAGTTTTGATCTGTTGCGGAGTTTGGTCTTTCAGCGTTTCCGCATCGCCGTCGTAAACCCAACCGGTCTGGCCGACATTGACTTGGATGCGGCGATTTTTCTTTTTGCCTTTGCCGAAATCCACACGTTCTTTGCCGAACAGAATGTGCCAATAAGTAAACGGCGCTGGAACAGTGGAAACACCATTATCAAAAGGAGTGAACTGTCCTTCGGCCAGCACGGTTTTGAAGTTCTGGTACTTCGCGCCACCGCGAGCTTCGATGACCTGCTTGACGAATTGAACTCCCAATTCGGCGTTTTTGGGGTCTCTGGGATCGGCTTTTTGCGCCTTCGCAACCGCCGACGCGGCAAAGACGATCACGATTATTGCCAGAGCCTGGGCGACAAACCTGTTCCATCTGTTGACTGACAACATCACTGCTGACTCCTTCAAAGCTTCAAGTTGGTTTTGAGACGCGCGGATTATACTCCGCTCGGATCATTGGTGGTAGGATGGCTGCGTTGGCTTTGCCATAGAGCTATGCTACTTTCCGCCGCGCTGGCGCAAATCGCCAGCTTTCCTTCATTCGTAGCAATCTTCTAAAACTCATCAACAACGCATTTGAGCGCCATTTTCGGAGGACAGAATTATGTCAGCAGCAACCAAACCGCAGGCTGTCGAAACCGGACAGGCCTATCCGTACTTCAACGAAGAACACGCCATGTTGCGCGAAACCGTCAAACAGTTTTGCCAGAAAGAAATCGCTCCGTTTGCCGAAGAGTGGGACGAAGCCGGAATCTTTCCACGCGAATTATTCAAAAAAGCTGGTGATCTGGGTTTGTTCGGCATTCGCACTGATCCGAAGTGGGGCGGCAATGGATTGGATTGGTGGGCGACGGCGGCTTACCTGGATGGATTGTCTTATGCCAACAGCGGCGGCGTAGCCATGGCGTTGATGGTGCAATCCGACATGACTTTACCCGTGCTGGAAGAACTCGGCACGGACGAACAGCGCGAACTGTTTCTGAAACCCGCCGTTGCCGGAGATTACATCGCAGCGCTCGGCATCAGCGAACCCGGCGGCGGTTCCGATGTCGCCGCGCTCAAAACTCGTGCGGTCATTGACGGCGACGATTTTGTCATCTCCGGCCAGAAGCTGTGGATCACCAATGGCACACGCTGCGATTTCATCCTGCTCGCGGTTCGTACAGGCGAAGAAGGTTACAAGGGCGTTTCCTTCGTCATCTTCCCGACCTCTACGCCCGGTTACAGCGTCGGAAAAAAGCTCAAAAAAGTCGGCAATCTGTCATCCGACACCGCCGAACTTTTTTTCGACAACTGCCGCGTGCCGCGCAAATACCTGCTGGGCGAATTGAACAAAGGCTTTTACTACGTCATGCACAATTTCCAGGGCGAGCGTCTGGTGGCTGCGCTCGGCGCGGTTTACAAAATGGAACGCGCCATTGAATACGCTGTCGCTTACGGCAAAGAGCGCAAAGCTTTTGGCCAGCCGATTGGTTCGTTTCAGGTCTGGCGGCACAAATTCGCAGAACATTTGGCCGCCGTCGAAGCCGCCAAGTGGTTGTGTTACCGCGCGTTGGATTTGATGAATCGCGGAGAAAACGCCGTCAAGGAAATCACCATGGCCAAGTTGTTCTGCTGCGACCTGGATCAAAAGGTCATGTACGATTGCATGCAGATCATGGGCGGATTCGCCTACACCACCGAATATCCGATTGGCCGAGCCTGGCGCGACGCACGATTGAACACCATCGGCGGCGGCGCTTCGGAAATCATGAAAGAAATCATTGCCAAACAGTGCAAGCTGTAACCTGAAAATCAAAATTCAAAAGGCAAATCTCAAAAGTCAAAAATCGGCACTGTCCACTTTTGATATTTGCCTTTTGCCCTTTGCCTTTTGATTTCTTCACCTATGTCCGTCTCCATCGAAAAGAACGGCGTTGTCACCACCGTTATCATTAACCGCCCTGAAGTCCGCAACGCGGTTGATCGTGCGACAGCGGAAGCTTTGGCGGAAGCCTTTCGCCAATTCGACGCAGATGATTCGGCTTTGGTCGGTGTGCTGTACGGCGACAACGGCACGTTTTGCGCCGGAGCGGATTTGAAAGCCGTCGCTGCCGGGCAGGGCAATCGCGTTGAGCCAACCGGCGACGGGCCAATGGGGCCTTCGCGGATGTTGTTGAGCAAACCAGTCATCGCGGCGATTTCTGGTTATGCCGTCGCGGGAGGATTGGAACTGGCTCTGTGGTGCGATTTGCGCGTCGCTGAAGAAGACGCCGTGCTGGGAGTGTTCTGCCGACGCTGGGGAGTTCCGCTGATTGACGGCGGCACTATTCGTTTGCCGCGCTTGATCGGTCTGAGCCGCGCGCTGGATTTGATTCTGACCGGGCGTGCAGTGTCTGCCGCAGAAGCTCTGCAAATCGGTCTGGTCAATCGCGTCGTCAAAAAAGGCGAGGCGCGCGCCGCCGCTGAACAACTGGCGCACGAAATCGCGGCTTTCCCGCAAATTTGCATGCGCGGCGACCGAATGTCGGCTTACGAACAACACGATTTGAATTTGCCTGACGCTTTGCTGAACGAATTCAATCACGGTTTGAAAGCTCTGGAAGCCGGAGCGCGCGACGGCGCACAGCGCTTTGCCAGCGGCGCAGGTCGTCACGGAAGTTTTGAATCAACAGGAGAGAAACGATGAGCGAAGAACAAATAAGTTGGTTTCCCGTTCCAGCCGAAGATCAATTGCCAGAAAGCCTGCAAGGTTTGTTCAAAAAGGCCAAAGAGAAAGTCGGCTTTGTGCCAAACGTGTTTCGCGTCTACAGCTTTCGCCCGGAACGGTTCAGCGCTTGGTTTGCGCATTACAAACAATTGCACGAACCAACGGAAAACCTGAGTGCAGCCGAACGCGAAATGATCGCCGTGGCGGTTTCGATGGCCAACGGCTGTTTGTATTGCCTGGTCGCGCACGGAGCAGCGTTGCGGCAAACGCTCGGCGATCCGATTCAGGCTGACCGTATCACGCTGGATTACAAACGCGCTGGACTCGACGCCAGGATGGAAGCCGTGCTGGATTTTGCCACCTTGTTGACCGAAACGCCGGTCAATGCGTCGGAACACGACATCGCCCATCTGCAAAGCTTCGGCCTGACACTGGAAGAAATCTGGGACGTGATTGAAATCGCCGCAATGTACAACTTCACGAATCGCATGGCTTCGGCAACGGGAATGATTCCAAACCGCGAATACCATGCTTTGGCTCGATGAAAAGTAGACAGGATGAACACGATTTCTCAGGATTCAAAACAATCCTGAGAAATCGTGTTCATCCTGTCTAAAATATTCTTTTGGAGAACTCAAGATGGCTATCAGAGAAAATATGGCACATTGGGAAGCCGAAGCCTTCGGCACGGAATTGATTGATTTGACGCTCGGCGATTTGCTCGACCGGCGCGCTGAAGAGCTGCCCGACAAAGAAGCGCTGGTCTATCACTACCCGGAATTCGGGTTGGACTTGCGTATGAACTATCGCCAGTACCGCGACACGGTCAATCAATTGGCCAAAGGCTTGATGGCGCTTGGCATTGCCAAAGGCGATCACGTCGCCGTTTGGGCGACCAACGTTCCCGAATGGGTCTTTCTGGAAATGGCTGTTTCCAAAATCGGCGGCGTGTTGGTGACCATCAACACGAATTATCGCGCGGCGGAAATCGAATACGCGTTGCGGCAAGGCGACATCAAGGCGTTGTTTCTGATCGAAGACCTGCGCGGATATTCCTATCTGGATGCTGTCTATTCGATTGCGCCGGAATTGAAATCGCTCAGCGATCCTTTGAATCAGGAATTGAGCGCCGAAAAGCTGCCGCGATTGAAACGAGTCGTCTTGTTTGGCAAAGAAGCCAAACCCGGCGTGACGCTCTATTCGCAAATCACAGCGTTGGCCGATCGGGTTTCGGACGAAGAATTGAGAGCCAGACAAGCTTCGGTTGGAGTTCACGACGTGGTGCAGATGCAATACACCAGCGGCACGACCGGTTTTCCCAAAGCCGTCATGCTGACGCATTACAGTCTGGTCAACCAATCGCACATCGCCTGTGCGCGCGGAGCCTTGACCGCCGATGAACGTTATGTGACTTCGATGCCGTACTTTCACATTGCCGGAAGTTTGGGCGCGATCATCTATTCGCTGTATCTGGGCTGCACGCTGATTCCATTGATTGCGTTCGATCCGCTCAAACAACTTGAACTGTTTGAAAAGGAAAAAGGCACGTTCACGTTTGCCGTGCCGACGATGCTGGTGGCGATGTTGAACCATCCGCGCTTTGCCGAATTCGATTTGTCCAGTTTGAAAAACATCTTCACCGGAGCCACGCCGGTTCCGGTCATACTGATGGAACAGATCAAAGAACGCATCGGCGCGGATTGTTCGATTGTCTTCGGCATGACCGAAACCACCGGAGCCGTCACGCAATCGTTTTACACCGACAGCTTTGAACTGAAATCCGCCACCGTAGGCCTGACGATCCCGCACACCGAGATCAAGATCGTCAATCCAGCGACGGGCGAAACCTGCCAATGCGGACAATCCGGCGAACTGTGGACGCGCGGATACGCCAACATGGTTGGGTACTACAACATGCCGGATAAGACCGCCGAAACGCTGGATGCTGACGGTTGGTTGCACAGCGGCGATTTGGCAGTCATGCGGCCCGACGGATACATCAACATCGTAGGCCGCGTGAAGGACATGATTATTCGCGGCGGAGAAAACATTTACCCGGCGGAAATCGAAGCTTTCCTGATGCGTCACCCCAAAATCGCCGAAGCCCAAATCGTAGGCATCCCCGACGAATTTATGGGCGAAGAAGTCTGCGCCTTGATTCGGTTGAAACCTGGCGAAACTGTGACCGAAGATGAACTCCGCGAGCATTGCAAAGCCAACATCGCCCGCCACAAAGTGCCGAAGTTCTTCCGCTTCGTCGAAGCCTTCCCGCTGACGGCCAGCGGCAAAGTCCAGAAATTCGTGCTACGCGATCAGTTAATCAAGGAAATGGGATTGGAAAACGTTGCCGGAATGAAGACGGCATGACCAAACCGGATATTAAATTGGCGTGAGCGAAAGAACTTTGAAAGTCATTATTCGTCATTGTTCTTGCGGGTATCCAAACCGCCATTTAATACGCTGCTCGATGAGGCGCGTTACCAGGATTGGCGGAAACGGATGAAGCTGCCGGAGGTGAGCGAGCAGAAAGAGAAAAACGTTATGAAGTATTTCAATACCGCTGGACCTTGTAGACCCGAAATTCACTATATGTTGCCGACCACGGCGCGTCTGCCCGAATTGCAGCGACTGATTGACCAGCAATTGTATTTCGTCATCCACGCGCCGCGTCAGGTGGGCAAGACGACGATGATGCTGCAACTGGCGCAGGAACTCACGCGCTCCGGGCGTTACACGGCGCTGCTGGTTTCGATGGAAGTGGGCGCGGCCTTTAACGACGACATCGGCAAGGCGGAACTGGCGATGCTCGGCGCGTGGCGCGGGAACGCGCGTGCGTGGCTGCCGCCGGATTTGCAACCACCGGAATGGCCGACCGCAGAAACGGGACAGCGCATCTTTGCGGCGCTTGGCGAATGGGCGCATCAATCGGCGCGCCCGCTCGTCGTCTTTCTCGATGAAATTGATGCGCTGGAAAACGGCGCGTTGATTTCGGTGTTGCGGCAATTGCGCAACGGTTACGTCAATCGTCCGCAGGGTTTTCCCTGGTCGCTGGGCTTGATCGGGATGCGCGATGTGCGCGATTACAAAGTCAAATCCGGCGGCGGTGAACGACTCAATACCGCCAGTCCTTTCAACATCAAAGCGCGTTCGCTGACCATCGGCAATTTCACGGCGGAGGAAGTGGCTACGCTTTATCGCCAGCATACGACCGAAACTGGACAGGTTTTCACGGACGAAGCGGTGGCGCGCGCCTTTCATCTCACGCAGGGGCAGCCCTATCTGGCGAACGCGCTGGCCAGAGTCGCGGTCGAAGAGTTGCAGCCTGACCTCGCGCAGCCCATCACGATCAAGGAAATCGAAGGGGCAAAAGACATCCTGATCGAACGGCAGGAAACGCATTTGGACAGCTTGGTCGAACGGCTGCGCGAGGAACGCATCCGCCACATCATCGAGCCGATCCTTTCCGGGCGACAGGAAATCACCAGCTTACCACCGGATGATGTGCGCTTTGTCACTGATCTGGGATTGGTCAGACGGGCGAATGGCGGCGGACTGGTCGTTGCCAATCCAATTTATCGTGAAGTGATTCCGACGATGTTGGCCTACGTGACTCGCGCATTTCTGCCACAGATTTCTCCGACGTGGCTGAACGCTGATGGCAGCCTCAACCCTGACCGCTTGCTGGAATCGTTTCTGGCGTTTTGGCGACAGCACGGTCAGCCGCTGTTGAAGAGCGTGCATTACCACGAAATCGCGCCGCACATTGTGATGATGGCCTTTCTGCATCGCGTGGTGAACGGCGGCGGCTCGCTCGAACGTGAATACGCCATCGGCACGCGGCGCATGGATGTGTGCTTGCGCTACGGCGATGCGACGATTGGCATGGAACTGAAAGTCTGGCGCGAGGGCGAACGCGACCCGTTAAATGAAGGGCTGGCACAATTGGATGTCTACTTGAACGGCCTGGGACTGGACACTGGCTGGCTGGTGATTTTCGATCAGCGCCACGGCTTGCCAGACATCAGCGAACGCACGACGACCGAAACGGCGACAAGTCCGGCAGGCCGTACCATCACAGTGATTCGCGGTTGAGAAAACATTCGTATGACACTTGTCCCCAGTACACGTCTCTCTCATTACGAGATCACTGCCAAACTCGGAGCGGGCGGGATGGGCGAAGTCTGGCTGGCCGAAGACACGCGGCTCAAACGCAAGGTCGCGCTCAAACTCTTGCCCGCTGAATTGACCGCGGATGCCGAGCGCGTGCGCCGCTTCGAGCAGGAAGCGCAAGCCGCCTCCGCGCTCAATCATCCGAACATCATCACCATTTACGACATTGGGGAAGCGGAGGCTGGTCGCTTCATCGTGATGGAGTTCGTCGAGGGCCGGACGCTGCGCAGATTGATTGGCGAAGACCTCACGCTTGATGCGCTCGCGCAATTGGGCGGGCAGATGGCCAGAGCCTTGAGCGTGGCGCATGCGGTCGGGATCACGCACCGCGACATCAAACCCGAAAACATCATGCTGCGCCATGATGGCTACGTGAAGATTCTCGATTTCGGTCTGGCGCGATTGATCCCCGCAACCGCGAACGATTCCCAAGCCGATACGATAGCCCGGCAAACACGGCCCGGCGCATTGCTCGGCACCGTTGCGTATATGTCGCCCGAACAGGCGCGTGGCGAAGCGGTAAGCCAGGCTTCCGATATTTTCGCGCTCGGCATCGTGTTGTATGAGATGGCGACGAAGCGACATCCATTCAAAGCGGAAACCCTGGTCGGCTATCTGCATGCGATCACGTCGCAAAGGCCGGCGCCGCCAACCGGCCTGAACTCCAGGATTCCCCTCGCGCTGGAAGCGTTGATTTTGCGTATGCTCGACAAAGACGAAAACAGGCGTCCGACCGCAGACGAAGTCGCGCGGCGGTTGCAGGAGATCGAGGGGCAGAGGGACAGAGGAGCAGAGGGACAGGGAAACAGAGAGTTGGAGGGAGAAAAAGACGGAGAGACGTTTATTCTCCACTTAATGCCCTCCACACCTGTCCCATCAAGTCCCATTCATCATAATACCGTCGGCCGTTCAAAGGAACGCCATGAACTGCGCGCAGCCTTCAATGCAGCCAATACCGGACGTGGTTCGCTGTTGTGCGTGGCGGGCGAGCCTGGGATAGGCAAGACCACAGTGGTCGAGGGTTTTTTGGCCGAGCTTGCGCGTGAGGGGCTATGCATGATCGCGCGAGGGCGTTGTTCAGAAAGGCTGGCGGGCACGGAAGCCTACCTGCCTCTGCTCGAAGCGTTGGATTCGTTGTTGCGCGATGACGCCCGCCACGCCGCGCCGATGCGCCAACTCGCCCCGACATGGTATGGGCAGGTCGCTTCGCTGAGCGGCGAAGGATCTGATGCGCAGAAATTACTGGCGGAAGTCAAAGCCGCTTCGCAAGAGCGCGTGAAGCGTGAGTTGGCTGCTTTCCTCCGATCCATCGCGCAAGCGCGGCCGCTGGTGATCTTCTTCGATGATTTGCACTGGGCCGATGTTTCGACAATTGACCTGCTCAGTTATCTCGCCGGGAAGTTCGACACGCTGCGCGTGTTGATCGTTGTGGCTTACCGGCCTTCGGATATGCTGCTGGTGAAACATCCGTTTCTGCAAATCAAGCCGGATTTGCAGGCGCGCGGCGTGTGTCGGGAGTTGACGCTGGAGTTTCTAACGGAAGCAGAAGTCGCCGAATACCTCAAACTGGAATTTCCCAACCATCGTTTCCCCAATCAATTCCCGAAGTTGATTCATGCGAAGACGGAGGGCAGTCCATTGTTTATGGCCGACCTGACGCGTTACCTGCGCGACCGGGGCATGATCGCAAACACGAGCGGCGTGTGGGCTTTGAAACAAACGCTGCCCGACATGGAGCGCGAATTGCCTGAGTCAGTGCGCGGGATGATCGAACGCAAGATCGCGCAACTCGGCGAAGACGACCGTAAGTTGCTGACCGCCGCGAGCGTGCAGGGTTACGAGTTCGATTCGGCGGTCGTGGCTCAGGCGCTGCAACTTGACGCGGTCGAAGTCGAAGAGCGATTGGATAAGCTGGACAAAGTTTTGGCGTTCGTGAAGCTGGCGAGCGAGGCGGAGTTCCCGAACGGCGCGTTGACGCTCAAATACCGCTTCGTGCATGTGTTGTATCAGAACTCGCTCTATCTGGGACTGCGCGCCACGCGCAAGGCCACGCTCAGCCGTGAGGTGGCTCAGGCGCTGGAAGGCTTTTACGGCCCGCGATCAGAGGGTGTGGCCAACGAACTGGCGCTGCTGTGGGAAGTGGCGCGGGATTACGCGCGCGCGGTCGGATTCTTCTTCCAGGCGGCGCGCAACGCCGTACGGGTCAACGCGCACCGGGAGGTGGTGGAGCTTTCGCGGCGCGGACTGGGAGCTTTGCTCAAACTGCCGGAGGGGCCGGAACGCGACCGCCAGGAACTCGGCCTGCAATTGACGCTGGGGTTGTCGTTGCAGAATGTCGTGAGCTGGGCCGCGCCGGAAACCGGAGCAGCCTTTACTCGCGCTCGACAACTTTGTGAGCAGATGGGCGGCGATCCCAGACTCTTCGTCGCCTTGGTGGGCGTGGTGAATTATCACCTCGTTCGGGCAGAGTTCGGAAACGCGCATGAGTTGTCCGTGCAGATGCTGCCGATGGCGGAGCAGTCCCAGAATCCGGCGCTGCTGGTCGCCGCCTCGGTATTGGCGGGCGCGGCGCCGAGTTACCGTGGAGAGCTTGTTTCATCACGCCAACATTTGGACAGGGCGCTCGCTCTGGATCGCCGGGAATACCACGATATCTATCTTTCCATGGCCAACGAGAACTGGGGGATTTCAGCGCGCCGCCTCCACTGCATTTCTTTGTGGAGCTTGGGCTATGCGGATCAGGCGCTGGCGCTCGCGCGTGAAGCGGTCACGCTGGCCGAGCAGATAGGCCATCCCTTCAGCCTCGGAGGCGCTCATTTCGCCGTCGGAGTCACCTGTGTGCTACAGCGCGATTGGCCAGCCAGCCAGCTACAGTTCGAGAAAGTTTTTGCGATTGCCGAAGAGTATTCGCTGGGCACTTACTTAAACCGCTCCAAAATCTTTCACGCCATGGCGCGATTCTTTCAGGAGCCTGGACGGGAAGCGATAGATGAGATCAGACAGGGTATTGAATCACTGCGTTTCAGGGGCGAAATTCTGGGGATGACCGGGAACCTGGCCAGACTGGCGGAATCGCTCTGGGTTATTGGCCGTTGCGAAGAGGGACTCGATGCGATTGCGGAAGCGATGGACGTCGCCGAAAGCGCCGAAGAGCGTTTCTGGGAAGCGGAACTCTGGCGCGTGAAAGGTGAGTTATTGTTGAAAGCCGACGACGACAATGCGCAGATTGAAGCAGAAAACTGTTATCACAAGGCCATTGAAATCGCCCTACGACAGAACGCAAAATCATGGGAACTCCGTGCAGTAAGAAGTCTGGCGCGTTTGTGGCAACGACAAGGCAAACGAGCCGAAGCGCGGCAGATGCTCGCGGAAATTTACGGCTGGTTCACCGAAGGCTTCGACACGGCGGATTTGAAAGACGCGAAGATCTTGCTGGATGAATTAAGCTTTGGGTAGTTTTAGCTCTTCGTCAATGCGTTCTTGCAAAAATGATTTGATCAGTGATTGATAAGGCACGTCGCGTTTATTGGCGACCAGGCGGATTTTCGCCAGCATTGAGGCGGAAATCCTGAGCGAAATGGTTCGCGTGGTCGGTTTTAGGTTCGGCAAAACAACCGACTCGGACGTTTGCCAATCAATGAAATCAGTCGAATCGTTCTCGGCCCAAAACTCACGCTCGGCTGTTTCGTTATTCAGCACTGGTATCTCTTTTAATTTTTTCGGCATAAATTCTCTCTTCGCTTTTTGTCATATCACGGGCAGAAATTACCAGAATCAATTTGTTCCGCATGGAGCAATAAACAGCCAACGGTCAGCATCGGTTCGCCCTAACGCAAAAAATCTTGTTTCCTTGTCAGAATGCTTTTTATCGGAAGCAATGAGCAGCGGCAAGTTAAAGAAGACGTCTTCACACTCGCCATCGGTTACTTCGTGAAGGTGCCAGTTTTTATTGGAATTGCCTTCATCCCAGGCAAAACCTTCGCAATTTTCAAGATGCGCTTTCATTGGGGCTGTATGGTATGAGTGCATACAGGGAATGTAAAGAATCTTTCGTCAACCTTTGATCTCATCTGGCGATGGCTGGGTTATTCTCATTGCTGGCGAAGTGTTGTTGTTGGCGAACCATTACTGGCCAATCTGCTGCGGTTCATCGGCTTGCCGAAATGAAAGATTGATGTGCCCGAAACAGCCTGACTTGTCCGGCCAATGGCTGAGTCGAGCGGTCATCAAGTTCAGAAATCTGATCTTCGCTGAGTATGCGTAAACTCCGTAAAACGTAAAATCGGAGGTTCAAGACAAGTTATGCCCGCAAATGAATACGAGTTTTTGACTGAATGGCGTGTGTCTGCGCCGCGCGAAGTTGTGTATGAAATACTGAAAGAAGGAAAAGAATATCCGCGCTGGTGGCCGGACGTATATCTGGGAGCCGAATCCGAACCGTCTGGCCGCGAAGATCATGTCGGCGACAAGGTTCATTTCTTTACCAAAGGCTGGTTGCCATACCGGCTTCGCTGGACGGCGGAAGTCGTCCAGCACGCTAAACCGCACACCATTGAAATCAAGGCCACAGGCGATTTTGTCGGCAGCGGCAAATGGTCGCTCTCGCCCGAAGGCGACGGAACCCACATCGCTTTCGACTGGCGATTGCGCGCCGACAAACCGCTGTTGCGCTGGTTGTCGCCCATTTTCAAACCCATCTTTCGCTGGAATCATCATTGGGCGATGGCTCGCGGATACGAAAGTTTGCTGCGCGAACTCGCTCTCAGAGGTTCAGCCAGTTGAAAGCCTCGAAGAAATTTTTCAATCCGGCAATCCGTTCTGGCATTGATTGCGTAAGCCCGTTTGCAGGAGAAGGAGGTTTTCACCCCGGCAATCTTGTAACCATTTTCCATCAATTTACTCGCGGCTTGGCGGATGCAATAGTGTGTCTGCACTGGCACTCAAGGAGGAAGAAACACGTATGAAAAACCTGAAAACAGTTTTGTTGAGCGTTTGTTTGCTGGCGGCTATTTCGATCTCGGCTTTGGCGCAGGAAAAAACGTTGTACGAACGGCTCGGCGGCGAAAAGGCGATTTCGATGGTTGTAGACGATTTTGCCGGACGTGTGCTGGCGGATACGCGCATCAACAAGAAATTCGCCGAAAGCGATCCGGCGCGATTGGTGACCAACCTCAAGGCATTTATGTGCATGGCGACCGGCGGCGGTTGCAAATACGACGGCCTGAGTATGAAGGATTCGCACAAGAACATGGGCGTGACGGCTGGTGAATTCGGCGCGTTGGTGGAAGATTTGGTGGCGACGCTGGATAAATTCAACGTGCCGGAAAAGGAAAAGAACGAATTGCTCGGCGCGTTGGGCGGAATGAAAGGTGACATTGTAGAAGTTGATTCCAATGCGACTGGAACTCCGTTGCCGAAGAAATTCAAACCGGCTCCTGCCTTGGGCAGCAAGGAAGATATGAAGATGAAAGCGAAGATGGAGAAAAAAGGAAAGAAAAAGAACAAGGGCAACTAATGGTGGTCTCCTGAAAAAGAGGTGAGGTGAGAGCGACTCACCGTCGTTTTGGCGCGTGTTCTGAGCGATCAGGACACGCGCGTTTTTGTTTTTACTTCAATCGAAAAAAAGCGCGTGATGGAATTGAAGCTTCAATTTCATCGCGCGCTTTTGTGTAGACCGAACTTTTGTTTTGAATATCTTGAAGACTGACGGGCGACAAATCAGTTGCTGGCCGGTTTCTGCACGTCCATTTTCAACCAGAGTTTGAAATTCGGTTGGGATTTGTCGTTGGAGATGACATCGGCGTATCGTTCCGTCCATCCGTTCATGCCGGTTGTTTTGACCGACAGGGTGATGGTTCCTTCAGCGCCTGGAGCCAGTGACTTGGTAAAATCGCTGGCAGTGCATCCGCAAGCGGGCGAGACATTGAGGATGGTCAATTCCGCCGAGCCTTCGTTTTTGATCTTGAAGACGTGCTTCAATTCTTCGCCTTCTTTGACCTTGCCGAATTCAAATACAGCCTTGTCCACGACCAGTTTCGGAGCGCCAGACTGGCCGGCGGCCTTGTCCTGCCCGAATGCCAGCGCGGTCATTGCCAGAACGACGACCAACAGCGCAGCCAGTTGGATGAGTTTCAGTTTCATGCAAACTCCTTTCGCGAGTTGAGAAAATGATGAAAAGGAAAGCGCGCACTGCCGTAAAAGCCGTGCGCGCCAGTGAGCGACTTCGCGCGGAAAGATACCCGATGGCTGGTTCCATCTTCAACCTTATTTTTTTTCGACCAGCCGCCAGCGAATTATTTGATCTTGTAACTTCCATCCGGCAGTTTTTCGCGGTGGGCGTTGTGACAAGCCATGCAGGTGTCTTGAATTTTCTTTCGGGCATCAGGGATTTTGTCCCATTCACCAGCGGCGGCCAGTTTGCCGACTTCGGCTGCTCCATTTTTGGCCTGTACCGACCAATCAGTGGCATCCTGAACCTTGCGAGCTTTCCAGAAATCTTCCGAAGTTTTGAAAATCGCCTCTAAAGCAGCGGCGTCTTTCTTCACAGCCTCAGCATCTTTGGCGGCAATGTTTTTTCCAAGACTGCCATTGGTGGGCAAAACTTTTTTCATCGCCGCTTCAAAATCGGCTTCGGATTGGGGAATGGCGGCAACCGCCACTGCCGCTGCGAACAACATGACCACAAACAATTTCATTGTTTTCCTCCTGATGGTTAGCTTCAGATTGAAGCGAGGGGTTGTTTTTTTGTGTGAGCGAATCGCTCAGAGTGAACTTGCCGGGTAAAAATTCCGGCAGAGTCGGAAGCAAAGACGGTCAATCAGCCCTGACTGTCACAAGTATTTCAGCGGCCAATCAGAACTTCAGCCGGATGCCGGCCCAGGCCGCTCGCGGAGCGCCCGGAGCGAAAAACGTCGCGTGTTGCACTGGATAATCGCCGTTGACCGGCGCAAACGGGCGGGCGATGAAATTGCCGTCCGCCGTGAAGCCGGTCGGTCCCAATTGCGCGGCGGTGAAATAACGTTTGTCGAACAGGTTGTTGACGCGCGCGAACAATTCCACGTGGCGATTGAGTTCATAGCGCGCCCCGAAATTGGCGACGGCATAACCGGGCGAACTGCCTTCGCCGAGGTAATACGTTCCGTCCGGTTCGTGTTCGTTGTTTTCATTGCCACGGGCGAATGCGCTGGAAAGCGCCAGCACGCCGAAATTCAGCGTGAGTTTTTCCGTCGCCTGCAAATCGGCGAAGAGTTTGAACATGTGTTGCGGAATCAATGGAATTTTCGCGCCGGGTTCGATTTCGATCAGACCTTCCAATCCCGGAGCTTCGGCGTCGCTGCTGCTGTTGCTTTCGCCGTTTACTTCTTCTTCGCTTTGGTAAGTTGCGTCCAGGAAAGTGTAACCACCGCCCAACCCAAAACGCCAGATACGGGTGTTCAAATCGGCCTCAAAGCCTTGCCTGCGTGTTTTGCCGAAGTTTTTGAAATAACCGAAACCGGTTTGTTCCGAAGCGACGAATAAAATGTCGTTGCGGTTTTCGCCGCGAAACCAGCCTACGTTCCAATTCAGCCGACTTTCCTGACCGCTGCGCAATCCCGCTTCCACCGTGCGCGTGACGACTTGATTAAGCGGCGGGTCTCCGGCCATGGCGTTCGGCAGTTTGCACGGCGATTCTGGATCGGCGCAACCAAGTTCAACGGAAGTCGGCGCGCGATTGCCTTCGCTATAACTGGCGTAAGCGTTCAAATGGCGTAGCGGGCGCCAGGTCAGCCCCACCGCCGGATTGAATCGGTCAAAGGTGTGGTCGCCGTCCAGCGAACCGCGGCCTCCGCCGGGATTGATGCGATCACGATTTTTGATCGTCGTGCGGTTATAACGACCTGACAGGCTCAGCGTGAATTGATTGCCGACGGCCAGCGAATCCGTGGCGTACAAACTGAACGTTTGGATGCGTCCGTTCAGGTCAACGCGGGTATCGAATGGTTCATCGTCGGCAATGCCGCCTGTAACGCCATCGCCAAATGCGTTGAGTCCGGTGACGCTGCGGTCAGGATTCAGATAACCGAGTTGCGATGATTGCGTGAAATCCACTGTGCTGCGGTCGAAGGCCAGGCCCGCCGTCAGTTGATTGCGCTGGCCGTTCGGAAAATTGACCAGCGTGAATTGGCCTGCTCCGCCGTAATTGTATTGTTCGTTGCGCGTGCGATTGAGCAATCCGTTGCATTTTTCCGAAGGTTCGTCGCGTTGCAACACTTGCGCAATGCAGCGCCAGAAAGGAAACGGAGTATTTGCCGCCGTAATGTTGGTGGGAACGCCGGTAAAACCTGCGGCAGCCAAAGCCGCACGGTCATCGTCGCTGAGTTGATAAACCTGCTGTTCCAGCGATTCTTCGTTGATGTCGCCATTGAGCGTGCTGGTGCGGATCGAACGAACATAAGCGTTGCCGGAAATCGCCAACCGCGAATTGAAACCATGTCGGGCATTGAAGTTGAAAAACGGAGCGCGATTGTTGGTGATGTCCGGTTTTGTGTAAACGCTGCTGTAATCGCGGTCGAGGAAACGCTGTTCCTGCAATCCATTGCCGACCAGCGAATTGTTGGCATACATGACAGTTGCGCCCCACGAAGTTCTGTCGCGTTGCCAACCGAGTTTGCCGAACAATTGACGCACGCTGGACGGAGAATCCGTTCTCCAACCGTCTTCAAAAAACAGGGAACTGGCAGTGTACCAATGCCAGCCTTTTGTGTTCGATCCGCCGTGTTCCAGTTCGCCTGTCAATCGCCCGAAACTGCCGCCGCCAATTTCCAGCGCAGTTCCGGGCGCATTCACGCCGTCTTTGGATTGCAGCGCCAACGCGCCGCCCAAGGTGTTCAATCCGAACAGCGGATTCGATCCTGGAATCAATGCGACTTCAGCAATGGCGATGCGCGGGATCAAATCCCAACTGACCACGTCGCCGAATGGTTGATTCAATCGCACGCCGTCCAGATAGACAGACAATCCTTGTGGCGTGCCCAGCAATGGCGAAGCCGTGTAGCCGCGGTAATTCAAATCTGCCTGATAAGGATTGCCCTGAACTTCGTTGATGTTGACGGCCTTCAACCGCCGATTCAGGAAATCGGAAATGTCCAGCGCGTTGCTGGAACGAACATCCGCCGATGGCGCAGCCTGCACCGGCGCGGCAATTTCATCTTCGCTCAAATCCGCTCCTGGCAGCGGAGTCGTCGCGACAATGTCAACGTTGAAGGCCAGCCCGCCCACAGTCAGCGTCACGGATCGGGTCATGGGAGTTGCAGATTGCACGTCCACCAAAATCGCTTGAGCGGCAAATCCGGTTTGAGAAACTTCCAGCCGATAGCGGCCAAAACTCAATCCCGACAAGGTGAATCGCCCTTGCGCGTCGGTTTGAAAACTGCGGCTGACGCCGGTGGCCAGATTGGTCAATGTTCCCGCAGCGACCAACTCCTTGCCCGCCGGGTCTTTTACTTCCAGGCGAATTTCGCCAGTCGGTTGTTGCTGTATGGCGAAACCGTGACGAGCCTGGGCAGACAAAACCACCGCAAACAAAATCACAGCCAGGAAAAAGATTCTGGTCGTCATTGGTGAAAATTCCTTTGGTAATTGAGAGTGGAGATTCCAATTCTTCAGACAACAGTCCGCAACCGGAGGTTACAGCCTTTTTCGAGCAAAGGAAAAGCCGGAGCGCAAACGGCTGGCGCTCCGGCTGATCTATGTTGGCTGTGTTGTTCGGAAAAGCGTGTTACGGATTGGATGTCGGAGGCGCTTTGACCATTTCGCCACCGGCGGCTTCCCAGGCTGCGTTTCCGCCAACCAGCGCTTTGGCATTTTTGAATCCGCCCTGTTCCAGCAAGGTCACTGCGCGCAAACTGGTTTGTTCCGCCGGGCAACTGCAATAGGCGATGATGAGTTTGTTTTTCGGCAAACCCTTGTAATCGTTGCTTTCCAATCGCCCGATGTTGTGTTCGATGGCTCCCTTGATGTGAGCGATCTTGTAAGCATCCACACCGCGAACGTCAATCACGACGGCTTCGCCTTTGGCCACAGCCGCCTTGGCATCCGCCACGCTGATGCGATGTTCATCGTTTTCCGGCGCGGCGGGCGTCGCAACGGGAGCGACTGAGGGAGCCGTCGCTGCCGGGGTGGAAGCGGGCGATGAAAGGGCGGCGCTCGGTTGTTGACAGGCCAAACCCAGGCCAGCCAGCAACAGCGCGCCGCACAGAATGACAGTTTGTGATTTCATAAGTTTTCAAATCTCCTTTTGAGGGTGGTTATTTTATTTTTTCTGCAATTCAGCCAGAGCTTCCAACACTTCTTCGCTGTGCTTGGCGACTTTCACGCCCGGAAAAACTTTGGCGATTTTGCCTTTTGGATCAATGATGAAGGTATTGCGAGCGGAAAGTTTTTTGTCCTGGTATTCCATGATCGAACCGTAAGCGGCAGAAACTTTGGTGTCGGTGTCGGCCAGCAATTTGAAACTCAATCCTTCTTTGGCGCAGAACTCCTGGTGAGTTTCAGCGGAATCAACGCTGACGCCCAGAATGACGGCGTTGGCTTTTTCATACGCCGCCAGGTCGCGCTGGAAATTGCGCGCCTGTATGGTGCAACCGGAGGTGAAATCCTTCGGGTAAAAATACAGCACCACCCATTTGCCGCCCTGGGATTTCAGGCTGACTGATTTGCCTTCGTTGCTTTTCAGTTCAAAGTTTGGCGCAGCCTGACCGACTTCGGGAAGGTTGACGAACGCGCGCGCGTTGTTCAATGGATAGGTCAGCGCCAGGAATGCAAGCAGCATCAAAACTCTGGTTGTGGTTTTCATCGGTGTTTATCCTTTCTGGTTTCTGTAGAAAAGGATCAGGAGCGGATTCACTGTCCTCTGATCTGTCATCTCCCACAAAAATTCGCCTCGGCGATTAGTTCGCCTGACAGTCAAATTGTGTTGCGAATTGTGTTGATTGATCGCGGAGCCACGGCCAGGCTCCGCAAACGGGGAGATCAGCCGATGAACCGGGAACAACGAACTGGATCGAGCGCAACCTGCGCCGGTCGCCAAACAATGGCTCACATGCGATACATAAATTTCCAGCCTCAACGAAATTCAATGGGAATTGGGGTTACGCATCGGTTGCCCGGACGCGCCCAAGCGAACGCCTGGGAAACGGACTATAGGGGAATTTCCCGAACAGGTCTAGGATTGCCGAAGCTCAAACAAGGGGATCAATCAAAACGCTTCGTCAAAAGCGACTTCGCCGCTGACGCCCACCTGATAAGCCGAAACGCGCCGCTCGAAGAAATTGGCCAGTTCCTGGACATCCTGCAATTCCATAAACGGAAAGGGATTCCGCACGTGATAAAGCGCAGGCAGTCCCAGTTGCGCCAATCGCTGGTCAGCGACGAATTGCAGGTATTGGCGCATTTCCTTGGTGGAAAGCCCGGCCACGCCGCCGCTCAACAGGTCTTCGGCAAACTGCATTTCGCAGGCGACGGCTTCTTCCAGCATTTCATAAACGGCGGCGCTCAGCTTGTCGTCAAACAACTCCGATTCTTCCTGGCGAACGGTTTTTATGACTTCGAACGCAAACGCCATGTGCATGCTTTCGTCACGAAAGACCCAGTTCGTTCCCGCCGCCAAACCGTTCAGCAAACCTTTCGAGCGCAGAAAGTAGACATAAGCAAATGCCGCGAAAAAGAACAGTCCTTCGATGCAGGCGGCAAAACAAATCAGATTCAGCAAAAACTGTTGCCGCTGCTGACGGGTTTGCAATTGGTCTAGCGAGTAAATCGAATCAATCCAACGTTGGCAAAATTGCGCTTTGCGAGCAATCGAAGGAATGTTGTGAACGGCGGCGAACGCCTGTTCGCGTTCGGCGTGATTCGGAATGTAGGTGTCGAGCAACGTCAGGTAAAACTGAACGTGCAGCGCTTCTTCGTAAAGCTGTCGCGACAAATACATCCGCGCTTCCGGCGCGTTGATGTGTTTGTACAGGTTCAGCACCAGATTGTTGCCGACGATGGAATCGCCCGTCGCGAAAAACGCCACCAGCCGATGAATCAAGTGCTGTTCGGCGGGCGTCAATCGCGCGCGCAAGTCTGCCAGATCAGTCGAAAAATCAATTTCTTCGACCGTCCAGGTGTTTTTGATGGCGTTGCGATACATCTCGTAAAACACGGGATATTTCATCGGGCGCAACGTCAGATTGAATCCTGGCTTCAATAACACAAACTTTCTCCTCACTCTGAAATTTCAGGCTGGCTGTTTTCCGTTCAACAAATGGCCAGCGGTTTTGCCGATTCTCGACGAAAGGTAAAAGATGGAACGCAAGGGCAGAATTCCGAACAATCTGTAATCGCCAATGGCATTCAATCCCGCCGAAGCAACGCATCCGCAACGCGAACAATCCGGCGTTCCGCCGAACTGGCAAGGCGTAATTTTGCTTTTCAAATCCGCCGTGTAATTCACCGTGGTGCGGGAAAAGATGCACTGTTCAGGCGATTGCGGCGGTTTGAGAAAGCCTTGAATCATCAGATCAGGCAGATTCAGTTTCGGAAATTTCGCGCGCAAATCAGCCAGCGTTTGTATGACGGCGGTGCGCTCTTCAGGAGAAAGAATCTCTTCATCGTCCGCGCCGATTTGAGGTGTGAACAGGCTGAACCAAATCCTCTTAACTTCCGGGCGCGCCGACCAGAAGGCCAAAAACTCTTCAAAGTAATGTTCGCGTCTGGTCATCTGGGAAGTCACAGTGCAATGCACCGTGATGGATTGTCCCTGAATGTTTTTCAGAATCTTGTCGTAAGTGGCGGGTTTTCTGCGCACATCGTGTTCGGGTTGCAATCCGTCAATTGAAACCACTATGGACAGGTTTTTGATCCCGTTCCATCCACTGGGAATTTCACGCACTGCGCTGGTCACCAACTGCACTCCAATTCCTTTTTCGCTCAACTGCGGCAACAGCACGTCCAGTTCACGAAATCTGACCAACGGCTCTCCGCCGACGATGGAAACGTGCAGCGGGCGAAGTTGGTTGACCAACGCCAGCACGTTTTCAATCAGTTCCTGCCCCTTGAAATCCGCAACAGACCTTAGTCCTCCCGGTTGCTGCTGCAAATGTTCAGGTTCGTAGGCATAACAGCCCGGACAGCGCAGCGGGCATTCGCGCGTGATTTCTATGGACAGCGAGGGGGCCCGCCCCTGCAAAATACTGCCCCAGGCGCGCACAACATCATTTTTCTGCATTGCTTCTCCATAAGATTCGATGCCATTGTTAATTCCGACGATTTGAAAGTTCCTTATTTACTGACAAGCTTCGCAACTTTCAGGGTTTTCCAGTGAACAAGCAAGCGCCTCATTTTCGCTGAAACGCGATGGCGCGGCGGCAACGCTGATTGTAGTTTTGGCAATGCCGGTGGCCGGGCGGGAACGCAGGTAGTATGTCGTTTTCAGCCCCTGCTTCCAAGCGTACATGTACATCGAAGACAGTTTGCCGATGGTCGGCGATTCCATAAACAGGTTGAGCGACTGGCTCTGGTCAATGAATGCCCCGCGCGCCGCCGCCTGTTCGATCAATGCCTTCATCGGCAGTTCCCAGGCCGTGCGATACAGCGCACGTAAATCTGCTGGCAATTCTTCCAAACCCTGCACCGAACCTTCGGCCAGTTTGATCTTGTTCCGAAGCTCTTCAGTCCACAGCCCCAGCCGTTTCAAGTCGGCCACCAGATAACGATTGATTTGCAGGAAATCGCCCGACAGCGTTTCGCGCTTGAAGAGGTTGGAGACCTGCGGTTCGATGGATTCATAACAGCCGCAGATCGAAGCAATCGTCGCCGTCGGCGCGATGGCGATCAGCAGCGAATTGCGCAAGCCGGAAGTTTTAATTCGCTCGCGCAAGGTTTCCCAACGGGCAGAATCTTGTGGCTGCGCGCGCCACAGATCGAATTGCAATTCGCCCTGCGCCGCTCGCGTTTCAGCAAAGGCAGCGTGCGCGCCCAGTTCTTCGGCCAGTTCGCAGGAAGTCAGCAGTGCGTGGTAATAAATCTCTTCCTGAATTCGCGTCGAAAGCCGCAGAGCTTCCGGCGCGTCGAACGGCAATTTCAACTGGAAGAAAACATCCTGCAATCCCATCACGCCCAAGCCAACCGGACGCCAGCGTCGGTTCGACGAAGCCGTCGCGGGAATTGGATAGAAGTTGATGTCAATCACACGATCGAGCGCGCGCACGGCCAGCCGAACATTCCGCGCCAGTTTCTCAAAATCAAATTGTCCTTCACGCACGTAGCGTCCCAGATTCAGCGAACCCAGATTGCAAACGGCGGTTTCTTCGGCGGAAGTGACTTCGATGATTTCCGTGCAGAGGTTTGACAAATGCACAGCCGCGCCGGGCTGCGCCGTCTGATTGCATTTGCGATTGCTGCTGTCTTTGAACGTCATCCAGCCGTTGCCTGTCTGCGCCAGCGTTTTCATCATCCGTTGGTACAGATCGCGCGCCTTGACCTGTTTGACAAACAGCGCTTGAGTTTCCGCTTCCAGATAAGCCTGCTCGAAATCCGCGCCGTAAAGATCAGGAAAATGCGGAACGACTTTCGGGTCGAACAGCGACCACATTTCATCGGCTTCGACGCGCTGCATAAACAGGTCCGGAATCCAGTTGGCGAGATTCAGATTGTGCGTGCGCTGGGCTTCGTCCCCTGTGTTGTCGCGCAGTTCCAGAAAGGCTTCGATGTCAGCGTGCCAGCTTTCCAGGTAGACACAGCACGCGCCTTTCCGTTTTCCGCCCTGATTGACCGCTGCGACAGAAGAATCCAGCGTTTTCAGCCACGGGATGATGCCGTTGGAATGGCCGTTGGTTCCGCGAATGAGCGAACCTTTGGAACGCACGCGACTGTAGGCGATGCCGATTCCGCCCGCGAATTTCGAAAGCAGCGCCACGTCGGTGTACTTGCGGTAAATCGCTTCCAGGTTATCTTGCGGAGAATCGAGCAGGAAACATGAAGAAAGCTGTTGATGATTGGTTGCCGCGTTGAACAGGGTCGGCGTGCTCGGCATGTATTCGAGCGAGGAAAACAGGCGATAAAGCGCGATGGCTTCGTTGACGCTTTGCGCCAGTCCGCAGGCCACGCGCATGAAAAAGTATTGCGGCGTTTCCAGCACATCGCGCCGCGCCGGATGGCGCAGCAAATACCGGTCATAAACCGTCCGCAGGCCGAAGTATTCAAACAGCGAGTTGCGTTCGGTTTCGATGGCGTCGTTCAGCTTGCGGCTGTTGGCGGCGACGAATTCGGCCACCGGCGCGGAAATCAATCCGGCTTGTTCGCCGGCGCTGATGGATTGCGAAAAGGATTGGATTTCCTGGTTGCGGACTTCCTTGTCAATGTAAGTCGCCAGCAAACGCGCCGCCAACCGTGAATACTCCGGCTCTTCGACAATCAGTGAAGCGGCGGTGTTGATGGAAAGACGATCCAGTTCTTTGGTCGTTGCGCCGTCGTACAAACCGCCGATGGTTTTGGTCGCCACGCGAATCGCGTCCACGTGTTGCAGCCCAGTGCAACAGCGTCCCACGGCGCGGACGATCTTGTTGACATCCACCGGTTCCAGATTTCCATTGCGTTTGCGCACACGCATGGTTGTCGGTGCGCTTTCGGCGGCAGCGGCAGCCGCTTCGGCGTAAGCGATGGCATTTACAGTCATAAATTCTTTCTCGGATAAAACAGGAAATGTTTCTGGTGGAATGGTACGGACAGGCGAACAAGCAAGGTTGCAGGTTCCGGAACTGCCGTTTTTCCCCTCGAAAAACTCAGGCAACAACTGCATCAAAAATGCAGGCTCTCGGCAGGTCTTCGGACTTGCAGGCAGATCAATGCTGACTTCCTATTCACCGTCGCTTCCCGGCTTTTGTCGCCAGTGCTTGATGACGATTTTCGTTCCTGCTCACCGCTGCGGGGCAGTTCCAGATTCGCACCGGATTCCCTCTTTACTGAACGTTCGAACCGTATATGAGATTCTTCCGCTCACCGAAAGCGGTCACAATATAGTGGGCTGTGGTAAATCAGTCAACACAACAGAATGTGTTATTTTGGCTTTCAAGATGGTTTTCAACCGAGCATTGCTTTTCAACTCATTCGACAGAAAGAAGAAAGGCCGCTAGCATTCGCCTTCATTTTTTTTGATTCCAAAAAGCCACCACGGCATTCGATGGCGGCGGCAGCCGGTTCCAACTGTCGCCGTAGATGCCTGTGGTGGTTTTTTCTTTTGGAGAGTCAATGAGTCTACAAAGCAAAGGCCGTTTTCGCGGTCGCTGGGAAACATTCTGAGAACTTGCCGTCAAAGGCGGGCCTCCCGTGCGGGGGCGAAAACTTATGGCGTGGCAATTGCCGCCGCTGCTGGTCGGTCTTGCTCCCGGCCAATCCATCACCGGCCCTGCGGGTTCGACGGTCGCGTGGGCGCAGATGCGTCTGCTCGAAGCTACGCGAATGGCGCTGGCCGCCGTGGCCAACGATGTTCGGTTGGGATTGCAGGAAACCGTAGGCATTGCCGCTGAATGGGCTGAAGGCGAACGCGCTTCGGTTGTCATCACTTTGCCCGAAGGCACGGATACTCACTTCATCGCGCGCGCCATTGATCTGGAAAATGTCGAAGCGTGGTGCGACGAACACAACCGGGTCCACGTCGCCATTGGGCCTTGGTATTCGACAAAAGACGTGGACCAGGTTGTGCTGTCAATTACGAAAGTCGTGCATGTGTTGTTGGGATTGCACGCCACTCGCTCTGTTGCGCAATCTTCATCGCCGTAATTTACGGCAGCGCCAACGCCACCAATTGCGCGTCGAATGTGGCGACGACGACGTACTGTTTGCCATTCGCCAGGTACGTCATAGGCGTTCCATGCGGACTGCCCGGCAGATCGAGCGTCGCCAGCACTTTTCCAGTAGCTTTGTCGAAGGCGCGCAATACATTGATGCCGCCGCCGCTGCCGCCGCCGCGTCCGCCAGAACCTTGTCCGACAAACAACAGTGTTTTGGTCAACAAGGGGCCGCCGCCTCCGCCGCCCAAAGGCCCGACATCTTTGCCGTTGCCGATCAATTCATTGACTTTGGCACGCGGGCCGTCGCCGTGCGTAATCTGCCAGACGTGTTCGCCCTTGTTCAGGTCAATCGCAGTGATGCGTCCGTAAGGCGGTTTGAACAGCGGCAACCCTTGCGGCCCGCGGACACTGCCGATTTGGGCGCGATAATTGAAATTCGAGCGCGCAGGGTCGGGTTTGCGCAATGTGACCGTAATAGCGCTGCTGATGGAAGGAATGTAAAAGATGCCCGTTTCGGGATCGAATGCCGCGCCCCACCAGTTCGCTCCGCCCGCCCAACCGGGCAAATTGACCGTGCCCTTTTCTGTCGGCGGCGTGAACAGCGGCCCGTAATCGTACTTCTGCAAAATCTTCAGCGCTTCGGCGCGCAATTCGGGTGTGAAATCAATCAGGTTTTCTTCGGTCGCACCTTGCAATTCAAAAGGCTTTATTTTGGTCGGCACGGGTTGCGTCGGCGAAAGTTTTTCGCCGGGCACTGTCGAAGCCGGAACTGGACGTTCTTCAATCGGCCAGACAGGTTTGCCAGTCACGCGATCAAACACGAAGCAATAGCCTGATTTGGTGATTTGTGCGACGGCTTTGATGGTTTTGCCGTTCACTTTGAGATTGCACAGCACGGGCGCGGCGGGCAGGTCGTAATCCCAAACGCCGTGATGCACGGTTTGATAATGCCAGACGCGCTTGCCGGTTTTGGCGTCCAGACAGACCAGACTTTCGGCAAAGAGGTTGTTGCCCAAACGATGGCCGCCGTACCAGTCGTTGGTCGGCGTGCCCAGCGGAATGTAAAAGTAACCGAGTTCTTCATCGGCGCTCGCCAGCGTCCAATTGTTGGTGTTGCCGGTGTATTTCCACGATTCGTTTTCCCAGGTTTCGTTGCCGAATTCGCCGGCTTGCGGCACAACGTGGAAGACCCAGAGCGGTTTGCCGGTGCGCACATCGAAGCCTTGAATATCGCCGCGCGGCATTTCCTTGTTCATAGGGCCGTCATTGATCGAAGACCCAACGATCACCACATCGCGGCACACGACCGGCGGCGAAGTCACTGCGTAATTGCGCGCGTTCTGTGCCAGAGGAATCGCTTTCGTCAAATTCACGCGCCCCTTTTCGCCGAAACTTTCGACAGGCTGACCGGTCTTTGCGTCAAGCGCAATCAAATAAGCGTCGCTGGTGCCGATGAAAATGCGTTCCTGCTTGCCGTCCGTCCAATAAGCCACTCCGCGGTGCAAAAAGCCCAGATTGGTCGGCTGGCCGGTTTGATAGCTTTTGGGATCGTGAACCCAGATTGTCTGGCCGGTTGCGGCATTGATGGCGGCCACCTGACTGAGCGATGTGCTGATGTACAACACGCCGTTGACCATCAGCGGCGTTGCTTCATACCCCAGCGTGTAAAGTCTGGAATTGGCTTCCAGGATTTTCAGGTCGGGGGAATCCCACTTCCAGGCGATTTTCAGTTGCTGCACGTTGGTGCGATTGATTTGATCCAGCGGCGAGTATTTTGTTGATCCCGGATCGCCGCCATAAGAACGCCATTCGCCTTTTTTGCCGACGACCTTTCCGCCAGCCGTGGTCGCCCAAAGAATGGGGCACAGCAAACAGACCAACAGCAGGGCGAGTTGTTTTAACCGGTGCATAGATGAGCCTCCCAAGAGATTAGTAAGTGACCTCTGCGGTAACCAGTGGCAATGAAACCTGTTCATCGTTGATGATTTTTTTCGGTGATTTGGATTCTGCGTATTTTCAGACCGCCATCTTTTAGCAGAGGTGACCGGCTCTCACCAAGCCCACAGCGTCAGACCAGAGGCGCAGCAATGTTCTTCAGGCGTGCCAGCGAAGGCGGATTCAATTTCTTCTACAGTGACAGCCAGTCAGCAATGGCGCGTGTTCGATTTAGCCAAAGCTTTACTCGACAGGCCATTTCGCTTGCCGTACCATCCCCACCTCTTACAACTCCAAACAAATCTGGGAGCGATACCTTATGACCAAGTCACGTTATGTCACTGCGGCGGCAATGCTCGTCTTGCTGCTTGGGTGCGGCGCGCTGTTCTGCGTTGGACAAACTGCGCCAGTTGCGCGTCCGGAGCACGTCATACTGATTTCAGTGGACGGTCTGCCGCCTGATTATTACACCGCGCCGGAAAAGCTGGGTTTGCGATTGCCGACTCTGACGATGCTCAAACAGGGTGGCGCTTATGCCTATGGCGTCGAAGGCGTCTATCCAACAGTGACCTATCCGCAACACACAACCATGGTCACCGGCTTGCGTCCCGCCAGACACGGCATCGTCCAGAACCGCATCTTCGAAGCGCCGAACGAACCGCAAACGGCTTATTGGTATTGGTACGCCAATGCGTTGAAAGCGGAAACGCTGTGGACGGTGGCGAAGCGCGCGGGATTGACCACCGCCGCCATCGGTTGGCCTGTGACGGTCGGCGCAGAGATTGATTTCAACGTCCCCGAAATTTACGAACCGGGCGTGAGTCCGGCGACCTGGAAATGGACGGCCAGACATTCGACGCCAGGATTGTTGGAAAAAGCGCTCGGCCCCAACCTCATGCAAGATCGAAGTGTGGATGAGCGCCTGACTTCGGTCGGCGAATACATCATCAAAAACCACCGTCCCAATCTCCTCCTGCTGCATTTGATCGAACTCGACGGCGCGCACCATCGCAACGGCCCGCGCACTCCGCCCGGACTTGCGACGGCTGAACGCGAAGACGGCTACATCCAACGCATAGTGGAAGCGACGCGCCAGGCTGGCATTTTCGAGAAGACGACTTTTTTCATCGTTTCCGATCACGGCTTTGCCAGCATTGAAAAACGCTTTGCGCCCAATGTGGCGCTCGCCAAAGAAGGGTTGATTACGTTGGACGCCACGGGCAAGGCGACGGACTGGAAAGCGGCGGCCTGGCCAGCGGGCGGTTCCTGCGCGATTGTCCTGAAAGACCCAAACGACAAAGCGACCGAAGCGCAGGTCAGGGCGCTCTTTGCCAAATGGCTAAAGCAGGAGCGCAGTCCGATCAAACAGATTGTTTCGCGCGCGGAATTGCGCAAATTGCAAGCCGTGCCTCAGGCGGCGCTGATGCTGGAAGCCGCGCCCGGTTATTCCTTTGACGGCACATTGGCGGGGGCAGAAGTGAGCGAAACGTCGGCGACTTACAAAGGCACGCACGGTTATCTGCCAACCGATCCGCGCATGCGCGCCTCGTTGATTATTTATGGACCGGGAGTGCGCGCAGGCGCAAAGTTGCCGCTGGCGCGAATGATTGATCTGGCGCCATCAATCGCAAGTTTGCTCAAACTGAAACTTCCACAACCGGAAGGGCGTCCTTTCAAAGCGCTGCTCAATGCCAATGTTCTGCGCTGAGTTCCTGTCTGTGGTCGGTTGTGCCCGGCAGAAGCCTTTTGTTGACACGACTTGGAAAGTTACGGTTGGCGTTCTGAATATCGCCGCCGCTTTTTCCGCTAACTTTCCAAGTCGCGTGGTCAACGGGTTGATCTACCACGGATCGCTGAATCGCGGATCGGTCAGGAATTTTTCGTCCGTCAGGCTTTTCAGGAAATTCAGCAAATCCTGTTTTTCCCGTGCGGTCAGCCGAAAGCCTTTAACGAAACTGCTTTTGTTGGGATTTTGGCTGCCGACGCCTTTGAATTCGCCACTGCGAATGGTGCGGCCTCCGGCGGCGTAATGGTCAATTACGCCTTCCAGCGTGGCGATGCTGCCGTCGTGCATGTACGGCGCGGTCACCGCGATGTTGCGAAGCGTCGGCGCGCGGAACTTGCCAACATCTTCAGGCCGTTGCGTGATTTCAAACGTGCCCTGGTTGTCTTTCGGAAACGCGCCTTTGCCGTCCAGGTTGTAAAGCCCAGTGTTGTGGAATTCGATTTCCGCAAAAGCTTTGCCTTCGTGATCGGTCGTTTGCGAAAAGTTGAACCCTCCGTGACAGTGAAAACATTCCAGTCGTTCGCCGAAAAACAAGGTTTCGCCGCGTTTGGCCGATGCGCTGATCGCGCGGTTGTCGCCATTTAGGTAGCGGTCATACGGCGAATCGCCGGAAATCAGCACACGTTCAAACGCCGCGATTGCTTTGGTCACGTTTTCAATCGTGAAAGGATCAGCATTGCCGAAGACTTCCGGAAAGAGTTTTTGATAACGCGGTTCGGCTTTGAGCCGCGCCAACACTTCGCCGTCTTTTCCCGCCAGACCGAGTTCAACCGGATGTTCGCCGAACATAGGAACCAGCGCCTGCCGTTCAAGCTGTTTCATATTCGGATTGGCCCAGGTCAACACAGGCGTGTAAGCGATGTTGACGATACTCATCGAACTGCGCGGATGTGTTTCGCCGGTTGTGCCGACTGCGAGAGCTTTGCCGTCGGTGAAAGCTTTCGCCTGTTCGTGACACGACGCGCACGATTGTTTGCCGTTCACGGAAAGCCGCGTGTCGTAAAACAAATGGCGACCGAGTTCGACTTTGGCAGCCGTCATCGGATTGTCCGCAGGGATTTTGGGCGCGGGGAATCCGGCGGGCATTTCCCAATGCCAGCCAGTTGCCGAAGCTGCTAATTCCTCACGCCCTGTGATTTTCCCAAGCTTGCAGTGTGGGAGCCTTTTTCGGTCGAGAAGAATTTCTGGCCGGGCGATTCTTTGCCCGCGAACGGCAAACCTATGTTGGCAAACAGCGCCGCGCAATCGGCGTCGTTTTGCGCCGACATGCAACCGCGAGCCGTCTTCGGTTGATTCACGTCCATATTCGCGCCATCAAGCAGCTTTTTCAGATCGGTGACGACGACATCGCCTTTGATGTTGAAATTGTTGAGCGTGATTTCGGCGCGATTGCCGAATTCGCATTTGGTTGGGATCGTTTGCATCGTGCCGCCCGGCTGACAGCCTGTGCTGCCCAGATGCAGCATCCAGCCGTTTGGCAAACCGGTCGTTTGCATTTCTATGCGCGCAAACTTGTAGCCGGAATTCCAGACCCAGAACAGTTGCGTCAGGTTCAGCGGCGAAGGCGCTTTGGCCGGATCGGCGTGGTTTCGCTCAAACGGCACGCCGACGGCGAACTTGACTCCAACGTATTTGCCCGCCGGAGCTTTGCCTTTGACGACTTCGTTGGTGTCGGCGGTTCCGTTGGCGCAAGGGCCGCTGCCGTTTTCAAAATCCAGCAGCGCCAGATTGTCCACCTGCCATTTGCCGTCTTGTTCCAACGCCAGCGGAGTTTCCTTGCCCGCCGCGTCAACAAGACGGACGTTGTGAACGTAAAACCGAAAATCCGTCGGCGTGATTTTGGAATTGGTCGAGCCGATGTTTTCGTAGCTTTGCCCGCAAGTGAACGGTTTGTCGCCGACAACGGGCTTGAACCGCAAGGCGACTTCCTGCATCGCACCGCCCGCCATCGCCGAGTGGTCTTCTTCGCTCATACCCAGATGTTTGACGTAATGCACCAACTGCCAGCGTTCGCGGTCGCTGGTTTTCAGCTTGTATCCGGGCATGCCACTGGTTTTGATGCCGTGCGTGAGAACATAAAAGATTTCGCCGTCGGTCAGCTTCATCACGTAATGGCTTTTCAAATCGGGGACTTTGATTTTGGCCGTTTTGTTGTACTTCTCGCCTTTGCCGTCTGCGGCGTGACAACTGGCGCAGTTGGCGTCGTAAAGCGCCTTGCCGTTTTCGATGTTGGCGGTGTTGTGTTCGACCGGATTGCGAAGATTTTTAGCCGTCGCCGGAGCGTGGCCTTTCTTGTGACCGTCGTGAGCCGACGCTCCGGACAACTGGCTAAACACGGACAAACTGCTGACTAACAACGCGAGCGCGAATAATTTGAAGCTTCGAGTTTGCATGAGTTTTCTCCTTTTGGGGTTATTGGTGCTTTTTCTTTTCGTCGCGGCATGCGCCGATGATTTCGTGAAAGCGGTCGTGCAACGCGGTCAGGTCTTTTTTGATCTGCTCATCCTTTGCGCCTTTGGCGATGGCGTCAGCCAGAGATTTGGATTCCGCGTTGAGTTTGCCCAGCAAAGCCTTGATGTCGGTGATGTCGTAAATTTTCGGCGGCTTGGAATCGAGCCATTGCTGAGCGCGCGCCGCCAGTTCGCCCGCCAGCTTGCGAATCGGTGCGAGCTTGCCTTCTTCCGCCGGGTGAAAGGTTTGCGACATGATTTCATGGTAGCGTTCGAGTTCTGCCCATTGGTCGGCGGACTGGCTTGCGGTTGCATCGGATTGCGGCTTATCGCTGAAATCCGACAGCCAGGCGACATCAATCGCGTCGGCCTTGCGTTTGCCTTTCTCGGCAATCAACCAATCGCCGCGCTTGTTCCAGCCTTCGCCGCCTTCAGCTTTGGTGTGGCAGAACGTGCAATCCTTGCCGCCGAATTTCGAGGCTTGTTTCACGAAAGGCGGATAGGCCTGAGTTGAGTTGCTAATCAGCAACACCGCGCAAGCCAGCGCCAGTGCGACTTTCAAGTGCGTCTTTTTCATTGATAAAAGCTCCTGAGTAAAAGACGCAGTGTTGGAAACACTGCGTGACGGTTTATCGCCCTTTGGCGACGACGACGATGTCTTCCAACCATTCGCCGTCTTTTTTCGTGACAACGAAGGTGGCGACGATTTGATCGCGCGGTTCAAGCTGGGCGAGCACCTTTTCGTCTCGAATCCAAAACGGCATCGTCATCGGCTCCATGTAATCGCCCACTTTTTCGTGGCGGATGACCGCAGTCTTTTCCAGCTTGTTGACCGACTTGATGACGCCTTTGAATTCATAGCGACGATCCGATGTGACGAAAGCGCCTGTGGTTATTGGTTGATCGTTGATGATCAGCCAACTCAACGCGCTGACGACAACCATCCAGCGCCATCCTGCTTTGCAAGCGAGAGATGATTTCACTTGGTTCTTCCTCTCCTGGCTTGCACCTTCAGCGCGGTCGCGTGCAACGACTTCGCCGCCGGCGTGAACATGTCGTCAATGAACTTCTTGGCTTGTTTGTTCGCCGTCGCGGGCGAGCCGGAATTGAACGGCGGTTGCGGGTTGTATTCGACATACAACTGCACTGCTTCGGCGTAGGTTTGATTGCGCAGCTTCGCCACAATCGCCAAACCGAAATCGAGTCCCGCAGTCACGCCGCCGCCGGTCATTCGATTGCGGTCAATGACCACGCGGCCTTCGGTGGGAATTGCGCCAAAGACTTTCAACGTTTCCAGCGTGTTCCAGTAAGAAGTTGCCTTGTACCCTTTCAGCAATCCGGCAGCGCCGAGTACCAATGCGCCAGTGCAAACGCTGGTCACGTATTTGGCGGTTTTGCCTTTTTCGGCCAGGAAGTTCAGAACTTCGTCGTCTTCCATCATCTGTTGCGTGCCCGGCAACCCGCCCGGAACGAACAGCACATCCAGATTGTCAGGACAGTCTTTGAGCGTGGTGTTCGGAGTGATGGTGACCATACTGCCCGCTTTGACCGGCTGTTTGTCTTTCCAAACCAGATGAATGTCGCGGTTCATCAGGGCTTCAAACATCGTCAGCGGCCCGACCAAATCCTGTAAGTACATGCCGGGATAAGCCAGCATGGCGATTTTCAATTTCGCGCCGCCCATCAGGTTCTCGGCCTGTTTCATGGCGGCTTCGTGGGTTTGATGCTGGTTGGCTTGCTGAGCATTGGCTGAAGCTGAGAGCAATGATGCCAGCGCCGCCGTGGTTGAAAGCTTTCCAAACTCTCTACGGTTCATTCTTTGTTTTCCTTTTGGGTTAAACGCCATGAGTTCACACGCAATTGCGCAATGAAGCCTGAAGGTGTCTTGACGCAAAAAATTTCGCCGCCAGAACAAAATTCAGGCAGTCAAAACCAATTCGTCAAACACTTCAGCTAACAATTGGGAATTGAGCGAATGATTGAAAGTAAGCTAGAAAAGCATGACAGGCGGAGCGCGCGAGGAGTGTAGCGAAAGTTGCGGAGAACGGTAAAAGGTATCTTCGCGGTGATAAATCGGAAGAGGATGTTCTGTCACCGCCAGATAGCGCCAATGCGTTTGCGTAATCTGGCTGTGGGCAATCTTGGAATTCGAAGGCGGCGTAACCGGGCACGGGCATTGCGAAGCCAGTTCCGGCAAGGCCAGCTTGGGAACATCGCTGTAATCTTTGCCTTCGACAAAAGGTTTGGAGGCGGCGCAACAACAATGGCCATCAGCCACACAACATTCCATCGAGCAGAATTCTTCTGCCGAATGTTCGGCCAGCATTGGAGCTGGCACGGCAATCCAACTCAGCAAAAAAATCAACAGGGCGCTCGCCGCTCGCAGGTTGATCGTTTTCCGCTGCAAGCTGGAAGTCGCTCGCTGGAATTTCAGAAATTGCATAACGGTGGGCGAAGCATACGCGCCAAAAACAGCAAAGGCAAAACGGATGCTTCGCCGCATTGATTGATGGCGGGCGAGACGCCCGCGCTCCCAGTTTATCGCGCGACTTTTGTCCAGACGCCGCCAGCTTTGGCGCTGCGGGTGATGGCTTCGACGACGCAGTTCGATTCGTGGCCGTCTTCAAAGGTCGGAAAGTCAATCTTGTCCTTGTCCGTCTGCATCGAACGCCCTTCGGCAATGAAGGTGTACACATTGCGAAGCAGATTGCGGAAAGCATCTGCCCAGGCTTCGCCGTGACCGCCGGGAAGCGCGGCATAATGCGCGATGCTGGGATCGAGCAGGCCTGGGTCTTTCAACATCCAGCCGTTCGGTTCATTGCGTTTGCCGATCCACAGTTCGTTCGGACGTTCCTGCTTCCAGGCCAGAGCGGCTTTGTTGCCGTCCACTTCGATTTCCAGCCCGTTTTTGTGACCGGCGCTGACCTGCGAAACCGAAAACGAACCTTTCATTCCATTTTCAAACCGCAGCAAGACGCTGGCGAAATCTTCAGTATCCACAGGGTATTCGTCGAATTCTTCGTTGCCGGAGCTTTGGGCAAAAGCCTCGCGCGTGCCTTTCGGTTTTTGCCGAGTCGGATAAACCGTTGTGTAATCGGCCAGAACTTCGGCAATGCGCGAACCGGTGATGTATCCGGCCAGATCGCACCAGTGTGAACCGATGTCGGCCACGCAGCGCGATTCGCCGCCTTCTTTTTCCAGTCGCCAGTTGTAATCGTTCGGATAGAGCAGCCAGTCCTGAATGTAATAACCGTGAACCCAGTGCGTTTTGCCGATGTCGCCTCGGTTAATCATGACGCGAGCCTGCTGCATCAACGGGTTGTAACGGTAATTGAAAGTCACGGCATGCACGATGCCTTTTGCTTCTGCCGCCGCCAGCATGGTTCGAGCGTCGGCAGAATTCAGCGCCAGCGGTTTGTCGGCGATGACGTGTTTACCGCGTTCGATGGCGGCCATTGTCACAGGCAGGTGCAGATCGTTCGGCGTGCAGTTATGGATGACTTCGATTTCCGGGTCGTCCAGCAAAGCTTCGTAACTGCCGTAGGCTTTCGGGATGCTCATCTTCGCGGCTTTGGCTTCGGCTGAAGCCTGCGAGCTTCCGGCCACGGCAACAACATCCACGAATCCCAGCCGCCGTGCGGCTTCAATGTGATGCGGGCCAACAAAGCCAGCGCCGATCAATGCAGTTTTGACGGTTCGCATGTCAGTGCAAATCTCCCTTTGGAAAACAGATTTTTGAATGTGATTTTTGCTTATCGGAAAAGCGAACGTATCTTCATCGGTCACCGATGGAGTGTCAAGCAAGCGAGTTGTTCGGTGGAACAAGTGAGGTTCAGAGTACACGCTTCAGCGTGCAGCACACTGAAGTGTGAACTCTGAACTGCTGTCGGTTCATTCCTTGTCTTCGTGACGATGATAAAAACCGCGCCAGGCCGCCAGGTAGCTGGAATGACCGTCGTCGGATTCGCGCAGTTGTTTGATGACCGGCTGCGTGAATTTGTTGACGATGGCGTTGAGCATCACGCGCAGCGCAGCTTCCTGGTCTTCGGTCAGATCGCCCAGACGTTTGCGGCTGCGTTCCAGTTCGGCAAACGCAACAGACTCGGCTTGCTGGCGAAAGGCACCGATCACGGCGTTGACGTCGCCTTCGGCCAATACGGCTGCGAAACGTTCGGTTTCTTCGGCGATGATGGCTTCGGCGCGAACGGCTTCGCGTTGACGTTCAGCCAGATTGGCGGCGGCGATGGATTCCAGATCGTCAACGTCGAATAAAAACACGTTATCCAGATCGTTGATCGCCGGATCAATGTTGCGCGGAACCGAAATGTCCACCAGCATCATCGGGCGATTGTGGCGACTGGCCAGCGCACGTTTGATCTGCGCGGGCAGGATCAAATAATTCGGCGACCCGGTCGAGCAAATCACGATTTCGACATCGGCCAGGCGCCGCTCGAAATCTTCAAAGCGCACGGCTTCGCCATTCAATTCTTCGGCCAGCTTGACGGCGTTTTCGTAGGTTCGATTGGCGATCAGGATGTTGTTGGCTCCGCAATTCAGCAAATGTTTGGCGGCCAATTCGGCCATTTCGCCCGCGCCGACCAGCATGACGGTCGTTCCGTTCAAATCCTCGAACACCTTGCGAGCCAGTTCGACGGCGACATAGCTGATGGAAACGGCGCTCGACCCAATGCCGGTTTCGTTGCGAACTCGTTTGGCGACGGCAAAGGCGCGATTCATCAACCGCGTCAGCGTGTGGCCTACGCTGCCGGTTTGCTGAGCCAGTTGAAACGCCTCTTTAACCTGTCCTGTGATTTGCGGTTCGCCGACGACCATCGAATCCAGCGACGAGGTGACGCGGAAAATGTGATGGATCGCTGCGGCATCAGTAAGGTTGTAACTATGTTTTTCCAGCACCGTCGCTTCGCAATTGTGAAAGCCGCACAGAAATTCGTGCAGCCGTGAAGCAGGGTTTTCGCTGTTTTGGGAATTCGGCATCGCCGCAATGATTTCGACGCGGTTGCAGGTGGAAACGATCACGGCTTCACTGGCCGTTTGTTTGTCGGCCAGCGCTTGCAACGCTTCCGGCAGCCGCGACTCGGCAAACGCCAGCCGCTCGCGGATTTCCACCGGAGCGGTTTTATGACTGATTCCAACAACGACGATGCTCATACGATTGCGGATTGCGGATTTGGTTCAATCCGCAATCCATAATTATCCAAAGACGTGATACCCGCCCAGCGCGCGCGCGCCGAGCCAGGTCAATATGACGATGACAAAGCCTGCGATGGACAACCACGCCACGCGGCGTCCACGCCAGCCAGCCGTCAATCGGTAATGCATGATGAACAGGTAAACCAACCACGTAACCAGCGCCATGACTTCTTTAGGATCGTTGTGCCAATACCGTCCGTCGCGCTGATTGTTCCAGAAAATGCCGGTCACCACGCCCAGAGTCAGCAACACGAAACCAATCGTCAACGACCGGTATCCGATCTCATCGCAGGTGTTCAACGCGGGCAATCGTTGAAACGCCGCGCCAAAATGTTTGGCTTTCAGTTCGTGTTCCTGAATCAGATACATCACGCCGCTGACGAAGGTGACGACAAACGCTGCATAAGAAAAAATGACCAGTGTCACATGCACGGGAAAGATGATTTTCGTCAACGGATTGGTGGTGATTTCGCCTTGCAGCAGCAGCGGCAATTCCCGCGAGGTTTCCGGCAACACCATCGAAGCCAGCAGCAGCAGATAAACCAGCGGCAACAAAAACACGGGCAACGCGCGCGCCTGATACCGACGACTGATCAACAGAAAGTAAGCGACAATCGCCCAGCCGATGAAGGCGCTGACTTCGCGCGGATTGACGATGGGAAAGTGACCGACTTGATACCAATTGACCAGAATCGCGGCGGTGTGAACGACAAACCCCAGCAGAACAATCATGGGTAATTCTTTGTCCGGTCGCCTGGCTTTGGTTGCAAACACGTAAAACGAATACAGCACTCCGCCCAGATACAAAGTTAATGCACTCACCAAAAGAATCGCCATAAAGTTCGTCCTGCCTGACACTGAATACGGCGCGGATGATAGCGTGAATTGAGTTTGTTGTCAGTTGGTGTGACCTGTGGGCTTGGCCTTTGCAGAACTATAAGTTTCAACAACGCTGTGATAAGTTTTGGCCTCGATCGAAGTTCACCCGACAGCAGCATTGAGATAACAATTGAAACTTATGATTTCCAGAACGATCCTCCTCTATCTATCGCAACAACATGGCCTCAAAAATTTCCTTGTCAAAGTCCCCGGCTTCAAACAGGTCACCCGCCGGTTTATCGCAGGTGAAAACATCGAAAGCGCCATTGTCACGATCAAGGAATTGAACAAGCTCGGCATCACTGCGACGTTTGACCATCTGGGCGAAAGCACGACTTCGCGCGCCGAAGCCGACGCCGATGTCAACGAATACGTTCATCTGCTCGGTCGCATTCAGGACACAGGCGTGGATTCCAACGTCTCGGTCAAACTCACTCAGTTGGGCTTGGACATAGACGAAACGTATTGCCTGGAAAACACACGCCGCATCGTCGCCGAAGCGCACGCCCGCGGAAATTTCGTCCGCATAGACATGGAAGATTCGCCGAAAACCGACGCCACGTTGCGCATCTTCAAACAACTTTTCCACGAATTCGGCAACGTCGGCATCGTGCTGCAAGCCTATCTATACCGCACCGAAAAAGACCTGGACGAAGTGTTGGCGATGGGCGCGCGCATACGGCTGTGCAAAGGTGCGTACAACGAACCCGCCGAAGTCGCCTTTCCCGAAAAAGCCGATGTGGATGCCAATTTCGTCAAGCTGATGCAGAAACTGCTGAAAAGCGGCATTTATCACGGCATCGCCACGCACGATCCACGCATGATTCGCGCGACGCAGGAATTTGCCGCGCGCGAAAACATCGGCAAAGATAAGTTCGAATTTCAGATGCTCTACGGAGTGCGCCGCGATTTGATGCTCCAACTGGCTCAGGAAGGTTTTCGCGTGCGGACGTACGTGCCTTACGGCGAATTCTGGTATCCGTACTTCATGCGGCGACTGGCTGAACGTCCGGCCAATGTCTGGTTCGTCGTGAAGAGTTTGTTCAACGGCTGATGTGCTTTGATGTGGAGTGCTGCGACTTGACGCAGCTTTCCGTTCTTGATTGAAGCCCTTGCCAGAAAAGCAAGCCTGTTGTCACGAACGAAAAGCGGTGTCGAGACACGCGCACTCCAAAAAATCGCTTACTTCGCCGCCGCCTGCGCTTCCAAATCTTTCAGCATCTGATCCGGTTTCCATTCGTTGCCGCGATACGTTTTGGCGACTTTGCCGTCAGCGGAAATCATCACCGTGCGCAGGTTGTGAATGACCTGATCTTTTTCCGGCCAATAATTCAATCCGAAAAACTGTCCGACTTTTTTGACTTCGTCGTTGCTGCCGGTGGCGAAATCCCATCGAGCAAAGGCGTCAGGTTTTGTCGAATTGATGTACTTCAATCCGTATTCGCGCAGCACTTTCGGTTTGTCATATTCGGGATCCACGCTGACGCTGAGCAAGTTGACCTTGTCTTTCAAGGCGGCGTTGGTGGCCAGTTGCTGGTTGAGAAAGGCGAAGTTGGTGCTCATTAGCGGGCATTGATCCGGCATAGGGCAGCGCGTGTAAATGAACGTCAACAACACAGTTCGCCCGGCATATTTTTTCAAGCTGATTTTTTTGCCGTCCTGATTGGTCAGGCTGAATTCCGGCACGGCATCGCCGACTTTGGGTTCGACGCTGGTTTCGACTTCTTTGCCAACCAGATTCGGATCGGCGACGTTCGAAACGACAGGATTTTCCAGCCAGGTGCGATTTTGATCCACGACCAACGTCGCCTGAATCAATGCTCCGGGTTTCAGTTCGCTGTAAACCCAATCGTCCAGCAAGGTGAACGGCATGGTCATCGCTTCCATATAACCGGGGATTTCTTCGTGCTCGATGGTGACTTTGTGTTCGGCCTGGTCGGCAGAAACAACTTTGCCCTTAAGCTCAAACCGCTTCGCGCCGTCCGAAGCTTTCGGCGATTCGCTTTTGCTGCAACCGGCAAATGCCAGGCCAAGCAAAAGGAACGAGAGACAGATGAAAGAAGTAAATTGATTGCTACGCATTTTGATTCCTTTTTGAGATTACGATTCTTTTGCCGGAGCGAGTTTGCCGTCCGGCAGCACGCGGAAGTTTACACCGCGCCAGTGGATTTCGTCGCCGACAAAGCTGGCCAGCCAGACGCCGAACGTAATCAAATCCCGCAACGGAACCAGCCAGAAAAATTTTGCCAGTGTGTAATCTTTCAATCCGTAAACTCCGACGATGAACACCGGCAGAAAGCGGACAAGCATCGTCGCCGCCAGCAACCACCACGCGAAAAGCGAGAAATTCCAAGCCAGCAACGCCAACAGAGAAGTTGCCGAGCCATACGTCAGGATCAAGCCGCGATAGCCCCAAGGCCGCGAAATGCGCGTCGAACGTCCCCAGCGCAATTGATGTTTTAACATCGTCGCCATCGTGTCGGGTGTGGAAACGTGGTCAACCACGCAATCCGAAAGCACGACTTCGTAACCCAGTTTCGCCGTCGAGTTGCCGAGCACAAAATCATCGGCCAGATAATCCGCGATGGCTGGAAAGCCGCCGATGCGTTCCAGAATTTCTCGCCGCATGACGATGGTCGAACCCAACGCGAAAGCAATTCCTTCCAGCAAACGCGACGAACAAACTTCTGGACCAAAGGTCGAAGAGATGCCTATGTTTTCCAGCAACGAAGCGAATGTTCGCGCATTGGTTCCGCGATAGAGGCAAGTCACCATTCCCACGTTTTCCCGTTGCAGCGGCGCGACGACGCGACGCAGGTAATCCGGCTGGACGCGTATGTCGCTGTCTACAATCAGCAATACGTCGTGTCTGGCTTTGGCAAAGCAGTTTTGCAGGTTCGAGACTTTGGCGTTGAAGCCCCATTCCCGGTCGGAAATGACAAGCTCGATGTCGCAAGCAGGGAAGTCGGCGATCAGTTTTTGAATGATCGGCACCGCCGGATCATCGGCTTCGCGTACGCCGAAGGCAAGTTGAAACTGCGGGTAATCCTGTCGGCAAAAGCTGGCGAAGTTTTCGTAAGCTTCGACATCGGCTCCGCGAACGGGTTTGAAGATCGTCACAGGCGGCGTGAAGCTGAAGCCCATAGCGCGCTGGCGTCGTCGGTCGGCAAACCACGCCAGCCCGCCGACCACTGCAATGCAGTAATAAACAATCGCCGACAGCACGCAGATGAACAGCGACACGCGAACAGCCAGCAAAAACCAAAACGCCGTAGGCGATTCCAGTTCCGGCACAAAAGCGGAATACAACCAGTTCATCACGTCAACCCCAACAACGCTTCCAGCTTGTCGGCGAGCGAAACCAGCGCGACACCGAACGTCACCAGCAAGGTTCCCAGCCAGCGTTCTTTGGAAATGCGTTCGCCCAGAAAGAATCGCGCGCCCAGCGTGTTGGTTATGTAGCTGACCGCCGTCAGCGGCACGACGAAACTCAGGTCGGCGTAACTGAGCAAGCTGATAAACGAAAAGAATGAAACGGCCAGACAAGCGACGCCTGCGATCAAAAAAGGATTGCGAATCATTCGCCAGATTGACGACGACAATGCGCGCAGTCGAAACGAAACATCGCCGATTTGCTGCATGCCTTTGGCTGAGAGAATTTCGCCGAGCGAACTGCCCCCAATAAGCGCACAGAAAAGCAGGAAAGTTTTCATTGCGATTTCGTCTCCTGTTTCGTAGTTCGCTGTTCGGTGCGGGCGACGACGGCGACGCCGAAAAAGATCACCAGCGTTCCCATCCAGCGCACGGGCGAAATGTGCTCGCCCAACAAACGCCAGGCCATCAGCGCATTCATCACGTAACCGAATGCCGTCACCGGCAGCACGAAACTCAAATCCGCCCACGACAACGCCGCTAGATACAGTCCGAAGAAAATGCCCAGCAGCAGAATTCCCAACCAGATATACGGCGTCGTGAACACCTGCACGCCGATGTGAAAGAGCTTCGCCGGATCGAGCGTGTCCACTTCGCCAATGGATTTCATTCCTTTTGTCAGAAACACATCGCCGAGCGTTTGCGCGCAGATGGCGATGAATAAAACAAGCAGAGTTTTCATCGCAAAAAAAGTCCGGCAAGCTGCCAGCTTGCCGTTGGCTATCGTAAAAAGCCGATTGCTTTCAACCGACCTGTTGAGTGAGTCAGCGACAAGCTGGCAGCTTGTCGGACACCAGACCTTCGTAAGTCGCCAGCTTAAAGCCTGCGGATTCGATTGCCTGTCGCAGGTGTGAACTGAGCAAGGCTTGAAGCTCAGTTGCGCCGCCTGGGTTTTCGCGTTTGGCCTTTTCGTCAGCGTCGAATGCCAACGGGTGAGCGTAAATTTCGCTGCTGAGTTTCGGCATTCGTTCGAGCAAACCGAGCAGGTAATTTTCATTCATATCGCCCGATTGCAACAAACCATAAACCTTTTGCGGTTGAACAAAGCCGTGTTCTGACAGTCGTCGTTCGCACCAGCGGCCAAGCAGATTGAACACCGTTCCCCAGACGAGTTTGATCGGCAGATGCTTTCGATCCAAAGACAAGCTCAGCCGCATTTCGCCTTTGACGACGCGAACGCGACGCACGTCGAATTCTTCGCACAATCGAATCAACTCATCGAAAATTACCGGATGCTGGTGCAAATGCGTGTGGCCGTCCACGTGCGAAAAGTTCAAACCGGTTTTCACGAAGCGTTCAAACTGCGCGCGCATTTCACGGCGAAGCTCTCGCCGCGCTGCCGCGCTGAAATAGTATTTGATGCCCGCCTGAAACGAACTGTCGGTCAATCGGCCTTCAGCGTTGGTGATGCCTGGGATTTCGGCGTGCGGCAGCGCGGCTTTGCCCAGCACCAACACCAAATGCAAACCGACTGCGAGCGTCGGATTCGCTTTGGCCAGCGCGACGGCTTCGTCGGCGGCGGCTTCGTTTATCATCAAGCTGGCGCTGGTCAGCACCCCTTCGCGATGAGCCTGGATGATCGCGCGGTTGACGGCGGCGGAATATCCGAAATCGTCGCCGTTGATGATGAGTGGGATTTTGGCGCGAGCGTGCATCTGTAATTGTCAGGTGTTTCCGGCATGCGGCGCTGAAACTTTGCTTATCCTTCGATTACGGAAAGTAGTGTGGCTTGATTGCCAGAATCTTTGGGCAAATCTTTAGGGGTCCTTTGCGAACGAGGATCAAAGGAATCGAATTGTTCGAATGTTGCGTCAAGTCTCTTTTGTGACATTTCAATGTAAGCGGGGTTAATGTCAATACCTATCCATTTTCGTCCCAAAGCTTTAGCCACGCGACAAGTTGTTCCACTGCCGACAAATGGGTCAAGAATCAGTTCGTTTTGGTTAGAACTGGCTCGAATGATTCTTTCCATCAATGCTTCGGGTTTTTGCGTCGGATGGTCTTCGCGTTCGGGGTTGGAATAATGAACGTGGGAAAATTGCCAGACGTCGCCGGGATTAGCTCCGGCCATGTTGTTTCGTTCGCGGTAGTATTTTTGGGGAATGCGAATGGCGTCCAAATTGAATGTGTAATTCTGAGTTTTGGTGAAATAAAGAATGTCTTCATGGCGAGGCGAAAAGCCGGTTTTTCTCCCCATTCCTTGAGTGTAATGCCAGGTAATCCACCCGTTGAAATTCAGCTTAAATTCGTCTTCCAGTATCATGAATAGCCTGGAGATAAATCTAACTCCCATAAATATGTATAGCGATCCTTCGGGTTTCAATGTTCGCAGAGCTTCGGTAATCCATGACCGAGTGAAGTTTTCATACTCATGCCACGCCATCAAATCACGGTTGTTGCCATAATCTTTGCCAAGATTGTAAGGTGGGTCAGCGATGACCAAATCCACAGACGCTTCAGGCAATTTAGACATTTCTTTGACCGCGTCACCACAAATCAGATGATTGGTAAAATTCACTTTTCCTCCTTGATCCAGTCGTGTTTGCGAGCGAGCGCCAGCCATGCTTCTTCGCCCTGCGACTTTTTGAATTTGGCATCAAGCATTTGCAGAAATTCCCAAACCGTTCGCTTTTCAATGTCAACATAACGTATGTCGCGTATTTGAAGCTGGCCAGTGCCCAGCGCCGGGTTGTAGTTGATATCTGTGGCTGAGACATATTTCAAATCGTAGGCAGCGTGAGAAACGATTTCCATCACTCCGTTTGTGATTCCGTCCGAACTGTTACGTTCGCTGTAAACCTTATGCTTCAACGACAGGATCACGAAGATGTAGTCAGGGTCTTCCAGATATTCCGACCGGATTCTGGCAAACGACGTGATGTTCGGGCTTTTGCCGGATGTCTTGATATCTTCAGCCGTGGCTTTGACATCAATGTTGGCTGAGACATAGTTGCCACCAGCCTGTTTTCGTTTGAATTGCAAAATGATGTCGAACGGGTCAAGGCGCTTGCCAGATTGAACATTGATCAACTCATATTCATTGCTTGTGTCCGTGGCGATTTCCTCGAACTGCTCCAAAGCCCAAGCCTCAACAAACGGGCCGGCAATTTTATTGATATTCTCAAGTGGTAATCCGCGTTTGAGATTTGTTCGGATGAAAATAAGGTTTTTGCCGGCAGCAATGGCGCTCGTGATGACAGCCGAAACTCTGCTGATGACGAAATCGGATGCTTCAGGGTAATCAGCAGTTTCTTGTGGAATCTTTAGTGAGTATGCCATCTGTTATGTTTCCAATGCCTTCCATTATGACAGGATGTCGGCTCTCAAGTTCGCTTTTGTTTGTGGCGACAACGTTGTCCAGTGAACGTCTTGCAATGCGGCTTCCAGCGCGTACAACAGGTTCAAACTGGCGTTGAAACCGTGCGCTTTGATCAATCGGTAAGCTTCTACCGCGCCGAGTCGTTCCAAATCTTCGCGCGAAACGGTGCCGACGGCGCGCAACCATTCCATTGAAACCGGGCCGATGTTTTTCGACTCTGTATCGGATTGTTGTTCCGAGAGTGGTTTCATGGGAGTGCGAGCTTCAGACAGCGGCGATTGCCTCAATTTCGATTTTGAAACCGTAATGAAGGTCTTTGACCGGAATGACGGCTCGCGCCGGACGATGTTCGCCGAATGCGCGAGCGTAAATTTCGTTGACTCTGCCCCAAAGTTCAATGTCCGACACATAAACCGTCGTTTTCAGCACACGGCTCATGCTGCTGCCTGCGGATTCGACAATGGCGCGCAAATTGGCCAGGACTTGTTCGGTTTGTTCTTCGATGGAACCGAGTTTCTTTTCGCCGGTCATCGGATCAATCGGCAATTGCCCGGCGACATAAATCAACCCATTGTGAATGACGGCTTGTGAATAATGGCCGCCGGGTTTCGGGGCGTTCGGCGTTTCGACAAAATTGATCTTGTTCATAAGCTCAAATGACTATAGTGAAGTTGGACGATCCTTCAACCGGTCTGTTCTCCTGAAAATAAGCTACAGCGTCGTGGCCTCCGAGCGCCAGGCCGTCAGCGGCTTTGTTGACCGGATCGAGACCGTCTGAAGCCGTGGTTGTCTTGCTCGATAAATTACAACCGGCCAGAAGCGCCAGAGCGGCGAGGAAGGTTGCAATTGAAAAACTTCATTTCGTCATCATTCTCCGAATTGTTGTAAGAGTTTGGCAACCAGGCCGGTCCATCCGGTTTGGTGGCTGGCGCCTATTCCTATGCCGTTGTCGCCGTGGAAGTATTCGTAAAACAGCGCCAGATCGCGCCAATGCGGATCGCGCTGAAATTTTTCCAGGTTTCCATGCACTGGTCTGCGTCCGTCTTCGCCGCGCAAGAAGATGCGCGACAATCGCAGCGAGATTTCGTTCGCCACTTCCCACAGAGTCATCATTTGGCCGGAGCCTGTGGGACATTCGACTTTGAAATCCTCGCCGAGGTAATGATGAAACTTTTGCAGCGATTCGATCAGCAGGAAGTTGACAGGGAACCAGACCGGGCCGCGCCAGTTCGAGTTGCCGCCGAACAGCCCCGTGCTCGATTCCGCCGGTTCGTAATCCACACGATGTTCCATCCCATCTACTTTGAGGATGTAAGGATTTTCGAGATGAAAGCGCGAGACGGCGCGGATGCCATGCGGCGACAGGAACTCGCTTTCATCCAGCATGACCCGCAACACGCGGCGCAATTGATCGCGATTGACAACCGACAGCAAACGCCGCTCGCCGCGTCCGGGAGTGCGCATACAGGCGACGTTTCCAACCAGTTCAGGCCGGTTATTGATGAACCATTCCATCCGCCGCTTGAAATCAGGCAATTGATCGAGCAGTTCCGGTTCCAACGTTTCAACCGCGTAGAGCGGAATCAATCCCACCATCGAACGCACTTTCATCGGGAACGGCTCGCCATCCGGCAAGTGCAGCACGTCGTAAAAAAATCCATCTTCATCATTCCACAATCTGACTTCTTCAGCGCCACGATTGTTCATGGCGCGGGCAATGTGTAGGAAATGCTCCCAGAACTTGCTTGCCACGTCCTCGTAAGACGGGTCTTCCTTCGCCAGTTCCAACGCGATTGCCAACAGGTTGAGCGCATACATCGCCATCCAACTTGTGCCGTCCGATTGCGCGATGTGGCCGCCGGTCGGCAGCGGCGCGCTGCGATCGAAAACACCTATGTTGTCCAACCCCAGAAATCCGCCCTGAAAAATGTTCATCCCGTGCGCGTCCTTGCGATTGACCCACCAGGTGAAATTGAGCAACAACTTTTGAAAGACGCGCTTGAGGAATGTTGTATCGCCCGCGCCACGGCGTTTCTTTTCGATCTTGTAAACCCGCCAGGCTGCCCACGCATGCACCGGCGGATTGACATCGCCCAGCGCCCATTCGTAAGCGGGCAACTGACCGTTCGGGTGCATGTACCATTCGCGCAGCATCAGAATCAGTTGCTCTTTGGCGAATTCAGAATCCACCAGCGCCAGAGGCACGCAATGGAAAGCCAGGTCCCAGGCGGCGTACCAGGGATATTCCCACTTGTCGGGCATCGAAATCACGTCGGCGTTGTAAAGATGCGGCCATTCGTGATTGCGCCCTTTCAACCGGCCAGACGGCGGCGCGGGCTGCGCTGGATCGCCTCGCAACCAATCGTTGACGACGTAATGATAAAACTGCTTCGACCAGAGCAGACCGCCGAAGGCCTGGCGCATGACGTTTTTCCCGTCATCCGACAGTTCGCCGGGGATGACGCCCGCGTAAAACTCGTCGGCCTCCCGCTGGCGTTGCAGAAAGATTTGGTCGAAATCGGCGAAGGGCTTGTCGTTATCCTGATCTCTAAAGCGCAGCCGCACGGTGGCCGTCTCGCCCGCGCTGATCGTCAGCCGGTAATTCGCCGCTGCTTTTGTCCCGACTTGCGCCGGATTGACGGCTCCTGTCGCGCCATTGACGATGTAATCGTTGATGCCGTCCTTGAAATAACGCGAACCATTTTCTACGCCGTAAAGCCGCCGCACGTTGGTTTCGTTTTCGGTGAAGAGCAGTTCAGGTTCGCCTTCGCAATAAAGCCAGCGTTGACCGTAGGTTTGATGATGCGCTTCGACGACCGGGCGGGAACTGTCTTTGCGAAGTCGAGGTTTATCGGCGGGGCCGTTCCACGACCAGGTGTTGCGGAACCAGAGCGTCGGCAATAAATGCAGTTCGGCGGCTTCCGGCCCGCGATTGATGACGTTGATGCGAATGAGCAAATCCTCTACGTCCGCCTTGGCATACTCGACGAAGACATCGAAGTAGCGATCTTCATCAAAAACTCCCGTGTCAATCAGCTCGAATTCGCCCTCCTGCTTGCTGCGGCTGCGATTCTCTTCGACCAGTCTGGCGTAGGGAAACTCCGTTTGCGGGTATTTGTAGAGGTGCTTCATGTACGAATGCGTCGGCGTCGAATCGAGGTAGAAGTAATAATCCTTCACATCTTCGCCGTGATTGCCTTCGCTGCCGGTCAATCCGAATACCCGTTCCTTCAAGATCGGATCGCGCCCGTTCCACAACGCGACGGCGAAGCAGATTTCCTGACGACGATCCGAAATGCCTGCCAATCCGTCTTCATTCCAGCGGTAAGCCTTCGAGCGCGCATGATCGTGTGGCAGAAAATCCCAGGCCGTGCCGTGCGGACTGTAATCTTCACGCACCGTGCCCCAGGCGCGTTCGCTCAGGTAAGGCCCCCAGCGTTTCCAATGCGCGATTCGGCTTGCTGATTCCTGCAGGCGTTTTTCTTCAGTTGTTGTTTTCATGATTCACCTTTCAATCAATTGCATCGTGTGCGCATCGGGATCGCGCACCAGAAAACTTCGTTTGAAGCCCAACACAGGCTCCGGGAACTCGATCACTCTGGACGAGACAAACGCGAATTTGCCTTCGCGCAACCGCGCTGCGCTCGATTCGATGTCATCAGTGACAAGTTTCGTCTGCCAATGCGACAGATCGTTGGTTTGTTTGTCGTTCGGCGTCGGGCGACCGTCGCGTGGCGCAAGGTATTCCAGAAATTCGATCCCAGGCCCCGCCGAGGCGCGCAATGCCGTGATTCGCAAATGAGCGCCGAAGACGTTATTCAATCTCTCCTGCTCGATTCCATAATTCTCGCTCGCGCCAGCGACGCGCATACCCAGGGCGTCGCGGTAAAACTTCAAGCTGGCATCGGTGTCGCCGACGACGATGGCGGTGTGGTCTATGCCCAAAAACAATCTGTTTGTGTCCTGTCTGGCCGCCGTGCGCCACTTCGGATCGCCCTTGTCTTCGGGGAATTGCAGGATTTCCAATGCATGGCCGTCCGGGTCTTTGAAGTAGAAGGCTTTGATGCCGCCGGCATTCCTGTTCCAATCGGGCAGCCGCTGCGGTGCGGTCGAAGCGTGAACGATTTTGTTTTTGCGCAGCCACTGGTAAGCGCGTTCCATATCGCTGGTGATGATCGCAATGTGTTGAAACCACCGGTCGTTGCTGCGCGAATCAACAGGTATCGGGCGACCGCGCGGCGCAAGGTATTCGGTCAATTCGATGAATTCATCGCCGAGCCGCATTCGCACGACTCGCATCCGCAGTCCGAAGACGCCTTGCAGGCGTTCGTAATCGTCACCGATCACTTCCGTCTCAGAGACTTTCTCGAACGATAAAACCTTTGAGAAGAATTCGACTGAACGATCCACGTCGCTGACAGTCATTCCGATGGAATCCACCGCTTTGACCGGCGGTTGTTGTGACTGTGAGGTCGAAATCAGAAGGCAAAAGGCAAATATCAAAAGGCAAAAGGAAGAAACAGCCCTTTGACCTCTTAAAAGCGCGATAAAATACATTTTTGATATTTGCCTTTTGCTTTTTGATTTTTGATTTTCCCTTCTCATTTCATCCTCTCCAATAAGTGATCGCCGACGCGCAAGGCGTTCGCCATAATCGTCAGCGCCGGATTCACCGCGGCGCTCGACGTAAAGAAGCTGCCGTCCACAACGTACAGGTTGTCCACCTCATGCGCCTTGCAATTCACATCCAGCGCCGATGTCTGCGGATCAAATCCGAAACGGATCGTGCCGTTCTGGTGAGCGACGCCCGCGAGCGGAATGCGGTCGCCCAAAAACAGGTTTCGCGCAAACAGCCCCTGATGGCAGTCGTGCCCGTGAACGTCGCACTTAGTTTGCCGTTTCATGAGGTCTTGCAGTTTCGCCTGCAATCGCTTGTGCGGTTCCAGATTGTTGGGCGTATACGACAGGACTATGTTGCCTTCGCGGTCGAGTGTGACGCGGTTGTTCGGATCGGGCAGGTCTTCCGAAGTCAGCCAGAAATCGAGCGAATGTTTCGCCATCAAATCCAGCGTGAAGCCAGGCGCGATGGCGGGCGCGCCGGCAGAGAGCGCGACGCCGTCCAGCTTGCCGACGAAAGAGATGTGACCCATTGGAAAATCCCATTCCTTCGAGCCGAAGTAAAAATCGTTCAAGCCCAGTGTCTTCTGAAACGTCGTTGGGTTAGGGCATTTCGAGATGGCGAGTTGCACCGAATTGACGTGGCCCATGTAATGTCGTCCGACGACGTCGCTGGCGTTCGCCAATCCGTTCGGATGTTTGTCGTTTGCGGAACGCAACAGCAAGGCCGCAGAGTTGATCGCGCCGCAGGAGACCGCGACGATGTCCGCCGAATATCTTTCCTCGACGCCATTCCGTTTGACGTGAACCGCCGTTACCTCTCGACCAGAGGCGTTCGTTTCAAGCCTGGAAACGAACGCATCAGTCAGCAGCGTGACGTTCGTATGGTCGAGCGCAGGTTCGACGGCGCAAATGTGTGCGTCGGATTTGGCGTTGACCAGGCATGGATAACCATCGCAGGTCGCGCAACGAATGCAGCGACTGTGCGGGTCGTTTTCTTTGAGCATAATGCCGAGCGGCACATGGAAAGGTCGGCAGCCGAGTCGCGCGAAGTCTTCGTGCAGATGTTGAATGCGCGGTTCGTGGCTGACCGCCGGATGCGGAAACGGGCTGCTGGCCCAAGGCTCCGTCGGGTCTTCGCCGCGATTGCCGTGAACGTGGTAAAGATTTTCGGCTTGCGTGTAATACGGTTCCAGATCGTCGTAAGAAATCGGCCAGGCGGGCGAAACGCCGTCGTAATGGCGAATCTCACCGAAATCTTCCTTGCGCAGGCGAAAGAGCGCCGCGCCGTAAAACTTGGTATTGCCGCCGACGTAGTAATTCGTGTGCGGGTGGAGCGGTTTGCCGTCCTTGTCATGCCAGACTTCTCTGGTGTTGTACCTGGCTTCGACGTTGACGGCGCGCGATTCCCAGTTGTCTTTCTCTCGCGGCACGAAGCCGCCGCGTTCGAGCAACAGAATCTTTTTTCCCGAAGGCGCGAGTTTGTAAGCGAGGGTTCCGCCGCCAGCGCCAGTACCAATGATAATTACGTCGAAATGGTTCGTGTTCGGCATTTCTCTTCTCCTGATGTGTTTATGCCTGTGGTTAATCCTGTCAGGCTGCGTAAAAATTCCGAGCGGCGTGAAAATGATCAGGCCGACGCTTGTGCGACTCGTTCGATAGAGCCAAATCCGTAGCTCGCGGCCAGACCGGCCAGCGATGTTCGCAACAATTTTCGGCCCCGATTGAGTCTGGACATCACTGTTCCAATCGGGACGCCGAGCGTTTCGGCCACTTCCTTGTAAGAAAACTCCTCTACGTCGGCCAGCAGAATCACCGAGCGGAAATGCTCCGGCACTTGGTCGAGCGCGGCCAGCACATCCTCATCGCTCAGTTTCTGAGGAACGGGCTGTGAGTAGACAAGCTGATCGAAGATGAACTCTTCTTCTTCCCCCACGGTCACCAGGCGATAAGTCTTGCGGCGATGATGCTGGATGACGTGAAACATGATCTTGTACATCCAAGCGCGAATGTTGGTGCCTGGCTCGAAGCGGTGGAACGATTTCCAGGCCTGCAGATAAGTCTCCTGAACTACGTCTTCGGCCTCGGTCTGGCTGCCGAGTGTGCGACGAGCAGTGCGATAGAGATCGTTCATGTGCGGCATCGCAGCGATTTCAAATTCATTGAGTGTTTGTTCGGTAGACATAACAATCCCTCCCCGGCTTTGGACATGAGCCGGCAATCAGATTCGGTTGTATGGATTTGCTTGAGCGGTATGCCGCTCTATTCGTTCTTCGGCTCACTCGATGAGAGGCCGTTTGTCGAGTGTTTGATTTGCTCCTGCAAAAACGGCGAGCAACTGACGAGCGCTATCTGTTGACGGCTCAGTTGTCGCAGCAACTGCACACCATCCTGGTCGGCGAATGTCACTCCGGTCAGATCAAGGGTCACACGCCTGTCATTTTGAAAAAACTGCTCGCAACTCGCGCGTAAAACCTCAACCCATTGACCGGCGATGCGACCGTCAAGCCGCAATGTGGTTGAATTATTTATTTCCTGCTCTTCCACGATTCGTAACATCTGCTCTCCTTTTCTTACTTGCGACTGCTGTTAGAGCAAGCTCAATGCCACGACGCAAGGCAATGCGAAACTTGGTTTAACTGGCTGAAAATGCAGTTGTTATAAATGTGGATTGAATTGTCGAAGTGGATTGCCCACCAAATTTCGTGGGCGTTTGGGCTATGTAAGGTTCGTGGGTACGAAATTTCGTGGGTAGTTTGTGGGTGACTCAAAATTTGGGGACGGGCAGGAAAATGATTCGACAGATGACCTTTACGCCTTTGGCCGCCGGATCCCCATCTTCTTCAAACGGCTGCGCAGAGTGTTTGGATGCAGGTTGAGTATTCTGGCCGCTCCCTTTTCGCCTTCGATCACCCAGTGGGTTTGTGTGAGCGCCGCAAGGATGTGTTGTCGCTCGACATCTTCGAGCGAAATGGATGAGGATGACGGCGGCTCGACGACGAATGGTCGGGATTCAGGCATCGTCTGGCGCGTTTGCTCCGATTGAGAAGACGGCAGCAGTCCGCGGTCAATCGTCAGCGCCGAGCCGTTCGAGAGCACCACGCCGCGTTCGATCAGATTCTGCATCTCGCGGATGTTGCCCGGCCAGTGATAATTCAACATCAATTCCATGGTCTCCTGAGAGATCGCGTTGACCGAACGACCGAATTGACGGGAAAAGCGCGAGAGGAAAAACATCGCCAGTTGTGGAATGTCTTCCTTGCGTTCGCGCAACGGTGGGTTGCGCAACGGCAGCACATTCAACCGGTAGAAGAGGTCGGCGCGGAAACGCCCGGCTTTGACCTCGTCTTCCAGATTGCGATTGGTGGCGGCGATGATGCGCACGTCAACCTTGAGCGTTTTGCTGCTGCCGACCGGCTCGAATTCGCCTTCCTGCAAGACGCGCAGCAGCTTGACCTGAGTTTCCAAGGGTAGTTCGCCGACTTCGTCCAGGAAAAGTGTCCCGCCGTCGGCAAGTTCAAACCGACCTATGCGTTTATCGAGCGCTCCGGTGAAAGCGCCTTTGACGTGACCGAAAAGCTCGCTTTCGACCAGGCCGGCGGAAATCGCGCCGCAGTTGACCTTGACCAGTGGGCGATCTTTGCGCGCGCTGCGGTTATGAATGGCGCGAGCAATCAACTCCTTGCCCGTGCCGGTTTCGCCAAGAATCAGAACCGTGGCGTCGGTCGGCGCTATGCGTTCGATTTGCTGCAAGACCGCGAGCAGAGCGGCGCTGCTTCCAACGATCTCTTCAAAGTTATGTTCGCGCCGAATCTCTTCCTGCAGATAGACGTTCTCCGCGTGCAGCCTGTCTTTGAGCTTCTCGATTTCCGCGAAAGCTTCACGCAATTCGGCTTCGGCTTTCAGCCGTTCGAGTTCGGCGCCAGCGCGCGCGGCGAAAATTTTCAACACGTCCAGTCCGCGCGCTTCGTCCATCGGCTCGTCATCAATCACGGCCAGATGGCCTATCAATTCGCCCGCCGCGCTGTGCATCGGCAGACCGATATAACTCTGCCCGTCTAGGTCCACCAGCGCGACTTCCTTGGGAAAGAGCTTTTGCAATTCGCGCGCGTAAAAACAGGTCTCGTCCTGATAAACACGCTCGCAGGTCGTGTCCCGCACGTTGTATTCAAATTCATCGGCAAATCCCTTGCCGTCCCAAAAGGCTATGGTGCGCGCGCGCGTTTTTTCCACATTGGCGCATTCGGTGACGAAGGCAATCTTGACCGGCAGCGCGTCGGCCAGATGACGAACCATCGAATGGAAGAAATCGCGTCCCACAGCGTGCGCCGTGCCTTCGACAATGGCGCGCAGACGGCGTTCGGCCAAAACGTGCTCGGTGACTTCGCGCGAAACGGCGAGCAACTGGCAGATGTTTCCTGCTTCGTCGTGAATGGGCGAAACGACCACGTCCCACCACATCGGTTTGCCTGCAAACGTGGGGCAAAAGCCGACGAAGCGTCCGACCTGATTGGCTTTGGCGGCTTCGATGGCTTGCAGGGAGGCTTCGCGGTAAGCGCCCTGCCAGAACTCCGGCCAATAGGCGTTTTGCACCGTCGAGAAATCGCAAATCTCCAGCACGCGCATGCCGCCAGCATTCATCGTCAGCAAGCGCCCGGCGAGGTCCAGCACCTTGATGCAATCCTGACTGGTTTCGATGAGTTGGGTTTTGAATTCTTCACTGGCGCGCAAGGCAGCGAGAATTTCGCGTTGTTCGGCGAGCAATTCCTTCAGGGCGGAAGCCAACGGCGTTTCGCCGATTTGCGCGGCCACTTGTGCAAGGCGGTCGAACATCGCGTCTTCGTTGTGAGTTGACGAGGCTGACATTGGTTGAATCTCGAAGCGTGTGCCTTATTTCCTGCGATACGTTGAAAGAGGCGCGCGCAACGTGAGCCATTCCCCTTGCCGTGAAACTTCGCCGGTGATCTCAATCGGTTCAGCCACGAAATCCAAAATTTCGTGGCTTAACGGCTCACCGTGCGCGCCGGCCAATTGTAATGCGATGACCGCCCCCTGTGAATCGCGCGCCAGAAACAATGGCGGCGCGCCGCCGCTGATGCAACGCACGGCGCATTCACGATGCGGTTTGGTATGGCCCGGATTCATCACGCCGAGATAACACTTGCTGTCTGCGATTTCGCCAGCGAAGGTGAAACGACCCAGCGATTCAGCCGGTAATGAGTCGCCGGAAAATGCGTTGATGCGTTCGATCTCTGACGGCGCAACCTCCAGCATTCGCAATCCGTCGCGCGTGATCAGCGCCCCGCGCAAGCGAACCATCTGCCCGGCGAATGCGCTCACGTCGGCTCCATGTTTGCCGCCGCCGACCAGCCAGTACTGTTCCAGTCTGTCATCGCGTTTGACCAGCAACGACGGGTAAGGTTGCGTGCGAACGATGCCGGTGTATTCGCGCGTTTGTCCGAATTCAAAGACGCTCGACGGCAAACGCTGAAAGCCGAGCGCCGACAACAAAGCAACGCCCACCGCCAATGCGAGCAGGGCGACAATGACGACGCGCAACCAGCGCCGCAATTCAACGGGCGCTTGTGGTTGATAGCCGATGTAAAAAGGTTCGTTTTCGTTTGAGTTCTTCATTGCGCCACAGATTCAGGTTTCACGTAGACCACATCGTCAATCAGTTTGACGGGATAAATCGCCACGCGCTCTTTGAAAGGCGGCGGCGAAGCGCCGGTTTCCGGCAAATACTGATAACCGTGCCACGGACAGGTCACGCAACCGTCAATGATGCGGCCTTCGCCGAGCGGACCGTTCTGGTGCTGGCAGACGTTGGAAAGCGCCGACAGCTTGCCGTCGTGTTTGAAGACCGCAATGCGTTCGCCGTTGAGCGAAACCACTCGCGCGCGGTTTTCGGGAATCTCATCCAGACGGCAGACTTCGACAAAGCCTGCTTCAATTGAAAAATGACGTTGACGATCAATGGCGTATTCGCGCCGCGCCGCCAGCAGATGAACGATCAAGACCACGAGCATTCCAACCGCCAGCGCTCCCGCCAACAATGGACTCGTTTCCGCCTGCAATACACCGAACGCGACATGCGCAATCAGCAGGCCGTAAGCCACATACACCAGCATGTGCAGCCGCTTCCACATCGGCGGCGAAAGTTGTTTCAGCCAGAAATCGTGGCTGGTGGCTGCCATCAGAAACAAGATGACCAGCGCCATGAAACCCAGCGGCTGAAATGGAAAGTTCGCCAAACTGCCATACCGCTGATTGCTGATGAACAGACTCACCAGCGGGTTGACATCGCCCAGCGCATGAAATTGAAACAGCGCCAATCCACCGTGCGCCAGGCCAATTATGAAAGTCGTCACGCCCAGATGCCGCCGGTTGTACAGCAACGGCAAAAAGCGCGGTTGCAATCTGCACAGCGGCCCGATGAGCAGGACAATGTGCAACAGCAGAAGCGCCGCCGTGCCGAACGCACGAATCAACAATGTCTCGACCGTCGCATTCGGATTGGTCAGTGCGCTGACGCCGACGAACAATGTCAGATACAGAACCAGGCCTGCCGCCATGACGGCGTCGTAGCTGCGCTTTTGCGGATTCCAACTGATGGCGCGGTAATGCTGGCTCATTTCGTTTTCAGCAATTGCGATGGGAAAGGTTGATTGATCGGCGCCGGCTTGCGCACAGTCAGCGCCGCGATCAGCAACAAAGGCAACAGCACGGCAAGCCAGATGAAAATGAGGCGATGCGTTTTTCTCAACGGTTGATTCATTTCATTCCCACTGAACGCCGCGCCAGCAGCGGCCAGAATGCAGCCGCGCCGGGCAACAGCAATAATCGCAATCCCAGGCTTGCGTCGCGCGCCGATTCATCAACGCGGGACAAACCCGTCGTGACGAACCAGAGCGCGAAGATCAGCCCGATGCCGGAGTACAAGCCGGAGATTGCGACGACGCATTGTGCGATCCAGGGCGTCATTGTTCCTGATAATTCCAGGTGAGTCCGCCGTCCACGTAAAACGTCGAGCCGGTCACATAATCGGATTCGTCAGAAGCGAGAAAGACCGCCAGACTCGCCACATCGCGGGGCTGTCCCAAACGTCCGAGCGGAATTTGCTTGAGCAGAGCGCCCAGCTTTTGCGGGTCGTTCAACAGCTTCGTATTGATGGGCGTTTCGATTGCGCCGGGCGCGATGTTGTTGATGTTGATGCCGTGTCGTCCCAGTTCCACGGCGAGATTGCGCGTGAGCATCTTGACGCCGCCTTTGCTGGCGCAATACGCCGCGAAGTTGGGAAAGGGCAACTCTTCATGAACCGAACTGACGTTGACGATCTTGCCGCGCCGTCCGGTTCTCAACAGATGCTGCGTCATTGCCTGCGTGGCGAAAAACATGCCCTTGAGATTGACGTTCAGCACCTTGTCGTAATCCGCTTCGGTCACTTCCCAAAATGGAGCATGAGTTTCCACGCCTGCGTTGTTGACCAGAATGTCCAGCGCGCCGAAGTATTCGAGCGCGGTGGCGAACAATTTTTGAATGCCTTTAACGCTGGCGATGTCGGCTTGCACGATCAGGCCGCGTCGCCCGGCGGATTCGACCGCGCGTAAAGTTTCTTCGGCGCGTTGCGTGTTGCCGACGAAATTGATGACCACATCGGCGCCCTCTTGCGCGAAGCGTTCCGCGATGCCGCGTCCGATGCCCTGACTGCTGCCGGTGACGAGAGCTACTTTGTTTTTGAGTTTCATAAGATTCCTTCTCAGCGTTTGCTCAAACGGGGCCAGTTTTCCTGAGCCTTTTTGATGTGGCCGGGAATATCGGATTCCCATTTTTGCTGCACCTCTTTGCTGTAATTCAGATAGAGCTTGCCTTCGACGATCTTCCACGCTGTCGGGTCAATCGCGGCGGTGTAACCCTGACTGACCGCCCAGGCGCAATAACCGCCGAATTGCGGCGCGTATTTTTCCGGGTTTTGCGCAAAAGCGTCGCGGTTGGCCGCGCTGGCGAAATACCATTTCGCGCCCATCCAATCGTGACGGAATTCGTCTTTGCCTTTGACCGGCTTGCCTTCTTTGAAATAGGCCACCGTGTCATAGCCTTTCAGCGCAGTGCCGAAAAAGTTCTTGTTCACCTGAACAACCATTGCGCCGAATGCCGTCAATGACAGCGCGCTCAACGCAACTAATACCGTTACCAATCGTTTCACTGATTTCATAGTTTTGTTTCCTCCGTTTGCAATAATCCGAATTCACCGCCCGCTTATTCCCATCGCGGAAAAAAGACTCGCGGAATAAATTCATCCGCCGTTGCCATATAGTCGGCGTTTCAGACCTCGGAAGGGTCAAGATTTATGCAGCAGGCGCAATTGCGAGTTTGCACTGTTCAAACGCGCGTCGCCGCGAATCTGTAAAACCAGCAAACGACTTATCACGAAATCCCATTCGTGCCATTATTCCTCTCAACATTGGAGTAAATATGAACACAGCAGCAAAACCAGCAATGTTACCGGTCAATGCGCTCATCGCCGCGAACCTGGCGGTGTTGGATCAGGGCGCGCAATTGCTCGCGCGTTTGGACGACGCCGTTTACACTCGTGTTGTAGCGCCGCTTTTCGATTACAGCGTCGCCAGCCATGTGCGACATTGCCTTGATTCATACACCAGCTTTTTGCAGGGTTTGGAGAGCGGGCTGATTGATTACGACCGGCGTGCGCGCGAAGTGCGCATCGAACGTGATCGCCATTACGCGCAAAGACGCATTGAGGCGACGATGGCGGATTTGCAAGGCAGGCAAGAAGTAAAACCCGACTTGTCGGCGACGACGCTGCAGGCGCGTCAGGATTCGCCGCACTGGGCGGTGACTTCGCTCGAACGCGAGTTGCAGTTTTTGCTGAGCCACACGGTGCATCATTTCGCCTTGGTAGCATTGATGCTCCGCACGCAAGGCATCGAGCCGGGCAGGGAATTCGGCGTCGCGCCTTCTACTTTGGAGTATTGGCGACGGGGCAAAATGTAGGGCTATGACGTGGCCTTGCCGCGCAACGGACGTATTCGCGCGGCAAGGCCGGATCAGTTTATCGCTTGTGTGCAGCGTGACTGAGATCGGGTATGGTCTGTTACCTGATCGCCTCAGGTGTGGGTCGCAAGCCCGCAACGTTCAGCCGCATACGGTACAACCCGCTCCGCGCGCAAAGGTACAGAGTCTTGCCGTCTTCATCGCCCCAGGCCATGTTATGCACGTGTTTCGGAGCAATGATTGTGCCCAGATGTTTGCCCTCCGCTGAAATCACCCACAGCCCGCCCGGACCTGAAACGTATAGATTGCCGGCCTGATCGCTCTTGATGCCGTCAATCGCGTCTTCACCCGGCGCACCGGTCATGTCGAAAAAGAGATTGCCGTTTTCGAGTTTGCCGTCGGCAGTTACTTCGTAACGCATGACGACCTTTTTCTTCTCGTCCCAGTTGCCGACATACAGATACTTTTCGTCGGGCGAAAAAGCGATGCCGTTCGGTCCGGTGAAATCCGTGCTGACCAGTTGCAGTTTGCCTTTGTAGATCGAATAAACGCCGCTGAACTTCAACTCCTTGCGCGGGTCATCGCCGAATTTCGGCAGACCGAACGGCGGATCGGTGAAAAACAACGCGCCGTCCGAGCGATAGACCAGGTCGTTCGGGCTGTTGAGCCGCTTGCCTTCAAACTTGTCGGCCAGAACAGTCTCGCTGCCGTCTTTTTCCAATCGCACGACGCGATGATTTCCATGCTGGTTGATCGTCAAACGACCTTGCGGATCGAGCGTCAGACCATTCGATCCGGGTTGGCCGTATTCGGCGATGTCCGCGCCGCTGTAACCAGACGACGTTCGGAAAATTTCAAGCGCTCCTGGATCGTCACCCTTCGGCGTGAATTTGTAGATGATGTTGCTGTTCGGGTCGCTGAAGAGCAGATGCTTGCCATCGGGAATCCAGATTGGGCCTTCGGTGAATTTGAAGCCTTCGGCGAGTTTGAAAATCTTCGGATTCGGGCCGACGATTTTCTCGATTGCTTCAGGATCGTTCTTGACTATCTGCACGTTGACTTCGCTTGGAATCGTGACCAGCGGGACGGTCTTTTCCGTGCGATAAAACTCCAGCCTTGATTCGCGCACCCAGATGAAATTGGTCGGCGGGTTGGAAATCGGACCGTTGATGCCGAACACGGCCAATTGAATCTGCTGTCCAGGTTTCACGTCGCGTCCAATCACCAACCTGTTCGGCGCATTCCATCCGCTGACGACCGAACCACCCATCTGTCCGATGTAACGCGATAATTCGCCATCCACCCAGACCTCAGCGTAATCGTCGAGCGCGGTTTGGAAGACGATGGTCGAGCCTTTCGTTTCAAAAGTGCCGACCCGTTCGGGAATCGTCAGCTTGATGCGATACCAGTTGAAGCAGATGCGTCCCGTCGAACGACGATCACTCAACGAAGTCGGGCTGATGATCTCCCACTTCGAGTCGTCGAAATCGGCAGTACCGGCTTTCGGTTCGTAATCGTAGGTTTTGATCGGACGACCTGTCGGCTGTTTGTCTGCTCCGGGGTTTAGGAAATCCACTTCGACGATCTTTGTGTCGCTGTATCGCCATTGGCCATTGACCAGTTTCGCGCCTTCATCAGTGGTGAGATCAATCGCCGCTTCAGGCCTGCCTGATGGAACGGCCTGCGTTTGCGCCGCGCGCGATGCAATGTCAGAGAAGCCGACATACAGGAATGCGGCCAACCCCGAAAGCAACGCCGCAAATATCAGATGAAAAATTCGTGATTTCATTGGCTTCCTCCTTAACGCGCTTTGACCACGTAATAGTTGAGCGGACCCGGCACTTCCTTGAACCAGTGCGGCGTGCCCGCAGGGACTATGATCACATCGCCTTTGCTGATCGTGCGCGTTTCGCCGCCTTTGACATCCGTGCCGCGAATTTCGCCGGGCGCAATCGTTTTGCCGCCGACGATCTCGCCGCCTGTAACCAGCACGGCTGAACCATCCAGCACATAAATGATGTCGGCATCCTGTTCGTGGACTTCGACCAGCCCGGCTTTGTCGCGGTGGCTGGCGTGAACCATGTACTTGTTGCTCGCGTCAAAGAGAACCGCGCCCTTTTCAAATGCCGAGGCGACCTTCTCTTTATCGAAGAAACTGACGGCGGCTTTCGCCGAGAGCGCATTGGCGCCGGACATGGCCAGTTCAGTGTCCTGTTGTGCGCTGGCCGCGCCGCTGACGCCGACCGCGCCGACGATCTGGCCGTCAACCAAGATCGGCACGCCTCCCTGTAGCGGCGTGAAGAGCGAATCGGGCAACGTGACCATCGCCGTGCGACCGTTTTTGATGATCTCCTCGAATGCTTTCGTCTCGCGTTTGAAGAGCGCGGCGGTTCGCGCCTTGCCAATCGAAATCTGCGAGCCAGCGGCAAACGTATCGTCCAGTCTTTCCAGCGCCAGCAGATTGCCGCCGTCGTCCACGACCGCGATCGCCGCGCCCGGCGCGTTGAGCCTTTTCGCTTCCATCTTTACCGCATCAATGATTTTCCTCGCCCCATCGAGCGTCAGGACTTTCTTTTCAGTCAATTGAGCCTGCGCCAGAGCCGTCATCGCCAGCATCGCAACTGCAACAAACAGAGTCTTCATGATGGTTTTCATTTTTCTCCCTCCTCTTGTGAGTGTGGGAGAGCGGCGCAGCGAGAAACAGTGGGAATTGATCCCTCGATTCTTTCATCCGCGATGCGCTCTCCCACTTTGATTCTGGTTCGGCGCTTTACGACCAGCGCCGATGTGCCGTGATTACATCTTCGCCATTGAGCGTTCGGGCGTGATCGTAATCTTGAAAAGCTCGCTGTTTCTGGTGAAGAAGACCGATGTTCTGGCCGCATGCACCTTGCCGTTTTCCGCCTCGCCGGCATTCGCGTCCTTCTGCCGTGGCCCCTGGTTCGGGCCTATGCCCGGCTCTTCATCCTTCTCGGTTCCTGCGTCGAAAAGCATGAACTCTTTGGTAATGTCGCCTTCCAGTGGTTTGCCATTCGTGAACAGGTCAATGCCCTGGCGTTTCGGCGCGTAAAACCAATCGTTCGACTGGCCGAACATCATGGCCAGCGACAATCGCATGCCGGGTTTGGCCGTGAACGTGAACTCATAAACGCCGCCCGGACCAATCGGGCCAGGCCCGCTGGCGCCGACCGGAGTATTGAAAACACCATGCAGCATTTCACCCTGCGATCCACTGTGTCCGCGTCCTTCGAGATTTTTGACCATCTCGCCGGGGTTACCGGATTCTGCCAGTTCCTCCAGACCGCCATTGGCTGGAACGCCTTCGCGGAACAGGCGCACTTCGCGTTCGTGCGTCACCCACAATCCGGGCGACAGCGCGAATGGCCACCTGGTTCCGTTCGATGCCGTTTGCCCATCGGCGTTCGAAATGTTCTCGACGCGGACGGTGAATTTCACTTCTTTGTTCTTGCTCGTTTGAGCGAATGACGGCACAGCCAGCAACGCCAGCGCGGCCAGGCTCAAAATCAGTTTGCGTTTCAACATGTGGTTTCTCCCTCCAAGGAATATTTTGGTTGATTCAAGACGGCAGAGAATTCATCCCGCCAATTGCCGACGAACTGACGGGTTGGCTGCACGCTCCGAAATTACATTTGAAGATGCAGCGTTCGTGGTTGTGATGGTGCAGCTTGGCGCACAACACTGCGCGAGCGCCTTTCAGCCGCAAGTAAGTTTCAGCCGCGAGCAACATTCCCAGCGGCGGAGCAGTGAAATAAATCCAAAGAGAATTCCAAATCCCTGCGTTGAATGCCGAGCCGAAAGTCCGCGCCGGATTCATGCTCATCCCCGAAAGCGGCGATTCGACGCTGATGTAAATCGCCACCAGCGCGCCCGCGAACAAACCGGTGTAACGCGCAATGTTCATACGGTTCGAGACATTGAGCGCCACCGTCATTTGAATGAAAGCAATTATGGCTTCGGCGAAGAAAGCGACGGCTGTTCCGTCTGCGCCGGGCAACGTGGCCACGTAACTCACCGGAGGCTGCGTCAGGGCGTTTCGCAAAATAAGCGCGGATAACATCACGCCGCCGACTGCGCCAATGAACTGAAAAATGGCGTAGAACAACGCATCCACTCCATGCACTTTTCCCAACCGCCAGAACGTCAGCGTCACAGACGGGTTGAAATGCGCGCCGGAGCGTTTGCCCCAGGGGGAATAGATGATGGCGATGGCCGTCAGCCCCATCGCCATTCCCATCAGAACGCGCCGTAGCGTCGGGTCGGGAAGCGACTGATGCACAGGCGATCCCGGATATTCGAGCAGCACGCCGAACGCGCAGGCCAGGAACATGAAAACTCCCAACTCTGCGGCTTCCATCAGGTACTCCGGCAAATGTTGTTTCAAAGCATTCAGCATTTCATCTGGATAAGGACAGCAGACGCGCGATCTATTCCCGCGTTTACCGCTTTCATTCGGCAATGTGCAGCACGGAATTAAAACCTCCGTGATTGTCTTCGGTTTTGAGGCCATTGCTCGGATCTTCGATCCAACGTCCGCCATTCACGACCAGCTTGTATTGGTAAGTTCCGGGCGGAAGTATTGGCAACGCCGTCTGCCACATTCCGCTCGCGTGTCTGGTGAAAGAGGTCTGTTTCGGATTCCAGTCGTTGAAATCGCCTGCGAGCGAGACCTGATTCGCCGCATCGTCGTGATACCAGAAAACCAACATGTCGTTTTCGACGCGCGGAGCGTTGAAATCACATTCTTCGTGCGTATGCGTTTCGCGCCCAGCTTCAGCGACCGCGCGTTGCGCGTTCAACACGCCATACCCCTGATGATGAAGCGTCAATCGTGTCGAGCGGTCAGCAGTTGCAATCAGGATGTTTTTGATGACTCCGGGAGTCAGTTTGGGATTGGCTTCGAGCATTTGTGCGATGACCGACGTCACAATCGGCGCGGCGAACGAAGTTCCGTCCACATGCTGATAATGCGCGGCGACGATTTTGCGCTCGCGTAAACCGGATTCCACTGTTTCACGAATTTCCATCGCGGACGCATCGGCGATGGAATCAGGCAAGGCCGCTGCCTGACATAACTCACCGGCCAGTTTTCGCAGTTGATAATCGGGCGCGGCTGAGATCGTCGAGAGCGCTTCTGCCTGACGATAAAAATCTGTTCGAGGCAGAATTGGCGCGGCAACCCAGATCGCTGGCGCAACGATTTCCGGCTTCATCAAACCATCAATCGTCGGCCCGAAACTGGAGCAGTACGGGTCGTGGTTTATGGATTTCAGTTCATTATGGTCGTTGTATCCGCCCACCGTAATTACCGACGGCGCATTGGCCGGAGGAATGGGGCGGGGCTGATCGGTGCAACCTGCGTTGCCAGCGGCAACGACGATGGTGATTCCGGCTTTTACGGCACGTTCTGCCGCCGCATCCACCACGCTGTCTTTGAAAGACGCTTCGATGTCGCCGCCGAGCGACATATTGACGATGCGAATTTGATAACGATCCTTGTTGGCAATCACCCACTCCAATCCGCGAACGATGTTCTCATCCGTGATGCGACCGCGTTTGCTGACTTTGACCAGCACGACGTTCGCTTCCGAAGCCAGGCCGCGATATGCGCCGTCTGACAAAAAACCGTTTCCGGCAGCCGTCACCGAAGTCTGTGTGCCATGCCAGTCCGAGGGCTGTGGCAATGATTCGGCATCGAATCGAGCTTTCGGGTTCGTTACGTCGTGATACGCCAGAATGCGGTTGTGCGGTCTGATCAAGTCCGGGTGGGGATAAAAACCGGAATCCAGAAACGCAATCGTGATTCCTCGTCCTGCAAGCGTTGTGTCCGCGCCCAGTCGTTCCGCAACTGGAATCACAGCGAAACGATTGAGCGCATGCGTATGCGCGTGCTCATCCGTCGAAGCATAAGTTCTGATTGCTGTATTCATTGATGATTTCCTTCCTTCTGGCAGCCGCGAACCAGGCTGCGCCACAGCGACTGCCGTGACCTTAATCCGCAGATGTCAATGGATTATTCCGGTTGGCGGTTGATTACAGCGGAATGTTTTGGCTGGCGAAGGACAAATAGCGCAGGCTGGAAAGCGGTGAGATTATGTGTCAGCAGCGGTTCCTGGCTGAGTTTTTCTGTAGCGGCGCAATATCTTGCGTCGCTGTGGAATGGCTGGTACGCTCCGCGCTCGCATTTCGCTTTCACATCCACCAACAACTCATAAGGAGACAAGACCCGTGAAAAATTCGCTCAGGGGCTTATTGCTGCTATCGCTTTGTTTCGTTTGCTTGATCGTCACTTCATTTGGGCAAACACCTGCCCAACCTGCCGGGCCGCAGGCTCCCGCCGTTCCGGCTACGCTGACCGTGCCGGCGGGATTCAAGGTTTCAGTTTTTGCATCGGATGTTAATAACGGGCGGCTGATGGCTGTCAGCCCCGATGGAGTGTTGTTCGTTGCGCGCCAACATCCAAAGAACGATGTCGTCGCCTTGCCCGACCGCAACAAAGACGGCAAAGCCGACAGCGTGGATGTGGTCGTCAGCGGATTGATCCGTCCGCACAGTCTGGCCTTTCAAAAAGGCTATCTGTACATCGCCACCAATCCAGCGGTCATGCGCATCAAATACGAAAACGGCAAAGTCGTCGGCGCGCCGGAAAAATTCATTGACCTGCCGGTTTCAACCACGTCGCACTGGACGCGCACAATTGGCTTCGACAAAGCTGGAAAGCTGTACGTGGCCATCGGTTCATCTTGCAACGTCTGCGAAGAAGCCGACGAACGCCGCACAACGATCATGGTTTACAACGCCGATGGAACCGGCGGGAAACCCTTTGCCAAGGGGCTGCGCAACGCCATCGGTTTTGACTGGGATCCAAAAACCGGCGTCCTGTGGGCAGACGATATGGGCCAGGACGGACTCGGCGAAGATTTTCCGCCTGACGAAATCAACCGCGTCGAAGAAGGCAAGCATTACGGCTTTCCGTATTACGTCGGCAAAAACATCGCCAACGCAGGATTGAAAGACGCCAAAGGTTCGCTGGACGCCAGCAAAGCCACACCGCCCGCGTTTGAATTGCCGCCGCATTCGTCACCGATTGATCTGCGCTTTTACACCGGCAAGAAATTCCCGGCTGCTTATCGCGGAGCCATGTTCGTCGCCATTCACGGTTCTTCGCCGACGGCGCGCAAAGAGAAAATCGGTTACAACGTGTCCCGCGTGGTGTTCAAAGACGGCAAACCCGTCAGCCTGGAACCTTTCGTCACCGGCTGGCTGAAAGACGGCCAGGCTGTGAACGGTCGCCCGGCAGGCCTGATCACCGGAGCCGACGGCGCGCTGTACATCTCCGATGACAACAAAGGCTTCGTTTACCGCGTGACTTACGAAGGCAAGTAATACTTCAAAATCAGGCGTTCAGAGTACCAGCTTTAGCTGGCTGACGGCGGCTTCAGCCGCCACACAGCGGATCGTAAACGATCCGCTGCCGCCTGAAGGCGGTACTCTGAACGCCGTCTGCCACTGTCTCAGCCTTTCACACAAACCACCTGCCGCAGCGTGTGAGCAATCCCTACCAAATCGCTCTGTGCCTGCATCACGTCTTCGATGGGTTTGTAAGCCATCGGAGTTTCATCAATCACGTCTTCGTCCTTGCGGCATTCGACGCCTTCGGTCGCTTTGGCGTGATCGGCGGTGGTGAAGCGGCGCTTGGCTTCGTTGCGTGACATCGCGCGGCCTGCGCCGTGGCTGCACGAATGAAAGCTTTCGTCGTTGCCCAATCCGCGAACGATGTACGACCGAGCGCCCATCGAACCCGGAATGATGCCCCAATCGCCCAACCGAGCGCGCACTGCGCCTTTGCGCGTGACGAAGACTTCTTCGCCATAATGCTCTTCAACCGCGACGTAGTTGTGATGGCAGTTGACGGCGACGTCGGTCAGCGTGAACTTCGGCACTTCGCCTGATTCGCTGACGGCATCCACCAACTGCTCCATCATCAGCTTGCGGTTGTACATCGCAAATTCCTGCGCCCAACTGACGGCTTCGACGTAATCGTCGAAGTGCTCCGTGCCTTCCGTGAAGTAAGCCAGGTCTTTGTCGGGCAGGTTGCGAATGTGAGTCCGCATATCGCTCTTGGCCATTTCAATAAAGAACGTGCCGATGCGATTGCCTACGCCGCGCGAACCGCTGTGCAGCATGAACCAGACCTGATCGGCTTCATCCAGGCAGACTTCGATGAAGTGATTGCCCGTGCCCAGCGTGCCCAGATGGTTGACGTGATTGCCGCGATCCAGCTTCGGATACTTTTCGACAATCGCCTTGTAGCCAATTTCCAACTGCCGCCAGACGCCTTGCTGCCGACGCGGAATATCTCCCCAAGCGCCTTTGTCGCGGCGTCCGCCGTGGTCAGTTCGACCGTGCGGAATGGCTTTTTCAATCGCCCGGCGAATGTTGCGCAAGTTGTCCGGCAGATGATTGGCGTTCAGCGAAGTCTGCACCGCCATTACACCGCACCCAATATCAACACCGACTGCAGCCGGAATGATCGCGCCTTTGGTTGGGATGACGCTGCCGATGGTTGCGCCCAAGCCCCAGTGAACATCCGGCATCGCCGCGACCCACTTGTGGACAAAGGGAAGCTGCGCGACGTTGGTCAACTGCTTCTTCGCGTCGTCTTCCAGCTTGACGCCTTTCGTCCAAGCTTTGACGGGAACGCCGTTTTCGACTTCGATCAAGTTATAACGAGTGTTAGTCATATTTCTTCTGCTGGGTACGGCCAATAAACTTTGAGCCAGTTAGGGCGTCAAGTTCTTTTGGATTTTCCTCAATTCTTCTATCTTTACCTCGTTCTGTTTCATCTCAAGTTGATAAAGAGGAAAGAGCCATCCATCTACAATGGTTCCATAGACGTTTGAATTTTGTCCGACTAGCAGATGTCTGTCTTCTAACTCTTCGAGCATTTTGAGGTTCAGTTCTTGCAACGTTGACCAATGAAAATCGGCTGTCATTTGTATCTCCCGCCAGAAGTTTGCAATGGCTTCTAACGACTCAGGAGTGGTACAACCAACATCCTTCAGCGAATGTGCTGTTAATAAGTACTCTGCCCATCTATCAGTGCCAAATGCTTCGGTTGGCGCAATCCATACATTTCCCTGATCTGTCTCGGCATAATCCACGTACATTGCTTGCTCACGCTGTTGTATGACCCAGTTCCGGAAAATCCAATCTGCTCCGGTTGGTCCATCAAGATAAAATCTTTGGCATAAAGATTTCACGAGTTCTTCGATTTCGCCAAAGGTTTCATATCTTCCTTTATAAACTATTGGGTAAATGCCTTTGGGCAAATGCTGAATGAATTTAGTCAGTTGGCGGCTTCTTAAGCTTTTAGGGCATCGCACAGCATCAAGCAGGATAAAAAACTTTGCTAACTCTTCTTCGGCAAACGATAGAAGAATATCGCCCCCATTGTAACGACCATTTTCTTCAAGTAACTCCACGTCCCGATTCAAACGTGATGCATTTTCAAGAATAAGATTCAGACCCGATGAAATTTCACGGAAGAACTGCTCATCTGGAAGTTGGTCTAAGTTCACGATAGCTCTTGGCTTCATTTATTTCCTCCACTGAAGAATGTTAATGCTCGCGGTCGGACTCGAACCGACATCCGGCTATTCACCGGTCGAACAGTTTGGAAAACGCGATTCCCTTGCTTGTTTGTCCCCGCCTTGGTTGCCCAAGGCCGCTATAGGTTCTACCTCAACCTCTGTCCGTGACCACCCTGCTTCTGTTTTCGGTGCGCCTATTCCGTTTTCGGCTACGCGAGCGAAATTTCAATTTGCCGCATCGCGGCATTTGAGTTGAGCTTGGCTTTTCAAAGCCGGGAACGCGATCAACGATCAATCGCGTCGCGTAGTGACGCCTGAATCTGTCTGAATTCAGCCGTCGCTACGCGACGAGGCAATCAAATTATCGCCAAACCCGGCTTTGAAAAGCCGGGCTAAATTCAGCCGTCGCTCCGCGACGAAGACCCTACGATTCATTCTCTAAAATAATGGTCGCGCTGCGAACCATCGTATCGTTTGCTGCTCAGGCAGCAATTCTTGAAACCGGCGACCGGAACCGCAAGGACACAGGTCGTTTCGTCCGAGCTTCTCGATCAATTCTTTGTCGCCATGAACTATTCGGCGGCCTCGTTTGACGTGGGTTTCGGACGGATACCCTTTACGTCGTTTGCTGGTTCGTTCGTTGAAAGCATTCTTCGTCAAATTGAATTCGTTTTGCCATAACTGCCTCCGTTGTTGGACACGCACGCAAAGGCATGCGTGTCGGTTTTGGCTGAGGACGCTGTGAAATTTATGCGACGACCAGAAGTGATGAAACAGTCCTGCTCTACCAATTGAGCTACGGCCCCGCAAAACAAATGGAGCCGCCGGGACTCGAACCCGGAACAGGCGCTTAAAAGGCGATGTAGTTCCATCGGCATTCGTCGCAAAAGCGGTCGTGACGACAAGGATCGAAGAAACGATTTGAGCTACAACCTGCGCTTCAACAAGGTCAAAGGCACAGGAAGGCGGAGATTGAGTCCGCAACCTTCAGCTTCCCGAAAATGGGTGGCTGACGCTCTACCATGTAGTTCCTTCAGCATTCGTCACGTTCAAATTTGGATTGGCGACAAAATCGGAGAGAGTTCTCCCCCGCAAGTGATGGAGGAGGCGGGGTTTGAACCCGCTATGATCCATGTACTCCCAGCCAGCATTCGCCAACGTTCAATTTCAAAGAACTCAAAAGGATTGCGGAGTTCAGATTGCAGAGTGCGGAGGTGGCAGAACAAGGCTGAATCGCTTTTGTTATTCCGCAAACTGCAATCTGAAAGTCAGGGAAAAGGAAGCTCCGCGCTTCTTTTACGGCAGGCGGGACGCCTGCGCTCCCAGTAGTTACAACGTCACCGACTCGATGACGCCAATCCAGTGATCGGCGTTCAGGCGACCGGCGGCGAATTCCGCCATTACGTCGAAGACCTGATCGGAGAAACCTCCGATGTTCAGGATGTCTTCGCGCGTCTGCGCCTGAGTCGTGGCGTAAGGTTGAATGTCAATGCAGACCAGGCGTGCCGTCGCATTGCGCTGTTTGAATTCGGCCCACTCTTTCATCGTGGCCGTAGCGCGTTCCGCCATCCAACCGCGGGTGCTGCCGTCCACCCACGATTCGTTATCCGAAACGTAAACGACCAGATCGCCCGTGGCTTTGCGGCGGTTCAGTTCGCGCAGCGGCGCGCTGCAATTCGTGCCGCCGCTGGGCAAACTGGCCAGCTTTTCGGCGTTGGTCATCACGCTGTCGCGGGCGTTCAGCGAACACTTCACGACATCGTCGGAAAACGGAATGACTTCGGCGTTTGGATTGCGGCGAACGATGGCCGCCGCGACCAGAGCCGCGACATCAATGCAACGAACCTGACTGGTTGCGCCTTTGCGGTAACCCGTTGCAGCCGAATGCATCGAACCGGAAACGTCAGGGAAGACATAAATTTTCCCTTTGATTTTCGGCAAGTTGCTGATTGCGATTTCCATCGCGTCCTGCAACGCGTCGCGCACCTGAGCCGGAACGCGCTGATCCGTGTTGGTAAACGCCGCCATCAACTGGTACGGGAAGACGCGAGCTTTTTTGATCGCTTCTTCGTCGCGCAGCCGGTCGGCAATCAGTTCCGGCAAACCGGGTTCGGCGAAAACGCCGTGACGCGCAAAGGTATTCAAATTCATGCGCGTCATTTGCCACGGAGCATTGCGGGCAATTTCCGTCCAGTCTTTCGTGGCCAGCGGCAAGCTGGTCAGCATCTGGAACGGAACTTTCGGCACTTCGGCGGATTCGCCCGTTTTGAACTGCTCGAACTGGCGAACCAGCGCGGGCAGAGCATCGGCGTTGAAATCGCGTCCGATGAAATAGCCGTACAAAGCAGCTCGGCTTTCGGTCGTTGGTTTCGGGTGAATCATCTTCACCACGTCGGCCAGCGACGGCGATTGACCAATCGAGTCTTTGAAAATGGCTTCGTCGGAACGCGCCGCCAGCCATTCGTTGATCAGACGTTTCGGAGCAGTTCCGAGCGATTTACGGCCAACTGCGCCCGAACGAACGATCTGAACAAAGTTTCGCAGCATCTTGCCGTTATCAATCACTCGCGGGAACACGGCTTTCAACATCGCCACATCTTTGACGGCCAGCACAGCGCACAGCAACGCAGGCATGTCTTTCATGTGGCCGCGTTCGCGCGCGTACACCGCCAGCTTGGCGATGAATTCGGCATCAACTTTCTGACAAAGCTCTATCACGTTCTGAAGCTGCGTTTCGGCGTCGGCGTAAAACGTGCCGTTCAAACAACCCGTGATGGCGTACTGGGCCAGCGCGGCTTTTGGCGACAGTTTGTAAGCACGACCACCGGCTTCGTTGACGGCGTCGGCTTTCGGCAGCAATCGGCCAGCGATGGTTTGGAAAAGATTTTTGTTCGCCATGTTTTGCTCCTCTGAAAATGTCCGACAAGCTGCCAGCTTGTCGTGGTCTCGATTTGACGCTTGTTAGGGTCAACGACAAGCTGGCAGCTTGTCGGACAGTCGGGCGCAGCCGTTTTCATCGTTTCAGGGCGTTGTCGCAAACGACATGTCAGACTCCTTTTCTTCGCGCCCGTAGCCTGCTCATTCAGTAAGGGCGGCATTCCAGCCTGAAGCCCGCTCTCGCAGGCAGGCCAAACTGACGATCAGGCTACCGACTCGATTCGTCTTTCGACGAAATCTGATTTGGCACGAAGCGTTCCAAAGATTCGAAGAATGGCGAGCGTTGAATGACAAAAATCGGCAACTTGTTGATTGGGAAGGGAATTTTCGGGCAAAGAAGTTTTTTACGGTCTGGCTTGGTGGTTTGGCTTTGCGAAGTTTATTATCCCAATCGCTAAGGAGTTAGATTTTATTCTATGACTCAGAAAGACGTTGTCGTCATCGGATTGTTGGGCCCGAACCTGGATTCGGGCGATGGGCCGGAGCGTTGGGATCGCTGGCGGCCTTCGGTGGCGATTTGCCAACAGGAAGAATTGCTGGTGCGCCGGTACGAATTGATTTACCAGCAGCGTTACGAAAAGCTGGCTCAGCAGATTGTTGGCGACATTCGCGTAGTGTCACCGGAAACCGACGTTCGCCTGACTGCAATCGAATTTCATGACCCCTGGGATTTGGAAGAGGTGTATGGCGAGTTGCTGGATTTTGCCAAGCAGCAACAATTCGATGCCGAGCGGGAAGACGTGCTGGTTCACATCACGACCGGCACGCACGTGCAGCAAATCTGCCTGTTTTTGCTGACTGAAGCCCGCTACTTTCCCGGCAAACTGATTCAAACGGCGATGGTCAGCAATCATAGAGGCCGCGAACGCGAAGTCGCCGGTTGGTATCGCGTGATTGACCTGGATTTGTCGAAATACGACCGCATCGCTTCACGCTTTGCCAAAGAGCGCGAACAGAGCGTGACCTTTCTGAAATCGGGAATTTCGACGCGCAACAAACAGTTCAACAAGTTGATTGACCGCATCGAAGAAGTCGCCATTCGGTCGCGCAATCCGATTTTGCTGACCGGGCCAACCGGAGCAGGGAAGTCGCGGCTGGCCAAGCGCGTGTATCAGCTCAAACGCGAGCGGCATCAGGTGACAGGCGATTTTGTGGAAATCAATTGCGCGACGATTCGCGGTGACGCGGCAATGTCGGCGTTGTTCGGTCACGTCAAAGGTGCGTTCACTGGCGCGGCGAAAGACCGTCCGGGGTTGTTGCGCGCGGCGAACAACGGATTGCTGTTTCTGGATGAAATCGGCGAACTCGGATTGGATGAACAAACGATGTTATTGCGCGCGCTGGAAGAAAAAGTCTTTTTGCCGTTGGGTGGCGACAAGGAAGTCAAAAGTGAGTTCCAGTTGATTGCCGGAACCAACCGCGATTTGTCGTTGATGGTGCGCGAAGGCCGATTTCGCGAAGACCTGTTGGCGCGCATCAATCTGTGGACGTTTCGGTTGCCGAGTTTGAAAGATCGCGCCGAAGACATCGAACCGAATCTGGATTTCGAATTGGAAGAATACGCCGCGCGACATGGTTCGCGTGTGACGTTCAGCCGCGAAGCTCGCGCGAAGTTTTTGAAGTTCGCCGTTTCCGGCGAAGCGCGTTGGCAGGGAAACTTTCGCGATTTGAACAGTTCGATTACGCGGATGGCAACGCTGGCTCCGGGCGGGCGCATTTCCGCCGAAGTCGTCGAAGAAGAAATCGAACGGTTGCGCGAACAGTGGGCGGAACCATCGGGCGACGAAGAGGCTTCGCTGGAATTGTTGCTTGATGCCGACAAGCTGGAATCCGTTGATCTGTTCGACCGCATGCAGCTCAACGCCGTGATCAAAATTTGCCGTGAATCGGCGACGCTGTCCGAAGCCGGACGGAAGCTTTTCGCTACGTCGCGCGAGAAAAAGAAAACTGCCAATGACGCCGACCGATTGCGAAAATATCTGGCGCGCTTTGGGCTGAGTTGGCAGGAAGTGCGAGGGTGATTGCCGTAAGCTGGCGCTCAGCGTTAGGATGCTTCGCAGCGAATCACTTATGGAGGTAAGCCGATGAATGTCGCCGTTTCACTGGAAGTCGAAAAGAAAATTATCGCGTTGGCCGGTTTGAAAGGAACCGATCCGGCTGTGTTTGGCGGTTCATTACTGGAAGAGACAATGCGTGAAAAAGGATTCCTGGCACGGGGCAATGAAATTGATGGCGATGAAGAAGACCCTGATTCACTCCGCCGGGCGATTGCAAGCCTGAAAACTCGCTCGCCGGAAGAATCGCTCGCTATGCGAGAACGTGTTCTGGCGGCATCGCGTCCTCCGCTACCGTTGCCAGAAGGGAAAACTATCTTCGACGTGATTCCCGGCATACGCGGCGAAGAAACTGACGAAGCCGTTTTTGAAGCCCTTGAGCGTTTGAGCTAATGAGCAACCTCAATCTTTTCGATTCAAACATCTTGATTCATCTTGTCCGCGAATCGGCTTTAGGCGATTTCGTTCGGCAAAAAGTATCAGCCGCTTGTTGCCGACCCGCGCCCGCTCATTAGCGTTGTGACAGAAGGCGAACTTCGGTCGTTGGTTCATCAGTGGAAATGGGGGCAACGCAAGAAAGAGCAAGCGCAATTTTTTCTACAGTATTTTTGGCGTATTCCGGTTGATAACGAAGATGTCTTTGCTGCTTATGCGATGATTGATGCTTTCAGTGAATCCATTGGGTATTCAATGGGGAAGAATGATCTTTGGATTGCTGCTGCTGCCATTGCTACTGGAGCGATTATTGTCACAACCGATACTGACTTCGATCATTTGCAGCCCACCTTCCTCAGCATTGACCGCATAGACCCTGAGCCATATCGGCCTATCAAAAGCTGATCCGAGTTTGAGAGTTGGCAGGGTTTGCAGGACAAACGCTGAAGCCAAATTAAAGTCCAAAGTTTGCAGAACCAGTGTCTTGACAAGATCAACCTTGCCGCCGAAAGTAATCGTCGCTGGGTACACATCACAGGCATATCATCCCGAAATCCCCGTTGCCTGGAATCTTCACAATCCAATGGAACATTGCCGAGTTTGATTCGGCTCGCATCGTTAAACTGGCACAAACGCTGACTGCGTTTCGGAGACTTTATTTATGGCTCAAAGCTTTTTCACATCCGCGATGAAAACCGCAACCGGGCATCCCATACTGTTTCGCACTTTTCTTGTTGTGACCGTTTTGACTGCCGGTCTGGTCGCCGGCTGGAGTTCCAGACCGTTATCGGGTTGGCCAGAGCGAGCCGTGTCAGCGGCGACGTTGCCGAGCGGATTTGCCGAAACGCTGGTGGCTTCTGGAATGACCAGTCCGACTGCATTTGCCATTGCGCCGGACGGACGCATTTTCGTGTGCCAGCAAGGCGGCAGTCTGCGCGTGATTCAAGGCGGCAGTTTGCTGACGACGCCGTTTATGACGTTGTCAGTGAATTCATCCGGCGAACGCGGCTTGCTGGGCGTGGCGTTCGATCCGAACTTTGCGACGAATAATTTTGTGTACGTGTATTACACGACTTCGACTTCGCCGATTCACAATCGCATCAGCCGCTTCACCGCCAACGGCAATGTCGTACAAGCAGGCAGCGAACTCGTGTTAGCTGATCTGGAAAATCTGTCGGCAACCAATCACAACGGCGGAGCCATGCATTTCGGACCGGACGGCAAGCTGTACGTTGCCGTTGGCGAAAATGCCGTCACCAGCAATTCGCAAACGCTGAACAACCGGCTGGGCAAAATGCTGCGATTGAATTCCGATGGCACGATTCCCACAGACAATCCGTTTTTCAACACGGCCACAGGGAACAACCGATCCATCTGGACGCTGGGATTGCGAAATCCGTTCACCTTCGCGTTTCAGCCGGGGACCGGGCGAATGTTCATCAACGACGTGGGCCAGGTGACCTGGGAAGAAGTCAACGACGGCATTGCCGGATCGAATTACGGCTGGCCGACCTGCGAAGGCGCATGCAATCCGACGAATCCGAATTTCCGCGATCCGATTTATTACTATTCGAACGACGCCAGCACCTGCGCCATTACGGGCGGAGCGTTTTACAACCCGACCAACGCAACCTTTCCGGCACAATATGTCGGCAAATACTTTTTGGCGGATTACTGCGCGGGCTGGATCAAATACATTGACCCGGCTTCGCCGCCAGGTGTGGGCGGAGCCAGCAACTTTGCGACAGGATTGTCCTTGCCCGTAGATTTGCGGGTGGCCAATGACGGCAGTTTGTATTATCTGCAACGCGGCAGCGGCGGCCAGTTGTGGCGAATTCAGTACACGGCCAATCAAGCGCCGACGATTACTCAACATCCGGCCAATCAAACCGTCACCACTGGCCAGACAGCGACCTTCAGTGTGACGGCTTCGGGAACTGCGCCGCTCAGTTATCAATGGCGAAAGAACAACATGGACATCAACGGAGCCAATTCCGCCAGCTACACCACGCCTCCGGCGGTGCTTGGCGACAACGGAGCGCAGTTCACCTGCTTCGTCAGCAACTTGTTTGGCAATGACACCAGCAACGCGGCGACCTTGACGGTGACGACGAATCAACCACCTACCGCGACAATCACGCAACCCGGCGTCGGCACGCTGTACACCGGAGGCGAAACCATCAACTTTGCAGGAACCGGAACCGATCCCGATCAAGGCACGTTGCCGGCGAGCGCCTTCACGTGGGAAGTCGTTTTTCATCACGACACGCACACGCATCCGTTCATTCCGCCCTTCAGCGGCGTGACCAGCGGATCGTTCGTTATTCCGACGACAGGCGAAACGGCGACGAACGTCTGGTATCGCATTCATCTGACGGTCACGGACGCGGGCGGTTTGCAGCATTCCGTGTTCCGCGACATCAACCCGCGCGTCGTGAATCTGACGCTGAATTCCAGTCCGGCAGGATTGCAATTGACCCTGGACGGCCAACCGGTGGTTTCTCCGCACACCGAAGCTTCGGTTGTCGGCATTGAACGCAGCATCGGCGTCGTTTCGCCGCAAACCGTCGGCTCGACGACGTACACGTTCAACAATTGGTCGGACGGCGGAGCGGCGACGCACACGATTTCGACGCCGGCGACAGACACGACTTACACCGCGACCTTCAGCGGAGGCGGACTTGTGTTTTATCCGTTGCCTCAACCGATTCGTTTGCTGGAAACGCGCGCCGGAGAGCCTGGATGCGACGCTCCGGGAGCGCCGATTGTCGCTGGCGTGGATCGCACGCAACTTGCGCGGCGAACGTGCGGCAACGTGACGATTCCGTCCAACGCGCTGGCCATCACTGGAAACATCACCCCTGTGCCGAACAGCGGCGGATTCGTGACCTTGTATCCCAGCAATGCCAGCCGTCCGCTGGTCGCCAATTCGAATTTCGTCGCGGGCGAAATCGTCAACAATGTCTTCACAGTAGGATTGGGGCCGGATGGTGCGTTCAAGATTCACGCTCAAACGACAACTCATGTCGTGATTGACGTGACCGGATATTACGCTCCGCCGGGAGCTGGAGGCTTGTACTTTCATCCGTTGCCGCAACCGATTCGTTTGCTGGAAACGCGTTCCGGCGAACCCGGCTGTGATACGCCGGGCACGCCGATTCCTGGTGGCACGTCGCGGGTTCAACAGGGACGCGTGACTTGCGGCGGCGTGACGATTCCAAATGCGGCATTGGCTTTGGTCGGCAACGCGACAGTCGTCAATCCCGCCGGAGCCGGATTCATCACGTTGTATCCGAATCAGGCGAGTCCGCCATTGGTGTCAAACGGCAATTACGTCGGCGACGACATCGTCAATACGCCGTTCAACGTCGGGTTGGGAGCGGGTGGCGCGTTCAGGATTTTTTCGCTGGCGACGACGAACATCGTCGTGGACGTGTTGGGTTATTACAGTCCTGATGCCACAGACCTGAACGGAGCCGGGTTGTTGTTTTACCCGCTGGGAGCGCCGGTTCGATTGCTGGATTCCCGGCCAGGCGAACCGGGATGCTTTACGCCTGGAACGCCTTTGGTCGGCGGCGTCGAATACAGCCAGCAAGCGCGCGGCATCTGCGGCGGTCAAACCGTTCCCGCTGCGGCGCTGGCCGTGGTTGGCAATGTGACGACCGTCAATCCGGTAGCCGGATTCCTGACCTTGTGGCCGAGCAACGTTGCGCGCCCGTTGATTGCCACGTCCAATTTCACCACCGGGCAAATCGCCAATCGCCACTTCACCGTCGCGCTGGGGCCGGACGGAGCCTTCAAGTTGTTTGCTCTGGGAACGACGGATTTGGTGGTTGACCTGTCCGGTTATTTCGCGCCTTGAGCTTGGTTGGGGAAAACATCAAGCTCAGTGTTTACCGCTTATTCAACAATGATCGTAGTTATTCAGTACAAATCACACACGGAGTTTTCATGATCGCCAAACATCGTCCGATCTTTTCATTGCTTGCTGTCACTTTGCTCCTGGCACTGTTCGCCGGGGTCGCCATTTTTGGCTTGATGCGAAGTGAAACCGTCGCCACTGCCGCGCCTGCCTGGCAAACCAAAATTTCCGATTGGGTACTGGCCAACACTGCCGACGGAAAAGAAGCGGAGTTTTTTGTCGTGTTCGCCGATCAGGCGGACCTGGCTGAAGCCAGCCGGTTCGATGCCAAAGAAGACAAAGGCCGATTCGTGCGCGATTCGCTGCTGGCCAAAGCGCTGGCGACGCAGGCTCCGGTGATGGATTTGTTGACCGTCAGAAAACGTCCCGCGCAATCGTTTTATATCGTCAACGCCGTGCTGACTTCCGGAGGACGTGATCTGGTGGAAGAACTGGCTGCGCGTTCGGATGTCGCCCGCATCGAAGGCAATCCGCAAATCCGAAACAATCTGGTTGCACAGCCGACAGCAGAAGAATTGAACGCGGCCATTCGTGCGCTGACTGCGCCGAACGCTCCTGATGCGGTTGAATTGGGCGTGACTTCGATTCGCGCGCCTGAAGTCTGGGCGCTTGGGTTCACAGGACAAGGCATTGTTGTCGGTGGAGCCGACACGGGCATTCGCTGGGATCACAACGCGCTGAAAAACAAATATCGCGGCTGGAATGGAATGACTGCCGATCACAACTACAACTGGCATGACAGCGTTCACAGCGGCGGAGGCGGTTGCGGCGCGAATACGACTGCGCCTTGCGACGACAACGGGCATGGGACGCACACGGTGGGAACAACGATTGGCGATGATGGCGGAACCAATCAAATCGGCGTCGCTCCCGGAGCCAAATTTATCGGGTGCCGAAACATGAACCAGGGCAACGGAACTCCGGCGACCTATATGGAATGCATGGAATGGTTTTTAGCGCCGTATCCGATTGGCGGTACTCCGGCGCAGGGCGATCCGTCGAAAGCTCCGCACATTACGATCAATTCGTGGGGCTGTCCGCCTTCCGAAGGATGCAGCGTCAACACCTTGCAAGCCGCCGTCGAAGCGCAACGCGCCGCCGGAATCATGATGGTCGTCGCCGCAGGCAACAGCGGGTCGGCGTGTTCGACAGTCAGCGATCCACCTTCGTTTTACGCGGCTTCGTATACCGTCGGAGCGATCAGTGCCAGCACGGGAACCATTGCCAGCTTCAGCAGTCGCGGCCCCGCCACCGCCGATGGCAGCAATCGGTTGAAACCGGAAATCACTGCGCCCGGCGTCAGCGTTCGCTCGGCGACCAACAGCGGGAATGCCAGTTACAGCCTATCAAGCGGCACTTCGATGGCGACGCCGCACGTTGCCGGAGCGATTGCTTTGCTGTGGTCAGCGCGTCCGGCCTTACGCGGACAGATTCAACAAACGATTGATCTGCTCAATCAGGCGGCGGTGGATGTTGCGTTCACCGGTTGCAGCAGCAGCGGCGTGCCGAACAATGTCTACGGTTGGGGACGGTTGGACATCAAAGCCGCTGTGGATGCCTCTGGTTGCAATTACACCTTGAATCCGAGCAACGCGAATTATTCTTCCGCAGGCGGGAACGGTTCGGTCACGGTGACGACGGATGTGGCGTGCAACTGGTCGGCGTCGAGCAACAACAGTTGGATTCAGATCGGTGGGACTCCCGTTGGGCCGGGCAATGGTTCGGTCAATTATTCCGTTTCGGCCAACAGCGGGCCGGCGCGCAATGGTTCGATGACCATTGCCGGATTGAGCTTCCCCGTCACGCAAGCCAGCGGATGCACGGCGATTACCGTCAGTCCGGGAACGCTGCCGAATGGCGATGTCGGCATTCCCTATAGTCAAAACTTAATGGTTGAAGGCGGCACGCCCGGATACACCTTGTCGGTCAGTGGCAACTTGCCGACCGGAATCAGTCTGGTCGGAACGGCGTTGACCGGGACGCCGACGACTGCCGGAACATTCGCCTTCACGATTCAGGCGACGGACAGTCTGGGTTGCACCGGTTCGCAAAGTTATTCGGTGACGATCAACAACCATTTGCAGTTTTATCCGCTGCCGAGGCCTGTGCGGTTGTTGGATACGCGCGCGGGCGAACCGGGTTGCGATGCGCCGGGAGCGCCGGTCAATGGCGGCAGCGAGCGTACGCAGTTGGCGCGCAGGACTTGTGATGGCGTGACGATTCCTCCGAACGCGATTGCCATCACCGGCAACGTCACGCCTGTGCCGAATTCGACAGGCTTTTTGACGTTGTTCCCAAGCAACGCTACGCGACCGCTCGTGGCCAATTCCAATTTCGTCGCCGGAGAAATCGTCAACAACGTGTTTACGGTCGGACTCGGCACTGACGGCGCGTTCAAGATTTTCGCTTCGACGACGACGCACGTCGTGGTTGACGTGACCGGTTATTACGCGCCGCCGAGCGCAAGCGGGCTGTATTTCCATCCGTTGCCGACGCCGATTCGTTTGCTGGAAACGCGCGCGAACGAACCGGGTTGCGACACGCCGGGCGCTGCGCTTGGCGGAGGTTCGACGCGGACGCAGCAAGGTCGCGTGACCTGCAATGGCGTGACGATTCCGAATTCGGCATTGGCATTGGTCGGCAACGCGACGGTCGTCAATCCAACCGGCACCGGCTTCCTGACGCTGTTTCCGAGCAACGCGACGCAGCCCGTCGTGTCGAACGGCAATTACGTCGGCGGCGACATAGTCAACACGCCGTTCACGGTCGGGCTTGGGGCGGACGGCGCGTTCAAGATTTTCACGACGCAAACGACGCACGTGGTGGTTGATGTGCTGGGTTATTTCAGCCCGGACGCTACGGACGCGAATGGCGCGGGCTTGCAGTTTTATTCGCTGGCGACGCCTGTGCGCTTGCTGGATTCGCGCGTGAATGAACCGGCATGCAACACGCCGGGCGCGGCGTTCGCGGGCGGGACTGAATACAGTCAACAGGCTCGCGGGACGTGCGGAGGCCAGACGATTCCGACGACGGCGTTGGCTGTGGTCGGCAACGTGACGACGGTCAATCCGGTCGGAGGCTTTTTGACCTTATGGCCGAGCAACGTCGCGCGCCCGCTGATCGCAACGTCGAATTTTGCGACGGGGCAGATTGCGAACAGGCATTTCACAGTAGGGTTGGCCCCGGATGGAACTTTCAAGCTGTATTCGCTGGGCACGACGCATCTGGTGATTGATTTGTCAGGCTACTTCGCACCTTGAGCCGGAGCGCGACTTTTGCCGAAGCGCTGACTACAAGTCCGCGCTTCGGCAGTTCAACGTTGAAGCGTCTGGACTGAATTTTAATCCTGTTGAAAAAATAATCCTGTCAATTCTGTCTCAAAGATTCCTGTTTTGCTTACGATGCTTCTGACGGGTTTCTGATCTCTGAAACTGCCCTTGTAGTTAGGCTCTGTCAGCGCAAACGAAAAGTTGCAGTTTCGTGTTACTTTCTGAAAATAAACAAGATAACTGTATTGACGGTCATTGTGTCGAGCTATAGACTCGGTCTCGCTCTTAGATCACAGAGTCCGTCAAGGAAACGGAACGCCCATCCCCAAATTCTTCCAATATCATCTGGCTGGTTGTCCCACACCTACGCCTTTTCTTTCCCCTGTCAATAAAGTTGCGATAGCGCGTACGCCAAATCGCTAACGCAAAAATCCATTCCCTCAACATAGGGTTTCAATCCTGGCAGCGGTTTGTCCGATTGCCAGTTATGAAATTTGTCTGTTTGTCTTGGAGAACGTGGGTTATGAAAAAACATCTTCGAAAATCTATTGCATGCTTTGGATTGTTGGCAGGCTTGTCGCTTTTTATTTGGGGAACATATCTTCGTGGAGTTGGAGCATCCGCCCAGGATGAACTTTGGCAGGAGCTTGCCGCTGAAAGATTGCTGGCCGACAAAAACAGCGGGGAAGAAAGGTTGTACAGGTTGAATGCCGGCGCATTGAGAAACGTGTTGAACCGCGCGCCAATGGAATTCAGCAGTCAACTGGCAGACAGCCCGGCGGTGTTGAGTTTGCCGATGCCTAATGGAAGGCTGGAACGGTTTCGGATTCAGGAATCGCCGATTTTGGAATCGCCGCTGGCCCGGCAGTATCCGCAAATCAAAAGTTATCGCGGGCAGGGAATTGAAACTCCGTCAGCGACGATGCGTGTGGCTTTTTCGCCGCTGGGATTGCACGCGCTGGTGTTGGATGGCGAAGAATCGTTCACGGTGTTGCCAACGGCAAACGACAACACGATTTACGTCAGCGCCAAGGCGAACGCGCAGACCGACAAGCTGCGCTGCGAAGTGGACGACAGCAAAATCATTCACCGCGAACCCAACGCGCCCCAAGCGCCAGCCGCTCCAGTTGGCGATACCTTGCGCACTTATCGCATCGCCATTGCCACGACTTCGGAATACAGCGCGCAATACGGCGGCGGCAACGTGGCGCAAACCATTGCTTCGATCAACGTCTGGTTGAATGCAGCCAATGCGATTTATGAACGCGACCTGTCAGTGCGAATGGTTTTGATCGGCAACAACAATCAGGTGGTTTACACCGCCGAACCCGATCCATTCAGCAATGGCGATCCAACTGCGATGTTGGCGCAGGTCAGAACCACGTTACGCGACCAGATCGGAGCGGCGAATTACGACGTGGGACATGTCTTTGGAACCGGCGGATCAGGGCTGGCTTATATCGGCGTGGCCTGTTCCGCAGGCGCCGACGGCAACGGGCCGTTCAAAGGTGGTGGCGTCAGTTTGATGGGCGGCGCGGCTGGCAATGCGACTTATGTAGGATTGTGGACTCACGAACTCGGCCATCAGTTCGGAGCCAATCACAGTTTCAACGGCATAACCGATTTTTGCGGCGCAGTCGGAGGACGGTCTCCGAGTTCGGCTTATGAATCCGGCGCCGGCATCACGATCATGTCTTACGCGGGCGTCTGCAACACCGACAACCTCAGCATAGACCGCGAATTGCGCTTTCACTCTAAAAGCATTGATTCGATCACCGCTTATCTGAGCGCGGGATTGTGCGCGCAAACTTCCGCGACCGGAAACAACATTCCGACAGTCAACGGCGGCGCGGATTTCACGATTCCCAAAAACACGCCTTTTACATTGACCGCGACGGGCAATGACTCCGACGCGACAGACATTCCGAACCTGCGTTACGTGTGGGAACAATACGACGCAGGCGGCAGCGCTTATGCCAATCCGCCTTATGACGACAGCGGAGATTCGTCGGCTTCGACGCGACCGATTTTTCGCCCGTTTTCGCCTGTGGTTTCGCCTTCGCGGACGTTTCCCAGCCTGACTTATATTTTGAACAACGCCAACAATCCGCCGGATTTTGTCGGAGGCTTCCGCACAGCGGAAGAGTTGCCGCGCATAGGGCGTACGCTGAATTTCCGTGTCACGATTCGTGATCAGCGCGGAGGCGTCAACGCAGACGACGTGCAATTGCAAGTGGCGTCGAATGCCGGGCCGTTTGTCGTGACTGCGCCGGAATCGGCTGTGAACTGGTCTGGCGGCACGAATCAAACCGTCAGTTGGTCGGTGGCGAACACGAACGTTGCGCCGGTCAGTTGCGCCAACGTGAAAATTTCGCTCTCGACCGATGGCGGCAATACCTTTTCGCATGTATTGGCGGCCAGCACGCCGAACGATGGCAGCGAAACGATCATGGTTCCGGTTGGATTGAACACTTCGACTGCGCGCATCAGAGTCGAAGCAGTCGGCAATGTTTTCTTTGACATTTCCGGCGTCAACTTTTCGGTGCAAGGCGGCAGTTGCACGTATTCACTCGGTTCGACTTCGCAAAATGTTCCGGCGACGGGCGGCAATGGTTCCGTCAACGTGATTGCCCCGAACGGCTGCGCTTGGGTGGCGACCAGCAACGTCGGCTGGATCGCTATCACAGGCGGAACTCCGGGCAACGGCAACGGCACCGTTCAATTCACGGTGGCCGCCAACACAGGACTTGCGCGAAACGGAACGCTGACCATTGCCGGACAAACCTTCACGGTCATGCAAGCCAGCAATTGTTCGGCGATTACTGTGAATCCTTCGTCGTTGCCGGGCGGAACGGTCGGCAATGGTTACAGTCAAACGATTACGGCCAGCGGAGGAGCTGCGCCTTATACATTCACCGTTTCAGCGGGAACGTTGCCGCCGGGATTGAATCTGTCTTCCGGCGGTTCGTTGACCGGCACTTTGTCGGCTGGGGGAACGTACAACTTCACGGTTCAGGCCGCCGATCAGAACGGTTGCACCGGTGCGCGCGCGTATTCGGTGACGATCAACCCGGTGGGACTGATGTTTTTTCCATTGCCAAAACCGGTTCGATTGCTCGATACACGCGCTGGTCAGCCGGGATGCGACATGCCGGGCCAACCAATTTTTGCCGGAACCGAACGCACCCAATTGGCGCGAAGAACTTGCGATGGCGTGACGATTCCATCCAATGCCGTCGCTGTTACCGGAAACATCACGCCAGTTCCATCCAATGCCGGGTATCTGACCTTGTTTCCCAGCAACGCGGCCAGACCGTTGGTGGCCAGTTCCAATTTCGCCGCCGGTGAAGTGGTCAATAATGTGTTTACTGTTGGGCTTGGATCGGACGGCGCGTTCAAGATTTTCGCCTCTGCGACGACCGAAGTCATTGTTGACGTGTCAGGTTATTACGCTCCGCCAGCGTCGGGCGGGTTGTATTTTCATGCATTGCCGCAACCGATTCGATTGCTGGAAACTCGCGCAGGGCAATCGGGCTGCGACACTCCGGGAGCGCCAATCGCAGGCGGAACCAGCCGCACGCAACCGGGGCGAGTGACCTGTAACGGAGTGACGATTCCAACGGCGGCTCAGGCGCTGGTGGGCAATGCCACAGTGATTGCGCCATCGGCTGCGGGATTCATCACGCTGTATCCGAGCAGCGCCGCTCAGCCTTTGGTGTCGAACGGAAATTATGTGGGCGGCGACATCGTCAACACGCCTTTCACCGTGGGATTGGGCACGGATGGCGCTTTCAAAATCTTCACGCTGGCGACAACGCACATCGTGGTGGATGTGCTGGGGTATTTCAGCCCCGAAGCCAACGATGTCAACGGACAGGGATTGCTGTTTTATTCGCTGGGAAATCCGGTTCGGCTGCTGGATTCTCGTCCGGGGGAACCTGCCTGCTTTATGCCCGCTGCGACATTCAACGGCGGCGTCGAATACGTCCAGCAAGCGCGCGGCGGTTGCAGCGGCCAGACCATTGCAACCACCGCGCAGGCGGTGTTGGGCAATGTGACGACGGTGAATCCGGTTGGAGGGTTTTTGACCTTGTGGCCGAGCAACGTTTCTCGTCCGTTGGTGGCAACCTTGAATTTCGTCACGGGGCAAATCGCCAACCGTCATTTCATGGCGGGTCTTGGACCGGACGGAGCCTTTAAGTTGTATTCGTCTGGCACAACGCATCTGGTGATAGACCTTTCCGGTTACTTCGCGCCGTAACCCGAACTTCTCCATCTCAACCAACCGCGAGCGAGATCAAGGCTCTCAGCTTTGATCTCGCTCGCGGTTTTTTGCGTCCGACAGGCCAAATTTTTTTTCAGCCTCGTGACGAAGATTGCTGATTTTTTTCGCCTGCCTTGATGAGCGGCCATCAACGCCAACCTCGATGCCGGGGAAATGGTGTTGATTCAGCCGCCTGATAGACAAAAACGGGCGCTTTGTCACAGACAGGGCGTTCGGGATGAAAAAGGAGAAGCACTAATGTTTACAGGAATCATACCCAGATTACGTCTGGTTTTATCTTTGGCGCTACTTTCCGCGCTTCTGGTTGGGCTGCGTTTTGCGTCGAATTCACCGGTTGCCGCGCAACAGGAAGACGCCAATCATAAGGCGGCGCGAACGCCTGCCGCGACGGCTGCGCCCGTCAGGACTCTGGACGATATGTTCGCCGATGTCTCGCGGCTGGTTCCGTCTTTTGGCGGATGTTTCGTTGACGACAACGGCAGATTGAATGTGTATCTGCTCAACCGGGCGCATCTGCCCGAAGCGATGCAGGCCATCACGGCTGTATTCGGGCGCGATGAGTTCCCGTTGGAAAGCCCGATTGCCTTGCAGGCGCGTTACAGTTTCATGCAACTCAAACTCTGGCATGACGCGCACCAGCGCAACACGCTCAATACGCCCGGCGTTTCGTTCGTTGATATTGACGAGATGAACAATCGGCTGGAAATCGGCGTCATCAATTTCAACGCCGCGATGGAAGTGCGCGCGTCGTTGAACAGGTTGGGCATTTCGGAAGAAGCCGCTCACATTTCAGAAGTCGAAGGTTTCAAAATGCACCAGTCGCTTCAGAGCAAATGGCGTCCCATCGCGGGTGGCATTCAAATCGGCAATCTGGGCGGCAATTGCACGCTGGGCTTTCTGGCCACTGTCAACAAGGAAGCCGGGTTTGTCACCAATTCGCATTGCACCAGCAATTTCGGAGTCAACAATTCCGATGCGATCAAACAGCCGAACAACAACGTCGCCAACACCATCGGCGTGGAACTGTTCGATCCGCCGCTGTTTTCCAACGGCGCTTGTCCTTCGGGCAGATTGTGCCGATACAGCGATGCCGTATTCATTGCGCGCGACGCCGGAGCGACACAGCCCAATCCGCTGATTGGCGGAGATTTTGGCTACCTGTTGTTGGCGAAAGACCCAATGGCGGATTTGCCAGTCAAGTATCGAATCAGCAGTCGCGCGAAATTCACCGCAGCCGGAACCATGGTGGAAAAAGTCGGACGGTCTACAGGACGCACCAAAGGCAAAGTCACTGCCACCTGCACGAACATGAACCAGTTGGATGGCAATGGAAATGACACTGGTCGAACCATGCTTTGCCAGAATGTCGCTCAGGCAAATTCAGCGCCCGGAGACAGCGGTTCGCCGGTCTTTACGTTGGAAACTTTTCCGGGAGGCTCGACCGGAGTTCGCTTGCACGGGATTCACTGGGGAGGCGACGGACAACAGATCGTCTATTCACCGCTGTCTCAGGTGGCCAGCGAGATGCTGTTCAGCGGCGGCGGCATAATGAGCGTCTATGCTGGCGACAATCCGACCAGCACGCCGATGGTCAAAATTCGCAAACCGGCCAACAACGCCACGGTCGGGCTTGGCGGACTCAACATGGTCAACTTCGAAGCCGAAGCGGTGGATTACGAAGACGACAATCTGCAATTCACCTGGACTTCCAGTGTGGACGGCCTGATTGGGTTCGGCCAGAACGTTCAGTTCACCTTCAACAGTTCAGGCCAGCGCACGATTACCGTAACGGTTACGGACAGCGAAGGCCTGACCCGTAAAGATTCGATCACGGTCAAGGTCGCTGCGAATACGGCGCCGTCTGTGAAGATCACCTACCCCACACACAATCAACAGATTTCAGCGGGCGTGACGTACAACTTCACCGGAACGGCAACCGATCAGGAAGAACCCGGCGGCGTTTTGCCGTGCAGCAGTCTGGCCTGGACTTCGCAAAAAATAGGCACGGCGATTGTTACGCCGATGGGAAATGGATGCGGCATACCGGCGAAATTCGTGAGCACCGGCGATTACACCATCAAGTTGACTGGTACGGATTCGCACGGCGGAGTCGGCACGACTTCTATCACGATCAAAGTCGTCGAAGCTCCCGCCAGCGGGCCGCCTGTGGTGACTATGCTGTTCCCGGTGGGCAACGAACTGCTCTATTCGGATCAGCCGGTGACGTTGAAAGGTTATGCCACAGACCCTGACGGCAAAAATCCGTTGACTTACCAATGGGCGATTGACGATGGATACAATTACAAAGTCGTCAAAACCGGCACGGTCAACAATGGGCAATTGATCAGCTTTTCCTGGCAACCGGATCAAACGCATCCGCACAGTTGCAAGACTTACGCTGTGAAAATCTGGCTGATTGTTACGGATGCTGATGGAGAGAAAGGACAGGTGATGCGCATAGTCACTGTCAGTTACGGTCCTTGCTGATTTTCAACCGATCACGCTTTATGGGCTGACACCAACGCCGCAAACAAAACGCTTTCGAGTTTTGTTTGCGGCGTTTTTTTTTCATCGCCAGAATTTTTTTGCCGTGATGATAGTTTTCGCGCCCGCCTTGCGCCTTAGCAGTCGAGCGCGAAGAAAAAGCAAACAGACGCGCCACGAAAACGAACCACGAAACGATTGGAATTGTTTCGTCCGACAAGCTGCCAGCTTGTCGTGGACTACGGGAAGCGGGCAATCAAAACCGCGACAAGCTGGCAGCTTGTCGGACATTTTCAAAGGGGGAAATACCAATGAACAGTTTAGCGACCGAAAGCAGAGCGTTATTCGACAAGGCTTATTCCCAGATCAACGACTTTCAGATCATTCAGGGCATGAGCGAACTCATCACAGGATTGCACGGCATTCGTCGCCGCACTTCCGCGGACGAATGGAGCGAATTTGCCAAACAGGAATGTCTGGCGCATCCGATCAAATCGCTGTTGCATCAAGACCCCATGACTCGACGCGCTTTTGAAAAACCGCGCGGTTATGCGGGCGACGCCGAATTGCTGGATTTGATTTACGGCTTGCGCCCGGTTCCGGCGGATACGACCAGCATCGGAGCCGCGATTTATGGAATCAACATTCAGGCTGCTGGAACCAGCGCCGTGCGCGTTCGCCGCGATATGTTGGCCGCGAAACTCGATGAAGTCGCCGCCGAAATCGAACAGCCGCGCGTGCTGGCAGTGGCTTGCGGCCATTTGCGCGAAGCCCAGAAATCCAAAGCCGTAGCCGCAGGTCGCATCGGCGATTTTTACGCGCTGGATCAGGACAAGGTGAGTCTGGAATTGCTGGCGCGCGAACAATCGGCCAACGGCATCACGCCGGTTCACGGTTCGGTCAAAACCATTTTGAAAGGCGAAACGACGTTCAGCGACTTGGATTTCGTTTACTCGACCGGTCTGTACGATTACCTGCCGCAACCGGTGGCGATTTCACTGACCAACAAACTGTTCGACATGCTGCGTCCGGGCGGACGGTTGATCGTGGCGAATTTTCTGCCGGACGTGATTTCGCTGGGTTATATGGAAACGTTTATGGGCTGGCCGCTGATTTATCGCAACGACGAAGAAATGGCCGACATCGCCGCGAACCTTCCCGCTGGCCAGGTTGCCGCCAAACAGGTTTACCACGACGCGCATGAGCATGTGGTGTTTCTGGAAGTGACGAAGGGGTAACTAAAATCAAAAGGCAAAAGGCAAATATCAAAAATCAAAATTAAAGCTCCGACCTTTTGACATTTGATTTTTGACTTTTGCCTTTTGATTTGGAGGAACGGATGAAACTCGCCTGGCGCAATTTGAGCAACGACCGCATGCGATTTGTGGTGACGGTCATAGGCATAGCCTTCGCCACGTTCTTGATGATTTTTCAGGGCAGTTTGTTCACAGGCTTCGTGCGCGCGTCGTCGAAGGTCATTGATGCGGCAGGCGCGGAATTGTGGGTGGTTCCGCGCGGCATTTCCTGCGTGGAATTCGGTTCGCCGTTGCCGCAACGATTCCGCGAACTGGCGTTGGGCGTGCCGGGCGTCGTTTCGGTCAGACGATTGGCTGCCGGTTATGTCTCTTATCAAAAACCTTCGGGACAACGCGAATCGGTCTTTTTGCTAGGCGCCGATCCCGGCAATGGCAGCTTGCCGGTTCCGTTGCTAAGCAACGAATCAGGAGCCGTGCTGACCGAAACCTTGTTGGTGGATGAAAGCAACGCCGACAAATTGGAAGTCGCTGCGTTGCCGGTCGCAGTGGAACTCAATCGGCAACGCGCCAACGTCGGCGGCATCATCAACGGCTTCGGTTCGTTTCTCGGAGCGCCATACGTGTTCACCAGCTACCGCGACGCAGTTCGATACGTTGGTTTGGGATCGGAAGAAACCATGTTTCTGATGGTTCAGGTCGCGCCAGGCAGCGATGTTGAAACGGTTCGGCGGGCCTTGAGCGACCGTTTGCCGCAAGCCGACGTGCTGACGCGATCCGAATTCGCCTTTCGCTCGCAGTTTTTCTGGGTGGTCAAAACCGGAGCAGGTGGAGCGTTGTTGACGGCGGGTTTGCTGGGCTTTGTGGTCGGACTGGTGATTGTTTCGCAGAACATTTACGCGACGACGATGGAAAACCTGGAAGAATTCGCCACGCTGAAAGCCATCGGCGCGCCCGCCAATTTCGTGCGCGGCGTGGTGTTGCAACAGGCGTTGCTCAGCGGAGCGGCTGGCGCTGCGCTTGGATTGCTGGCGACGTTTCCGCTGACGCATCTGACGCAGCGATTCATCTCGTGGATTTACACGCCGTGGTGGTTGCCTGTGGGAATGATCGTCGTCAGTTTGTTGATGTGCGCGCTGGCTTCGGTGGTTTCCATTCGCAAAGTCATCGCCATTGAACCGGGGAGGGTTTTCCGTGCTTGAAACTCAAACAAGAAATACCGGGCCGTTGATCGAACTGGCGAAAAAATCCTTTACCGGACGATTGCAATCGCCCATCGCGCAACCGGAGATGTTGCCCGAAACGCTGGTTGCCGAAAACGTCAGCGTCGAATACGGCACGGGACGCGCGATGGCGTATGCGCTGGAAGATGTTTCAGTCGCGTTTCGTCCCGGCAAGCTGACGTTGTTGATGGGGCCTTCGGGCAGCGGCAAAACGACTTTGTTGTCGGTGCTCGGTTGTCTGGTGACGCCGAATCGCGGCAGCGTGCGAGTGCTCGGCAACGACATCACGGGATGGTCTGAAAGCGCCAAAACCGATTTGCGGCGAGAAAAAATCGGCTACGTCTTTCAAGCCTTTCGATTGTTTCGCGCATTGACGGCGTTGGAAAACATCCTGCTGGCGATGGAACTGTCCGGGCGCACTGGCCGTCAGGCGCGCGAAGCAGCCGAAGCCGCATTGCTGGCCGTCGGTTTGGAAAGCAAAGGACATCTGCTGCCGAAAGAAATGAGCGGCGGCGAGAAACAGCGCGTAGCCATTGCTCGCGCGTTGATCAACGATCCGCCGATCATTCTGGCCGACGAGCCTACGGCGTCGCTGGACAGCAAATCGGGCAATCAGGTCGCTGAACTGTTGCTGGGGCTGGCGGAAAAACAAAACCGATTGGTGGTGGTGGTCAGCCACGACAATCGCTGGTTGCCGCTGTGTCATCGCAAAGTGGTTTTGCAGAACGGATGTTTGATTGGCGACGACGTGACGCGCCACACCACAGGCAAACTGGGAACCGGGCGATTGGTCAGGCCGAGCGGCGCTTTGGCTGCTTAATCGAAATTCAGGAGGATCAATGCAAACGAACGAAGAACAAAAAACGCAAAAGAAAATCAGCCGTTCGGCAATGGCTGGATGGGCGGTGGCGTTGGTTGCCGTTGCCGCGTTGATGACGCAAAGCGGTTGGTTCGCCAATCAACCGGCGACAGTCGAAGCTTCGGCCAAGGCGTCGCCATCGCCAACGCCAATGGTTGCGGTGATGTTGGCTGCTCCAGGTCGCGTCGAAGGTTTGTCCGAAGTCGTCGAAGTCGGCGCTGGCGCGGACGGTGTGTTGGAAAGCGTTCGCGTGCGCGAAGGTCAGCAAGTTGCGGCGGGCGAAGTCCTGGCGGTCATCGCTTGCGGCGATGTCGAAGCCGAAAGGCAAGCTGCGTTGGCGGCGACCGAAAGCGCGCGGCAAATTCGCCAGCGATTGTTGCGTGGCAGCCGCGACGAAGAACGTCGCATCGCCGCCAACGAAGTCGTTTCTGCCGAAGCAGTGTTGAAACAAGCGCAAACGCATTACCAGCGCCAGAGCAGTTTGTACGAAACCGGCGACATTTCGCGCGCGCTGTGGGAACAGGCTCGGCGCGATATGGAAGTCGCCGAAGCGACCGTGCGCGCCGCCAATGACCGCGTGGCGTTGGCGAATGCGCAGGCTTTGCCGGAAGAACTGGCGCGCGCCGAAGCCGACATTCGAGCGGCAGACAGTCGCGCGCAGGCGATGGCGGCTCGCGCGAGTAAATGCGTCGTGCGCGCTCCGCAAGCCGGTCGGGTGTTGCGAATTCATTTGTTGCCCGGCGAAACCGTCAGCACGGTCACGCCGCGTCCGGTCATCAGTTTGGCCGATCTTTCCGTATTGCGCGTGCGCGCCGAAGTGGATGAGCGCGATCTTGGCCGATTGCGTTTGGGGCAGGCAGTGACGGTTTCTGCCGACGCTTTCCCGGACAAAGAGTTCAATGGGCGAGTGACCTCGTTCTGTTCGTTGATGGGACGCAAACACGTTCGCACCGGAGACCCTGCGGAAAAAAGCGACCGCGATGTGCTGGAAGTGCTGGTTGATCTTGACGACAACGATGAACGTCTGGTCATTGGATTGCGAACCACCGTGCGCTTTTTGGCGCAATGAAGGAGAAATCATGCAAGCCGCTCAAACTGTCGAAGTCATAAGGAAATTCACCGGGCGTTTGTTCAAACCGCTGACCGGCAAATTGACTGCAAACGCTCGACCGTTGCGCAAGGTATCATTGACGCTCAGCGGCGGAGGCGCTCGCACGATTGCGCAAGTCGGCGTGATTCGCGCGATGGAAGAAGCCGGAATCGAAATTGAAATGGCGGGCGGAACCAGCGGCGGAGCAATCATCGCTGCGATGGTTGCTTTGGGTTGGGATTCGGAAAAGATTCGCAAAACGCTTCGCCGGTATATGAAAGAAAGCGGTTCGCTGCTCGATTACGTCTTGCCGGTTCATTCGTTGACCGGCGGAAAAATCATCAGCGGAATGTTGGCCGATGTTTTTGGCGAAACGTTGATCGAAGAATTGCCGCGGCCGTTTTTTTGCGTGTCCTGCAATTTGAATCGGGCGGAAGTGGTGATTCACAAAACCGGATTGCTGCGAAAAGCCCTCGCTTCCAGCATTGCCATACCGGGGATGATGCCGCCAGTGGCATTGGATGGCGAATTGTTGATTGATGGCGGAGCGCTGAACAATCTGCCGATTGATGTCATGAAGAAATTTTCCACCGGTGAAATCTGGGCGGTGGACGTATCCATCAAACCAGAAGTGAAGGTATGCCAGCGTTATTCCGGCAGTCTGCCTTCGTGGAAAATCTGGTGGAGTCGAATCAATCCTTTTGCCGAAGCGATTCAGGTTCCCACGGTCGTGGACATTTTGATGAGCACGGCGATGCTCGCTTCGCAGCGGCAATCGGAACTCAACCGACGACTGGCTGATGTTTGTCTGCAACCTCCTGTGGAAGAATTCAAATTGCTGGACTTCAAATCTTTTGATCGAATCGTTGACTCAGGTTATCGCTACGCGCGGCAGACGATTGCCAGAATGGACGCGCCTGCATTGCCGCAGCATTCCTTTTCCCGTTGCGAACCGACTGCGCAATGAACTGAAAGGCGGAACAGCAACAGAGCGCCAGTCCAAAAAGCTCATTCGCTTCGTTTTGCGGCTTGTTGTATTTTTCGCGCACTCAAAACCGGAGGTGAAACGATGCCCGTGATGACTGCTGCTGAATTGGAATCCTTTCTGCAATCCCATTTTCCCGAAATGCCCGAAGAGCATGATTTCGGTTTTCGCGTCGAACACGTGGAAGAAAACTTTGTTCGCGTTCGATTGGTTTATCATCCGCGGCATTTGCGTCCGGGCGGAACGGTTTCGGGACCGGCGCTGATGACCTTGGCTGACACGGCAATGTATCTGGCTTTGCTGGCGATGATCGGCCCTGTGGCAATGGCCGTGACGACCAGTTTGAACATCAACTTCCTGCGCAAACCTGCTCCGCAGGACGTCCTTGCCGAATGCCGTTTGCTGAAACTCGGTTCGCGTCTGGCCGTCGGCGACGTGACCATGTTTTCCGAATCCGAGGCAGCGCCAGTCGCTCAGGCAACGGTGACCTATTCCATACCGCCAGGATCGAACTCCGCCCGCCAATGAAAAAAGCTCTGTGTTGAGCCTTTCGACTTGGAGTAAGATTTGCCCGCCTTCAACACCGACTCAATTTGTTGAGAGGAAATGTTATGACCAGAAGAACGGGGATTCGTGTTCGATTGCTGGCGTTGATTGCCGTGGGGTTGATTGTGGCGACGTTGGTGGCGTGGCCATTTGCGGCGCAACAGGCTCAGTTTAACGAATCGCGTTTTGTCGCCGATCTGACAGCCGAATTGAAGCTGACGCCGGAGCAGGCCACGACGATGGCCGAATTGCTCAAGAAGCGCCGTTCGCGGTTTGAAGACTTGTCGCGGCAAATGAGCCAGTTGCAAGCGGGCAGTCCGCGCTTTCTGGAAGTGCGTGACCAGCTTGACCGCGAACGCCGTTCTGCGCTCGAAGAATTGTTGCCGACGCTTCTACCGGAACAGCAGGCTCGATTACGTTTTTTGATGGGACCGCCGAGCGTGCCTGCGCCGCGCACCGCTTCGCCGATTGCGGCGCTCCGACCGAATTTGCCCACAGGCGCTTTGGCGGCGAATGAGCGATTGATTCCGTTGCCCGATCTTGGCGATGAGGCGACGCGCAGCCGCAAGACCACGATTTCGCCACTGACCGAAGAACAGAAAATTCTGCATCTGCTGAACCGCGCCGGATTTGGTCCGCGTCCGGGCGACATCGAGCGCGTCAAACAAAAAGGAATCGAACGATACCTGGAAGAACAACTTCATCCTGAAGACATCGAAGACGAATTTCTCTCCCGTCCGTTGCAATCGCTGAACACGCTGCAAGCGACCTTGCCGGAGCTTTTCCAGAATTTTTTGCCGCCGCCTCCGCGTCCTGTGCCGACTCCGACGCCCACGCCTTTGGCCGTTAAGAAAGATGTAGAGATGGAGGGACAGAGGGAAGGAGGGAAAGAGGGGCAGAGTGATAAGGCGGCCAAAACTGACAATGTGGAAAAGACTGATGCGATGGTCTCTCCGACCCTTCGTCCCTCCGTCCCTCAATCTCCGCCGCCGCGTCCGACACCACAGCCCATTGACGGTCAACGTCCGCTTCGTGAATTGCAGCAAGCCAAATTGCTGCGCGCGGTGTTCAGCGAACGCCAGTTGCAGGAAGTGATGGTGGATTTCTGGTTCAATCACTTCAATGTCTTTGCCGGAAAAGACAACGTGCGGTTGATGCTGACCGTGTACGAACGCGACGTGATTCGCCCGAACGTGCTGGGACGATTCAAGGAATTGTTGACCGCCGTCGCGCAAAGCCCGGCGATGATGGTGTATCTGGATAACTTTCTGAGTCAGGCCGAACAGGCTGCGCCGCCGCCAAAATACGACGCCGAAGGCAATTTGTTGCCGCCGCCGCGCCGACCGGGACTGAACGAAAATTACGCCCGCGAATTGATGGAGCTTCACACGCTGGGCGTTGATGGCGGGTACACGCAAAACGACGTGCGCGAAGTCGCGCGTTGCTTTACAGGCTGGACGGTCGGCCAGCAACCAAACCCGATGTTTATCTTTCGTCCGCGCAGCCACGACAAAGGTGAAAAGATCGTGCTCGGCAAACGTATTGCGCCGGGCGGAGGCATCGAAGACGGATTGCGCGTGCTGGATTTATTGGTCAAACATCCTTCGACGGCAAAATTCATTTCGTTCAAATTGGCGCAGCGATTTGTCGCCGACGAACCGCCGGCTTCGCTGGTGGATCGCGCCGCCGAAGTTTTCACCAAAACCGATGGCGACATTCGTCAGGTCGTCCGCGCGATTCTGACTTCGCCGGAATTTTATTCGCCGAAGTTTTATCGCAACAAAATCAAATCGCCGCTGGAACTCGCCGCGTCGGCGATTCGCTCAACAGGAGCCGCGACGGACGGCGCAGCGCCGTTGATTCAAACCGTCGCGCGAATGGGCGAACCGCTGTATCAATGCCAGCCGCCGACAGGGTATTCCGAAGATTCGTCGCGATGGTTGAGCAATGCCACGTTGCTGGAACGCATGAACTTCGCCGTGGCGCTGATTGGCAATCGCATCAACGGAACGCGCGTGGAGGTCAGTCGCTTCGTTGCAGCCGATGCCGTCAAGGATCAAAAACGATTGCTCAACGCCTTGCTGGCGGCATTCATTCACAGCGACGTTTCCAAAGAAACGCGCGACAATCTGATGAAAGTCTTGAACGACCAACGCGCGAAAATGACTTCAGGCAAGCCCGATGATCGCCGGGTCAACGAACTCGTCGGCAATGTCGCGGCGCTGGCGCTTGGTTCGCGGGAGTTTCAGGTAAAATGAGCGCAAGGTGATTTTTATGGCAAAGACAAAACCTGCAAAATCGGAAATTGTCCTCAATCCGCAGTTGCTTGAGCGATTGAACGTGGCGGCTTCGGAAATGAAAATTACGAAGAACAGCCTGGTCGCTTTGGCCATCGAAGAATTTCTTCAGCGTCAGCAGGCACGGCAGTTGGCAGACGATGTCGGAGAGGCTTACTTGGATGCGCCAGATGAGGAAGAGAAGTTGCAGGCCGAGTATATGCGGCGTGTTCAACTTAAGCTATTGGAGGACGATGAATGGTGATCAATCAAGGCGACGTTTATTGGTTAGACCTAGGTGCTCCAGTTGGTTCAGGGCCAGGATTCAAACGACCATATGTTGTTATCCAAAACAATCTGCTCAATCACAGTGCCATAAACACCGTTCTCGTTTGTGCGGTGTCATCAAATCTCAGGCGGGCAAAAACTTCGGCCAATGTGCTTCTCGGCGAATTGGAGGCAAATCTGCCCAAGCAAAGTGTGGTCGTTGTCTCGCAGCTTTATACGGTAGACAAGTCCCTTTTGGGTGATTACATCGGAACACTTTCTGCCGAACGTATTCGGCAGATTCTTGACGGGCTAAGGGAAATCACAGAGCCACGCCAATCTGCATAATGGGATGATTCAATGCCACCACTCGTCATTGCACATCGCGGAGCGTCAGCTTATCAGCCGGAAAACACGCTGGCGGCCTTTGCGCTGGCCATCGAACAGGGCGCGCAGATGATCGAACTCGACCTGCATCATTCGCGCGACAATCACGTTGTCGTCATTCACGACGAAACCCTGAATCACACCACAAATATGAAAAGCCGCGTTGACCAATTGACGCTGGCCGAAATCAAACAAGCCGATGCTGGCAAAGGCGAGCGTGTGCCGACGCTGGACGAAACGCTAGACCTGACGATGGGCAAAGTGCGGCTTTATCTGGAAATCAAAGACCCGCGAGCGGCAGCGGAAACTTTGAGGATTGTCCGCGCTCGGCGATGCCAGGATGAAGTGATGCTGGCTTCATTCGACATTGAATTGATGCGGCGGCTCGGCGAAGAAGTTCGCGACATCGAACTCGGCGTGATCTTGGGCAACGAGACGCTGAACCCGGTCGTTCGTTGGCGCGAAGCCTTTCCGTGGATTGCGTTGCGTCGCGTCAATTATCAAGTCTTGTGCATGCAAGTCGAACTTTGTTTCGCGTATCTGGCGCGGCGAACCAAAGCCAGCGGCAAACGGCTGTATGTCTGGACTGCCGACGAAGATCGCCAGTTTGCCACTATGATCGAACGCCAGGTGGACGGCATCGTCACCAACAGGCCGGATCGGTTGATAGAGTTTTTGAAACACTGGCGCTGACTGGAGCTTATCTGTTCGGTGGCAACTCACTACGCTGCCACCCGCTGAAAGTGCCCCTTTTTTTCAGCCAGTAAAAATTAGCCAAAAGGAGAAAGAACCATGTTCTCAACAACCAACTTTCGCTTGTTCGTTGCTCAGCTATTGATGTTCTCACTGTTGGCAAACATTTTGTTTGCACAAACGCAAAATCCGCCAGCCAAACCGCCGGAACAGAAACCGGCGCAAAGTCCGCCGACCAAACCCGACGAGCAACAAGACGGCCCGCAAGACCCTGATTCCGTCGTTCGCATCAACACTCAACTTGTCCAGATTGACGCTGTTGTCACAGACCACAAAGGCGTTCACGTCGAAGACCTGACCGGCGACGATTTTGAATTGCTGGTGGATGGCAAAAAGCAATCGCTCAGCTACATCAAAATGATGAAGCTGGCGGCGGCGAAAAAGCCCGAAGCCGAAACGCCGAAAGGCTCTAATGCAGCCGCCTCCCCGGTTGGAATGCCGACGAAGGAACTCGCGCCGAAAGACGTTCGCCGGACGATTGCCTTTGTTGTTGACGACCTGGGGCTTTCATTTGAAAGCACGTATTTCGCCCGCGAAGCCATCAAGAAATTCGTCAGCGAACAAATGGAAGAAGGCGACTTGGTCGGCATCATTCGCACAGGGCGCGGTTTGGGAATGTTGCAGCAGTTCACCAACGACAAACGCATTCTGGGTACGGCGGTTGACCGATTGAGTTGGAATCCGTTCAGCCGAAACATGATGCCGAATTTTTCCGGCAACGACCCCAACGACTTTCGATCTGAAGACGCCAAAGCCGCCGACGCTCGCGCCGAAGCTCGCGCCGAAGATTTCCGCGAAACAGTGTTTTCCGTCGGCACGCTGGGTTCGCTGAATTTCGTCATTCGTGGATTGGGCGAATTGCCTGGTCGCAAAATGGTGATTCTGATTTCCGATGGCTTCCGGCTGTTTGGCCGCGAACGCAACAACGATCAAGTGCTGCAAAACCTGCGGAGGCTGACCGATCTGGCCAACCGGTCGAGCGTGGTGGTGTATTCAATTGACGCCAAAGGTTTGCAGACTTTGATGCCGGACGCTTCGACCAGCAGAGTCCCTCACCCGAAAGATTTCAGCCGCGTCGCGCGGGAAAATTTCGATTCACAGGAAGGGCTGACTTACATCGCGCGCGAAACCGGTGGCCTGGCCTTTCTTAATGGCAACGACATTAACCAGGGCATTCGCAAATCGCTGGAAGACACCAATAGTTATTATCTGCTCGGTTTCGATCCCGAAGACGAAAAGTTCGACCGCAAATATCACACGATCAAATTGAAAGTGACCCGACCGGGTTTGCACGTTCGCACGCGAGCGGGCTTTTTGGGAATCGCCGACCGCGAACGCCGCAAAGAACTGCCGACCGTCGCCGTGGATTCTCCGCAGGCGCGCGAACAAGCCATCGTCGGCGCTTTGTATTCGCCGTTCGGAGCGCGCGACCTGGGCATTCAGATGAGTTCGTTTTTCTTCAATTCGAAAAAAACCGGCTCGTTTATTCGTTCGCTGTACCAGATTGATATGTCCGAAATGAATTTCAAGGATGACCCGGTTCGGCCAGGAGTCAAAACCGTCAAGCTGGAATTGGCCTCCTTTACGTTCAACGAAGCGGGCGCAATTCTGGAACAGCATGGGCGAGTGTTCACGCTGGAGGTTGAACCTGAGCAGTATCAGATGGTGATGACCAAAGGCATGTTTTACGCCGATGATTTCATTATCAAAAAGCCCGGCGCGTACCAGCTTCGTTGCATCATCCGCGATCCTTCGACGGGCAAGCTTGGTTCGGCGGGACAGTTCATCAACGTTCCTGATTTGACCAAAAAACGGCTGACGATGTCAGGTGTAGTTCTGACGGTTCCAGAGGATTACAAAGCCAAACCGGAGCAACTGACAGCGGAAGTGAATATGTCGCCTGCGACTCGGCGCTTTCCGCGCGAAGGCTTTTTCGAGTACGGAGCGGCGGTTTACAACGCCAAGACTGATTCCTCTGGCAAAACCGCGCTGACCACCGTGACTGAGATTTACCGCGACGGCAAACCGATTTTCACCAGCGACGCGCGCCCGGTGGAAAAGGCCGGAGTCGGTGGCAGAACGGATTGCGGTGGGCGAATGGCGCTGGGGCCGCTGGCTCCGGGTGATTATGTCTTTCATCTGATCGTCAACGACACTCTGGCCAAATCGAAAAACGCCCGCGTAGATCAATGGATCGAATTCAGCGTTCGATGAAACTGGCTTGAAAAACCAGAGCCACAAAAAACGCAAAACTCACAAAACTTCCCCGCGAAGCTTTGTGAGTTTTGTGCATTTTGTGGTTAAGTCTCACCGTTAACCCGCAAAAGTTTGAAATACTCGACGCGAAGTTTCGGCGTCTTTCTCTTATCAAGGAGCGCTCACATGAAAAGAAAGCTTATTTGGATGTTGTTGCTGGCCGTGGTCAGTTTTGTTTCAGCAGTGCAGATCGTTTCAGGCCAAAGAGGCGGCCAGCTCACGCCCGAAATGGCTGCGCAGCGACACAAGCTTGAAAAAGAACTGCACGAAATCGCCATCGTCGAACGCAAGCTGATGATTCGTATGCGCGACGGCAAACGCATGGCGGCGGATTTGTATCGCCCGAAAGACACGTCGAGAAAATATCCGACGGTGTTTGTTCGCACGCCTTACAACTTCAATTACTGGGACGTGCGCAATGGCGTTCCGCGCGATATGAGCAGTGTCATCGAAGCCGTCAAACGCGGTTACGCGCACATCACCATGAACGAGCGCGGTCACTTTTTTTCGGAAGGCAATTACGACATTCTCGGCCCGCCGCTGACCGATGGCGACGACGCGCTGAAATGGATTTCCAGCCAGAGTTGGTCAAACGGCAAAGTCGGAACCATCGGTTGCTCTTCGACTGCCGAATGGCAATTGGCCGTTGCGGCGCAGGGCAATCCGGCCTTTGCCGCGATGATTCCGCAGGGCTTCGGCGCAGGTGTTGGCCGCGTCGGCGAGTATTACGAACAAGGCAATTGGTATCGCGGCGGCGCGGTGCAGATGCTGTTTATCGCCTGGCTGTACGGCGAACAGAATCAGGTTCGCCCGACGTTTCCGCCCAACACGACGCAGGAAGAATTGATTCAAGCGGCGAAGTTCTTCGACCTGGCGCAGCAAGCGCCGCCTGTGGATTGGTCAAAAGCGCTGAGGCATTTGCCCGTCATGGACATTATGAAAGCCGCGGGCGGGCCGAAAGGAATCTTCGCTGACGAAATGCCTGTGGCGACCGGCGGCGCGATGATCAAACGCGCGCCGAACGATCCGGCCTGGTACAAAGGCGGTTTGTGGCACGACAACATGACGATCAACGTTCCCGGTTTCTGGTTTATGTCGTGGTACGACGTTTCGGTCGGGCCGAATCTGGCGGCTTATAACCACGTGCGCAAAACGGCTCGGCCTGAAATCGCCAACCAGCAATACGCGGTGATTGCGCCTACGCTGCATTGCGCGTTCAAACGCGCGACCGAAAACACCGTCGTCGGCGAACGCAGCATGGGAGACGCCCGGTTGAATTACGACGAACTGACCTGGGGCTGGTTCGACCGCTTCCTGAAAGGCGAAGAGAACGGCATTCTGCAAAAGATTCCGAAGGTTCAATACTTCACGATGGGCATCAACAAATGGCAATCGTCCGACACCTGGCCTCCCGTCGGTGCGCAGCCGATGACGTATTACCTGGCCAGCAACGGCAAAGCCAACACTGGCGCAGGCGATGGCGTTTTGAGTCTGACGCCTCCGGCGACCGATAGCCCTGACAAATTCAGTTATGACCCGATGAATCCAGTGCCTTCGTATGGCGGTAACGTTTGCTGCACGGGCAACGCCGTCGCGGGCGGTTCGTTCGATCAACGCAAGATGGAAGAGCGACCTGACATTCTGGTTTACAGCACCGAACCGCTGAAAGAAGGCGTGGAAGTGAGCGGCCCGATTGAAGTCACGCTTTACGTTTCATCAGACGCCAAAGACACCGATTTCACCGTCAAGCTGATTGACGTTTACCCGGACGGACGCGCCTACAACCTGGACGAAACCATCCAGCGCATGCGTTACCGCAACGGTTACGACAAACCGCAGGTCTGGATGGAATCGGGCAAGGTCTACAAGGTGAAATTGTCGGCTATGACCACCAGCAATTTCTTTGAAGCCGGCCACCGGATTCGCATTGAAGTCTCGAGCAGCAACTTCCCGCGCTTTGATCGGAATATGAACACGGGCGGGAAAAACTACGACGAAACCACCGGCGTCATCGCGCACAACGCCGTCCACCATTCGCGGCAGTATCCGTCGGAGATCAAACTGACGGCGGTGAAAAAAGCGACTACGGCGGGCACGACCAGCCGATGATGCTCTCTTGGAGTTCCAGGCGGGAAAGAGTACGAAACGGTCTTTCCCGCCCAAGCTCCGAGCAGAGCTGTCCAGGAAATCGCGCGCCCATTGTGTTTGCAGATAATCTGTCGTAGAGGTTTCGCTTATGGCTTCCGTCAACTAAACTTGCCAGGAAGTTTGTTTGAAAGGAATCTCTATGAAGCTTAGGCAGGTAGTAATCAGGAACTTCAAAGGTGTTCGAAAGGTCGAATTTTCAACAGAGACGGCTTCTCGCGCCCCTCGCCCGCTTACGGCGCTGTTGGGCGACAATGGGAGCGGGAAGACAAGCATCCTTCAGGCCATTGCCTTAACACTCTCGATGGCGACACGGCGCACGCGAAATGTGTCTTCGTTCAATTGGCACGGCTTCCTGCCCGAACGTGTTCCGAGTCTCGGACCAACTTTTGTCGAACTCGAGGTTGCCTTCGAACCGGAAGAAGTCGCGCTGACCAGCCAACTGTTTAGGGCTTGGCAAGAATCCTTACCTTCCGATAGTAGACAACTTATGAAGCTTGTGCCGCCTTCAGAACATGCGGAGGTAAAGCTGCGGTTTGAGGAAGGACGAGTTGACTCTCCACAAGGCTTTGAAGCCGTGAATCAGTTCCTTGGTCGCTATTATGTAAAGGCATTGAAGGACACACGGCCTGATTTGAAGGAAAGTTTCGCGAAGCTGGGCGACATTTTCTGGTTCGATCAGCACCGCAACCTTGGCTCCTTAATGGCGGAGAACACAGTTGGCGAAGGGCTATCGCGTGAAGGATGGCAGGCGGGCGTCGAGCAACTTCGGGAGTATCTCGTCGGATGGTGGGGATTCCACACGACGCCCGGGCGCCGTGGGAAAGACTTCATTCCGTCATTGCAGCAACTTTTCGGTACGGTTTTTCCTGGGACTCGATTTGTCGGCCTTATGCCACGCGCTGGGAGCGCCACCCCGCGAGCCAATGATTTTTACTTCCTGATTGATCGTGACGACCGAATCTATGATCTCGCTGAGATGTCATCAGGGGAACAGGCGGTGTTTCCGCTGGTCTACGAATTTGTTCGACTCGATATTAAACGCTCAATCGTGCTGATTGATGAGTTAGAACTTCACTTACATCCACCTGAGCAGCAACGACTCCTGGCAGCTTTACCGAAAATCGGGCCAGACTGCCAATTCCTTATTACGACGCATTCCGAGTTCCTCTCATCAGCCATTCCCAATGAGCAGGAAGTTCGCTTGGACAAGGGAGTCCGATGCCTGTAGCCAAACTTTTCATCGAAGGTAAACTCGAATTCGAGGTGCTCAATCCCATTCTCCAAGGAACCCCTCTTCTACAGCGAGGCGGTTCAAAGAACTCTCTAAAACCGCGCGCCTTCAACGAACGCCAGGAGAACAAAGTTGTCGCAGCTTATCTCCGCGACCGGGATTTTGATTTCGATCCGCCAGACGATCTATCAAAGCCAACGGAGGACAGTAAGGTTGGTTGGCGATGGTGTAGGCACGAGATTGAGAATTACCTGGTTGAACCAGCGGTCGTCAGCGAAGCAATGACGTGGTCTCTTCAAGAGGTCGAGGCGGCCATTCGCCAGGCCGCAAGGCAAATCCGAAATTACGAGGCCGCGAGATGGACGATTGGCATTGTGCGTCGTGCGTTGCCGCCGCACTACGATTTGAAAACGCGCCCAGATCTGAATGAGATCGCTCTCCCGTCGGCGTTGGATTCGGTCGCAGTCAACACTTGGGCCTTGAACAACATTGAAGCCCATCGCAGCCGCATCGCTGCTTCGACTGACCCCTCCGCTGTACAAGCATCTCTTGATGGATTTTTGGCCCGTTTCGATGATGCTTTCGTCACTGACGTGGCGAATGTCCTGCTTTGGTTTTCGGGCAAAGACATTTTGGCCGCAATGGCTGACTGGCTTGCCACCAAGTCCATCGCAAACCCTGGAGAATTTCGCGCAGCGTTGCGTGACTGGATAATCTCCAACCCTGATCGCGCGCTTGAATTGTTGCCTGAATGGAAGGGCTTAATTGATATTCTCAGGGCGTGAAAGATGATGCGCTCGTAAGAAGGCAGGAATTTCTGTGTTTGGCTCCAAGATCGCCTCATCTTCAGCGCTAGGAATCGTTCTCCTTATCTCAAGCCGGAAATCTAACAACTAGCTTGGGAGCATCTCGGCGGCGCGGAGCGGAAGCGTAAAATGACAATGCCGCAATTCAATTGAGTAATGATCACATTCAGTTCCTGGTGAGATAAGGGCGATGTTCAGGTTGCGCTTTCCATCTGTTGAGAGGCATCCTTGGCGATGGAAATATCATTTCAAAAGACGAGAAAGAATGTAATGGCGAGACAACGTCATATTCGGATTTTTATTCTGGGCTTGATGCTGTTGCCCTTGATGGGCTTTGCACAAGTTGCCCAGGAGAACAGACTGGGGCAAATGGCAATCGGGATAACTTCGTCGGCGAAAGAATCAACCCCGATTGTCAAACAGCTTGTCGGAGTTTGGCGGTTGGTGGAATTTGAAGGAACCATTGATGGACAGCCTGTTCCTCGGTTGAATTCGGGCAGGTTGGCGTATGACGCCAGCGGGCAGGTGTCGTTGCACATGATGAAGCAGGATCGTCCGAAGTTCGCATCCGACAAAAAGCGGCAGAGTACGGACGCCGAAGCGAAAGTCGCGTTTGACGGTTATGTGGCGTATTTCGGAACTTATCGAATCAATGAAGCCGAAGGCGTGGTCATACATCGCATCGAAGGCAGTCTGTTCCCGAACGAGATTGGAAAAGAAAGCGTCCGATTTTATGAACTCTCTGGCGATCGGTTGATCTTGCGCGTCACCAGTCTGGTAGATGGAAAAATTCTTCCCAAATCGGCTTCGACGGCGTATGTGGTTTGGGAGCGCGTCAAACAAGCGGGTGACAATAAATGATCGGAAAGGACAGGTAATGAGTGTGAATCGCGCGACTGCGGAAATGAAGATAGAGTTTTGCCGAACGGGCGAACGGCGATATGGAGTGACGATTCATAGAAGTGGGAAATCGCCGTTGGAGATGAATCCTGCGCCGGGATATGACTCTGCGATGCCGCACGATCTGTTGCATTTCATTGTCGAAAGCGAATTGGGATTGCGGCAGGGAATTTTCGGGCAGATTGCCGATGGCGGAACCGCCGGGACGTTTCGCGCTGTGCAATCGTCTGGTGAAAATCGCCGGGAAGCCGCTCGTTCCCGACGACGCGAAACCCAGCGCGGCAGCAAGCTGTTACGTCAGGGGCAGGAAGATTCTATGCAATCGGAACGCGCGACCGTCATTTGTCTGTACGAATGGCTGGCGCGATCCACAGACCCTGCGCGGCGAACGTTGGCAGCGGAAATGGCTGTGAATGCGAAAACCGTTCGCAGCCAGCTATCCACTGCCGAAAGCCAGTCGTTGAACGAATCTGCGATCAAACGAATTTGCGCTCGGATGGAGGAACTCAGCCAGCAATGGGCGTCTTTGGAAATTGGTCAGACTCTGACGGTGTTCTGGTCAGGAAAATTCTTTACGGTTGAGAGGGATAACCAAGAATATCAAAAAAGCCGGTGATCTCTTGCGACACCACCGGCTTGCCTGTTTGAACAGCTAGTTTTGGGCCTACTTTTTCTTTTTGGCTTCCCAGCTTCCCGAAAAGCCGCTGAATTCCCATTTGCCGCCCATATCGCTGCCAGTGCGTTTGCCATTGAGCGGAATCGGACCGTTGCCTTGATAGGTGGCTGTCAGATTGGTGACATCGCCTTCTTTGACTTCAATGGAGGTGACGTTCAGGTCGCCGCCGTTTTCAACAGAGGTGACCAGTTTGCCGCCTTCGTTTTTGATGATCAGCGTCATCACGAATTCACCCTGGCCGTCGGCGACGATTTTGAAATCATAGGTGCCTTCGATTCCGGCAGGAACTCCGTTGCCAGCCGATGGCGCAGCAGCAGTCGAAGCGCCGGCTTTTTCGCCTTTCCAGGTTCCTTTGGCGTCGCCCGCCGTCCAATCGCCGGAAACATTGCCACCGGCAAATTTGCCTTTGATGTTGACGGGAGTGCCGCCCGCATCAGTGACGATGGTGATTGAATCGCCTTCGACGGTGACGCTGGTGACGGTCTGCGGAATCGGTGAATCTTTGATTTCGCCGGTCCATTTGCCGTTTTCTTTTTTCAGCACCAGCACGAAATTGATCGTGCCGAGTTCAGGACTGGCGGCGGCCACGTTGTACGTTCCTTCGATATCTTGTGCGAAGGCCGCGACCGACATTGCCATGACAAGAACCAGCGAGAGCAGCGCGCCGGTCAGATTCATAAAACGTTTGCTCATTGGAAACCCTCCTTGGAAATTTGAGCCAATGTAATTGTGGTGCGAAAACTTTTGGGATTACTTCCTCGATGGTTGCGGAGTCTACTGTCCGAATCGGCAGAACACAAGCCGCCGAATTGACAACCTGATTGTCGAATTTGGACTGTTTTGGAAACGTGAAAACTCTGCAACGACGAATCCCAAAACGCCATCATCGGGTTTTATGTTCTGGCTTTTTGCTGCTTATAATCCGCACGTGGTTTCCTCCAACTTTGACTGGAGAAATTCCTTATGCACGTTGACCGAAAACTTTATTTTGAGGAATTGGCCAATGCCATCACGCACGGCATAGGACTGGTGTTGAGCCTGGCGGCGTTGATCGTACTGGCCATCCTGGCCTGGCAAAAAGCTTCGATCTGGCATTTCGTCGGCTGTGCGATTTACGGCATTTCGCAAGTCGTTTTGTATGCGGCTTCGACGCTCTACCACGGAGTGCAAGTTCCGCATTTGAAGCCCAAGTTTCGCCGCCTGGATCAAATGGCGATTTACCTGCTGATTGCCGGAACCTACACGCCGTTTATGCTGGTCAATTTGCGCGGATTCTGGGGCTATTTGTTGCTGACCATTGTCTGGGCATTGGCGGTGTTCGGCATAGCGTTCAAGCTGGTTTACGCCGATCAATATAATGCTGTGACAATGACGTTGTATCTGGTGATCGGCTGGGCGGCGGTCATCGCCATCAAACCGATTTTAGCGACCGTGCCAATGGCTGGATTGATCTGGATCGGCGCCGGCGGACTGGCTTACATGCTGGGACTGATTTTTTTCGCCTGGGATCGGCTGCCCTACAACCACCTCATCTGGCATTTGTTCGTGCTGGCGGGCAGCGGATTTTTCTTCTGGGCGGTGCTGAAATATGTGTTGCCGGTTTAAGCCAGCAATTCTTTCACCACCAATCCGTGAACATCCGTCAGCCGGAAATCGCGCCCGGCATATCTATAAGTCAGCCGTTCGTGATCGAAACCGAGCAAATGCAGGATCGTCGCGTGCAAATCGTGAACGTGAACGATGTTTTCCACCGCACGGAATCCGAATTCATCCGTAGCGCCATGGACATAACCTTTGCGGACTCCTGCGCCAGCCATCCACACCGTAAAGCCGTAAGGATTGTGATCGCGTCCGTATTCTTCTTTTTTCGTATGACCGGTTAGCTCCACCGTCGGCGTTCGTCCGAATTCGCCGCCCCAAATGACCAGCGTGTCGTCCAACATTCCACGTTGTTTCAAATCTTCCAGCAAGGCGGCAATCGGTTGATCGGTAATGCGCGCCAGATTGCGATGATGACGGGGCAAATTGTCGTGGCTGTCCCACGGTTGCCCTTTGCCTTGCCAGCATTGGACAAAACGAACGCCGCGTTCCAGCAACCGCCGCGCCAGCAATAACTGCCGCCCATAAGCCGAGCCTCCGTATTGTTTGCGAATGTGTTCCGGCTCCTTGCTCAAATCGAATGCTTCGGCAGCTTCGGTCTGCATGCGAAACGCCAGTTCGTAACTCTGAATTTGCGCTTCGATGACGGATTCTTCCTGGCGTTTCTGCTGATACCGGCGATTGAGCCTCGCCAGCAAATCGAGTTGTTCGCGTTGTTGTTGGCGGCTGAGATTATTATTGCGAATGTTGTGAACCAGTCGTTCGACATCTGTTTCATTCGGATCAATGAACGTGCCTTGATAAACGCCTGGCAAAAACGCCGATGTCCAGCTTTGCGCTCCGGCGGTGGGATAACCGAACGGCGTCATGACCACGAAGCCCGGCAGATTCTGGTTTTCGCTGCCCAGACCATAAGTCACCCACGAACCCAGACTCGGACGCACTTGCCGCTGATCGCCGCAATTCATCAAATAAAGCGAAGGTTCATGATTCGGCAATTCGGTGCGCATCGAACGAATCACGCACAGTTCATCCACCCACTTGGCGACGTTGGGAAACAGTTCGCTGACTTCGGTTCCGCTTTGGCCATGCTTTTGAAATTTGAAGGGCGACGCGAAGCCCGCGCCGGTTTTGCGTTCGGTTTTCAAATGAATCGGCAGCGGTTGGCCATCGTATTTGTCCAGCATAGGTTTCGGGTCGAAGGTGTCCACGTGCGAAGGGCCGCCATTCATAAACAGATGAATGACTCGTTTGGCTCGGGCAGGGAAGTGCGGCGTTTTGGTTGCAAGCGGATTTACCGAGTTGACTTGTTGCGCTGTCGCTGTCGAACCGGCCAGTTGTGCCAATGCCAGCGCACCCATTCCCATTCCGCTGCGATGCAGCATTTCCCGGCGAGTCACCAAATTCGTTTGAAGTTCGTTAGTCATGATTTTCCTTACCTGTCGGTTAATGGCTAATGGGCAATGGTTAATGGTCAATTGCTTTTTCAGTCAATCATTGAAAACTCGACCGCTGCGATCAGCGCCTGAACATATCGCTCCCAGGCGTTCATAGGCTGTGTGAGCGGCGAGTAAAAATCCCGAATCGAATCCCAATCTTCCGCGCTGTTTTCGCGGCGAATGTTGACCTGCCATTTGAAATCGTCGCCGCTGGTGTTCTTTTTGTTGAGCACGACGAAATCAATGGTGTCGCCGGTTTTGACTTCGATGGCGGCGGCAGTGTCGGTTTGCGACAAATAAGCCGACCAGTTACCGACCGCTCCCAGACGACTGGAAACAATCAAGGCTTCGACGCCGTCGCAGGTTACGCAAGCCTGTTCCAGATCGTGAATCAATTTGCCGCTGATCGTTACTTTGCCCTCGAAGCTGGCCGTCCAGCGACGAATTACGGAATTGGCTTTGCCGGTTGGCGTGCCGCCTTCGCGGTTGATAAAGGCAGTTTGACGGCGCGGATCGAGTTCGTTGGCATTCAAGCGCCACGAACCGGCGGCGAAGAATTTGTGTTCGGTGAAGTTTTTCAGCTTCTTCTCTTGGTCGTCGTATTCGCCCTGCCCATAAGTCCAAATTGCGGATTGTGGATTGCGGATTGTGGATTGTTTGGGTGAAGAGGCGTTTTGTCTAGTGAAGGCCAGGCCCCAGGCGACTTCTTCCGTGCTGGCTTGGCGGCTCAATAGCAGTTGATAAATCCGGTTGATGCGTTGGCGCGGAGTTTTGGCGGCAACAATTTCCGGTCGTTTCAACAACGCGCGAGCTTGTTCGACGACAAACGGATTGTTCATCAAATATAGCGATTGTTGCGGAATGGTCGTCTGGTAACGCTCGGCAACGTGAGCATCCGGGTTGGCAAAATCGAAGGTCAGCAATTCCGGCGCCAGCTTCGCGCGATTGACGTAACCATAAACGGTTCGTCGCCGTGGGAATGGCCACGTCGTGATTTCATCTGGCACGCCGCCCATTGTCGTTTCAAGCTGTCCGCTGGCGGCCAGCATCGCATCGCGCAAGGATTCAAAATCCAGTCGTTGCCGATTCATTCGCCAGAGCAGACGATTTTCAGGATCGCGTTGCCGAGCCGTCGCATTGTCTGCGCTGGATTGTTGATAAGTTGCCGAAGCCAGAATCAGCGCGTGCAGCTTTTTCAATGACCAGCCGTTTTCCATAAACCACGTCGCCAGATAATCCAGCAATTCAGGATGTGTAGGAGCTTCGCCGCGCGAACCAAAATCGCTAGGCGTGCGAACCAGTCCGTGACCGAAATGCCATTGCCAGACACGGTTGACAATCACGCGCGCCGTCAAAGGATTGTGGCGGTCAATGATCGCGCGCGCCAGTTCCAATCGCCCGCTGCCGTCTGTGAACGGTTGGCGGTTTTCTCCAGCCAGCACGCGCAAAAATTGGCGCGGCACTTCTTCGCCTTTGTTGTTCGGATTGCCGCGAACGTAAACCACTGCCGGTTTGAGTTTCATTGCATCCTCAACGGCCATCGCTCGCGGCGGCGCTTCGTCAAAAGCGCGAGCCGTGATCATTCGCTGAATCTTTTGACGCTGGTCGGTTTCAAATTGGCCGTCTTTGGTCAGGCGTATGTCATTGTAACTGGCGAAGGGAATGTTGGTCGCCGAGTCTTCGCCGTGCAGTGACTGTCGCAGAGCTTCTTCGTTTGTGTCGTTGAGAGGTTCGGCCTGGTCGAATTTGGCCAGCAGCGTTCCGTACTTCGTCGCGGCTTCTTCGATGGTCGCCGGAGCTTTGTTGAACTCAGCCGCAACCAGCGGATTGACGATTTCCTTCGAGCAATCGGCAATCGCCGTCGCAGCTTTTTCGGCGAATTCGTTTTCGGGAATTGCCGTCAGCGCGCGCCAGATGGAAAAGATCGGATCGCGGTTGTCGGCGGCTTTCCGCAAAAAACTTTGCCAGCGCCGCAGCATCGCAAAGTTGTAATCTTTTTCGACCGTCAAAGCGCGAACATCCACTTCCTTGTTCAGATCGCGCGCCTGGTAAACGGCCATCAGATATTTGGCGATTTGGTCGGCTTGACGATATTCGGCTTTCAGTTCGGGAAAGCGTTTGACGCGATACTTTTCAACTTCGTCGTTGATTTTGGCGATGTCCTTTTGCAGTTCAATTTCTTTTGGGTCATTGGCCGATGCAGGATCGAGCAGCGGCAATTTGTCAGGTTCGCGTGTGTTGGCAAAGATGCTGAACAGCGAGTAGTAATCCGCCGTCGGGATCGGGTCGAATTTGTGATTGTGGCAACGCGCGCAACTTACGGTCAACGCCATAGTGCCGCGAATCGCCACGTCTACCTTGTCGTCAATGCGTTCTTCCGTCGTTGTGGCAAAGCCTCCGCGCCCAACGGTCAGAAATCCCAGCGCAGCCAGGTTGCGCGATTCGTTGTTCGGCAAACGGTCAGCGGCGAGTTGTTGCAAAAGAAATTGGTCGTAAGGCAGGTCTTCATTCAAAGCGCGAATCACCCAGTCGCGGTAAGTGTAAGCAAACGGATAAAGCAGCGTGGTCGTGTCATTGACGCCTTGTGTGTCGGAATAACGCGCAATGTCCAGCCAACGCCGCGCCCAGCGTTCGCCGTATCCAGGCGAAGCCAGCAAACGTTCGACGACTTTGGCAAAAGCGTTCGGCGATTTGTCCGCCAGGAACCTTTCCACCTCTTCGGGCGACGGAGGCAATCCAATCAGATCAAATGTCGTTCGCCGAAGCAGCGTTCGTTTGTCGGCGGCTGAATTCGGATGCAATCCACTGGTTTCCAGTCTGGCCAGCACGAACCTGTCAATTTCATTTTTGACCCAGGCCGAATTTATGACTTGAGGCGATTCAGGTTTTTGTAGTTGATAAGCCCAATGCGCGGACTTTTCGATTCGGACGTGAGTTTCTTCTGGCCAGTTCGCCCCGTTCCTGATCCATTGACGCAGACTGGCGATGTCTTCGTCTTTCAGCTTTGGTTTGCCTTGCGGCATTTTCAAGCGGCTGTGCGTGTGCGCCACGACTTGAATCAGCAAACTGGTTTCGGGGCTATTGGGAATGATGGCCGGCCCTGAGTTGCCGCCTTTCAACAAAGCTTCGCGGGAATCCACTCGCAACCCACCGCTTTCGGCTGAGGTGTGGCAACCGTAACAGTTGGCAACCAGCAACGGGCGAATCTGAGTTTCAAAAAATTCCATTCGCTGCATCGAGCTTGATCGAGCAGAATCTGCCTGTTGGGTGGCAAAGGTTCCAACGCCCGCCCACGCTGAAATCGCAAACAGAAAAGCGGAACAGCATAAGAGTTTTGAACGCCATCGAATCAAATGTGTCAGCAACATTCTCTGTAACAAGCTCCCAAGTGTTTGGTTTTTTTTACTGGCTCAGGGCTGCGCGGAGCTTACATCTGTTCGGCGTCATGGAAAAGCTTTCTGAGGCAAAGTCGCGCGAATCTGAAGGGCAAGACAGCATTCCCTGATCGTCCAGCAAAAAATACAGCTTGCAATAATTTTAGAGGCTATGTTATTTGTTGGTTGCGTTGGCTGGCAATTGCCTCACCCCTGATTTTCTAATGTCCAATCAACGTAACTTACTCCTTGAAGCAAACGCTGATCTCAACCCCAATCAGGCGGTAAACTATTACAGCCTAAACCCCCATGAAATTGCTTGCCATTTCCGAACTGCAAAAGTTTTTGGTTTTCTTATTAGGAAAATCCATGAGCCGAGCAGCTGAGGATGCTTTGACTGCGTCAAAGCGCCGCTTTTTTCCTTGGTTTGCTGATGACGAACACTGTGATCGTGTCAGTTCGCCTAACAGTCAGATTAACTATGCCGTCGGGCAATTTATTTTCGGAGGTAATTTAAGATGATCAGAAATTTCATGAGTGATTTTGTTAAAGATGAACAGGGACAGGATATTGTTGAATACTCCTTGCTGTTGGTTTTGATCGGCGCTGCCGCCGTTTTTGTTTTGACCACCATGGGAACCAGCATCAGCCAGATTTTCAGCAAGATCAACACCAAGTTGACCAGCGCCAACGAAAGCATTTCATAAGAAATTCAAGCCAATGGTTTGCACAGACGGAATCAGATTGCAGTGCGAGTTGTAGTCTGATTCCGTTGTGCCATTTACCAGTCAAACTGATTGAGCCAACGTTTGATCAATCCCTCATGCTTTTTTGACCGCGGAAATCCTTTACTATGCACATCAAAAAACCAGTCTTGTTAGACGCAACGGAAATCTGTTCGGGCTTGTCGGTTTTGGATTAAGACGCTTTTCAAAACGAAATTTGTCTTGCTGCTTCATTTACAAGACTTTTTAAGATATGCTGAGCGCCGCAAAGGGCAAACAGTGCAATCAAATCGCTTGCTGATTCCGATTTCAACGTGATTTTGCGGCTCATATCAAGCGAAGGGTTTTCCTGGTCAAAGGGGAAATCGTTATGCAGACCTGGGACAAATCAACTTAAAAAAACTGTTTGCAAGCGCCTTTGAGCCGAATTTCGGAAAGGTTGTCATTTCACTTTCAAATGAATCTACGTTCGATTTTTAGTCTTTTTTCCAGCGATTTGGCCATTGACCTCGGCACTGCAAATACGTTGGTGTTTGCGCGTGGGCGAGGCATTGTCGTTTCTGAGCCGTCTATCGTCGCGATCAACAAAGTCACCCACAAGGTGGAAGCCGTTGGCAACAAGGCCAAGGAAATGCTGGGACGCACGCCGGGAAACATAGTGGCGATTCGCCCGATGAAAGACGGCGTTATTGCCGATTTTGAAGTCACTGAAAAAATGCTTCAGTACTTCATTCAACAGGCTCACGGAGGAAAAACCTGGGTCAGTCCGCGGATTGTTATCGGAATTCCGTCGGAAATTACTCAGGTGGAGCGCCGCGCGGTCGAAGACAGCGCTTATCGTGCCAAGGCCGCTGAGGTTTATCTGGTCGAAGAAGCGATGGCTGCCGCTATTGGAGCCGGTTTGCCAATTACCGAACCGCACGGGAACATGATTGTGGACATCGGCGGAGGAACTTCAGACATTGCTGTGATTTCGCTGTCCGGTATTGTTTATTCCAAGAGTGTCCGCGTTGCCGGCAACGAGATGGACGAATCAATCATTCAGTACATCAAACGCAAGTACAACATGCTGATCGGCGAACGAACCGCCGAGCAGGTCAAAATCGAACTCGGTTCCGCCGATACACTGGACGAACCGAAAACGATGGAAATCAAAGGCCGCAACCTGATCGAAGGCATTCCGAAGACCATCGTTGTCACCGACGAAGAAATTCGGGAAGCGTTGTCGGACTCGGTGATGACCATCATCAATGCCGTTCGCGTCGCGTTGGAGCGCACGCCGCCAGAATTATCCGCCGACATCGTGGATCGTGGCATAGTGCTGACCGGTGGCGGGGCGTTGCTCAAAAAGCTGGATGTGCGTTTGATGAAAGACACCGGGTTGCCGGTTTCGTTGTCGGAAGACCCGTTATCCTCTGTCGTGCTCGGAGCGGGCGCGATGTTGTCGGATTTTGATTTGTTGCGCCGTGTACGATGGGACGGCTCGACCATACCTACATAAACTGTGTCGCTGACAGACAAGGCCAAAAAGAATCCAACCTGGTTGCTAGGTTTGTTGCTGGTCGTGCATCTGTTCGCGATTTCGTTGAATCGCGTTCCCGGCCAGCCCGATTTGAGTTATTTGCAGCTTGTCACCATGAGCGGGATGATGCCGTTTCAATGGCTGGCGTCGAACTCCGTTGGGGCAGTCAAAAGCGTTTGGTACGGTTATGTTGATCTGCGTAATGCGCGCACCGAAAGCGAAGAACTGAAAAACAGGCGCGATCAACTGGAAAAAGAAGTCAGCGAATTGCGCGGCAAGGTTACGCTCTCTGAACAGCTCAGCGAATTTGGCAAAGCGGCAATCACTTACGAAGGAGTGATTGCCCGTGTCATTGGGCACGACGCAAATCAGTGGTTCAATACCTTGTTCATTGACAGAGGTTCGATCTCTGGTATCGAAAAAGACCAGCCCGTAGTCACTGCCGATGGGTTGGTGGGACGCGTAATCAATACATCGCCTTTCGCATCGCAGGTGTTGCTGGTCACTGATGAACGACACGGGGCAGGCGCTGTCATCGTTCGGACTGAAAACACACGCTGGTTGGGAATTCTGGAAGGAAAAAGCCAGTACTTGTGCGACCTGCGATTTATCGTTCCGCCGGAAAGACTGGAAAATGACGAACCCGTGATAACTTCAGGACAAGACGGGCTGTATCCCGCCGGACTGTTGATTGGTCGCGTCAAAAGCAACGGCTCGGTCGCGGCTCCGGTGCTGGTTGAAATCGAACCCGCTGCGAAACTGGGCAAACTGGACCTGGTCAAGGTATTAAAAGTCCCGCCGGACCAAATTCGCGGCCCGGTTGATGAGTTGAAAAAAGAAGAACAGAGCAAAACGGCTGATCGAAAGAAGTAATTTGATTGGTTGTGATCGAATGCGGCGCTCAGGCTGGAAAGTAAAGTCTGGCGCACAGTCATTCGAGGCAGAAAACGAAAGTTTGAACATACGGTAAGGCATCGTTGGAGAAAGCATCTCGAGGCACTTCAGTAAAAATTGCAATCTGTCTGCTGGTTGCTGTGTTTGCCCAAACCACGCTGGTGGGATTGGCGCCTGAAGCGATTGGCCAATGGCTGGCTTATGTGGACTGGCTGTTGATCGTCGTCGTTTATGTTTGTTTGGGGCGCGATCCGGTGCAGGCTCTGGTGACGGCTGTGGCGGCGGGTTTGCTGCACGATGCTTTTTCAAGAGGGCCTGCCAATGGTGTGATGACCGCCATTGGCGTCAGTGGGTTTGCTTATGTGTTGGCCGCCTATGCCGCTGACAGAATCGTTTCGGTTATTGTGGCGGACAATCTGCTGGTCAGATTCGCCACCGTCGCCAGCGCCAGCCTTGTAAACACGCTGACCAAAATCGCCTTTTACAAACTCCTGAAGTTCAAGCTCCCCGTCCTGATTGGCGGAAAGGGCATTGCCGCCGCCATTGTCTTCGGACTTGTGACCAACCTGATCGCCGCCACCCTGCTTTATCTTGTGTTTGACCGCGTGTTCAACAAGGACTCCGCCTTGAAATTGCGACGCAGCGAAGCCCGGCGCGGAAAAGTGAAGTTTTGAAGGAGCACAACGCGCTTTATCTGTAAAGCGCCCGCAAGGATTGACCAATGAAATCAGTCAAGGAAAACAGCTTTGATCCAGCCGAAGATTTACGTCAGGCAGCATTGCGCCTGGAGATCATTCGTTATCTGGCGTTTGCGATCTTTGCGCTGATTTTTGTGCGGCTTTGGTATTTGCAGGTCATGAACAGCGGCGTATACGCCGAACGCGCCGAGCAAAACCGTACGCGAATTCTGCCGATTCCAGCCCGGCGAGGCACAATCCTTGACAGGAAAGGGCGTGTGCTGGTGACCAGCCAACCTTCCTACAACATTGTGCTGGGGCGCAAAGACGTAAAAATCGGTGACTTTCCGCAAATTGCCCAGCTTCTGGTGAAGAATCTGGGGATTGACGAAAAATGGCTCAACAATCGCTTTGAAGCCGCAAAGTATGAGGCCAAATACGAGTTTATTGTGGTCAAGGAACTCGCTACGCCTTCCGAAGTCGCCTGGGTCAGGGCACACCAATATGAATATCCCATGATTCGCGCTGAAGAGGCTCCGCGCCGTTCCTATCCCAATGGAACTTTGGCCGCGCACGCTCTGGGTTATGTCGGCGAAGTCAGCCCGGAAGAGTTGAGGCGAAAAGATGGGCAGTTCAGTTATGAAAAGGGCTACAAGCTCGGCGACATCATCGGCAAAACTGGTGTTGAGCGCTATTACAACGACATATTGATGGGGAAGGACGGCGAGCGCCGCGTGCTGGTGGACAGTCGCGGGCGAATTCAGCGCAATCTTGAAACCATTCCGCCAGTGCCCGGACGCGACCTGTACATTACGCTCGATCTGGACATACAGAAGGTCGCTGAAGGGCAAACCGAAACGATGCCTTCAAAACGCGGAACCATCATCGTTTCTGATCCGAACAATGGAGAAATACTGGCAATGGCCAGTCGTCCGACTTTTGATCCGAACCTTTTCTCTCAGCGCTCGAAAACGCCGGAAGGGAAAGAAGAGATTCGTGATCTGAAAACTGACGAAAACAACCCATTGTTGAATCGAGCGATTCAGGGACAATTCCCGCCTGGTTCGACCTGGAAGTTGATGACCAGCGTCGCCGCGTTGAATGAGGGCGTCATCACTCCTACCAACAACCGCATTCAGGACGGTGGCATTCAGATTGGCAACTATTTCATGAAATCATTGTCCAATTATGGCGCGCCTGACATTGTGACGGCCATTTCCAAATCTTCTGACGGTTATTACTACCGTTTGGGTTTGAAGATGGGAGTGGAGCGTTTTGAAAAGTGGGTCAATCTTTTCAGATTCGGCCAGCGCACGGGGATTGACTTGCCAGGCGAGTATTTGGGAATTGCGCCGACTCGTGAAACCAAACGGAATTCCTGGTCGCGCGCTATCAGAAGAGCGCAGCAGGCATTGGACGAAGCGCCGCAAAACGAAAAAGCGGCCAAAGAATTCCATCTGCGCCAGACGCAGCGGCAAGCCGAATGGACGGATTACGACATGGCCGCTTCGTCATTCGGACAAGGGCAGAATGCCGCCACGCCCATTCAATTGCTGCGTTATACGGGCGGGCTGGCCGTTGGCGGAAAGATGTACACCCCGCATTTGTTGCTGCGCGCGGTGGCTGGGCCGGATCGGTTCGGCAATCCGCAGCCTGAGATTTTTTACGAAGACAAAAACAAATTCTCCGTGCCGATGAGCGATGAGATTCACGAGATCGTGCTCAAAGGCATGTTCGGCGCTGTCGAAGGCGGAACCGCTGGCGCTGCCAGGGTCGAAGGCTTCGACGTGTGCGCCAAAACCGGAACGGCGCAAGTCGCCTCGACGGATCGCGTCGGTTCAAAGAACAAAGATCACGCCTGGCTAATCAGCTTTGCGCCTCGTGACAAGCCTGAACTGGCGATGGTCATTTTGACGGAAAACGTCGGTTTTGGTGGCACGCACTCTGCGCCGCGCGCCAAGCCGATTTACGAAGATTATTACCGCCGCACCCGCAATCTGATGCCGGAACCGCTGGCAGAAGAAGCTGCGCCCGATGTGGCCAGCGCGGAAGCGGAAAAGAAGGACAAGAGTAGTCAGTAGTCGTTAGTTGGGAGTCAGCATTTCATAAAAGCGACTACCGACTACCGACTACCGACTACCGACTACCGATGTTCGGCATCAACCGCAGATACCTGACCGATTTTGACTGGCCGCTATTGGGCATGGCGTTGCTGATTGCGGCGTTTGGCGTGCTGGAAATTTCCAGCGCCCAGCCGCAGAACCCCGGCATTTGGAGACGACAGCTTATTGGCGTGGTCATCGGTCTGATTGTGCTCTTTTTGGCGACGATGTTCGATTACCGCAGAATCGTCAACGCCGCGCCATATCTGTACGGAATTGGTGTCATATTGCTTGCATTGGTGTTGACGCCGCTTGGCAAGACGGTCAATGGAAATCGAAGCTGGCTGGATTTGGGCGGGTTCGCCTTTCAGCCCTCTGAACTGGCCAAGATTTTTACGATCCTCTCTTTGGCGTTTTACCTGGCAAGCGTCAAAAAACGTCCGCTGGATTTGCGGACGTTGATTACTGCGGGATTGATTTGGGCGTTGCCGACCGGACTCGTTTTCGCGCAAAACGATACGGGCAGCGCGCTCAGTTTTGTCTCTTTTCTGGCTGTAATGCTCTTTCTGGCAGGGCTGCGCTGGAGTTGGATGGCTGCGGCAGGCGTGGCCCTGGTTCTGGTGATCGCTCTTTCCGTGCCGTACATCAAAACGTGCAAGAGCTACAAATGCGAACGCATCAAGGCGGTTTACTGGCCGGAACTGGCTGACAAGGGCTACAGCTATCAGAACGTTCAGGCTGAAATTGCCATTGGCTCAGGCGGTGTGTTTGGAAAAGGGATAGGACAAAGTACTCAAGGGGCGCTCGGCTTTGTGCCGGAAGTCCAAAACGATTTTATTTTCGCTGTCGCCGGTGAAGAGACGGGATTTGTGGGCAGCTTTCTGGTGTTGACTCTTTACCTGCTGATCATTCTGCGGCTGATTCAGATTGCGCGAGTTTCGCGCGAACGAGTCGGATTGTTATTGGTCAGCGGTTTTGCAGCTTTGTTGCTGTATCACATCACGGTCAACGTCGGAATGGTGGTCAGGGTTTTGCCGATCATGGGCATCCCGCTCCCGCTGATGAGCGCTGGCGGCACGTCGGTCATTGCCACGTTGTTCGGGCTTGGACTGACGATAGGCGTGCGGTTACGAAGGTTCGTGAACTGATTGGTGGTAGGAGATTCGTGTTTGGTGATTGGGCAAGCCTCTGGCTAACCAAAAGATTGCCGATTACAACGAATAAAATTACAACCGACCACCAATCACCAGCCACCGACCACCGTGCGCAAAGGCTTTCCCAATGACAACAATTCAATGCCGCATTTGTTGCGCGCTCGGTAGTTTCGAGTTGCGCACGGCGGCAGCAGCAGCTCGGCTGGCAAGCGACTACGCTCTTCGCCTTTCAGGCAGAGTGTAGTCGTAGGTGTATCTACTTGCTGGCCGATTCGGTTGCTAAGACTTTTACCTTGTAGTTCCCGCATTCATCGCACAGATGAAGCTGTTGAGACGGCGTGCGAGGAACTCCCCCCGGAAGAAGCTCGAACCTTATGGAGCTTGTTCAGACAGGAGATTTTTGAATGTCCAAAGAAATGATAGTCAGCGTCAACGGACGCGAAAAAAAGATTGCGATCATCGAAGATGATGTCGTAACGGAGTTTTATGTCGAACGCGGCGACGAAAATCAGGGCATCGTCGGCAACATTTACAAAGGCAAGGTGATGAAGGTGCTGCCCGGCATGCAATCGGCCTTTGTGGATATTGGATTGGAGCGCGATTCGTTCCTGTACGTGTCGGACTTCTTTGATGAAGACCTGGAAGAGGACGATGACGAGAAAAAAGAGGCAGCCCGTCCTGCGGCGCAAAAAATCGAACGTCCGCAGCGTCCGCCGATTGTTCGTCCGTCGAAAGTTGTCGAACCGGAATTGGCCGATGCGGAAGAAGAGCTTGATCTGCGAGTCGCCGCGCTTCGCCACATCGAAGAACTTTCTGAAGAGCCGGTGATTGAACCCGCGCCGGATGATGAAATTCTCGGCGATGTCGAAATCTTCGCCGAAGTGGCAGAGAAGCCCGAAAGAGGTTCGCGCCAGCGTCGCCAACGTCGTTTGACTTATGCGGAACCGGAACCCGTTGAAGAAGCGGTCGTCGTGGAACAGGTAGAAGAAGAAAGCCCCGCTGCCGGCGAAGAAGAATCGTATGGCGCTCGCCGCAGAGGTCGTGGTCGCGGACGGGGCAGGCGTGGACGCGGTGAAGAAGCTCCAGAAACGCTGGCTCCGATTGTCAAAGAAACCGAAGACGCAGAAGAGCCTTTCGTTCTGGTTCATCATGAACCGTTCGAGCGCGTCACCGATGACGAAGCCGAAACCGCTGGCGATATGTTGCGAGATGCCATGATGCAGGAACGCATCGCGGGTTGGATCCACGAGGAAGAACGCAAGACTTCGATCATTGAGGTCGAACCGACGCCTGAGATTCATGTCGGAGGTTTGCGCGAATCGCTGGCACGAGCGTCTGAGTTTGAACGTGTCAGCGATGGGGAAGACCTTTACGAACCTACCGTTTTTTCCAGAACCTCTGTTGAAGAATCTGAACCTCTGCCGGAAGCCGGCAGTCGCATTGACGTGGAAGAATCGAATGAAAGCGAACCGGTCGTTTCTGCCTTGGAAGCCGAACCACCGGTCGAAACCGTCGCGCAGGAAATTGTCGAAGAAGCCGATGGCGAAATTGAAGAGAGAGCGCATGCGATCACTCAGCCGTTGAGCGTCTGGGAAGTCGAGCCGGAACCGTTGCCCTGGCAAGGAAACGAGCCGGAAGCGGCTGCGATTGAACCGCCGCAGGTTGAAGAAATGGAATCGGATGTTGAGGTGCTGCATCTGACGCCGCCTGATGTGGAATTCGGAGAAGCTGTCGAAATTGAAGAGCCAGCCGTTGTTGAAGAGTCCGAAGAATCCGAAGAATCTGTGGAATTGAAAGATTCCAGCGCCAGAGTTCGCGGACGTTCGCGTCGCGGCGAAATGGCGACACGGCGAGGCGGGCGCGGGCGCAAACGAACCTTCCGTCAACGGCAAACCACCGACGCCACGGCTGATGCTGCCGATGAGCATGACGCTGACAATGAAGTAGAAAACGGCGCCGTCGCCACACCTTTGCTGTTGGCTGCGCCTGCGCGGTCGAATGATCGGGTTGAGCGCAGTGGTGGAGAGCGGTTCCAGCGCCCTGTGATTTCCGATCTGTTGCGCGAAGGGCAGGAAATCATAGTTCAAATCGCCAAAGAACCCATTGGCCAAAAAGGCGCGCGCATTACTTCGCACGTCGCGTTGCCGGGGCGTTATATCGTTTACATGCCTACGGTCGAACACATTGGCGTTTCCCGCAAGATTGGAACTGATGAAGAGCGACAGCGATTGCGCCGGTCTTTACACCAGATGCGCGCCGAAGCCGGAGCGCCCGGCGGATTCATCGTGCGCACGGCGGCCAGCGGATGCACCACTGAAGAATTGCGCGAAGACATGAATTATCTGATTCGCACCTGGACAGACATTCGCCGCCGTTCTGAAAAAGCCAAATCGCCAGCGATTGTTCACCGCGACCTGGATCTGGTGCAGCGAATTCTGCGCGATCAGTTGTCGCAGGATTACACCGCCATTCGCGTGGATAACGAATTGGAATACGAACGGATCGTTGATTTCGTGAATCGCTTTGCGCCGAAGCTGGTCAACCGCGTCAAGCTGTACACCAAAGACACACCGATTCTGGACGCTTATGGAGTGCAGCCGGAAATTGACAAGGCTGTCAAACCGCGAGTCTGGTTGAAATCCGGCGGATACATAGTCATCAATCAGACCGAAGCTCTGGTGGCGATTGACGTCAACACCGGCAAATTCGTAGGCAAATCGAATCGGCTGGAAGACACCATCGTCAAAACCAATCTGGAAGCGGCGAAAGAAATCGTTCGCCAGATTCGCTTGCGCGATTTGGGCGGCATCATCGTGCTGGATTTCATTGATATGGAAGAGCGTCGCAATCGCCAGAAAGTGATGCAGGCGCTGGAACAGGAAATTCGCAACGACCGTTCGCCATCGAAGATTTTGCAGTTCAATGATTTTGGTTTGGTGGCTGTGACGCGCAAACGAGTCAAACAGTCGCTGGAACGCACGTTGTGTTCGCCATGCAGTTATTGCGGCGGAGGCGGCATGATAAAGAGCACGCAAACCGTCTGTTACGAAATCCTGGCCGAAGCTCGCCGCATTGCCAAAGACATTGACGACACCAACGAAGTCGTTCTTCGCGTCAATCCCGAAGTGGCAAAAGCATTGCGCGGGGCGGAACGCGATGTGTTGAATGAAATCGAGTCTTATCTGGGCGGCATCGTTTCCATCAAGAGCGATCCAACCGTTCACCAGGAACAGTTCGATATTGCGTTGGCTTGATCGTAATTCAAAATTCCAAATTTCAAGACGGCAGTCGCAATTAATTGCTACTGCCGTTTTTTCATGCTCGAAAACCGTTGAAGATTATTGATCTTTGTCCAAGTCAGTGAATCGGTGTCTGACAAATGATTGAAGACCGAGAAAAGGCTAATGCGAAATTCAGGACTTCTTTTCAGAAAAATGAATTTAGAAAGTTCCAAGTAATAATCTTATCGAGCCTAACTCCAACGTTTTCAGCGGTGACATTTTTGTCGTTCTAAGCTGGCATAGTCTTTGCCAAATCCTCAGCGTTTGAATCTCTAAAGATTACAAATATGGTGATCCAAAAAATGCGAAAGCAACAGGATCGTTTTCTTCAATAGCTTTTTCGAAAGCTAAATCCATCACTATTGAGACGGGAGGGTTTTCTCAAATGATAGGCAAGAATTTTGTCTCTAAAATTGGTTTGTCATTGATCTCTCTGTTCGTATTGATGTCGTTGAGCGTCAGCGCTTTTGCGCAATTGACGCGCGGCTCAATCGCCGGAACAGTCAGAGATAACAGCGGCGCTGTGATCAGCGGCGCGACGCTTGTGGTTACCAACACGGCCACCAACATTGCACGCACGGTGACCACGGATGACAACGGCTTTTATCGAGTCGCCGGTTTGGAACCGGGCGATTACACTGTAACGATAGAAAAAACCGGATTCGAAAAAATCGAAACGCGCAACGTTACTGTGAGAACGACGCAAGAAACCACGTATGATCCGCAACTCAAGATTGGCGCGATTACCGATGTCGTGGTGATTTCCGGTTCGCAGGAGTTTCTGGAACTCAACAAGACCAATCCGACAATCGGTTTGACAACCACAGCTCGTCAGGTTGTGGAACTGCCGTTGAGCGCAGGTCGGAACATCAACAATCTGGCTGTGCTCAGCCCGAACGCATTCCGCGGACCGGGATCGTCTGGAATTTCGGTCAATGGCCAGCGCGCGCGTAACAACAACTTCACCATTGACGGTTCGGACAACAACGACATCAGCGTGACCATTCCGACTTCGACCGTCATTCCAGAAGCCGTTCAGGAATTTCAGGTTCAGACCAATCCGTTCAGCGTCGAATTCGGTCGTAACTCCGGTGCGCAAATCAATGTCATCACCAAGTCGGGAACCAACGATTTTCACGCCGAAGCTTTTGAGTATTACAGCGGCAGCGCGTTGAATGCGTTGAATACCATCGAAAAGCGCAATGGTTTGCTGCGCCCGGCTCGCATCAACCGCAATCAGGCTGGCGGCGCCGCTGGCGGTGCGTTGATTAAAGATCGTGTTTTCTACTTTGGTTCGATCCAGGCGGATCGCACTCGCACTGGAGCGACGCCCGGTCCGAACGTTCGTATTCCTACGCCAGCGGGTTTCGCCGCGTTGAGTACTGTGCCGTTGCGGCCAGCGAGCGGAAACACTCCGGTGCAATCGCAAGCCAGCCGTCAGGCTGCATTGAGCGCGCTTTCATTCCTGAACAACATTTACGGGCTGAACCCGACGTTCAGCAATTTGCGCGATGACACGATCAACGGTGTGGCCATCCAGACGGCAGTCACCAACCTGCCGATTGTTCAACCGATCAACAACTGGAACTGGCTGGCCAAGATTGACGCCAAGTTGTCGGAACGAGACAACATCACGTTCCGTTACCTGTATGACAAACCGGTCAGCGTCAATGTCATCAGCAACACCCAGTTCGGTTCCTTGTTTGCAGGCAACCAGAACATCCTCGACCAGAATGCGCAGATCAGCGAAACGCATGTGTTCAAACCCACGCTGTTGAACGAATTCCGCATTTCCTACATTCGTCGCAATCTGCAATTCCCTGAAAACGATCCGACCAGTCCGACGACCAACATCGGCGGCTTTTTCACCATCGGCGGCGCGGCGAATTTCCCGCAAGGCCGAGTCCAGAACAGCTACCAGCTTTCCGATACGTTGAGTTGGCAGTTGGGCAAACACTCGCTGAAATTCGGATTGGATTACCGCCACATCCGTTTGTTCAATGAAGCCGCGTTCAACAGCAAAGGCGTCTTCAACTTCAACAACCTGGCCAATTATCTGAACAACGTTGCCGCCAGCTATCAGCAGGCGCTGCAAGTGGCCAGCTTCGATGCGCGTCAGAATCAACAGTTTTACTTCGTCAATGATGAATTCCGCATCAAGCCGAACTTCACGTTGAATATCGGCTTGCGTTACGAATACTCAGACACTCCGTTTGGATTTTTCGGCGCAACCGACGCACAGAGCCTGGCCGCGTTGGTTCCTGGCCCTGTTTACCAAGACAAAAACAACTTTGCGCCCGGAATCGGCTTTGCGTGGAGTCCGCGTCCGAGCGGCGGTTTCCTGAAAACTCTGTTTGGCGAAGGCGCAACGGCGATTCGCGGCGGATACCGCATCGGATATGACGTTCTGTTCTACAACATCCTGACGGTCAATGGGTCGAATTTCCCGCGCGTGGTGACGGCAGATGTGCAGAACCAGATTGACGTGTTCCCGAATCGTCTGACGGTCAATGCCAATCCGGTGTTCAATCCGCTGGCGACATACGTCAATTCGCCTGAAGACACCGTCAATCCGAAAGCGCAATCGTTCAGCTTCACCGTTCAACGTCAGTTCCTGAATGATTTCGTGGTGGAAGTCGGTTACGCCGGCAGCCGCGGTTCACACGGCATCAATCAGTTGCAGGCCAATCCAGGCGTATTGACTGCGGCGCAGATTGCCAATGTTCAACAAACCAAGGATTTCACTTCGATTCCTGCGTTGCAGGCGCGTCGAGTCTTCCCGCAATTCGGTTCGCGTGTATTGATTGCCACGACGGCGCAATCCACTTATCACTCCGGATTCGTTTCGCTGAACAAACGTCTGTCAAACCGTTTGCAGTTCACTTCCGCTTATACGTGGAGCAAGAACATGAGCAACAACGACGAATCTCTCGGCGTTGGCGCCATCACGGCGGGTTCGCCGCAAATTCCGCAGGACTTTTTCAACATCAATGCGGAAAAGAGCGTTTCGGCGTTTGACCGCACTCATCGCATTGCGACGAGCTGGTTGTACGAAGTTCCGTGGTTCAGAGGAGCGTGGGCGCAAAACGGATTCGTCAAACGGGTGTTTGACGGCTGGCAGCTCAGCGGTATTGCCGAAGCACAATCGGGACAGCCGTTCACGATTGTGACCGGTGTGGACACCAACGGTAATGGCGCGGGCGGAGATCGTCCGAACTTCAATCCGGGCGGCGCTTTCACTGTTGATCCTGTGACGGGCAACCTGCGCACCTTCACGAATGACCGCTTGACCGGCCGTTACATCGTTCCGGTGGTTGGAGCCAACGGACTGCCGATTCAAAACAGCATCGGCAATGGAAATCTGGGGCGCAATACCTTGCGCGGCCAGGGATTCGTCAACTGGAACATGTCGTTGCTCAAACGCATCAAGGTGATGGAAGATGTCTTTGTGACCTTGCGTGCGGATGCGCTGAACGTTTTCAACCAGAAATACTTCGGCAATCCGAACAACAACATGAACAGTCTGGACTTCGGGCGCAACCTGAACGACGGCGGCAACCGCTCGTTGATTCTGGGCGCGAAGCTCAGCTTCTAAACCACCGACGTTCAAGTCGGCAACAAAAAAGGAGAGGTTTCGACCTCTCCTTTTTTTGTTTGGTTGAAGCCCTGTTTCAACCAACAAGTTTGGCGAAAGCATCTTTGTCGAAACCGATTACAACTTGCTTGTCTTTACGAAGAATCGGACGACGAAGCAGGTTCGGTTCAGAGATGATGAGTTGGATGAGTTCGCCGCGCGGGGGCAGTGTTTGGGCAAAACCGCGCTCTTTGTATACCGCGTGACGTGTGTTGAGAAACGGCGGAATCGGATCATCTCCGAAGATGATTTCAATTTCTTCAGCCGTCAGTGGCTTTTTCGCGTAATCGCGTTCGGTGATTGGATTGGCGTTCGTTAGTTCGCGCAGGAAACTCCTGGCGTTGCGGCAGGTGGTTCAGGTGCTTTTGTAAAAGAAGTGAGTCATTTTTCGATTGCGGATTCGGCGCGGCGTTCGAGCCGCAATCCGAAATCCGCATTCCGCAATCAGATTAGCCTTCCGTGCGGCCGATGACGACCATACCAATCGCCAGCGAACCGGATGTGGTTTTCAGCGTGGTTTCCAGGATGACGTGTTCGTGTTCATTATTGACAATCTTCGGCAAGTCTTTTTCGTCAGTCGTCGCCATGCCGAAATACCAAGCTGATGGATGGCCAGTGCCAGCAGCAGCACGACTGAGTTTCAGCATTTCATCCATTTTCATCGTTGTATTCGGGTCTTTGTCGTCGGCGGCAGGACAAATCAAAAAGAAATCGCGTGCAGCCGAAACGCCCAGATGATTGCCGTCCTGCAAAATCAGCGCATAGCGCAAGGTGTACCATCCGGCTTTGACGCCCTGCCCACGAAAGTCCGACGTGTTCGATGGAAAGTTGATGACGCCAATGAATGTTCCCTCGGCAATCTGGCCAAAACTGGCACCTGGAATTTCTTCCTTGCCGACTGGAACTTCCTTGCGAAACCAGATGTCGCAAACGGTTTTGCCTTTGTCATCTGTAACGCGCAAACCTTTATCGTCCAGCGCGCTGCGTGTAGCTTCATTGACGGCGGAATCTTTCAGCGCGGCGATGGATTCAACCTTGAAGTTTTCTGCCAGCGCCAGCGGAGCCAGTGCAATCAACAACAAAAAAGCAAACAACTGCTTTACCATCCAAACTCCTTCTCGAAAGCGAAATAGACAGGACTTACAGGATGATTCAGGATGAAAACCAATCCTGAGAAATCTTGTGAATCCTGTCTATTCTGATTTGAATTGATTTTATTTGGCGAAATGTCCGACGAAGGCGCTGCGTTTTTCGCGCAGCGACCAGCTTACGCCCAAGCCCTCGCCTTTGAATTGATCCAGCGACGCGACTGCGGGCATTGCGTGCGAAGTGGCGGTGAGCGGCGGATAATACGTTTGTTCGTGGCCACAGATTTTGTCGCGTTGCGTGAATTGCCGCGTGATGATGCTGGCCAGTTCGCCCGCCTGCAATTGACCGCCCATCGGATGTTCGCCATGGAATTCCAGCGAAATGTTGATCGGAGCGGCTTCGGTGCGAACGATGTTTTTCAGCAACTCGCCGCCCATTTCCTGAGCAAATGCTTTTAACGCATCTCGCTGTTCCGGTGTCGCTTTTTCGTCAAAGATCAAAACAGCTTTGGCCGGAAATGGATTTTCGTATGGGCTGCCCAACGTGCCGGAAGCTTTGGCGACTCCGACGACGCTCAATCCATCGAGCTTGACGCCGTTCCATTCGCCTTTCGACACGCGCCAACCGACGATGGCTTGATCGCCCATCAAATTGACTTCAGCCATTGCGAAACAATGACCAGTCCAGACATCGGCGTTGCGCGATTCGATGTATTCGCCGTAAATCTGCTGGGCGCTGGCCGTCGAAACCAGCATTGATGCAAAGCAAATCGAAAGTATCAGAGTGAGTTTTCGCATTGTTACTACCCTCCATGATTATGTTTGGAGTACCGCCTTCAGGCGGCGATGCTCAAGTTCAAAGTTTTGCCGCCTGAAGGCGGTACTCCGAGCCGTTTCAGGCTACAGCGATTTCCTGGCAATGGCAATTGCGCTCGCTGGCGTCACAGTTGCCGGGTTCGGCTAACTGACCGTCCGGTCCCAACGGCCCTTGCGTGTACAAACACCAGAACACACCGGTGTGCGTGTGGTGCGGGTCTTCTTCTGACCAGACGAACATATTTTTGGTGCGTAGCGCTGCGCACAAGTTCGGACGATTCGGATCCAAGTTGTGAAGTTCAGGCATGGTTATCTCCTTCGTTGAGGGACGGCGGGAAAGAGGGATTGAAGGACTGAGCGAAAACGTCTCTCAGTCCCGCTGTCTCTCCCTCCAGCCATCTTCGCTACCCAGCCGCTTGCAGAATCGCGCGTTTGACGGCGACCTGAGCGAGTTGAATTTTGTATCCGTTGCGGCTCAGCGCGTGAGCATTGGCGACAGCGATCTTGCCAGCTTCGGCGGCGACGTCTTCCGTGATCGTTTTGCCAATCAGGAATTTTGCCGCTTCGTCCGCTTTCCACGGAGTCGGCGCAACGTGTCCAAGCGCAATGCGCGCCGAAGTGACCTTCTTCGCCCCATCGAGTTTGAACGCCACCGAAGCCGCCGCCAACGGCCAATCCAGAGCTTCGCGTTGACGAACTTCATACGTCGCGCTGCGAACGCCAAGCGCGGACGGGATGTTGATCGCCGTCACGATTTCGTTCGGAGCCAACACGGTTTCGCGGTCGCTGGCGGATTTCGGCGTGACAAAGAATTTGTCGGCGTCCACTTCTCTCGCGCCATTTGGCCCGAAGACGGAAATCTTCGCTGCCAGAGCAATCAATCCCGGCCCCAGGCTGGATGCGCTGACGAATTTGGCTTCGCCATCATTACCCAAAATCGCGTGGTATCGGTTGTCGCCGTTTTCGACCAGCGCTTTGCCCGCTTCGTCCTTCGCCAACACGCCGAATCCGGCGCGGAAATACCAGCATCGCGGACGCTGGCACAAGTCGCCGCCTACGGTTCCCATGTTGCGAATCTGCGGGCTGGTGATTTCCTTCGCTGCTTGCGTCAACGCCGGAAGATTCTTGCCCAGCCGATCAATCAGTTCTTCCAGCGAAGTCAGCGCGCCGATGCGTGCGCCACCTGCGCGGTTGAAGGTGATGCCGCGAAGCTCGGCAATGTTTTTGATGTTGACCACTCGTTTGGGCGTAACCAGAAAATCCTTCATCAACGAAAGCAGATCGGTTCCGCCCGCGATGACTTCGGTTTCGCCCCATTGATTGCCGAGCAGCGCTACGGCTTGTTCTTTTGTCGTCGGGTTTGCGTATTCAAAGTTTTGCATTACGCCTTACCTCCTTTTTTGGCCAGAGCCGCCAAAACGCGATCCGGGGTCAACGGCAACGTCGGCACACGCACGCCGATGGCGTTGGCGACGGCGTTGGAAATCGCCGCGCCGGGCGAAACCGTCGGCGGTTCGCCAATGCCTATCACGCCGCGTTCGTCGTAACCTTTGCCGGTCATCATGTGAACTTTGAAATTGCCTATGTCGCGCAATCCGGCCAGTCGGTAAAACTCCATGTTGGCGTTCAACATCTTGCCGGTTTGATCGTCCATCACGCGCTCTTCGTACAGCGCAAAGGTCACACCCATAATCATCGCGCCGAAGACCTGACTTTCAGTCGTCTTCATATCAATGATCAGGCCGCAATCCTGCACGGCGACGAAGTTGTTCATCTTGACGACGCCGGTTTCGATGTCCACGGAAACATCGGCCATTTGCACGCCGCCGACTCCGGCCGTGGTCAGAGTTTCTCTGCCCGGATTTTTGCCGCGCGTGGTCAAGGGTTGCGTGCCGAGTTTGGCGCACGCCTGTTTCCAGGTCATGGCGTTCGTCGGTTTGCCGATCTCGACGATTTTGCCGCCTGCGGCTTCCAGCTTGTCGGGCGTGGTGTTCATCGTTGGAGCGACTTTTTCCAGGATTGTGTTCAGCGCATCAACAGCGGCTCGCCGCGTCGAAGCGCTGATACCGCCAACCGTAGTCGAACCGCCTGAACCGCCGGAAACCGGGTAACGATTGTCGCCGATGTGAACTTTGACCTGATCCAGCGGAATCGCAAAAGTGTCCGCCGCGACAATTGCCAACACGGTTCGCGTGCCAACGCCGAGGTCTTGCGTGCCCATTTTGATTTCAACTGTGCCGTCAGGATGAACCGTCAGGTCGCAATCGCTGGCATGACCGCCTCCGCCCCAGGTGTGCAGCGACAATCCCAAACCGCGTTTGACCGTCTTGGTGCTGCCCGGAGCGCCTTCGCCGCGAGGCCGCCAGAGTTTTTTCCATTCGATCATTTCCGCAGCTTTCATGAATTCGTCGCGGTAAACGTTCTGGCGAACGCCGGCGAGCGACAGGTTTTTCAAAAACAGATCGAGCGGATCCATTCCCAGTTTCGCTGCCATGTCTTCAAATGCGGACATCGTAATCAAACAGGCTTGTGGATGATTCGGCGCGCGCCAGGCGCGTTGCGGCCCGGTGTTGGTCGGAACTACGGAAAAGACTTCTTTGCGATCCGCGACCTTCAATACATAAGGAAGTTGGTTGGCAAAGCTGAAATTGCCTACGCCGCCTGTGCCCCAGGCTTGGGATTCCCAGGCGACGATGGTTCCGTCTTTTTTGGCGCCGATTTTGACTTTGGCGTAAGCCGACGGGCGTGTGCCCGCGACCATCAATTCTGCGTCCCGTTCCAACATCAACTTGACCGGTTTGCCGCCAGCCATTTTGGAAACTTTGGCGGCTTCGATGCCCCAACGATCAACAGGGAATTTGCTGCCGAATCCTCCGCCGATGTGTTCCATCTTGATGCGAACATTTCCGGCAGGCAGTCCCAATGCCTGGGCGAATTGTCCACCATTGGCCGAAACCGATTGCGTGGATTGATGCACCAACAGGTTTTTGTCGTCTTCCCATTCAGCAATCAGCCCGTGCGGTTCCAAACAACAATGCGTGATGACATCGTTGCCGTATTCGCCTTCCAAAATGACATCGGCCTCGGCAAAAGCTTTGGCCGGATCGCCCGCGACGTTTTCGCTGGGTTTGCGGCGACTGGCTTCCGGGACTGCGTCCCAATCTTTGTCGTTTACCAGATGCGGAAGTTTTTCGTAAACCACCTTGATGGCGCGTGCGGCGTCTTCGGCCTGAGCTTCGGTTTCCGCCGCCACGACGGCGATTTCGTCGCCCGCCCACTGAATTTCCGTTCCGGCATCCTGGATGATTTTGACGGCTTTGACGCCGGGCATTTTTTCGGCGACGCTCAGATCAATGCTGACAATTTTGGCGTGCGCGTGCGGCGAGCGCAGCACCTTGCCAAATAACATGCCGGGACGGTTCAAGTCGTAAGTGTATTTCGCGCGGCCCGAAACCTTGTCCGGGCCGTCCAGCCGCGAAATGCGTTTGCCGATGTGAGTTCGTTTGCCTTCTTCAGGCCATTTGTACTCAGCCATTGCGTTGTCCTCCTCTCGTCATTCTTGCCGGGCCTTTTTTCAGGGCAGCAGAAGCCTGCGCGATGGCGCCTTTGATGCCGTGATAGGTTCCGCAGCGGCAGAGATTGCCGCCGACGCCCATTTCGATTTGTTCATCGGTCGGCGAGGGATGTTTATCCAGCAACGCCTTGCAAGCCATAACGAATCCAGGCGTGCAGAACCCGCATTGCTGGGCGTCGTTGTCCCAGAATGCCTGTTGCACCGGATGCAGCGTGTCGCCTTTGGCCAGCGATTCGACGGTTTCGATCTTCTTGCCTTGCGCTTCGATGGCCAGCACTGTGCAGCCGTACACAGGTTTGCCGTCCATGACAATCGTGCAAGCTCCGCAAGTGGCGCGGTCGCACACGCGCTTGGCTCCGGTCGTGTCCAGGTCGTTGCGTAGCGTGTCCAGCAACGTCGCGCGAGGTTCGACGCTGACTTGCCTGGGCGAGCCGTTGATGGTCAATGTGATGTCGGCTTTGCCAGGGCCGTAAATCTTGACTTCGGCGCCAGCGGCTTTGACGACTTTTTCGCCGCCAGCCACCAGCGGAATCGTCAACACGACGCCTGTACCTTTCAGGAATTTTCGGCGCGACACAGCGGACTCTGTAGAGTCGGCAGGATGGTCATGCCGTTCGTCAGAACTGCTCATCAGTTACCTCCGTTGGTCAGAAAGAGAAGTGGAGTGAGATTACGAAACATCAGGTCTACGCTTGTTCATACGCAGCCCTGACCGTTTGGTTACAGCCATTTTTCCAAGTGAATTACATCAAGTTTGAAGTGCGCGCGAAGTATAGCAACGGGCTTTTGAGGTGACAAGAAACTGATGGTCGGTGTTCACTTCGTGCGGCGTGAAAACTTGATCGCCGCATCCCATCGCCGTCGCCAAAAACTTTTTCGAGCCTGCTTAAATCGTCGAAACCATTCCCGGATCAAGAGCGATTGATGATGCGCGCGCCGGTAAATTCGCGTGGCTTTGATTGTGGCATACACGCGAGTCTTGAAGCCCACAAATCGCGTATGCAACCAGGCAAACCAGCCGATCAACAACAACTTCGTTTCAGTCAGTTGATAGATGCGAGCGATCAACGCCGTTCCGGCGATTTTGGCGGCTGCGGCGATCAAAAAACCGAAGACCGGTTGCCCGTGCGCGATAAACCACAAGGCCGCCAATTTGACTGGAAACAACAACAACGAAGGCGTCGCAAACATCGCCAGCGCTCCATAAGGCGGCAAGCCGACGATCAAGACCTCCAACTGACGAAAGATCGGCAAGCGTCCAATCGTCGCCGCCAGCCGCTGCAGATCGTCCCACAGCCAATCTTCCAGCAGCACGATAATCGCCGCGATCAGAACGAATGGCGCGGACAAGAGTTTCTTTAACCGTGGCTTCATTGCTTCTTAAAGGTGGTTGGCTAGTTCGGCAAAGTCATCGGGAATGAAGTAATTCGGTTGGTACAGCTTCCCCAATGAATCAATCAGCTTGTCGTAAAAAGCTTGCTTGGGCGTTTGCTTTGAATTATTTCCATGCTTGATGCGTAAAGCTCCCTGAATCGCATTATAAAAACGATCCAGCAGTTCTTTGCCCCGCAAATCTTCCACGTATTTTTCGTCGGCAAAGAATTCTGCTTGACGAAGTGTGTTCAGGGTCTCGTCGTAAAATTGGCTGATGCTGGCGCCCTGCAGCTCTGGCATTTGGATCAAGCGTCTGGTTGCTTGATCCAGTCGAGAGGATTCGTTGTTAAAGTGGGTGAGCCAATCATTGCGATTATGCAAACCACTGCTGAGGCCACTTAACTGCAATTGCAAACCGTTGAGCAACGTGACCAGATGGCTATGCGTTAGCCAGCCAGCATGATCTTCAAGCATGTCTCTCGCTAATTGCTCCAAAAGTTTTCTTACCGCTTCGAGATTTTGTGGCAATGTCGAAGCATTTTGGCGTTTAGGAATGCTTTGAACGGAGTCCCAAAGAACTTCCGGTTTCAGCAAGTAGTTTTCGATTTCATGCCGATGCCATATAAGTCTGTCGCTGTTTGGCGTCCAGCTATTCGCTGCATCCTGTCGGGATTTGTAGTTGCGATCTTCTATTGTTACGACTTTGCCATATTGGCCTTTTTTGCGTTCGTATGCCGCTACGCTACGCAACCCACTGTCGCCCCCAGCAAGTTGAATTGTGACATCTTTTCCCAGTCTCTGGGCAATGATTGTATTCAGGACTCGGATGTCAGTCTGGCCTTCGCAAATCAAAAGAACATTTGCCATTGTGTTACCCTCTAACTGTCTTGTTTATTTTATTCATTAAGCAGATTGCCGAGATCAATCACTGATTCCGGCGGCGCGACTTCCCGCAGATACTGTGAATGAGTTGTGGCAATAATCTGATTATCGAGTCCAATTTGAGGAAGCATATGCAGCATTTTTCGTTGCCAAATCGGATGCAAATGTAACTCCAATTCATCCAGAAAAATGATTGATTTATGCACGTGCTGAGACACCATGCTAATCAGGAAGAGAAGCAGCATTTCTTCGCCGCTGCTTAATTCCTCGTAAAGATATTCGTTGACGCCATCGCTGAAACGCAGATCAAGTTCATCCGGAGAAATCCTTCTAACGTCGAGCAAATTGTGTGGGTCACAAACTCGGTTGTACTGCTCTTTAATCAACTTGAATTGATCGGTTTGAGCAGCCCCAGGCAATGGATCAAACTTTGACTGGACAGCTAGTGAAAGCAGTATAGTGCGAGGATCGGAAGTTCGGCGGTTTTCTTCATCAGACTCTCCATTTCTAAAAGCTCCACCAATGATATTCCAAATCTCGCGCGGAATGGTTCGCCCCAGTCCGGTGCGCTGTTGATCGAAGGTAAAAATACCTCCTACTCGTTGAAACCAACTCCAATCAACCAAGCGAGTTGAGAGTAGGCGCGCTACCTTGGTGCGCCCTTTGAATAGCATCCAAGCGTTATGGGGAGTAAATGTTAAATCTCCTCCTCTGGACTTTTGTTTTGGATCTGGATATGTCCATTTGACCTCAACTTTTCCATCCTTAGGGTCAGGAACCTGGCCGCTTTCTGTTAATCGAAAAACTTCTCGTGTCGCCTCAATCTCTTCCGGTGTAAAGACTACCGAGCAGGTAACTTTTGCATACAACTCACCCTGCCGGACGAGTCTGGGGGTTACTTCAAAGCTTGGACGAGCAAATGAAAGTTCTGTACCAAGCCCAAGACAGACTGCCAATGCATCCAGAATTGTAGTTTTTCCGCTCGTATTCGGGCCAGCCAGGATCGAAACTTTCTGGACCTCGCCAAAAGAATTCGTAAAGTCCAGTTCGAGCGATTCGATCTTCCTAAAGTTCTCGATTTTTGCGCGTGCAACCTTCATGGCGTTCATCCTCCTACTGAAATTTATTACCGTTCTTTTTTGCGCGCTTGCGCTTGCACGGCCGTGATGGCGACGGCATCTACAATGTCTTCCCATTTGCAACCGCGCGATAAATCGTTGGCAGGTTTGTCCAGGCCTTGCAGAATCGGGCCGATGGCAGTGGCTCCGGCCAGGCGTTCGGTCAGTTTGTAGCCGATATTTCCGGCGTTGATGTCCGGGAAGATCAGTACATTTGCACGACCAGCGACAGTGGAGCCTTTGGCTTTGGATTGACCGATGCTTTCCACCAACGCCGCGTCGAGTTGCAGTTCGCCATCCACCTCCAAATCGGGGCGACGCGCACGAACGGTTTTGGTGGCTTCTATGACTTTGTCGGCCAGCGGATGTTGCGCAGAGCCTTTGGTGGAAAAGGACAACATCGCCACGCGCGGTTCTGTATCAAGTAAAGTGCGGCAGGTTTCCGCCGATGCGATAGCGATTTCCGCCAGTTGCGGAGCGGTCGGATTTATCACCACCGCCGGATCGGCAAAGATCAACGCGCCGTCTACTCCAAACTGCGAATTCGGCAGCACCATGACGATAAACGACGACACCAGCGAAAAGCCTTCGCGCAGACCCAGCGTAATCAGCGCCGAACGAACCGTGTGTGCCGTCGTGTTTGTCGCTCCGGCGACGGAACCATCGGCTTTGCCGTGTCGAACCATCATGTTGCCGAAATACAGCGGATCGAGAATTTGTTTGTTTGCTTCGTCCAGCGTAGCGCCTTTGGCTCGTCGAAGTTCGTATAGTTCCTGAGTATATCTGGGCAAATCCGCCGAGCGGCGATGGTCCAACAGGACGACATTGGTCAGGCTGACGCCGAGCGATGCGGCGCGACTGCGAATTTTCTCTTCTTCGCCCAACACGGTGACGCGCGCCAAACGCTCTTCGGCAATTTTGGACGCGGCAATGATCGTGCGGTCGTCGCTGCCTTCGGGCAGGACGATGTGTTGCAGTTGTGTGGCGGCTCGAACTCGAATTTTGCGAAGAATGTCCATAGGTTGCAGTTGGCAAGGTGTCAGGTTTCAGATGTTGGCTTGCGTTTGTTTTTGAAATGGCGCCAGACAAAAACGGCCACAACAGCGATGACGATAATCGTGACGACGGTGCTGTAAATGCTCAGGTATTCGCCGACCTTCTGCCAGTTTTTGCCGAAGATCATTCCCAGATAAAGCAGGATCGCGTTCCAGGCGGCGGCGCTTAGCGCGCATAACAGCGTGGTCATCGGCAGATTCATCTTCGACATTCCGGCGACGACGGAAACGATGGCGCGCGTTCCGGCCAGAAAACGGTTGACGATGATGACTCCATATCCGAATCGCTGAAACATCAATTCAACCTGATTGATGGCCGCCAGCGGCAGGTAACGACTCAATCGCCCGGTGACGATGCGCTCCTGAAAGTATCTGCCCAGAAAATAAGCGACCATAAATCCGATTGCGCCGCCCGCCGTCGAAGCGATCAAGGCCGATGGGAAGTCAATCGTGCCAAGACCGATCAGCGTTCCGGCAAACACCAACAGCACATCGCTGGGCGAAGGCGGAAAGATGTTTTCAATGAAGGCCAGAAAAAACATCAAAGCCAGCACCCCTTCGGGCGGAAGTTCTTGCAGCCAGTTAATGCCTTGTTCAATCAAACCCATAACTAATCGGTGGTTGGTGCGTTTCTGTTCGCGGTCAATTCTGCGACCAAATCGGTAATCAGCTCATCCAGCTTCAAGCTGGAAAAATCGGTTTCGGAATTTTGCCAGAATTCTTGTAGAGCCTGCGCGCCGCCTTTTTCGTATTCGCGCGCCTGCAACAGCAGGTCGAGTTTGTCGGCGGCTTTGACAATGCGAGCTTCCAGACTGGTTCGTTCTTCGTATTCCTGCCACAGCAACAGATATTCTTCGCCGATCGCTCCCAGTCCCGAAAGAATGGCATCTGCCGCGCGTTCGTCCGCTTCGTGCAACGCGTTTTTGTCAAAATATCGTTTGACGGTGTTGGGCAAATCGCCGGTGCGGACTTCAGTCAGATCGTGCAGCAACGCCATCCGCAAAATCTTCTCGACGTTCGGTTCCAATCCTTGTCGCTGAGCCAAATCCGCCAGCAGCATGGCAATGAACGCTACGCCATAAGAATGATCGGCGACGGATTCCACGTCACGGACTCCGCGCAGCAGCCAGCCCAGACGCGGAACGGCTTTCAACCGCATCAATTCAGACAGGAAATGAATCGTGTTGGAGCTTTCGGTCTTCACGCTGATGAAGCTATCGGTTTTGACCAATGGCGTCAACCGTATGTTATAGTCGCCGTTCGAGAGAATTCGCTTGCCCGTAGTTCGACAAGCTGCCAGCTTGTCGAATCTGTTCCTGGAAAAGCCGATTGATGGCCAACCAAACATTGGGCAAGCTGGCAGCTTGCCCGACAGCGTATGTTTTATCCGACTTCTTTCAACATTGCCGACCGCCAAATCTCGCCGCCGTTGGTATTGTCGCCGATGGCGGGCGTGACCGATTCGCCGTTTCGCCGCTTGATCAAAAAGCGTGGCGGGGTTGGGTTGTTCGTCACTGAATTCATCAGCGTCGAAGGGTTGACGCGCGGCAACATTCGTTCGCACGAGATGATGCGCTTCAAGCCGGAAGAGCGTCCGATTGCCATTCAGATTTTCGGCTACGACGACGTGCGCATGCGATGGGCGGCGGAAATCGCTCAAGAAACCGGAGCCGATTTTGTAGACATCAACTGCGGCTGTCCGGCGAAAAAGGTCATCAACGGCGGCGGCGGATCAAACCTGCTGCGCGATTTGCCGCAACTGGAAAAGATTCTGAAAGAGGTCAAACGCGCAATCACCATTCCGATGACCGTTAAAATTCGCGCCGGTTGGGACGACAATTCCATCAACTGCGTCGAAGTCGCCAAGCTGATCGAAGATTGCGGCGGTTCGATGGTCACGTTGCACGGACGCACGCGAGTGCAGGCTTACAAAGGTTTCGCCAATTGGGATTTGGTGCGCGCCATTAAAGAGAACGTCTCGATTCCTGTGTCGGGCAGCGGGGACATTCTGGTTCCCGAACACGCGATGGATCGCTTTGACCGCACGGGCTGTGATGCGGTTCATATTGGACGCGGAGCCATTGCCAATCCGTATATCTTTCGCCAGACATGGGAAACGATGCAGGGCTTGGAACCATACAAGCCGACTCCGCAGGAACTGCACGAAACTCTGCTGGAATTCCGCGACTTGTTGCGCGAACACATGCCGGAAAAAGGCGTCATCGGTCGCATGAAGATGATGTCGGCGCAATTGTTGCGCGGGGTTCCGAACGGCACGCCGCTTCGCCAGATGGTTTTGCGCTCGCCGACCGTCGAAGAGATGGAGCCTTTGTTCGCTGAATACTTCGAACTGGCGGAAACTTATGGCTTCAATTACGAGATGCAAGCCGCGCCTGCCGAAGACGCTGAATTGGCCGAATGCGGCGTTTAGGCTGTCTGAATGAAAAGTTGATGTTGCCAATATCGGGTGTTATAGTGCCGCGCGGTTTAGATGAGCGGTTCAATCATCAACAAAATCAATGCGTTTTTTTATTATCTTCATCGCGCAGGCTCCGGCTTGCGTGTGATTTTCAATATGTGAACTCGGATTCAATGCCGGGTTTCTTATCCAAAGATTCGCTCTGGTGATAGGGGGCGAAGCTAACAGATTGGTCAGAACAATTAGGAGGAGATTATGGCAGACAATAGCGGCAACAACGGAGACAAGCTGGTTTTCTTTTTGATCGGAGCCGGAATTGGGGCGGTCACAGCATTGCTTTTTGCGCCGAAAGCCGGCAGCGAATTGCGTTCTGAGATTGCTGACGCAACCAAAAAAGGCCTGGATTACGCGCGCGATACGGGACGGGATGTCGGAGAACGTGCGCAGGAGTATTACCACACTGGAGTGGAGCGCGCCGCCGATCTGACTGCGCGTGGACGTGAAGCCGTCGGCGATTTGACACAACGCGGCAAGGACCTGGTTACTAATCAGAAAGCTCAATTTGCGGCGGCCATTGAAGCCGGAAAACAAGGATACCGCGAAGCCAAGCAGGCCGATTCCGTTCGCAGCAGCGCAGCGGTCGAAGAAAGCTAGATTTTCAGGTGTTCGGTTGTCGGTGTTCGGTTGTCGGTTGTTCACACCGGCCACCAGTCACTGACAACCGGCCACCGATTGGGAGCAGGCAGTGGAGAACTGGCAAATCACACTTATCGCAATTGGAGTCGGAGTTCTGTTGATCGTTCAGGTCGGGGTTTTCATCGGCCTGTACTTGCTCGCTCGCAAGTTGGTGATGCTGGCTGAACGCGCCAGCACGCTGCAATCGCGCGCCGAATTGCTGATTACGAACACTGAGCCGGTGCTGAAACTGGCTCATAATTTGATGGGTGAACTGAAAGAAGCCGCAGGGTATTTTGCCCAAGGAGCTGAACACATCAATTCCATTGCCGAAATGGCCAAAGACGAAGCCGCCGAGCTTCGCAGTTTGCTGGGCGACACTACGGCGCTGGCTCGCCGCGAAGTCGAACGCGCTCAGGATAAAGTCGAAAAGGTTCAAGATACGTTGGCCGTCGCGACCGACCAATTCCAACGGACGACTGCAATGGTTCAAAACAGCGTTCTGGAACCTGCGCGCGAATTTTCTTATGTGATGTTTGGCCTGCGTCGAGCCATGCAGGTGTTATTTACCGGAAGTCGGCTGCCTGTGAATCAGGCCTATCAAGACGAAGAGATGTTTATTTGACGCTCCATCCGGAGCGCCCAGACAATCAGAGCGAAGACAAACGCTCGGCTCCGGCAAAGGCTGCGGAGGCCGAGCGTTTCTTTATGGATGCGCTTTAAGCTATCATCCGATTTCTTTTACCAGCCTCGAATGCTGCAAATTAAATCAACCAATTGGAACGACCGAACACAATGAGTGACGAGAAATTCGACCTGAAAACAACTGTCAACCTGCCTAAAACCGAATTCCCGCAAAAAGGCAATTTGCCGCAAAACGAACCCATTCGATTGCAGAAATGGGACGCAATGAATTTGTACGCCAGACTCCGTGAGGTTCGCGCGGGCAAACCGTTGTATGTGCTGCACGATGGGCCGCCGTATGCCAACGGACGGCTTCACATCGGGCACATCCTGAACAAAACCCTGAAAGATTTCTGCGTGAAGTCGCGTTCGATGATGGGGCACTGGGCGCCCTACGTGCCGGGATGGGACTGTCACGGATTGCCGATTGAAATCAAAGTCGAAGAAGCATTGGGCGCCAAAAAGCACGAGATGCCAGCAGTCGAAATTCGCCGCGCCGCGCGTAAGCACGCGGAAAAGTTTCTGGCCATTCAACGCGACGATTTCAAACGGGCAGGCATTCTGGGCGAATGGGACAATCCGTACCAGACGATGAACTTCAAATATCAGGCGGACATCGTTCGTAGTTTCAGCAAGTTCGTCGAAAAGGGGTCGGTGTACAAAGGGCTTCGCCCGGTGCATTGGTGCATCAGTTGTGCGACTTCGCTGGCCGAAGCCGAAATCGAATACAACGATCACACCAGTCATTCGATTTACGTCAAATTTCCGTTTCCCGAGGCGGCCAAAGTGGACGCGCAGCTTGCCGGAAAAACCGTCAATGTTCTTATCTGGACGACGACGCCCTGGACGCTACCGGCGAATCTGGGCATCTGTCTGAATGCCGAATTGGAATACAGCGCTGTTTCTGTTGGCGAAGAAGTGTTCATCGTCGCCACGGGGTTGTTGGAACAGGTTGCGGCCAAAGTCGGTTGGGAACAGTACGAAGTCATCGGCATTTATACCGGTGATAAATTCGACCGATTGAAGGCTCGCCATCCGTTCATTGATCGTGACAGCCTGTTGATGCTTGGCGAACACGTCACGCTGGACGCCGGAACCGGCGCGGTCCATACGGCTCCGGGGCACGGTTACGAAGATTATGTCGTCAGCAAACATTACGGCATAGAACCTTACAACCCCGTGGATGCACGCGGATTTTTCATGAAAGAGGTGGAGCATTTTGCCGGGATGCGTGTGGTACCGATCACCAAAGCCGATGCCGAGCGAGATGGCAACAAGGCGGTCATAGAGCATTTGCAGCAACTCGGCGCAGTGTTGAAAGTCGAATCCTTCCAGCATCAATACCCACATTGCTGGCGTTGTCACAACCCTGTGGTGTTTCGCGCAACGCCGCAATGGTTCATTTCGATGACGGCGACCAATCTGAACGAACGCGCGATTGCCGCCTGCGATCAGGTTGAATGGTATCCGGCCTGGGGACGCGACCGCATGAAGAGCATGTTCAAAGATCGCCCAGACTGGTGCATTTCTCGCCAGCGAACCTGGGGCGTGCCGATCACGGTGTTTTATTGCGACGATTGCGGCGACACGTTGTGCGATCCGAAGGTCATACACCACATCGCGGATATTTTTGAAAAAGAATCCGCCGACGCCTGGTACGAACGCGAAGCCAAAGACTTGTTGCCCGCGGGCGCTGCGTGCAAATGCGGCTCGTCCAATTTGCGCAAGGAAATGGACATTCTGGATGTGTGGTTCGATTCCGGCGCGAGTTCGATTGCCGTGCTGAAAGAATATGGGCTGCCTTACCCGGCGGATGTTTATCTGGAAGGCGGCGACCAGTTTCGCGGCTGGTTCAATTCGTCGCTGGTGGTTGGATTGGAAGTTATGGACGCCGCCCCTTACCGCGAAGTCATCACTTACGGCTGGGTGGTTGATGTCAGCGGCGACAAGATGTCGAAATCCAAAGGTACGGGCGTTGAGCTTGCCACCGTGCTGAAAACCAGCGGCGCTGAGATTTTGCGGCTGTGGGCTTCGGCGCTGAACTATCACGAAGACATGCGCGTTTCGGACGAAATCCTGAAACGGGTTTCCGACGCTTACCGCAAATTGCGAAATACAGCGCGATATTGTCTGGGCAATCTGGACGGCTTTGATCCTGAAAAAGATTGTGTGTCAGTCAGCGAAATGATCGAAATTGATCGCTGGGCGCTGACGGCGATGAACGATGTCACCAAAAAAGCGCTCGAAGCTTACGAGCGATACGATTTCACAGAAGTCTATCGAACCTTGTACAGCTTTGCGACGATTGAATTGTCGGCGTTGTATTTCGACATTCTGAAAGATCGTTTGTATACCTATGCGCCGAAATCGCTGGCGCGACGGTCAGCGCAAACTGCGCTTTATGAAATCGTCCGCGGGCTGGCGCAATTGGCTGCGCCGATTTTGGTTTTCACGGCGGACGAAATCTGGGAACACATTCCCGACGCGAAAGCCGAAGCCGAATCGGTTCACCTGACGATGTTTCCGGCTTACGACGAATCGCTGGCGAACGCAGAGTTGTTGGCGCGATACGAACGACTCTTTGCGATCCGCGATTCGGTGACGAAAGCTTTGGAAGACGCGCGCAACGCCAAACTGATTGGCTCGGCTCTGGAATCGAAGATCACGATCTTTGCTGACGCTGATACGCGCAGCTTCCTGGAATCGTTTGGCGAAGAGTTGCGATTCTTCTTCATCGTGTCCGGCGTTGAATTGAAAGACGGCGCTGAATTGAAAGTCGAAGTCGCGCGCGCCGATGGCGAAAAGTGCGAACGTTGTTGGCATTACACTACTGACGTAAGCAGCGATTCGCGCTATCCCGGAGCGTGCGGTCGTTGCGCGACCAACCTTGAACAGATGCTGGCGCAGTAGTCTAATTGCAATCGGCCACCCCGCTAACCTTTTAGGAGGAATGAATATGTCGGGTGACAATGGCAACAGTATGGAAAACAAATCCACGCAGGAACTTGAGTTTCAAAGTTTTGTGAGGCAACAGCTCGAATTGTTGTTTGCCCAGCAGACAGAGATGAGGACTGAAATGCATGAACGATTTCTGCAACTTAGTCGTCAAATCAAGGATTTGGACATCAAAGTGGATGTATACACGCGTGAGCATTCGTACATGAAAGACGACATCCGCGAACTGCGCGCGAAGATGAATCTGGTTTGAGAAGCGAATGAAAAGTAAACTTCCTTATTTCATCATTGCGGCTTTAGTGCTGGCCGCCGATCAACTGACAAAGGCTTGGGCTGTGGCAAAGCTCAAGCCTGTTGTTTTGATCGAAGTCATCCCAGACTTTTTCCGCCTGGTGTACGCCACCAATCGCGGCGTTGCGTTCAGCATGTTTGCCGACGGCGAATTCGATGCGCGTTGGGTGTTTGCCGGGATTTCGTTTGTGGCGACCTCGTTCGTTTCCATCTATCTGGTGCGCACGTCGCCGGGCAAACTCAGGTTGAGTCTGGCTCTGTCGCTGTTGCTGGCAGGCATCGTAGGCAATTTGATTGATCGTGTGCGCTTGGGTGAAGTGGTGGATTTTCTGGGCTTTCATTGGCGCGACCAGTATTCGTTTCCGATTTTCAACCTGGCTGATACGGCGATTTGCATTGGCGCTGGATTGCTGGCGCTGGATATGCTGTTTGAAGAAAAACCAGCCGAACCCGCAATCGGCGCCCGGCTTCAAACTGAAGAAAACAACCTCAACACCCGACAACCCGAAAACTGAACTCAACATTTATGTTCCCCGAACTTTTCAAAATCCCTTATTTCAATTTTACGATTTACACCTACGGCCTGTTGGTGGCGCTTTCGTTCATCGTCGGATTATGGGTGATGTCACGGTTGGCGGCGCGCGACGGATTGGACAAACAAAAAGTCTACGATCTGGGGTTGTGGGTGCTGGTGGCGTCGCTGGTCGGATCGAAACTGTTGCTCATCATCACCGAATGGAATGACCGATACAGCGGCAATATCGGTGCGATTTTCAGCCTGGATTTTCTGCGCTCGAACGGAGTCTTTTACGGCGGCTTCATTGGTGCCGTGCTCGCTTCCGTGATTGTCATGCGCAAATACAATATGCCCTGGTGGCGAACCGCCGATGCTTTTGCGCCGGGCATTGCCATCGGCCATTTCATCGGACGATTGGGATGTTTCAGCGCCGGTTGCTGTTGGGGCCAACCGACTACGGCCTGGTGCGGAATTCATTTCACCGAAAAAGGTTATGAAGCGACGGGCGTGCCGACCATCGTCAGCCAACTGACTGACCCTATTCAGCAAAGGGTTTGGGAGGACAAACTCGGCGGCCCGGATGCTCTGGTCAAACTTCATCCGACGCAACTTTATGAAGCCGCTGCTTTGTTGATGATTTTCGTCGTGTTGTTGTTGATGTTCCGCCATCGCAAATTTCACGGACAAATTGTGCTGGCGTATGCGTTGTTGTACGCCACTGCTCGTTTTATTGTCGAATTTTGGCGTGACGATCCGCGCGGAGAAATATGGGGGCTTTCGACCTCTCAATTTATTGCCGTGTTGTTGTTTGTCGGCGCACTCATAGGCCTCTTTTTGAAATTGCGGAATCAAAAAGAATCCGCAATCCGCAATCCGCAATCCGCAATCTGAAATCATGCGTCTTGCTTATTTCAGCCCATTGCCACCAAGCAAATCCGGCATTGCCGATTACAGCGCCGAGTTGTTGCCGTATCTGGCGAAAGGCGCGGACATCACGGTGTTTGTCGAACAGGCCGACGAAGTCCGCTTGAACCAGCATCGTGAAGATTACGCGGTTCGCAGCGCGACGCATTTTGACGAAATCCACAGCCAGCAGCCGTTCGATCTCTGCATTTATCATCAAGGCAACAATCCCCATCACGAATTTGTTTACGAACGCGCATTGCAAACGCCGGGTTTGCTGGCGCTGCACGAACATTGTTTGCATCACCTGATTGCGTGGCGAACGCTTGGCCGTCAGGACGAAGAAGCGTATTGGGACGAACTTTTTTACACGTATGGGCGACTCGGCGCTCGCGTGGCGGAAATGCGCGCGTTGGGAGTAGGCAGCGAATACCAACAATTTTTGATGCCGCTCAATCGCCGCCTGATCGCAAGCAGTCTTGGCGTCATCACGCACAACGCTTACGCCGCTTCGCAGTTGGAAGGTTTGAGCGGTAACACTCCTGTGGAATTGATCCCGCATCATCTGGCGCCGCAAACGTTCGAACTGGATGCGTTGGACGTTGCCGAATGTCGTCAAAGTCTGGGCATCCCTGACAATGCCTGGTTGATTGCTTCGATGGGGTTCGTTACGCAATCGAAACGAATACCGACAGTGCTGGCTGCATTCAAGCGATTGCTGGCCGTAGTCCCAAATGCGATGTACGTCATCGTCGGCGAAGACCATTGGAAGTGGAGCGTTGCTCCGGTGATTGAAGAGATGGGCTTAAGCGGAAATGTTCGTATTACCGGATACACGACCGAAAAAGATTTTTTCCGGTATTTGAAAGCTGCCGATGCGATTGTCAATTTGCGTTTTCCGACGGCGGGCGAAACTTCAGGAACGTTGATTCGCTCATTGGGCGCAGGCAAGCCGGTGGTCGTAACGGATTTTGGCCAGTTCGCAGAATTGCCGGATGACGTGTGTTTGAAAGTTTCCGCCGGGCCGAACGAAGAAAAAGAGTTGTATGCGAAGCTGCGCGCGCTGGCGTATCGGCCAACACTGCGCGAACAGCTCAGCCGCCGCGCTGCTCAATGGATTCGCAGTGAAAACGAAATCAGCCGCTGCGCTGCGCGCTATTTAGATTTTGCCGAGCGATTGGTAAAAACGTTCGTAGTTCCGCCTTCAAGCGGCAGGCTCGCTGAAGCGAGCGCCAACCGCCTAAAGACGGAACTACGAACGCGACCGCTGGCGTTCAATGAATCCGAAACGATCAAACTCAGCGAAGAATCGCTGGAATATGTCAAAGGTTTTTTTGCCGACGACCCGAACGCCAGCGGCTATCTGCAAAAGCACGGCAAGCGAATTATCGAAACCGTTGAACTGGTTCCGGTCGGTGATGAATCCCAGCGCTTGCTGGAATTGAGCAGTTATTTGCAGATGACTCCGTTGATCAAACGGCACGGACGTTATGGCGAAATCGTGCTGACCAACTGGTGGAAAGGCGACACACGCAGCCAATTACAAACGGTCACGAACCCGACGACCGGAGAAACCTTGAGCTTCGAAATGCTCAACGTGGATGTCGAACGCGACCGCTTTCCGTTTCCTGACGAACATTTCGATGTCGCGTTGTGTTGCGAATTGATCGAGCATCTGACGACTGACCCGATGCACATGCTGATTGAATTGAATCGAGTGTTGAAATGGGGTGGGTTGCTGATTGTCACCACGCCGAACATCGCCAGCGCATTCAGTCTGGGGAAAGCATTGTCGGGCAACAGTCCTTACGTTTACGGTGAGTACAATCCGAAAAGCCCCGGCGACCGCCACAGCCGCGAATACACGCCGAACGACATCAAAATTGCGCTCAACGCCTCCGGATTCAAAACCATCGAGATGTTTACCAAAGACCTGTGGGCACAAACCGACGAAGCGTTTTTGCAATGGTTGGATCAAACGACAGTTCCGCGCGAATTGCGAGGCGATAACATCTTTGCCGTTGGGCGAAAGCTGAGTACGCAGTTTGATCGCTTTCCTGATGGTCTTTACGACTAAAATCAAATGGCAAAAGGCAAATCTCAAAAATCAAAAATGAAGAAGCATTCTTGTACTTTTGCCTTTTGCCTTTTGCCTTTTGCCTTTTGATTTCCAGATGATTTCCGTTCACGACGTTTCCAAACTCTATCGCGTATACGACTCGCCGTCCGGCAGGTTGAAAGAAATCCTGCTGCGCGGACGGCGAAAGTATCACCGGGATTTTTGGGCGCTGGAAAACGTCAGCCTGGAAGTTCCAACTGGTGAAACCGTAGGCATCATTGGACGCAACGGAGCAGGGAAAACGACGCTGCTGCAAATCATCGCCGGAGTCTTGCAACCTACGTTGGGCGATGTGCGCGTCGAAGGTCGCGTCACGGCGTTGCTGGAATTGGGCAGCGGGTTCAATCCCGAATACACAGGGCGCGAAAACATTTTGCTCAGCGGACAGATTCTCGGTTTCAGCGAAGATGAAATGCGTCGGCGAGTGGATGTGATTGTGCAATTCGCCGAACTCGAAGCCTTTGTGGAACAGCCGGTCAAAACTTATTCGACCGGAATGTTGATGCGGTTGGCGTTCGCTTCGGCGATTCACGTTGACCCGGATGTGTTGATCGTGGACGAAGCGTTGTCGGTTGGCGACGTGTACTTTCAGCGCAAATCGCTGGATCGCATGGAGTATTTCCGAAAAGCTGGCAAAACCGTGTTGTTTGTTTCGCACGACCCAATGCTGGTGCAGCGGTTTTGCACGCAGGCGCTGTGGATTGAAGGCGGCAAAGTGGCGATGACCGGCAACGCGCGCGAAGTCGTCACCGCTTACCAAGCCTTTTGCGCCAAACTTGAAGACGACCGGTTGCGAAACGCTGCGCGCAATGGCGGTATAGGCTCGTTGGAACACGACGCGATTTTGCGCGAATTGCAATTGACCGGTTCGCGTTGGGGGAACGGCAAGATTCGTTTTGAGAACGTGGAGATGCTGAACGCGCACGGAGAAGCCACCTGGGTTTTTCGCACAGGCGAAGAAGCGACGATTCGGTTACACATCGAATCCGACGACGATTATCCGCAACCTATCTTTGCTGTAGACATTCATCGTTACGACGGCATTTTCATCGGCAGCATCAACAACCTGGACACACACACGGCCAGTTTGCCGCTTCAACGCGGAGCTAATTCGATTGATCTGCACATCCCGAAGCTGGAACTTTCGCACAACGTGTACTTCCTTTCGCTGAAAGCTTACACCCAAGACGGTTCGCCTGATTGGAATGACCCGGCGGATATTCACAATCAGATGTATCAGTTCGATGTGGTCTCAGAGCAGGCGACTCACGGCTTGATGAAGTTTGAAGCTGAATGGTACGGTACGCGGGCGCAGTTATAAATTTGGATGGAAATGGAGGAAGATTATGAGCGAGAACATTACCAAAGACCTGACAACGGATAAGAAGCTGGATTTGTTGATTGCCGAAATGCAACGTGCCAATTCACGCCTGACTGACATTGAAGCTTTTGTCGAAGATCGTTCGCGTGACACACGTCCAAAGCTTAATCTGATTCACAAGGAGCTTGCTGACGCACGCGAAGAGATTCGAGATGTTAAAGACCGAGTCTCCCGCGTTGATCGAAAGTTCGATGTGGTTCTGTCCGACTTTACCGAATTGCGTGCGGCGCAGCGTGATGTCGAAAACCGCGTCTGGGCAATCGAGCGTAAACCGGCAGTGTGATTCACCGGTCAGCTTTAGCTAGAACTATAATTTTTGCCCGAAGCTGGCAAACCGAAAAATCAAGCCGTGGAAAAGCCTTCACAATAACTGACAAACTCTCCAGCCAATTCCAGCGTCGCCTGCGCTGACGCCTCATCCGCTGAGCCAGCTTTCACCTCTTCAAACGTCGCCAACAAATTTTTCCATGAACCGTTGGTTTTCCCGGAAAGCACAAACAGGTTTTCAAACTCCCATAACGCTTCCAGCGAAGTGAAGGGGTCTACCAGTTTTTGATACAGCGGAACGCGCGCAGCGGCGGCGGCGGCTTCGTAAGCTTCCAACAAGACTTGTTCATAATTGCCGTGCAGCAAATACGCTTTGGCTTGTTCCAGTTTGTTTTGAGCAGTTTCAAATGTCGGCACGACTTCGGCGATGGTCGTTCCGGCGCATTCGCCGCGCACGCCGGAACGCACTGTGAAGCGTTCGTTTTCGTGACCGTAATCGTCGTAAAACTCCGGATTGGTGTCGAAGGCCGGAATGGCTTTGAGCGGCTCCAACACTTCTTTGACGCGCGCATCGCCGACGCGGGCGATGAAGCTGTTGAAATCTTCATCGGTTTGTTTCTCGGCTTCGTGGAGTTTGAACAGTGTTTCCACGACGTTGATCGCATTGCGAGCAGGGAAGCGTCCGTAGACTTTTGCAGCTTGCGGTTTGCCGTGATTGGATTGTCCGCCGAGAAACAACAAGTGTGCTGGCAAATTGTGCCCTTCGTGGGAAACGGCTGCGGCGTGAAATCCGATGTTGGCAACGGCGTGTTGCGCGCAGCCGTTCGGGCAGCCGGAAATTTTGATTCGCATTTGGCGATTGGTTTCGCGGTAAGGCGCTAGCGTGCCGGTGAAGAACGATTCGGAAATGGCATTTCCCAAGCCTTTGGCCGAAGCAATGCCCAAGCGGCAGGTATCGGCTCCTGGGCAGGCGGTCACGTCGGCGATGGTTTCTGAACCGGCGTCGCCCAGCGAAATGCCGCGAAGTTCTCTGTACAACTCCGGCAAATCTTCGACGCGCACCCATGGCAAAAACAGGTTCTGTTCGATGGAAACGCGCAACTGATTGGCGGAGAACTTGCGAGCAACATTGGCCAAATCGCGCGCACGGTCTGACGTGATGTCGCCGAGTTTGGTGCGAACGTGAACGCCACGAAAGCCTTCCAGGCGATGCGGAATGACGGAATCCTGCGCCCAGAGCTGGTAATCGGGATCGTTCGTCAGCGGATGCAACACGTTTAGATTTGATGGCGCATCGCGCAATTCCGGTTCAGTGGCGTCTTCCAGAAACTCTTCAATCGAAGGCAGCGGGCCAATGAGTTGGCGTTCGGCGTCCACTTCGGCTTTGAACTTGTCCCAGCCCATTGTTTGAACCAGAAACTTCATGCGGGCTTTCATGCGCTGTTTGCGTTCGCCGTATCGGTCGAAGATGCGAATGACCGCCGTCGTGAAGTTGAACATTTCTTCGACCGGCAAAAACTCCGAATAAATGTGCGCGATCATCGGCCCGCTGCCCATGCCTCCGCCGATGTGGACTTTGAATCCACGTCGAAGCTGGCCGTTTTCTTCGCGCACGACGGCGTGGAAACCCAGATCGTGAAAGGCCAGCGCCGAATGATCGTCGGCGCAACCTTCAAAGGCGAACTTCATCTTTCGCCCCATGTTCTGGTTGTGTTTGTTGCGAAGCAGGAATTTGAACAGCGCGCGCGTGTACGGATAGACGTTGAAGATTTCGTTGTGTGAAACGCCAGCGCGATAACAGGCTGTGATGTTGCGGACGGTGTTGCCGCAGGCTTCGCGAGTGGTGATGCCGACTTCTTCGAGTTCGCGCAACAGCGCAGGAGCGTTTTCCAGCAGCAGGTAATACAACTGCGCGTCTTCGCGTGTGGTGAAGTGAATGAAGCTGCTGGCGTATTTGTCTGCGACATCGGCCAGTCGAGTCAGTTGATCCGCCGTCAGGTATCCGCCGGGAATTTTGATGCGCTGCATTTGCACGCCTTCTTGTCGCTGCGCGTAGGTTCCGTACTGCAAGCGGAATTTCTGCATCTTGGTTTCGCCGACCAGACCGGCTCGATACTTTTTGATCTGCTGTTCGTAATTGGCCAGCTCGTTTTCGATAAAATCTGGAATCGGCGAAGCCTGTAATTGAGTGGAAGTCGCGTTCATGTTTCTCCTGATCGTTTGCGCTGTGGGACAAAATAAAAACGCTCCGGTTTCTGTCAATGAAACCGGAGCGTTTGTCATCGTTTCTTGCTTTGCAATCTCAACCTGTGGTGTTGATGCCTGCTGGTAACCGGTTTTCATTGGTTTTCGCCGGACAACAACAACACATCAATTTTGCGCCGCCAAAATTGGCGACGACGATTTGTTTTACGTTGAAAGCTTGATAAGCCATTTGAAAGCCTGTTTGTGATTGGTCAGACCGAAAATACTGAGCCGGGCTTTTTTTGTCAAATCCGGCGATGCACGTCGTCACCGTTTGACGCCATAAATGACGCGGACTTCTCCGGCATCAACGCGCGAATTGTTGACGCTGCGCGCGTTCGGAATGCCAAGAATCAAATCGGCGGGTTCCGAAGCGTTGAAATTGGCAATGGCGAGTCCGCCTGCGCCAAGTCGGTCGCCAGGATCAGCTCCGATGGCCATGTAATCGGCTTGTTTCGTTGCCAGATCAAAAACGGCGGGCAAACCGGTTTTGGCTCCGAATATGACATAAACCGTTCCCAGAGGATCGCGGCGCGAATCGCCGAAGTCGGCTCCGGGCGCTCCGATGGCCAGATCGGCAATGCCGTCACCATTGAAATCTCCGACGGCCAATGAAGACCCAAGCGCGTCAGGATGTTGATCCTGAACTGCGCCAGCGCCGTAAATGCTCAAATCCGCCGGTCGGCCTTGCAGAGTAGTTCCGCCATAAATGACAAAGACGGCTCCTGCGCCTTGTCGGTTGGCGCCGGCGCTTGCGCCCGCTGCGCCGATGATCAAATCGTTTTTGCCGTCGCCGTTCAGGTCACCCATTGCCAGTTGCGATCCCAGATTGTCGTTTTCACCAGTGCCGAACAAAATCACTGAAGCGGCTTGCGGAGCCGACCGCACTCCCTCAGCAGCAATCGTCAGCAGATAAACATTGCCGCTGCCTTTGATTCCGTTCGGACTTGCCAGCGGCGCTCCGACTGCAATGTCGGCCAACCCTTCACCGTTGAAATTTCCGACAGCCAGCGAACTGCCAAGTTGCCAACCGGAAGATTGTCCCGTAACCATATAGGTCGGTGAAGTATTCGCCAGATTGATGATCTGACTGAATCCTGCGCCGCCGGAAAAGATCATAAGTGCGCCTGCATCAGTCAGCGAAGTCGTTCCGACAACTGCGTCATATCCCGGCGCTCCGACCAGCAGATCATCGGCGGCATTGCCTTTTGCATAAACCGTCGCCGCTGCCAGTGTCGCGCCCATGAACAAACTTCGCTGCGAACCCAGAATCGTCGTGGCTGCCAGTTTTTCGGCAGTGCTGGCGATGTTGGCGGTCAAATTTCCATAGATGACATACACCTTGCCTGCGTCAGGGAAATCTCCGACATTTGCCTGCGGCGCTCCCAGGATCAAATCGCTTTTGCCGTCTCCATTGATGTCGCCAATCGCCAGCGAAGCTCCAAGATGATCGTCCGCCGCGTCGCCTGAAATTTCCACATCGGCTTTTTGTTGCGCCAGATCAATTTGATCGGTCGGATTTGCTCGTCCAAAAAAGACATAAGCTTTGCCGCTGTTTGGAGCGGAACCGTTGGCGTAGGGCGCTCCGATGACAATGTCCGGCACGCCGTCGCCGTTCAAATCGCCCGCCGCCACCTTGACGCCGAGTCCATCTCCCTGGTCGTTGCTCTGATTCGATTCGGCTCCGGCTTCGCCAAAGACCGTGAACGGCGAGCCTTCCTTGTTCATGTCGCGGACGGTGTCAACGACTGTGATTTGAACCATTTTGGTTTCTGTGACCGGAGTAGGCGAATTGATGGTTGCTCGAAAGACGATGGTGTAACTGCCTGCCTGAGTAATTCCAGGTGTCCAGCGAAATTGCGTGTTGTTGACCGCAGGACTGGCCACAGTCGCTCCTGTGGGGATTTCGCTGACAGTAATTGTGACAGGGCCGGTGGCTCCTGGAGTGGCCGACACATCGAAGACCAATTGCTGCAATTCATGGACTGTCTGAGCGGAAGGTGTGACCAGCGTCGAAACATCATTGACAGTAATGCGAACCTCTTTCGTATCGCTGGCTGCCGGCGTGGCGTCGTCCGTCGCCGTGAAGTTGATTGTATAGATTCCGGCCTGGTTGAAATTCGGAGTCCAGCCAAACTGCATGCTGTTGCCGGTTGCCGCCGCCAGGAAAGTCGAAGCTTCCGGCAAACCGTTTGCGGTGATGCTGACTTTCTGGTCAGTGTCGGGGTCAACAGCGGAAACGGAAAATTGCAGCAACTGTCCTTCGTTGACGTTTTGCGCTCCCAGAACGGTCAAGACAGGCGGGTCATTGACCGGACGAACCGTAATAGTCACTGTGGCGGGCAGACTGTCCGTCGTGCCGTCGTTGACCAAAAAGGTGAACCGATCAGCGCCGTTGAAATTAAGGCTGGGTTTGTAGCTCAAATTGGGAGCGGTACCGATCAACTCTCCACTGGCAGGTGGCGTGACCACCTTGAAGGTCAGCGGATTATCGTCCGGGTCCGTGCCGCTCAATTTGAAATCGAGCACGGTGTCTTCATCGAGCGTGAGCGATTGCGAAGTCGCGCCTGGCGTTTGATTGGTGTCAGTGACAACAACCGTCATGGTTTCGTTGGTCGTCGCGCCCAGATTATCGCTGGCCGAAACCGTGATGGTGTAGGTTCCCGCATCATCAAATCCGGGTGAAAACCGCAGATAATAGCTGCTGGCGCTGGGGCTGAGACCGATCTTGGCCAGCGAGACGAACTTGGCTCCGGCCACTTCGGTTCTGGCGATGATGTTGAGCGGATCGCGGTCTTTGATGGTGATGATTAATTCGGTCGTCTTGCCTTCCGGGATGGTCAGCTTGTCAGGCATATCAATGTCCGGCGGATTGTTGCGGGTTTCGTCTGGCAAAACCAGATCGGGCATGCGTGTGATGTCTCCGAGTTTGGCTGGCGCGCTGACGTTTGGTGTTTTCAGCACGTTCTGAGTTGGCAGCAAAATCGAACCTTCGACTGCCAACACTTCATTTTCAGCGGCGGGAATGAAACGCAGCAAGTAACTGCCATTGCCGTCCGTGGACGCAATCTGTCCTTTGCATCTGACCAGAGCTTTGGCGACAGGCTTGTTCGCCGAATTCATCACACGTCCGGTCACAGTCGTCGTGTTGCGAAGAATGGAGGCGAAGTAATAACTCGTGACTTTGATCGCATCGGCTTCTGTTTCAATTCGCAGACCATCGGCAGACACTCTCGCTCCGCCTTTTATTTCGAGAAACCTTCCCGCGTCCTTGTCAAAGCCGAACAGCGACAGCGCCATTCCGGCAGGGAATAGATCCACATTCGGCATCACCAGTTTTGCGCCGGGTTCCAGCGTGTAATTGAACGGAGTGATCTGAACTATGGAGCCGCTGTAATAACCCAACGGCAATTCAACCGGCGCGCGCGCGTTTCGCAGAGGCGTCAATGTCAATCTGGCTGACGTCTCTCCATTGGGGCCGGTGACTTTGGCTCCTGTGGGAACAATCAATTGATAATTTTCGGTTTGGATGGTGATGGGAAGCGGATTCGGTTGTGCTTGCGATTGATCGCCGCTGAATTCGTTCTCGCCAAACGATGAGCCGCCGACGGTTCCGCTGCCGCCGGTTTCCTGTTGCAACGCGATGTTGCGAGAAAACTGGTTGTCGCGGTTGGCGTGCGCAGTGATTTTCAGTGAAAGTTGCGGATAAGGCGGCGAAGTGGGCAAAGACGTTCCGTCAATTTCCACAAAATGCGCACCTGGCAGGACATCCGGCAAGACAAACGCTCCGGTGGAATTGGTGGTGGTTGTGATTGGCGCCCCGGAGACCTTGACTGTGACATTGCTCAGAGGCAATCCGTTGGTGTTTTCGACAAAACCGCTGATAGAAGTTCGAACCTGCAAGGTGCTGATACTTTGACCTTCGCCTTGAGGTGTGCGAACGCTGACAGTGCCGGATTCGACATTGAATGGAACGCGCACTTTCAACTGAGTCGGGGAAGCTTCCATCACGTTCGGAACCTCCAGACCATTGATGCGGACTATGTTTTCTTCTTTGATGGGAGAAAACCCCTCTCCCATGATCGTCAGTTCCTGTCCGGCCAGCGTGGTCGTTTCTCCAAAACCGCTGATGGAAGGCGGTTGAATGCCGCCGGTTCCGGCCACTTCGATTCTCACCACATTCGAGGCAGAAAAGCCGGTCGCCACCACCGATATATCAACCAATCCCCGACCGATCAGACTGCGTGGGATGACCGCATTGACTTGATCCAGCCCGACAAATTCAGGTTGGAGTCCTGCAAAGAGCGAAGGAACTTCTATGCCGCCCATCAAAACGCGAACGCTTTCGTTGGCATTGCCATCGCCGTTGGTGTCTGTGGCGTAACGAACGCCGGACAAAAACAGAACCAGAACGACAAGCTCTCCGTCGGGTCCCATATCAACCGGTTTGTAGATGAATTGTTGTGTTTGCTGATTATATTGAAAAACCGCTTCGGTGCTTTGCGTGCCATCCAATCGGACGCGAACAATCGTCGCTGCTGCGACGCCGTTTCCAGTGGCATTGGCGGCAAAGACCGCAGGAGCGACTCGCTCCACCATTGCTGTTCCGTTGTAGGTAGTTGTGCCTGATTTGACCACAACGTTGGCTGTGCCGGATTCCGTCGCCGAAGGCAGCAGATAGTTGATTTGACCCGGGGAAACGAAAAACAACCCGGCTTTCCGCCCGTTGACTTCAACACTCGTTCCGCCGAGATCGGTCGGCAATTGCACTCCGGGAGTGTTTGGGTCTGCGTCGGAGGCGATGATGGTCGAGTTGGCAAGACCGATTCCGAACGCCGCGACAATCGAATCCGGTGCCACTGAAAGAACGCTTGCATAAGCTGCGGCAGAAACCGTGGATACAGGTGTGGAACTGACATCGAACGCGGCTCCGACAGGCGCAACCGTGTGAGCATAGCTGGCTGGCGGCAGCCCTGCGACAGATGGAGCAGTGTTGGATTGAGTTGGCTCCTTGGACGACCGGGCGGCCATTGCACCAGCGCCAAGGGCGAACACAACAATGATGCTCAGTAAAGCCCAGGTTTGGTGGCGAGAGAAAACTGAGGCAATGCGAAACAGTCCGGCAATGGAAAGAACCTTGCGGCTCGAAATCATAGCGACCTCCAGAATAACTACAAACGACCAATCGAATAATCAACTCGAACGAGTATGAGGTAACAGGGCGCGAATCGTGGACAAATAACATTCGGCTTGCGATTTTCGGTGAGAACGCAGCCAGCGCAAGGGGTGATTTCAGTCGCTTTTGTGATGAACAAGGATGGCGACTGAATGGCGCACGGCAGGAAGTATAACTTTACTTCAACGCGATGCAAGCGCGATGATCTTCGATCATTGCCGGGACACTATTCATAAAGTAAGCCCGCGCTTAGCTGCGCGATTCTCATTGATATTGTTGGAGCCATTTGCCCGGCATTCAGGAATTGCCGTCGCTGTTGTTCTCAATTCGGCTCAATCCAGATTCGCGGCTTTCCAGATGAAGTTAAACGGCTCTCCGTTGTCCGACAAACTGGCTGCAACTCTTTTGGTTGCCCAATTTAATAAAAATGCGGGAGACGATTTTTTAATCATCTCCCGCTTTCAGTGCGCTGCTTCAGGCTATGCGTTGAAGTAAATTGTTGACCGGCTCGGTCAGGCTTTGACCAATCCTTTGAATTTTGCCGCGTTGATCGAAAAACCCGGAAAGATTGTATTCAAATTCGTCGCGCCAAGATGAGTTTTAGCGATTTCGGCAAACACTTCGCGGAAATCAGTCGTGATCGCCAAATCCCGCTGTTCATTCAATTCGTGCGATTTCAAACCCGGCCATTTGCCGTACACCTTGCCGCCGTTGACCGAACCTCCGAGCAAAAACATGGCGCTTCCATGTCCATGATCGGTTCCGCGATTGCCGTTTTCACGGGCCGTGCGGCCAAATTCGGTCATAGTCAGAATGACGACTTCGTCGGCGCGGTCTTTCAAATCGGCGTATAGCGCCGCAATGCCGTTTGAAAATTCCAGCAACCGGTTTGCCAACTGACCTTGTCCCGCTCCTTGATTGGCGTGTGTGTCCCAACCGCCGATGTCAGTAAACGCAACTTCCAATCCTATGTTCGATTTGATGAGTTGAGCGATTTGTTTCATCCGGTCGCCGAACTGACCGCGCGGATAAATGACGCCAGCGGTTGGCTGGTACTTGGTCGGATTGACCTGCTTCAACAGTTTGACGGCGTCAAAGGTTTCCTTGCCTGTTCCGCGCAGGGCGTCGTTGGCGGTTTGCTGATACATCGCCTCGAAACCGCCTTGCAGAGCTTGTCCGCTTGCTCCGCCTCCGGCGCGAAGGGCGAAATCGTTAATGCTGGTCATGGCGATTGCCGACGCTTTGCCTTGCATCGTTCGCGGCAGGTTCGCTCCCATGGAAACAGCACGAAACGGCGAAGCTTCGGGATTGGAAGTAGCTTGCAGATAGCGATTTACCCAGCCATCAGTCGTGCTTTTTACTCCGGGAGTGCCGGATTCCATGTAATCCTGAGCGTCGAAGTGTGACCGCGTGCTGTCCGGCGAACCAACCGCATGAATGATTGCCAGTTGGCCTGCGTCAAAAATCGGTTTGAATGCCGCCAGCGACGGGTGCAGCCCAAAATAACCATCCAGATCAATGGCGCTCGTCGTTTCGCCGGGTTTTGGTTTTGAGATGGCAATGCTTGGTCGCAAGCTGTAATAAGTTTCATCGCCAAACGGAACGACGGCATTCAATCCGTCCATCGCTCCGCGCTGAAAGATCGTGACCAGAATTCGTTTGCGACCATTTTTGCCGGTTTGAGCCAAAGTTCGCGTCAAAAACGACGGTGATAATGCTGCTGCGCCCACGCTGGCCAGCGCGATTCCGCTGCTTTTCAGAAAAAATCTTCTGTTCATCCTCTTCTCCTCTTTTGTTTGGAGTACCGGTTTCAGCCGGTCAGCCGCCTGAAAGCGTTACTCTGAACCGATCATTGTCGTTGAAACTCCGGCGAGCCGAGAATCAAGCCGACGACTTTTGCAGCGTCTGTCGCATTCGAGCCGTCACGTTTGGCCAACAATTGCTCGCTCAAACTTTTATCAATCGTGGCGCGAGATTGCGGCGACAACTCGCCTCTGAGCAAAAGCTTTGCGTACCGATCCACGAGTTGCGACGGCTGCATATTGGCAGTATCTGGAACCAGTGATGTCAGATTGCTCCGCGTGCCCGGAATCTTGTTTGCCGCCAGCGCCAGCGAGAAATTCATGCGCTCCAATAAAGCTCCGGTGTTGACCCAGTGTTCGGCAGTGTCGGGATAGCCTGTTGGTGGCTGCGCCATAAAGAGCGCTTCGCCCATTTGCGCCATCCAGCGATGAAATTGCGGGCCGCCGGTGGTTTCAGCGCCAAGGGCGCGGACGGCGCTGACGGTCATTTCAAAGGGAGTTTTGATTTTGGCGCGATAATTTTCCGGCGCGAAAAACTCCGGTGAAGTGAACATAGTTCGCAGTACCTGACGAATATCTCCGTCGGTTTTCTTGAAGGTTTCGGCCATTCGATTGACCAGCGATTGCGGAGGCGTGTCGTTGACGAATTTGCGCGCCAGTTTGGTCGAGATGAATTTTGCCGTTGCGGGGTGAGTCGCCAGCATGTGAATGACCGCATAGCCGTCTTTCTGGCCGCCGCCAGCCGGAATTTTTTTGCCAAGCACGACTTTTTCGCCATCGTCGTGAATCATCGGATTGAAGAAAAACTCCGCGCCATTACGCGGCTGTTTGAGCGTCCAGCCTGTAAAGCAGCGCGCGACTTCCTGCACGTCCTTTTGCGTATAGCCGCCATCCACGCCCAGCGTGTGAAGTTCCATCAGTTCGCGCGCGTAATTTTCGTTCAGACCGCGCGGCGCTCGGTTGAGCCGGTTTTGCAGGTTGAGCATCTGCTCTTTTTGCTGTTCGGATAATTGGCCTGCGCGGTTGGACTGGCGTCGTTCCATCGCTCGCATCAATTGTTCGCGGCGTTGCATGGCCTGTGCATTCGGCGCGGCGCTCATCCAGTTGTCCAGATAAAACAGCATCGCAGGGCTTTCCGCCGTGGCTTTCAGCAAATCTTCGAATTTGCCGAAGACGCGCGGGCGAATCACGTCGCGTTCATACGAAGTCGTCAACACGCGATCCGCGCCTTTCTGCAAAAAGATGTTGAAGTGGTTGAACCAGAAATCGGCCATCACTTCCTGCAACTGTCGTTCGCTGTATACGGCGCGCAGGATTTTAGCCTGCTGCAATTCCACCGCGACTTGTTGCGGCTGTTTGTAGCCCATGTCTTTCAGCGCCTTCTGAATTTCGCGGCGTTTGGCCAGATTGGCTCGCTGTTCTTGTTCGGTTTGTCCTGGAGCATTTGCGCCGCCAGCGAAATCAGCCGGCTCGATCCCTTTGGATTTGAGAGTTTGTTGAATGACCTGCGGTGGAGGATAGTATCTCGCCAGCTCGGCATTGCTCAGGTGTATGCTTTCCAGGCCTTTGAGCTTTTCCTCAGCGACCGTATCCGAAATACGGTCAGGATGGAGTTGTTCTTCAAGGAATTTTTCCCAACCGATTTTCATTACGCGCTCCACATCACCCGGACGCGCTCCGAATGTAATTCGGTTGAGCAAATGAATGGTTCTTTGTTCGGAATTCAGGTTTTTCTTTTTGTCGGTATCCTGGGCAAACGCCAGCATTGGGCTTATGGTCAGCGCCAGGGCCAGCGCATTCGCCAGGAATCTTGTCACAATAATTCTGTTCATTGGTTTCCCCCCCCACGACTCAGGTATTTGAAATCTGTGCGTATTGAAAATCAAACGAGTCAGGACATTTTGCGGTACCGGTTGCTGACAGCGGCTTAGAGAAAAGTCGAGATGGATTGGCCGAAGAAACTTGTGGTAGAAACAAAAAAAGAACGGTTGCTCAACTGCGTATGGCCTCCCCCAAGAACCATACGCAACCGAACAACCGCTCTTATTTGGAAAACCTCTTCAACGTTTGACGTCCCCCAACATCTCCCGTTTCCGAGTTTACCTAAACTGCTGAAGCATTGCTTGTCGTCCTGCTATTTAGCAACGCCCATACCATTGGCCGAACCATCGCAAAATTATTTCAATTTCCTTGCTAAGTTGTTGAAAAACAAAAGAGATTTTTTGATCTTTTGCTGTTTGGGGACTTTGTTGAATGCGTCATGCACCTACATTTATGAAACGAAATGTTACATCCCTAAAGTGTCGCTGAATGCTTTCTAGTCAGCATTTCAAGCAAGCCAACGTCAAAAATATGATGGCGTGCCAACCTTCATTTTTAGAAAGTCGAAAAGACTCAGAACGACTCTTTGTCTTACAACTGATGAAGTTTTTACATATCTTTCTCTACCTTTTTGGGCAAAGAATTTCTTCTCTAACTCAGTCACAGTTGCGAACGGCCGAGATCGCAGTGTTCGTTCAGCGGACACTGGCCACATTTCGGATTTCGCGGATGACAAATTTGTCTGCCAAGAGTGATCAAATTGATATGTAGCGAGTAATGTTTTTTGGGTGGTATCAGGCTTTCTATTTTTTCATGAGCAAGTTGATCGCTGATCTTTTCGGGCAACAGTCCTGTTCGGCGCAGAATTCTGAGAATATGAGTGTCCATGGGAAAGACAGGTCGTTTGCAGGCAAAGAGCAAGACGCAAGCGGCGGTTTTGGGACCGACTCCTTTCAGCGAAATCAGAAATTGGCGCGCTTCTGCAATCGGCGCTGTCTTCAAAAAAGACAAGTCCAAGTTTCCGCAACGCCGCTTGATGTCGTCCAGGACGGTTTTGATGACGACGGACTTCACGTTGGCCAGTCCGCCTGATTTGATGGCAGCAGCAATCGAAGTCGGGCGCGCTCGTCTGACCTGTTCCCAGTCAGGAAAGCGTTGTTTCAGACTGGCGAACGCTCTATGGCTATTAATGTTGGTTGTGGATTGCGAAAGGATTGTGTTGATGAGTTCATCCAGCGGGTCTTCGCGGCTGTCGTTGCGGGGCACGCCGAACGTTGCTTCCAGGTTTTGTGTAATGAAATGAAGTTGGCGACGTTGTTCGGCAAGTTCCACAAAAGAATTATCGAGCGGCTTGAATAACTTCACATCTTTTTCTACCCGTTCACCCCTTTACAGCAATGACCAGCGCAATGTGAACTCATATCGTTTGTCGCCGCCTTTTTGACTGTCGTCAATGCGAACAATGGTGGTGTAACCATTGGCGGCGCTGGGTTGTTGAACGATGTCCACGGTTCCGCGGCCAGTTACCCAAATCAGTTTGACTTCGATGGGCGAACGCGGAATGGCTGCGCTGAACGAAGCGCGAGTTTCGCGCGGAACGTTGCCGCTGATGTGGCGAACCGAAGCACTGGAACCGGAAAGAATGATTTCGTCCACGCCATCCACGATTCCGCTCCAGGCGATGGTTCCATAACGTAGCGTAGCGGCGTCAATCCGCGCCTGTTCGGCGCGGGCGCGACGGTCGGCTTCGGCGCGGCGAAGTTCTTCCAGTCGTTTTTCGTAGGCTTCTGCCTCGCGTTTCAATTTTTCTTCGGCGGCAAGTCGCAGCGCTGCGTCTTCTTCGCGTTGTTTGGCGGCGAGTTGTTCGCGGCGCAACCGATCCGCTTCACGTTGAGCATCCGGTGTGGGCGCAGCAGCAACTTGCATCTCAACTGCAGCAGGCTGGGATTCCTGAAACTGACGGCGCAGGGCTTCATCCAGCAATCTGGCTTCGGCCAGGTTCAGTTTGACAGAATCGCCCGCAGCATTTGGTTTCAGTTGCAGATTGTTGACGACTGATTTGACTCCAATCACCAGACGGACGACGTTTTCCGCGCCGTCTTTTTCAGGTTGATGTTCGGCTTCGCCATTGAGCGTGACTACGCCTTCTTTCACTTCAAAATTGTATCGGGAAAAACCGAGCGGGTTATAAGCCATCAAAGCGGTTTTGACCGATTCAAACAGTGTCGGGTCATCGCCCGGCGCAGGCGTCGGCGCAGTCGTTAAATCAGAATCGGACAGGGAAGTCATTGCCGCAGGGGCTTGCGCGACAGCGGCGTTGGCGATGGAAACCATGTTGTTGCGCTGTTGTCGCCATAACAACACGGCGACAATCACAGCCAGCAACGCCAACAGAACGCCAACGGCTATCAATGAAAGCTGCGCTCGCGTGAACAATGGAAACCGTCTTTGCTCATCGTTCGGCGAGAGCAAAACGAAATTCTGTGGAGGAGCGAATTCCGCGCGGTCGTAATAAACGTCTTCCTGACGAATGGCGTTCAGCGGAATGACTGATGTCGCGGCTGAAGCCGGAGCGTCTTGCTGATCCGCATTGACGGCGGCGGCAGTGACTGCCGCAACGTTTGCGCCTGCGGCAACGATCATCGCCGGATTGACTTCCAGCGGTTTGACCTCCTTGCGTTCCGTGCCGCAGCGCGGACAGATTTTCATAAACGACACCATCGTAATGCCGCAACCAGCGCAAAAGATTGTTTCGTTCGCCATCGTCAAACTCTCCAAAACTGCTGTTGGTTTTTTGGTTTAATGCAAGTGCTGTTTGAAAAATGCGATTACGGTTTTCCAGGCGTCTTCAGCATCAGCCTTGCTGTACACCTCCGGACGAGTGTCGTTGAAAAAGGCGTGATCCGCGCCTTTGTAAATTCGCACTTCGCCGGGTTTGGAATACTGTTTCAAGGCTGTGTCCAGGCGATTCATTTTTTCGACGGTGATCCATTGATCTTTTTCTCCGCCGATGAACAACAGCGGACAACCGAGCTTTCCGATAATTGTCGTGTCCACAGGCACGTCGCCATAAAACGGGACTGAAGCTTCGACTTCGGCGTGACAAGCCAGCAACAATGCAAACGTTCCGCCCATGCAAAATCCGGTGACACCCACGCTGGACACTTCGGAATCGGCGCGCAACGCATCCAGCACGATGTTCAATGATTCCAAACCATCTTCCGGTTTCAATGCGCTCATCAATTGACCTGCTTCTTTGGCGTCTTTGGTGGTCACGCCGTTGTAGAGGTCTGCGGCGACGGCGATAAAGCCTTCGCGCGCGTACCGTTGAGCGATGTCTTCAGTGTGAGGATTCAATCCCCACCATTCGTGAACGATGATTACCGCCGGAGCTTTGCTCACGCCTTCTGGTTTGGCGATAAAAGCGTTCACTTCTTTGCCGTTGGCGGCGAATTTTGTTCTGGTTGTGGCAATGCCGGACATTTGAGGGAATCTCCTTTCACCTTACAGAATAATACGGCGACCGCAAGTTTGTTTAACCGACTACGGCGCCCAAAATCACTGTTAAGTTCAAGCGTTTGATTGCGTTCTTGGGGAAGTTTGTGACGCGGGCAATATAGCTCGCAAGTTCTGAACGACGCAAGCAAAGCTTTTTGATTACGCGAAAACCGGCGAAAAACCATTGCTTGATTTCACTTTGAGCGGACAGGATAATCCGCGCCTGTCTTCCCAACCTTTTCTTTTAGGAGCATCAGCAATCATGTTTGAAAACATTCTGGTAGAGCGTCGTGAGCGAGTCGCGCTCGTCACCATCAATCGCCCGGACAAGCTGAACGCGCTGAACATCAAAACGCGCGAAGAACTGGCCAATGCCCTGGATGAATTGCGCGCCGACGCTGAAATTCGCGTTGTCGTATTGACCGGCGCGGGCGAAAAAGCCTTTGTCGCCGGAGCCGACATTAACGAATTCGCCGGACGCACCGCCGTTCAACAACGCGCCGTGATGAAAGCTCGCAATATCTTCGTCACCGCCGAAGATTTTCCGAAGCCGCTGATTGCGATGATTAATGGGTTTTGTCTGGGCGGAGGCTGTGAGTTGGCGCTTTCGTGCGACATTCGCATCGCCAGCGAAAAAGCTCGCTTTGGGCAGCCTGAAATCAATCTGGGCATCATTCCCGGCGGAGGCGGCACGCAGCGACTGACCCGGTTGGTTGGCGAAGGCAAAGCCATGCAAATGATTTTGTCCGGCGAAATGATTGATGCGCAGGAAGCGTTTCGGCTCGGTCTGGTCAACGAAGTTCATCCCGTCGCCGACCTCGAAACCAGGACGATGGAACTGGCCAACAAGATTGCGGAAAAAAGTCCTGTCGCGTTGGCGATGGCTAAAACCGCGGTCAAAGCCGCTGCGCGCACGACTCTGCGCGAAGGATTGGATCAGGAAATTGACCTCTTCGCGCTCTGTTTTTCCAGTGAAGATAAAGAAGAAGGCGTTCGCGCGTTTCTGGAAAAACGCAAACCGGATTTCAAAGGCCGATAAATTCCTTTCAGGAGCGTTGCGGGATAGAAATGCCAGTTGACGGAACGACGTTTGCCGGTGTCAGGCTGGAAAAAATCATCTTTCCCTGGCACGGAGCATGGCAAAAAAGCGCCTGTCAGACGAATTCAACTTTGCAGGAGTAAACACAAATCATGTCCATAAGCCGATTTTTCAAGCTGTCTTTTGTTGCGCTGGCTTTTATCCTTGTCGGGTTACGAGTGCAGGCTCGTCCCGATTATTTGAAGCAGTATGTCGCTGATCCGCTTTCGAAACCTGAATTGCAAAACTGCGCGCTGTGCCACGTCAATCCGGCAGGCGGAGGCGCGCGCAACGAATTCGGCAGAGCTTTTGCCGCTGCCGGGCTGGAAATTACCGCCGATCTTCGCCGCCGATTTCCGCAAAACTTTTTGAGCAGTGAGGCTCAATCCGCGCAAGATCAACCGCAGGTAAGTTTCGTTTCCGATGCCGAAGCCATAGTCGAAATCAACGGCAAGAAATTCGCCATCAATACCAAAGATAAAACCGTCCGTGAGTTGACGGCAGCGACCAAAACGCCGACACCTGTCGTTGCTGCGCCGAGCCAGACTGTCGAAAAACGCGACATTCCGTCGAATGTTTATCGCCCGGCGGATGTTCGAGCCATCAATTTGCCGACGACTTTGCCAATCGAAAAAGGATCGCTGTGGACGGATTTCACGCATCGCTTTCCGTTCGGCGAACCCACCAATTCAGCCGGGTTGTTCGGATTGGACACGATTGCAGTGCCTTCGTTCGGTTTCATTTACGGATTGACGGATCGTATTCAGATTGGCGCGTATCGTTCGCCAACCGACCTTGGCCGCCCGATTCAGCTTCACGTCGGAGCCAGTCTGTTCAACGAGCTGAATGGCGATCCGATTTCGCTGCAAGCGCGAGTTGCGCTGGAAGGTCGTGACAATTTCAAACGAAATTTCACCACCAGCTTTGAAGCGACCGTGGCGCGCAGCATCACTCGTCACGCGCAAGTGTTTTTTGTACCGACGGTTTCGGTCGGAGATCGGCCAATCGGATTCGGTGTGAAGCAAAACTTGCCTGGTGAAACGGCTGTTGCGCTGGGAGCCGGTCTGGCGGTCAACATTCGTCCCACGGTGGCGTTGCTGACCGAAGCGAACATGCGCGTCAACGAAGCTTCGCGCTATGTCGCGGAATTCACCGGCATTCATCGCCCTGTGTTCGGATTTGCGATTCAAAAGGTCAGCGAGTCGCGTCGTCATTCCTTCACGCTGAGTTTCACGAATGGACACGGAACCACATTTTCGCAACGTTCGATGACTCGCGGAATGATCGGAGCAGATGACGGTTGGAACGGGCTGACGATTGGTTTCAATTTGTCGCGCCGATTGTTTTAACAGGCTGGTCAAAAACATTCAGGCCGGATTCAAAAAAACTTTTGAATCCGGCCTGAATGTTTTTGGCCTGGTTGTTGATTCGTCGTCCATCGTGGACATTGGTTTGTTGGCTCGTCGTGGATTGTAGACAGGTAGAATTACGCGGCAAGTTCCAATCTTGACTGAGCCGATGCCTCGAACTTGTCCGGAATCAAATCGCCGGTGAAGACTTCGACGCCGGCTTTGATCAGGCAAATGACTGGCAACAAATCCAACACCACTGCCAAACTGCCCAAAAAGTAGCCCTTACGTCGCAAAACCGCAGGCGCAGCGGCAACGACAAAGACATACCCGACAATCGGCGAAACTTTCAAAACCCTCCACAAAATCACTCCTATTCTCTCCATTGCACTTACTCCTTGAACTGAATTGGTTTGTTTTTTGTCTTGCTCAGGGGGGGAGGCATCGGACGCCAAAGGTTTTTGCAAGCTCAGTGCCAGAAAATGCCAGAGAGTAAAAAAACTTGGTGGCAGTTATCCGTTCAAATGTTATGACCACCTTAAATCTTCAACGCCCCTGTTGGCTTCGTTCTCAGATTTTGGCTGAGGCTGTATACTGCGCGACTTGTTAAAGCAGTTAAATATAACGACTGGGTTATTAAAATGAACCACCAACGTCCCTTCAGGAGAAAAACACAGTTATGAGATTGTTGCCCAAAGAGGAAAAGTATTTCGATATGTTCAACAATCTGGCGTCGCAAATGAATGAAAGCGCCCGATTGTTGAATTCGTTGTTTGCAGATTTCGACAACCGCGCCAGTTATGCCGACCAAATCAAAGTTGTTGAACACACTTGTGACGAAATTACTCACGACATAGTCAAAAAGCTCAATCAAACCTTTATCACACCGATTGACCGCGAAGACATCCACGCGCTGGCCAGCGGATTGGACGACATCGTGGATGCGGTCGAATACACCGCCAAACGCGTTATTCTTTATCACGTGGCGCAATCCACCGAACACGCGCGCAAGATGACGGACGTTATGGTTCGGATTACCGCAACCCTGAAAAGCGCTGTCGCTGCACTTGGCAATAATGGCGAACAGGTGCTGAAAGATTGCGTCATCATCCACACGCTTGAAAACGAAGGCGATGGGTATCACCACGAAGCCGTCGAAAAGCTCTTCGCCGAAGAACAAGACCCGATCACCATCATCAAGATGAAAGAGATTTACGAGAAGATGGAACGGATGATTGACAAGTGCGAAGACGTCGCCAACGTCCTGGAAGCCATCGTGCTGAAGAACGCTTAACCCGCGTTGGCGGAAATTCGGTTCACCTGATTCTGACTCAAACGCGATCCCGCCAATTCTCACAAACAGAGGTGTGTATGGACGGTACTTTTGTGCTTGTCGCTTTTATCGTTGTCCTGGCTCTGGCTTTTGATTACACCAACGGATTTCACGACGCCGCCAATTCCATCGCCACAGTGGTTTCGACCCGCGTGTTGACGCCGGGTAAAGCCGTATTGATGGCGGCTTTCTTCAATTTCATCGCTGCTTTCTGGTTCGAAACCAAAGTTGCCACCACCATCGGTAAGGAGTTGATCAACACTGACCTGGTCAACGAGTGGGTTATTCTTTCAGGTCTGACAGGTGCCATTACCTGGAATCTCATCACCTGGTATCTGGGGCTGCCGACCAGTTCTTCACATGCGCTTGTTGGCGGTTATGCCGGTGCCGCAGTAGCCAAATCCGGTTTCGGAGTGCTGCTTTGGGCCAGTTGGCCGAAAGGATGGCCAGGCACGCTTTCGTTTATCGTGCTCTCGCCACTGATCGGGATGACTTTGGGACTGTCGCTGATGGTGGCAGTCAGTTGGATATTTCGTAATTACGCGCCTTCCCGCGTGGACAAGCTGTTTCGCGCCTTGCAATTGGTTTCAGCCTCAGTTTTCAGCTTTTCGCATGGTTTGAACGACGCACAAAAAACAATGGGCATCATTTTCGCAGCCCTGTTGACTGGTAAATACATCGAGAAAACCACAGCCATGCCAATGTGGGTGATTCTATCGGCTCACACCGCGATTGCTTTAGGCACTCTTTCTGGCGGTTGGCGTATCGTTAAAACCATGGGATCGAAAATTACCAAGCTCAAACCAGTCGGTGGATTCTGCGCTGAAACAGGTGGCGGAGTGGTTATCATTGCGGTCTCTGCCCTTGGCATTCCAGTTTCAACCACACACACAATCACCGGAGCGATTGTCGGCGTAGGCGCAGCTCAACGATTATCGGCCGTTCGCTGGGGAGTTGCCGGCAGAATCGTCTGGGCCTGGGTCATCACCATTCCGGCGGCGGCGGGAATTGCCGCGTTGATGTACGGAGCGATTTCGCTGTTCAGATAATCACCCTGCAAATTCATGAGCCGGGAGTCCGCGCACGCCCGGTTTGCAGCGAAAAATTCCGCCCGCCAGAAGCTGTTTCGCCAGTTCTTCGGCGGGCATTCTTGTGCTCGCAGTGGTGATGTACAACTCATCCAGATTCGCTCCGCCGAATGCGCACGAGGTCGGACGCGCCACAGGCAGCCGAACTTCGTCAATGATTTCGCCGCGTTCCGGGTTCACGCGAATGACCCGCCAGCCATCCCACAACGCCACCCACAACATGCCCTCTTCATCAATGGTCATTCCGTCGGGCGATCCTCCATCTTCGGGAAGTTCCAGCACCAAACGTTCGTTGGAGATTTCGCCGCTTCGCGCGTCAAAATCAAACGCGACGATTTCGCTGGTTGGCGAATCAATGTAAAACATCGTCTTGTCGTCCAGGCTCCAGGCCAGTCCGTTGGAAATCCAAACGTCGTCGAGCTTGCGATTGACCGTCAGGTCGGCATCCAGACGATATAAATAACCCGCCGGTTCATCGTGTTGAACGCGCGTCGTGCCTGCCCACAATCGTCCGCGAGAATCGCATTTGCCGTCATTGAATCGGTTGTTCGGCAAATGAGCTTCGGGATCAACCAGCGGAGTCAGTTTTTCGGATTCCAGGTCGAGTCCGTAAAACCCGTTTTGCAAAGCCAGCACAACGCCGCCGGATTTTCGACCAACGCAGCAACCGACCATCTGACCAACATCAATTTTTCGGTCGTGACCGGTTGCCGGGTCAAATACATGAAACGCGTTGCCTTCGATGTCCACCCAATACAATTGTTGAATTCGCGCGTTCCACCACGGCCCTTCGCCAAGCAGGACTTTGGCGTCCAGCGCCAGTTCAGCTTCAATCATGTTTCGTTCCTTTAGGTTTGTTGAATGAGTTCAGCGCTGACTACGCGCCCAAGTGAAATCAAGTTATACCTTGTCGGATGGAAAATGCGCCAACGGAATTTGCGCGTCGCCGAGCTTTCGCGGACAATGCGCCGAACTTTTCACTCTATTCCGAAGCACGACAACGATGAGACAGGTTTGAATAGACAGGATTTACAAGATTGAACAGGATTGGTTTCACAACAACCTTTCCTGAATCTCGATCTTGTTGAATGCTGTAAACCCTGTCCGAACGTTTCGTGCGTTGAAGGGGATTTTATGACTATCGTTGGCCGTTTGGTTGGGGCATTTTTGTTGATGTGCGCTTTGCTGGCAGCCGGTTGTACGACGCGCGATTTGGAAGCCGAAGCCGCAGGCAAAACCAAAGTCGGAATCATTTACGACATTGGCGGGAAAGACGACCGTTCGTTCAACGCCGCGGCGTATGTCGGCGCATTGCGCGCGGTGAAGGAAAATCTGCCGATGGTCTACAGGGATGTCGAACCCGGCGATCCGACTTCGATTGAACCGGCGCAGCGCGCGTTTGCGCAATACGGTTACAACCTGATTATCGGCGTCGGTTTTGCGCAAGGCGAAATTCTGGCCAACGTCGCCAGAGATTATCCCAATCTGCATTTCGTGCTGATTGATTCCGTCGCCGAATCGCCCAATGTCGCCAGCCTGATTTTCAAAGAACACGAAGGTTCGTTTCTGGTTGGAATGATTGCCGCTTCTGTCAACAAAACCGGCAAGCTGGGGTTTGTCGGCGGAATGGACATACCGCTGATTCACAAATTCGCCACTGGTTACGAAGAAGGCGCGAAGTACGTCAATCCGAACATTGTCGTGCTGAAAAATTACGTTGGCATCACGGACGCCGCCTGGAACAATCCGGGCAAAGGGCGCGAACTCGCCAATTCGCAATACGAACAAGGCGCTGACATCATTTTTCAAGCGGCGGGCAATTCCGGCCTCGGCGTGTTCGATGCCGCTGAAAGCTACAAGAAATTCGCCATTGGCGTTGATTCCAATCAGAACTGGGTCAAGCCAGGCTTCATCCTGACCAGCATGATGAAGCGCATAGACAACGCGGTTTATTCGGTCATCAAGGACGAGACCGAAGGCAAATTCCAAGGCGGCGTTCACGTGTATGGCTTGGAAAATCAAGGCGTGGATTACGCCTTGGACGAATACAACAAGGCGCTGATTCCGCAGGAAGTGATCGAAAAAGTCGAACAAGCCAAAAAAGACATCATCGCCGGCAAGATCAAAGTCACCGATGCTATGGCTAAGTGAGGGGGACGGGGAAACAGATGAACATTATCGAAATGCGCGGCATCACCAAACGCTTCGGCGCGGTGATGGCCAACAAAAGCATCAACCTGAACATTCCCGCGAACACGATTCATGCCATAGTCGGCGAAAACGGGGCGGGCAAATCCACCATCATGAAAATCCTGTACGGCTTTTATCACGCCGACGAAGGAGAGATTTTCATTGATGGCCAGCCGCGTCAGATTCGCAATCCGCACGACGCCATCGCCCTGGGCTTAGGCATGGTGCATCAGCATTTCATGCTAGTGCCGCCGATGACCGTGCTGGAAAACATAGTACTCGGAGCCGAACCGGGCAATGCCTTGAAGATTGACTTCAAACAAGCCGAAGCGCAGATCACCAAACTGTCACGCGATTTTGGATTCGATATTGATCCGAACAAGCGAGTCGAACAATTGTCGGTCGGTCAGCAACAGCGCGTCGAAGTGTTGAAGGCGCTCTATCGTGGCGCGCGGATTTTGATTCTGGATGAACCGACGGCGGTGCTGACGCCGCAGGAAGTCGAAGAGTTCTTCAAAATTCTTCGCTCGATGCGCGAACAGGGAAAGACGATCATCATCATCACGCACAAGTTGAACGAAGTGCTGGCGCTGTCGGACAACGTCACGGTCATGCGTGATGGGCAGGTGGTTGGGGAAACTCCGACGGCAAAAACGACTGCGCCGGATTTGGCTCGAATGATGGTTGGACGCGACGTGCTGTTACGAGTCGAAAAGCCTGAAGCCAAACCGCAAGCTCCCATACTCAGTGTCAAAAATCTTTCTGCGGGTTCCAAACTCAACGGCGTTTCCTTTGACGTGCGCGCCGGAGAAATCGTCGGCATTGCCGGAGTCGAAGGAAACGGCCAGACCGAATTGATCGAAATTCTGTCGGGTTTGCATCGCGCCAGCGGCGGCAGTTTTGCATTGGAAGGACGCGAAGTGACCAAAGCTTCGGCGCGGCAATTGAAAGAACTCGGCATCGCGCACATTCCCGAAGATCGCCATCGGCGCGGATTGCTGCTGGAATTCAATCTGGCCGACAACACGATTCTGGGCACGCAATACCGCAAACCGCCTGTCACGACGGCGGGGTTGTTGGATGAAAAAGCCGTCTTCGCCAAATGCAATCGGTTGATCCGCGATTTCGATGTGCGTCCGCCAAACGCCGCCTTGCCTGCGCGCGCGCTTTCGGGTGGCAACCAGCAGAAACTCATCATCGGGCGCGAATTCGATATTCGTCCCAAACTGTTGCTGGTATCTCAACCGACGCGCGGCGTGGACATCGGAGCCATCGAATTCATTCACCGCAAATTGGTGGAGTTGCGCGATTCGGGCGCGGCGATCTTGCTGGTTTCGGCTGAACTGGAAGAAGTGATGTCGCTGTCGGATCGGTTGCTGGTGATGTATCAAGGCCGAATTGTCGGCGAAGTTGAGCCGCAAAACGCTCAGCAACAGGAAATAGGTTTGTTGATGACTGGCGGAAAAAAAGGCTGACTTCGTATGCTCATCTGACAGTAGCCGTAGCAGCCGTTTCCCACTTTTGTGCTTGCGCAGTGATGGCTGCAACCAACTGAGGCCAGTCGTGCAACGTTTCAGGATCGAAGTCTGCGCCGTTAGGCCAGACCAAAGTGTGAGCTTCAGGATCAAGTTTCACTGCGTTGAATAAGGCTGGATCGCGTAACGGGCGATAAAGCTCCCCAGCCAATACAGGGCGAAAATCAATTGTCCGTTCGTGGCCATCGTCAAAACATACGCGTAGCGTGAATGGCGCAACGATTTCAAAAGAACTGACTTTGTAGATTCGATGAATCATTGTTGCCTCTATTTCAATGGTTCAATTGACTGATGACTCAAGCCGGTTTGCAGCCGATCCCAATCAGCCAAAAGTTCTGTCTGATGTAACTCTGACCAGGCTTCCACAAACCGTTGTTGTCTTTTGGGCAATTCTCCGGCGAGCAATTCGACTGGATCAATTCCGAAAACGGCGACTTTGTCCTGCTAATAAGCGTGAAAATGTGGGCTGTGATGTTGGCCGCCAAATTCGGCGTACATCCTGATAATAATGCCAAAAAAGCGGCTTGACTCAGGCATGCCAGCTCAACTCCCAGAAAATTACCGCATAGCCAAGACAGTGTCCGTTAGTCGTTCGATGGTGGTAATGAGCGATTTGCCTGCTTCGTCAAAACGGCCAGCGGCAGCCAGCTGTTCAGCGTCTCTGGCCGAATCCACCGCAAATGTCAGTTTCAGATAATAGACCTGCAACCGCGGATTGTTTTGAAAACTGCGCGTCAGATTGTCCAGGCCGACTTTCAGATTGCGAACGCTGCCCACCAGCGCTTCTTTGCTTTCCCGGTTTTTGGCCGCCGCTGCCGGAGTCATTTTTCCTTCGCGGGCTTGTTCGTCTGCGACTTCAAAGCCGTTGATGATTTTGCCGTAAATATAAATGAACCTGGAAAAGTTCTTGATTTGTTCCGCGACCTGTCCGGCTTCGACTTTCAGATCGGGCGTCGGCGTAGGTTTCGGAGCGGCAGGCGCTCGGCGCGCAGGTTTCTTTTGAGCGATGGACGCCAGCGGAAAAGCGCAAACTGCCAGGAGTAAAAACGTAAAAGCCAGAGTTGAATAACGTCTCACAGAAAAGCCTCCGGTTAGCGAATGCCTGAATTTGGTTTTGGGGTAAATGTCTTTTAGCACCGCCCGGCAAGTTGTCGCAAGTCATAAAGCCATAAGGCCTTTGCAGATCGCATTGCTTGACCAGTTTGTAAACGCTGTGTTATTTCGTTGTTCGCTCAAAAGCTGTTTACGCTTCCGGTAGTCCTCTCCGGCATCCAGACTTCTGCAGGAGCGAGGCTTTTTCCAATACTTTTTCTGACATCGCCCCGAAAAGGTTGATTCAATTCCAAATACTGTAGCTAAAAAAACTGTATGCCAGGATGGCTTCATATCAGTTTTATTAGCGGAATAACCCCAGTTCCTACTGAAAACCGACTAGGAGATTATGATGCGACGCAAGGTGTTCTTTGTGACGGTCTTATTAACGATTGGATTGTTCGGTTGGCTGACCGCAGATTTATCTTTGGTTGCCAGCAAAGACAAAACGGCGACGTCTGAGACGCCAGAAACAACAACGGCCGTTGGTAAATTGCAAGGTCCGGTGACGGTCACAGTTACGCCGGTTGCGCCGACTCAGGAACAGATAGACGCCACAATCAATTCGCTCAGGTCTCATTCATCAGTGGCCAAATTTTTAAGTGGGACGAAGAATCGCCTGATTGAAGCGGAATATCCGGATGGTTTGCGCCTGGCTTCGAGGGAGCAAAAACTTCGCGCAGTTTTTTACGATTACACCAACAACCGCCCCATCGTGGTGGACAGCGCGGTGAACGACACACGTCTGACGACGGCGACTGTCGGGACAGTGCAACCATTGCCGAGCGCGGAAGAATTCGATGTCGCGGTGGACATTGTTCGTAATCACAAGGCGTATTCCGATTTGTTCAAAAACGGCGCGACGGCTTATCGCGCGATGCCGCCGCTGTTGTCGGAAAGCACGGCGATGGAACGCACTTTGAACGTCGGCATTGAAGCTCCCGGAACCGATACGCCAAATCAAATCGTCGCGGTCAACATGATTCGCAACACGGTTTCTTCGTATATCAAAAATGCTCCGCCGAATGCGCGTGCCGTTGCGATGTCATGCGGTCTGCCGAACGCGGGGCAGGGGACCACATCGCGCGGAACCGCCGGGCAATTCAATCTGACGATCAGTGTGAACCAGGTGCCTATATGGCAAATGCTGGTCATTCGTCCTTCCGCGTCGTCGGGAACGCGCGGGTCTGGAGTTGAAATACGCGATGTGAGCTATCTGGGCAAAACCATACTCAAGCGCGCTCACCTGCCTATCTTGAACGTGTTGTATGACAACGGCGCTTGCGGCCCTTACCGCGATTGGCAATGGCAGGAAGGATCGTTTATGGCCAATGGAACCGACTTGGCCCCAGGGATTCGCCAATGCACTTCTCCGCCGCAAACCTTTCTGGAAAGCCAGAGCGACACGGGCAATTTCCGTGGCGTAGCGATTTATCAGGACCCCGTCAACAACGAAGTGACGCTGGTCAGCGAACTCGAAGCAGGGTGGTATCGGTACATCAGCCGCTGGGAATTTTCGCCCGCCGGTGTGATTCGAGCGCGATTCGGATTTGATGGCGTCAACAATTCCTGCGTCTGCAACGCGCATTTCCATCACGCGTATTTCCGGCTGGATTTCGACATAGCCGGAGCCGGTCGTAATCAGTTTACCGAATACGACACACGTTCGTTTTTCACGCCGCTGCTGACCGAAGTGAAACGGTATCGCGATTACATTCGCGGCAGATATTGGACGGTGGAAAATCTGCTGAGCGGGGAATTGGTCACCATTCGTCCCGGAGCGAATGACGGCATTGCGGATACTTATGCGCGTGGCGATGCGTGGTTTTTACGGTATCGCAGCACCGAACTCGATGACGGGCGAAATTCCACAGGATCGAATACGGAAGCCAACCTGGATGCCTTCGTCAACGGCGAATCCATTGCCGAACAGGACGTGGTGATGTGGTACACAGGGCACTTTTATCACGTGTACGCCGGCGGAGAGACCGGCCATCTGGTCGGGCCGGACATCATCGTCAATCGCTGGTGATTCGGCTGATAAGTTGTGAAACACAAAGAGCGGCGAAAAGCCGCTCTTTGTGTTTCAACGATAAATTCGCTGATAGGCCAGATAATGATTCGTCACTTTGAAGACGTAATCTTTGGTCTGGCTTTTCAATACCTCGACGACAAAACGATCTGTGTCGTTGCTGCCGGCGCGAGCAATCCAGCGGCGAACGGAATCTTCGCTGCCGTTGTAAGCAGCGGCGGCGGCTTGAGGCGTTTTGAATTCATCGAACAGATTTTTCAGGTATTGCGAACCGAACAGCACGGCGGTGTCGGCGTTGTACAAATCGTTCTGTTCAAAATCGCGCAGCCGCAATTGCGCCGCAATCACCAACGACGTGGACGAGATGAATTGCATCAAGCCGCGAGCCGCAGCGTAACTTTTGACGCGCGGGTTGTAACCGCTTTCCTGGCGCGCAATCGAAAGCACGAATCGCGGATCAACTCCGCGCGATGTGGCGTGGCGAGCCAGCGAATCCCTGAACGGCATAGGGAACATGACTTCCGCTGTTTCGCGCGGCAGCAATTCCAACCGGTAATCTTCGGGCAGGGAATTCAAAATCGGATCGCCGTAATCCAGGCTTCGTTTGGCGCATTCGCCGCGCGAACAATAAAACGCAATCGTGGCGCGGCTCGCTCCGGTCTCCGCCAGTTCCGGTGCGCCTTCGTCAAACAATCCCAGAAAAAGCAATTCGTTGGCAATCGTTTGACGACTGGTTCCGGCGGCGGCGGCTTGGTTTTGACCAAGCGGAGCGTTTCGCCCTGAAGGCGTGTAAGCAATTGTCGCCACTTGATGGCCGCGCAATTTTGAATAGGCGCTTTTCAAAATCTGGAACAGTTCAGTGCGCGTGGGTTCGTCGTTGACGAGTCGCAATGCCTGAGTTGCGGCAATTTTCGCCGCCGTCGCATTGGCCTGTGCGTTGGCGGAGCGGGCGTAGCCTAAAAACTTGTCTCGTTGCGCGGCGACCAAGGCTTTCGCGCGCGCGTTTGCCGACAACGCCTGCAACCGTTCGCTGGCTCGCCATCCGTAATAGCCTGCGGCTCCGGCGCGAACTTCCGGCATTGCCAGATACTCGCTGATGGCTTCGTCATATCGTCCGAGCTTTTCCAGACAATACGCCCGCATAAACGTGACTTCAGGCAAATTCGTCGTCGCCGTTTGCCCGCGCACATTCAGCCGAGCCGATTTCAACGCAGTGAATTCGACAAACGCCGATTGAAAGTTTCCCTGCGTCATTCGAATCAACGCGCGTTTGAATTGTGCGGTGACAACGGCAAACGGATCGCTGAGCGTCATTGCCCGCCTCACCCAGTCCAATGCTTCGTCGTTGCGCCCGGCGGTTCGCAGCGTGTCAATCGCGTTCATGTGCGCGTAGGTGACATATTCGCTTTTCGGATACTGGCGAATGAATTCTTCGTATCGCGCAACGGCTCCGTCCGTGTTGCCCAGATATTGGCGGCAATGGCCGACGTAATAAAACCCAAGTTCGCCGTCCGGTGTGGCAGGGAACTCTTTGCCGACTTGTTCATACCACTTCGCGGAATCAGCGAAATTGTCTTCCAGGAAAAAGCCTCGCCCGATGTTGAACAGCGCTTCGGAACGTTTGGCGCTGTTGGGGAAACGTCCGACCACGGCCAGCCAGTGTTTGCGGGCTTCGCTGAAATGACGATTGAACTGATAGATTCGCGCGCGGCGCAGATGCGTTTCTTCGCTGAGCAGGGCATTGACCGCTTCGTCCAACTTGTCCAAACCTGTAATCGCGCGAAGCGAAATGTCGTCTTGGGCATTTGCGCTGAGCGCCGATTCAAAGGTCGTTCGAGCCGCCGCATCCTGACGAGCCGCCGCTTGAGCTTCGCCGATCATCGCCAGATGTTCGCGCCGCACGGCCATCGAACCGCGCAGCAAATTGACGACGGCCTGATATTGACCTGACTTGAAATAACTTTCGGCCAGTCGCGTCACTGCGCGGTCTCGCCACAAATGATCGGCGAATTGCCCGATCATCTGTTTCAGCAAGCGCTGCTCTTCTCTTGAATTGCCAGATGCGCGCGCAATTTCCGCCTGATGCCACAACGCATAACCAGCCAATGGCGAATTCCGGGCGACGACGGATTTCAAGTATTGATTCGCTTCGACCAAACCTGTGTCGCGCCGCATCAGCAATCGAGCCAGCAAATAATCGTAATTGTTTTTGGCAAAGGCTTCGGGCGAAGCCGCCATCATCTGGCGCAACAGACTTTCCGCCGTTCGCGCATCATCCCTGTCAATCGCCGCGCGAAGCTGTTGATGCTTTGGAGAACTCACTTGAGCGACGGCCAATGAGTTCAACACAAAAACGGCAAGAGCGATCAGAAAACAGAAAGCAGATTTCACCGCAGAGGTGGCGCAGAGCTTTTTTTCTCTGCGTGAACTCTGCGGTTCTCTGCGCCTCTGCGGTGAAAAAAGATTGGCAAAAAGTGTCATTGGCATTTTTTGAAAAGCGTTGATTGAATTACTTCACTCGGCTCGTTTTGCGTTTGATGAAATCCATCATCACGTATTCGCCCAGGCTTAAACTCGTCGTGAAGTACGCCTTGCCGCGGGCGATTTCGGTCATCTGCTTGACGAACTCAACCAGATAATAATCGTCCGTCAGCATGAACGTGTTGACTATGATTCCTGACTTGCGGCAAGCGGCGACTTCGGCCAGCGTGGCGTCGGTAATCATCGGATCCAACCCCATCGAATTTTTGTAGAGCCGCCGACCGCCGTCACTTTTCTTTTTCGGCGTGTGCGGATGGCGGCCAAAATCTTCGTCCACGAACAACGCCGAAGGTTTGCCGTCGGTAATCATGATGATCTGGCGCATGTCTTTGCGCTGTGCCATCAACAAACGCCGCGCCAGCTTCAATCCTTCGCAAGTGTTGGTGTGATACGGACCGACCTGCACGCTGGCCAGTTTGCCAATCGGCACTTCTTCAGCGGAATCGTGAAAGAGCACCAGCTTCAACGAATCGCCGGGGTATTGCGTGCGAATCAAATGCGCCAGCGCCAGCGTCACGCGCTTGGCCGGAGTGAAGCGATCTTCGCCGTACAAAATCATCGAATGCGAACAATCCAGCATCAGCACAGTCGCGCACGAAGATTGATACTCCGATTGCCGCACCATCAAATCCTTGTATTCAAGGTTTAACGGTACTCCTAAACCTTCTCTTCCAATCGCGTTCATCAACGTCGCCGTCACATCCAGATTGAGCGAATCACCAAACTCGTAAGGCTTCGATGATTCGTACGCCTCGACGCCGGTCGAAAGATATTTGGTGTCGTGCCGACCGAGCGCGGATTTGCCTACGCTGGACATCAGATTCTTCAGCGTTTTGTAGCCTAGAAAATCTATGCCTTTGTCGGTGACTTCAAATTTGATGTTCGGCTTTTTGAATTCGTCGGTTTGGCCGGGAGCGGTTTGCTGCGGAGCGCGTCCCTCGCCATCGCCGAACAAGCCGTTAATGGCTTCCTGATCGCCTTGCGCGGTCAAATAGCCTTCCTGAATCAACCGCTGAATCAACCGATCAATCAGTTCGTCCAGGCGGTGATCGCGCGCATTGCCGTCTTCGTCAAAAAGCTGGTTGTACTGCTCTTGGTCGAGCAATCCGGAATCGCGCAAGGCGCGTTTGATCGCTCGCCGCAGTTGTTCCAGCGCGTCTTCGGGGTCGAAGTCGCTGAAGTCGTCATCAAAATCGTTTGACCAACCGCGCTGCCAGCGATTGCGAAACTGGTCCTCAAACCCGCTTTTCAACAAGTGATCGGCCAGCGCCGCCATCAATTCTTCCAAACTGAGATCGTCCCAATTGTCGCCTGTCCATTTTGAATATTTGGTGAAACGCATAGCAGTTGTCGTTTGCCTCAGTCCTCTTGAACCACGATTGATTCTTTTTTTTCGTCAAACAGAACGCAACAAGTTTTTCTTCCGTACTTCCAAACGGGCGTTCGTTCTGCCATTAGCCATTTCTTTACTCTTGGTAATCCATCATGAACCAGGAACTTTTTCACCAATGGCTTCACTTGTCGTTTGACAGCAAATACCGTCAAGCCCCAGTTCTCGTCATACCATCCGTCCTCCATAAATTTTTTGTTGGAACTGAGGACTACAGGATGGGAGTTGTATTCTGCTACAAGAATTCTGTATGGCGAATTCATCTCCGTAGGGTGTAAGAGAGAAGGCAAAGTGAAGCTAAGGCTTAGGCCAGAAATCTGAGGAACCTCTTGCAAACCTTCACTTAAGATTTCGGCGCCAACTGGATAGGATAAGTTCCCAAACAGCCGGGCTTTGTAACGAGTGGGAATTACATACTTCATAATTCTGCCTTCTGCCTTTCAAACTTAATTCACCCTCCCGCCGCTCCAATCGTCGAAGGTTTGGCGGCGGTTCGGTTTTTCCGGTGTCGCTTGGTTATAACTGGTTTTGCCTTTTTCTTCGTTGCGGGCGAGTTTCTTTTGCGAATGCAAACCTTCCAAAATCAATTCGCAAGCGGCAATCAACGCTCCGCCGGACTCGACTTCGACCTTGCCGCTGCGCGCGGCTTCGATCAGCCCTTTGACTTTGCGAAGTTGGTTCAATGCTTCTTCTTCGGTCATCACATCGCTCAAGGCCAGAGATTTGCCGTGATTGAAATGATCCATCACTTGCCGGAAGTCTATGCCGCTATATCGTTCGGCGAAGACTTCGCCGCAAGCTCGGCGAATCAAATCACGCGCGATGCGTTCGGCTCCGACCTGTTCGCCTTCGTATTCCAGTTCCAGCTTGCCGGTGACGGCGGGAATCGCCGTGTACACATCGCTGATGCGCGGCACGGCCATCAATTCGCCATTTTGCAACGCGCGACGTTCGGCGTTGGACACGACGGTTTCCATCACCGAAATCGGCAATCGCTGGCTGACGCCGGAGCGTTTATCAATGCGTTTGTCATTGCGGGCGACAAACGCGATTTGTTCGACGACTTCAAAAATCAGATCAGGCACTTCCAGGTTTAGTTCGTCGCCTTCGCGATCCGTCCAGGCTTCCTGTTTGGTGATGGAAATACCCAGTTCGACCGACGCCGGATAATGCGTTTGGATTTCGGCTCCGATGCGGTCTTTGAGTGGCGTGATGATTTTGCCGCGCGCTGTGTAATCTTCAGGGTTGGCTGAAAAGACCAGCATGACATCCAGCGGCAATCGCACCGGATAACCTTTGATCTGAACGTCGCCTTCCTGAAGTATGTTGAACAATCCGACCTGAATTTTTCCGGCCAGATCGGGCAATTCGTTGATGGCGAAAATGCCTCGATTGGCACGCGGCAACAATCCGTAATGAATCGTCAATTCGTCGGAAAGCAGATGGCCTCCGCGAGCAGCTTTGATTGGATCCACGTCGCCAATGATGTCGGCGATGGTCACGTCGGGCGTCGCCAGTTTTTCGACGTAACGCGCATCGCGGCCAACCCACGCAATTGGAGCATCGTCGCCTTTTTCCGACAGCAACTGTTTGCCGTAAGCGCTCAAGGGAGCAAACGGATCGTCGTTGATTTCCGAACCGGCCAAAGCCGGAATTTCTTCGTCAAGCAAGCCGGTCAGTTCGCGCAAAATCCGGCTTTTGGCTTGTCCGCGCAGACCCAAAAGAATGATGTTCTGCCGGGCCAACAGCGCGTTGACCAATTGCGGAATGACGGTGTCCTCGTATCCGATGACGCCGGGAAACAACGTTTCGCCGAGTTGCAGGCGTTTGATCAGGTTGTGACGAATTTCCGATTTGACCGGGCGGCTGCGATAACCGGCGGCTTTCAACTCACCGAACGTTTGCGGTTTGGGCATGGAACTGACGACCTCGCTTATGTGAAGTTGATTGATGTTGTGACAATGGTTTTCGGGGACAACAGCTGTTCGATCTTAGTCGCCGGTTGTTGAAGTCGCAAGCAATGGTCTGTGCTAAAGAAAAGGGCTGCCAAGATCGGCAGCCCTTTGTTCAACAAGCAATCTTCCTGGTTCTGATCTAGCGGTTTTTCATCAAATGATACAACGCGCCGCCACCACCGCCGATCAAGGCTCCGGCAGCCGCGCCTTTTTTACCGCCCGCAGCTACGCCGATCCCTGCGCCAATTGCCGCCGGAGCAGCAATCGTCAACGCTGTTTTCAGTTTGGAGCTTTTCCGCTTAGCCGGATAGCTTGCCGGTTTGTACACCGTTTGCTGTCCAGCGCTATAAGCAGTCGGTTGTGCTGCGTTTGATTGCGCCTGATACGCGTCGGCATATCCTTTCTTGAAGCCTTCGTTATAACCTTCGCGTTCGGTCGCCACGGAGGCATTGGTTTGACCGGTTTTTCCGGCGGCAAAGCCATCGTCATAACCGACCTGAAAATCTTTCAGGTAAAACGCCTGGGCTTCACTTGCCGCTGCGGGCTGCGGTTGTGAAGCGGTTAATGCCGTGGGATTTGTCTCAGCCTGGGTGTTGGGCGAATCAGTCATTCGACCAAAGGTGTACCCGGACAACAATATTGCACAGGCCAACCCAGTAGCGATGATTCTTTGTTTGAAAGTCATCGTGATTCCTCCTAGAAGTTTAAGTTGACAATCAGGGGGAAGAAATTGAGATCACTTCATAGCTTTGCAAACTCAATGCCAATTGGTGATTGCTTGCTAAGTCCTTCGTTTTCAGCATGCTGCAAATTTTTCACAGATATCTTGTGTACGCATATCGAATGCCGGTTTTAACAAATCACACGATACGGTTCAGTCCAAAATTTTCACCACTCTGAAACCTTTTTCATTAGCTGACCACTTACCCCGCGTCTGAGAATTCCAAAACCACTTCAACAAAAAGGGAGAGAGCTATGAACAGGAAACTTTGGGTCAATATTGTGTGTGTCTTGATGGCGATGTGCGCATTGGGCTTGACGGCACTGGCGCAGGAAAAGGGGGTGAGCTGTGATGACAACTGGGGGAATGGCGATCGTGTAGGTCATTGCGTGATGAAGGAGCAAACCCTTGCCTCGACGGGATCATTGGCGGTAGATGGCAAAAAGAACGGCGGGGTTTCGGTCAAAGGTTGGGATCGAGGCGAGGTGCTGGTGCGCTCCAAAATTCAAAGCTGGGGAAACACCAAAGCCGACGCTATCACAGTTGCCAACCAAGTTTTGATTGTGACCGGCAATTCGAACATTTATGCCGAAGGGCCGACCAATGGTGGTGATCAATGGTGGGCGGTCAGTTACGAAATCTTTGTGCCGCGCAATTCCAACTTGTCATTGAAAGCGCACAATGGCGGCGTTTCGATTTCCAATGTTCGCGGGCAGATTGAATTTTCGACAACCAACGGCGGCGTCAATCTGAAAAATCTGGCAGGCAACGTCAAAGGCGCGACTAAAAACGGCGGCGTCAATGTTGATCTGGACGGCAATCGCTGGGATGGCGCAGGCTTGGACGTGACGACGACCAACGGCGGCGTCAATTTGCGAATGCCCGAAAATTACTCGGCTCGTCTGGAAACCGGAACCGTCAACGGAGGATTGAAAACCGAAATTCCAATGACTGTGCAGGGTGAAATCAAACGAAACTTGTCAGTTGATCTGGGTTCGGGCGGAGCGCCGATCAAAGTCCGCACCACCAACGGCGGGGTTTCGATCAAACGACAGAGCCTGAGATAATATCTTCACCGCAAAGGCGCAGAGAACGCTGAGGCTGCGCAGAGAGTGAAAAAACTCTGCGTAACCTTTGCGCTCTTTGCGTCTCAGCGGTGGTCACTTGATTTGTCAGCCAAATTCCGCTTGGCATAAAAAAATGCCGTGCTATACTCCGCCCGCTTTTGGCGAGCAATAACCATAAAGAACTCAGCCGCAAGCCAACAGCGCAATCAGGAAGCAGTACTTGAAAACACTCTGCCCCCAATCATTACTTCGCGCGGAATTATCCGTCTTCAATTATCAATCGGTTATTTGGCAGTAACTGGAAACGCTCGGTCGCAGCGAAACCGCAAGCGATAGGCATTTCTGACAACTCGATCTCCCGAAATCAGTCATCAGGCTCCGCAAATCAGCCCGGAGTTTTTCAGGCCATGAAGCTTCAAGGAGGACCGGCATGCTTTCGAAAGACTGGAACAAGCGAAAGAAAAAATACGATTTCATCATCATCGGTTCCGGTTACGGCGGAGCCATCACTGCGGCGCGCATCACCGCCGCCAACCCCAAACCTTCCGTTTGCATTCTGGAACGCGGCAAAGAATGGGAAGTCGGCAAATTCCCGGACGACATTCACGAAGTCAAACGCAGCGTTCGTCACGACGTTTTCAATCCCACTGGCTTATACGACTTTCAACTTTTCCCGGATATTTCTGTCATGAAAGGCAGTGGACTTGGCGGCACCTCGCTCATCAACGCCAACGTTGCCATCGTCCCCGACCAAGAAACCTTCGAACAACTGGCCTGGCCAAAAAACATCAAACTGCCGGAATTGATGCCGTTTTACGAAAAAGCCAAAACGATGCTCGGCGCACGGCAATACAATCGCCCAAGAGCTTCGGCGACAGGTTCGCTGTTAAAGGTCAAAGGACTTGGCAAGCGCGCTCAGGAAATCGGCACGAAAGAATTTGCGCTGAACCTGACTGTCACTCAGGAAGATGGCAAGAATGCCGCCGGATTCGATCAAAAAGCCTGCAACGATTGTGGCGATTGCGTGACCGGTTGCAACGTCGGAGCCAAGAACACCCTGTACATGAATTATCTGCCGACGGCTGCGAAACAGGGCTGCGACATTTTCACCAAAGTCGAAGTGAAGTGGATCGAAAAGCGGGAAAATGGCTGGCGCATTCACGGCGTTCGATACAAAACGCTGAGTTCTGAAAAGTTCACGCTGGATGCTGGCAATGTGATTTTGTCCGCCGGTTCGTTGGGCACGCCGGAAATTCTGCTTCGGTCGGAAATGCGCGGCCTGTCATTGTCGCCCAAGTTGGGAACGCAGTTTTCCGGCAACGGCGATTTTTTTGCGATGGCTTACAACACCGATCATCAACTGAACACCATGGGCTTTCCCGGCAAAAAAGCGAATCACGATTGGGCGAAGCGCGGCAACGCTCCCGGCCCCAGCATAGTCGGCGCAGTCAGATACAATTTCGGCGGCAATACTCCGCTGGAAAAACGAATCCTGATTGAAGATTTTTCCTTCCCCAGTTCTTACCTGGGGTTGGCGATGGGCGCGTTGAAGTTGTTCGGTCAGGCGGGCGAAGACACTGACACCGGTGACGAAACGCAGGAACGACGTCGCATACGCAAAGACAATCCTTTCAAACCTTACGATTACAAACCCAACGAAGGCGCACTGAATCAGACGATGTTGTATCTGATTATGGGACATGACGACGCCAAGGGAACACTCAAGTTACGCCGCGAAAACGGCCACGTCGAAATTGACTGGGATGACGTAGGCCGCCAGCAGGTATTCAATCTCATCAACGAAGAAATTCGTCGCCACGCGCGCAGCTTGGGCGGTACTTTCCTGACCAATCCGCTGTGGAGCATTACGCCGACCAAAAATCTGATTACAGCGCATCCGCTCGGAGGCGCTCCGCTCGGCGACGATTACCAGCACGGGGCTGTGGACGAATTCGGGCGCGTCTTCAAAGGCGATGGCAGCGTTCACGAAGGATTGTTCGTCGCCGACGGTTCGTTGGTGGCATCGGCCTTGGGAGTGAATCCGTTCCTGACAATTTCCGCTTTGTCCGAACGCATAGCCGACCGCATCGTTCGCCATTTGGGCGGCGAAGCCTTTCCGCCGCGTCCTGCGAAAATCGTAGTTCCCAACCTGAAACCGCAAGACGCGCTGAAATACAAAGAAGCCGACCTGGAACGAATCTTCAGCCGGACGGAAACCCAAAGCATCGAAAAGATGGTCAACAACGGCGGCATCAACATTGACACCGACAAAGGTCTCATCCGCAACGACACAGTCTGGAAAGGTGTGTTTCCCAAAGGACACGTGCTCAACCGGTTTTCGACGGCGTTGCATACCAGTTTCAAAAAACAGTTCACCAAACAGCCAGACGGCAAATTGACCGGCGTCACCAGCGACGCCGACGGCGTGATTGACGCCCTGAACACGCTTGAAGAAATCACTGTCACCAAACGCACCGGCACGTTGGAACCCGGCAAATACATTTTGCTGCGCTACACCGAACCGGAATGGCGCGCGTTTTACGACATTTTCAAAGTCATCAATGACGATTTGCTGATTGGGCGAGTTTATCTGGGCGAATATCCGAACGGGCACAGGCTGTTCACGTTTCCGATGGTCAGGGCGTACGGGCTGGATCACATGACTGTCGCCGATCACAAAACCATCTGGGACAACGCCGCTCTGCCGACCAAAGATCAGCTCAATGGACTGTGGGAAATGCGAATGGTCAGCAACGCCAACAACACCGGCGTGGTGGCTTATCTGAAGTTCGATCATAAACCTGACGGACGGCTGGAAGCTCGGTATCAGTTTCTGGGTTTCTTTGAAGGGCTGGCCGACGCCAGCTTTGGGCAAGACCATTTCCGCATGGATGACTTCACGCCGTTTCACGACGAAATCCGCTTTGTGAATCAGGATTTGTTGATCGGCCAATACTTCACTGATGCGCGACCAGCCTTGTTGCCGTTGTTCGGACCCGAATCGCTGGGAATTTTCCACCGCGAAAAAGATGCGAACGACAACGTGCGCTTCGGATTCAAATACTGGCTGCGGCGAAGTCCAATGACGAACTTGCCGACGAATTTCTTCCTGCGTCCGTTGCTGGATGTGCGCATGCCCGAAGGCACCGGGTTGACCTTCACCGAAGAAATGAAAGGCGCGTATTTTGCCGACTTCAATCCGCCCGCCGGAACCGAAGGCGACAAACAAATCGGAGCCAAACCTGCTGCCGAAGGTGTGGAATGCACATGGAATATGCGAATCACCGCTCGCGATCTGAACGAATTCATCGAAGGTTGGGATCACGAAGCGCGCATTGACGGCACGGTGCGCTTTTCCAATTTCAATGGGCAGGGACAGATGATTTGCACGATCAACGGCTCCAAGAGTTTTTTCAATTACATGCGCGTCAACCCGGAAACGCAGGAAACTGAAATGCTTTATCGCATTTACTTTTTCGCAGGGCCGGGGAAGGAATATCTGTTCAGCGGTCGCAAGTTTTTGCAAAAAGACGGGCACGGCGGAACAGGAATTCGGGAAATCGTCCACGACTTCACAACGCTGTATGGACGATTGTTTGAAATCGCGCCGGACAAGTCCGAGCGGCAGATTGGGTCGGCGCTGATGAAGTTTCGCATTGCAGAAGATTTGGACGCTGTTCGCAGCTTCGCCGAGTATCTGAAGTCGTTCAAAGTGACCGGCGAAAAAGTGGACGAGTTTGTGCAGGCGCAAGGGCGGCTGCGATTTATGGCGATGACCAATCAATTCGTCATTCGCGAATACGATCCGGTTGGCGGATTGCTCAACCGAATCACAGAAGGATAACGGTATACCCAAGCGGGAAGATATTGAGACAGGATGAACAGAATTTTTCAGGATTTCCCTGAAATCACCTGGTCAATCCTGAAGAATCCTGGCAATCCTGTCTTAACAAACCGTCTTGATGTTGCTTTTTAACAACCAACTCAAAACAGGAGAAACGTTATGGCCTCGAAGAAAAAATCAGCCAAACCAAAAGCCAAACAATCGGCAGATTTTATGGAGCAGTTGAAACAATTCGTCCGCACGCGCGGCGAAGATTTCCTGAAGGACAAAAACATTTCGTCAGTCGGCATCGGCTACAAGGAAAGAGACGGAAAGAAGACCAAAGAAATTTCCGTCCAATTCACCGTTGAGAAAAAAGCTTCGACCGACGTGCTGGAATCGTTGGACACGAAAGAAATTCCAAAGTCATTCATCATCGGCGGCGTCGAAGTGCCAACCGACGTGCTGGAACGAAGCTACCAGCTTGGTTACAAATTGGTGGCCGAATCAAAAGCGGAAAGCGTATCGCGCAAAACTCGCATTGACCCGATTCGTCCTGGCATCAGTGTCGCCAACAAACGAGTGTCTGCCGGGACAATCGGCTGCATTGTGTACGACAAGGTAGACGGCACGCCCTACATTCTCAGCAACTGGCACGTGCTGAATGGATCGAACGGTCAAATCGGCGATGACGTAGTGCAACCCGGTCCGTTCGACGACAACCGCGCCGCGCAAAATCGTTTGGGCAAGCTGGTTCGTTCGCATCTGGGTCCTGCCGGAGATTGCGCCATCGCTTCCATCGAAGACCGCCGCTTCGAACCGGAAATTCTGGATTTGGCAGTCAAGGTCGAAGCCATTGGCGAACCGGAACTCGGCGACAAAGTCATCAAAAGCGGTCGGACAACGGCGGTCACGCACGGCATAGTTTCGCGCATTCACACCATGACGCGCATTGATTACGGCGGTTCGGTTGGCGAAAAAGCCATCGGCGGTTTTGAAATCGAAGTTGACCCGGCCAATCCGCCATCGAATGGCGAAGTCAGTATGGGTGGCGATTCCGGTTCGGTCTGGCTGTTCAAAACCAACCAGGGCAACGCCGGAAAAGTCATGGCCGGATTGCATTTCGCCGGCGAAGCGCCAACCAATCCACACGAACACGCCATTGCCTGTTACGCCAAATCGGTGTTTGACAAGCTGGAAATCAGCACGAAAGCTGAAGTCGTTTTGCCGCCTGCGCCGGGCAGAGGCGATTCCCTGACGTTGGGACGCGGGTATAACGCAAATTTTCTGGCGACGCGCGTGGCATTGCCCAAACTTTCCACCGCCAAACTCAACGACGCGGTGAAAGCCGTCAATTCAGAGTTGATTCATCACACGCATTTCACCCTGGCCCAAAGCAAATCGCGTCGCTTTGCCATTTATGTCGCCTGGAACATTGACGGCGGGCGATTGAAACGAATCAAGCGCAGCGATCGGTTCGTGCTCGACCCGTTGGTTCCGGCGCAGTTTCAAGTCGGCAACAGTTTGTATAGCAACAATCGGTTGGACAGAGGCCACATTGCCCGTCGCGCGGATTTGACCTGGGGAACCGATGCTGAAGCTCGTCAAGCCAGCGACGATTCGTTCTTTTTCACCAACATCACGCCGCAAATGGACAATTTCAACCAAAGCGGTCTGGGCGGAATCTGGGGCAAAATCGAAGACGCTGTGTTTGAAGAAGTGGACGTTGATGACCTGAAAGTCAGCGTGTTTGGAGGGCCGATTTTCCACGACGACGACCGCGAGTATCGAGGCGTGAAAATTCCACGCGAATTTTTCAAGGCGCTCGCTTACGTCGAAAACGGCAAACTGGAAGCTCGCGCGTTCTTGTTGACGCAAAGCCTGAATCAACTGGAGGTTCTGGATTTGAATCAATTTCGCGTTTTTCAGGTGGCGCTCAGCGAAGTCGAAGCGCGATGCGGTTTCAAATTCCCGGCCAACTTGAAAGCGGGTGACACGTTCGCCGAACGAATCGAGCGAATGGCGGAAACTGCCGAACGCCCGGCGCTGGAATCGCTGGCCGACATCAAGTGGTAAGTCTTGAGTGAGGCTTGTTCACCGCCGGGACGCAGAGAACGCTGAGAAGGCGCAGAGCTAATAAAGCCTCTGCGCAACCTCTGCGAGACTCTGCGCCTCTGCGGTGAAAATAATCCATTCAACCTGGAGGGAGTGATGGGAATTTTTGACTGGCATCGTTTGCCTCGGGCGCTCGGCCTGTTGCGATTGAACAGCTTTCGAGATCGCATGCGCGAAAAAAATCTCTACGACACGGAAACGCTGCCTTCGATTCCGCGCGAACCGTTGCCTGCGCCGACGCCCGATCAAATATCCGCGCGAACTGCGGACGGGACTTGCAACGATTTGAACTCGCCGCGAATGGGCAGTGCGGGAACCCGTCTCGGTCGGAACTTTCCGCTCGACAAAGTCGTCGCGGACGACGAATCGCTGATGTTTCCCAGCCCGCGTCTGGTCAGCGCCAAGCTGATGACGCGCGACAAATTCATCCCTGCGACTTCGTTGAATCTGCTGGCGGCGTCGTGGATTCAATTTCAGGTTCACGATTGGTTCAGCCACGGCGAAAACGAAGATACGAATCCGCACGTAGTTCCGCTGCCTGCCAACGACGATTGGCCGCATCCGCAAATGCTGATCAATCGCACGCGACGCGATCCGACTCGACCGGCCAACGACACGTCCAAACCGAACAGTTACGTCAACACCGAAACGCATTGGTGGGATGGATCGCAACTATACGGCAGCAATCTGGCGACACAACACAAGATTCGTTCGTTCGAAGGCGGCAAACTGAAACTGGCTGACGATGGATTGTTGCCGCTCGATTCCAACGGCATTGACATCACGGGCGTCAATTCGAACTGGTGGGTCGGATTGAGCATGCTGCACACGCTGTTCACGATGGAACACAACGCCATCTGCGACCGATTGCGGCAAGACTTTCCCGCTTGGACGGATGAAGAGTTGTTTCAACATGCGCGGTTGGTCAACGCGGCGATTCTGGCCAAGATTCACACCGTTGAATGGACTGTGGGAATTCTGGCGACTCCGATTTTGGAAACAGGGATGAATTACAACTGGAGCAGCATTCGCCGGTCGAAGCAGGCACATCACGCCGCGCCGTTTTCCATGACCGAAGAGTTCGTGTCTGTGTACCGGATGCACCCATTGATTCCTGACGATTTCGTCTTTCGTTCGTTCGACAGCGGCAACGTGATTCTGGAACGGACGATGGAAACCGTCGCCAATCGCCACGCGCGTGAAGTGATGAATCAGGTTTCGCTGACTGATTTGTTTTATTCGTTCGGCGTGACGCACCCCGGAGCGATCACGCTGCACAATTATCCGAAGCATCTGCAAAACCTGAAGCTCAACGGTGAAGTGAAAATGGATTTGGCCGCTGTGGATATTTTGCGCGACCGCGAACGCGGCGTCCCGCGTTTCAACGAATTTCGCCGGCTGCTTGGACTTGATCCGGTCAAGCGGTTCGAAGATTTGAGCGACAACAAAGACTGGTGTGAAGAAATTCGTCAAGTGTATGGCGGCCAGCTTGAAGACGTGGATGCGATGGTTGGCATGTTCGCCGAACCGCTGATCAAAGGCTTCGGGTTCAGCGAAACGGCGTTTCGCATCTTTTTGTTGATGGCGTCGCGCCGGTTGCAGAGCGACCGCTTTTTCACCACCGATTACAACGAACGGACTTACACCCGCGCCGGGTTGGAGTGGATAGAGCAGACGACCATGACGACTGTGTTGATGCGCCATCTGCCGCAACTCAGACCAGTGCTGGGCAAAGTCAAAAACGCATTTGTCCCTTGGCCGAGCGCATAACCAATGGAACAGGCTGGCAGCTTGTTTTACTTTTTGAAGGAGACAGCCATGAACGATGATCTGAAAAAACTGTACGAACTAATTGGCGTCGCTGCGCCGGATGACGGCGATGTTTCGTTTTCCACGCTGGAAGCCAGTGATGCCAACGAACCGCCGCCGCTTGACGCCGAAGGCCTGGATCAGTTGGAACAAGCCTTGAACAAAAATCCGCGAGTCACGTTGGCTCGTGTGCGCGAAGGCTGGCGTCCAGATGTCACCGAAAAACAATTGCGCGAAGCGATTGCTCACGCGCGGCGCGCGCTGGCTGAACCGGGTGTGGTCGTCGCTGAATTGGAAGCGTTGTCGTTCGGGATAAGGCCGCTGCCTGCCGGATTCACATTTGAGGGAATGGATCTGGACGAAATTCCGATTGATCTGGGCGATCACAAATTTGAAAACGACGATCTTGTCAGCGCGCTCGGTTGGGTGTTCGGCGCAGGGCCGTTTGTCTTGACGCGACCGAACAAAAAGAATTTCCGCTTTCACAATCAAGCGCCGTTCAACTCCGATTTCATTTATACGCTGGAAGACCCGCAACCGGGGCAGCCGCTGGAAATTGCATTGTTCAGCGATTTTGGTGTCGGGCGGTATTACTCCAAATACATTGCCAAACAATTTCGCACGCGGCGGTTTCCTTATGCGATTCATTGCGGCGACATTTATTACTCAGGCCGTAAAAAAGAAATCAAGGAATACTTTGAAGACCTGATTGATCCGATTTTGGCTGACACGTCGGTTTTTGCGCTGAATTCGAACCACGAAATGTATTCCGGCGGCGTTCCGTATTTTGAATCCATCACACGGCGAAAACAGCTTCAGCCCGCCAAGCAAAAACAGGAAGGCAGCTATTTCTGTTTGCGGTCGCAGAGATTTCAGATCGTCGGAATTGACACCGCGTTCTTTGGACATGGCCGATACAGAGACGAATTGTTGAAAGAATGGCTGGCCGCTCGATTGCGCGAAGGCAGGGAATTGGGATTGGTCAACATATTGCTCAGCGCCGATCATCCTTACGAATTGGGCGACCGCAAGTTGACCAAACTGCTGGACAAGGATATTCGTTCGTTGGCGCTTGGCGAAAAGCTGGTGGATTTATGGTTCTGGGGCAACACCCATTACTGCGCGTTGTACAGCGCCAGTGACACATTGCCTTTTGTCGGCACGTGTATCGGCCACGGCGGGTATCCGTATGACAAACTCAAAGCCAATGTTGAGCAAAAGCCTCAACCTGCGCCGCTGGTGTTTCTGGAAAAAGAACTGCGCTTTCCCGCCAGCAGTGGCATCAATTCCGACCGCGGCAACAACGGATATTGCGTGATGTCGCTGAACGCGGACGGTTCCATTGGATTGAAATACATTGATTGGATGAGCAATCCGCGATTTGCTGCCAGCCTGACACGCGCAGCGGCAGGGCAACCGCTGACTGTCACTCAACTCGACCTTTGAACAAAGCGTTTCCGTGTCCCGCCTTCAACGCCGAAGACGGGACACGACTCTTTCCTTTTTACTCACTCCGGCACATTCACCAGCGGCACGTCCCAGTGCGCAACCAAAATCTCGAATCGTCGCTGCTCTTCTTTCTTGAACGTCGCCTGATCTGGATAAAGCTGTTTGATGATTTCCGGCTCCGGGCTGGGATCGTGAAAGGCGGCGGCGCTTTTGAACGTGAGCGTGACGCGAAAATCCCAGCGACTGTCTTCAGTGGAATGGTAGCGCGGCTTTTCGATTTTTATGCTGAGGATGCGGCCTTGCTCGACCTGCTTTTTCAGCACTGGCAGATGATTTTTCTTGAACAGTGTCAGGAATTCATCCGTGAACCCCCATTTGGTTTTGTAGTAATACTCGACGACATACGGCTGTTGCGCTTGCGCGAAAGTCGTCCGGCCAAAAGTCAGCAACAAACAAACGAACAACACGGCTTTCAAGACATTTTTCATCGGTGATCTCCTGTTGGATTGAAACTGGAAACGTTGCGTGAACGCGCAAAGGAAGGTAAAAGAAGCGCCATCGAAAAGCCAGACATCAAACACATAAAGAGGAAATCAACATGAAACGATGGTTTGCATCATTTGTAATTGGCGCAATATGCCTGCTGACAATCGCTGCTTTGGCGCAGGGCAATTACGCTCCGCAAGTCGGCCCGGTCAAAGGTTCGCTGGTCGTTGTTGGCGGAGGAAAGATTCCGCCATCCATTTCTGAGCGCTTCATCGAACTGGCCGGTGGGCGCAACGCCAAAATCATCTACATTCCGAGTGCAGCCGAAGATCAACAACTCAACAATCAGACTGGCGATGAATCGCCTCGGTTGTTCGGCTTGAAAAACGTCACCGTGTTGCATACCCGCGACCGAAATGTTGCCAACACTGAAGCCTTCGCCGCACCGATCCGCGAAGCTTCCGGCGTCTGGTTTGGCGGAGGCCGACAATGGCGCTTGGTGGATTCATACGCCGACACACTGACGCTAAAAGAAATCTGGAAGTTGCTGGAACGCGGCGGAGTCATCGGCGGTTCTTCAGCGGGCGCCAGCATTCAGGCTTCGTATTTGGTGCGCGGCGCGCGCGAAGGCAACACGATCATGATGGCCAAAGGTTACGAAGACGGTTTCGGCTTTCTGCGCGGCGTTGCCGTGGATCAACACATCAACACGCGCCGCCGCGAAAAAGACCTGGCCGAAGTCATCACTGCGCATCCCGAACTGCTCGGCATAGGCATTGATGAATCCACTGCGATAGTTGTTCAAGGCGATCAATTTGAAGTCATCGGCGCAGGCCAAGTCGCCATCACCGATGGCAAACCGCACGAAAACCGCAGATATTATTTCCTGACACCGGGCGAACGCTTTGATTTGAAGAAGCGCGGAAAATTTTAACGATATGCATGGTCTTTATCGCTTTTCCGATCAAATGTTTCCGCGCAGCGAACGCCACACGGTTACAAGACGACCGAAGCTCTGAATATGGCCTGTTGTCTCGTAGCGATTTACCAATGCTCGCAAATAATTCTCATCTTGCACCGCTCTCGGCAATTTCTTCGAGTAATTCAGGTTTCTTTCCCTCAACATTTCCTTGAGATATTCCAGATGAAACTCCGCTTTCACTCTGAAACCTGGATAACAAGCCATTGATTCCGGACACCCGACGCTCACGTCATAAAACGTTTTCCAAACCCTGAGATTTTCACTTTGAGGGTTTCGCTTCATCATTTCCCGGTTGCCAAGAAACCAGGTTTCAATGCAACAATTGTGAACAATCGCATGGCTTTGTGTCGGACTGACTTGATTCGACAACAGGTGTTCGACCTGCGTCACCCTGATTGGCCAATCAACTTCTTCGGCGTCCAGGCAAACAAACAAATGATCGAAAGGCTCTTTGCCTTGCTCGGCTGCCATCTTGTTGTGCCAATTGATCTCGCTAATGGCTTTTTCAATGTTGTCCAAGCGATCCGTGTTTCCTTCGATTGAAAACAGGCGGTAGTTGTTCGTTCGCACGTCGCCAATCACGTCGGCCTTTTTCAGATCAGAGAAAACATGGCTGATCCAGGACTGGTACACCTTCTTTTCAGTCTGCCTTCCTTCAACCAGAAAATAGAGGTTCACTGAATTGCCTCCTGGTATTCATCAAGATTAGTCAACAACACGAATTGGCTGAGCAGCGATTCCTTATCAAAAGATGGTAATGCGGCTACCTCTTTGACCGTAACTTCAGAGCCTTTTCTAGTGACCAGCTTCCAGTATCGCCATGGGATATTGTTGATAACGTACGGATGATGGCTGGTCAAAATGAACTGCTTGTCGGTATGTCTCAAGAAGATGTCTGTGACTGCCGGGAGGCAATTTACTCCTAAGCCATTCTCGAACTCATCTACCAGCACGACAGAGTCGGCAGGCATCATCTCAAGTTCGAAGAGGTGAATAAGGGTTTTCAGCATACCGGCTGAAATGAGGTGACCAAGAATCCAGTCACTTACTCCCTTCTCTTTGATTCCCAGCACCAACTGACCACTGAGCCTGGTGTTATCAGCTATCGGATGAGGCAGCATTTCTTCAATTTTACCTACCTTGAAATCTGTCACCGTCTCAAAAATTTCACTGTATCGTTCTTTTAGTCGTCGCATTACCTGAGGAAAATTCTCTTGCAAAATGTAGCCTTTCAAAAGCAAAGGAAAACCTCTTAGTCTGGGTAATTGTTCGAGATCGGTAAAGACCGCCCTTATCTCTTCAGCACGTGGCAAGGGAATTGTTTCCGGTTCTACAAATAAATACTGAGCCCCCTGTTCATAATTTCCGGCCTCTGAAAAGATGATCCGGTTTAGAAAATGAAACATTGGAGCAACAAGGGGTTCATTGCTAAGCAGTGAAACGACACTATCAGTGTTCCTTAGCTTGGGAGTTTCTCTTCCTTCCAATTTAATAACTCCATATTCATTTCGAGAAACTATCTCTTTTCCATTTTTGAACAACTGCTCTTTTTCAAATATCGGTAAATCTGAAAGCTGTAAATCACCTCGTCCTCCATTTTGTCCTGTCTGAAAAAAAGCTGCCGCAGAGCTTACCGAAACCTTCGCTAACCATTCGAAAACCCCTTCATCGGTTTTGACTTTTATTGCCCACTCCGCACCATTGGCAGGTAAGCTTCCTGGCTGCTGAGTTCCGGCAGTTCGAATCATTTGCAACGATCTTAGAATATTCGATTTGCCTGACCCAGACAGACCAACCAACAGGTTGAAATCTTGAAGCGTAACTTCGTTCAGCTTCCAACCATAAACTGTGTCTTTAAGACTGAAACTTAAAATAGGCATTTCGCCTCCTATTTATCTCTTCGGTTTGAGCGCAGCCAGCAGCTTTTCGTGAATGCCGCCGAAACCACCGTTGGACATCACGACGACTACATCGTCCGGTCTGAGTTGCGGCGTCAAATGCTCGACGATGGTGTCAGCGCCTTCGATGGAAAAAGCCTCTTTGCCCGCCGCACGCAAATCTTCGATCAATTCATCAACCGACAATTGTTCTTCGGCGGCGACGCGGAACGATTCGAAGAGCGGCGCGATCACGACATAATCCGCTGGAACAAACGATTGCGGATAGACTTTCTGGAAAACTTTTTTGCGTGTCGTCCACGAACGCGGCTCGAAGATGGCGATGATGCGGCGGTCTGGATATTTTTGCTGCACGCCCAACAGAGTTTCGCGGATCGCCGTCGGGTGATGGGCGAAATCGTCAATCACGGTCACGCCGTTGACCACGCCCCGCACTTGCATGCGGCGTTTGACGCTTTTGAATGTCGCCAGGGCTTCGGCGACTGCCGCGCGTTCGATGCCCAGTGTTTCCGCCGCCGCAATCACCGCCAGACAGTTGCGGATGTTGAACATTCCGGCCAACGGGCTTTGCACCTCCATCCACTCTTTGCCTTCGCGTAATGCGCGAAACTTTGTCACGTCAGGCAGGAATTCGATTTCGCGCGCAGTCCATTTGGCGTCGGGATGTTCAACGCCAAACGATTCCACAGGACACCAAACTCCTTGAGGCGCGATTGGTTCTTTGACGATTTCGCGGACGACCGAGGAATCCCAACCGGCAATCAAACGGCCTCCGGCAGGAATCAAATTGACCAACAAACGGAACACTTTCTTGATCGCGTCCAGCGAAGGATAAATATCCGCGTGGTCGTATTCGATGTTGTTCAGAATCACCAGTTCAGGCAGGTAATGCAGAAACTTCGGTCCTTTGTCCCAATACGCCGTGTCGTATTCGTCGCCTTCGATGACGAAGTGATTCGAGCCTGTGACTTTGAAACTGGCACCGAAGTTTTCGGCGACTCCACCGACTAAAAAACTTGGATCAAGTCCGCCGACTTCCATCACCCAGGCCATCAGTGAAGTTGTCGTCGTTTTGCCGTGCGTGCCGGTGACGACCGTCGAATGTTTGCCGCGAATGAATTCTTCGCGAATGACTTCGGGCATCGAAGCGCAGCGCAGTTTGTGATCCAGCGCGTATTCGATTTCGGGATTGCCGCGCGAAGTTGCGTTGCCTACGACAATCACGTCAGGAGTGGGTTGCAGGTTGGCAGCGTCGAAACCTTCGTAGGTTTCAATGCCCAGCCGTTTCAATTCGTCACCCATCGGCGGGTAAAACGCCTTATCCGAACCGGTGACGCGATGGCCTTGCGATTTGAGCATTCCGGCCAGCGAACCCATCGCCGTGCCGCAAACGCCGATCAAATGAAAATGTTTGTGCCCCATTGGTTGTCACTTTGCAGGTTGTAAGATTTGTGGGAGCAAGATTATAACGACGGTCAGGCCATTTCGGTAGGCCATTGAGTTTGACCTCTCAATTCGATAGATTGCGCCGCATCACGTAATCAACTGAAGGCCGCAATGAAGTTGGTGAAAGGTGTTGGCGAATGGTTTTGGACGCTGAGTCGAATGTAGTTTCGGAGCAATGGTTATGAAATCACATCGTAGAGAGTTTCTTGCCGCAGGGATGTTGTCTGTGGGGGCGTTGACCGTGAAGGCGCAGGACAAATCCGCGGACGATGCCAGCGACGTTTCCTTGCGAGGGAAAATCGTTTGCCTGACCGAAGAACTCGACAAGCGGTTTAACGTTTTGCCCGATTGCGACAATCAGCATCACGTTTATTCGCTGAAAACTGCTGACGGCAAAATTCATCCATTACTGCCGACGGAATCAGCCGCCGCCGTTTGGATGGACGAACGCTTTCGCCAACGCGAACTGCAAATCACCGCGCGCAGCTTTCCCGGTACCAATCACATCGAAATCATCAAGATTCAATCCTGGCTGAACGCCAAACTGCACGACCTTTATTATTACTGCGACATTTGCGCCATCACCGCTTTCAAACCCGGCCCTTGCGAATGCTGCCAGGAACCAATCGAATTCCGCGAAACTCCGGCAGGCGCGTCGAAAATTATTCCTCAAAACTAAACAACCGCAAACAATCAATCGAAAGATCGAAGAGGTGTGTGCAGCCTGAAGCGCCACCGATTTGGTCGGCGAATTGGCGAACAAATTCTTTCGTCACCCGCATTCCATTCAACTGTGTCGTTCGCAGATGCGGGGCTTCGCAAATGCCATGATAGGGAAGTCGCAAGCCTCGACTTTGGGCATTGGAAATCACGCCGTCGAAGGAAAGATCAAAGCCAATTTTGATGTCGTGAATGCGATCCTGCATGAAACTCTCGCATTCATAACCCGCGTTGGTCAGTTGAATCGAAAGAGTTTTGGTGCGCCAGAACACTCGCTTGTCGCCGGGTTGAGGGCGCGTCAAGACGGAATCGAATCCACAAACGACATCTTTTTCAGCGAATAACGCTTCGGTTTCATCTCGATATGCGTAACAGGAATTGGCCAGATTCATGTATGCGCGATCTTTTTGCCAGGCGATGTAAGCGGCTTCGGTCGAGCCGCTTTCGGCAACAGGGAATTGCGATTCGAATTCCGGCGTGTACTGGTAAACCTGCTGACCGACGCGAGCCATTTCAATCGCCATCAACCAATGTTCATTTGCGCCGGGCAAATCGCCGAGCGCCGCCACTACGCCTTTGGAAAATCCGCGCCCGATTTTGCTCCCGGCGATGCCGGCGTAACGGCGACACAATTCCGGGTTGAAGTCCTCATGAGCGCCTGCGATTTGGGTCGCCGTCGCTTCCATGACTTCATACGCAGGTGTGCGAACTCGCCACGTGTGTTCGAACGCGAAGCGATGATCGCTCATTACCCCGCGCACGAAGATTTCGTTTTCCGCCGTCACGTCAATTTCGGCTTCAAACGTCCGCAGGTAATTCGACGAAGAGAGTGGAATGGGAAATTGCATAATCTTAAACGTACGTCCGGGTGAGCCATTCCGCCACGCAAGCCGGTTTGTCGCTGCCCTCGCGTTCAATTGTCACGCCCCAGGTCATTTGATGACCGCCGGGAAAATCTTCCAGGTTTTGCAACGCGATCCGCGCGCGAATTTTCGATCCGGCGGGAACCACCGAAACAAAGCGCACTTTGTTCAAACCGTAATTGATTCCCATCTTGGCGGGTATCTTGACTTGCACGGTTTTACTCATCAGTTCGACCATTAAAGACAACGTCAAAAATCCGTGCGCAATGGTGTTACCAAACGGGGTTTCTTTTTTCGCGCGTTCGACATCTACATGAATCCATTGATGATCGCCGGTGGCATCGGCAAATTGGTTGATGCGTTCCTGTGAGACTTCCATCCAGTCGCCGACTCCAATTTCCTGACCGACCAGCGAACGAAGTTCTTCCAGACTGTTGATTTCTCTTGCTGGCATAAATGCTCCTTAGAAGCCTTCGGTCTCAGTAGCCGAAGGAAAGTAAATTTCACCTACAAC
>ERZ1066125.6-NODE-6-length-249244-cov-32.648070_pt1 | contig 249244 bp, 212 predicted proteins | sample MGYA00382772_ERZ1066125 | MGnify/ENA primary metagenome ERZ1066125 (study PRJEB33369, sample SAMEA5778355) | biofilm metagenome | biome: Industrial cooling water; feature: Water cooling tower basin; material: Biofilm | place: United Arab Emirates | collected... | reverse complement strand
TTTGCTTATCTTGTTCGACAACCTTCCATACACACAAGTGAAAACCGATCTAAAGGTCGAACGATGCTTCGAAATCCTGATCCGGCGCACCATTGCCTGCGGGATTGTTGGTTTGATCGTACAGCACCGCGCCGGGGTTGTTCGGAGCAGTGACCGTTCCGCCTTTGCCAGCCGCTTTGCCCGGCGTGTTCTGGGCTTCAACTGCCGCTCTCCAATCGGTGCGAGTCACCGAACCGGCGTTGAGTGTGTTGTAAAGCTGGCCAACCACTTTGTTGTCGGCGAACGTCGCCTGATGTTTTCGGATTAAAGCCGCAGCTTTTTGCGGCTCGATGGCGAGTGCGAAACCAACTGCGACCAGTACACAAATCGTCAGGAGTTGGTACCGTCGCAATTTGCTCATTGCGGAAATCTTCATAGGATTTTCTCCCAAACCCCGAAAGGGGTGTGTGTAGTGAGTTAAACGATTGTCGCTCCAGCGCAAAACTTTCCGCGCTGTCGGCTTTCACATTTGAGCGAAAGGCGATGATTAACAGTGCAAAGCTTATTCATGGATGCAGGGCAATGGCGAAATCAAAACGCATCCAAGGTTCTTTGCAATGGTTCTTTCAGCAAACACGGTATGCAAAAACAGAATCCCATCCAACCTGTTTATTCAATTTCGTAACCGTAAATTTTGTTTCTTGCAGAAGTGTCGTCGAGAATGTGAGTGAGTGAAGTTCGCTCGACGGTCGGGATTGTAAGCCATGAATTCAGGATTTGTCAGGTAGTTCCCCACCTATTGAAAAAAAAAATCAAGCCGGTCGTGCAGGAAAAAAAATTGGGTCAGATTCCATCCAGGGACGGCGACAGGGTTTTTGGCGCTCGTACAGCCTCAAATCTTCTTTCAGCATCGCCAACAAATCCATCAGATTTTCCGAGCCGTTTTTCACCAGGCTTTCAACGCTTTCAATGGCTTTGCGCTGATGCTCCACAGCCTTCACAAAATCGCCTGTCTCGGCATAAGCCATGGCCATGGTCTGAACATAAATTGGTCTGGATTCTGTGGAAAGTTTTTCTTCGGCCAGAGCGACGGCACGTTTACCGTCTCGAACTCTGGAATCCGGGCAGGCCGCCAGCAATCGCACCATGACCATCATCACGTCACGGTGTTTCGGTAATCCTTTAACCAGATTTTCCATCTTGTCGCGCGCGTCGGCGAATTTTTTCTGGCGAATGAGGGCAGGAACCAGCTTCATGTGCGGCGACGGATTTCGTGGCGTTAGCTCCATTTGCCGCCGGTAAGCGGCTTCGGCTTCGGAGTATTGTTTCAGCCGCATCAACGCGTCGCCCAACACCAGATTGGCGTCCGCCAGATTTTTGTCCACCGCCAGACCGGCTCGGAAATGTTTGACGGCTTCCTCATCGTTTCCCAACTGAGCCGCCAATATGCCCAAACTTTGGTGCGCTTTGGCATAATTTGGCGAACGGCGGAGCAATTCATTCAATTGCGTTTTGGCTTCGTCGTATTTTTTCAGCAAGACAAAAGTCGAAGCGTAATTCATCCGAGCCGTGATGTTTTCCGGATCGGTTTCGACCGCCAGGCGGAATTCATCATTCGCTTCGTCATATTTTTGAGCACTCATCAATCTGGAACCGCGCGAAACGTGCGCGTGCGCTCCCGAAGTCAGATCGCCCAACGCGGCCATCAGTTCATCACCGAATTTGACGTTGCCCGTTCCGCGTTTGGCCAGACTCTCGTCGGCTTTTGCCAGATCACCCAAACCGCGATATGCCTGCGCCAGCGGGTAATACAATTCGGTCGCTTCGGGCATTTCCTTCAACGCCTGCTCGAAACTCAAAATCGCCACCGCGTAATTGCGATTGGCCAGCGCCAGATCGCCCATTCCAGCCAATGCCGCGCCCTTGGTCAGGTTGAAATTTATCGCCTGTTTGAACAGCGCTTCGGCTTTTTCATTTTGGTTGAGTTTCAGGCAGTTGCGCGCCGCACCAATCATCGCCGGTGCGTAATCGGATTTGAGCGAAAGCGCGTTTTCAAAACTGGCGATGGCCTGTTCCGGTTTGCCCAGATTTTGATACACGTACCCCAGATAATGCGGCCAGCGATAATCTTTTGGATGAAGCGTCCTGGCATTCAGATAACAAACCTCAGCGGCATCGAGCAGTTTGTAAGCCTGATATAACTGCCCGATTTCGCCGAAGGCTTCTCCCAACAACTCATCGGACAAATTCGCGTTGATTGCCTTGTCCAGGTCGGCCTGCCCGTTGGAGATTTGCGTTTTGACCGCGGGTTCCAGCGCGTTCAGATCAATTGCCGGGATGGACAGCAACGCTCTGCCAGCAGGCGCGGGTTGGTTTCGGCATCCGGCCAAAGCCAGACACAAAAAAATAAAGGTGACAATGATTGCTTTTTGTTGTTTGAAAGTCATTGATCGGAACTCATGGCTCGACGCGACGGCGTTTAGAGTACCAGCTTTAGCTGGCAGCGGCGGCTTTAGCTGCATTGCTTGCGAATGAGTGATGGCGCGGGCTAAAGCCGCTGTCGCCGCCTGAAGGCGGTACTCTAAACGCCGCCCTTGCCGCTGCCTTCACGCAAGGTGGTGTATTTGTCGGCTTGCACATTCGTCCATTCTTCGGTTTTTCCGCTCGGCCACGTCACACGAACCGCGCCGATTTCCGTCGTCGTACCCAAACCAAACAACACGCGCGGATCATTGGCCGAAGCGTAACTACCGTCGGTTCTGGCTCGGCGCAACAAGGTCGGTTTCTGATTCCGAATCAATCTGACTTGCGCGCCCAAGGCATCCCGCCCGGATTTCGCGTCCACCAGTTTCAGCCCCGCCCAATGCTGGCGGTTGCCGATCTGGTTCAGCAGCAATCGCGCGCGCCCGTTGTTGTTGGTAATCAGCACGTCAATGTCGCCGTCGTTGTCCACATCGCCGAACGCCGCTCCGCGTCCGACTTCGGAAAGTTTGAAGACTGCGCCCGCCTGAGCCGTGACTTCGACAAAGGTCGAATCGCCTTTGTTGCGATACAACTGATTCGATTGATGAAAAGGAAACGGGTCTTTGGCGGCAGCTTGCGCTTCGATGATGGTGACGGCTCCGTTGACAGCCAGAATATCCAACCAGCCGTCGTTGTCGTAATCGAACATCAAGGTGCCAAAACCCGTGCTGTTCATGCTGGCCGTGCCGATGCCGGTTTCAAACGAGCGATCTTCGAACGTGCCTTTGCCGATGTTGTAATAGAACGTGCTCTTTTCGCCGCTCAAATGCGTGACAAACAAATCTTCGTCGCCGTCGGCGTCAAAATCTCCGGCATCCACTCCCATACTGGCTTCGGGTTTGCCATCGCGGCTGACGGCGCATCCGGCCAGCAAGGCGTCGTTTTTGAATGTGCCGTTTTGCTGGTTAATCCACAGGAAGTTTTCGCGCTGATCGTTGGCGACGTAAATGTCCGTCCAGCCATCTTCGTTGAAATCGCTGCACACCACGCCGAGCGCAGAACCGGCTTCGCCCGCGATGCCGGATTTGGCCGAAACGTTTTCAAACGTCCCGTTGCCTTTGTTGCGAAACAGCATCGAAGGCATCGGCGAATACGCGCGCGGCGCACAGTAATCCAGCCGACTGGTCGGCGAATAACATTTCTTGTTGTTGGCGATGACGAAGTTGACGTAATTGCAGATGAACAAATCCAGCGCGCCGTCGCGGTCATAATCCACAAAGGCTGCGCTGACGCTCCAATCGGTATCGGCGATTCCGGCTTTTTTGGTCGCGTCACTAAAGGTTCCATTTCCGTTGTTGCGCCACAACTGCACTTCACCGAGTCCGGTCAGCAGCAAATCCGTCCATCCGTCGTTGTCGAAATCGCCAGTCGTCGCGCCCATTCCATACAGCCGGGCGACGATCCCGCTTTGCGCGGTTACATCCGAAAAACGAAGCTGTCCGCCGCTCAATTCGTTGCGATACAGTCGTCCTTGCAACGCGCCTTGCGGTTTGACGGTTGCGTCGCTGATGGTTTTTCCCGTTCCCAGCATCGTTCCCTGCACCAGATACACATCCAGATCGCCGTCGTTGTCGAAATCGAACAAGGCCGCGCCCGCGCCCATAATTTCCGGGAAATAAAATTCGCCGGACATGCCGTTGAAATGGATGAAATCAATGCCGCTCTTTTCGGCGACATCGGTGAAGATTTCTTCGCCGGAAACAGGTTGATATTGTCGAGAAACAGGTTGCTCCGACTTGCCGCAAGCCACCAGGAAAAAGTGCAAAGTTACGAGAAAAATAAAGGCATAACGATTCATCGGTTTGTTATTCCTGTTGAAACTGTGCCCGAAGAATTCGCAAGAAATCTCCCTAAGTCACAATTTCTATTCTGTTGTAGTTTGCGGTAAGGGCGAGCCTGGTCTGCGACGAGCCAATCAAAACCCATTACCGGGCAGCATCCGCGCTGTGGCGCGCCTGCCGAGCATCTATAGAGTTCGTCTCTAAAGACGGTTTCGGTGTCAAGAAAAAGAGTTTTCGAAATTCTGGAAAAATGAGAATTTGAGTTGACGAGAAAGCCGCATCTGGAGAGTTCGTTTCTGCCAGGAAGTAAACCATCTCTCGTGAGGAGAGATCCAGATGCTGAGCTTTCGTCTCAATATAACGGTTAATCAGAGCAAAGAGCCAGACTGCAAAATCAAAACCTCAGCGCATTTGATTAGCCGGTTCTGTTGCCGACTGTTCCGAAATCATTACACGCAGCCATTGATGCGCTGGATCGTTGTGAAAGCGTTCGTGCCAGAGCATGGCCAGCCGAAACGGCGGCAGATTCAGCGGGACAGGCAACACTTGCAGCTTCAGTTGTTTTTGAAAGGTCATCGCCAGTCGCTCAGGAATTGTGGCGATCAAATCGCTGCCCGCAACCGCGAACGGCACGCTGGCAAAATGCGGAACCTGCAATGCAGAATTTCGCGCATAGCCTTTTTGCGCCAGCAAGGAATCAATCACGCCCTGACCTTCGTCCTTGTAAAACACGGCGACGTGATCGGCTTCGGCATATTGGCGCAACGTGAGTTTTCCGCGCAGCACGGAATGATGCTGGCGAACGATGCAAACGTTCTTTTCTTCCCACAACTTTTCTGACCGAATGCTGGAATCCAGCGCCAGCGAGTCAGCATAAAATCCTAATGCCAGATCGAACGAATCTTTCAGCGCCGAAGCCGAAGGCGGTTCAAACAGATTTCGCGGACGATGAAATCGCAACCGAATGCGGCTGGCCTGGTTGTGCAAGGTTTGCAGCAGAGATGGCAGCAACAGTATTTCCGCGTAATCGTTGGCCAGCACGTGAAAGACCTGTTCGGACGCCGCCGGATCGAATTCGCGTTTTTCTTCCAACGCTGCGCGCAACTGGGCGAGCGCCGTGCTGATAATCACTCCCAGGCTTTGCGCCAATGGCGTAGGCGTCATGCCAGACGGAGTTCGCAAAAACAGTTGATCGTCGAACGTGCGACGCAACCGGGTCAGCGCGTTGCTCATTGCCGGTTGGCTCAAACCCAGACGTTTAGCCGCGCGCGTCACGTTGCGTTCGGACATCAGCGCTTCGAACACCAGCAGCAAATTCAAATCCATGGTTTGCAGATTCATCGTGTGAATAACCTATATCACGACAATCCATCAAACGAATAGCGAAACTTTGCGTATATCACGGCAGCAACCAGTGAACGGAAAACTGAAATCCACAATTTGTGAAATGACAGGGAGGAACTTGTATGAAACCGAAATTGATTTGGCTGGGAATTGCCTTGTTGGCGCTGGCTTGGCCGGTGTTGGCTCAGCAAACGACCAACCCGGCGGCACAACGAGCTGCCGATCTCGTCCGCCTGATCGAATCCGGCAAGCGAGCGGAAATGCAGAAATACGTGAAGGAAAATTATGCGCCGGAATTTTTGGCGCGGGCGTCAGTAGATGACCATTTGGGTTTTATGCTCAGCCAGCAGGATCAAATGCGTGGCGTAGAAGTGCTGAGCATCAAAGAAACGTCGGCAACCAGCGTCGAAGCCCGGTTGAAAAGCAAATTGACCGGCAGTCAGGTGGTGCTGATCGTTCGCACAGAAGCCAATGCGCCGAACCGCATCAGCGGCATTGGGATGCGTCGAGCCAGACCGGAACCGGGCGCACAGCCCACGAAAAAGCTGACTGAAGCCGAAATGGCCAAAGAACTGGACGCATTTGTGCAAAAGCTGGCCGACGCTGATCTGTTTTCCGGCACGGTCTTGCTGGCCAAAGACGGAAAAACGATTTACCAAAAAGCTGTCGGCATCGCCAACAAAGATTTCAACGCGCCCAACAAAATTGACACCAAATTCAATCTGGGTTCGATGAACAAGATGTTCACCGCCGTGGCCATCGCACAACTGGTCGAACGCGGCAAGCTGTCGTTTGACGATCCGCTGTCGAAATTCCTGCCGGATTTCCCGGACAAAGAATCCGCCGAAAAAATCAAAATCAAACAAATCCTGACGCACACCGCAGGTTTGGGCGGATATTTCAGCCAGAAGTTTCAAGAAGCTTCGCGCGACCGATTCCGCACGGTGGACGACATGATGAAACTGGCCAGGGAAGAAAAAATCCTGTTTGAACCGGGCAGCCGTTGGCAATACAGCAACACGGGTTTTCTGGTGCTGGGCGCGGTCATCGAAAAGGTGAGCGGGCAAAGCTATTACGATTTCGTCCGCGAAAACATTTACAAACCGGCAGGCATGACCAATTCGGATTGTTATGAACTCGACCGCGTGAACACGAATCTGGCCGTCGGCTACGAAAAAGAGTTCACGGAAAACGGCATCCAATTCCGCAACAACATCTTCATGCACGTGTTGCGCGGAGGCCCACAAGGCGGCGGCTATTCCACAGTCGAGGACTTGCTGAAATTCGATGTCGCGCTTCGCTCCGGCAAATTGCTCGGCAAGGAGTATGTGAAGCTTTTGCTGTCGCCCAAACCGGAGTTGAAGTCGCCTGATTACGGTTATGGCTTTCAGATTGACAACGAAAACCAGATTGCCGGGCACGGTGGCGGTTTCCCCGGCATCAACTCCAATCTGGATATGTTCCTGGGCAACGGATTCACGGCGGTGGTGATGTCCAATTACGGCAGAGGCGCTTCGCAGGTAAGCGACAAGATGCGGGAACTGGTGCTGAGCGGCCAACCGGCACAGGTTTCCAACCGCTAAACCTGACAAACCAAAAACAGTGTGAGCGGGTCAGCGCAATTGCTGCGCCGACCCGCTCACATTTTCAGCCGAAAGTCAGAATTGCCATTACTCGACAAATTCGACGTTGACCTGATTCGGAATCACGCCTTTTTTGAAGCCTTCATCCAGCAACAGTTTCACAGCCTGACGGTCGCGGTCGGTGTACCCAAGCGTGGAGTTGTTGACCCACATCGCCACAAACCGATCCGCGGTTTCGACCGGCATATCGCGCGCGAACTGCATCGCGTAACGCAAGGCGTCTTCGCGGTTGTCCATCGAAAACTGGATCGAACGGTGCAGCCAATACGAAACCTGTTTTTGCAATTCCGGCCCCAGGCTGCGTCGAATGGCGTTGCCGCCCATTGGCAACGGCAATCCGGTTTCCTGTTTCCACCACGCGCCCAAGTCCACAATTTTGTCCAGGCCTTGTTCGTGAAAGGTCAACTGGCCTTCGTGAATCAACAATCCGGCGTCGTATTTTTTGGCGACAACCAGATCAATGATTTCGTCAAACGGTTCAACACCGTATTCGAATTCCGGCGTGTGCAGTTTCAACGCCAGAAAGGCGCTGGTCAGTTTGCCGGGAATGGCGATGCGCATGTTTTTCAGTTCACTGGCGGAAGTGGGTTCGCGCGCCACGACAATTGGCCCGTACCCATCGCCGATGCTGGCTCCGTGCGGCAGCAGCGCGTAGTTGTCCGCAATGTAGGCGTAAGCGTGAAATGACACCGCCGTCACGTCGTATTCCTGCGTCGTCATCGCAATCTGATTGAGCGATTGAATGTCTTTCAGAACATGCGTGAACTGCAAATCACCTGTGTCCAGCTTGTCGGTGGCCAGGCCGTAAAACATAAATGCGTCATCCGAATCCGGACTGTGCGCGACTTTAATTTCTCGTTTCATAGATTGATTTTAGATATTTGCCTGTTTCTGGTGCTATTGAAAGATGACTTGTTTGTTAGAGTAGTCGAAAGTGACGATGTAATTGCTCAGAAATCCTGCTCCAAGGATCGCTCCATATTTGCTGAGCCCGTGGTCAAGCCCCGTTCCTTTGCTATAAAAGGCAGTTTTTACTGATTCTTGCTTCAGCTCGCCTACTTGCAACGAATTTATGATTGAAACTTGTGGCCGTGTTTTTTCAGGTGGCTGCTGGATTTTTAATTCTTTTAGGGCAGCAGGGGATAAAGAGAGTGCAAGATTTTGCCAGGAATCAACAAGAGCTTTTATTTTTAGGCCATTGACCAAAATGCCTTTGATGACCGGCACAGGTTCTTCACTAGTAATCTCCATTTGAATAATTGTTTTTGTTGACTGGGGTGATGTCTGATTTGATGTTGGATCCTTATCGCCTAATCCTTTAGGGAAAAAGCGTACTACATTATTTTTGTAGTCAACTTGTAGAGGTTGTTTTTTCAGAAAATCATGGCCGAATATTCCATGCAATGGTACACCTAATTCTTTGCTGTAAGCATCTAGCTCACCAAGTTTCATATTCAAGGTGTCAATTTTCCACTCACCGATTTGGATACCTGATACTTGAGCGTATGTAATTTGTTTCGCGGTTAGAGGGTCAATGTAAAAGAGAGTTTGGTAACCAAGCTTGGTATGAACTTCCCAAGACAGAGTGGATCGGGAAGAGCCAGTCGCAATCGCTATATTAAACGGTCCAGTTCCTTTTACTTGGATTGGAAGCACAACTGCTCCATTCCTCATCACAAAAGGAACTTCAACGATTTTCAACTCGCTTGCCGCCAAAATTCCCGGGCAAGAAGTGACTATAAAAAAAGCTAAAAATAAAACTCTTAGAACCATTACAACCTCAAGGTTTAAGAAAGCAGTTAGCGATTTAATTTACGCTGCCGCAAATGCGCGCAGCGGATGATAAAGCGTGTCGCGTTCGACGGCTTCAAAGCCGGCTTCGTTGATCAGCCGGATGATTTCGTCCGAAGTCGCTTCGTTTTCGTTTTTGGCTTCGACCAGATAGGACTCCATCAGCTCGCCGCCTTTGGAAATCGTTCCGTCGAAATCGTTTGCGCCGAAATGCAGCGCCGTTTGCGCCAGTTTTTTGCCGAGCATGACCCAGTAGGCTTTGATGTGGTCAATGTTGTCCAGCATCAAGCGCGATACGGCAATGACTTTCAAACTGTCAATTCCCGAAGGACCGGGCAAATGCGAAAGCTGCGTACCCGGAGGATAAAACGCCAGCGGAATGAAGCACTGGAATCCGCCCGACTTATCCTGCTGTTCGCGCAACCTGACGAAATGATCTACGCGGTCTTCGAGGGTTTCGATGTGGCCGTAAAGAATTGTCGCGTTGGTTTTCAATCCCACCTTATGGACTTTGCCTGCCATGTCCAGCCAACGCCCGCCGTCGGTTTTGTGCGTGCAAATCTTTTCGCGCGTTGCTTCGGCAAACACTTCTGCGCCACCGCCGGGGCAGGAATCCATTCCGGCTTTATGCAATTTTTCAATCACCTCTTCGTCCGTCATCTTGTAAAACTTGGCGAAAAAGTCGAGTTCGACCATCGTGAAGGCTTTCAGGTGCAGACGCGGAAATTCGCGTTTCAACGCGGAAAGCAAATCGGTGTAGTAAGAAAACGGCAGCCGCGTGTTCAATCCGCCGACGATGTGCAATTCGGTCGCTCCCGCTTCGGTGGCTTCGCGCGCAACTTTCAGGCTTTCGTCCAGGCTGTGCGTGTATCCGCCTTCCTGGTTGTGTTTGACGAAAAAGCCGCAGAATTTGCAATCGGCGTAACAGTAATTCGTCGGGTTCAAATGGCGATTGACGTTGAAATAGGTCTTCACCCCGTGTTTGCGACGACGAACGATGTCCGCCAAACGGCCTACGCCATGCAGATCGTGACTTTGGAAAAGCGTCATTCCGTCGTCAAAACTGAGGCGTTCATCAGCCAGCACCTTTTCGGCAATCGGTTCCAACTTTGGATCAAGTAAATAGTTGTTCGGCATCATTACGTCCCTGCTTTCTCTACTTTTTCAATTTCTCTTGGATCAATTGTTCAAACTCGGACTTGATGACTTCACCGGGAGCTATGCGGACGCGCCTGGCAACGATCTCGCCTTTCTTTTGCACATCTTCCGCCGCGATCAAAATGTTCAGCGGAGTTCCCCAGTGGCGGTTGTCATCCAATTTGCTGCGATAGGCATAATGCGTCGTGCCGGTGCGGTCTTTGAATTTGCTATCGCCTTCGATGCAGATGGGATATTCCGGCTTGTGCCGCTCGATAAAGCCGCGCAATTCGGTTTCGTTCGAGTATTCGCACACGCCAATGACCATCAAGCCGCGGTCTTTGTACTTTTCGTAAAGCTCTTTCAACGTCAGCACGTCGAAATTCGAGTTATGACACCACGCGGCAAAATAATGCACCAAGACCAGTTTTTTGCCCTTGACCGCTTCGCTGAGTCTAACAATATCGCCATCAAGCGTGGCAAAGCTGAAGTCCCTGATGTCCATTTCGACTTCGCGCAACGGGACGTAATGATGACCGCGATCTTCTTGCGCCGCCGCTGAAATTCCGACAACCAGCAGGCACGCAACCAACAGACAAAACTGTTTCAAAGTGGTTTTCACCGTCTCACCTCGATTTCATCAAAAACACGTCAGCCGCAATCGTCACGAACAAAATCACGCTGACCCAGGCATTGGTGTTAAAGAAGGCTACGTTTAGCCGCGACAGGTCGTCAGCGCGCACCAGTCGGTGCTGGTAAAACAACAACGCAGCCGTGGCGATGATGCCCAGCAAGCCAATCCAGTGCAAGCCGGTCAAAAAGAACACCCAGACCAACGCGACCAGCATCGCTGCGTGCAAACCGCGCGAAATCCACAAAGCCGTGGCGATGCCGAAGCGCTGCGGGATGGAATTCAATCCGGCTTCGGCGTCAAAGTCTCTATCCTGGCAGGCGTAAATGATGTCGAAGCCGGCAGTCCACAGCATGACGGCCAAACTGAGCAGCAACGGCACAGGCGAATCAACGCTGCCGCGCACGGCGATCCAGGCTCCGGTCGGCGCAATCGAAAGCGCCCAGCCCAGCACCAAGTGTGAAAACGAAGTGAAGCGTTTTGTGTACGAATAAACCAACACCGAAACCAATGCGATGGGCGACAGCCAAAGTGTCAATCGGTTCAACATTGCCGCTGCCAGAAAAAAAACTGCCGAAGAAACAACCGTGAACAGCGCGACAAATTGCACGCTCAACAATCCGGCGGGAATCGCTCGTGTCGCCGTTCGCGGATTGGCGGCGTCGAATTGGCGATCCACCAGCCGGTTGAACGCCATTGCCGCCGAACGCGCTCCGACCATGGCGACAACAATCCACAGAATCTGCCACCAACTCGGCAAGCCATTCGCCGCCAGCACTGCCCCCAGAAAAGCAAAGGGCAGCGCGAACAGCGTGTGTTCGATCTTGATCATTTCCAGCGTGATTTTCAGATTGCGAAGCATTTCTACAAATCCAAAGTATGGCGGAGCGCAGCGGAAACATTCGCCATTGCCTGTTGCGACAAACTGCCCAAGACAGAGTCAATTTCTGTTTCTAAAATCGTTGCCAGGTTGTCTGTCATAATCACCGAATCCAATCGCAAGCCTGATTGCCGCCCTTCTGGCGAAGTCTTTAAGATAAGAACGCGACTTGGGTTTTGAGCATTCGCAAGATTGCTGGTAATCATTGCCACAATTGTTTGGGACAGACCTGTTTTAAGCTGATCTGATTGAATCACCAATGCAGGCCGTCGTTTTGCTGTGCGAAGGTCTGAATTAGGAAACAGCACTCTAACCACATCCCCACGATTAGTCTTCATCGTAAATATCCATTTCTGGACGATTCCATTCTTCGGCAAAAGCGCTTAAGCGTCGCTTCAAGTCTGCGGCTTGCTCCTCATTGATTCCTCGAGATGACAAATCTATCTCGTTGGGTTCGATAAAAGTCACCAAAACTCTCGCTTGTTTCAAGTCCGGTGGAATAGTGGAAAGCTCCACCTTGCCATTCGAATAAACTCCTTCGACTGTCAACATAGTTACTCCTCAGTTAATTTCTTCGGCTTCCTTCCCATCGAGTCTCCTGCCGATGCTCAAGACCCAAATGATCCAACAACCGATGCGTGAAATGCTCGATCAGATCATCAATCGTTTTCGGGAAGTGATAAAAGCTCGGCATTGGCGGAATGATTCGGACGCCCAGTCGAGCCAGTTTCAGCATATTTTCCAGATGAATCGCATTCAACGGAGTTTCGCGCGGAACCAGAATCAATGTGCGATTTTCTTTCAAAACCACATCGGCGGCTCGGTGAACCAGGTCGCGCGTCACCCCCGAAGCAATCGCCGCCAGAGTGCTCATGCTGCAAGGAACAATGACCATCGCATCGCTCAGGTAAGAGCCGCTGGCGACGGTTGCGCCGATGTCATTGGTCGAATGAACGATCACCTTGTCGGAATCTTTGCCAAGCAGTTCGCGCACAACGCGAGCGTCGGTTCCGGCGACTTTCAAACCAAGTTCTTCACCAACCACACGGACTCCGGCTTGCGTAATGACAAGGTCAATTCTGCCGACTTCCGAATTGTCGTTTAAGTGTTTGAGCAAGCTTTGCGCGTATATCGAACCGCTTGCTCCGGTGATACCGACGGTGATGGTTTTCATTGGTGTGAACTCAATTTACGGCCTGTTGTTCAATCAGGAAGGCAATATAGGAGTCGCTCGGAAAACTTGTCAAGCAAGGCTTTCGGCGGCTATGTTGATGTCATGGACCAAGTACGATTGAAAGATTTGCTGCAAAAATTCAAAAGCGGCGAGATTGAATTGGAGCAAGCCCTGGACGGTTTGCGCCACTTGCCGTTTGAAAGTCTGGGGTACGCGACGGTGGATCACCACCGCGCCATTCGCCAGGGATTCCCCGAAGTCATCTTTGGGCAAGGCAAAACGCCGGAACACGTTGCGGGCATCGCGGAACGATTGCTGGAACGGGCGTCGAATTTGTTGGTGACGCGCACCAACCGGGAAGCTTTCGAGCAGGTCAAGCAGATTGCCGCCGACGCCGAGTTTCACGACAGTTGCAACGCGATTTCCGTTCAGCGCGACAAAACCGTTCTCGGACGAGGCGTAATTGCCATTGTCACCGCTGGCACTTCAGACATTCCCGTTGCCGACGAAGCCGCATTGACTGCCGAAATCATGGGCAATCAAATCGTGCGGCTGTTTGATGTCGGCGTCGCCGGAATTCATCGCGTCTTAAGTCAGCGCGAAGTGCTGCAATCGGCCAAAGTCGTCGTTTGCGTCGCGGGCATGGAAGGCGCATTGCCCAGCGTGGTTGGCGGTTTGGTCAGCGTGCCGGTCATCGCCGTTCCGACCAGCATTGGGTACGGAGCCAGCTTCAACGGCATCGCCGCGCTGCTGGGAATGCTCAATTCCTGTTCGTCGAACGTGACGGTGGTCAACATTGATAACGGCTTCGGCGCAGGCTTTGTGGCCAGTCTGATCAACCGCGAATGAGCCGCTTGACGCTTTGCAGAGGCTTGCCGATACTTCGGTTTGGTTAAGTTGGTACGGAGGTTTAGAACAATGGAACCTATTCAACAAGTTTACGAATGTATGCCAGAAGTGATTACAATTCCTTCTGAAATTAGAGAGCGGCACGTTCGAGTTACATTCGAACCGTTGGATGAAGAACCAGATTTGGCAGCGCTTGCCGCGAGTGTTGGGATGAAACTGGAGGATGTGAAAGACCTGCACGCGTTGAGGTTTATCGGAAAACTGCCAGACTTTCCGCCACGCGAACCACAAGGTGAGTATGAAGCACGTGAGGAGTTTCCCTGGGAATGAAATACCTTCTCGACACGAATGCATGCATCAATGGTTTGCATAAACACAATCCGATTTTTACTCAGCGATTTTTGGCCGTTCCTGAAACAGATAAAGTGGTCTGCTCAATAGCCCGAGCGGAACTTTATTACGGCGCTTACAAAAGCAAATGGCCCCAAAACAGCTTGGCTGATCTGCAGGCTTTTCTTCAACCTTACCCCAATCTCGATTTTGATTTGATAGCCGCTCGCATTTGCGGCGAGATTCGTGCTGAGCTGGCTCGCAAGGGAACACCGATTGGTCCAAACGATGTTCAAATTGCTGCCATTGCGCTCGCGCACGGTTTGACGGTAGTCACTCACAACATCCGCGAATTTAGTCGCGTCCCCAAACTGATTCTGGAAGACTGGGAAACCTGAAAACCAAAAGGAACAACTGCAACAATGGAAATCAAAACTCACGACAAACTGTTCATCAACGGCCAATGGGTCAACTCCACCGGAACCGGAACCATTGATGTCATCAACTCCACCACCGAAGAAGTGATGGCACGCATTCCCGAAGGCACAGCCGATGACGTCAACGCTGCCGTTGCCGCCGCCAAAGCTGCGTTTGAAAACTGGTCAACGACTTCGGTTGACGAGCGGCGGCGGTACTTGCAATTGATCGCCGACAAACTGGCTTCGAAGAAAGAAGAAATCGCTGCGCTCGTGGCCGCCGAAGTCGGCATGCCTTTGCCGCTGGCAACCGCCGTTCAGGCTGGAATGCCCGCGATGATCATGGGATCGTATGCAGAGTTGCTCAACAGTTTTCAGTTTGAAGAAACCATTGGCAAAGCGCTGGTGGTGAAAGAACCGGTCGGCGTCGTCGGTTGCATTACGCCCTGGAACTTTCCGCTGCATCAGGTGATTTGCAAAGTTGCGCCAGCATTGGCTGCCGGATGCACAGTGGTGTTGAAACCCAGCGAAGTCGCTCCGTTGACTGCTTTCGTCCTGGCGGAAATCATTGCCGACATAGGCTTGCCCGCCGGAGTGTTCAATCTGGTCACGGGGTATGGCCCGGTCGTTGGCGAAGCGATTGCTGCGCATCCCGATGTGGATATGGTTTCCTTCACCGGTTCGACGCGCGCGGGCAAACGCGTCAGCGAACTCGCCGCGCAAACCGTCAAGAAAGTTTCGCTGGAACTCGGCGGCAAATCGGCCAACGTGATTTTGGATGACGCCGATTTCGAGCGAGCGGTCAAAAGCGGCGTCGGCGCGTGTTATTTCAATTCCGGCCAGACGTGTTCGGCATTGACGCGCATGCTGGTTCCGCGTTCCCGTTACGATGAAGCCATCGCCATCGCCAAGAAAACCGCCGAAAGTTTCACCGTCGGCGATCCGCTGGGCGGAGCCGCCAAGCTCGGCCCGCTGGTTTCGGCCACGCAGCGCGAACGAGTCATCAACTACATCAAAAAAGGGATTGAAGAAGGCGCGACTTTGGTTTGCGGCGGAGCAGAACGCCCGGAAGGTTTGGAAAAAGGTTATTTCGTGCGCCCGACGGTCTTTGCCAACGTGAACAACAAAATGACGATTGCTCAGGAAGAAATTTTCGGCCCTGTGCTTTCGATCATTCCTTACGAAGACGAAGATGACGCCGTCAGAATTGCCAACGATACGATTTACGGCTTGGCAGGCGGAGTCTGGTCTGGCGATGCGGAACGTGCCAAACGAGTCGCGCGACGTTTGCGAACCGGGCAAGTGGAAATCAACGGCGGCAAATTCAATCCGCTGGTTCCGTTTGGCGGTTACAAACAATCCGGCAATGGTCGCGAACTCGGCAAATACGGCCTGGAAGAGTTTTTGGAAGTCAAAGCGATGCTGATGTAAAGAATGGATCGAGTTTAGTTCTGCCATTTCACCGCAGAGACGCCAAGAACGCAGAGGAAGCGCAGAGAAAAACTCTGCGTAACCTCTGCGACACTTTGCGCCTCTGCGGTGAAAAAAGTTTGGCAACTTTACTCCCAAGCTGCCCCGAAGTTGGTGCTTCTTGCGCCTACGGCTGAGCAGAGCGCAAAATGCGTTTTCGGTCTCCGCGCCGGAAAACCCGACAATTACTTCAAACTGGCATTTTCAAACTGGAAAGGAATCTACAGGCGAAAAAGCCTGCTGCTGGGATTTTTATGGCATTCAACCCGAAACATTTAAGTCATCTGATTACCAACGGACGTGATCGCGCCCCGGCGCGTTCGATGCTGAAATCCATAGGCTTCAGCGACGAAGACCTGGCCAAGCCGATCATTGGCGTTGCGCACATGTGGATCGAAACCATGCCCTGCAACTTCAATCACCGCGATCTGGCCGCAAAGGTCAAAGAGGGCATTCGCGCCGCCGGAGCTACGCCGATGGAATTCAACACGGTTTCGATCAGCGACGGCGTGACGATGGGAACCGAAGGCATGAAAGCTTCGCTGGTCAGCCGCGACTTGATCGCTGATTCGATTGAACTGGTGGCGCGCGGTTATCTGTTCGACGCGGTGATCGCCATTGTCGGCTGCGATAAAACGATTCCCGGCGCGGCGATGGGATTGATCCGCTTGGATATTCCAGGTCTGATTTTGTACGGAGGTTCGATTGCTCCGGGTTATCTGAACGGCAAAGCTTTGACCGTACAGGACGTGTTTGAAGCCGTTGGCCAGCACGCCGCCGGAAAAATCAACGATGCGCAATTGCTGGAAATCGAAAACGTCGCCTGCCCCGGAGCCGGAGCTTGCGGCGGACAGTACACGGCCAACACGATGGCGATGGTCATGGAATTCATCGGTCTGGCGGTGATGGGAACCGGCAGCGTTTCGGCAACCGATCCGATGAAGGAAAAAACCGCGTTTGAAGCGGGCAAATACATTGTGGATTTGCTACGGCGAGGAACCAAACCCAGCGACATTCTGACGCGCAAGGCATTTGAAAACGCCATTGCCGGTGTGGCGGCGACAGGCGGTTCGACCAACGCCGTGTTGCATCTGCTGGCGATGGCGCGTGAAGCTGGCATTGATCTGAACATTGACGATTTCGACACAATCAGCAGCCGCACGCCGCTGATTGCAGATTTGAAACCCGGCGGCAAATACACGGCAGTGGAACTTGGCAAAGCGGGCGGCATCGGATTGGTGGCGCGCCGCTTGGTCGAAGGCGGGTATCTGGACGGCAGTCAGATGACCGTCAGCGGATTGACCATCGGCCAGGAAGCCGAACTTGCCGACGAAACTCCGGGACAAGATGTGGTGTTTTCCACTGACAATGCGCTGAAGCCAAACGGCGGTTTGGTCATTCTGAAAGGTAATCTGGCTCCCGAAGGTTCCGTGGTCAAACTGTCCGGCTTTGAACGGAAAGTGCATAGCGGCCCGGCCCGCGTGTTCGAACGCGAAGAAGACGCGATGAACGCCGTCACCAGCGGCTCTATCAAATCCGGCGATGTGGTGGTGATTCGCTACGAAGGACCAAAAGGCGGCCCTGGTATGCGCGAAATGCTGGGCGTGACCGCTGCCATCGTCGGCAAGGGGCTTGGCGAAGAAGTCGCCTTGATGACCGATGGCCGGTTCAGCGGAGCGACAAAAGGTTTGTGCGTGGGCCACGTTGCACCGGAAGCTGCCGCTGGCGGCCCGATTGCCGCGTTGCGCGAAGGCGACATTGTGACCTTCGATCTGGAAAACCGATTACTGAATGTTGATTTGACCGACGAAGAAATCCAGCAGCGATTGGCCGAATGGACTCCGCCCGCGCCGCGTTACACCACAGGCGTGTTTGCCAAATACCGCGCGTTGGTTTCGTCCGCGTCGGAAGGCGCGATTACTCGTCCGTCAAATTCGGAAATTCAATAATACCGGGCGTCTTTTTGCAGGTTCTGATGATAACCCTGAAAAATCCTGACGATCCTGTCTAAAACTTCGTGTCTTCTTTGTTTGTCTTCGTGGGGAAAATATTTTCTTGAAAGCCATAGATTCTCAAAGCTTTGAAACGCATGCCAGAACCCAAAGCCGTCTTGCAAACCAATCGCCGGAGTTCATACCCACGATTCAAGTTCTGAAATTCTTACGGTTCATTGTACTGCTGGCCCTGCTGTGCCTTCCGCCAACCGGGCGATCCGCGCAGCAATACGGCTGGGGACGTATTGCTCCGGCGTTCTGCGGTGTGATCGGAAATTTCCGCGTGAGAGACTGAACCAGTGGCGACTGTGGAGTTTGTGACCGCTGTGCGCTGGCCAAGGACTGCGACGCTTGTGGCCTTATCGTTCGCCCTCGGAAAAAATCTGGTCGGATATGAATTTTTTGAGCGCCAGAAGTGAGGCGTCAGAGAGTTTGAATTCAATCTTGCCCCACTTGCCGGCAAGGGTGTTGGTCTCCAGTAATTTTCGCAGATTTTCGCGCTCCAGGCCGGCTTGCGCCTGTTCAGTCAGCAGCCGGCTCATTTCAAAAAAATCCGTATGAAAGCCCGCAATTGGAATTTCCAGCGTGGTTGTTTCCAGGCTGAGCGACAAGGTTGCGGCGTCTTTGAACAACAGCGGTGTGCGGCGATTGGAACCGTTTCTGAAGGCCGCAAGTTTGAAATGGAATTTTGCCGTTTCGTTGGGGTGTTTCCCTCGGTAGATTGTGTTCGCTGTCACCATCAACCGGATTGGCGGCGTAAACATTTCGTATAAAGCGCACTCGACAGTTGTCAGGTTTGTCTCCGGGTCATATTTCACTTCTCTTCGACAAACGTCTGCCGACTTCTGGGCGTGTACCGCCTTGGGCAAAACCGTCAAACAACACATCAGCGCAATCAGCAAACTCACATTGCTTCTTTTCATCGCCTATTTGCCTCCTTTTGCTCCAGCAGCTTTTGCTTTCGGTTTCATGGCATTCGACAGCGAACAAAACCCGTTGCCGTCATCAAACCAATCGCGCAGCAATTCGCTAACGCCCGGTTTGCCCGCGCCGATGAAACGGGCGCGGCGCTCACGATACGCAGCCAGAATCTCTGCCGCGCGAGCACGAATCGCACGGTCTTCGTCCTGTTCGACATAGCCTTTCGGCACCGCCCAGACGAACTGATGTTTTTCAGCGCCGAACGTGGAAATGGAAAGAAAATCGCGTTCGACAAATTTGCCCGTCTGCTTTTCCGATTCGCCGGCGTTGACGAAAAACTCCACGGCGTAAGGCGGGAAGCCGAACAGGTAGCCGTAGCCGCGCCAGCGCAGGCCTGGCTGGCTGTATTCAATCGCCATCAGCACCTCCATCGGATGCGCGTGCGGCGTCAGCCCGAACGGCGCAAAGTAATCCGCGTACTTTGACACCGTGGCGGAAAGCGCAGGCAGGTTCAACAACACGGCTTCGGCGGCGCGCGTCAGTTCTTTGGTTTTTGAATCTTCGTAGGTCTGCGCAAAGTGCCGCACATCGGCAAACAAATCCTCGCCGCAGCGCCAGGCGGCCAATGCCTGCCGCGCTTCTTCAATTTCCCGCAAGTCCGGTTGCTTGACCGCAAATTTGAAAGACGCGACGCCGCTGCTCATGGGTTTCAACCCGCCAATCAGCGTGTACAGCGCTTCCGAATCCAGCGCCTTCAACAACAATTCTTCTGATTTGGCGCGCAGTGCGGGCGGCAGTTTTTCCGTGGGAAAACACTGCGCGCGCGGCACGCCGTTGGCCAGCGCCTGGAAACTCAGCAAAAGCAGCAAGAGAAAAACAAAAATAAATCGTTTCATCAGCAATCGTCCTCGAAATTGAAAATTCAGATTGTTTGGCTGGATTGTTTGAAATGTAGCGGCAAGCCTGATTTTCGGCGAGCGCTTTTTGTTGAACAGTCACCAAACCGGCGTTTTCGGTCAAATTCAACAGGCGAATGGCAGGCGTGGCAATTCATCGTAGTTTGCCGACCACTCATCTTGCTCCAGCATCCATTTCTTGAAAACTTGTCGCAGAGATTTCTCAGCCAGCTAACCTGAGCCTTTCACAAATTACCAATCAAATACTTGAAACAAGCAAGCGAGGAGAAGAAATGTTTTCATCCATTCGATTGGCGCTGACGGTCGTAGTTTTGTCAGCGTTAAGCCTTTTGGCATTGGCGGCATCGTCGGCAACTTTGCGCGGGCGCGTCACCGATGCCAGCGGAGCCGTTATCGCCGGAGCGGAAGTCACAGTCACCAACACGGCGACCAATCTGGCGCGCAAGGTGGTGACCGACGCCAACGGTTTGTACGTTGTCCCGGAATTGCCGCCGGGCGTTTACCGCATTGAAGTCGGCAAAGACGGCTTTCAACGCATCACACGGCGACAAGTGGTGCTGAACGTTGCAGGCAGTTTTACGGAAGATTTCACGCTCAGCGTCGGCGCGGTCAAAGATGCGGTCACCGTCGAAGGGAATTCCTCGCTGGTCAACCGCGAATCCTCCACGGTGGCCACTGTCGTGGATCGGCAATTTGTCGAAAATCTGCCGCTCAACGGACGCAGCTTTCAGGTGTTGCTGGAATTGACGCCCGGCGTGACGCTGGCCAAATCCAGCCTTCAGAGCACTGGCCAGTTTTCCGTCAACGGACAACGAACCAACGCCAATTACTTTATGTTGGACGGCGTCGGCGCGAATTTCGGCGCCAGTTTGACGGCGCAAAGTTATCAGCAAGGCGCGGGAACGCAACCGGCGTTGTCCGTGCTGGGCGGATTCAACAATCTGGTTTCGGTGGACGCCTTGCAGGAATTCCGCGTGCAAACGTCGGGTTACGATGCGCAGTATGGCCGTTCGCCCGGCGCGCAGGTTTCGATCACCACACGCTCCGGCGGCAATCAGTTCACCGGTTCGGCGTTCAACTACTTCCGCAACGAAGCGTTGGACGCGGCGGATTTCTTCGACAATCTCAATCGCATTCCCAAACGCAAACTGCGGCAAAACGATTTTGGCGGAACGCTGGGCGGCCCGGTGCGACTGCCGAAAAAAGTGTTTGGCCCGCTCGGTTACGACGGACGCGACCGCACGTTCTTTTTCGCTTCGGTGGAACAGTTGCGTTTGGTGCAACCGCAGGCTGGCGTCTTTCGCGCCCGAGTGCCGTCGCTGGCCGCCCGTGAAGCCGCAACCGGAGTGATGCGCGCCATCTTGAATGCATATCCGCTGCCGAATGCTCCGCGTGTGGCGGCGGATGGCGATCCGGCGGACAGCGAACGTTATGTTGCCGGGCTTTCGTATCCTTCGCGCATGACTTCAGTCGGCGTGCGTTTCGATCACAAATTCAGCGATGGGCTGACAGTGTTTGGACGCTTCAATGTCGCGCCTTCCGAACAGTTTTTCCGCTCTTTTCCCAGTCAGGAAAATCAATTTCGCAAAGACACACAGACGTTCACCGGCGGCGTGACCTGGACGCTTTCGCCGCGCGTGGTCAGCGATTTGCGATTGAATTACAGCACGGATCGCGGCGATTTCGATTTCGTCGGCGTGCCGGTGGATGGCGCGGTGTTGCCGCCCGACAGTTTGCTTTTTCCTTCGTTTGCGCCGCGCGCCAGCACAGCCGTCAGCTTGCAACTTTACGGCTTTGGGCCGTCCGGCGTGACGGCGGGCAATCTGACGCAGGGCAAAACGCTCGGGCAGCAACAGCGGCAATTCAACCTGGTTGAAAACCTGACGCTGGTCAACGGCGGCCACGAACTGAAATTCGGCGCGGATTATCGGCGGCTGCGTCCATTGCAAGACACACGCTCGCTCAGCATCAGTTACAACTTTGGGACAGAAACCGCGCGGCGCACGGGCGTGCCGACGGCGATTTCTGTGCAGGCCTTCGCGCCGGTGACGGATTTCTTAGTGCAGAATTTGTCTCTGTACGCGCAGGACGCCTGGCGCGTGACACGGCGCGCAACGCTGACCTACGGCCTGCGTTATGAAATCAATCCGCCGCTCAGTGGCGACCGGCTGCCGTACCAGATTGACGGGCTTGAAAACCCGCTGACCGCGACCCTGGCCAAACCGGGCACGCGACAATGGGAAACCACCTGGAACAATTTCGCGCCGCGCATCGGCCTGGCCTGGACGCTTTCGGAAAAACACGATCTGGTGGCGCGCGGCGGATTCGGATTGTTTTACGACACCGGATTGGGAACGGCGCTGCGCGGTTACAGCAGCTTTCCGTACAACACTTCGCTGAACATTACCGCGCCCGCGTTATTGCGCTTTCCGGCCAATGAAGCCGACATTCAACCGCCGCCGTTTGCCGACACCTTGCCACCGCCGTACAACTCCAGCTTTTTCGTTTTTGATCGCCAGTTGAAACTGCCTTACACGCGGCAATGGAACGTGACGCTGGAAAAAGGCCTGGGACGAAACAACGTCGTCACGCTGGGATATGTGGCCTCCGCCGGACGCCGGTTGCTGCGCGCCGAACAGTTGCAGAATTTCAACGCGGCGTTTGTACAGCAACGTTTCGGCCTGCCGGCTCAACCGCTGGTCGTCATCAATCCGGCGATTTTCGGCCCGAACCTGGCGGCGACCACGCCGGTTGGCGGTTCAACAGTTTCGGTCACGCGCAACGCTTCGGCTTCGGATTACCATTCGTTGCAAATGCAGTTTCGGCGGCGATTGTCGCGCGGATTGCAAACGCAGGTTTCCTACACCTGGGCCAAATCGCTGGATGACGTTTCAGACGAAACCATCACGGGCATTCCACTGGATCGCATTGACCAGCGGCTGGAACGCGGCCCGTCGGATTTCGACATTCGGCACACGGTCGTCGCCGCCGTCACGTATGACATTCCACTCGGCGCAACGCTGCGCAGCAATGCGTTTGTGCAGGCTGCGTTCGGCAACTGGTCTGTGGATGCAATTGGCCGGTATCGTTCCGCCTCGCCCTTCAATGCCATTTCGCAAGCCTTCGATCCGCTGAACATCAGCGCGACGCGTCGGCTGGATGTGAAACCGGGCGTGCCGTTGTATCTCGACGACCGGACAGCGCCGGGCGGCAAACGGCTCAACCCGGATGCCTTCGCCGTGCCTGCGGCGGGACGGCAGGGAACCTTGCAGCGCAATTCCCTGCGCGGATTTGGCGCGCGCCAGCTAGACCTTTCGCTGCGTCGTCAGTTCAGTTTGACCGAAAAACTGCGGCTGCAATTTCGCGCGGAGTTTTTCAACGTCACCAACACGCCGAATTTCGGTGACCCGGTGGGAACCTTCGGCGGCGCGACGTTTGGCTACGCGCAAAACATGCTGGGACGCGGCTTGAGCGGCAACACAGGCGCAACGCAAACCTCGCCCAGTTCAGGATTCAATTCGCTCTATCAAATCGGCGGGCCGCGCTCGATTCAGTTCTCGCTTAAGCTGCTTTACTAAACCAGCACACACAACATTGAGACACGGTTTGGCTTGCGCCAAAGACGAAAGGGACGGATTGAAGTCCGTCCCTTTCACCACTTGGAGAATGTCAGCGTGATCTCAACCAGCGAGTTGATAGCGGCGCAAGGCGCGCAGGCTCAGCCAACCGATGACCAACGCGGGAATCAGCAAGCCCAGCAATCCGCCCAGCACACGTTTGGCGACGACACCCAGCGGTTCTTCCCAAAAGGAAAACGACGGAAAGCGGTCGTAATCGCCGGTGCTCAGCAGTGCTTTTTGCACGATGCGCGGCGTGAAGTGTGCGCGCCAGCGTTGGTGGAAATCATCCACCAACGAAAGAAAGTGCCGATACCGCGCTGCACTGGTTCCGGCAATGTCGTTGAGCGCCGCTTGCGTGGCGATGGCGGGCGAGAGAAAACGGAAGCGATCAACCAGCGATTGTTGCCCGATAACCTGGCGATCAAAGTGCTCGAGCACCGGCTGCACCAGGCGTTCGGTCTCGCTCTGCACGGCAATCGAGCGGGTGTAAAAGTCATTCGGGTCAGCCTGCTTGCCTGCCGTCAGTTCCGGGTGGTCTTCCAGATATTTCGACAATAACTGACTGCCTTTGGCTGTTGCTTCGGCAGAAGCGCGCCGCGTCGCCTGCACCATTTCCACACGCGAAGGCACCGGATAAATCGTCGTCACCGCCACGTTGAGCAGCGAAGGAATCAGCAGCACAAACACCAGCCACAATCCGGCCAGCGCCATCGCATTCGTCGCCGACGATTTGCCGAAAGCGTTGACGGCAATGGCCAGCGCAAACCAGAACGCGCCGTAACCGGCGACAATTCCCACCCACAACAACAAACGCAACCACGCGCCTTCTGCATTGAAGCTGACGCCACCAAGCAAAAAGCCCGCCAGTGAAAAGCCCACGGCCAGCGCGAGCACAACCAATGCCCGCAAACCGATTTTGCCCGTGACGAAGGTGCGCAAACCGACCGGTTGCGACATCATCATCTGCAACGTGCCTTGTTCGCGTTCGATGGAAAGCAGGTTGTAGCTGAGCGCCAGAATCAGCAGCGGGTACAGGTAAATGATGACGAAAGCCAGATCAAAGCGCCCGGCCAGCAAATTGGTCGGGTTTTCGATTTCGTCGTTGGTGGTGAAGGTCTGTTTGCTTTGCGAAGAAACCTTGAAGTAGTACGGATACAAATCGCTTTGCCCAACGCTCAGCGCGGCCAGCGGCGCGGGCGGGAGCGTCGCGTAACGCGGCGCGGTGCGACCGGCGGCGACCGAAGGCAAACGCGGATTGGCAAAGGCCGAAGCCGGTTGGCCGCCTTGTTCAATCGAGGCGACTTCGGCCTTGGCTTTGGCAAAGCGGTCGCGCTCTTCCTGTTGCGCAGCGTCCAGCGTCGAGCGCTGAAAGCTCACCCACGAAGAGCCGTTGTAAACGCCGTATCCAATCAGCAAGGCGAACAACGGCGCGATGATCCATAACGTGCGGTCGGCAACCAGCGACCGCCATTCGTGTTTCATGATTCGTGTCAGCATAGTTCATCTCAACAAAGCGATTAATCCACGCGCATTTTGGCGGTCGTCACTGCGGCAAGAGCCAGTGCCGCAACGCACCACAATGTCAGCAGCGCCAAACTGACGGTTTGTTTGCTCAGCGCCCACCAAGCCGAAGGCGCGTCGTAACGAAAGTCTTCGACCGTTTGCCACAACGCGGGTTTGGCCAGATAACTGAAATCCTCTTTTCCGGCATTGAAGGTCATGTCGTCGTTCATCTTTTTGACTAGGAAGCGGCGATAACTTTCCGCCGCAGCGGCAAAATCCCTGTGATGCGCGAAGTCCGTTCCGGCCAGACTCATGGAAACGGATTGCATTGCCAGCATCGGCGCAACCGCCCCGGCCAATTGTTTCAGGCGGTTCTGCCGTTCAAACCGGTTCCACAATTCGCTGTAGTGTTTGTCGAAAATGACGTTGCCGTGTTCTTCGCTTTCCTGCAACGAAATGCCCGCGAAATTGACCGGCAGGGCTTCCAGCTTGTCCACGGCGTATTGCTTCAGCACTTTTTGTTTCAGGGCTTCGGCGCGTTTGTCGGCGGTGTCGTGACCGTCCGGGCCGCTTTGCATTTCGCGATCAACTGCTTGCTGAAATGCAAAGGCCGAGGGCGTCGGGTGAACGCGTTTGGCGACATCGGCGATGGCGCGCGGCGCAATCAATCCATTGACGATCCAAAACGCCAGCAACACGACCAGCGCCATTTGCGAAGATTTCGCACGCGCCGACACCGCCAGCGAAACGCCGATGAACACGCCAAAAAAGAGCAGGTAACTGGCCAACAGCCACACCATTCGTCCCGCGCTTGCGCCCAGCAAACCGTTGTCGGAAATCATCGCCAGCGCCACGACGCCGACAATCGTCGCCGGGACGATCAGCACGCCGAGCGCGCCCGCGATGCCCAGGGCCTTGCCCCACGCCAGATCAGTCTTCTTCACTCCGAGGCTGAGCAATTGTCGTAACGTGCCTTGTTCGCGCTCTCCGGCAAAGGCCGAAAACGACAGCAGGATGATGAGCAGCGGAATGAGCAATTGCAGCACCGTCGCTGCGGTCAGCTCGCCGAAGCGTTGTACGGCGGTCGCGTCCTGCGCAGGTTTGAATTTGAATTCGTTCTGCTTGTGCGCTTCCAGCCAGACGGATTGGCCGACGAACGGGTCTACGCCGCGATCCAGCATGGCGGGCAGCAGCTTCGGCTTGAAGGCGTAAATGCCGTAATGCGCCGCCGAATGCGGATTCTTGGCCGGCTGGCGCAACCACTGATCGCGCGTTTCGGCCTGGGCCAGATCGTGCTGGCGCTTTACGTCGCGGTAATGTTTGCCGCCCATTACAATCGCCGCTAGCAGCAAGGCGAAGACGATGGCGGCGGCCCAGCGGAAGCGTCCATCGCGCAACATCTCGGTCAATTCTTTGCGGGCAATCCGAATGATCATTGTGTTTCTCCAAACGAAAATTATCTGTTCATCTAAAGCTTACTCCTGTCGCAACGCACGCAACGGATCAACTTTGGTGGCGCGCCGTGCCGGCAGCCAGCAAGCCAGCAACGCCACCGCCGCCAGCGAAACAGCTACCAGCAAGTAGACCAATGGGTCGGCGCTGCTGATGCCGTACAGCATGCCTTTGATCAAACGCCCGCCGAGCAATGCGACAAGCAAGCCGATGCTCAATCCGAGGAAAATTATTTTTGCGCCTTGCCCGACGATGACCAGTAACACATCACGCGGCTGCGCGCCCAGCGCCATCCGAATGCCGATTTCGCGCGTGCGCTGGCTGACCGTGTACGACATCACTCCGTAAATTCCAATGCCCGCCAACGCTAGCGCCAGCCCGGCGAAGACCAGAAACAAAGTTCCCGACAAACGCCGCTGCCAAACGGTGTCGGCGATGCGCGCTTCCATCGTCGCGATGTTGAAGACCGATTGTTCGGGATCGCTCGCCCACACGGCGCGCGTGGCGGCGTCCGCAAGATTGAGCGGCGGGACTTTCGTGCGCAGCAGCAGATACATATTGCTTTCGCCCACCTGTTGATATGACACGTACAAATCCAATCCGCCATCGCCCCCGATGTCTTCGTGTTTGACGTTGCGCACGATGCCAACAATCGTCGTCCACTGCGATTGAGAAAACAGGTCGCCTACTTTCAACCGTTTGCCGATGGGGTTTTGATTGGGAAACATCCGTTCGGCCAAACGCTGGCTGATGACGCCGACGCGCTCGGTTGTGGCCGCGTCGAATTCAGTCAAGGTTCTGCCGGCGACGAGCGGGATACCCATCGCTTGAAAATAATTCGGGCTGACGCGGATGTCGTTGACGAAGGGGTTGCGCTGCTGTTCGTCCGCCGATTGCCCCTCGACGGTGAAGGTCAGCTTGCCTTCCTGCCGCTCGGCGGCCAGCGGCAGGTTGCTGGTCATTGTGGCGGTTTCGACGCCGGGTAACGCAGACAAGCGTTCGAGCAGTTGTTGGAAAAATTGCTTCTGACGTTCCGGCCCTTGCTGGTCGTTGAATTTGCGCCACGGCAACGCCACGCGCATCGTCAGCAGGTTGTCAGGATTGAAACCGAGGTCGGTCTGCTGCAGCCGCTGAAAGCTTTTTACCAGCAAGCCGGCGCCGATCAGCAAAACCATTGCCAACGCGACTTCGGCAACGATCAAGGCTTTGCGCAACCCTTGACGTCTGCCCTGCGAACCTTTCGCGCCTTCTTTCAACAGTTCGTTCAGGTCGGGTTTGGAGGCCTGTAGGGCAGGCGCAAGCCCGGCGATCAAGCCGGTCAAGAGCGAGACGACAAGGGTGAAAACCAATACACGCCAATCCAGATCAATCGTGATCCAGGTCGGCAGTTCGGCGCGGATCAACCCCTTGAGCAAACGCACCCAACCCACCGCAAAGGCCAGCCCGAGTAATCCGCCAAAGGATGCCAGCAACAGGCTTTCAGTCAGCAACTGCCGGATCAATCGTCCGCGTCCCGCGCCGAGCGCCGTGCGAATGGCGATTTCGCGTTCGCGCGCCAGCGACCGCGCCAGCAGCAGGTTAATGACATTCGTACAGGCGATCAGCAGGATGAAGCCGACCGCCGCCAGCAGCAGCCACAAGTAAGGCCGCACGTCGCCGACCGCGAAATCGCGCAACGGTTTGAGCGTGAAGCTCAGTCCCTGGTTTAAGTCGGGATAAGTTTTGGCGAGGCGTTGGCTGAAAGTATTCAATTCGGCCTGCGCCTGTTCCACTCGTACGCCCGGCTTCAGGCGCGCCACCGCATAGACGTTGCGTTTGCCGCGCTCATCGTAATTGGGCAGGAACTTGCTGATGGCGATGGAGCGGAAAAGCTGCGTGCTGGCCGGAAAATTGAACTGCGGCGGCATCACGCCGAAGATTGTGTAAAACGGCGCCGCGTCGAGCGTAATCTTGCGCCCCAGCACGCTTGGGTCGCCGCCGAAGCGCCGCTGCCAGACTTCGTGACTGAGCACGACGCCGAAGTTGCGCTCGCGGTCGTATTCTTCCGGCCAGACGCCACCGTGCAGTTGCGGCACGCCCATCACTTCAAAAAACTCGCGCGTCGCCAGAATGGCCGAAAACTCTTCGGGCGCGCCGTCGCCGCTGTAGTTGTATTGCGCACCGGGAATGTACGCGCCGATCCTCTCGAAGGAAGTAAGCTGCTCGCTCATGTCTTTCAGTTCGAACATTGAAAACCGCCCCTCTTCGTTGCCGCGCACCGCCGTGATGCGCACAAGGCAGTCAGCGTCTTTGTACGGCAGCGGTCGCAGCAAGAGCGCATTGACGAAGCTGAAGATGGCCGTGTTTGCACCGATGCCCAAGCTGAGCGTCAGCACGACGACCAAAGTGAAGCCCGGTTTTTTGATGAGCATCCGCGCGCCGTAACGCAAGTCCTGCCACATTGTCTGCATTGACGACTCCTTTCCAAAACGTCGCATACGCGCGCCGTTCAAAAATTTAATTTCAAGCCGAACTGAATCTGGCGCGGATTCGTGCCCACCAGATTGCTGGTGATCTGGCCGAAGCGCGGATTGGTCAGCGTGTTGATCGGCGCGCCGAAATTTGCACGATTGAAGAGGTTGAAGAAGTTCGCTTCAAACCCGACGTTGTAACGCTCTTTCACGACAAAGCGTTTGAGCAGCGCCAGGTCATAAAACATCACACGCGGCGCACGCAGCGCATTGCGGGCAATCATCGCTTTGGGATCAATCGTCGTCGGCGTAGCCAATCGTGTCAGCGCGTCGGCCTGCGTAATGAGGAACTGCGTGCGTTCGCCGGAACCGCTGCGATACAAATCATTCAGGTTGCCACTGATGAGTGCCGGACGATCCGCCGTCGCATCGCCGTCGTCGTTGAAATCTACACCACGCACGATGTTGACCGGTTCACCCGAACGCAGTACCGCCAGCCCGTTCAAGGCCCAGCCGCCCAGCAGCGCATTCACAAAACTATTTGCATCACCGAGCAACGCCCGCCCACGTCCAATGGGCAATTCCAGCACGTGCGTAAACGTCAGGTTGTGACGCACATCAAATTCCGACAGGCCGAAATCTGCGCCCGGATCGCGGGCGACGAAATTTGCGCCCGTGCCTTGCACGCCGGATTGCGACGGGTTCGCAGCGGAATTCAGGAAGGTTGGAAACGTCGTGAACGAATCGCGCGAGTTGTTGTCTTTGGCTTCGCCTAAGGTATAAGCCGCAGTGAAATCCAACCCACGCGCAAAGCGACGTTTGGCCGTAATCTGCAAGGCGCGATAGCGCGAGAGATTCAGGTTGTCTATCAATTGCTGTGTCGTAAAGCGCGGATCAGGACGCGCCGCCGTCGGGAATCCGCCGAAGCCGTTCGGTTGTGCCTGTGACAACAGGTTATTCGTGCGCATGCCGACGTAAGCGACGGTCACGCTCGTGTCTTTGCCGAGTTGTTGTTCGACCGCGATGTTCCAACGGTCAGTGCGTGCGTTTTCGACTTCGGGATTCACAGCCGTGATGGCCGGATTCGCCGCCGCAGTAATTGGCAGCGCCTGGCTCAGACGAAACGGAACATTCGCCGTGTTGCTTGAAATCGCATACGGCACATTGCCAACAGCGGCAGTGAATTGAATCTGAATCAGGCGGTCGTAATACCAACCATAACCTGCGCGCACGATGGTGCGGCCTTTGCCGAACAAGTCATACGCGAAGCCGAGGCGCGGCTGAAAGTTGTTGTAATCGGGATTGTAATAGCGCAAATCATCCGTCAGCCGCACGATGCGATTTTGCGTGCGCCCAAACTTGAAGGGGTTCACGTCCGGCACGACATTGCCCGCGCCATCCACCGCAAACAGATTCGAGAGTGCGTTATTGACTTCGCTCCACACGCCGAAAAAGCTGTAGCGCAATCCGAGATTCAGCGTCAGGTCGCGTCGTACGCGCCAGTCGTTTTGCACGAAATATTCCTGCTGGCGCGAACGATAACCGCGCATCGGCGTCGTCGGGCCACTGCCGTTGTTGCCATACGAGGTCAGCCGCGTGGAAACCGTCACCGTGTCCGTCGCCTGCGGATTTGCGCCGTAAATTCCGTTCGCGCCAACTAGCGAATTGGTAAACTCAAACACGGACTGCCCCGAACTGATGTTGGCGACGTTGTTGTGAATCGAACGCAGATCTGCGCCGCTGCGCCAGGTCATATTGCCGCGCTGCCACGTGTGCAGCACCGATAGTTGCGGCGTCGTTTGATTGTCAATGAATGCGCCGTTGACTGCCGCGCGAAAGAACGGCGCGGACGATGGACCGGCAGTCACCAGAATGCCGTATTCGCTCGAAACGCCGAGCGCTTGCAGGCGCTGGTCAATGCCGCCTTTGGTGAATTGCTGAAAGCGGTTGCGCAACACGCCGCCGCGAATTTCGAGTACTTGCGCAGGCGTCAGGTTGTAATTGAGTTGAATCGCCGCCGATTGGTACTGGCGCGGCGCGACTTGCGTGTCGAGCGGCGTGGCTGATCCGGCAGTCACGAACGAACGCGCGAAGCTGTAACGCACATTCGCCGTCAGCTTGTCCGTCAGGTGATGATCGGTGCGCACGAGAAACGCATTTTGCTCAATGTTGATGGGCGGCGCAGCGCTGATTTGCACGGTTCCCGCTTCGCCGTTGGAGGTGTTGCCATCAAAGAAGGCTGCTGGGAATCCCGCCGCGACGATGGCGTTGCGTTCGGTTGCGGGCAGCGGCGTAAACGTTCCCGCCGGATTGCCGCTGGCTGGCGTGATGCCGCGATCAATAAAGAAGGTTTTGAAAAAGCGCTCCAGATCGCCCGGCACAAAGCGCAGCAAATCCGCGTTCGGCACAACCAAATTCGATGCGGTTTGATTCAAGCGCCGCTGCTGAAAGCCTTCATAACTGCCGAAGAAAAAATTCCGGTCACGAATCAACCTGCCGCCGAACGTGCCACCATACAGGTTCTGTTTGAAGGGAGGTGTTTTCGCTCTGCCGTCCTCAGTGCGGAATTGCGGGCGTGGATTCGCCTTATAAAAGTAATCCGCCGCATCCAGCGCATCATTGCGCAAGTATTCATACACCGAGCCGTGCCACTGATTGCCGCCGGATTTGGTGACGAGGTTGATATGCCCGCCGCTGCCGCGTCCAAACGTAGCGTCGGCGTTGGAAGTGATGATGCGATATTCCTGAATAGCTTCGGTCGAAACCAGGTTCGGCACATTCTGTCCGAGATCGGTGTTGGAACCATTCACGCCAACAAAGCCGGTGTTGAGCCGTTCGTCGTTTGAGCCGATGCCATCCACCACGTAGCTGTTCGTCACCGCACGTCCGCCATTGATGGAAGGGTTATTCGCCGAGCCGGGATTGCCGACACCGGGCGCAAGCTGCACCAGCTTGATGAAGTTGCGCCCGTTGAGCGGCAGTTCCTTGACGCGGCGCTCATTGACCAGACTGGAAAGCTCTACGGTTTGCGATTGCATGAAGGCAGCTCCGCCCACGATCGTGACGGTTTCGTTGACCAGGCCCACATCCAGCGCGACATCCCACACCACGTGTTCGTTGACCGCGATGACGATGTTTTCGCGCTGCGCGCGCTTGAAACCATCTCTTGCAACGCTCAGCGTGTACGTCCCCGGCGCGACAAGCGTGAACCGATACTCGCCGCCGCTGTCGCTCGCGGTCGTTTGCGTCGTAGCCGTCGCCGCGTTGGTGAGCGTCAGCGTAGCCCCGGCGATGGCTGCATTACCGGAATCGCTGACGTGCCCGCGCAAACTCCCGTTGATGCTGACTTGACCGAATGCGCCGGATGGTATGAAGGCGAGCAAGGATAGCGCGCCAGCAATGAACAATGAGCGAAGCCCTCTCATCTTTCTCCTCCTGATGGATGATGTTTGTCGAAGCTTTGAGTGTTTTGAAATTGCGAATTGCCGGGAAAAACTAGCAGGAGGCTTGAAAGGCAACCACGCTTTTTCAATCAAAGGCTGCGTATAGGTAACAACTTGTAACAATGTCAGGTTGAGTGGCGGAAACCTCACCGCCGAAAGTTATAAGACAGCTTCATAAATAACGTGCGCCGCTGTCGCACCAAGCCCGCTTCGGCGTCACGCCGATTGAAGAGCGGGTCGTAGCCGTTGAAGAGCAGATCGTTGTAGCCCACAAACAACGCCGTGTTCGGACGCGGCTCCCAGGCATAAAGCAGGCTCGCACCGAACTGCCTGGCCGCCGTGTCGTAATCGAGGATCGTTCGCACCGCGTGCGCGCGCGTGAATTGATAGGTCGTGCGGCTGCGCAGGATGTCCTGGCGCAGCAGCTTTCTCCCCGTGCCGCGTTCGTTGATGCGGTTCGACAGATAGAGCAGCGAAGCGTTCAGCCGGTCGTTCGGTTTGAAGGTGAGCGTTTGATTGAACTCGCGCTGCGGCCCGACCACAGGGTTGCGCGGATCGAAGTTGACGCCCGCGCCGATGCGCAGCGTGCCTTCAAAGCTGACGCGGCGGAAACTGTTGATCGTGTAGTTGACCACCTCGGCTTGATGCGGCAAGGCGCGCCCGGCGAAGTATTCCTGACTCCAGGTGTGATAGGCGTAAATTGAAATGCCGCGCGCGAGCTTGAGGTCGAAGCCCGGATCAACATACGACTCGTCAATCTTCCCCTCCCAAGTCTTGATCAGTTGCGGCACGATGAAAGGTCGCACGCTGACCCACCACGAATTCTCTTTCGGTTGAAACAGGTAGCCGTAATTGCCGCGCACGCCATATGTCCCTGAGCGGCGATTGAAGCCGGTCTGCGTGATGTAGCCGGGCGTCGTGTGGTAAGCGTTGGTGAAGATGCGCCAGTGGCGTCCACTGTGCTGATGCCAGACGTAGCTGGTCGAGCCTTTCTTGACCGCGCCGTCCAGTTCGCGTGTCGTTGACCACGCGCCCTGAAAGCCGAGCGTGTCGGCGGGCGTGAAACGAATCTCGCCGTCGGTCGCCAGCACGGTGTTGGAACTGCTGGCAAAACGCCGGTCGGTGAGAAAGAACCCGACGCGCGAGTTTTCACCGAGGTCGCGCCGCACACGGAAGATATTGAACAAGGCGTTCTCGCCGAAGCGCGGATCGTTCAAGGCGAAGCGCAAACCCGGCGCGCGGTCGCTCGCCGCCAAATAGCCAACCTGCTGTTTGCCGATTTTGCCCGTCAGCTTGACGCCCCAGTCGGGATCAATGATCTGGCGCGTGTTGACGAAAGTGCGCAAGCCGGACGAGCGAAAGAACTCCGCGCCCTCCAGAAAAAACGTGCGTCGTTCGGGATAAAACAAGGCGAAGCGTTGATTGACGGTGAGCTGCGGCACGTCGGCTTCGATCTGCGAAAAGTCCGGGTTGATCGTCGCCGACAAAGTCAGATTGGGCGTCAGCGTGTAGGTCGCGGTCAAACCGGGTTCGAGTTTGTTGACGGTATTCAAGCGCGCGCCGCCGGGCGCGTTCACGTCGCGTTCACGTTCGCTGTTAATCAAACCCGTCAGCGTCGGGATCAGATCGAGCGTGCGTTTGGCGAAGATGTCTTCCAGTCCTTCCAGCCGTCCCATCTGCGGCAGCAGTTCCTGCACGGCGCGCGAGATCGGTTGCCAATGAATGCGCTCGGCTTTGCGCGCGATCCAGCGTTGCAGATGCAAGCCCCACGTCTGTTTGCTCTCGGCTTGAAAGCGCAGCGTTTTGAACGGAATCGCGACCTCCACGACGTAACCGTCATCGGTCACGCGCCCTTTCGATTCGAGGATGCCGTCCCAGGTCAGGTCTTTGACCTCACTCGCCTCGCCGACGTTGCCGCCGATGATGATGCCGTCGGCCTGAATGCCGAGCGGGTTGAAGTAGAGCACGTAAGCCCGCCGTTGGTCGTTGAAGGTGTCGAGATAGACCGTGACGTAATCGTCCAGGTAGACATCGTCACGCCGGGCCACGCGTGCCCGAATCGCCTGCGGATCGGAGTCGTAAGCGTGGAAGGCGAGGTAGAGATGTTCGCGGTCATAGGCGAGGAAGACTTCAGTCTTCTCTGACGGCGCGACGTTGTCGCCCGGCTGAATTTGATTCGATAGTTCGACGCGCTGCGCGCCTTTCCATTCGGCCTCATCGAGAATGCCATCAATCTGCGGTGCAGCCAATCGTGACAGACTGATTGGCGGCGCGGACCCATTCGCGCTGACCGCACTTGAAAGCAGCGCCAACACAAAAAGAGTAGCGCAAACCCGCGTGGTTTGAAATTGCGTTTTCTTCACTGCATCAAAACGTTCTTTTCTCTTCCAAAGAAAAGGCTTCGTTTCACTCACGTCCGAATCTAATCGTGCATGTGTTCCAGGTAAATGCGCTCCAAATCGGCGTGGCCGATCTCTTCGGTACGGAGCTGATTGACTAACTTGCCGCGCTTCATGATGCCGACGCGCGTACCGGATTCTTTGGCGCGAAACAGATCGTGCGTCGCCATCAGCACGGCCACGCCGCCGTCGCTCAGCTTCTTCAACAACGCCGAAAATTCATTCGAGGCTTTTGGGTCTAAACCGGAAGTCGGTTCGTCGAGCAGTAGGGCTTCGGCTTTTTTCGCCAGCGCGATGGCGATGCCGACTTTCTGCCGCATGCCTTTGGAATAAGTGCCGACGCGTTTGTCGGCGGCTTCGGATTGCAAGCCGACTTCCTTGAAAAAGCCCAGCAACTGATCGCGCGAATATTCTTCGTGACCGGCCAGAGCCGAGAAGTATTCCAGGTTTTCCAGTCCCGTCAGGTTTTTATAAAGCATCACCTGTTCGGGAATGTAGGCAATGTATTTTTTGGTTTCGAGCGGTTGCGCCGTGACATCCAGATTGTTGATTTTGGCCGTGCCGCTGGTGGGTTCGATGAAATTCAAAAACAGATTGATGGTCGTGGTTTTGCCCGCGCCATTGGCTCCGAGCAGGCAAAACACCTCGCCCGGTTCGATTTTCAGGTTCAGCGCATCCAGCGCGGCGGCGCCGTTGTAATGTTTGGATAAATTGACGGCTTCAAGCATCAGCAGTCCTCCGAAAGCTTGTTGTTGTGCGATTGGTCAGAAGTTGTTGGTGCGAATTCAAGAAGCGTCATCTTATGGATTGCTTCCAACACCAGACGACATCTTTTTTATGAGTTGTCGCATTTTCCCAGCCAGTGGGCTGTTCAGTTCGGTGAACAGAATTCGGAGTGTTTTGAAAGGGTGCTGGGTGTTCCGCTTCCGGCTGCGGCCATTGATCGCCGGAAATCAACCACTCAACTCGATGTTCCGACAGTTTATGCAGTTCCTGTCGCCTGGTTTGCCTGGGCACGGCTACATTGAGCGTTGAACGCATGATAAGCCGGAACTGGGAGCAAACCGATGAATAGTAATTTGTTGCGAGTGGTGATTGCGGACGATGAGCGCCCGGCGCGGTCGTTTCTGGCCGCCATTCTGCGCGGCTTTGAAGATGTCAGGCTGGTCGGCGAGGCCGAAAATGGCGCGGAAGCCATTGAATTGATCGAACGAGAAAAGCCTGATCTGGCGCTGCTCGACTTGCAGATGCCGGAAATTGACGGGCTGGGTGTTGTGCGATTGCTGAAGAAAAGCTGCATACCGCTTTTCGCTTTCGTCACAGCTTATGACGAATATGCCGTGCGCGCGTTTGAATTGAATGCTGTAGATTATTTGCTCAAGCCGGTGGATAAAGCTCGGCTGCGGGATGCGCTCAACCGCGCGCAGGAGCGTCTGGAAAAAGCCGATCTGCGGTTGGACGCCACAACGCGCGTGAACGCCGCCGCCGCTTCGTATGAAGAAGCGACTCGACCTGCATTGCTCGAACGCATTCCTGTCCGTCAGAAAGACGAAATCGTGATTGTTCCCGTCAGAGGAATCGTTTCCATCGTCGCCGAAGGCGAACTGCTGCGGCTGACCACCACCAACAATGAAATTTACACCATCGCCTACCGGTTGAAAGACCTGGAACTTCGCCTGCCTGCTTCGCAATTTATACGCTTGGGACGTGGCGCGCTGGCCAATCTGGATATGCTGCACCGGGTCAGTCCTATGCCGGGCGGAACTTACGTCGCCACCTTGAGCAATGGACAGCAACTAAATATCAGTCGCCTGCAAGGCCGAGTTCTGCGCGAGCATTTGCTGAAGCTATGACTCGTCATGAAAATTGAAACGAGTTTTAGATCGCTTTTCAGTCGAGTGCATGGAGGAATCAAAAATTCAACACAAAGGTTCTAAGGTGCAAAGGTTCAAAGACCGATCAACATTGCCAGTTACTCTTCTTTGATCCTTTGCGTTAAGCCGTATACTCATTGGCGCAACAACAGGCTCCCCGCTTTGATTTCGCCAGTCAGTTTGTAAATCGGATAGGTCTTTCCTTTTTCCAGATACGCATCCAGAAAATTCCAGCGGACAAACCCATCGTCGCTTTCGGCTTCCAGCAGGTAAAAAATCAGCGAAGCCAGTGGCTGCGTTGTGCGAACCAGAATCGAACCGGAGGGAAACGTCACTGTTTCGGTTTGCGCGCGGCCTTTCAGTTTGACTTCGGCGTGGCCTTGAAAGGCGCGAGCGGCCTTGTTGACCGCGTCAATCACAAAACTTTCGGCTTCGGTGGTCAGTGGTTCAATCAATTCTTCAACGGCTATGCCATGCGCGTGCAGTTTTTCGATCACGGTTTTCAAGCCCGCTTCATTTTTGAACAGGTAAGCGCGCGGAACCGGATTGCTTTTGGTGGCGGCGAACAAACCGTAATCGGGCATCGGCGTTGGCGTGAATTTGTCTTCGATCATCGCAGTCATGTCTTTGCCGTTGCGAGGATTTTTGACCTTCTTCACTTCGCCAACCAGTATGTTGACGGGTTTGTCCAGAGCTTTGAGTTCAAAGGCGACTCCTTTTGCCGGGAGCTTGCCGCGAACGGCGTCGGCGTCTACGCGATTGATGAGCGCTGTTATTTCAGCGGCGTGCAGAGCGGAGTATTTGAAAATCTCTTCGACAAAGGCTTCGGTGACGGCGATGCGGCCTTTGAAATCCAGATAACTGTAGGCTTCGGAAAGAATCGTCAGCCGGTTGCGCAAACCGACGTAGTTATTGCCGAACATCGGTTTGTGGTCGAAGGTGCGCCAGATTTTGGTTTCCGGCTTGTCAGCGGGCAGGGCGGCGCGGCCTTCGCGCTGCATTTCGAAGGTGTTCACTTCGCGGTTCATGCGCTCTTTGGTGGCGAAGTTGCCGTAAAAATACGTGCGGAATTTGTGTTTCGTTTGCAGCGTGCGTGTGATGGCCGGAAGCATCTTGTTGCGACCAAACGCGATCAACCGCGCGTCGGCGTTCGGGTTCAGCGTCGGCGCATAAGTCAGGTGATAACCGTGATACGAACCGTTGGTCGTGTGCAGATCAACGGTCAGATGCGGATCCCAGCGATTCATCAATCCCACCAGCGCGTTGGCTTCGGGCGATTCCAGTTTCATGTAATCGCGGTTCAGATCCATGCCTTTGGCGTTTTCGCGCGTACCGACTCCGCCGATGGGGCCGTTCTGCGCCGTGCGGTTCGCGCCGTTGATACGTTCGTTGCCGTCGGCGTTGTAAATCGGCGCAACCAGAATCACCAATTTGTCCAACAGCGTTTTCAAATCTCCGGCGACAATGCGACGCGACAAATGCAACATCGCTTCCTTGCCTTCGACTTCCCCGGCGTGAATGTTGGCTTGAATGAAAACGACAGGTTTGCCCGAAGCGCGAGCTTCGCGCGGTTGGGAAATCGGCGGATTGGCGAAAATCATCAGCGGCATTTCGCGGCCTTCGATGGTTTTACCGAAGGATTCCACGCGCAATTTGTCGGTGAGTTTTTGCAGGTCAGCAATGAATCGCAGCACGTCTTCGTAACGGCTGGTTTCTTCGTAATTGGAAAGTTCGGCGCGCGATTTGGGCAGTTTGTCCTGGGTTCTTGGCATAACAGTGGTTGTCGTCAGCAGCAATATACAAAACAGCAGAGAAGCCGTTTTCATGGATTTGAGTCTCCGGGTTTGATTGAAGTCGGGTCAGCGGCGCGGATTGTAGAAGACGGCAGGAAAACTTTCTAGACGTTCAATTCAGCAACGATTTGACCACGGCAATCTTGTATAGCCAGCCAAGCAATCCGGTAAAAATCAGAGCGTAAATCAGCCAATCAAATCCGCGCGCCAGAACAACGGAAGACCAGGGAACGCGCCGTCTGAGCAGAACAATGAGAAGCGGAATGCTGATGACAGTCAAACTGAAAAGCAGCACGCCGAATGGTTGAACCAAAAGCGCCTGAGAAAAATTCAGTCGCGCCGAATGGGCGAAGCTGGTTGTCACGCCGCAGGTTGGACAGGGGATGCCCGTCAGTTTCAAAAACACACAAGGCGGCAATCCCAGTTGTTCGTGCGTACCAAAACCGCTTGGAGATGGGCGAAGTATTCTGGCCAACGTCATAGTGATTCCAGCCAGAACCATCAGTCCCAGATAAATGAGCCGATCATTGTTTGAAAAGGCAATCGGCTCAGCGGCGGCGGCGAATGCAGCGCCATTCACTTGAATCCGCTTATTCGATTGGCGATTTTCAGAGTTCAATTGATTGTGCTGCTGATCATGCTTAAAAGTCCCATTGCCGCGCCAGCCAGACAGTAAATGACGGTTCCGGCGATGCCCAGATAAAATCCGACTTTGGCCAGCGTTTCGCCAGCGCGCGGAGCCTGTCCGGCGGCAATCGCGTTCATTTCCATTTTGCCGAGAATCATTCCCGGAATGCTGGTGAAAAAGGCGCACATGACCAATCCCAGAATGCTCAGCACCATGGAGGCAATCGCGCGTCCGCTGGCGCTGCCTTGCGCTGATAGACCGGCGTAAGAGCCTTGATAAGCCGGCGGCCCTTGATAACCGGGATAAGGCGGCGGCGGTTGTTGCGGTTGACTGGGAGTCGAATACGGCGACGGATTGATGTAAGCGCCGGGCTGTGGCTGGCTGCCTGGGCGCGTCAGAGGACTGGAACAGTTGCGGCAAAAACCTGCGTCATCCGGGTTTTGAGTACCACATCGGGTGCAAAACATTAACGGTAACCTCCTGGGTGTTGGAAAAAATCAGTCCGTGGTTTTAATTGGTATCGCGGGACGAAGGAATCGGAATTGGTTCGCGCAATCGCGCCGTCGTCGGTTCGGCAATGCTGAAATCGGAAATCGGTTGGGCGGATGTTTCGCCAAGCTGCTGGACAGGTGAAGTATTCGGTACAGGCGCAAATAATGGCTGCGGAGAGATTCCCGCATGTTGTTTTTTCAGTTCGACAATTCGTTTGCTGATGAACATGCCGTTAAAGACCATGGCCAGTCCGATTAACAAGGGAACCAGACCGACAGCCCAGATGCGTTGCAGAATGATTGCTTCAGACCCACCGACCGAATTGGCGATGGCTTCGAACAACAGATTCAGGAAAACGGAAAGCGACAATCCGATGCTGGCAGTAATGACGCCCGCTTTGACTTCTTCCAGCCGTTTTTCTTCGGGCAACTTTCTTTTCTTCTGCTCGCGTTTTTCCTGATGCTCTTCCATCCACCATTGATTCCAATCCGTGGATTGGTTGGGGACAATGCCGGCTCCGCCTTTGCTCATCACTCCCTGCACCCGTTTCAGATTGGTTCCGCACTTTTTGCAAAACTTGATGGCCTCGCGGGTTTCGGTTCCACAGCTTGGGCAAAACATAAATCTACTCCTCTCGATCGGGGTGCTGAGCTTCAGCGCGCCAGATGTTTGGTTTCCTCTTCGGTCACACTGATGGTCGGTTGCACCGGAGCAAGTTCGTTGGTGCGCCGCGCGCTTTCCTGAATCGGAATCGCGGCGGAAAATACCGGTTGAGGCGGCGCCGGTTGCATTTGAGACTGTGATTGAACGGCGGCAAATGTCGCCGGAGTTATGAAGTTCGATGTCACAGATTGCGCTTCAGGAGCCACTCGTGAACTGACGATTTTGGAAATGCCGATGGCAAACACGATGAAAGCGATGAAACTGCCGAATCCAAATGGTGAACGCCAACCTCTGTAGGGAATGGAAAGGAAGAAATTGACCATCTGATAAACCAGAAACCCGCCGCCCAGCAACGCCATGGTTATTCCCTTGCGGGTTTCCCGATGCCGGTCGTAATCAATTTGGGGAATTGCTGGCGGCAAGGTATGAACGACGGGTTGAACAGTAGGAAGCTGTCCTGTCAGCGCCTGCGAAACCAGTTGCAGGTTGGTTCCGCACACCGTGCAGAATTTTTTGCCGTCTCCCTGATTCGATCCGCATTTCGGACAAAACATCACTTACCCCTTTGTTATTGCCTAGCTGCGACGAAACGAATTGAGCAGTTTTCGCACTCGCCCCTGAAACAACGACATCATTGACATATAACCGTAACCAAGCAGGAAGATCATGAGAAACGGAATTGTCAGATAAATGTTCGAGCGAATTGCGTAATACACTGCCCCGACGAAATACAGCGCAAAAACCAGTTCGATGAATGGCAACCAGCCGCCCTTGCGTTTGTATTTCTTGGCTACTTGCAGCCAGTTGTCTTTCTTGTTTTCGACGTTGTATTTCGGCGTGCGGACGAAACTGGATTCGACGCCGAACAGCGCTTCCAGCACGGCGCGTGTATTGGAAAACACCAGCCCGATGCCCATGGCCATGGCCATTGGAATCAACCACAACCGCCATTTTTCGTTCGGGTATTTGTACCGAATCGCTGTGCCATAAAAACTGACGACCGAAAACGTGGCGAAGATCATCAGCGGAGTATCGAACAGCAACATCTGGAACATGCCCTGATTGAAACGAACGATCAGCACAGGAATGTGCAAAATGCTCAGCACGATCATCAGCATTGCCGCGCAATTGCCGAACAAACGGAAAAACAATTCGACTTTTTGCTGTTTGGTCAGTGTCGGGTGATGCCAGATTCTGGGCATCAGTTTCAACCCGACCTGCACCAAGCCTTTCGCCCAGCGGCGTTGCTGCGTTTTGAAGGCGTTCATTTCCACAGGCAATTCCGCCGGAACTTCTTCGTCAAGCAGATAGACGAATTTCCAGCCCATCAACTGCGCGCGGAAACTCAAATCAGTGTCTTCGGTCAACGTATCGTGTTGCCATCCGCCGCTGTAATCAATGGCTTCGCGCCGCCACATGCCTGCGGTTCCGTTGAAATTGAAAAACGCACCGGTGCGATTGCGCGAAGTTTGTTCAACAACGAAATGGCCGTCCAGCAATACTTCCTGAATGCGCGTCAACAGTGAATAGTTCGCGTTGATGTGTCCCCAGCGCATTTGCACCATGCCGACTTTTTCGTCGCTGAAAAAATCCACCATCTTGCGCAGCGTGTCGGGTTTCGGCGTGAAGTCGGCGTCGAAAATGGCCATCAACTGCCCTTTGGCGACTTTCATGCCTTTGTCCAGCGCGCCGGCTTTGAACCCTGTGCGGTCGGTGCGGTGAATGTGAACGATGTCGAATCCTTGTTGTTTGAATCGTTCGACCACTTCGGCGGCAATCTGAACGGTTTCGTCCGTCGAATCGTCCAGCACCTGAATTTCCAGCAAATGGCGTGGGTAATCCAGCTTGACGACCGATTCCACCAGCCGTTCGACAACGTACAGTTCGTTGAACAATGGTAACTGCACGGTGATGTGCGGCAATTCGTCTTCGGCAAATTTGCGGCGGGGTTGCGGTTTGATGTCGCGGTATCGCCAGAACTGAAACACCATTCGTATGCGGTAAGCGCCCAAAATGGCCAGCAGCGCCAGAATGGTGAAATACATGATGACGATGGTCCAATCGAATCCATCCATCGAAGAGATGTAGCTGATGTTGTCTCGTCCGTGGCGCAGGATTGGATCGAGCAGAATGTCCACGCTTTCCGGTGGATCGGCTTGGAGCAGAAAAATCGAAAATAAGTTCATAGTTTATGAATCCAAAAAATGAAGGTTGTTTATCAAGAATGCCTGCCAAAAGCGGCAGGCAGGCCAGCATGGTAGCTGCCCGACTGCCGCTGTCAATGTTGCCGAGTGTCGCTGGCGTTTAATTCATTTTGGCGAAGGTTTGGCTTGCGGCTTTACCAGCGAAGTCGCCGCTTGCAGCACCGCCGCCCAAGCCGCCGACTTTGGATCCACTAGGTGAAAATGGTCGGCGTCTTTCAGCGAGACCAATTCCACGTCGGCGTCGTTTTTTCGTTTGGCGGTTTCGATGTAATCCGTGGCCATTGCGGGCGTAATGATCGTGTCGCTTTCGCCCTGAATGATTTTTTGTTTTACGCCAATCGGAATCAGCGTAATCGGCGAGGCCTGATCGTAAATCGCCGCTTTGTCTTTGGCTTCGCCGCCGGTGAATTGAATGACTTCCTTGTCGCAAGCCGTGCCGGTTCGGCGCAAGTCTGTGATTCCGGCCAACGAAACCACACCTTTCAGCTTCAGCGGATTGGCCGAATACAGAGGATTGTCTTTTTTGAATTGCGGACGCGCGCCGAGCAGCAACGCCAGATGGCCTCCGGCGGAATGACCGACGGCAATGACTTGATCGAGATCGAGCGAGTGTTTGTCGGCGATTTCGCGCAGGTAATCGGTCGCGCGAGCGGCGTCTTCAAAGGTTCCCGGCCAGCCTCCGCCAGCGTTGCCTACGCGGCGATATTCGATGTTCCAGGTGGCAAACCCCGCTTCGGTCAGAGCCGCGCTGAGATGTCCCATGTAACTCAAACCGAATTGCGACATCCAACATCCACCGTGAATGACAATGGCGACGGGATGTTTGCCAGCGGTTTTCGGCAAACGCAATTCGCCGAATTGAAATTCGTCGCTGCCATAAGCGATGCGGTGGTCGGCTGCCGGAGCAGGTCGAATCAAGATGCCGCGCGAGCTTTGGCTTTGTGTCCGGGCGGCTGCGACAAACCCGGCAACGGCCAGAGCAGCGAAGAAAACAAAGGCGAAGAGTTTCTTTTGATCGAGCATTGCGGTATTGACTATTTGTTATTTCCCAAACAGCGATTTCAGTTTTGCCGAAAGCTTCGACGAAAACATGGCGCCAACCACGCGCGAAAACCAGCGTTCGGTCACTGCGTCGTAGGGATACCACATGATTTCCCGCTTCAACCCGAAACGATCTGTGACAATGACCTGTTGATGGCAAAACCGGCGAATGCCTTCGGCTCCGTGACGTTTGCCGATGCCGCTTTCTTTCAATCCGCCCGAAGGCGCGTCGGTCACGCCGAATCCGGCAATCACGTCATTGACGCAGGTGATTCCCGCTTCGACCTGCGCAGCCAATCTTTCGCCTTTGGCCTTGTCGCGCGTCCAGACGCTGGCGTTCAATCCGTAAACCGTGTCATTCGCCAATCGCAAAGCTTCGTCGGCGTTTTTGACGCGCATGATCGGCAACACAGGGCCAAAGGTTTCCTCGGTCATGATCTTCATCGAATGATCCACATTGGCCAGCACCGTCGGCTGATAAAACCTGCCAGGCAGATTTGCGTCCAGTTTGCCGCCGGTCAGAATTTCAGCGCCGCGTTGCCGCGCATCGGCGACGTGAGCTTCGACGGTTTCGACCTGTTTGGGAAACGTCATCGCCCCCACGTCCACACGATTGCCGGTTGTGGTTTCGCTGAAATCAATGCCTTGTCGCAAGCGGCGAGTTTTTTCGACCACGCGCCGAGTGAATTCGTCGGCGATGGGTTCTTCGACATACACGCGCTCGACCGAAATGCAGACCTGGCCGGAATTGGTGAAAGCTCCCCAGACGGCAGCATTGGCGGCGCGTTCAATGTCGGCGTCTTTGAGTACGATCATAGGGTCTTTGCCGCCAAGCTCCAGACTGACCGGAATCAACCTTCGCGCGGCGCGCTCGGCAACGGCTTTGCCTGTGCGAATGCTGCCGGTGAAAGAAATCATGTCAGCTTCGTCCACCAACGCCACGCCGGTTTCGCCGTAGCCGTTGACGACCTGCAAAATTTCCGTAGGTAATCCGGCAGCGGCAAAAGCCTGTTGCATCAATTCGGTTCCGCGTTGGGCAATCAGCGGAGTCCATTCCGAAGGTTTGATGACCACCGCATTGCCCGCCATCAACGCGGGAATCGCTTCGCCTATGGTCAGAATCAGCGGGAAGTTCCAGGGCGTAATCATCCCAATGACGCCGCGCGGGTTGTAAATCGTCGTGACCTTTTTGTTTTTCAGCAGATGCGGACTGACGCGCTGCGGCTTCAGAAATCGCCGCGCCTGTTTGGCGTAAAACGTAATCACGTCGCAAACGTAAGTGATTTCGATCAAGGCTTCCAAACGCGGTTTGCCGTTTTCCTGGCAGATCAATTGAATCAATTCTTCCTGATGCTGCAAAAACAAATCGCGCGCCGACAGCAAGACTTTCGCTCGCTGGTTCAGTTCCAGCGCCGACCACACGCGAAACGCTTCGCGCGCACGAGCGACAAAGGCACGAACCTCAAACGGCGAATTGATCGCCACCTCGCCAATTTTTTTCAGCGTCGCCGGACTGTGGACTTCTATGAATTGGTAAGAGTCTATGCTTAGCCGTTGAGACATCTTTATCTCCAAAATTTTCAGACAGGATTGACAAGATTTTCTTCAGGATTGACAGGATCAATCACAGGTTTGGATGATGGTTTGTAGTCTCGGTATTTGCGCCTAACCTGAACAGAGGGTGAGCCAAAGTTGATTAGCAGGCCGTTTTTTATATTTGTCGCAGTCAGGTAATGAACCAATTGAATCTCATTTTCTCTCGCAAGAGATTGGTTGGCCTTCAGCTCGACAATGATTCTATCTTCTACCAAAAGATCAGTGGCATACTTGCCAACGATTTCTCCGTCATACCAAACGTTGATATCGGCTTGCTGAAGAACCTTCAATCCTTTTTTCGTTATCTCTTTGCGTAAGGCGTTTTCATAGACCTTCTCCAGGAAGCCCGACCCAAGCGTGTTATGAACCTCGTATGCGCAGCCGATGATAATTTCGGTAATCTGATCGTCTGTCATTTCTTCCCTCCCTTCTCCTGTAAATCCTGTTTGAAAATCCTGTAAATCCTGTCTACCAGTTTTCTTTTAAGCTTTTGCCACGATGTTGAAGTTGACGGTGATTTCGTTTTTGACCTTGATCGTGCCACCCGCTGCCGAATACGGCTTGATGCCGAAATCGGTTTGGCGCAGCGTGTATTTGCCGATGGCGCGAAGCTCTTTCGCGTTGATGGTCAGCGAAACCGGGACGGCGATTCGTTTTGTCACGCCGTGCAAAGTCAGATCGCCGTTCAGCGTAAAGTTGTAAGTCTCGCCGCCAGTTTGTTTCAGGTCGCTGACCGACGCGGATTTGAAAGTGATCTTCGGGTGCTTGGCCGATTCCAGCACTTCATTGTGCATGGAATCGTAAATCTTCTTTTTGTCCGATTCGCTCGGTTTTTTGTCGAGCACGGCTAACGACGTGGCGTCTATGTCCAGTTCCAGCGAACCGCCACTTGCGCCCGCTTCAGGAACGACGATTTTGCCCGTGAAGGATTTGACGCCGATTTCGTGGTCGTGGGCCAGTCCGCTCAGCAACCCGGTTTTCGGCACGAAGACCCAGAAACTGCTTTCGCCTGCGACAATCGTATATGTTCGGGATTTCTGCGTTGCAACCGGCCAGCCGATCAACGACAGCGCGATCAACGAGAACATCAAGATGAAGTTTGGTTTCATACAACAACCTCACGGAGTTTTGGCGACGATGTTGAAGGTAACTTTCAATTCGTCGGCGACTTTAATCAGTCCCATACCTTTCTCGAACGGCTTCAGCCCGAAATCGCTCAATTTGAGTTTTTCTTCGCCGCTGGCGCGAAGCTCTTTTTCGCTGAGCGTGGCGTTGACCGGAAAACTGACACGTTTGGTCGTGCCGTGAACCGTCAAATCGCCGGTCAACGTAAAGCTGCGTTTGTCGCCGTCGCGTTGCACGTTGCCAACGCTGACCGAAACGAATTTGATCGAAGGAAATTTGTCTACCTCCAGAATCTGGTTTCGCAGCACGGCGTGGAATTCCTTGCGCTCGAAATCGCCCATCGCCGCGTCCACGTTGGTCAACTGTTTCGGATCGGCTTCGAGTTCGACCGTCAGTTTGGTTTCGTCTTTGGGCAATTCCACTTTGCCGTTGAAGCTTTTCGCCAGAACTTTATGGGTGGGATAACGACGGCTGATCATTCCTTCCTGCGTCAGGATAACGGCGATTTCGCTATTTGTTGCGTCAAAGGTGAACACGCGCGGCGGTTGAGGTTTGGCTCTTTGGCGCTGCGCTGAAACCGGTGACACTGCAAACAGCAAATTCACCAGCAACACCAGCAAAACAGTTTGGCGGAATTGATGGAACATGCTTTGTCTCCAAAAAAAGCGGATGAGTTGGAGGAAAACCTTGAAACTACGAATCTTCACGAATGAACATAAATAGCCAAAATCATTCGAGAACATTCGTGGTATTCGTGGTTGATTTCCTGTCGCCTCAGTTGCGATAACTGGTGGCTTCGACTGGTTCGACGACGACCGCCGTGCCGTAAGCCAGCACTTCCGTCACGCCGCCCATGACTTCGTTGGCGTCGTACCGCGCGCCTATGATTGCGTTGGCTCCGATTTCCGAAGCGTGCTGAATCATGATTTCAAACGCCTCTTCGCGCGCCTTTTCGCAAAGCTGCGTGAAGAGCGAAATGTTGCCGCCGACCAGCGTCTGCAAACTGCCGCCAATCGTGCCGAACACCGAACGCGAACGCACGGTGATGCCTCGCACGACACCTAGATTGCGAACCACGCGAAAACCAGGCAGCTCAAATGCCGTTGTGACCATGTGATGTGCAACGGAATATCGCGGCGCTGCGACCTGGTAAGGTGGTTGCTGAATGGGAGCGTTTTCCATTTACGGTTCCTCGTTTGGTTCAAGAAAATAAACTGCCTTGTTGAGTGTCTTTTGCTTCGGCGTCGTATTCCGGCGGAGTCCAAAGGTAGTTTTCGATTTTGCAGCGACCTTTGTCGTTGAAAACGATGCCTTCGGATTCCAGCAATCGCTGCTGCAAATCCGGCGGCGTAGTCATTCCGGCAGTTGAACACGCGCCTTGAGAATTGATGACGCGATGCCAGGGAATGTTACGTTCGTCTTTCGGCGTGGCATACATCAAATTGCCGATGGCTCGCGCATCGTACCCTGCGCCCAGCACGCGAGCGACCAAACCATAACTCATGACTCGACCGGGCGGGATTCTCATTACGAGTTCGTAGGCTCGATTGCGGAAACTTTCGTCGTCGCGCGGACGATTCGGCGCGGCATTGCTGACGATCTGTTTGTCTTTTTTGCCTGCCATAGTTTTTATAGTTTGAAAGCCGTGATTCGCAATCGCCGGTAATCGGCGAACCAAGTACCGTCGTGGAACAGTCGTTCACGCAGAGCAGTTTTGACTTCGGCAAAGATGGCTTGCTGTTCGGATTCGCTGAAGCCGATGACCAATTCGCGGCGAAACATCCTGATCCAGTTTGCCAGACCTTCTTCGCCGCCTTCGAGTTTGGTCGGGCGGTCGAACAACACAGCACTCGTAACTTCGATGCCGTGTTTTTCCAGCAAGGAAGCGTATTGGCCAATGCTGGGGAAATAATTCGTGGCTTTGACTTCGCGCCCGTGCTGACGGCGAATCGCACGTTCCAGCGACGTGGCGATTCCGGCGATGTTTCCCTTGCCGCCCATTTCGATCACGAATCGTCCGCCGGGTTTCAACACGCGAGCCATGCAGATGACGGCGGCTTCGGCACGTTCAACCCAATGCAGCGCGGCGTTGGAAAAGATGGCGTCGAACGGTTCGTCAAAAGCGAAGTCGGAAGCGTCCGCGACCAGAAAGGTCAGCGCCGGATACGCCGCTTTCGCCGTGGCAATCATTTCCGGCGAACTGTCCAGACCGATGACTTCTGCTCCAGCATCGGCAATCTGTTTGGTCAAATGGCCAGAGCCGCAACCCACATCCAGAATCCGTTCGCCGGGTTTGGCGTCCAGCAACGACAACACCCCTTCGCCGTATTTGGTGACGAAGGAGTGTTTTTGATCGTAAAGGTCAGAATCCCACTTCATGGAAAACATCAGTTCAACGCAAAGATGCAAAGTGGCAAAGGCGCAAAGCAAATCCAGCAAGAAAATTCTTTGCGGCTTTGCAGCTTCGCGCCTTTGCGTTTATCCAATAAATTCGATTAGCCGAACAGCGGCGGAACTTCGCAACCGGCGATGCGCAGATAAGTGTACAACTGGCCGCGATGATGGATTTCATGTTCCATCGTCAGATGCAGCAACGCGCTGCGCGACATTGCAGCGTCAGGCCCGAAAGGCGCAACCGTTTCCGCCAATTCTTCCGGCGTCATCGCTTTGACGGTGGCAATCGCTTCTTCGTGGGTTTTGTCGTATGCCGCGATCAATTCGGCAGTGTCTTTGATTTGCGGCGGAGCTTCTTTCGGAAACACTCCGGTTTTGGCCGCAGCTATCAATCCAGCTTCGGCGATCCACAAATGATTCATCAATTCGCCCAGCGTCATGGCCGAATCTGCCGGTTTCCAATCGTATTTGTCGTTCGGCGCGACCGCCATGATTTTGGTGGTTTGTTTGTGAATACGACGCCAATTGCTGATGAAAGAATCCATGTTCATTGGTTGTTGCTCCTGTAGTTTTGGATTGGTTGATGGGACAAACGCCGGTTTAACGACGCTCACTGCACTTGAAAAAACTATGTTCGCAGAACGACACGCGCCGGGCTGCCATCGCCGTCTTTGATTTTGAGCGGCAAACAAACCAATTCGTAATCGCCGGGTGGAACGTCGCCGAGCGCCAGACCTTCGACAATGACGACGTTCGCCGCCAGCAAAACCAGATGCGTCGTCGGTTCGTCGAAGTTGAATCGTTCGACCGACAGGTAATCAATGCCGACCAGTTGCACGCCGCGTTCGACCAACAGCCGGGCGGCATCGGGGGCGATGTAGACAAAATCTTCGTGGAACACTTTTGATTCGGGCCAGAACGATGAATTGCGAGTTTTGAACAACACGCGCGTCGCGCCTTCCAGATGGCAGCGATTCAACACGGTGGCGTCAATTACCGTAACATCGCCGACATCAACGACTCTGGCTGTGCCGAGCAAAATTTCCAGCGGCAATTGATCCACCGATCTGGCTCCGGCGATGAAATGCGACGGCGGATCAATGTGCGTGCCGATGTGCGTGCTGCAACAAAGCCGCGTGACGTTGGCGATGTCGCCCTGTTCCAACGACATGATGCGTTCAAGCTGAATTTCGGGATCGCCGGGATAAACGGGCAAGTCTGCCGAGATAGGGACAGTGATGTCGTAAATTTTCATCGTGACCTGCCGCCAGAATGTGTTTGTTGATGACGTAATCGTAAAAGCTCGTAAGCGGCGGCGAGTATAGAAACGGCGTTTTGCAGTGTCAAACTTTGCTTCCGATGGGGATTGCTGTGTAAGCTGTCGGCCTCTAACGTTCAACTCAATTTCAAAAAGGACATTCATGGACAAAGAACTGGAAGTCGCCAGACGATTGGCGCGCGAAGCCGGAGCCATTTTGATGGGCTTTTACAAAAACGATGCCAAGGTGGAATGGAAAGGATATGACGATCCCGTCACCGCCGCCGACAAAGCAGCCAATACCATGCTGGTGCGCGAACTGGCCAGGGCGTTTCCGAACGACGCCATTCTTTCGGAAGAGGCCGAAGACGATCAGGTGCGATTGACCAAAGAACGCGTCTGGATGGTTGACCCGATGGACGGAACCAAACAGTTCATCGAAAAACTGGACGAATTTGCGGTGATGATCGGTCTGGCGGTCGCTGGTGAGCCGAAAGTCGGAGTGGTTTACAACCCGGCAACCGATCGCATGTTTTATGCCGCGCCAGGTATCGGCGCGTTTGTCGAAGAAGCTTTGACGACCAAACGAATGCGCGTTTCTGACCTGAGCGATCCGACCAGAATGGTTGCGGCGATGAGTCGTTCGCATCACAGCCCGACGGTGGATGCCATACGGAAGCGACTGGGTTCGACCGGCGAATTGCGATCAGGCAGCGTGGGGTTGAAACTGGGATTGATTTGCGAAGGTCGCGCTCACATTTACATACACGCCGGAGCCAAAACCAATCAATGGGACACCTGCGCGCCCGAAGCCATTTTGCGCGCAGCCGGAGGAATCATCACGGACAATTTCGGCGAGCCGTTGCAATACAACACCTCCCACGTGCGGAATCTGAAAGGCATCATCGCCACCAACGGAACGATTCACGACCGTGTGGTTAAAGAAACGACGGCGGTGTTGGCCGAACGCGACCACAAATAAAAAACGCGGGGCAGTTGTTTGCAATCTGCCCCGCGTCGCCATCGTTTCCAGCCGGAAATCAGTTTGAAAAAGATGTATTGACTCCTATCCTGCTTGCACGATCCACCGATTTGACGGTGGTGGTAATCACCACATCAGCATTGGTTTTCCCTGCCAGTTCCGGCTTCAGTTTGACATCAATAATGTCCACGCCGGGAATGGTCGCTCCGTTTCCAGACGGCTGGCCACCAGCGAAAACTGTTTCCAAAGTGACATCGCCGATCTTGGCCACGACTTTGTCGGCAAATCGCCAACCAGTTCCAAAGATACGAATGATGTTTGGCTCTGCTTCTGTGCCGACTGCGCAGGGCGGATTGGTGAAGGTGATTGAACCGTCAGCGTTCACTTTGCCGCATTGCGCGCGCGCGGCGCCGTTTCCGTCGCCCGTTGTCGTGAAGACGCCCGCCGCCGCGTCCAGCACTGTGACTCTGCCGCGAATGTTGGTGCCGTTGTTGTTGACGACGACTTCAACGAGTTCAGCGGGTTTGGCGTCGTTGGGCATCAAAAAATTGATCTGAGTCGGAGAGATGTATGCAATTCGCGCCGGTGTTCCTCCAACCGTGACTTTGACGCCTTTCAACTCCAGCGGGTAATCCGGCCCTGCCGCTTCCATGGTGTCATTGGCCAGCATCTCGCCCTGCACAACGGCCAGCGAACCTCGCGCGACAATGCCGCCTTCGAAACTGGCCGCATTGAATGTGGAAAGCGAGGCTTCAAACTCTGAAAACGAAGTCGTCGTTTTATTACTGTCAATGTTGGTCGTCGAGATGACAGTCACTGTGATTTCCTGGTCCATTTTGGCCGCCAGTTCCTTGGTCAGCGAGACATTGATCTGATCCAGTCCCAGGAATTCCGTCTGAGCGCCGGAAAATTGCGGCGTCAAAGTCACGTCGCCGATTTTGACCTGCAAGCCTGCGGTATTACGCCAGCCAGTTCCGTAAATAATCAGCAAATTGAACTGCGATTCATTGCCCACCGAGCAGGGCGGAGCCGTAATCAGAAAGCTCAACCCATCGGGCGAAACCTGGCCGCACTGGGCTGTGGATTTTCCTTTTCCGTCGCCGGTCGCGCTGAACACGCCCGGAGCGGCGCTGACGATTTTGGCTTTGCCCGCGGATTGGACACCGTTGTTGTTGATGGTGAAATCCACTGTGTCGCCGACGCCGATTTCATTCGGCACAACAAAGTTGATTTGTTCGGGCGAAACGTAAATCAGTCGTCCGGCCAGGCCATTGACCGTGATCGTCACGCCGCCAAGCTGGAACGGCAGATTGGCGCTGGGAGCCGTCATAGTTGCGTTGGCCAGTTGGGTTCCAAAAACCGCGACAATCGAACCTCGCGCAACCTGCGTATTGTCAAAACTGGCTGCATTGGCGAACTTGGCTTCCGTGGCGTTTTTCGCGGTCACAGGCAGCACATAAGCCTGGAAAACGTCCTGGATAGCCAGAGCGTTCGAAGCTATGACGTTCGCTTCGTAATTGAAACTTATGGTGTTCCCCGTGCTGTCAGCAAAGACAGAAAAATTGTTCGATCTCTGATCGAACACAGTCAGCGAAAGGTCAGTAAAGGTGATTTGCCGAATCTTGTTTGCGGCAATGTCGTAGCGGAATGCTTCACGACTGCCGTCGGCATTGTCCGCTTTGACGCCGCTGGGCGTTGCCGGAGTCAGGTTCAACACCGACGTGAAAACGACGTGCGTTCCTGTGGAATTGATGCTGGGGAAATAGTTGAAATCATTTTTGGTGAAATCCACAGTGGTTTGATCGGTGATTTGAGTGAATTGGATGGTCGAGGCGCTCAAATCCGCCAGGAATACTTCGCGCAGCTTTTCGGAATTTTTCCCGGCGAAATCGCCTGCCGATTCAAAAACCAGTTTTGTGCCGTCGGAATTGATCGGATGCGTAAACGCCAGCATGACGTTCATCACGCCGTTGGCCGGGACAGCCGGGCCGCCGGTTGTGTCCGTCACCTGACGCATGGTGTTTGCCGGATCGCCGACTTTGTACGTATAAATTTCGCCGTTGAAATCGGTGTTTTTATTGGCCGCAGAACCAGGAAAATTAAAGCCAGAAATGAAAGCCAGCACCTGTCCGTTGCCGCTCAGGTAAGGATTGGAATTGAAACCTTTGACGACGAAATTGACTGTGGCGTCAATGTCGCGCGTGGCGGTAACTTGCGAATACTGTCTGGTGTTGGCGTTGTAAAGGAAAATTTCCCCGTTGCCGTCAGGATTGTCGTTGGTCGGGCCTTCTTTGAGAGCCGTGAATGCCTGCGGACCGCCTTCGATCGCTTTGAAATTCTGCCGCGTCGAAACAAACGCAATGACGGAACCATCATCGTTAATCGTCGGGGTGTAGTTATGGAAAATATCTTTGACAAATTCATCTTCACTGTCTTTTCCAGTGTCGGTGATGCGCTTGATGGTCGGCGTCGTTGAATTGCGGGGAAGATCGGCAACAAAAATTTCGTAATTGCGATCTTCATTTTTCGTTCCGCCCAAATCGGCGTTGGAAACGAAAACTATCTTGGTTCCGTCGCCACTGATGGCCGGAGTTTCATTGTTGATGAAGGTCGTCACCTTGTTGACGTCCATCGGGTCTTCTTTCAGATCGGCAGTGTCGGTGATTTGAATGATGCTGCGCGAATCCACGTCGTAAACCCAGATGTCGCGGTTGCTGTCCACGTTTTTGCCGTTGTAATCATTGATCGAATCGAAAACGATGCGTTTGCCGTCGTTGCTGGCCCCACGAATCTGCGTGCCGATGACATTGGGCGTCACGGGCAACAGAGCGATGGAAACTTCGTCGGTTGCTGTTTGCTGGGCGGTGGTGCGGGTAAGAGCGGCAAGTGTGCCAATGATGGCAATGGTGAATGAAAGCAGAAGAATTCTTTTCACGCTCAAAAACTCCTTGATCGAAACGCTTCGCTCATGCGAGCAGCTATGTCATAAAAGCTGTCCGAGCCTGTGTTGCGCGCTGTATTGTCTGTTGAGATTGGTGTCGAATTTCAAGCGGCGGATTATACAGAAAGCCCCACTTGCTGTCGAACAGCGAACATGGGCATCTGGAAAGTAATCAAACGCCTTTTGTTGCGCTGTCTGACGCTCCGATGAACGACCGGTCATTGACGCTCTTGCGAAACAAAAACGGGAATGCGCCTGATGACGCATTCCCGTTTGGTCGGTTGTCGGCCTTGTTAATTGCCGTTATGCAGCTTTTGGACTGATGTATTGGTCGTAATGACGGAACGGTTCCCAGGTTCGATTGTCTTCCGCAATCGGTTCCGGGAAGCGATCTTCAATATCAACCATCTCAACTGCTTCGATGTAAACCCGCTCCAGGTTTTCAGGGTTGAACCCATTTTGCTGGCAGGCTCGCACATGCCGACGGACAATTGCATCTACTTTTTGGCGTTTGTCGTCCGGCAATTTGTTAATCAGTCGCAACGTATCATTGGTTATTTTCATCATCCCTAACTTCCCCCTTTTCTATATTTTAATTGTTTTTCGTTCTCGCCCCTGCCAACAAAAAATCTTACGTTTTTTCTGTCAGTCAGGTTCTTTCAGCAAAGCCTTCCAAACCACCTTCTGAACGAAGAATATAACTCTGACCCGCAAAATCCGGTTACGAATTTTCTGGGGACTGCAATTAATTTCCATTAGCCAGTTGGTGAAAACCGCTCTTTAATTGTTTTGGAAAAGCCTACCCAATTTTAAGATTGTTTCTGTATCCGAACAGACAGAACCTGTCCAAGTTTGACCGGGTTCAATCCGCTACAGCCTGCTTGACGACGCGAAAAGCCGTGAGGCACACTGCCTGCGTTTTACTCTGACAATCCTTTTTTCGGCTGCCGCCGAGTTACGCATCATCAGAAAAATATGGCGAAGTTTGAACAACACATTTTTATCTGCACCAACCAGCGTCCGCCGGAAAATCCGCGTGGTTGTTGTGATCCGCAAGGGTTGGGAACTCTGCAACTGCTTTTCAAACAGGAACTGGCAGTCAATGGATTGAAAGGTTCCGTCCGTGCCAATCGCGCCGGATGCCTGGATCAATGCGAACACGGCCCGACGGTGGTCGTGTACCCCGAAGCTGTCTGGTACGGCGGAGTCAATTCTGTCGAAGATGTTCGGGAAATCGTCGAATCGCACATCATTAACAAAGTTCCTGTGGCGCGGTTGATGCTGGCGAATGAGTGCATCAACACACCAGTTTGCGCCCATAAATCGCCGAAGAAATCCGAATAATTTTGTTATGGCTTTACGCGATCCACTCAAGATCGTTTCCATCGGCGGTGGCACGGGGCTTTCGACCTTGCTCAGCGGCCTGAAACGATTTCTTTGCCCAGATGCTGCGGAGTCTGAAATTCAACTGACGGCGATTGTCACGGTCACGGATGACGGCAAAAGCTCCGGGCGATTGCGAACGGAATTCGATGTGTTGCCGCCGGGAGACATTCGCAATTGTCTGGTGGCGCTGGCGGATGAATCGAACCTGTTGACCGGTCTGTTTCGTCACCGGTTTGCGGGCGACGGTTCGGTTGGAGGTCATTCGTTGGGAAATTTGCTGATTTTGGCCTTGAACCAAATGAGCGGCAATTTTTTGACGGCGATTGAACAGGCAGGACAATTGTTGGAAATCCGGGCGCGCGTGTTGCCTTCGACGCTGGACAACGTTGATCTGGTCACCCGAATGAATGGCAAAACCGTTCGCGGACAGGTGGCAATCAAATCTCATAATTTGCCGATTCGTGAACTGGCGCTCGAACCGCCGGACGCGCGCGCTTTGCCGGCGGCGGTGGCTGCCATTCACGAAGCCGATTTGATTACTCTGGGACCCGGTTCGCTCTTTACCAGCGTGATCGCCAATCTGTTGGTCAAAGGCGTTGCCGATGCTCTGGCCGAATCCCGCGCTCGGAAAATTTATATCTGCAATGCAATGACGGAATTTGACGAAACCGACGGCTTTACCGCCGAAGACCATGTTTGGCAACTGTTGAAGTATGCGCCCGCGTTGAAGCTGGATTATGCGTTGTTCAATTCCGCGCGAATTTCCGACCAGATGTTGAAACAATACGAAGCCGAAAAGGCTCATCTGATTGAACCGCCAAACACTGAATGGTCAGAATCGGGGGAAACCAGATTTCTGGCCTTGCCGCTGATTTCCGAATCGCACACAGTGCGTCACGATCCTGAATTGTTGAGTCGTGCGATTTTTCAAATTTACGCTTGTTGAAATCGCTCCGAATTTGTAAGTGTGCTGGGTAATGATTTCCTTGCTGGGTAAAACCGAAGCTGAATTGATTGAATTCGCCACCGGGCTTGGCGAAGCGGCGTTTCGCGGCAAACAGCTTTATCAGTGGATTTACGCGCGTCGCGCGCTGGATTTCGAGCAGATGACCGACTTGCCTAAATCGTTTCGGGAAAAGCTCAGCCAGACAGCGACAATCACCGAAACCAAAATCGAACGGGTGTTTTATTCGACGGACGGCACGCGCCGGTATTTGTTGCGACTGGGCGACGGTCGCGAAGCCGAAGCCGTTTTCATGCCCGAAGAACGCCGCGACACCATCTGCATCAGTTGTCAGGTGGGATGCGCCGTCGGTTGCAAGTTCTGCATGACGGCTCAACTGGGCGTGAAGCGAAACATGACCGCAGGAGAAATCATCTCGCAGATCGTCATTGTCCTGAACGAAGTGTATGGCGAAGGCAATGAAACTCCGCACGGCACCAATCTGGTGTTTATGGGAATGGGCGAAAGCTTTTTGAATTATCAGGAAGTGATGCAATCCATTCGCGTCATGGCCGATCCAAAAGGGTTGGGAATCAGCCCCAAGCGCGTGACGGTTTCGACTTCGGGCATTGTTCCGCGCATTTACGAATTCGCCCATGAATCCGTGCGGCCTCATCTGGCCATTTCGCTGTCGTCAACGACCGAAGAGCAGCGCAACGATCTGATGCCGATCAATCGCAAATACACGTTGGCGGAATTGATGAAAGCGTGCCGGGAATATCCGCTCGACGAACGCGAGCGGCTGACGTTTGAATACGTCATGCTGGCCGGAGTGAATGACAGCGACGAAGACGCGCGGCGATTGGTTCGGTTATTGAACGGCATTCGTGCCAAAGTGAATTTGATCCCGCACAATCCCGCGCCTGAATTGCCATACCGCGCGTCGTCCATGGAGCGCATTCTGGCATTCCAAAAAACTCTTACCGACAAAGACATTCCGGCGTTCATTCGCCGTCCGCGCGGCCAGGACATTTCCGCAGCCTGTGGCCAACTTGCCGCGCGGCATCAAGCGCAAGGATGAAAAGTCATTTGGTTTTGAACGACCGGGCGATGGCGTCCGTGTGGCTGCGCAATGTGGACAGGATGTTTTTTCTGCCTATGAATTGCAGCCGGTAAATCGTGTTTTCGTCGGTTTTCAAATAATAAACGCGCCCGGTGAATGGTTGGCCGCTGGTCGAGAAATAATCGTAAGACAGCAATGCGCCGGATTTGCCTGCGCCGATGACGAATTTTTCCAGCGAAATTTTGTCGTATTTCGGATTGAAGCGAATGCGTTCCGATTCATCCTTGTTGGCATATTCCATCGCGTCCATTTTGCCTTCAGCTTCTTCGACACGAGTGACTTTCAGCGCGCCGTTTTCGCGGACTTTGTAGACGATGTTCACTTCATTGCGTCCCAAGCCGTCCTTGTTGACAATGCCCAGCCAACCGGCGGGCAGCGAGACGGTGTATTTACCATCCGGGTCTTCAAACACTTCCTGAGCAGAAGCTTCGACGACGAACGCCGCCGCCAACATCACAAGCAAAAAAGCGAAAAGAAAATGACGTTTCATCAAGATGCGCTCTCCTTCCAATTGATCTTTGTGCGCGAATCTGGGGCGAGCATCACGCGCAGTTCTTTGCGACCAAGTTCCTGAACGAGGGTTTGGGTTTGAATTGCAATTAAACCATTAATGCCGATTTCAGCAGCGGCAATCATTTCATTCATTTGTTCACGATTGAACGGCTCGGTTTCTGCCGTGCCCTGAACTTCGACAAAGCGGCCGTCGCCTGTGCGCACAACATTCATATCCACTTCGGCGGCGGAATCTTCGACGTAATCCAGGTCGAGCAGTGCGCGTTCGCCGACGATGCCAACGCTGACAGCGGCAATGAAATCGCGCAAGACCGGACGGGTGATTTTGTTTTCGTCGAACAGCTTTTCCAACGCCAACGTCAAAGCGACAAATCCTCCAGTGATCGAGGCCGTGCGCGTGCCACCATCGGCCTGAATCACGTCGCAATCAACCGTCAAGGTTCGTTCGCCCAACGCCGCCATATCCACCACCGACCGTAAACTGCGACCAATCAATCGTTGAATTTCGTGTGTTCGTCCTGAAGGGCCGCCGCGACCGATTTCGCGCGACGTGCGATTCTGCGTTGCGCGCGGCAACATCGCATATTCCGCCGTCACCCAGCCAACGCCCTTGCCTTTCAAAAACGGCGGCACTTTGTCTTCAATCGAAGCCGTGCAGAGCACGCGCGTTTGTCCGGCTTCGATCAACACCGAACCTTCGGCGTATTTCGTGAAGCCGCAAATCATATTGACGGGACGCAAATCGAGCGGTTGGCGACCGTCGTTGCGAGTTTTCTGTTCAGAGTTTGTCATGTCCAAAAACTTCCACCGCTTCCAGATGTTCGAGCGGCGCGCCCAATATCCTTTCGGCAATTTTGTGAAATCGCTGCGCGGCGTCGGTGACATAAAACCGGCTTTGCGACGGTTGCTTGTCGCCAGCCTGTTGATCAACCAGTTGGTCGTGTTGTTCCAGCAACTGAGCCGTTTCTTCCGCCACTGCTTCGGCGGAATCAATCAGCGTCACGCCTTCGCCCATCGTTTCGGCGATGACGGTTTTCAGCAGCGGGTAATGCGTACAACCCAACACCAACGTATCAATCTGTTGTTCGCGCAGAGGGGCAAGATACTGGTCGGCAAGGAGTCGCGCAACCTGCGAATCAGTTTCGCCTTCTTCGACCAGCGGCACAAACAGCGGACAGGCGCGCGAAAATACTTCCACCGCACGTTCGCCGCAAGCTTCGTGAATGGCGCGTTCATAAGCTCCGCTGCCGATGGTTGCTTCTGTGGCAATGACTCCAACGCGGCCGCTGCGCGTGGTTCTGGCTGCCGCGCGAGCGCCCGGCCCCAGCACGGTCAAAAACGGAACATCGAATTCTCGGCGCAAACTTTCGCGCGCCATAGCCGAAGCCGTATTGCACGCGACGACAATCATCTTGACGCCTTTTTCCACCAAAAACGCGGCATCTTCGATGGCGTATCGCTCAATCGTCGCACGAGATTTTGTCCCATACGGCACGCGCGCCGTGTCGCCCAGGTAAACGACGCTTTCGCGCGGCAATCGCTGGCGAACGGCTCTGAGCACGGTCAACCCGCCTACGCCGGAGTCAAAAATGCCAATGGGAAGAGAATTCATCTTCAGGAAAATCAAAAGTCAAAAGGCAAAAATCAAATGGCAAAAGGTCGGAAGTTTTCTTTCCATTTTTGACTTTTGCCTTTCGACTTTTGCCTTTTGATCTCACGATGGAGGTGGAGAGAATCGAACTCTCGTCTGGCAGCCGTCTTCGAAGGAATCTACATACTTAGCCGCTTCGCTTAAAGTTTCGCTCGCACCCGGTAGCAGAAGCGGCGAAGAACCGGGCGCAAACTATGCCAGATGAGTTTCGCTTTTTGACTCTGACCTGCGTCAAATCGCTAGCCTGCAAAGTCGGCGCTCGACATCCGGCACACAGGCGATGCCGGAGCGAACGGGCTGTGAACTAGGGTTAACTAGGCAGCCATTGCGAGTTCTTGGTTCGCAATTAAGGTTTTGCCTGCAGTTTACGGGTTACAGACTTCCCGGTATGCATCCGTCGCCTCAGGTCTCCCATCGAAACCAATGCACCCCCCAAGAGTTTGCATTTCAGCGAACGATCAGGAGTGTACGCGTGAGCTTTGAACAGTGTCAAGAAATCACTTTGGCGCAGCCCAGCAATGTTCTCGACAAGGTCAGGCATTTTGGCTATCGTACCTGCGCCCAAATACATAAGAGATAAAAATCGTGAGCGCGGCCAGTCCGCGCTTTCGTCCATTTCAGGATCAAGCATGCTCTGATTGTTTGACCAAATTGCAGTAAGCACCACAAGGAGAGTTATGAGTAAAAACACCGGTTGGAATCCGAGTTCGTTCGGATTGGAAAATCACGGCCTCAAAAACATCAATCATTCATATTGGAATCTGACGACTGCCGAACTGTACGAACACTCGGTCAAACGCGGCGAAGCCACCGTCGCGCATCTTGGCCCTCTGGTAGTCAACACGGGCCAGCACACAGGTCGCGCGCCGAATGACAAATTCATCGTTCGCGAAACGTCGTCGGAAAAACACGTCTGGTGGGGAAAGGTCAATCGCCCGTTCGAACAGGCGAACTTCGACCAGTTGCGCGACAAAGTCCTGCGACATCTGGAAGGCAAAGACTTGTACGTGCAGGATTGTTTTGCCGGAGCCGACCCGCAATATCGGTTGCCGATTCGCGTGATTACCGAATACGCCTGGCACAGTTTGTTCGCGCGCAATATGTTCGTCAGGCCAGACTGGAACACGCAAACTGCCAATCACGTGCCCGAATTCACCGTCATCAACGCTCCCACCTTTCAAGCCAATCCCGAAACCGACGGAACCAATTCCGGCACATTCATCCTGATGGATTTTGGCCAGCGGTTGATTTTGATCGGTGGAACCAGTTACGCGGGCGAAACGAAAAAATCCATCTTCACGCTGTTGAATTATTTGTTGCCGCTGAAAGGAGTGCTTTCGATGCACTGTTCGGCCAACATCGGTCAGGACGGTGATGCGGCGATTTTCTTTGGCTTGTCGGGAACTGGCAAAACCACCTTGTCCGCCGATCCCGAACGGCAATTGATTGGTGATGACGAACATGGCTGGTCAGATCGCGGCGTGTTCAACTTTGAAGGCGGCTGTTACGCCAAAGTCATCAATCTTTCCCCAGAAGCTGAACCGGACATTTACGCCTGCACACGGCGCTTCGGGACGGTGTTGGAAAACGTGGTGATGGATCCCATAACACGTCGGTTGGATTTGAATGACGGCAGTTTGACCGAAAATACGCGCGCGGCGTATCCGCTGTCGCACATTTCCAACTTTGAACCATCGGGCACGGGTGGCCATCCGAAAAACATCATCATGCTGACGGCGGATGCTTATGGAATTTTGCCTCCGATTTCCAAACTGACGCCGGAACAGGCGATGTATCACTTCATTTCCGGCTATACGGCCAAAGTCGCTGGCACGGAAAAAGGCCTTGGCAAAGAACCGCAAGCGACCTTTTCCGCCTGCTTCGGAGCGCCATTTATGGTGCATCATCCGGGCGTGTACGCCGAACTGCTGCGCGAACGAATTGCCAGACACAACGCCAATTGCTGGCTGGTGAATACAGGCTGGTCGGGCGGCCCTTATGGCGAAGGCCAGCGTATGAAGATTGCTTACACGCGTGCGATGGTGCGCGCGGCTCTGTCTGGCCATCTGGCGAACGTAGCCACCGAACCCGATCCGATCTTCGGGGTTCACGTGCCGATTGGCTGCCCGGACGTTCCCAGCGAAGTTCTGAAACCGCGCAATACGTGGAAGAATCCTGCGGCTTACGATGAAAAAGCGCATCATCTGGCTCGGTTATTCCGCGACAATTTCGAGCAATTTGCCGCCGGAGTGTCCGACGAAGTGAAAGCCGCTGGGCCAAAAACCGACTGACCAACACCGTCTGAACGGCCTGTTGACAGCTTTGGGGGCAGATGGCAGAATCCGCCCTTCCTAAAACGCGCCCGTAGCTCAGTTGGATAGAGCGTTTGGCTACGAACCAAAAGGTCGCACGTTCGAGTCGTGCCGGGCGCATCAAGCAAATCAAACAAAAACGGGCATCTTTCGATGCCCGTTTTTGTTTTACTTCCACAATCAACCACCATGATTGCGATTTGGCTTATCTGAAATTTCTTTTGATAGGAAAAATCTTCCTTTTATTGCTGGTTTATTCCCAGTCCGAAGGCTCATGCAATGACGGCTCGCCCGCATCTGACAATTAACCACCTATTCGCCAACCAGGGACCTGACAAGCTGGCAGCTTGTCGGACATTTACCGAGAATGAATAGACCCTGATTCAACGCCTCAAACAGGGACAGGCAGAAGCCGGCATGCTATTCTGCCTGTCCCTTTTGCATTCAACTCCAATCAGACTTACGAAACACAATGGCACAGTTAAAGACTCTCTACGACGCAATCATCGTCGGTTCCGGCGCAGCAGGCGGCATCGCCGCGCACGTGCTGGTCAACAAAGGTTTGAATGTTCTGCTGTTGGAAATCGGGCCGAAGTGGGATCGCGATACGATCTTTCACACTGAACACAGCCAGCCTTACGACATGCCGTTTCGCGGACTTGGCAAACCCGGCCAATACGATGGGCTGTGGAAAGTTTCGGCCTACACCGAACACCTGTACGTTCATCCTTTCAAAGACCCTTATGGCCGCGCGCCCGGCACTGATTTTCACTGGACGCGCATTCACGCCGTCGGAGGCCGCACCAACACCTGGGCGCGCGTCAGTTTGCGAATGTCCGAATGGGATATGAAACCGAAATCGCTGCAGGATGGCGCGGGCGAAGACTGGCCGATTTCTTATGAAGACCTGACGCCGTATTACGACAAGGCCGAAGATTTGATGGGCGTGTTCGGCACGCGTGAAGGGTTGGCGGTGATGCCGGATGGAAATTATCACGCGCCGACGCCGCCTCCGCGTTGCGGCGAAGCGCAATTGGTTCGCGGCGGCAAAAAAATCGGCATTCCGATCATCCCCATTCGCAAAGCCATCATCCTGAAAAACCGTGACAATCGCGCGGCCTGTCATTACTGCGGCAATTGCGATTACGGCTGTTCGACGGGGTCGCGGTTTTCCACGCTCGACGCCATCATTCCCAAACTGATCGGGCGAAAGAATTTCACCTTGCGAACCGGCGCGGCGGTGCATCGCGTGCTGCTCGATTCCAAAACCGGCAAAGCGCGCGGCGTCGAATTCGTGGACACGAAAAACCGGCTGACTTATGAAGCGCGCGCCAAAGTCGTCGTCATCGGCGCAGGAGCCATGGCTTCGACGCGCATTCTGTTGAATTCCAAAACCCGCCATCACGAGCGCGGACTTTCCAATTCCTCCGGCGTGCTCGGCCATTACCTGATGGACAATTTCAAAGCCGGAATGATCAGCGGTTACGTTCCCGCGATGAAAGGTTCGGAAGTTCTCAGCGATGACGGAACCGGCGGCGGTCACATTTACGTTCCGCGTCACACCAACATTCCGGGCGGACGCAAGGTTTCTGCGTTGCGCGGTTGGCAATTTCAACCCAACAGCGGTTCTGGCATTTTTCCAGGCTACGCCAAACGCTTTGCAGGCTTCGGCGCGGATTTCAAAAAGACCGTCCGCGACGTTGCTCCGGCGCGAATTTCCATGGCTGGATTCGGCGAATGTTTGCCGTATTTCGACAACTACTGCGAGATTGATCCTTCAGGCTTGAAAGACCGGTATGGCATTCCCCAGCTTCGCTTTCACGCCAAGTGGGGCGATAACGAATTGAAGATGGCCCAGTTGATTTACGACAACGCTGAAGAATTGCTGCGCGCCGCCGGAGCCGAAATCATTCCTTATACGCGCACCTTGCCGCCTCCGCCCGGCGATGCCACGCACGAAGTCGGCACGGCGCGCATGGGCGACGATCCGAAAACTTCCGTGCTGAACAAATTCAATCAGGCGCACGAAGTCAAAAACGTTTTCGTGGTGGATGGCGCGTCGTTTGTTTCCTGCCCGGAAAAGAATTGCACCCTTTCCATCGCAGCAGTTTCGTGGCGCGCCAGCGAATATCTGGCCGAAGAATTGAAACGCGGAAATCTGGACTGAAAATCAAGAAATCGTCATTTACGAAAATTGATCCAGCGTGCTAGATTGCCTGCCAAACAGTATCAATTTTTCAAAGCAATACACATGGGATTTCCAATAGATCAGTCGGAAACATCGCTGCCCCCGAATGTCGTGGAGCAGCCTGTGCCCGACACCGAACATCAGCGCGCAGAAGTTTCTGGCGACTCGTTAGAAGATTCGCTCCGGCGATTGCGCTCAAGGCAGTTGATGATGGAAGCCGTTTACGGTTCGGCAGGCGCAGGAATTTTCCAAGCTCCCGCTTCGCCAAACGACGAAACGGCGAACAGTGACGAACCAGCGCCAGACGAAAAATCGGACGAAAGCGATGATGGATCGGACGAACTGGAAGCCGTGTTTGCCGACGAAGAATCGCCGGAGCCGGTTTTTGATTTTGAAGCAGCCTTTGACGATCTGCGGCAGGAAATTCGCAGACTGGGGCGCGAACTTTTCAAAACCAATCGCGCGGCGGAAAGCAATCAGGAGTCATTCGGCGAAGCTCTGACGGAAATTCGCCAGCTTTCAAACATCGTCGCTCAGATTCCAGCTCAAGCTGCCGACTCTGTCGCCGAAGCCCGATTCGAAGCAAAAGCCTCATTGTGCCGCGATTTGCTGCGATTAGCCGATTCCGCCGAAGCCGGTTTGAACGCTGCCGATGAATTGGTCGCGCGGTTGGAACAACAGGCTCAGCAACCCGCGACCGGTCTGGTCTTTCGTTTTCAACAAGTGCGGCAGTTGCGCGAATCTCTGACGGAATCGGCGACAGCTATCAAACAATGGCGCGACGGCCAGCGATTGATGGTCGAACGTGTGCAGGCGATTTTGACCGCCGCGGGCGCTCGTCCGATGGAAACGCTTGGACGCATTTTCGATCCTTCGTTGCATCGCGCCGTTTCCGCCGAAGCGCGCCGTGACGTTTCGCCCGGAACCGTCGTCGTCGAAGAGTTAAAAGGGTACACGCTGGAAGGCCGAATACTTCGATATGCAGAGGTCACAGTAGCCAAAGATGAGTAAAACAATCGGAATAGATTTAGGAACGACGAATTCGCTGGCCGCCGTGGTTGAAAATGGGCGGGCGCGAATTTTGCAACGCGGCAACGAACGGCTGGTCCCATCGGTTGTGGGGTTGTCTGACGACGGAAACATCATTGTCGGACAAAGCGCGTTGAACCAATACGTCATTGCGCCTGAACGAACCGTGCGTTCGATCAAACGTAAGATGGGCACGGACGAAAAAGTCTCGCTCGGCGACCGCGAGTATTCGCCGGAAGAAATTTCATCGTTCATCCTGCGCCATTTGAAAACAATGGCCGAAGAAGTGTTGGGCCAACCGGTCACCAGCGCAGTCATCACCGTCCCGGCTTATTTCAGCGATGTGCAGCGACTGGCCACCAAACGCGCAGGCGAAATGGCCGGGTTGGAAGTTCTGCGCATCATCAATGAGCCGACGGCGGCGGCTCTGGCTTACGGATTGGAAAATCAGGCCAATCAATACTTGATGGTTTACGACCTGGGTGGAGGCACATTCGACGTTTCGATCATCGAACAAATGGGCGACATTATGGAAGTTCGCGCCAGTCACGGAAACGTCAATCTGGGCGGCGACGATTTCGACGAACGTTTGTTGCAACATCTGTTGTCCGTGCTCTCGTCGGCTCATCGGCACGATTTCAAATCCGACCGCCGGGCCATGGCGCGGTTATCGCGCGCTGCTGAAGCGGCCAAGATCGCCCTGTCGTCTGCGCCGTATGCTCGCGCGGCGGAAGAATTCCTGGCGCGATACGATGGGCAAATCGCTCACCTGGACACAGAAATCGCGCGCGATGAATTCGAAGCGATGATTAACGATCTGCTGCATTCAACGCTGGAATCAATTGACCGCGCGTTGACCGACGGCAACTTGAAAGCCGAACAGATCAATCGCGTGCTGCTCGTCGGTGGTTCAACGCGCATACCTCATGTGGCGGAATTGATAGAAGATCATCTGGGGCTGCAACCTTCGATGGAAATCAATCCCGATGAAGCCGTCGCGCTTGGTGCGGGCGTACAGGCAGCCATCATCAATGGCGAACCGGTCGAAGCCATGTTGATTGACGTTTCGCCCCACAGTTTGGGAATCGCCGTTGCCGAATTTATGTTCAACAACATAATACCCGGCGCGTTTCGTCCGATCATCCGCCGCAATACAACCATTCCGACCACCAAATCCGAACGCTTCTTCACCATTTCGCCGACACAGGACACGGTCAACATAGAGGTGTATCAAGGCGAAAGTCCTGTGGCAGCGGAAAACACTCACCTGGGCAGTTTCCTGTTCACGGAAATTCCGCCTGGTCCCGATCCCGAACTTCCGCGCGAAGTGATAGTCGAATTCAGCTACAACCTGAACGGCATAGTCGAAGTCAGCGCCCGCGATCACAAAGGCGAACGCCGCGAAGCGATCAGTCTCAATTCCAACGCCAGCCAGCGCGCCGCGTCGGAACCCGAAGTCAAAAAACACTTCAATCCGAAAATTGAACGCGATGTCGCCAATTCACTGGCCGCTGCCGCTCGGCTCGAACTTAAACTCGATTCCGACGGTCGCGCCAAAGACCTGAATAAGTTGCGTGCCGCACGCCACAAACTGGAACAGGCGCATCAGGGCTTGGACGAAGGCAAGCTGATGGAAGCTTTGAACGACCTTGACGATTTGCTTTACGAACTCGAGTAATTCCCACAAGGCGATTTTTCTGAATCGTCTTTTTGCTACGCCAGATGGCTAACAAGAAAAACAAAACCAAACACGGTCACAAGCACGCGCCGCAGTTTTCACCTTTGGAGTTGCTGAAACAGGCTGAAGAACAGTTGCGACAAGGCCAAACCGAACAGGCCTTGCAAATTCTGCGACGCGCCGAAAATGATTTGCGTCCGCGCACCGGCCCCGACGGTAAAAAAGCGCCTTTGCCTTCCCACCTGATTCCCGCGCAATCGAAATTACCGGGCGTGATGGCAGGCGCGTTGGCGGCGAATTCATTGAAACTGGCCGACCCGCAACAGAAACTCTCGGCTTTGGAAAACGCCGTCAAATACGCTCCGGCGGAATCTCGTTACCTGCTGGCGCTCGGCGCACAGCAGTTGTTGCTCGGCCAGACCGAAGCGGCTTTCGCCACGTTTCAAAAAGCCCATGAAATTTCGCCGGGCGATAAACTGGCGACGCGGGCCATCGCTCTTGGCTTGCTGGCAAACGGGCGCGCGCGCGAAGCGGGCGATTTGCTCAAATCGAACCCGACGGAAACGCGCGACGAACCCTGCCGCAGATTGTCCGTCATCAGCGATTGGCTTTCCGGCAGTGAACCGAATTTCAATCAAACGCTTTCTCAACCGCTGCTGTCGGGACTGCGCCATCTGGCACAAAACGAAAACGACCAGGCCAAGACAGATTTGGCGACTCTGCCGCCGATTGACCATAACCCCACGCGCACCGAAGCCGCGTTGTTGGCGACTCAGTTTTTTTACAGCGGAGTTTCCGGTTTCCAGGCGAACAGTTACCGCGAAGCCCTGGCCGATTGGCGCGAAGCCAGCCGGTTGACCAAATCGCACAACTTGAAGCTGGGTTGGAACGACAGGTTGATCGTTTATTACCATCGGCTGGCCGAGCGCACATCCGCCGGCGATTTGCCGCTGGCTGTCGAATGCTGGCAGGAAATTCTGGCCATCGCTCCGGCGGACAAAATTGCCGCCAACAATTTGATGATCGCTCGCCGCGCAACCGCTCAACAGGCCTGGCGCGATGGCCGCGCCGAACAGGCCGCGACGATCTGGCACGAACTTCTGCAATTGAAACCGGCGGATGAAAACCTGCTGCAAAGCGCAGCGCTGGCTTGCGAAAAGCTGAATCGCAAATCCGAAGCGCTCAACCACTGGCGCGCGCTGGCCAGAGTCTGGCGGCAACAACTTAAACAACGCGCCGGAGAATCCGGGTTCAAAGACAAGCTGGACAACCTGCAAAAACGCATTCTTGAGTTGATGCACGAATCCGGTGTGACGCCCGAACAGGAATTGAATGAATTGGAAGCGGCATTGCGACTTGACCCCGACGACCAGGCATTGTTGCTGCGATCAGCCGAAGTCCTGCTGGAAATGGGCAAGCCGCAAAAAGCGCTCAAGCATCTGAACCACATCGAACAAAAATACGGAGCCACTGCGATTCTGCTGACGCATAAAGCCAATGCGATTGACATATCCGGCAACACCAAATCCGCGCAGCAAACCTTCAAGCAGGCGGTTGAAATGGAGCCGGAGAACCGTCTGCCGAAACTGGCGTATCTGAGTTTTTTGGGACGCGAAGCTGATGACGCCTTTGAAGATGAAAAAACTGATCTGGCGATTGAATTCAGCGAAGAACAGTTGCGAATTGATCCCAACCACGTCACCGCGCTTACCAGGCTTGCGGCGATCAATTTTGAGCTTGGCCACCAACCTGAAGCAAAACAATTTTTGAAACGCTCCATCGCTATCGCCCCGGACAAGCCGCAGCCTTATGTCATGGCCGGTGGGATATATTGGAAATTCGGCCTGAAGAAAGAAGCTAAGGAAGTTTTCGCCAAAGCTTTGAAATTGGATTCCAGCGCCGAATGCCATTTCCAGATTGGGCTGGCGTATTTGATGAGTTGCGCCCACAAAGAAGCCGCCAAATGTTTTGATCTGGCTGCAAAGACTGCGCCTTTCGAGCTTGTCTTGGAAATGGGACTTGAGATGTTCGAACATGGCGAAAAGAAAGACGCCCGACGGTTCATGAATCAAGCGAAAAAACTCAACCCGACCGACCCTATGCCATATTTCATCAATGCCATGATCGTCGTCGGTCGCAATCCTCTGGAACTGATGCTGGCAAGCGACAAGGATCGGAAAAGCGCACTGGCGGAATTGGCTGAAGCAGAACGATTGATGACGGGTAACAGGGAATTCGATTCAATACGGAAAGAGTTGAGCCTGCTCAAACAAGCGCTCGAAACAACGCCTTCCGGTTTGCTGGACGCTTTAGGCAACCTGGGCGGCGGTCTTCCGCCGTTCCTGCTTGATGATGAGCCGGACTTTTTTCCGCCCGCTCCCAAACGAAAGAAAAAGAGATGAACCTGACTTTCGCCGACAATCCGTACAAAACGCTGGGCGTCGAACGCAACGCCACAGAAGCCGAAATCAAACAGGCTTACTTCGGGCTGATTCGCCAACATTCGCCTGAACGAGACCCTGAAGGTTTCAAGCAAATTCGTGCTGCTTACGAAAAACTACGCTCAGGCGGCGACCGCGCGCAAACCGAACTGCTGTTGATTGACGAAAGCTTGATCGAAGTGAAACCGGAACACTTCCAGCAATTCGATTCCGACCCTGAACCGATCACCGCCGAAATCATTCGCCGCGACTTGCTTGCGCTGGAAGCGTTTATTCTGCTGGAAGACGCCGCTGCTTACGCCACGTAACCTTCATCTTCGGGAAGGTTGGGTTTGGCCGCCGCCGCCACAGCCAACTGGTCGCAGCGTTCATTTTCCTTGTTGCCGGCGTGACCTCTGACCCAGACGAATTCGACCTTGTGCTGTTCGCAGAGCGTCAACAACTGCTCCCACAAATCCGGGTTGACGGCTTTGTCTGTTTTGTTCCGCATCCAACCATTCGCTCGCCATTTCGCAGCCCAACCTTTTTCAATCGCGTTGACGACATATTGCGAATCGGTGTGCAGCTTGACCGAGCAGCGTTCTTTCAGCGCGCGCAAACCTTCAATCGCGCCGAGCAGTTCCATGCGGTTGTTCGTCGTTTTGCGAAAGCCGCCAGAAAGCTCTTTGCGATGTTCGCCGAATAACAACACCACGCCATATCCGCCCGGCCCCGGATTGCCGGAACACGCTCCATCCGTGTAAATCACCACGTGTTTCAGATTGCTCATAGCTAAAAGTTTTTCCTGATGACCAATGCCGCCGCGTGCGCCGATAACTTGACGCTGTCCGACGAATCCGATTGCGCCAGGGTTTCGATCTTGCCCAAAGCCTGACGAACGCGCAACCGTCCAAGCGCGCGAACCGCCGCCCGTCTTACGCCCGGTCGTTCATCGTCAAGCAACGCCATCAACATCGCTTGCAGATCGTCCGTTACTGGAATCCCGCTCAATTGACTGAGCGTTTCGCAAATCGTTCCCAGCAGATTTCCGTTAGTCGTTTGCCCGAACAGCGCCAATAGCAAACCAGCGGCTTCGCGGCAATTCAAATCTTTCAGCGCGTTGATGGCGACAATCAAATCGCCGTGTTCGCTGCCTTGCCAGTTTTGCAGCACAGCCAACAACGTCGCAACATCCGGCGCGCTGCCGCCCTGCCGCCACATCTCCACCTGCAATCGCCAATCGGTTGGTTTCAAAATTATTGTCGCCGCATTGCTGGCCACCAATGTTTCAGCTTCGGTCTTCGTTTTAACTTGCGCGACGACGAAACCGGACAGCGCAATCCGCGATGATTCGGCCATCGCCCGTTTGCCGTCTGCGGTCAACGTCAACCGCGGATATTCTTCCGCCGTCAATCGCAACAGCCCACGATCAATCAATTCGTCAATCCATTCCATCACGCGTTTCTGCGTGTGAAGCTGCAATGCGCCGTAATGCGGATTGTGATTCAAATGAAATTCCAGAAGGCGTTCGCTTTTGCCGCCCGTCAGCAAAGCCGCCACCATCGAACGGCCAAACTTTCCATTCAACTCCGACACCGTTTGCAGAATCGTGCGCGCCGTTTGGTCGGAAGCTTCATTGGCCAACGGTCTGGATCGAGGCGTCAGCGCAGGCTCGGCTTGAGTTTTGCCTTGCGGGACGCACACATCGCACGCCCCACACGGCGGCGAAAATCGCTGGCCGAAATAATTGAGAATCGCCGCGCGACGACATTTTGGCTCCAGCGCATAAGCGATCATGCTCTTCAAGCGTTCGTTCGCTCTGTAACGGCGCGCATTCATTTCGCGAACATCCAGCTTCAAATCGGCGTCGGCATTTTCCGACAACGCATATTTGCCTTCGGGGGTCAGCGCAATGCAGCCTTGTTCGTGCAGCAATTGCAAAGCGGCGTTGACCGCAAGTTCCGGCGTTCCGCTGGCTGTCGCCAGATCGCCAACGGCAACCGCCAGCGGCGCGGCTTCGCGCAGCAAGGCGTAAAGCTGCACCACCGCCTTCGGTTCGGGATAAGCCTGATCCAGCAAAAAACGCTGCGTTCGCACATCGGATTGCGAATAAAACAGTGTGCAAACCGACGCCGCTCCATCACGTCCGGCACGCCCGGCTTCCTGGTAATAATTTTCCAGCGAACCTGGCACGTTGTAATGAATCACGCGGCGCACGTTCGGTTTGTCTATGCCCAACCCGAAAGCCACAGTCGCCACAATGATGCGGCAATCATCCTGCAAAAACCGCTGTTGAGCTTCAGCGCGCTGTGCGGCGCTGAGTCCAGCGTGATACAGCACGGCATCGAAACCTGATTGAAGCAATAACTGATGAGCCGTCGCCGCTTCTCTGCGCGTGCTGGCATACACAATCACTGCGCCAGATTCGCTCTTCGCCAATTCGATCAACCGGTTGTCTTTGTCTTCGCGCTGATCGGTCTTGAGCGATTCCAATCGCAGATTGGGACGGTCGAAATCGGCGACGACTTTTTCCAACGACGGCAAATTCAGCGTGGCCGCAATGTCGTTTTGCACTTCCAGCGTCGCGGTCGCCGTCACCGCCAGAAAGGTCGCGCGGCGCAATTCCGGCAACCGCGTCAGCAAAGTGCGGTAATGCGGACGAAAATCGTGCCCCCACTGGCTGATGCAATGCGCTTCGTCAATCACCACCAGCGAGATTTCGGTTTGCCGAACCAGTTGCTGAAAACGCGGCGAATCAAAGCGTTCCGGCGCGACATAAACCAATTTGTGCTGCCCGCTTTCGATTTCGCCGAATCGTCTTCCGACTTCCGCCGGGCTGAGCGCGCTGCTCAAACTGGTGACGTTGCGAACTCCGCGCCGCTGCAAAGCCTCCACCTGGTCCTGCATCAACGCTATCAGCGGCGAAATCACCAGCGTCAATCCCGGCAGCAATTGGGCGGACAACTGATAACAAAGCGATTTGCCCAACCCCGTAGGCAACACCGCCAGCGTGTGCCGACCAGCCAGCAGATGTTCGATGACTTCGCGCTGGTTGGGGCGGAACGAATCAAAACCGAATTGTTCGCGCAACGCGCGTTCAAGTTTGTCCATCTTTCACGCCAGCATCTAACGGTAAATCGTTTCGTTTGGCAGCCTGTCGCGCGAGTAATTCACAGCGTTTGTGCTCAGGCGCAGCTTCTCCACGTTCAAGCCAAACGAAGTCAAGCTCGTGTTGTTCTCCAAGCGTAAGAAGCTGAGTCCATAAATCCACATTCGGAGTAGGATTTCTTTCGCTGTTTGTCCATCCATTATCGCGCCAGCGTTGCACCCAACCTTTGGCCATTGATTCGATAAGGTAAAGATTCTGGCTGCGAATAACGACGTGACATTTAGCCTTCAGCGCCTTCAGCCCTTCAATAACCGCTATCAGCGTCATGCGATTGCTGGTGGTTGATTGAAAACCGCCCGCCAATTCTTTCCGGCGCTCGCCGTAAATCAGGATGGCAGCATAACCACCTACGTTATTCCACAAACTGAGGCCGTGAACATAAAGCTCAACCGTATTCATATTGTTCATCGCCTTGGCTCCCTACAGTTTGGAGTAATCAATCTCCACAGCCAGTTCCGGCAGCGAATGCACGCCAACCAGAATCAGCCAATGTTTGTTTTGAAACAGCCGCGACAATCCCAGAGTCAAATACATTGCCTGTTTTCCGTGTTGCCGAAAATCCTCGTCGTTCAGCGAAGCATTGCCGCCAGCGGATTTTTCCAGCAGCTTTCGCCCCAGCGCGCGCATACGCAAATCGGTGCAGCCAATATCCGTAAAGCTTTCGCCCTGCAAATCGAACGACGCGCGCACCGAAACATCTTCGCCGGTTTGATTCAGACGGAAGGAAAACGAATAACCGTCCGGCTGAACCAGCATCAACGAACGTTCGTGACCGTTACACAGCGGCGCAAGATCGCGTTCAACGTGCGCGGCCAGAAACTGCGCCTGTTCTGTTTCGGAAAGTTTGCTGATGTGTTCGGGTTTGTGGCTCAGGTCCATCGTCCAATCTTCGATGTGAGGCGGATGCGGAGAAGCGTCGGCGAACCAGAACCGAGTCACGCCCAGATTGACCAGATGCGATTTTCCGCCATGAAAAAAATCCAGCGGCAACAACGTGAAATCCGAAACGCCTTCGCGCGGCAGGCGTTGTTCGGATTTTGGGCGCACCGGTCTCACCCAGCGACCATCAGCGTCAATTCCCGCCACACAAACGCCGCCATGCATTTTGGTCAAGGCCAGAATGGTTACGTCTTTGACCGTGCTCACAAATGTTTGATTTCCGTTTCGGGCTGAAGCTCGCGCAGGTATTCGGCTACCAGCCGCCGATGGCAATGCTCCGGTGTGGGTTCGGCGCAGAGCAGACATAAGGCTTCTTTGGCCAACAATTCGCGCGCTTGCGTTTCCGGCGCGCGCGTTTTCAACAACTCATTGAACTGTGTTTCGTAATTCGCCCAATCCGAACCTTTTTTGTATGCGTCCAGAATCTCATCAGTCGGTGCGAATTCGGGGCGATGTTCATAAGCGATGCCGAAACCCGATTCCAGCAGATAAGCGAAATCAGGCTGCTTGCTCCATCCGGCAAGCTGCGAGGTGTTGCGCAATCGCACATCCACCACGCGGCGCACGCCAGCCGCGCGCAGCGTTTCGATGAACTCGCGCAAACTCTTTTTGGTAAACCCGATGGTGAAAACCGTCGCCATAGCTTTTAGAAAAGACTCGGTCAAAAAAGACTTGGTTGCGCTGGCTCGAATTCCGCCGCCGTAGATGTGACGGATTCGCCCGAATGCAGAATGTGTTCGACTTCCACGCCGCGCCGAATCAGCGTGCGCGTAATCAGCCAATACCGGTGACAATGTTTGTAATCGGCTTCGCTGCACAGAAACGCGACGCGGCGACGTTCGGCCAGCGCCAGCAATTGGTCAATGCCCGCCAGATACTCCGGCGAATCGGCCACTGCATCGTAATCCACCTTGCCGCTTTGAAAATAAAACTGCTCGCCTTCGGGCCGCCCGCCGATGCGATTGCCCAGATACACATATTCGATGCCCTGTTGGTTGACGGATTGTTTCAGCGCTTCGCGGCTGAAATGCGGGTTGTAGCGGCTGTACGGCTGACTGCGCGTGTCCACCAGCGCGGCAATTTCGTACCGCCGAAGCAGATCGAGAAAAGCGTCAATCGTCGCATTGCTGTGGCCTATGCTGAAGAGTTTCATGGCGAGCGGATTATGAGCCGTCTGTCAGAGACTGGCAATAAAACGCTACATCTTTTTTGAATTTTCTGGCGACAAACTGAACAAATTGTTGACCTCTTTTTAAGACTCAAGCTAGACTTCATTTGCTCGCCTGAACTACATCAACGAGCGAGTGCATGCAACTCAACCGTGCCCCTTCTTAAAATTTGCGCCCCGCCAAAGCAATTGCTTATTCATCTTTCATCGCAAAGATGAATAAGCAAATTTTTGTCTGAGCCGTTATGAAAATCTTCTCCCAGCTTGTCGCCAAATCAGATGATCTGACGTTGCGTGATGCCTGTCAGGCTATCACTCGCCTGGTTCGCGATCTAAAACATGATTCTTCGGTCTGGTCGTTGGCCGAATTAGGCGCTGATGATGATGACCTTTGTTGGTTGATTGACTGGTCATCAAATCTCGATGCAGACATGGTCAGACGTTGGCAGGTATCGCCGCCACATCGTGCCGCATTCGGCAGCCTATTGTTGCTGTTCGCATCAGAATACACTCGGCGCTGCTTGCCACGTGATGGCGACTGGTTTGTTCCTGCATCAATTTTATTTTCGCCGCAAACACGCTCCGAGCTTTTTGATGGCGCTGATCCATCGGCTTTTCATCGGCAGGCTTTGATCGAAGCCGCTCGAAAACTTCGATTACGAGGCGTTTGTGCAGGAAATGATCTCGATCTTGAATGCCTGCGCAAACTTGTCTTCGCGCAAATAGGTTTCACCGGAACAGACATTAAACGCCAATTGGCATGCTGGATGTTAGCGGGTGAACAACCTGCCTCTATCAACGCATTGTTGGACTCACAAACAGGCAGCCAATCTTTTCTTCAATTTTGGGAATCAGGCAGAGCGTACTTGAGCGGCTCCATGTCTGTAGAAATTTTCCGCCAACGATTGGCGGAAACTACTTGGTGTTTACCACAATGGATTGATCCAATGGTTTCCGCCTTGTGCGCCGCGCAACCGCCGTTGCCGATGGCTGTGCCAGTCAACGCCGACGCGCTCATTCAATCAAGCGTGACAAGTCAGGATATTTTTGCCGCGATTGATTTGGATGAAAGCCAGGCTGTGCTTCTGGCAACATGCAATGCCGTTCGTGCGCTCAACGCTCGCGCAGATGCGCGACAAATCGGGCGCGAACGCTGGTCATTGGCCGAGTTGCAACCGAGCGATTACGACTTCATCTGGTTACGCGTTTGGTTGAAACGACTTGATGAGGCGGCGCTCAAGGAATGCGCCACGAATGACGCGAGCTTCGACACTGCCGCAGGAAAGGTCAAATGGGACGAGGCCATCGGGCTTTTGCTGTTGTTCTGGCTGAGCGAAACGGCACGGCGCAAAAGCGTGGAAGGCGAATTGTGGCCGTGCGTCGCCGAGGGCTACTTCACGGAAGATACGCAAACTCTGCTTTTTACGCAGGGACGGCCAACACAGTTGTTGTATGAGATGTTGCGGGCGGCGGCGGAGCGGTTTCATCTGCGCCACGTCTTGCACGAAGCTGGCGGGATGCGCTGGCTCAACACAGTCTTTCTGCAATTCGGTCTGACATGGCGTGGGATGCGGCAACGATTGCCGGAGTGGTTGATCGGGCAATCACCGCCTCTTGCTGTCGCGGCGTTGCTGGATGAGCGCGGTGGCAGCGCCAGTTTCCGCCAAATGTGGCAAGCTCTGCGCGCGCGGCGCCTGAACCAGGCTTCCGACGATCATCTACGCCGCGAACTGGATGGTAACCCGTGGCTGTTGCCGGAATGGATTGATGACGTAATCCGTCTGGCGTCGGACGCGCCAATTCAAAACGTAACTGCTTCGCCCGCGCTCGATTCATTTCTTTCGCAACCCCTTCTGCGATGGTACGACGGAGGCAGTCCGCATTTCGTCTGCCAGCTTGCCGCGCCTTCAAACTTAAATCTGACCGACGATTGTTACGATGTGCGGGTTGGCAGGCGGACTGTCGCGCAATTGCTCCGGCAGCAGGATGGAAGTTACCAGCCAACCCCATCGCACGTTATCACGCTCGATTTCGACCAACTATCAATCACGGCCAACATGGTCAATCCACAAGGCGAAACCGTCGCCGGTTGTGACCTGAGCTTCTGGCCGCCGGACGATGAAGTCGTAATCTATCGTCTTCCCTCCGGTGAACGATTGCCCGATGCCTTTAATGCCACTCTTAGCCCGAATCTCAGTTATGCATTGTTGACGGCGGCCGATTTGACTGTCGAGCCGGAGCCTCAGGAGTGGCAGTTGGCCAATTCGCAATGCGCAAAACTCTACCGGTTGCAAGCGCCATGGCCGGCGGAAACGAAAGTGCGGTTGGAGGGGGAACTGTTGTGGGAACCGAGCTTGCGTTTGCCGTCGGCCCCTCCGAACTGGACGAATCAAGTTGACGTCTTCGCGGCGGAAGAGCGCGCGGTCAGATGGGGCGAGGAATTTCAAATCAGGATCATTCATCCGCCAGATGTGGTTGTCGTTCGCGCCCGATGTCTTGGGCGCGCGCTTCCTCTCGCACGGCAAGATGAGACCAAGACACTGGCTGGGCCGCTTGTTATTACGCCGGAGTTCAACACACACAGGCTCAATGTACGTCTATGTCTGCAAAAAGATGGACGGCAATGCACAGTGCAACGCACGTTGATACCGAATGTGATCGGCGCGAAGCATCTGACTGATGGAAAATGGGAGCGACTCAACAAACATAGTGTACTGACCGTGTCGCAAGCCAAGAGTGATTGGTTCGAACTTGTCCCACCAGTGAGTTGGTCCGGGCTTCCAGTCAACATCAAAGATTTATTCCTCTTCGAGGGCGATTGTTCGTGGCGCAGATTGCCTCAGGGTCTCTCCTCGCTGGGCGAGTTACAGGGCTGGGGCGCGCCGTTGCGAGTTCGGCCATTGTTCAACTTCAAACCGGGAATGGCGTCGCTTTGGCTGGCAAAGTCGGTAATAAATCACGGCGAGTTGGAAGAGGCGATTTGCGACGCTCTGCCGAATGGCGCGGCAAGGCTGTTGCGACTGCGCTTTCGCAAACGGATCGAGCCGGGCGAGCTGCATTCAGTGTTTTGGTGGGATGCGAGCGGCGAACTCATTCGATTGGCTCCGAAATATCACGATGAAGCCGAGGGCGCGTGGTGGTGGGTGTGTGATTTACCAGAAGAATGTAGCGAGATGCTGGCTGTAGCCGTCGCTTATGCGGGCGAGCGGATGGGATCGTGGTGGCCAGAAGAACGGTGGCTACGACTGGCTCCCGAGTTAATAGTCCAAGATGCTAAACGAACTGCGGCGCTATTGCGCTGGTTCCATCTGCCGCTTCTCAGTCACGAAGCCGTCGAAGATTTACGACCGTTTATTGCGGAACAGCCAATAGCCTTCCTGAAAGCCTGGCTGCTGAACCAGGGATTACCGGATGAATTGGAGTTCCCGCCGAAAAAGGATGAAGCCTGGCTGGGAGTTGTGCGAACGCTGTTTCGCGAGTGGCGGCCGGATGCGGAAGTGGCGCGGCAAACATTGCTGTCGCTGGCTGACGTTGATGATGACGATTTGAGTGAGTTCCTATCTGACGCTGCGAAGCATTTGCTTGAGGTTGATCCACTGCTAATGGCAAGAGTCTTACGCGCTTGGCAATTACCTCAACAGAGATCATCAATTGATGAATTACGGCTGCAACTGGCCGAGTGTGACAGCTTGATCAATCTCAACCAATTCAAAACGCAGTTGCTAAAGAGTATTTGTAATTTGTTCCCTCAAAGCCCCGATTTCGACCACTTTGTCCAAAGCGGTATCCTCAACCGCGCTGTCCAGGCGCTGAATGGAGCGAGGGTTGAGAACGCTGACGAAAACAATCTTGCCCTCGCCGCACGATTTGACGACTTGCGGCTGTTGCTCGCCCTGCACCTGCTTGAACGCCTTTAATCATCGGAGGATCACAATGTCGCAACTTGATGCTTTTACTTTGACCAACAAAGTTCGCCAGCGTTTGGTGGATTTCGCGCTCAACACCAATTTCGCGCGCGGCGAACGGTTGAACGAAATCTGCCGCCGGCTTTGGGCTGGGTCGCCGGAAACGGGCGGCTTGGTCAGCGACCTGTGGGTGGAGGGAGCATTTCCGTCAGAAACGGCCGCCGAAACGCTCGACAGTCTGACGCGACAGGGCAAGTTCAACGCGACATTGGCGCGGCATCTGGATGAACGTGACGCCGCGCCGCGTCATCGTCAGCTTTATCGCCATCAACATGAAGCGATTTTGGCGGCACAGGAGAGCCACTCCGGCGGCGCGCGTCCGGCGTTGGTTGTGACGGCGGGAACCGGCGCGGGCAAGACCGAAAGTTTCTTGCTGCCGGCGCTCAACGAACTTTGGGAAACGCCACGAGCGCCTGGCGCAGGCGTGAGGTGTTTGATCCTTTATCCGATGAACGCGCTGGTCAACGATCAAGTAGACCGGCTGTACAACTGGCTGATCGGCCAAACCCGGCTGACGCTCTTTCACTTCACGAGCGAAACGCCGGAGAACGACAAGGCCGCTGATCGGGAGGGCATTCCGAAATGGGAGCCTTGCCGATTGCGCACGCGCCAGGAAGCGCGGCGCAACCCCCCGGATATTCTGATCACTAACTACTCGATGCTTGAGTACATGCTCTGCCGCCCGCAAGACGCCGTATTTTTCGGCGATGGACTGCGCGTTGTCGTTTTAGACGAAGCGCATCTTTACACCGGCACGTTGGCGGCGGAGATTACGTTGTTGCTACGCCGCCTGCTGGACCGTTGCCGGTTGCGGTCGGAACAGGTTTTGCAGCTTGCGACTTCGGCAACGATAGGCGGCGGCGCGGAGGGCGAGTTGGAATCGTTTGCCAGTCAACTGTTCAGCAAAGAACAATCTTTGGTCAGAGTTATTCGCGGGCAGGCGCGCCGAGCTGATTTGCCTCCGCCCGCGCCTCCTGTGACCGGCGCATCGGTAAGTGAAATCTCCTCGCGCCGATGGTTGCGGGCCGCCACGCTCAACGCCGAGGCGAATGGCGAGTTGTCGTTAGCCAGCAATCCGGATCAGTGCGATGAATTGGCCGACGACCTGAGATTGTTGGTTGCGCCTGAAATCATCGCCAACGCCGTCAACAACGTGGGCAATAAACCTGCGCTGTTATTGCGTCAGGCTTTGGCGCACTCGCCTTTGTTGCATCGAGTCGAAAACATCTTGTGGGAGCGCGGGCGATTGCCTTTGCGAGAATTGGCGAAGGAGCTTTGGCAGTCGAGCGATGACGCCGCAGTGCGCGCGACAATCGCCTTGCTGCAAATGGGAGCGGCGGCGCGAGCGCAAGCCAACGATTACCCGCTGCTTCCTCATCGGTTACATCTGTTGGCGCGACCGACCGATGGGCTTGTCGTCTGCCTGAATTCCAGTTGCGCAGGCGACGAGGCTCTGAAGTTGGCCGGAGCAGGGTGTGTGACAGGCGGTTACAGCGATCATTGCCCGCATTGCGATGGCGCGACGCTGGCATTGCACCGCTGCTTCAATTGCGGCGAAGCGGCGCTGGCGGGAACGAATGTTGATAGACGACTGCTGCCAGTGGGAGCCTATGATTTCAGCAACAGAAAATCACTCTTCTCTCTTCAGCCGTGTAATGAAAGCCAGCCAAAAACAATAGATCCGGCGACTGGGCAACTGCGCGGGTTTGGATTCAACGGGCTGACGGTTTATCCGCTCAACAAATGCCCGCGTTGCGGTGGAGAAATCTGGCAGCCGTTCGTCTCGCCATCGGAATTGACGTTGACCATTCTGGCCGAAAGCGCGCTGGCTGAATTGCCTGAATACCCAGCCAGCCATCGCGACTTGCTCCCTGCGCGTGGGCGCCGGATGTTGGCGTTCAGCGACAGCCGTCAGGAAGCCGCGCGGCTGGGGCCGCGATTGACCTTGCAACATGAAATCCAGCTTGTGCATGCGGCGCTGGCTCGCTGCGCGCAATCCGGCGCGCCAGTGGATGCGGCATCGCAGGAGTTCCTGTTGGAAGAGATTGCCAATTACGAAAAGCGATTGCAGCAACCAAATTTGACCGCGGCCACAAGACAAACCATTCAAGCCAGACTCGATGAGAGCCGACTGCGATTGCGCGCGCAGGCAGCGGGCGGTTCGATTGATGACTGGTGTAAAAAACTGGCGGAGGAGCCAGCGATCAAACAATTGATGGATGCTGATGCCGCCAGCGCGCACTCGGCGGCGGATTGGCCCGCGCGCGCTCATCAGCATTGGGAGGAGAACGCGCGCGCCATCGAACGAAGGTTGCGGTTGTTGATTGGCCGTGAATTGGCGAAACCGATCCGGCAATCCGCGTCAGTAGAAACGCTGGGGCTGCTCGAAGTCACCTATCCTGAGTTATCTCAGATTCCACCGCCGTCAATGTTTCTTGGCTCTTTGCCGGACGATTCCGTGCGTCAGGCTTTTGCCGAATGCTGGACAGATTTCCTAGCCGCGCTTTGCGATTCGTTGCGGCGCGATGGCGCGATCACGCTTGGATCACGCGAAGAGGATCAAGCGTATCCGTTCGGCGGCGAGTTGGTTAGACGCTGGTGCGCGGAAAGCACGACGACCGGAGCCTATCTGGTACAGATGCTAAGCCGCCGCCGGTTGCGATTCGCCGCCGCCGTGTTGCGCAACTGCGGATTGCCGGAAGATCGGATTGAAGAGGCGGCGCGGGATATTTTGCGGATTGCTTTTCAAGCGTTGCGGGAACGCGCCGAGGCTTTGCCCTGGCTGCTGATGGAATTTCGCCCGCTCAAGCAAGGCGGCTCGGTTCCCGCGCTTCAAATCAACTTTCCGCAACTTGGCCTGCGCTCGCCAACGGAACTGTTCCGCTGCGAGTTGACAGGTCACATCTGGCCGCGTTCGGTGCGAGGCTGCGCGCCGGAGGAAAATTGCGACCGGCTTCGGCCTGTCAGTTCTGAAGAGCTTGACCGCGACCCGCGCGTTGGCAGACAGCGCAGCGAATTAAAGTCTTCGCCCGTCTTCGATATCGGATTGTGGGCGGAAGAGCACAGCGCGCAGCTTTCAGCCAAGGAAAACCGCCGGTTGCAAGATCTGTTCAAGGTCGGCGCGCGCAACATACTCAGTTCAACCACGACGCTTGAACTCGGGATTGACATTGGTGGCTTGAACGCGGTGTTGATGAGCAACGCGCCACCCGGCAAGGCCAATTACCTGCAACGCGCCGGACGTGCCGGGCGGCGCGCCGATGGCTCGTCAGTCGTGATCACTTACACGCGATTGCGTCCTTTTGATCGCGAAGTCTTTCGGCGATTCGGTGATTATCTGGGACGCCCATTGCGCCGCCCGCGCGTGCTTTTGGAACGCCCGCGCGTGGTGCGGCGGCACGCTCACGCCTTTCTTTTGGGCGAATTTTTTCAGGTGGTCTATCCGCCCGGCGCGCACGTCGGAGCAATGAATGCGTTTGGTAATATGGGACGATTCTGCGGCGAAGCGTTGCCGCGCAAATGGAATCGAGGCGAAGAGAAACCGGAGTTGCGCACTCCATCTCCAAATTGGCAGCCGTCCGCTGAAACTCCGTGGTGGGACCCGACAAGGCAAGATGCCGGGTTGGAAGACCGCTTTCTCGATTTCCTGCGTTGGACGCGCGATTACGGCGAGGATGTTTACCGTCCGCGTGTGGAAGCCTTCTTTGAAGGCACGCCGATGCGAAAGCTTCCCGATGGATGGCGATCTCTGCTCGACTTGGTCATCAGCCTTTTCACTACTGCCGTGAAAAGTTGGCGTGAAGACTACAAAACGATGCGGGATGCATGGGAAACAATCAGTGAGACGATGCCGCAAGCGCGGGCGCAGGCCAACATGCTGCGCTATCAAATGTCCGCGCTTTACGAAATGACTGTGATCGAAGCGTTGGCAGATCGTCAGTTCCTGCCGCGCTACGGTTTCCCAATCGGGTTACAGAAACTACGAGTGATCGCGCCGAGCGAAGACGGGGAGCGAACGCGCATCCGTGAAGAAGATCAATTCCGTCTGGAGCGCCCCGGTTTGCTGGCGTTGGGCGAATATGTGCCGGGGTCACAGTTGCTGGTTGGTGGAAAATTGATCACTTCGCGTGGCTTGCTGAAACACTGGACGGGCGCCGCGTTGGACACTTACATTGGCCTGCGCGGCCATTACACGACCTGCCGCAATAAACATTTCTATTACGAAATTGCGCAGCCGCTCACTGTATGTCCGCTCTGCGATCAACCGTCACACCAGTCACGACGTGATTTGTTGCTTCCCAAACACGGTTTCAGCAGCGCCGCCTGGGACGCGCCTCGCCGCAGCGTTGAAGTCGAACGTGTTGGCCGGGTTGAGCGCGCCACCATCAGCTTTGCCCGACGCGAACAAGACACCGATCAGAAACGACAAAATTACGCTGGCGTCGTCGGCCTCTTCGCGCATTACCGGGAGGATGGCGAGCTATTGGTTTACAACGAGGGAGCGTCACAGCGTCATGACGAAGATGCTGATGATCCGCAGGCCACGGAAGGTGGAAAAGGCTTTGCCATTTGTTTGAAGTGCGGTTACGCCGAGAGCGAGCGTAAGTTCGGGCAAGGCCGGCTCGGCCTGTCGTCAAATTTCTTGCAGCACGCGCCATTGACAGCCATAAGCAAATACTCCGTTTGTTGGGGCGACCACGAAGCGCCCGTATTGCGCAACCAGACACTGGCCGCGCGCGAGACAACGGATATTCTGTTGCTGGCCTTTTACGGCGAGCGCGCAAATTTAGCGGAAAGCGAGTCACTGGCGGAGACGCTGGGGCGGGCGCTTCAAATTGCCGGCGCGCGATTGTTGGAGCTGGACACGCGCGAGTTGGGAGTAATGACAACGGACACGGCGGAGGGCTATGGCGCAGTCTTGTATGACAACACGCCGGGCGGCGCAGGTCACGTGCGTGAGTTATTGGAACTGGAACGTAATTGGCTGGAGGCGGCGTTGAATGCGCTTTATCTAAATGAGGATCACGACCGGAGATGCGAAACGGCATGTCTGGATTGTCTGTTGACTTTCGATGCGCAGGAAGCCATGAGCCAGGGGTTGCTGAAACGAAAAGAAACTTATGAAGTATTGAGCAAATTGCTGGCCGGGGTGCCGTTATCCTTGCCAGAGCCTCAAAAAACTATTGAACAAGAGTTCCCTGATTCAGCGGCGCAAGCGAGCGTCACCGAGCGCATAAAGCGAAACCAACAGCGGCTTCGCCAAAGATGACTAACATGTTTCGGCACTTCAGGCGATACGTTCGATTTCGACCACCGAGTTGTAATCCGGGATGCCGCATTCGGGATCGCACACGCCGCGCCGGACCAGCACGTTGCCTTCCGGCCAATGCACTTGCACATTGCCGGGAGCAATCGGCGCGAAGCGGCAGCGACCACGCAACTCGCCAACTTCGCTGCGAACAAGAATTGAATCGCCTTCAGCAATGCCCAAGCGCGTGGCGTCCGTTTCGTTCATCAACACGTCTTCGCGCACAGCGCCGTTCAGCGGGTCGCGCCGATTTTGAATCATGCTGTTGAACTGTTTGCCTCGCCGAGTCGAAAGCCGCAGTTTGCCATTGTCGTTGGCTGATTTGATTTCAAGGATGGAAAACCTGGCGCGTCCGTCGGTGGTTTGAAATTTTGGGATGATGTTTCCTTCAGCGTTGAGCGCTTCGCACAGTCGTTCGCCGCCCCATTGAACCTGATCGCCGGTGGTTCGTAAATTCTGAATGCCGTCGTAACTCGGCACGGTGTGGGCAATTTCGTTGCGGATGGCTTGCCCGTCGTCGAAGTGAATTCGCTTGGCCAGTTCCGGCTTGGCACGTTCGGCAATCAGCATAGGGATTTCCCATTCGGCTTTGGCTTCGCCGATTCTTCGTCCCGGAATTTCCGGGCTGAACAAAATGCGCCGTTCGGTCGAAGTTTCCGTTCCTCCGCCACGCTGTTCGTAACGAGTTGCAGCAGGCAGCAACAACACGGTGTCTGCCGGTTCGACGAACATTTGTGGGCTTAAAACTATGTCCTGATGAATGCGAAACGGAACTCGTGCGATGGCTTCGCGCACGAAATCCGGTTCGGGCAGCGTTTCCAGAAAATTTCCGCCGCTGATGTAAAACCAGTCCAGCTTTCCATCGTGCGCGGCTTCGATCATTTGCACGGCGTTCAATCCGCGAGTCACCGGAACTTCAAAATTCCAAAGCTGCTTCAACTTCAAAGCTCCGGCTTCATCAACCGCTACGAAGCCGGGAAATTGATTCGGCACGCAGCCGACTTCGGCTCCGCCTTGCACGCCGGAATGACCTCGAATCGGAACCAAGCCACTCTTCGGTTTGCCGACAAAACCGCGCGACAACGCCAGATCAACAATTGCTCGTACATTTGAAACTCCGTCTGCGTGCTGAGTGATGCCCATTGACCAGACGAAAATCGCCGTCTTCGCTTCTGCCAGCGTTCGTGCAAAACGCAGCATTTCTTCGCGGTTTGCGCCTGCGGCAGCTTCAATCAACTCCCACGACTGTCTAGCAAGCGAAGCTTTAAGTTCGTCAAAACCGGTTGTGTATTCGTGGATAAACGTTTCGTCTGTCCAACCGTTTTCAATCAAATGTTTCAGCGTTCCAGCGATGAAAGCTTTATCGCCGCCCGTGTGAACCTGAAAGAATTCGTCAGCCAGTTTCGTTCCGAACAACGCGCTTTCCGTGACCGAAGGAATCCAGTATCGCTCCAGGCCGGGTTCGCGATACGGATTGATGACGGCGACGCGAGTTCCCTGCTGTTTGGCGTAGTAGATGTATTTGGTTGTCACCGGTTGATTGTTCGGTGTGTTGCTGCCGAAAAAGATCAGCAGGTCTGTGCCTAACCAGTCTTTGTACGAAACGGTGGAAGCCGCGACGCCAATGGATTGTTTCATTGCCACGGTCGAAGGCGCGTGGCAAATCCGCGCGGAGTTGTCCACGTTGTTTGTGCCGAGGAAGCGCGCGACTTTTTGCGCTACGTAATACGATTCGTTCGTCAATCCGCGCGAAGTCAGATAAAACGCGATTCGTTGCGGATCAATTGCTTTCAACCGCTCGGCGGCCAGCGTCAGTGCTTCTTCCCAACCGATGCGGCGAAATCCGGCTTCGCCTTTTCGTCGCAGCATTGGATAGGGCAACCGGCCAAGTTCTCGCAATTCGCTGGCGCTCTTGCGCGACAAGTCTTCCGCATCGGCCAACAGTTTCACGTCCAGCGCAGGCGCAGTATTCAACCGCATCAATTCCAGCCGCACCATGCACAAATGCACGCCGTCCATAGTGAAATCGTGAACGCCTGCCGTTCCCAACGCGCATCCGTCGCAAACGCCTTTGGTCAGAATGCGCCAGGCGAAAGGCAACTGGTCGCGGTTGCGCCAGACGATTTTGGCCATGTCCAGATAATGGTTTGGCTTGACGTGGCCGATGCCGTTCGGCACCAGGCTGACCCAGTTTGATTTGTTCCAACCGGTTTTGCTCATCAAAAATCTGCTCCGGTGGCAATTAAAGGTTGCCGCTTATGGTTGATGATGATAAGTATGTCGCGCGATCACATTCTGGCCGCAAATCTACTCAATCCCGATCAATCATCATTTATGGCGAAAAAAGAATTGCCTGTGTTGCAGACCAACGGAACCGAAAAAGCGAAAAAGCCGCGATTGCGTTACGACTGTTCCAAATGTCCCGGTTATTGTTGTTCGTATGACTGGATTCGCGTCAACAAACGCGACATTCAGCGACTGGCCAAACGTTTCAGCCTGACTTACGAACAGGCCGAAACGAAATTCACCAAGTACGAAAAATCATACGAGGCGCGCGTGCTCAGGCATCGCAAAGATCACATCTTCAAAAGCATGTGCATGTTTTTCGACCAGGAAAACAGGAACTGCACTGTGTACGAACATCGCCCGACGACCTGCCGCGATTTTCCCGAAGAGACGACTTGCGGGTACTACAATTTTTTGATGTGGGAGCGCGAGCATCAGGACGATCCGGAGTTTATTCCGCTTCAGGTGTGAAGCTGTTCGTCGGACACACGAATCAGGGCGGCGCTCAGTTCGCGTTGAAACTCGCCGCACAGGTGTTTCAAATCAATCGTCAATGCGTTGGCCGTCAGTTTTCGCTGAAACGTGATCAACCCGATTTCGTTTCCGGCATCATCGGTCAGCGGCAAACTCAGCATCCATCTGGCCGCAGTCTGGTTCATCAATGATTGATCGTCGGTCAAAGCGTCATCCAGCGAATCAGCTTCTCGTCGCCAATTCCAGATCGTGTGGCTGGCATTGCCGCCTCCGATTGAAAACTGGCTGACATTCAAATCCAACACGGCATAATCGAATTCGTTGGTTTCCAGCATGGTTTCGAGCGCGGCAAAAAGCTGCGCAGAGCTTTGCACCTTGCTTAAATCCTGGCTGGCGCGGCGGACTTTCACGTTGACAGCCAGCGACCGCCGCCGCTGCGTCACGCCTTGTTTGATCTGATTGCCGAGTTCGGCAAATTCGGCGTAGCGCAACCGCTGCACGCCAAACACAATTCCCACACCCAGCACGAAAAAGACCAACGCCGCCAGACTGCGCTGCGGATTGAGCAGCATCAATCCGAACAGCGAAAATAAAGCGCAGACTGCATACAATAAAATCGCTGCCTGGCGTTGGCTCAATCCGTGTTGCAACAGTTTATGGTGAATGTGTCCGCGGTCTCCGGCCAGCAAGGATTGGCCACTGACAAACCGGCGAGCAAGCGACAATCCGGCTTCGGTCACAGGCAATCCGAACGACACCAGTGGAATGGCAATCGCCACAATCGTCGAACCTTTTTGCGAACCGGCCAGACTGAGCGCCGCCGCCATAAACCCCAAAAACAAACTGCCCGAATCTCCCAGAAAGATCGTCGCCGGATTGAAATTGAATCGCAGAAATCCCAGCGCCGCTCCGATCAAAACCACGGCCAGTTGGCTGATTTCAGGATTCCCCTGCGCAACGGAAAACACCAGAATCGAAAGCAGTGCAAACACCGAAGCTCCCGCCGCCAATCCGTCAATGCCATCAATCAAATTGAACGCGTTGGTGATGCCGATCACCCAGACAGCCGTCAGCACGAAGCTCAACCACAGCGGCAATTGCCAGTGACCGCCAAACGGCGACGAGATGTTTTCGATGCGAAAACCACCGGCAAAAATCATTGCCGCGGCGATGGTTTGCACGATGACTTTTTCCGGCGCGCCGACATTGCGAAAATCGTCGTAGACACCGAACAGAAAAATCAGCGTCGCCGGAGCCAGCAGCATCAACAACCGCGGCAGGTTGGCGCGAAAAATGTCGCCGACCATGTTCGTCATCAACGGCACGCAAGCCAGCGTCGCCATAAACGCCAGATAAATCGCTATGCCGCCCAACCGCGGTGTAGGTTTGGCGTGAATATGCCGTCCGCCTTCAGCGCCATCCGGCATGGCAATCGCTCCCCATTCAGTCGCTTTGCGACGCACCAACGGCGTCAGCAGCAAAGCCGCCAGTAACGAAAGCATGAACAATGTGACGTACGATCTCATTTGGTGGTTGGTGGTTGGTGGTTGGTGGTTGGGGTTCGATTGCCGACAACCGAAAACGTCTCACCGGCAACCGACAACCGGTCACCGACAACCGCCAGATATTTTTCAGCCAGCACCGAACGCAAATAATTTACCTTGACGAATTGCTGGCCGTTCGCGCTCATTCGCTTACGCAATTCCGGTTCGGCGCGCAAACGATTGATGGCGGCAAACAGAGCGTCTTCATTTTCCGGCTCTATGCAGACGCCGGCTTCGGCGGCGGCAACCAACTGGGCTGCTTCGCCTTCGACGCTGCAAATGATCGGACAGCCTACGCCCATCAACTCGAACAGCTTGGACGGCAGAACTTTTTGAAAGATCGCCAATCGGCGCAGCGGAACCAGACTGACATCGCTGGCGCGATAAAAACCCAGCAATCTTTCGCGCGGCTGTTCATCCAGAAATGTCAGATTGCCGAGCGACAGTCGTTCCGCCAATTGCTTCAATTTTTGTTTTTCTGCGCCTTCGCCGACGAACAGAAAATGCACATCGGAATCGTTGCTGAACCGTTTGGCCACATTCAATACAACTTGCAGCGCATGAGCCATCCCGTGCGTGCCGATGTACGAAACGACAAACTTATCTTCCAATCTGAACTGCTGCCGAACCTCTTCCGGCGTCACGCTCGCCGAAGCCAGATAAGCTGCGTCAACTCCGTTGGTGATGATTTTGATCTTTTCCGGCGCAACGCCTTTGCCAATCAGATAATCGCGCGTGGATTCGGCAACCGGAACGATCAAGAGCGCATGCCGGTACAAATACATTTCAATCGCTTCGAGCGCGCGAATCAGCCAGCGATTTTTCAACGCTCCCATTTCCACCGCCGACTGAGGCCAGATGTCGCGGACTTCAAAAACGAACGGAACTCGCTTGATACGACTGAGCAAATAAGCCGACACCGCGCAAAAAAACTGCGGAGACGTTCCAATCACCACGTCCGGTTTGCGGGTCAACAACGCGCCCAAAATCAGCGACGAACAAAAGAACGAAAGGAAATTCAGCACGCGGCGAAAAAAGCCTTTGTTGGCGGCGCAATACACCCACGTTCTGAGCAGATCAATGCCTTCGACCGATTCGCGTTTGACGAATTGACCGCGATATTCCGGGCGAATCATTCCAGTTGGATGATTCGGAAATCCCGTTACGACCGTGACTTCGTGTCCGAGTTCCGCCCAACGCCGCGCATGTTCGAAGGTGCGCGCCGACGGCGCTCCCATCTCAGGTGGAAAGTATTGGCATAAAAACGTGATTCGCATAGCCGGAGCGCGGACATTTTGTCCGCCTGGTTCGCGGACGTTCCCGTCCGCCTTTACATCCTTATTCGATACCCAAATTCCTCTCCCGACTTCACTCGATAATCAAACTGAATTACGGCACTCGGCTTCGCAATTCCAAAATCAGGAAAGTACCATCCTTGAACCGAAACTTCGTCGCCAACAATCACTTTCGCATCGGCAACGTTCCCGAAGGCTTCAATCACAATGTGTCGCTGCCCCAATCGGCAGAGCACTTTTGCGTCATCGAGCAATTTGGCTTCAATTGCCGGATGCAGATGAATAAAGCTTGAAGCCATAGCCGCATTGCCGACGGGTGAATCCGTCACGATCCATTCGCCGTAATCGTTTCGCTGAATTCGCCGCTGATGAATGACGCGCCGGTCGTAACGTTCAAATGTTCCGCAGAAGTTCCAGGTCGTGTCATCGCCGCTGGCATCGGCATTCAGCACGGTTGCCTGCCGAGCCATGCGAAACGTGCTCCACACTTCTGACTGCTCAACACCATCAAACATCACCGTGTTGTGCGCGCGCGTCGAACGGCAGTATTCACGAAACCGATCTCCGCCATAACCGTGAACGCCGGAATCCACGATGAACGGCTGGCCATCGAGCCGCAGTTCGTAACTGAGTAAATCACAGTGCGCGTGCGCAGTGTTGTACGCCACTGATGGTGCGCCCGCGTCAACGATGATTTTTTCCCGCTCGTTCGACGACGCCCACACGTAATAACCGGTTTGCGGAAAATCGGTTTTCACTTGCGACGACGATCCGACAACACGCTTCGCGGTTTTCAGAATCGGTTGCGGGCGAGTTTCCGCCGTGTTTGCTGAATCGTTGAACAGCGCCAGAGTTCCATCCGCATAACTCATCGCCGAAAGGAAATCAGCCATCGCCTGCAATTGGGCTTCAATCTTCGCATCGCGCTTCATTCGCTCAAACGCCAACAGCAATGCGTAACTTTCCAAAAAATCCGCCAACACTTGAGCGTGATACATCGGCGAACGTTCGTAATGTCCACCGTCCGCCAGAACCTGTTCGTCCAGTTCGCGCCACAACAACCGCTCGCCAGCTTTCAACCAGCGTTCGTTTTGAAAGAACAACCCGCCGACAACCAGCGCCTTGACGTTTTTCAGCAGATGATTCGCCAACAAGTGATGCTCCAAATGCCGATTCAGAAACCCAAGTTGATCGAAAATACTCGCTCGCCATTTGGCCAGAAAACTTTCGTCCTCACGCTCTGTCACCAGAGCATAAGCGTAAATCCAATTCACCACACGCAGCGAAATCGGATAAGCATCCCAACCGTCGCTGCGGCCAACGCGAGCTTCACCAATCCAGCTTTCGATCAATCGGCGACATGCTTTCCAAACAGACACATCGCTGCGTTCAGCCAACGCGCGCGCGGCCAACGGCGCAAAACCGAAATAATGAAGCTGATAATTCCAAAGATGACTTTCGTGCCGACCATTCCAATCCACCGGGTCAATCGTCAAGCTGCGGTTCAGAAACGTAAACCGGTTTTGTTTCAAATTGCCCAACCAGCCGTCAAATTCAATCAGAGATTGATTCAGGTGCGCGAACTGTTCGACAAAACTTCGGCGAATCGTTTCAACCGATTGCGGCGAAACCGATGGAACAGCCGAACCAACCGCCGTCGAACGGAACGCCAACTGCGGCAACGCGCGATAAAGCCGAAACTGCGCCATTCGCAATGGACGATATGCCAATTGCTCCCAACGCAAATGTTTCAGCGTTCTGAACAGCAACAACAGATTCAACACTCGGCTCCAAAGCTGACCGTCTCCGGCTTCCCGCTTCGCAGCGAATCTTCAATCCGCAATGTTGCCAGCGTGGTCAGCACCAGACTGCGCCAGGCAATCGGCATTTCGTTTCCATCACGCGCCGCCGCAACAAACGCTGCCAGTTCCTGATCGAAGCCTTTGTCCTGCGACAGGCGTTTCGACGTTTTGCGTTTGCCATCGCGCCACAGTTCCAGTTGCCGAAAATCATCCAACACCGCCGCGCGTCCGCCACCGAATACTTCCACACGCTCTTTCGGCAATGCGCGGTCGCCGTTGGCGAAGTAATTGATGTTGCCGACGGAACCGTCGCTGAATTTGACGACGATGCTCAGCGTATCCGTTCCAGCAGCGCTGCGATAGGCAAACACTTCCGCCGGTTCGGCTGCGGTCAGAAATTGCATCAAGTCCACAAAATGGCAAACTTCGCCGATGATGCGCCCGCCACCTTCGTCCTGTTGAATCCAGCTTTCTTTCGGAATTTCTCCGGCGTTGACGCGATACGTGATGGCCAGCGAACCCGCGTCTTGAAAGAACTGTTTCATCTCCACGGCCAGCGAAGAAAACCGGCGATTGAATCCAACCAGCACCTGCCCCTTGTCTTGTTCCACAGCAGCGGCAAGTTCCGCCAAACCTTCTTCCGTCGTCGCCAGCGGTTTTTCGACGAACACGGTTTTGCCTGCGCGAATGGCTTCGGCGGCCATCGCGGCGTGTGTGTCGTGTCGCGTGGCGATCAACACTGTATTGATGTCTTCGCGGCGCAGCAGTTCGTGGTAATCAGTTGAACAGAACTCGAAACCAAATTGTTCGCCGACTGCTTTCGCCGTTCGCCCAGTGGTGGTCGCCAAACCCACCAAACTGACTCCGCCAAGTTTTGCCAATCGAGGCAGCAACACGCTTTTGGCAAAATTGCCTGCGCCTATCATTCCCAATCGAACTTCGGCGGCTTTGCGTGGCGTTCGCAGTGTGATGCTGTTTGTGCTGCGGTTCGCCGTCTCGTCGTACGTCAGCAAAATGCCCAGATAATTCTGCTGCGTTTTGCCGGTGATGATGTCGTAAGCCTGTTCGGCCTGTTCAATCGGAATGCGATGCGTGATGAGCCGTTCCAGCTTGACGGCTTTTGTCGCCACCAGCCGCAGAAATTCCTGCATGTTTCGTCGCTCAGTCCAGCGCACGTAACCGATGGGATAATCCTTGCCGCGTTCTTCGTATTCGGCATCATAACGACCCGGGCCATAAGACCGCGACAACCGCAATTGCAGTTCTTTTTCGTAATAGACCTTGCGGGGAATATCCATTCGTACCGCGCCGACCATTGAAACCACGGCGCGATCCCGCGCAATGACGCCAGCCAGCTCAATCGGGTCGTTGGTGTCCGCCGCCGCCGTCACAATCACCGCGTCCACTCCAAAGTTGTCAGTGAATTGCCTGACGGCCAGTTCAACATCATTGCCACGCAAGATTCCGGCGTCACAACCGAATTCGCGCGCCAGTTCAACTTTGCTCGCTTCCAGATCAATGCCTATGACGCGGCAACCAGCGGCTTTCAAAATCTGCACGGTCAATTGTCCGAGCAACCCAAGACCAATCACCGCCACCGCATCGCCCAGCTTCACTTCAGCCGTTCGCACACCTTGCAGCGCAATCGCGCCGAGCGTGACAAACGCCGCTTCGTCAAAACTGACGCCATCAGGAATTTTGACCGCCAGATTTTTCGGCACAAAAACAGTTTCTGCGTGCGAAGCGTAATTCATCCCCGCGCAAGCCACGCGGTCACCAACTTGAAACTCATCCGCTCCGCGCCCAACTTCGCGCACCACACCCGCGCAACTGTATCCAAGCGCCACTGGCGTTTCGAGCTTCGCTTTCACCGTTCGCAACGTCGCCATCAATCCATCTTTGCGAAGTTTGCCGATCACTTGCCTGACCAAATCGGGACGCTCTGCCGCTTTGCCGACCAAAGACTTTTGCGCCAGATCAACCGTCATCTTTTCCGTTCCCGCGCTGACCAGCGACGCGACGTTGCCCACCAGAATGCCGCCGCTGCGACAAATGGTTTCCGGCACGTCGTCCACTTTCAGCACGCCGGAGCGAAAGTTTTGAATTACTTGTTTCATTGTAAAGCTGAGAGTTCACGCTTCAGCGTGTCGCCAGTTGTGACACGCTGAAGCGTGAACTCCAAACGGTCAAAGGATGTATTTCCGATACCACGTATCGAAAATCAGAATGGCAAACAGTTCATACGCATTGTCGCGCCGACCTTGGCGATGTTCTTGGCGGAGTTGTTGGATGTAATCGAATTCGAAAATGCCTTCGCGCTGAACGTACTCACGCGGCAAGAGTTCGTCAAAAAAACGATCCAGCTTCGCTCGCATCCAGCCGCCCAGCGGCACGTTGAAGCCTTTTTTCGGCGCGCGCAGGTTCTCCGGCGGAATCAAATCGGCAAACGTTGTTCGCAAAATTGTTTTGCTGCCCGCGCGGTTGAGCTTCATCGAAAATGGAATCTGAAACGCCAGTTCAACCACGCGCGGATCCAGAAACGGCACGCGCAATTCCAGCGCCCAGGCCATGCTCATCTTGTCGGAATATTCCAGCAGATTGTCCGGCAGAAAAGTTTCGACGTCCAAATACGAAAACCGATTGCCATCGTCCCAGCTTGGCGGAATGTGGTTGAGATGATCTTGTAACACGCGATGCGAAGCCCGATTACCGTTCGCCGCTTTGGCGAACAATTGGGCTTTGCGATCTTCGTCCAGGTAATACACCCACTTCAGGTATTGCCGCGCCGGATCGGCATCCAGCCCGGCGAGCAATGCGCGCACGCGATGCAACCGCCGGTCATTGAAATCATCTTTTTGAAACGACAACGCAGCCAGCGCAGCCTTTGCCGCCACACGCGGAACAAAGCGCAGATACTTCATCGCCTGCACGGCGCGATAACGCGGATACCCGCCGAACAATTCATCGCCGCCTGCGCCCGACAACGCGACAGTCACGAAGTCGCGCGTATACCGCGACAGCAAATATGTCAGAAAAAACGTCGTGTTGCCGAACGGCTGATCGAAATGCCCCACCAGGTCGAGCATTTCTTCCGGACGTGAAAGATCAATCGTCAGTTCGTGGTGTTCGGTACCGAATTTGTCGGCGACGCGTTGCGCCTCTGCGCGTTCGTCGTAATAGGTCATCTCCGGTTCGTCGAACAGCACGGTGAAGGTTTTGACCTGCCGCGACTGCATTGCCATCAAACCGACGATCACGTTCGAATCAATCCCGCCGGAAAGAAATGCGCCGAGCGGCACGTCTGCCATCAATTGTTTCTCAACCGCGTCCGCCATCAATCGTCGTAACTCTGCTCTGATTTCGCGCTCGTCGGTTGTTGGTTTGGCCAATCCCCAGTCGGTAATTTTCCAATACCGCTCAAACTGCACCACGCGCCGCGTGCGCAGATCGTATTCCAAAAAGTGGGCAGGCGGCAGCGCGCGAATGTCGCGAAAGATGGTGTTTGGCGCAGGCACGTACAGAAACGAAAAAAAGTCATGCGCCGATTGCCAGTCAATTTCCGGCGAATACACACCGGCGGCCAGAATCGCTTTGATCTCCGAACCGAACAGCAACTGGCCATTGGTTTCGATGTAATACAGCGGCTTGACGCCCAACTGATCGCGCACCAGAAATAGCCGCTCGCGCCGCGCATCATACAGCGCAAAGGCGAACATTCCGTTGAGCAGCTTGAAGCATTCTGGGCCGCGTTCTTCGTACAGATGCAGCAACACTTCGCAATCGGTCTGCGACGCGAAGCTGTGTCGTTGTGAATCCAGCCCTGCCTTTAATTCGCGGTAGTTGTACAGTTCGCCGTTGAAACTGATCCAAACCGAGCCGTCCTCGTTACTCATCGGCTGGCGCCCGGAGGGCGAAAGATCAATGATGCTCAACCGCCGATGGCCAAACGCCAGTTGATGAACGGGGAAAAGTTCCACGCCACCATCATCCGGACCGCGATGTGTCAGACTGAGCGTCATGCGTTCAATGACGCCCGAATCAACGTTTCCAGCAATGCCGCAAATTCCGCACATGAATTATGAAGGAGTACCAGTAGGCAGGCTTTGATACAGAATTATCTCAATGGCAAATACAACAATCGGTCTGTCATTTCTTCAGGCTCGCAAGCTTTGGCCAGCAATTCCAGATCGGCAATGTATTGGGCAATTGTCACTTCGCTTTGGCGTCCGAAAATAACACCGGCAAACGATTCGCCGATTCGTTGTCGTCGAGCGGTTTCGGCCAGAAAATCCTCGTCCTGCGTGAACAAGACACGCCCCAAGTTTCCCGCGCGATTGAGCAAAATTGGGTCATCGAATTGGCGCGCGCCGTCTTCCTGCGCCGTCAAAACATCCACGCCACGCTGTCGCAAACCATCAGTGATCGCCCGGTGAACATGGACATCCATGTAAAGTTTGAGACTCAAGCCTGCCCAAGCCTTTCCATCAATTGCTCTCGCGTGAAGGCTTCGCCCGCCTCTGCTCGCATCAATTCAATTCTTCGCCGGCTTTGTTCGACCTGTTCGTCCATTTCATGTTGATGATCGAAGTAATAGGCCAAAGCTGCATGAATTTGAGGCAACGCCAGGTGCGGATGCTGGCGATGAATCTCTTCGGCATTCCAGCGATAGGCAATCCAATCAAGCGCGACTTCTATGACTTTGGTGTTTGCCCCCTTGATCCAGACACGACCGTCTTCGTCCAGTTCCAGGTAATTTTGTGTGATTGTCTGTCGGGCGGTTGCCGCTTCAGATACAGTGCTCATCTTTTTGCCCTCCGATTCTTACAACTATCACGCAACATAACGAAAAACAATTTATGAATGCTTGCTCCCTGCTGGTCGCGGCGCTGATTCGTCGTTTGTGCGCTGTGAATTCATCAGTTTCGTTTCGTAAATCTTCGCTGCAATCACGGCTTCGTGCATGGTCATCAGCGTGCAGAAAATCAGCCCGGCGCGTCCGTCCAGAAATCCGAGTTTGACTACATACATCCAGAGGAATCGTAACAACGGGCGAAACGGCAATCGCGCCCACAAACGTTTGATGAACCTTTTGCGCTCGATGGGAGAACCGAACAACGACGCCCGCACACTGCTTGCGCCCGAATCGCCCACGGCCAGATTGGCATACACGCGCGCTTCCCAATTGGAATATCGGTTATGCCGTTCGATGAAGTGATAGATGCTTTTGAAATCTTCGTGCAGCAAATCGTGCTTCAGATATTCAGCGCGCCCGTCCAGCAAGACGTGTTCGTGAACTTCCACGTCGCCCGCGTTTTCCACATCTTCGGCGTGCGGACGTTCAAACCGCCCTCGCCGATGTTTGAACAACCGCAAATTCCAGCTTGGATACCAGCCGCAATGTTTGATCCAGCGCCCCAGAAAAATCAGCCGCCGATTGATGTAATACCCGTTTGCGTCATTCGGATGATTCAAGACCTCAGCGATTTCCATTTGCAGTTCCGGCGTCACACGTTCGTCGGCATCAAGCAGCAGCACCCACTCGTGTTTGAACGGCAAATGTTCCAGCGCCCAGTTTTTCTTTTTCGGAAAGCCTCCGGTGTAATCAAATTGGACGATTTGAGCGCCAAACTGTTCGGCGATTTCACAGGTTCGGTCGGTGCTGTGCGAATCCACCAGCCAGATTTCATCCGCCCAGGCGACGCTTGCCAGACAAGCCGCTATGTTGCGTTCTTCGTTTTTGACGGGAACGATAACTGAAAGCGGAAGCTTGCTCGTTCGAGAAATCATCTTTTGTTTCATCCACCCCTTGCTTACGCGCGGGGTACCGACTCGGCGACGCGAGCGATCAATGCCGTCAACTGGCGAACATGCTCGCGCCAGGAAAATTCATTGCTGCGCTGCAGACCGCGCGCGCTTAATTGGTTTTTCAGGCTTTGATTCGTCAACACTTCCACACATCGTTCCGCCAGGTTCGTTTCGTCAAACACGCCAAAGTACACCGCCGCATTGCCGCACAGTTCACGATGCACAGGCAAATCCGCCGAAACAACCGGCAAGCCCGAAGCCATCGCTTCGACCAGTGGATGGCCAAAGCTTTCGGAATACGATGGACAAACAAACACATCGCAGAGTTTGTACAGTTGATGCAGATTGTCGTAATCAACCGCGCTGAGCATGGCAATGTCATCGCGTACGCCCAGCCGGTCAATCAATTCCGCCGCTGCCGTTGCGTCATAGCCTCCGTAAACAGCGCCGCGTTGGATGTCGGTCGTCAAAACCAACTGCACGTCTTCGCCGGTCTGCTGCTTCATTCGCAATTTGATGAGCGGAAAGGCGCGAATCAGAGTTTCAAAGTTGCGAAAGTAATTGTAATGGCTGACATACAACAACCGGCGACAGTTGCTGTGCAGGTTTAATTTGGCCAGCAGCGCATCTGGCAAAGGAGTCTGATTCGAAGCGAATGTGTCGGCGTCAAATCCAAAACGAAGCGTTTCGATTTTGACATGCTCCAACCCTTGGGTGGTTTCGATCTTTCGAGCAAACGCTGCTGTGGGCGCGACATTGACTGTGGCGCTTTTGATGGATCGTTTCGCCAGCCAGCACTTTATCCGGTGGGCAAACAACTCCCGGCGCAACTTGCGAGTTCGCAAATCACGCTCGAATTCCGACGAAAACAGCAGATCGTTTCGATTAAACAGAATCTGCGGCACGGGCGAATTGAACAAGGCAAAGTTGCCCAACGACACCAGCACATCAATGCGCCGCGATCGAATCAGATTACGCAATTCGCTTTGTTCCCACCAAAACCGCTGGAACAGGCCTTCTGTTTGGACAACCTCGGTGGTCACTTTTCCCGAAGCCAGATGAAAACGGTTTTCCATGTGTGATTGCGGCAGCAGCGCCAGATACCGCTGCTGCTCGTCGCTGCCATTCAACAGCGGCAAAACGTTCCGCAAATAGGTCACGCCGCCTCCGGCAGTCGAAGCCAGCGCGTTGAAAAGAACGTGAATCACTTTGGGCAAAATCAGGGAAGGTTGGTTGCTGAGGTTGAATCGGAATCCTTGATCCGAAGCACAGTGATGATTTCATCCTGCGAACGAAATCGCGTGACGACGGAACAATGTTGTAACGAAAAATTCCGCGCAGCCATGACTTCATCTACGCGATTGCGCCACGGTTCGACCGCCAACATCTGCTCGATGGGAAATTCCGGGTCCAGCATGCGCCGCAAATTTCCGTAAGCGGCAATGTACCGCCAACCCAATTTCCGCTGTTCGGCTTCCCATCCGGTTGGTCCAGTTTCCGGGTACAGCTTCGCTTCGATTTCGCGAAACGGCAGGTATGGCTCATGAGTGAAGTCTCTGTCCCAAAACGCAAACCACAACCCGGCGCTGGCAAAGACCGGCTCAGACGCGGGAACCGCAGACCGCAATTCACTCAACTGCGCCTGAAGCGGCGTATCCTGTCGCGCTTTCCAATGCCAGACGCCCAAATTGAAAACATACGCCGCAATCACCGATGCCAAAACGCCGCGCCTGATCCATGGCCACGAAACCATCTCAAACGCTCTGGCCATCCACAGCGCAAACAGCGGCCAGGCAAAAATCAGATACCAGCCGAATGAATTGCTCATCAACGCAGCCGCGATCAGGAAAAAGGCTCCCCAAGTCAAAACGACGGCTTTTTCAGTTCGCCCGCCTCGCCAAAGTAAATACGCTCCGCTGGCCAGCACACAGATTCCTTCCAGCAGATGGCGATGGCCGCGCGCATTCCAAAACCAGTTCAAGTACCGTTGCAATTCTGCGCCAAGCGCTCCAATCAATCCGCGATCCAGAATTTTGACGCCGTGCGTCGCCAACCCATGTACGGAACTTTGCCGATGAAAGGCTGCGACGTTTGGCCAGTAATGTCTTGCCAGCCAGTACACAATGCCAATCACGCCGCCGCCGCCATACACCAGCACTCCGCGCCAAAGCTGGTTCCAGGCAGGTCGTTTCGCCAACAGCCAAAACAAAATTGGCAACGGAGCCAGCAGAAATCCGTTGGGATGAACATCTCCGCTGACGCCCATCGTCAATCCTGCCAGGAACAATCTGCCAAACGGCGATTCAACGGAAGAAGACGCCACCAACCAAAACGCCACCAGCAAAAACAGCGTCACCAGCAAATCCGGGCGCGCCGAATGCGATGCGTTGAAGAAGATTCCTGAGAGCGACAATAACAGCGCCGACAACAACCCTGTTTTTGTGTCCCACAATGTTCGGCCAAGAAGAAAGGTCGCAACCAGCAAGGCTATGCCGACCAAAAAAGAAGGCCAGAGAGCGTTTCTGACATTGACGCCAAAGAAATGGGTGAATGCGCCTTGAACCAATGCGCCCAGATGGCCAAGTACGACAATGTCCTCGCCCATCCCGGCCACCGTTTTGTAACCCGGAACTCCGGGCTTGCCGGATTGCCAGATTTGATGTCCGGCGGCGGCATACGCGCCATCGTCATCGGTCGGGAAAGCCGGAATCCGAGCTACGGCAAAAGCGTGGTAACCAACGATCACTACAATGGCCAGCGCCAGCAACCAGATTTTTTGTTGATCGGAAATCGTCAGGCCGTCGTACCTTGTTGGATTTGCCATTTCTGTTTTATCTCTTCCGCAAATTTCGGAACCTGCGCGGTGGAAACTTCCGCGCGCCACGACCATCTGGCGGCGACTCCGGCCACCGGAACCCAGAACATCAACGAAGTCAGATTGCCGACCGAAAACATCCAACTTTCAAAAAACGCATTGGCCAATCCGGCGACAAAAACCGAAATAAACACGGCATTGATATTTCGCTCCAGGTATTCGCCTTTGCGCTGAGTCAACGAGACGGCTCTGCTGCCAACGCGGTAAATCAACAACAACAGCAGAATCAGTCCCGGCAATCCCAGGTCGCCAAAAATTTCCAGGTAACTGTTGTGCAATGCGCGGCCGGCTTCTTCGTCTTTGGTAAACGGAAACACCAGCAAATGCGAAGAAGCAAAACCGTACCCGGTCAATTTCTGTTTCCAAAACAGCGGCCAGACACCTTTCCACATTTTGAATCGCTGTTCTTCGTTGAGCTGGGAAGCAAAATCCGTCACTTGAAGCGATTTGTCGGTTCCTTTGCGAACAAAGCTGATCAAATCGCTTTTCAACGCCGGAGACACGGCCAGCACAATCACCAGACAGATTGCGGCAGCAACGATTTTGATCCGATATTTCAGGTTCACGACAAAGAAATAGACCGAAACGGCAATCACCCAGGAACTGGCGCCGTTGCGGGAATTCGAAAACCACAAGCCGGCCAGAATAATTGCCAGCAAGGCTCCGTCCAGCCATTTTTCCCATCGCTTTTGCGCCACAACCTGCCAATGGAACAAGACGTAAGGCGTAATCAGCGCGGAAAACGTGCCGAACATATTTTGATTGCCGAAAAAACCAGCATACTGGTTCATGATGATCGTGATTCCATACCCAAGCCCTGAAATCAGCATCAACAAAGCCGGCGCCAGCATGATCCAGGCAGCGTAATACTTGAGTTGAAAGAAGTGCAGGCAATTGACGCTGTTGTAAAAGTAAATCGTCATGCCTTTCATCACGGCAAACGCCAGCAAAATGAAACTGAGAGTTCGCAGAAATGAATAGCTGAAACTGTCGGCATAAAAGGCCGACAAGAACATGTCCGACAACAACAGCATGACAAGCAGACCCAGCATTACATCGGTCTGAAACTTTTCAGGAGCTTTCAGCCGCCAGGCAAAAACCGCAAACAAAATCAGCGCTCCCCAGCGTGCCAGGCTCAGCGGGCTGAACGTCCCTTCGGACATTTCCGCAGAAATCCCGTAATAGGCTTTATTCGCTGCATACACGACAAGAATGAGGAAAAAGATGCTGTAGATGCGTAAAAAGGAATTCTTCAAACGGGTATGCAATACCCAGGCGAAACAACCCAGTATAAAAATCAGGACGGGCGCTGCGTTCATAAAACTATCTGTTGGAATTCAGAATGAAACATCAATTTCGGGACTTGTTGTCGTTCATCGTCCAGGTAAATGGCACAAGCACGCCTTTGCCCTGCCATCCTTTCGGATACAACCGCCCGGTTCCGTAATAATCTCCATCAATGACTTCCAGTTCGATCACTTGATGAAGCCAGTCTTCGATTTCGTTGTTCACCTCGAAAAACAACGTCAAGAGGTAGTGATTCTGGCTGAGCGGCAATCTGGGAATCACGCACTGAACCGATCCCTGAGAATCCAGATTCACAGGCGCGGCAATCACAGAATCGCTGGAACAGTTGAACAACGGTTGCCCCAGATTGTCATAAAACGTGACCGACAGCCGACAACGAGATAATGGTTTTTGCTCCGCGGATTTGTACATCAGCTTGATGACCAACGGTTGGCCCGACACTCCGTGCTGAACCACATTGCCGGCAAGGTCTTCAAACACCACGCGAGAGAAGCGAACTCTTCCCGCGCCTTGCCGATCCGAATACGAAGACAAATCGCCGGATTCGTTGACGAGCGAATGTTTCATGTAATCACGCACAACGGATTCGATTGCGCCGTCCGAAGTCAAGGTTCCTTGCTCCAACAGCACACCGCGTTTGCACAAACTGAGTAACGCTGACGTATTGTGGCTGACGAACAAAACCGTCCGGCCTCCTTGTGAAACCTCGCTGATTTTACCGAGGCACTTTTTCTGAAATGCTGCGTCGCCAACCGAAAGCACTTCGTCAATCAGCAGAATTTCAGGTTCCAGATGCGCCGCGACGGCAAAGGCCAGTCGAACGTACATGCCGCTGCTGTATCGTTTGACTGGCGTGTCAATGAACTTATCAATTTCGGCGAAGCTGACGATTTCATCGAACTTCCGATCAATTTCGCGGCGCGCCATTCCCAGAATCGAACCATTCAGATAAATGTTGTCGCGCCCGCTTAATTCAGGATGAAAGCCCGTGCCGACTTCCAGCAAGCTTCCTACTCGCCCGCGAATTTTGACCGTGCCTGTGGTGGGTTCGGTAATGCGCGAGAGAATTTTCAGCAGCGTGCTTTTGCCCGCGCCGTTTCTTCCCACGACACCGACCACTTCTCCGGGCTTGATTTCCAAACTCAGATTCCTGATTGCCCAAAACGTTTCCAACGATTTGCCATTGCGTTGTCTGGTTTTGAAGAAACCATTTTCACCCCGAAAAAAGTCTGTCACGACATCACGCAACGTTTGCCCCAACGCGGCGTTTGTCCCAAGTGTGTATGATTTGGAAAGGTTTTCTATCTTGATTGCAAACGAAGGTTTCATGACAAACCAGAGCTTTTCATAAACAAAAGCCATTTGCCGAAATGCAAACGACTCCCTGAACCATCAAAGGAAACCTCGTGACGAGGCAGCGTTGGATTTTCATTGAAACACGAGAGGAATGAAGTTCGTGGTCTGCCTGAATGGGGATTTCGCCCAGAGAGTCGGTTTCTCCGCCCGTGACGTTACGCAACCGATCTTGTGTTTTCGCTGTCCAGGTTGTTTCCGTTGTTGCCGTTGTCACCGGTTCCATTGCCGTAATAATACCGGCTGTAATAAGTCGAGTAGTAATAATAATCGTGCGGTTGCAACTTCACTTGATTGATGACGATGCCCAGAATTTTTGCGCCGACCGATTGCAAATGCGCCTTGGTGCGTTGTGCCATTTCCCGCGGAGTCACGCCGCCTTTCACGACAATAATCACTCCTTCAACCAGTGAAGAGAGAATCAGGCTGTCGGCAAAGGAAGAAACCGGCGGCGAATCAATGACCACGTAATCGAAATTCGACGACAAGGTTTCAATCACGGTCTTCATCTTGGGCGAACCGAGCAATTCCGCAGGGTTGGGTGGCAAAGGACCTACCGGCAAAACGTACAGATTGGGCATGGCGATCTGAATCAGCGAAGCCAGTTCCCCATCGCCAGCAAGATAATTGCTCAACCCGGCATTGTTTTTGAGGCCAAAAATTCTATGCACTCGCGGGCGGCGCAGATCGGCGTCAATAATCAACACCGAAGCTCCGGTTTGCGCCAATGAAATTGCCGTGTTGACGCTGGTCGTCGTTTTTCCTTCGGCGGGTTGGCTGCTGGTAATCAGCAAGGTTCGCGGAGCGTGCCCCGCTGACGACAGCAACAGCGCCGTGCGAAGCTGGCGATAGCTTTCGGCAATTGACGAATTGGTTTCGACCTGCGTCAGTATGACCTGGGAATTTCCTGCGCCAGCCGGAGCAAGTTCTTTATTGCCCTTGCCTGCGAGCAACCTGCGGGCCTTGCCGTTGCCTTGTAAAATCGGAATGACTCCAAGCGCAGGCAATCTGAGATAACGATCAATATCCTCAACCGATTCGATCTTGTTGTTGATGTAATCGAGAAAGAGCACCAGACCGATTCCGCCAATCAGCGCCAGCAACGCCACCAGAAGAATGTTCTGGCCGCGTTTCGGTCCAACCGGAGCGCGCGGCATGGACGCAGCTTTGGTGATACGAACGCTGGGTTTGAGCAGACCGGTGGCTGAAATTTCGACGCCTTGCTGGCTTTCCAACAGGTTGTCCAGCATTCGCCGATTGGTATCAATTTCCTGTTGATACATCTTGGCCGTGATCGCGCCTTCGTTTTGTTGCAATGTTTCCGCGCGTTGCTGGGCGAATGCTTTCCGCAATGAGTCTTCTTTTTGTAAAGCGCTGCGGTATTGGTTTTCGGCGGTGGTCAGAATGCGCTGGTGCGAAGCGCGAAGTTCTCCTTCGAGCCGGGCAAGTTGCTGTTCGACTTTTTTCACATCGGGCCATTCGGGCGTGAATTCAACCAGCAATTGTTCGCGTTGTTGGCGCAATTCGGTGATCTTTTTGTTGAGTTCCTGAATGATCGGATCGCGCTGGATTTCCGGCAAGGTCGTGACATCCGCAATGCTGCGGCTCATTTCAAACGCAAGTTGAGCGTTTTTGCGGTCGGTTTCGGCTTGCAACAACAATTGGTTGAGAGCCACCAACCGTTCGGAAACCGTGTTTTCTTTTTCGCCGAAATCCAGAATCTGGTTGGCGCGGCGATAATTCAGCAATTTTTCTTCGGATTCTTTCAGTCTCAGTTTGTATTCTGCGATGCTCCTGCCCAGAAACTCGCCCGCTTGTTTGTTCGATTTCTCTTTGGTTTCGTAATTGTTCTGAATGCAGGCTTCCGCCCAGGTGTCGGCAATTTTACGAGCCAGGTCTTTGTTGGTGTGGCGATAATGAATGTTGACGAGCCGGGTTTCGCGTTCAGGTTTTAATTCCACATTGCCCAACAACACATCAATCTGAGTTTCCAGTCTTTGCATGTCAGCCTGCTCATCGCTTTCACCGTGAGTCACATCCAGAAGCTGCGACTGGGAGTTCTGCCCGGCAGGACGAAATCCGGGGATAAAGTCCGGGTTGTTGTCCAGGTCCAGAGCCTTGGCGACGAGATATGCAACGCGCGGGCTTTGCATGATCTTCAACTGAGTATTCATGTATTGAGTGTCGTCGCCGCCAGCCATGTTGATCTGCAAATCCTTTACATTGACGACACGGTCTTCGCGTTCCAGCACAATCTGTGTGACGCCTTCGTACACATCAGGCAAACGAAGATTGTAAATGGTGGCCAGCGTCACCATGACGATGACGACGCCGATGGGAATCCACAACCGGCGACGGATGATGCGCCAGTAATCTCGCAGGTGAGTTTCTTCGGTTTCAACCGTCACGCCTCGCCCGTAAGCGTAATCGCGCCGCAAATCCATCAAAGCGGCTGCTTCTTCAGCGGTAATCAGTTTATTCTTGTTCTCTTCCTGCATAATCTGAAAAAACAATGCGGGCGCTCAGGCCCGGACAATTCTATCGAATGATGAAATACGGCAAGGCGCTCAGCATGCTGATGCTGACTCCCAGCATGTTGCGAGAAGCAGCTCGAATCGTCGAATTGGGAACTTCGATAATATCGTTCGGCATCAAGACGACGTCTTCAATTTTGCGTTTGTTGATGTCTTTAAGGTTGTAGACGACTTCTGATCGCTTATCCGAATCCGGCTCCTGTCGAACCAATCGCACGCGCCCTTGAGCGCCTTCCATGTTGATGCCACCCGCAAGGCCTATGGCCTGGGTCAGCGTAATCTTGGTTGTCAGCGCGTAGGCTCCGGGACGGTTGACCGCGCCAGTGACATAAATCTGATCGGCTTCGGGAACGCTGACAATGTCGCCGGGCTGGATGTACAAATTCGCGTCCAGCTTTCCACCGAGCAGGTCTCGTAAATTGACCGAAGACAAAGCCGTCAAAATCGAAATTTTTCCGCCGTCAGGATCGTCCGCTTCAGATGCCGGTTTTCCCTCCGCTGAAATCGGAACAAGACCCGGATTGTTCTGGCAAAAATCGTAATCGTTGCTGTGAATGATGTGAATGAACGTTCCGGCGCGATTGCTTGGCCCTCCGGCGTAAGACAGCAATTCGAGCAAACGAACCCGGCGTTGCAGTTGAAACCGCGCGGGTTGATTGACGGCGCCGATGACCGCCACCGGCACTCCCTTGTAATCTTTCACAAAGACGTCCACTTGCGGATCGCGCAGGAATTTTTTGTATTTGTCGGCAATCTGCTGAGAAATTTCAGCTTCGGTCAGACAGGCAACCTGAATGTCTTCGATGAATGGCAATCGTATGCGTCCGGCTTCGGTCACACGGCGTTCGCCGCTCAATTCCGGGCGATTGAAAACGCGCACATCCAACACGTCGCCAGGACCGATGCGATAAATCTGTTCTCCCGGATTGCCGGTCGGAATTGCATTCGGCAACACCTGGGGTTTGGCCGATTGAGGGGAGAGCGGTTGTACAGCGGGCTGTGGATTTTGGGCCAACGCCATACTCGAAACGGTCAGATACGCAACCACGGCAAACAAGAATGATTGGAACATTCTCCGCAACATAACTTTTCCCTGATGTTTTCCAGCCAACAAGCCAGCAGCCCGGAAAGACTGGGTCAAACCAATCGTCAAAAATCCATGCGACGTTTTAGTAGGGGATTTGGATTTCCGCACGACAAAAACGAGTTAAGAATTCCATCTGCCGAAAACTAAAAGCCGAGCCGATTTTAACGGAAACCTTGATTTCAATTGCTTAGCGATGATTTTCCCGAACGGGGAAACAAAGTATCGCCGATGCTCTTCGACACTGTCAATCTCATTAACTTCAAGAATATGTTGAGTTTCAGAGTCTGGCGATGGCTTGCCAGCCGCCGAACGATTCAGTAGTCTCACCCGCGATATGGCCACAATATCTGTTCGACCCATCATTCTGAGACTGTTTTTGCTGCTTCTGGCGCTGGCCGCTTTTGGCGTGTTGTCTTTTCTGGTCGTCCGTTCGGCCATTGGCGATGCGGTCATGAGAGCCGTTGAGCGAAGACCCGACCTTCCGCCTGAAAATAAATTGAAGTGGGCGGATTTGGCTGTCGGCCTGGCTGACAGCGACCCGCTGAGTCATCTGGGACGCGGCGGCGTGTATCTGTCCGTTGCTACCGAAGAGCAAAATGAGCAGTTTTTGGCGACGGCGCTGGAAGAATTGCGCCAGACGGTGAAGATGAACCCGGAAGATTATCGAACCTGGTTGGTGTTGGGGCGGGGATTGGATCGCGCAGGCATTCAGGACGAAGCCCGGCAGGCGCTGGAAAATTCGGTCAAGCTTGCGCCCAGCCATTTCGAACCGCGTTGGGCGTTGGGCAATCATCTGTTGCGCAAAGGCGAACGAGACGCGGCGTTCGCTCACTTTCGACAGGCGCTTGCCGGACGACAATCGGCCTTGCCGCTGGTTTTCGATTACGCCTGGGATTCGTTCAACGGCGACGGGCGAGCGATTGCTTCGGCATTGGCGCTGAGCGGCGAAGCGCGGTCTCAAATGATCGCCCTGCTGGTGGGACGCAATCGGTTCAACGACGCCATGAACATCTGGCGCGAAACATCCGATCATTCCGCCGCCGAAGCTCAACAAGTGTCTTTGGCGTTGTATTACGCCGGACAGATGGCAGCGGCTTACGAAGTCTGGAACTCCGTGCAGATGCCTGATCGTCCTATGCCGGACGCCGGATCGTTGCTGGCCAACGGCGGGTTTGAAAAACCGCTGGTGATTGATTCGAAGATGCCGTTTCTGACGTGGCGAATCGGGCCGATAGGCGGTGTCAAAGTGTCGCTGGATCGCAAAGCGCCGCAGGAAGGAACCCAGTCTTTGCGCATCGGGTTCGAGGTTCGGGAAAACATTCCACAAACCTTTTTTGCGCAAACCATCGCCGTCAAACCTTCGACGAAGTATGAACTCAGTTACGCCGTCAAAACGGAAGAGTTGAACGGATGGAGCATGCTGACGCTGGAAGCCATTGACGCCGCCGACGCCGGACGGTTGCGCGCAGCCAACGCTCCGCTGCCGAACAAAACCACCGAATGGAAAGAAGAGTCGCTCAAATTCACGACTGCCGCCAAAACCGATGCAGTGACCATTCGATTCCAACGCCAACCTTGCCCCGATCCGCCTTGTTTGCTGACCGGCAGAGTTCTTTTCGATGCGTTCAAACTCGCCGAAGTGGCGAAGTAATGTCACTTCTTACTTGGGCTACTCGTGGCATCAAACACGATTTCGCCGCCGATGACCGTCATCAGGCATTTGGTTTTCAGAATGTCGGCTTCGGGAATTTGCATGATGTCCGCCGATAGGATCGTCAGATCAGCCCACTTGTCCGGTTCAATCGAACCGCGTTTCTTTTCTTCAAACGCCGCGTAAGCCGCCCAGATCGTAAACATCTTCAACGCCTGTTCGCGCGTGACTTTTTCTTCCGGGTGCCAGCCTTCGCCGGTGAAGCCTTTCTGGTCCTTGCGAGCGACTGCAGCATAAAACTCGATCATCGGTTCGCCGCGTTCGACCGGAGCGTCCGAACCTCCGGCAATGACAACGCCGGATTTAATCAGCGTTTGCCAGGCATAAGCGCCTTCCAGCCGCTTCAAGCCAATTCGGCTGGTCGCAAAGTGCAAATCGCCAATCGCATGTGAAGGTTGCATGGAAGCAATCACGCCCAATTTGGCAAAACGCGGAATGTCCGCAGGATTCAAAATCTGAGCGTGTTCGATGCGCCAGCGCGGAGGATTTCGATCCTGGCGTTGAATCATAGGCACTTCGTTGTAGGCCGTTTCAAACCAATCCAGAATCGTCCGGTTGGCGCGGTCGCCGATGGCGTGAACTTCGACTTGAATGGTTTTCTTCAACGCTTCGGCCAGCATCGGCAAGACCTGTTCGGGTTTGAACGTCAGAAAGCCATTGGTGTCGTGGTCGGCGTAATTTTCCAGCAGTGCAGCGCCTTTGGAACCGAGCGCGCCATCAATGCTGACTTTGATCGTGCGGATGGTCAGTTTGCCGTCGTACAATCCGACCTGCTGACCTTCGCGCAACAATCGCTGAGCGTCAGCGCCGGGGCCGCGAATGGCTTCATACAAACGAATCTTCAGTTTCTGTTCGCCGTACAGTTTTTTGACCAATTCGATTTGATCCCAGCCGACTCCTGCGTCCTGCACCTGAGTCCAGCCGAGCGAAATGCTGCGTTTGTCTGCCAGCAACAACGCCTGCTCCAGATCGGCTTTGGTCGAAGCAGGGATGTGGCGACCGACCAATCCTTGCGCGCGATCCAGCAACATACCGTTCGGTTCACCGCGCTGTTTGTCCATCATGATTTCGCCGCCGAATGGGCTTTCGGTGTTTTTGTCAATGCCGGCGATTTTCAACGCCGCGCTGTTGGCGACGGCTCCGTGACCATCGGCGCGCGTCAGATAAACCGGATTGTTCGGCGCAATCTTGTCCAAATCCCAGCGCGTAGGAAATGCCTGCGGTTTCCAGAAAGTTTCGATCCATCCGCGCCCGGTCACCCAATCGCCGGGTTTGGCTTTGTCCACGCGAACTTTCACTTTGGCCAGAAAATCTTCCAGGCTGGTCGTGCCTTCCAGGTTCAGATTCATTTCGCGGAATCCCACACCGGCAAAATGGTAATGCGCGTCGGCCAGCCCCGGAACGACGGTCGCGCCTTTCAGATCAATGATCTTCGTGACTTTCTTGCCTTCGTACTTTTTGACATCCACGTTCGAGCCGACAAAGGCTATGCGGCCATATTTGATGGCGATGGCTTCGGCTTTGGGCTGCGCGTCGTTGACTGTGTAGATGTTGCCGTTTTTGAAGACTATGTCGGCAGGTTCGACTTGAGCGCCGGTTGGTGTCAACGACGGAACGAAGGCAGACAACGCCAACACTGCGGCGATGAAAAGCAGGGCGGCAATTTTCATGACAGATTTTCTCCGATTCTGTGATTCGTAGTTCCGCCTTGTATCTTCAGGCGGCGGGCCTGGCTTGTGGCAGATTTCAATTCAACGTCACGGATTCAACCTGCCTACAAACCTGATTTGGGAATGACTTTGTAATCGTCGCGCGTGTGGCATTTGGCGCAGGCGCTGCCGCCTGCATTATCAGGTTCGCCGCTGAACACCGTGCGTCCGTAATGCCGTCCGCCGTCGTGACAACTGAAACAGCCTTTGCCGCTGCGTTGATCGGGCGAAGCATGCGCGGTGATTTTCAATGTCGCGGGCGAATTCTGTTTGTAGCTGCCGCTGATCGTGTGGCAGGCCATACAATCGCCGTTGGCGTAACCGACGTGCGTTTTGTGTGTGAACTGCGCGGCAAACGCTTTGCTCGCCCTGAAAAACACTGGCGGATCGTTCGTTGTCTGTTGCGTATGGCAAACAACGCAGCCGGATTTTTGCGCGGCCTTTTGATCGCTGCTCGTCGGCGAATGGCAGACGTAACATTCGTTGTGCGCGGCAATGCCGAGCAGGGCCGGTTTCGGCGATTGCTGGTGACAGAAATTGCAATCCGTGTTTTGCCCGTTCGGCAATTTGTACGCCGCGTGCGTTTCGTGCTGTTTGGCGTCGAAGAAGGCGTTGAAATCATATCGGCGCGGAAAATCGCGTTGCGGCGGGCGCGCCGTCAACCCTTGTCCGGTGTCGTGGCAAATCGTGCAGGTCTGTTGCGGTTTGGCGACGAATTGCTGGATGTGGCATTCGACGCAGGCTTTGTGACCCGGAAATTTCAATTGCTCCTGCTTGTTGCGGTCAGTGGTCGGAACCAGGTCTTTCATCAAATCGCGCTGGTCATGGCAGGAATCGCATTTCAATTCGTGCGCCTGCGAAGTGCCCGGCGGCACTTTGACCACGCCCAGATGCGATTGATGCGTGAATTTCTCGTAGTTGATCGGAGCGGTTTGCGCCGGAATCGCCGTGGGCGAAGGCGTAGGTTTCGATTGCTGTCCGCGTGCCGCAAACGGATCGAAAAACGCCAGACACGCCGACAAACCGCAGAGAGCAAACACCAGTTTTATTTTTTCCATCCTCATCGTAATTCACGTTATCGCCTGTTTGATTGATTCGCGCCGGAACGAAAATCGGAAACCCATCGCCGCAGCGCAAGATCGTCCCGGTTAGCAAACCTGTTCAATCGTCGCCAATCAATGCCTGCCTGTTTTTCCGTGTGGCAAGCCGAACACGGACTGATCGGAGCCTTGGTGTCGGCGTTTTTCTCGTCGCGATAAGTTTTGTGGCATTCGATGCAACCGGCTTTGATCTTGGTGTTCGTGCTGCCGGAAATGCCGTGATAAGCCTCTTCGACATTGACGCCGCCGCCTTTGCTGTCGGTGTCGGGGTGTCCGATTTCCTTATGGCAGGTCACGCATTTCAACACGACTTCCACACGCGAATCCTTGTTCGTGTGATGACAATCCTGACAGCTTTCCGAATACGTCGGTTTGATGTGAGTCCCGTGATCGAAATTTTCAACCACGCCCCATTTGTTATGTTGCCCCCAGTGCGGACTCTCTTTCGGGTCGCCAAGCCGGATGATACCCGTCGGCGCAGGTTTCACATTTCCAGATGGCGCGGGCGTTGAAGCCGCTTGTTGAACAGGCGCAGGCGCGGGCGTCGGTTTCGGCGGCGTAGGCGTTGTCGTCGGAGCCGGACTGATCGCCGGGTTGCCAGTCGGAGCCGGTGTTTGCGGTGGAATTTGTTGCGGCGTTTGTGTCGGCGTCGGTTTCGGCGCAACCGGAGCCGGGGTCGGCGTTGGTGTTGGTTTCGGCGCAACCGGAGTCGGTTTCGGCGCAACCGGAGCCGGTGTTGGAGCCGGAGTCGGTTTTGGAGGTTCAGCAGTCGGAGTTGTCGGCGCTGTCGTTGTCGGAGTCGTCGTTGTTTGCGTGACGGGTTGAATCGCTTTTTTGCCGAAATGGCTGGGCGGCGGCAAGGCCGCGCCTTTGGCTGCGAACTGTTTGATCGTCACCAACGAATGGCAGTAATTGCACTTCGCCGTTTCCAAAGTCACTGCGCCTTCGATCTTCATCTGCATTCCGTCTTTTTTGTGGCAATCCACGCAACCCAACGCCAGCGGCTGTTTTTCTTTGGTCTTGCGGTCTTCCAGATAAAAATCTTTCAGCGTGTTGGCTGTTTTGCCCGTGGCATGACACGACAAACAATCCACAACGGATGAGCCAATCGCGTCGTCGTGCGTTTTGTGGCTGAACGGCAAGGGCGATTTCGCGCCTGCTTTCGGCGGATTCAATTCGGTGTTGACGATTTGCCGAGCGAACCAATGCACCGCCAGTTCCGAACCGGCCACCGGGCGATTGTCTTTTGGCGGTTTGGCCGTTTCGGCGTGACAGCCGACGCAGTTCGTCGCAAAGGTATTTTTAGGATCAGGCTTGTTCGGCTTCGGCGGCGAAACGATTTTCGGATCAAGGTGACAAACGAAACATTCGGGATGCGAAGGCGCGCTCATTTTCACGCCTGCGGCAAAGTTGATTTTGGCCACTGTCGCCGGAGCCGTGTTCATCGTGTGACAGGCCGCGCATTCAAAACGGTTTTTGTCCAACCCTTTGTTGGCTTTGGCATCGGCTTTGGCGTCATAGAATTTGATGCGTTCTTTCAGCGGCGTTTGCGTCGCATACGATTCGTAATAATCCACGTGGCTGCCGTGAGAAAAGCCGTCGTAAAACTGCGAAACGCCGCCGCCATCAGGATTCGGCAAACGGCGAATGTTCGTCGCCATCACCTTTTGATCGAACGAAGTGCCGGTGTGACAGATCGAACACATTTCCAGTTTCGTCCCCGCGCCAGTAAAGGCATGACAATCAATGCAGGCCGAATGGGTTTTGGCGTCAGTCAATCCATTTTTGTGGCTGGGATAGCCTATGACTTCGATGTCGTGCTGGTCTTTGCCGAGTTTGTCTTTGGCCGCCGAACCGTGACAGTAGGCGCAATCCAAGTCGGCGGTCAGCGTTTTGCTGACCAGGCTTTTGACTTTTCCTTTATGAGTTTTGTGCTGGAATTTGGAATAGTTCGGGCCGGACGCAGCGCGCTTTCGCTGTGCCTCCACGCTCGGCGAAAGCTCTAAAACGCGCCCCCAAAGCAAGACGCACAGAACAAAGAAAAGAATGGCGACGAATCGTTTCATAGCTATAGATTGGGATGTCGCGGGAATTTCACCCACGGTAACCGAGCGCCGCGCACAAAAAACTGATCGGCGCGAACCTGGTCGGGAGCTTCAAAGCCTACGCTGCCTGCGGCGGCAATCAGGTCATCCTGATCTATGCCGTCACCACTGATTCCTATGGCGCCGACCAAAACCCCGTTTTTATACAGCGGCACGCTGCCCGCAAAAATTTGAGTGCCGTTAGGCAAACTGGGAATCGCCGAGCAACCAGTCACCGGCAATCCGCTCAGAATGCGAACCAACGACGTTCTAATCAGCGAAAGCTGCAAGCCGGTGTTGAATGGCGACCACAGATTGATCGGTTTCGAGAACGGACCGTTTGGCGTGCCGTCAATGCCGTCGGGCAAAAACGGGCGGCTCAAAAATCCCAGCGCACGATCGCTGAAAGCAATCGTGCCATCCAGCCGCAATCCATCAACAGCGGCAGCATCCGCAAACTTGGCGAATTTGCCCGCTTCAGCGGCGCGCAGTTCGGCTCCGGCGGTCGCTTTGCTGAAAAACGCGGCGCTGCGTGCTTTTTGCGCGCTGACATCGAACCCGAAAATCGGCGCGTCCTGCGTGCTGAACAATCCCAACACTGCTCCAGTCAGATCGGTGACGGCGATATTCACTTCGGCGGGCGAACCAGCGGGAACTCTAATCGCGGCTCGCGTGCGATTGGCCTGCTGCGCGGCCTGGGTGATGATGCGTGTCACGTCGGCAATGGTCAGTTGCTGTCCGCCATTCGACGCGCCGTTCTGGAACGGAAAATAGCGCGCGTCCACTCTGCCCGCAATTCCGCCCAGCGTCAGCGGCGTGAACATCGAAGCCGCTGCGGCGCGAATCGGAAACGCCGCCAGCACTGTTCCCGGCAAACTGCCAAAGGCCGGAGCGGTTCCGCCGGTTTGCGGCGCGTTGACATAAGGCAGCCGGTTTCCATCCACCAGAATCTGATCGCCGCGTATCGCCGCTGGGGCTTCGAAACCCAGGGTCGCCGCAACGGCGATGATTTCTTCCGGCGATTGATCCTGATCCGAAGCGTCCAGATCAACGGAATACAATCCATCGCCTTCGATGCCAACGCCGCCCGCCGCCACGCCGTTTTTATAAATCGGCGCGCTGCCCGGATCGCCTGACAAGCCCAACGGCAGATTTGGCATTTTCACATCCGAACAGGGAAGTTGGGAAAATTGCACGCCGAACAACGGCCCACCCGGAGTGTTTCTGACCAGTGGAGGAAAGTGTTCCTGCACGATGAAACTGGCTGTCCGCGTGGTGAAAGCGTTGCCCTGTGTGCTGAAAAACGCCGTTGTGCCTGCTTTGGAAATCGCCGCCAACGCCGCTCCATCGCGCAACGGGCCGGGCGGAGCGACAAACGTTCCGTCCGGATTTCTCAGCGGAATGGTGATTTCGTTCAGCCCGTCCTGGTCGGCAGGTTTGCCCGGCGCGCCGGTTTGCAGATTGGTGGAGCCGATTTTGATGTCGTTGCGCGCACCGTTCATTTTGAACACGCCGAGCACAGTTCCTTCTTTATCCACGACGGCAACCGTCACCGGCAATCCGATTTGCTGGGCGCGACCAACGGCTTGAGAAATGATCTGTTGCACGTCGGCAATGGTCAGCGAATTTTGCGCAGGCGCGGCTGCTTCGCCAGCGAGTTTCAGTTGAACTGTGTTGCTGGCGCGGCCTTCGGCCAGCAACGTGATATCGGCGATTCCGCCCACCATGTCGGTGGGCAACATGACATTGATCTGATCCAGACCGGAAAAGAATCCCTGCGCGCCGGCATACATCGGAACGATTTCTCTGCCGCCGATGCGAACTCGCAAACCGTTCACGCTGCGAAATCCGGTTCCAAACAGCAACAGGTAATTTGGTCGCCACGAACTGCCCGCGCTGACGGCTTTGGCAGAACCATCCGCGTTGACCACGCTGTCATACAACACTCCGTCGTAAGTCGTCAGCGCAACCGGCGCTCCGCGTCCGGTGTAAGAAGTCGTAAAAATCGCCGGAGCAGAATTAACCAGTTGCACTGTGCCGCGCGAAATTTCTCCATTCCCCGAAGTGATTATGATCTGCGCTGTTCCCAAAGCCGCTTGATCCGGGATCAGATAATTGACCTGGCCCGCGGAAACAAAAAACAGCGACGCAGCATATTCGACACCCTGGCTGTCAATGACTCGGACTGTCGTCCCGGCCAGTGAAGTCGGCAAGGGCACAAATTGCGCCGATTCGGTTCGCGTCGCCAGATTGTTGCCAAACGCGGCGGCAATCGCTCCTGGCGAAAGCATGGAAGCAAAACTCGCGGCATTGACGCTGACAACAGCGACATTCGGTGTGGCTGAAACTTTGGCGGACGTGGGAATCCTGAAAAACAAACCTGAAGCGATGATGACGGCGAGAACCACAAAGGCTACGGGGAAAACCGAACTGCTTTTACCGAGATTGAAACTTGCGCGCATCTTCAAACTCCTGAGAATTCTGATCTGAATCTTTGAAATGGGATGACTGGTTGAACGAAAAGAAATACCGGCACCCTGGAGCCGCGCGTGACTATATCCTTCAGCCAAACATCGTCGCAAGCAAAAAAAGCCATTGATGAAGTCATGCTTTGTCTTCACCGCCCAGATCGAGATTTACGAGAGCGAAGCCGTGTTGTTACAATCTGCCGCCGCCGCAAATACGTGTGCGCAACTTTACCTGTCATCGAACAAGCTTATGCCAGAAACAAACATCCGAGTTCTGTTAGCCAAACCCGGTCTGGATGGTCACGACCGCGGAGTCAAAGTCATCGCCCGCGCTTTGCGCGACGCCGGAATGGAAGTCATTTATACCGGCTTGCGCCAAACGCCGGAACAAATCGTCAATGCCGCCTTGCAGGAAGACGTCAACATCGTCGGGCTTTCGATTTTGTCCGGCGCGCACATGACCATCTTCCCGCGCGTGCTGGAGCTGATGAAGGAAAAAGGCATGGACGATGTGCTGCTGTTTGGTGGAGGCATCATCCCTGAAGACGACATCCCCAGGCTCAAAGCCGCGGGCGTCAGCGAAATCTTTTTGCCGGGCGCTTCGACCGAAGACATCATCAAATACATCCGCGAAAACGTGACGCCGCGTGACTGACACTGCTCGCCCAATCCTGCTCGAAGAGCGTGAGAAAATAGCCATTCTCACGCTCAATCGTCCCGCACAATTGAATTGTCTGACTTCGGCAATGATGGCCGAACTGGCAACGCTCGTTGCCGAATTGGAACAGCGAGAAACCCTGTGTGCGTTGATCGTCACCGGCGCAGGCGGAGTGTTTTCGGCAGGCGCGGATTTGAACGAAGTCGCCGCGCTCGATCCGACGACGGCTTACGACTTTTCGCGGCGCGGGCAACAATTGCTGATGGATTTGGGTAACGCCGCTCCGGTGACGATTGCGGCAATTGACGGGTATTGCCTGGGCGGAGGGTTGGATATTGCGATGAGTTGCGATCTGCGATACGCGACGCCGCGATCCAGTTTTCAACATCCCGGCGCTCGGCGAGGCATCATCACCGGCTGGGGCGGAACTCAACGGTTGCCTCGATTGGTCGGCGTGGACGAAGCCCGGCGATTGTTGATCACCGGCGACCGCATTGACGCCGCCGAAGCGTTTCGGATCGGACTGATCAATCAGATTTGCGACGATGCTCTCGGTTACGTCACGCAATTCGCCGAAAGCATCGTCCACAGATTTTCGCGAGAGCAGTTGCTGAATCTGAAAGCAGCTTTGACCTAAGCTCACTTCTTCACCGCCAATTCATTGCGACGATTGACGACATACGCCCGAATCGCGTCCACGTCTTCGGCGGTCAGCGTTTGTTTGAATCCGGGCATGCCTTCGCTGGCCAACGAGCCATTGAGAACGATTTTTTGGTAACTGTTGAACGTCGCAGGTGACGAGTACCGCAAATCCGGCAAGACGCCGCCTCCGCCCAGTGCGGCAATGCCGTGACACACGGCGCAGCTTCGGGCAAACAAATCTCCACCTTTGCCAATCACTTCCGCCGAAGCTTTGAGTTCGATGGCCGTCGGAGCCGCCGGTGGTTTGGCGGCGATGATCGGAAGCTGCTGTTTGCCGTTGAGCGCAAAGGTCAACAATCTGCCCGGCGTCGTTGGCAAACCCAGGCTGCCACCGGTCAACGCAAAAGCTCCGCCCCAGCCAACCATAATCGAAACGTACTGTGTGCCATCAATTTCGTACGTCACTGGCGAAGCAATGACGCCAGTGCCAACCGTGACTTCCCACAGCTTGGTGCCTTTGTCCGCGCTGTAGGCGACAAAACGTCCATCGGCTGTGCCTTGAAAAACCAGATTGCCCGCAGTGGTCAGCGTGCCGCCGTTCCACATGACAATGTAAGGAACTCGCCAGCGTTCTTTTTGCGCGACCGGATCCCAAGCCAGCAAGTGCCCGGTTGGCAAGGCGGTCGGCGGGTCTTTGACAAGTGCGAAATCCACGCCGGTATTCCATTTTCCGTTTTTGTCGAATTTGAAATTCTTCTGCTGGGTATAACCGAAGATCGTTTCCTGAGCCGGGATGTATACCAAGCCAGTTTGCGGATTGAACGACATTGGTTGCCAGTTATGGCCGCCGAGCGGGCCGGGCTGAATAATCGCCGGCCCATCTTTGAAACGCACTCCCGGCGCTTCAATCGGGCGTCCGGTTTTTTTGTCCACGCCTTTCGCCCAGGTCACCGTCACGTAGGCTTCGGCGGAAATCAGTTCGCCCGTCGCGCGATCCAGCACGTAAAAAAATCCGTTTTTCGGAGCCTGCATCAGCACTTTGCGCTGGCGTCCATTGATCGTCAGGTCGGCCAGGACAATATGCTGAGTTGCTGTGAAATCCCACGTGTCGCCCGGCGTCGTCTGGTAATGCCAGACCAGCGCACCCGTGTCGGGCCTGACCGCCAAAATCGAAGACAAATACAGATTGTCGCCTCCGCCGGGACTGCGAACGTGCTGATTCCACGGCGAGCCATTGCCTACGCCGACGTACAACAAATCCAATTCGGGGTCATAAGCCATCGAATCCCAGACGGTTCCGCCGCCGCCGACTTTCCACCATTCGCCCGACCAGGTTTTGGCGGCTTTTTCCATCGCAGGTTTCATCGCTGCGGGAACGACTTCGTTGGGATCGCCTGGGACGGTGTAAAACCGCCAGGCCATTTTTCCCGTCACCGCGTCGTAAGCCGAAAAGTATCCGCGCATGCCGTATTCGCCGCCGCCGTTGCCGATCAGCACTTTGCCTTTGACCACGCGCGGAGCCGCCGTGATCGTGTACGGTTTGGTTTGATCCACCGTCACGACTTGCCAGAGAGGCGCGCCTGTCGCCGCGTCCAGCGCCGCCAGTCGTCCGTCGAGCGTGCCGACATACACGCGGCCTTTGTAAACGGCTACGCCGCGATTGACCACGTCGCAACAGGCTTTTGCGCCCGCGGCGTGAGGAACTTTCGGATCCCATTTCCACAACTGTTTGCCAGTGCGGGCGTCAATGGCGAAAACGATGCTCCAACTGCCGGTCGTGTACATAACTCCGTCCACTATGATCGGAGTCGCTTCCAATCCCCGGTCGGTTTGCGTGTCGAACGTCCAGGCCAGTCCCAAATCTTTGACGTTGGCGTTGCTGATTTGTTTGAGCGGGCTGAACCGCGTTTCGGCGTAATTGCGTCCGTGCGTAATCCATTCGCCGGTGCGAGCATCGGCGTTTTTCAACGCGGCATCGTCAATTTTCGCCGCCGGCTTTTGCTTCGAAGAAGTGGCGGATTTCTTTTGAGCATCTGCGTTCGGTGAAAACACCAATCCGATTGCCAGCAATAGCAAACAAGCAAACTTCACTCTTCGGTTCATCGAAAAGCCTCCGTAAAAAAAGGGAGCGCGGACATCTTGTCCGCCCGTGGTCAATTTTTAACTGCGTTGGCGCGCATTCTGCCGCAAGAATTTGCCGAAGTCATCCGCCGCTGGCATTTCTCGATGATCGTGGCTTGCCTTACATTGAGCGGCGGGTTTGGCGGTTAAACTTTCAGCCGTTCAACTCAGGAGGTTTTAGAAATGACTTTACGCAGAATTCTTTTCGGCTCGATTTTGGCATTGAGCCTGACAACCGGTAGCGCGCTGGCTCAGCAAACGAATTATTCGGAATACGATCGGCTGACGCGCAAATACGTCAACGCGCAGGGGCTGGTAGATTACAAAGGCTTGAAGTCAGAGCTTCCGGCGCTGAAGACTTTCATTGACCAGATTTCCGCCGTCAGTCCCGAAAGCCATCCGCAATTGTTTGCCGATGGCGGCGAACAATTGCGATTCTGGATGACGGCTTACAACGCCTGGGTGCTGCACATCGCGGCGTCGGAATATCCCAGCAAATCCGCGCTCTGGAATTTTGTCGGTTTGTTCCGCAATCGCAGCATCAAACTCGGCGGCAGAGATTCGTCGCTGGAAGAGTTGGAACACAAAATCATCCGCGCCCGATACAAAGAACCTCGGATTCATTTTTACATCAACTGCGCCGCATACAGTTGCCCACCGCTGTGGCAAGGTGCGATTCCGCAGGGCAAAACCTGGGACGTGTTGAATCAATCAGCCAAACGATTCATCAACGATCCGCGCAATGTGAAATTCGACCCGGCGACCAAAAAGCTGCAACTGTCGAAAATCTTCGACTGGTTCAAGGACGATTTTTTGACTTACCTGAAAGAGAAACAAGGCATCACTCAACCGCATATCGCGCAATATCTGGTCATGTATTTGGACGAACCGATGCGCTCGGCGCTCGAAAAAACTCCCACCAGCGAAATCAGCGTCAGCTATTTCAGCTACAACAAATCGCTCAATGAACAGAAATAACCACCTGTTTCAAAGCAGGAAACAATGAAACAGGATTGACATGATTCTTTGCAGGATTAACAGGATTCAAACCTGACAAAAGCCTTTTTGGAATTGATGATTTTGTAAATCCTGCCGCAAATCTTGTTCATCCTGTCAAAAAAGGAATGTCTCAACGTTTCTTGTTCTGATGTGAATCGGGCTGGCTCAACTTGTGTCGCGGCTTGAATGGAAGTGAAACCCAAAAAAATAAGGAGAGACTTTTGATCTCTCCTTGTAAAGGCTAGCTTTGCTGGGATGAAAACTTGGAAGACAATGGTGCAAGAACTAACTCGCACTCAGCGGCAAATAGAGCAAGCCCAGTGCCACGAAAATCCGGCTTGCGATTTCCAAGCTTATCTCCCCAAAAGCCTTTGGTTTAACGCTAGAATTGAATGAGAAAGGCGGATTCAAGGTCTGGTTTGAATCCAGAATTTCGGAAGAGCGCTTCAATTTTTCGGAAAAAGAAGCCAATTGTTAAATCCCGAATCCCGCCAATGGAGCGTTTCGGCCAAACATTCGTAGGCATAAGCCGTAAAGAAAACTCCATCGTCAACCGCGGGGGCTGACAGCAAAACGCTGCGGAACAGGCTCTGTCTGAGACAAAAACGGTTTTCAACCCAACACCCGATCCCGCATCTGTAGTGCCAGCATCTACGTCCGCGATTGCTCCAAGCCCTGTTGAATCTTGAGCAGGATCCCATCGCCCGGCTTGATCTCCCATTCGTCCAGCCACACACGCAAGCCGTCTTTGCGCAACCGCTCGGCCAATTCGCGCGCAGCGGGTTTGTCTTTGGCGCTGTGGCTGATGAAAACGTCGTATTTGAATTGTTCGTTCATAAGGGAAACCTCAACAGGTCGAACTTTGGTTTCGTACTCACCAGCTAAATCGGCAAGCCGAATGCCTGGCGGATGAAGCGGCACACAGAGCGGCAATCCTCGATAGCCTGTTTCGCATCTGCTTTGGTGGCGTCGTTGCCCGGATAGCGATAAACCACGGCGAATTTGTTCAGCGCGTCAAGCTGTGGATCCAATGGCAACCAACCCGGCTCAATTGGCAGGATCAGTTTTAACAGCGATTGCAGATCGTGAGTTTTGCTGAAGGCGATGCCGGCTTCGACCAATTTGGCTTTGAGATATTTTCCGGCGCATTGTTGGCAATGGTAACAAGCGACGTCATAGACAGGAATTTTGCGGGCGCGATACATCTTCTGCGCGGCTTCCCAATCCCCTTCGGCTTTGCGCACCCATTCAGCCGTGATTGGCTTCATACATGACCTTTCCGTGCTCCACAATCTCACGCATGAATGGGTCTTCGATCCTCAATCGCTCTCGGACCTGTTCCGCAGTGCGCACAAGCAAATCCATCGGCGTGACCAATCCCAGTTCGCGGCTGATTTTGATAGCCTGTTGAATCGGGCTGCCTTCGAAATTCATCACAATCAACAGGTCAATGTCTGATTCCGGAGTCGGCTGGCCGTAAGCGTGTGAACCGAAGAGGATGATTTTTTCGGGCTTGAAGTGTTGGGCAATCCTTTGGCAAATGCGCTGAATGTATCCAACGCGCTCGGCAGGGTTGTTAAAACTTTCCTCCCTATCGCGGAATTTTTGCAGATACTCTTCTACTTGCGGTTGAACGGTTGCCATTTCCTCACTTCCTTTCGGGCGATGGCCGGATTATACGCTGGCGGCGGCGACCCATTACAGGTCGCCGCGTTTGAACTGGTCGGCGATGTAATCGCACGCACGGGCGGTGATGGCCATCATCGTCAGCGTCGGATTTTGGCATCCTACCGAAGCGTAACAGGCTCCATCCGTGACAAAGACGTTTTTGGCGTCCCAAGTTTGATTCCACTTGTTCAGGACAGACGTTTTCGCGTCGCTGCCCATGCGAGCCGTGCCGACTTCGTGAATGCAGAATCCCGGAGGCGCAGGCGTCGAACTGGTGTATTGAACTTTGAATTTTGCGGCGTCGGCCATTTCCAGAATCGTTGCCAATGCGTCTTTGGCCATCGCTTTTTCATTCTCGCCGTGTTTGCAATCAATGTGCAGCACGGGAATTCCCCACTTGTCCACTTTGTTCGGATCAATCGTCACTTTGTTGTTTTTGTCCGGCAGCATTTCGCACCACGCGCCCAATCCCCAGGTGACTTCGCTTTTGGCTTCGCGCACCATCTTTTTGAAATCCGCGCCGAAACCCGGAATTTGGCGCCCTTTGAAAAAGCTGGTGCTGACACGAACGCCGCCTTGCATGCCATAACCGCGAATGAAGTCTTTGTGTTTGTCCGTGATGTTGCGGAAACGGGGAACATAAATGCCATTGGCTCGACCATCGGAAAAGTCGTATTCGCTGCCGAACAATTGTTCGACGACTCCGCCCGCGCTGATCGAATACATGTGGTCCATCAAGTACTGTCCCAACACGCCCGACGAGTTCCCGAATCCATTTGGGTGAATCCGCGATTTCGAATTCATCAGAATGCGCGTGGATTCCAGCGTCGAAGCGCACAGCACGACGACTTTGGCGTATTCGTCACGTTCCTGTTTGGTGATTTGATTGACGACGCGCACGCCTTTGGCTTTGCCGGTGTTGGTGTCCACGATGATTTCGCGGACGACGGAATTCGGCTTCAAGGTCATGCGTCCGGTTTTGGCTGCCGCCGGGAGCGTCGAACCCGGACTGCTGTAATACGAATGCGTAGAACAACCGCGGTCGCAATGTCCGCACCAGTGGCAAGCGGCGCGGCCTTGATGCGGCTGAGTCAAAATCGCTGCGCGTCCGATGATGACTTTGCGGTCTTTCCATTTCGATTCGACCCCTTTTTTCAACAGATGCTCGCCGCAGGTCAGCTTCATCGCCGGCAGGAATTTGCTGTCGGGCAATTGCGGCAGATTTTCATAAGACCCGCTGATGCCGACAAAATCTTCGACCTGATTGTAATAAGGCTCCAGGTCAGCGTAACTGATCGGCCAATCTTCGCCGTATCCGTCGCGGCTGGCGGCTTTGAAATCGTAATCGCTCATGCGGTACGACTGGCGTCCCCACGTAATCGAGCGCCCACCGACGTGGCGTCCGCGAATCCACCAGAACGGTTTGTCTTCGGGCGTGGTGTACGGGTTGTCAATGTCATCCACAAACAAATGGCTGCCGTATTCGTTGGCGGCGTAACAACGCGATTGAATCGGTTGGCGCGGCGCGTACTTGGCTCCACCGACCAATCCGCGATACTTCAATTCGTAAGGCCAGGTGTGTTCGCGGAAATCTTTCTTTTCATCCAGTTGGCGACCGGCTTCCAGCACCAGCACGGTCAATCCTCGTTCCGTCAAGACCTTTGCTGCCCAACCGCCGGTTGCGCCCGAACCGACAACAATTGCGTCATACACTTTTCTCTTTGATGCTTGCATAGATGGAGTCTCCTTCGAGTGGGTGAAAGTTTGGCCAACTATCGTTGACTCTTTACTTTTTCTCAAACCGTTTTGGCTTCAAATCCGGGTTGAGTTTGTATTTTTCGATTTTCCATTCGCTGACCATCGCGCCGTTGACGGCTTTGACGATTTGATGAGGCAGCATCACGCCGTTGACCGAACGATAATCGGAAAACAGCAGTTGCACGGCGATTTCCTGGGCTTCGCCGGGAATGGCGTCGGCGGATGCGGAAACGACATATCCGGCGCTGGGAAAAACGAAATCGCGGTAACTAATCATGGAAGGCAGCATCGTGCGCTGATCCAGAAACAAGCGTGCGGCGAATTCGTCGGCTCCGGTGATTTCAATGGCTTCGACAGGCCCGTTGGCGGTTTGCAGGGTTTCGGCAAAGCTGAACTGCAAGGGGAACGTTTCCGGCGCGGCAGCCAGCCAAATCAGATGCAATGCCGCCAATTCTTTTTTCAATCGTTTTTCCAAAGCGGCATTGGCCGTTTTGGTGTTTGGCGGTCGCGGACGATTATCTGCCGGTTTGGCTTCGCCCGAAGCACGACGCTCATTTTCCAATTTTTCCAGTGTGTCATTGGGCGGGCGACCATTGGCAGACATCGGAATGTTCATTCCCAACACGCTTCGTTCGGTGGTGACATTGCCGGTGGGCGAAGTCGAACGGACGGAAGTCGTACCGGTTGCCGCTCCGCGCATTCCCATGGTTCCGGTGCTGATGGTCGTCCCTGAAGCCAGAGGGTCGGGGTTCGGGTTGATGGCTCCGTCGTCACCCGAAGCGCGAATGACGCTGTTGTCCACCCAGGCTTGATCGCCATTGAGCGTCTGCATCATGGTCACTGTGGTCAGGTTTTTAGGATCGGATTTTTCCGTTCGCAGCAATTTATCCGGCAACAGCATTTCCAGCTTCAATTCGCCGGTGGTTTCGCCCGTGCGCGTCACGTTTCGATATTTTCCGTTCAGCGACAGACTGCGAACCGGTTTCAGTTTTTCTTCGCCGCCGAGTTTCTGGCGAAACTGTTCAATCAGCTTCTGTGTTTTGGCGGACTGATCGGAGTTGGCAGATTGCGCAAAAGCCGTTGCGGGAAAAACCATCAGCAATGCGAGTGCGAATTTTGCGGGTTGCATCAGCGATTTACCTCCTGTGTTGGGCAGAATGGTCTGCCAGCTTGTCCCACGATTGAAGGTGCTATAATCCGGCCATCATCTGAAAGGTGCAGTACGTATTTTATGCTGAAAGAGAAACTTCCTGCGATAGGGCGCGCGCTTTCCCTGATACTTTTGGTGGCGACCATTGCCGTCATTGTCTCTGCGTTTATCCGCGCGCGACGACGTCCGGTTCCTCCCGGCCCGATCAAAGCCGAAGCCAGATTGAAAGCCAACGTCACGTCACGCGTCGAAGGTTACGAAAGTGTGGTGATTGACGACAAAGGCCGCGAAAAATATCGAATCCGTGCGGCTGTGGACACGGCGTTCGATGATGGTCGCCACGAAATGGAAAAGGTTGATCTGACGGCCTTCGGTGAAATTCAGCAGGACGGAAAACCCAAAACTGTTCGCATCACTTCGGAACGCGGCGAATACACTCCGGCGCAAAATCTGGTCACATTTGAAACCAACGTCGTGGTCATCAGCAGCGACGGTTTGGAAGTCACCAGCGAAAAATTGAATTACGACCAGAAATCCGAAATCGCCAGCACCGATGTCGCCGTGCAATTCAAACACGGAGAAATCAACGGTTCGTCCATCGGCGCGCAGCTTTACGCCAAAGATCGTTTATTGAGCTTATGGAAAGATGCGCGAATTGTGGCCACGCCAACGGCTCCGCCCAATTCAAAAGACCAGAAGAAAAAGACAGGCCTGCCGGTTGAAATGCGAAGCGATAAAGCCAGCTACGCGGAATTGCAGGGAGTCGCCCGCTTTGAAGGCAATGCAACCATCACGCAAGGCGAAAAGATGGCGCGCGCCGATTTGATTACCAGTCTGGTCAACCCGCAAACGAAAAAATTGGTGAGCGCGGAAATGCGCGGCAACTCGTTGCTGAAATCGCAGGAGAAAACGCGGATGTCGGAATTGCAGGCGCGCGATATGGATTTTTACTTCGACGACGCACAGCATCTGAAACAAGCCGTCGCCGTCGGAGCGGCTCGCGCAACGTCGCTGGAAAAAGGTTCGCCGCGAGAAATTCTGGCTGAAAAAATTGATGCTTATTACTCGCCAGGCGAAAAAGAGAGTTTGCTGCAATCGGTCGTCACGCAAGGTCGCACGACAATGAAAATCGAAGTGGCCGAAGATATGCCGAACGCCAAAGAAATCTCCGAAAGAATTATCGAAGCCGATGCGGTCAACGCCGCGTTCCGCGAAGATGGGGTGAATCTGGCTCGCGCCGAAGCGACCGGCAACTCCGTGCTGACGATCACGCCGAAAACGGTCAAACCGACTTCTGACCGGCAAAAATTGCGCGCTGCCAGATTCACGGCGGACTTCTTTCCAAAAGGCAATGCGATCAAAACGTTTTTGGCCGATGGCAATGCCGTTGCCGAATTCGAGCCGCTGGAACCGAAAACCAAACGATCCCGACGTTCTGTGACCGGCAAAAAGCTGACGGCGAATCTGATCGAACAAACGCAGGACATTGACCTGCTGACCGTTGAAGGCGGCGCGAAGTTCGTCGAAAATTTTCCCGCCGGATCGAAAGAATCCGACCGCAACGCCACTGCCGACCGGGCAGTTTATACGGCATCGAATCAGATTGTGGCTTTGCGCGGCAAACCGTTGTTGTGGGATTCGACTTCGCGCGCCAATGCCGACGAAATAGACGCCAACGTGGAAACAGGCGAAAGCTTCCTGCGTGGGCGCGTGCGAACGACTTATTTCAGCCGCGAAAAAACCGGCGGCGCGGCTCCGTTCAAAAAGGACAAGGCTCCGGTGACCATTGCGTCCGATCAGGCCGTGGTCAAACACGGCGAGGGCGCGGCGCGTTACACGGGCAACGTTCGCGCCTGGCAGGACAGCGATTTCATTCGCGCAGACAACATGGAACTCGACAACGGCGAAAAAATGTTGACCGCCTGGGGAAATGCGCAATCGGCGTTTTACGATTTCGAGCGCGAAGTAGATAAGAACCGCAAGGAAATCATTCCTGTCTTCGCCACAGCGGACAAGATCGTTTACACCGACGCGAACCGCACTGCGCATTACGAAGGCACAGTCAAAATCAAACAGGGAACCGATCAGATTGACGCCGCCGTCGCCGATGCGGTGATGGATGAACAACACAAACTGTTGAAATTGACGGCGTCGAACAACGTGGTCATGACGCAACCGTTGCGCCGCGCAATGGGCGATCAGGTCGTTTATACAGCCGCCACAGACACTGCGATTTTGACGGCGGCGGCTGGAAAGATGGCCATGGTGGAGGATAAAGAGCGCGATGCCGTGACAAAAAGCGAAAAATTGACTCTGCATTTACGCGATGCTAGGATCGAAGCCGGTAGTGAGAGCGGCAGCAAAAAGCGTGTGAAAACCACTCATCGAATCCAAAACTGAGCCGTTGCCGATCACCCCCAATCCGCTTCTTCAGGGCGTAGATCTACAAGCAGTTCAGCGCGAAGTTCAGCGAAGTTCCACTTACGAGTTTTAACAATGAAGAGGGTTGTGATGCAGCAGGAGGTTGGGAAATGGTAAGCGATGCGGTCGAATCGGAACTCGAACACGCAAACCAGACATCTCCCCCGGCGGCTTCTATCGTAAGTGTTGGCGCTCTGCGTGCCGACAACTTGAAAAAATCGTATCGCCGTCGCACGGTCGTCAGTGACGTTTCGATCAACGTTCAACCCGGCGAAATCGTGGGATTGCTGGGACCGAACGGAGCAGGTAAAACGACGACGTTTTACATGGTGGTCGGTCTGGAAGAACCTGACGAAGGCCGCGTCTGGCTGGGCGATCAGGAAATCACACGGTTGCCTTTGTACAAACGGGCGCGGTTGGGAATCAGTTACCTGCCGCAGGAAGCATCGGTCTTTCGCAAATTGACGGTCGAACAAAACATTCTGGCCATTTTGGAAACGCTGGACCTGACGCGCGAACAACGGCAGGAACGGTTGGAACAATTGCTGGAAGAGTTTCATTTGAACCACGTCCGCCGCAACAAGGGATTTGCCTTGTCGGGCGGCGAACGGCGGCGAACTGAAATCGCCCGCATGTTGACGTTGGACCCGAAATTCGTTTTGCTGGATGAACCCTTTGCGGGAATTGACCCGATTGCGATAGACGATATCCAACAAATCATCGCGCGATTGCGTTCGCGCGGAATCGGAATTCTGATTACGGATCACAACGTGCGCGAAGCGCTGGAAATCACCAATCGCGCCTACATCATCAGCGAAGGCAAGCTGTTTCGTTCCGGCACGCCGCGCGATCTGACCGATGATCCCGAAGTCAGACGGGTTTATTTGGGAGAGAAATTCAGGTTGTAGTGGATGGTTGACAATGGACAATTGATAGTTTTTCGATCACCAAAAACTACCAACTAACCGTTATCAACTAATCAATTATCGAAGGCTATGTCGTTCAAACAATCATTAAACGTCAATCTGTCTCAGCGATTGGTGCTGACTCCACAATTGCGCCAGCGCATAGAGATGTTGCAGATGACCAAGCTGGAACTGAGCGATCTGGTCACGCAACAGATGGCTGAAAATCCGATTCTGGAAGAATTGGCGCCGGAAGAAATCAACATCCCGGCGGATTTGGCGAATGCGGATTACACCGAACCATCGTCCGCAACTTTGAATGGCGCGGCGGAATTGCCTGAAAATCCGCTCAGCAGTTACGAGTCCTTAGATTTCAGCGAACCTTCGTTCGTTCAACCCGATTCGTTTTCGGAAAATGGAGATTACAGTTCCGCAGGCAGCGAGATGGTTTCCGCCGCTCCTGCCGGCGAGGCGATGGAATTCGATGGCGGCGAAGTACGCGAAGCGGATTCGAGCAACCGCGATGCTTTCAGCGAAATTGATTTCGGCTCCACCTTTGAAGAGTATCTCGATCCAGGTTATCGAACGCGCGAAATCGAAGTCGGCAACGATAAACCCGGCTTTGAGATGTTCCTCTCCGCCGGTACGAACCTTTCCGAACATCTCAACGCTCAATTGCGAACTACCATCACCACACCTGAAGTCCAGGCGGCAGCCGAAGCCATCATCGGCAACCTGAATGACGACGGATTTCTGGTGGACGCCACGCTGGAAGAAATCGGGCAAATCGGCGACTGGTCGCCGGAAACAATGGAGCAGGCATTGAAGATCGTGCAGCAGCTTGACCCGACCGGCGTCGCTGCGCGCAACCTGCAAGAATGTCTTCTGATCCAACTCAACTATCTGGGCTACGGCGAACGATTGGCGGCAACCTTGATCCGCGATCATTTTCATCGGCTGCAACACCATAAATGGCCAGAACTCGCCAAAGAGCTTGGCACGACCGTCGAGCAAATCTCCCAGGAAATGAAATTGATTCGCCAGTTGGAACCCAAGCCCGGTCGCAAATACGCGCCGCCTTCGACTCATTATGTCGAGCCGGAGGTATACATCGAAAAATTCGACGACGATTACATCATTCGCTTCAACGACGACGGACTTCCGCAGCTTCGCATCAGCCGCAAATATAGCCAGATGCTGAAGAACAACGAAACGTCGAAAGAAACGCGCGATTACATCAAGGAAAAGGTAAGGTCGGCGGTTGATCTGTTGAAAAACATCGAACACCGCAAACAGACCATTTACAAAGTCTGCGAACGCATTGTCGAACGCCAGCGCGATTTTCTGGACAAAGGCGTCGAACACATCAAACCGATGATGTTGAAAGATATTTCCGAAGACATCGGCATGCATCTTTCCACCATTTCGCGCGTCGTCAATGGAAAATACGCCCACACGCCCCAGGGCGTCATCGAACTCCGCCGCTTTTTCACCGAAGGCATGACCAACGACGACGGTGAAGAAGTTTCGACTCGTATCATCAAACTGAAAATCAAAAAGATGATAGAGGCCGAAGACCCGCGTTCGCCGATGACCGACGACCAGATTGCCGACATTCTGGCCAAAGAAGGTCAAAAGCTTTCGCGGCGAACCATCGCCAAGTACCGCGACCAGATGAAAATCGCCGGTTCGCGCGAACGGCGGCAAGTAGTTTGAATTTGAACAAGGAGCACCGGGATGAAAATAGAATACACAGGACGTAATTTCACCATCTCACCCGCAATCAAAAAACACATCAACGATCATTTCAAGAAAATCAACACCTTGCTCAACGGAGCCAGCCACGCGCACGTCATTCTGACCGTCGGCAGGCATCATCGTCACATAGCGGAAATCGTGGTCAACTGGCACGACCGTTCGCTGACCAGCAAGGCCGACACCACCGATATGTACGCTTCGTCCTTGCAGGCGATTGACAAGCTGCACAAACAGGCGGTCAAACTCAAAGGCAAGATCATTGACCGGTCGCATCACGCCAAGCCGGTAAAAATCGTCGCGCCAAGCCCATTGCCTCCCATCGAACCGGAAAAAGATGAGCCACGCATCATTCGTTCGCGTCGTTATTCAATCAAGCCTATGACCCCGGAAGAAGCCGTGCTTAGTGTTCAGGAATCAGCGGATCAATTTGTCGTCTTCCGCGATTCCGATACCGACCGCGTCGGCGTGATTTACAAACGCAAAGACGGCAATTACGGATTGATCGAACCATAACGATTTTCGGTGGCTGTTGGTCGGTGGCCGGTTGTTTTGTCGCCACCGACCACTGACTACCGATCACCGACCACCAGCAATGACTCCTCAACTTCTCATCATCACCGGCCTGAGCGGTTCTGGCATGTCTTCGGCGATGAATGTCTTTGAAGACTTGGGATATTTTTGCGTGGACAATCTGCCAGTGCAGTTGATTCCAAGCTTCGTCCAGCTTTTCGAGCGCAAGGAATTCGGCGTGACGCGAGCCGCGCTCGGTTTGAACATCCGCGAAGGCGAATTTCTGAACAGCTTTCCGCAGGTTTACGCCCAGCTTCGCGCGCGCGGCGATCTGGAAACGACGGTGCTGTTTCTGGAAGCCTCAGATTCGGTTCTGCAACGCCGGTTCAGCGAAACACGTCGCCCGCATCCGCTCGGCGAAGGTCGTGTGCTGGAATCCATCGGCGAAGAGCGCAAACGTTTGGAACCGATTCGCGCGTTGGCCGATGTGGTGATTGACACTTCCGACCACAACGTTCACAGCTTGCGCGCCTGGTTGAAAACACGTTTCGCGCCGGAAAGCGCCGAAACTCAAACCGACATCACGGTGGTCAGCTTCGGGTTCAAATACGGCGTGCCGCTGGATGCCGATTTGCTGCTTGATGTCCGCTTTTTGCCCAATCCGTATTTCGTGCCGGAATTGCGAGAACTGACCGGCAACGATCAACCCGTCATTGAATATCTGGAAAAAAACACCGAAGCCGTTGAAACCATTGGCCGGTTCCGCGATCTGCTGGATTACCTGATGCCGCTTTACCAGCGCGAAGGCAAAAGTTACGTCACCGTCGCCATTGGTTGCACGGGCGGCAAACACCGTTCTGTCGCAGTGGCCAACGCCCTCAATCAACACCTGAACCGCGAAGGCTTTCGGGCGCGCGTCACTCATCGAGACGTGAAGAAATGACCAGACGATCCAGACCGACACTCCAACAACTCCGCATTGGCGTGGACACGGGTGGAACCTTCACCGACTTCATCGTTGCCTTCAAGCATCACCAATTCTCTTTCAAAGTTCCTTCCACCCCCAGAGCGCCCGCCCAGGCGATTTTGACCGGATTGAGCCACGCGCTGGACCAACTCGGCGAACTGGTCGGCGAGATCGAAACCGCGCAAACCGAAATCGTTCACGGCACAACCGTCGCCACCAACGCCTTGCTCGAACGCACAGGCGCGCGCACGGCTTTGGTGACCACCGCCGGATTTGAAGACGTGATTGAAATCGGGCGACAAGCGCGCCCTGATTTGTATAACTTGTCGGTTGTTCGTCCTGCGCCGCTTGTGCCCGCGGATTTGCGATTCGGCGTCAAAGAACGCATCGCCGCCGATGCCAGCGTCATTCAACCGCTGACTCAACGCGAACTGGCTGCGCTGGTAAAAAAACTGAAACTCGTCGAAGTCGAATCCATTGCCGTTTCGCTGCTGTTTTCCTTTGCCAATGCCGATCATGAAAAACGGATCGCCGATGCGCTGGAACCGCTCGGCGTGCCGGTGTCGGTTTCGCACAAAATCCTGCCGGAATACCGCGAGTTCGAACGCACTTCGACCGTCGTCATCAACGCTTACCTGGCTCCGAAAGTCGGCCATTACCTGAGCGAATTGACCGAAGGTCTGGCGCGCAAACTCAAACGCCACAACGAACCGCGATTACGAATCATGCAATCTTCCGGCGGTTCGATTTCCGCCGAAATCGCCGCGCGCGAACCTGTGCGAACGATTCTTTCCGGCCCGGCAGGCGGAGTCGTCGCCGCCATGCGCGTCGCCGAACTGGCCGGATTCGACGACATCATCACGTTCGATATGGGCGGCACGTCAACCGATGTGGCGTTGTGCAAAGGCGAAGCGCGCACCACCAACGAAGCGCAAATCACAGGGCTGCCCGTCGCCGTGCCTGTGTTGGACATTCACACCGTAGGCGCGGGCGGAGGTTCGATTGCCTACGTGGACGAAGGCGGCGCGTTGCGCGTCGGCCCTGAATCCGCTGGAGCAGACCCTGGCCCGGCTTGTTACGGTTTCGGCACGCGACCAACCGTGACGGACGCCAATCTGGTCTTGGGAAGATTTGCCGGTGGGGGCTTGTTGGCAGGCGAAATGCCGCTCGACGAATTTCGCGCGGCAATGGTTCTGGATCGGCTGGCCGAAGATATGTCGCGCGCTTCGTCCAAACTGGTCACGCGCGAAGCGGCGGCGCTCGGCGTCATCCGCGTCGCCAACGCGAACATGGAACAGGCGCTGCGTCTGGTTTCGGTCGAACGCGGTCACGATCCGCGCCGATTTTCACTGGTCAGTTTTGGCGGAGCCGGAGGTTTGCACGCCGCGGCGCTGGCTTCGGCATTGAAGATTCCGCGCGTGCTGATTCCATCGTTTCCCGGAGCGTTTTCGGCCCTGGGAGTTTTGCTGGCCGACGTGGTCAAAGATTATTCGCGCACAGTCATGTTGACGATTGACGCCAGAGATAAATCAACTCTGCCGCGCCGCGTCGAACGCGAATTCAGTACGATGGAAAAACTGGCCAAAGCGGATTTGCGCGCCGAAGGTTTTGCGCCGGAGCAAACCAATCTCGTTCGTTTGCTGGCGATGCGTTATCGCGGCCAATCGTTTGAACTCGAAGTTGCCGCCGATGCCGACCCCATCGTTCACTTTCATCAAACCCACCGCGAACGATACGGCCACGCCGACGAACATCGAGCTGTCGAAATCGTCAGCGTCCGATTGCGCGCCATAGGCATGACAGACAAACCCAAACTGAAGCAGGAAAAATCCTTTCGCCGCTACAAAGCCAAACCTGACCGCGAAACGTTGATCTGGCTGGGCGACAAACGTCGCAAAGCCGCCGTCTTTGACCGGGAATCTTTGCTGCCCGGAGCCTACTTCACCGCGCCGGCCATCGTCGTGGAATACGGTTCGACGACACTGATTCCCAACGGCTGGCGCGCTTCGGTAGACGCCTGGCAAAACCTGATTCTGGAATCCCTTTGAATGCTGATAGACATCAAGAAAAAGAAAAGAACTACGAATCACACGAATGCTCACCAATAAAAGCAAAGGGTGAAGCAAAATAGGAATTTACCGGTTTCCAGTCCGACCATTCGTGTTCATTTGTGACCATTCGTAGTTGAAACATTTTCTTGAAAGCCATGAGATGAATTGAAGAGAACTGCTTCAGGCGGTGTTGCTGTTGGCATTTGTATCGGATTTCATCCGTCCGTACAGCCAGGTTTTGGCCGAAGCCCAATCGCGTTTGACGGTCGCCAACGATACTCCCAGCACATCGGCGATTTCCTGTTCGGTCAATCCGCCGAAATATCGCAATTCGACGACCTGTGCGGCGCGCGGATCAATCAGCGCAAGATCGTTCAAGGCTTCATCCAATGACAGCAAATCAATTTTTCGATTCAGAAAATTTGCAGGCGACAAGCTGTTCGCCGCTTCTTCTACCCAACGCTGATCGCCATTGTTGCGAACCTGGCGATGACGCGCTGCGTCAATCAAAATGCGTCGCATGGCATTCGACGCGACAACGAAAAAATGCGCGCGACATTGCCATTCCACTTGCGCGCCGCCAATCAACCGAACAAAGGTTTCATTGACCAGAGCCGTGGCCGACAGCGTTTGATAGCCGTGTTCTCCGGCAAGATAATTTTTCGCGCGCTGGCGCAATTCGGCATAAACCAATTCTGTAATTTGTTCTGCGGCATGGTTGTCACCTTCACGCCAAGCCAGCAGCAATGTGGTGAAATCCGGTGAGGACAAGGCCGTAACCTCCATCAATTAACGTAATTTGTTTCGTGGAAGTGAGCTGTTTGCTCCGATTCGTCCGCATTATACTTGCGAAGAATGGATGAACAACGTTTCTCACCCAAACCTTGACCGATGACCATAGATCAATGGCGACAAGTCAAAGACATTTTTGAAGCCTCGCTGGAGCGCGAACCGTCCGCACGCGCGCAATTCATCGCCGAACATTGCGGCGGCGATGATGCCATCCGTCAGGCGGCAGTACAGATGCTCCGCGATTTCGACGAATCCGGCGATTTTCTGGAAGAACCGGCGCTGGTCGAACTCGGACTCGATGGCGTGCAATTCGATCCCGGTTACGAACAAGGCCGCCGCATCGGCCCTTACCGCATTGTCAGCGAAATCGGGCAAGGCGGCATGGGCGCAGTGTATCTGGCCGAACGCGCCGACGACGCCTATGAAAAGCGCGTCGCCATCAAGATGGTCTGGCCGGGCGGCATTCGGTCGGAAATCAATCGGCGATTCAATATCGAACGTCGCGTGCTGGCCGCGCTGGAACATCCGAACATCGCTCGTTTGCTGGATGGCGGCGTCACAGAAGACGGATGGTCTTACGTGGTGATGGAATATGTGGATGGTGTGCCAATCACCGAATACTGCGACCGCCAAAAACTTTCCATCGCCGAACGTTTGAAGCTCTTTCAATCGGTCTGCGAAGCCGTGCAATACGCTCACCAAAACCTGATCGTTCATCGCGACCTGAAACCATCGAACATATTGGTGACACACGCGGGCGAAGTGAAGCTGCTGGATTTCGGCATTGCCAAAATTCTCGATCCGACCGACGACGCCGCCGGCCAGTCGCCGACCTTGCTGAATTTTCTGACTCCGGAATACGCCAGCCCCGAACACATCGCCGGCCAGCGCATCACCACGGCCAGCGATGTATACAGTTTGGGCGTGCTGCTGTATGAACTGCTGACCGGCGCGCGCCCATTCAACCCGACTTCGCGTTCGCCGCAGGAACTGATCCGATTGATCGAAACGCACGAACCTGCTCGTCCCAGCCAGGTGTCTGCCCAGTTGGACGCCGCCACGCGAAAACAACTGCGCGGCGATCTGGATAACATCATCCTGAAGGCGCTGCAAAAAGAACCTCTCCGACGGTATCAATCCGCCCGCCAATTTAGCGAAGACATCGCGCGCCACCTCAACGGCGAACCCGTCATCGCCCGCGAAGCGACCCTCTTTTATCGAACAGGTAAATATCTCAAACGCCGTAAAGCCTCATTTCTGATATTGATCCTCGCGGTTGCTACTTTGCTCGGGATCACCAGTAGAGAAATTCATCAACGACGCCGCGCCGAAGAACAAAGCCGCATTCAACGAAGGACGCTTTATGCGGCAGATATGCAAAAGGCACAACAAGATTGGCAAGATGGCCTTCCGTCACGAATGCAAAAGACGTTATCAAATTGGTTGCCCAGTTTCGGTGAAGAAGATTTGCGTGGTTTCGAATGGCGTTATCTCTGGCATTTAGCAAATTCCGAATCGCTCAAGATTGATTTGCCAGAGGTAATGCGCGCGCTGGCGCTTTCACCGGACGGTAAAATGATTGCGGCGGCACTGACGTCGGGAACCACGCGACTCTATCACTCCGAGGATGGGCGAGAACTTGCAGCGTTCAAAGGACCTGGCGAAATAATCCGCGGAATCGCGTTTTCACCCGATGGGAAATTGCTCGCCACCTCGAGTGCGAAAGGAATCACACGGCTTTGGAACTTGGCAACCAGGCAGGAGATTTTGAGTGTCAGCGGTCACGGCAACGAGATTGTTTTTGCTGTGGCATTCTCACCTGACAGCAAGATATTTGCGACGGCAGGAAAAGACGGCGTTGCGAAACTTTGGAGCGTTGAAAATGGAAAAGAATTACGAGTCTTCAAGGAGAATGCGGCAGGATTACGAACAATCGCTTTTTCCCAAAGCGGCCAAACAATTTTTACCGGAAGCGATGACACACGCATTCTGTGTTGGGATGTCAATACCGGGAGGCTGAAGCAAGTACTCAAGGGGCTGGAAGTGGATGTGATGCATCTGGCCGTGACGACGGATGAAAAATACCTGCTCGCCTGTGGTTCCGACCCTGAGGTCAAGATGTGGGAACTTGCGACAGGCAAAATCATTCGCGCTTTTTCCGGGCATTCGGATCACGTTTGGAAAATGGCGCTTTCTCCTGATGGAAAAATTCTGGCTTCCGGCAGCGTTGATCGTTCATTCAGACTGTGGGAGATCGCCTCTGGCCGTGAGCTGGCGAAAATCATGGGGCATGACAAAGAGGTTGCTTTTATCGCATTTACGCCTGACGGACTTGGCTTGGTTACCGGGGATGGTTCTCAATTGAAACTTTGGGATATTAAATCCCTTCTTCAGCCAAACATGCTGCGTATGCCCAGCAAGTGCCCGGTTGAAACACTCTCCTTATCTGCTGATGGAAAATTGCTGGGCACAGGCGAAACCTACTCTTCCGGCGATTGTAAACGGCCTCTCAATCTGAGTGTTTGGGAAGTTGAATCGGCAAAAATCAGGCTGACAATCTCAAACGGAAAGCACACGACATCGCTGAAGTTTATACACCAAACACCTTTGTTGGCGTATTCCTACATTTTTGGATTGGCAGGTGTGTTAAATGCACAAACCGGGCAAAAATTTTCTGAGTTCGCAGGGCATTTATCGAATGCCAGTCCGCAAAAGTCCGGCTCTTCGGATGGGATATGGTCTATGGATGTATCGCCTGATGGGCGATTGATCGCTTCAGGGAGTCAAAGAAATACCGTAAAACTATGGACTCCCGATGGCAGTGAAGTACGCACATTGTATGGCTCAAGCGAACGCGCCAACTCCGGTGGCCAGGTAGTCCGCGCACTTGCGTTTTCGCGTGATGGGCAAAAATTGGCAGCTGGCGGTTTCGCCACAGGCATTCCCATTTTTGACCCGGTCTCCGGAAAGCTTTTGTCACGTTTGCCAGGGCACCCCAAAAGCTCGGTTCTGTGCTTGAAATTTTCACCTGACGATCGAATGCTTGCCACGGCCGGAGAAGATTCAGTGATAAAAATTTGGGATACACACAATGGACAATTGTTGAAAACCCTGGAAGGACATTCTTATCACGTTACTTGTCTCGCCTGGTCCCCTGATGGTAAGCGGCTGGTCAGCGGCAGCAAGGACAAAACCATTCGATTCTGGAATGTTGCGCTTGGCCTGGAAGCGATGTCGCTAAAAGAACATACCGACACAATTACCTCACTGGAATTTTCAAACGATGGTCGGCTGCTGGTTTCAGGAAGCTGGGATGGAACAGTTCGTTTCTGGCGCGCCCCATTAGAAGACGAAATTCGCGCATTGCCCGCTCAACGCTGAATCAATCACCAACCTGCCCGATTTATTCCAACACCAACAAAAAAATTTCCCGCCGCGTGAGCTGTTTTTCCCGCCTCGCTCGCATTCCAGTCAGTTAAAGCAAATCAGCTTTAACCCAGGTTTCGCCCCACTGAGGAAGGAATGCCGAGTTTCAAAGCGTTCGTAATTGTCGTTTGGATCGCAGCGGTGTGCGCAATCTCGGGCTGGGCACAGAGCGCGTCGCCGTCGGTCTTTATCGAAATCGAACGCATCTTCAACCGGCAGGGCGAACCGTTTACGCAATTTGTGTTGACGCTCAATCGCAGTTTGCAACGCGCGCCAAACTATTCCTGGCAAGTGGCGGCGGATGGATGGGCGGGCGGCGAAGACCCGTACTTTGCCCTTCGGCTCGAAGCCTGTCGCCGCGTTGAACGCGGAGCGCACGCCATCCAAAGCTGCGGCGGAATGGGCGTGTATTACGAAGTGCAAACGAACGGCGCTTCTCCCGTAGCCGCCATCAGCGCGGAAGCGGATTGGTTTCACGGGCGAGTGAAAAGCTATGCGTCGTTTGAACGCGCGTTCATGGCGCCGACATTCAGTTATTACCACGCCGAAGCGTCGGCTGCTGCGTGGGAGCGAGGGCGATTTCGGGTTTCCGCAGGCGTACTCAGCCGAACCATCCAGCGCGCAGCCGCAAAGCTCGCGCTGGATGTCACTTCACGAGCGCAACTGTTCGCAACCGCAGGCAGCGGACAAGCGACCGTCGGCGCGAACTTCAGGTTTTGAGTTATGAACATGGATAACCAACCAAACATCTACGACGCTTTGTGGGATCCGCGAGAATATCTGCGCGAATACTACAGCCAGGACTTTATCCCGGACGACGAAGAAGCCTTTCAGCAACGGCTGGTGGCGTTCCTCAAATGCGAAGGCCGCACGTTTGCGCGGGCGATAGATGTCGGTTGTGGACCGACTGTCCATCTGCACACGGCGCTTGCGCCTTATGTCGGCGAATTGCATCTGGCCGATTACCTGTCCGCAAATCTGAACGAGATTCAAAAATGGCTGCGCGATGAACCGGAAGCCCATAACTGGGACATCAATATCAAGCACGTGCTCGAACAGGAAACTTTATCGCGGGCGACTCCGGCAGACATTGAAGCGCGCAAACAGTTGATGCGGCAAAAGGTCACGGCCCTGAAACATTGCGATTTGCGGCGTTCAGACCCACTTGGCGAAGGCGCGAACTACGATCTGGTGCTGTCGGCTTATTGCGTAGATGCGGCGACGCAATCAAAAGAAGAATGGCGGCAAATGATTGGCAGTCTGCTCTCGCTTTGCGCTGAAGGGGGCGTAGCGATTCTGCTTTCCGCTTGCCAATCCCGGCAATACCAGGTTGCGGACAAATCGTTTCCTTTCGCGAGCGTGGATGGAGCGGACATTGCTGCGGCACTCGCCGCAGCAGGATTCGATCCGCTCCGGACGACCCTTGAAACCGTTTCGATCAAAACCTGGGCGGAACTGGCTTTTGACAAGATTGTGATTGCCATCGCCGCCAAGCACAGCTCGCAGGCATCTTGATGAGTCAGATCAACCCCACGCAACTGTCATAGCATAAATAGATTTAGTCGCCATGTTTCTAAAAAACATCTTCAACCTCACACAACATTTGCCCACACCACTGTTGGTCTTAGACACCGCCAAGGTGCGCGACAACATAGATCGCATTCGTCGCGCACTGCCCCAGGCCGAATTGTTTTATGCCGTGAAATGCAATCCCGACCATCGGTTGCTGGAAGCGGTGCGGCTGGCAGGCGCCGGATTTGAAATCGCTTCGCGCAGCGAAGCCGAAACCGTTCTGCAATTGGGTGTCGCGCCGGAGCGAATCATCTGCCTGCATCCCATTAAAGCGCCGGAATTTTTGCGCTTTCTGCATGGGCGCGGCATTGAGGTGCTGGCGGCGGACGGCGTTCACGAACTGGATAAAATTGCGGAATACGCGCCCGGCAGCCGCATCGTTCTGCGCATCAGCGTGCCGAACGAAGGCAGCATCGTTCCGCTCAACCGCAAATTCGGCGTGGAGCCGCAAGCAGTTGTTCGGTTGTTCCGACACGCCTGTGAACGCGGATTACATCCCTACGGCCTCACCATTCACGTTGGCTCGCAGTGCGAACGATTGGAAACCTGGCGCGCGGCGTTATCGGTTTGCCAACAGGTATGCGCCGAAGCGCGACAAAACGGATTGCCGCTTTCTTTCATCAGCCTGGGGGGAGGTTTGCCCGCGCCTTACACCAATGATGCGCTGTCGCTGGATGCCGTCGGCCAAACGGTTCAGGCAATGTTGCCGCAATTGCTGAGTTCGAGCGACTGCATCCTCAGCATCGAACCCGGTAGAGCCATTGCCGCCAGCGCGGGCGTGTTGATTTCGACCGTCACCGGATTGGCCGAACGCGCCGACGGGCAATGGGCTTATCTGGACGCGGGCGTTTATCACGGGTTGTTGGAAGCGGCGCGCATCGGCGGCGGGCAGATTCCATATCCGGTGACGGCCGGAAACCCGGAGCGTGAACCGCAGATTTACAACCTTGCCGGCCCGACTTGCGACAGTTTCGATTTGCCCTTCGAGCGATTGCGGCTGCCGGAACTGCGCGTCGGCGACCGCGTGGCAGTGCATTGCGCGGGCGCTTATTCGACGGCACTGGCGTCAACTTTTAACGGCTTTCCGGCGCCAGTGGTTTATGCGTTGGATCAATTGGAAGCGGGCTGAAATCTTATTGCCCCATGCGCATCAATCGGTTTTGAAACGAGTCGGGTTGAATGTCTTGTTGAATTTGATTGACGGTATTTTTCAAAGAGGTGATCTCGTTGTTCATCGCCACAAAACGACCGCGCAAATCAACATACATATCCTGCTGCATTTTGATCATCTCGCGTTGCAAATGGGTAAGCACATCCAACTTGGCATTTATTTCGTTGACTGCTGATTGCAAAGCCGCTTGCCCCGTTTCAAGCACCGCCAAGCGAGCATCAACCGATGGCGGCGGCAATTGGTCGGTCGTTTCATTTTCACCGTAGTTGGTCATAGCTGTTACCTCCATTTCGATCATAAGGAGTCGTATGAGCCTCGTCAATGTTTACAACGAATGGGATCCGCTGGAAGAAGTGATTGTCGGGCGCGCCACCAATGCGCAAATCGCCCAGCCAGACAAAGGATTATTTGCCGTCGAATACCGCGCTTATCGCAGTCCGGAAAAGATTCCTTCCGGACGTTATCCGCAGCGCGTGATCGAAGAAACCGAAGAAGACCTGACCACTTTGATCGAAACTTTTGAACGATTGGGTGTGACGGTGCGGCGTCCGGAAATCTGGGATCATTCGCAAACCTTTAGCACGGCGGATTGGACAACGGATGGTCAATACAACTATTGCCCGCGCGATCTGTTCCTGACCTTTGGCGATTGGGTCATCGAAGCGCCCATGACCTTGCGAGCGCGCCAACAGGAAACTACGTCTTTCAAACCCATTCTGTTGGAGTATCTGAAATCCGGCTGCCGATGGATCAGCGCTCCGCGTCCACGCCTGACGGACGAAATGTATAACTGCAGTGACAAAGGAAGCTCGGCCTTGCTCGACCACGAACCTGTTTTTGACGCAGCCAATGTTCTGAGAGTCGGGCGCGATGTGCTTTACCTGGTTTCCGACACCGGCAACCACTGCGGAGCGCAGTGGTTGCAAACTGTCCTGGGAAGCGAATACCGCGTTCGTGTTTACGACAACGTTTACTCCGGCAGCCACGTGGACACGACTATCACGCTGGTGCGGCCTGGCCTGGTGGTTGTCAACGCCGAACGTGTAGGGCCAAACAATCTGCCGGAGATGTTCCGCGACTGGGAAGTAATTAACCTATCCGAGGTTGTGGACATCGGCTTCACAGAAACAGTTTATGCATCGAAATGGATCGGCATGAATTTCATGATGGTTTCTCCCGAACTTGCCATCGTTGAGAAGGCGCAAATGCCTTTGATCCGGGCACTGGAAAAGCGGCGCGTCGAGGTCATTCCTTTGCAGCTTCGCCACGCCCGCACGCTGGGCGGTGGCTTCCATTGCGTCACGCTGGATGTTCGCCGCAAAGGCGAATTGGAAAGTTATTGCCTGCCGCCCGACCAATCCAACGCAACCTGGTGAATCAAAATGAGCTTGAACAATAACAATCTGGCAGTTGTGTATGCGCTGCTCGTCCTGATCGGGATTACCAGTGGAGTCGGCGACATCTTGCTTTACAAATGGGCGAAGGCTGCGCATTTCGGCTGGCTGCTGGCGGCGTATGCCGTCTGGTCGGTCAGCATCGCCTCGCTCGCGTTGCTGTTCAAACTGGATCATTTCTCCTTTGGCGCGGCTGTCGTGCTGGCGACGGTCATTCATCTGGCAATCGGAGTTTGCTGGAGCTTGCTGATGACCAGCGTCAAAGTCACCACGTTGGAAATCATCGGCTTGATTTTCGCCGTCATTGCCGTGGTCTTGCTGGAAATGGGGCGAGCGTGAGCGATCTGAAGTTATGCAAAACGATCTGTTTTCGAAATCCGAAATTCCTTCGATGTGTTTGCGCGACGTAAAGCGTACAGAAGCGTTTCGTTCAGCCATCAACCGGGTCGTCAAACCCGGTGATGTCGTTCTGGACGCCGGAGCGGGCAGCGGCATTTTGTCTTTCTTTGCGGCAGCGGCAGGCGCGCGCAAGGTGTACTCGGTCGAATACGATTCGGGCCTGGCGGAATTGCTTCGCCAGAACGCAGCACGGAATGGCTTTGCTGAAGTCATCGAAGTCATCACGGGCGACGTGCGCGAGTTGCGTTTGCCTGTTCAAGCCGACGTGTTGATCGCCGAACTGATCGAGACCTGGTTGTTGGATGAGTTACAAATTCCGGCTTTGAACGCGCTGCGCGCCAATCGCGTCATCGGCGAAAAAACTCGGATGATTCCCGAACGCTACGAAGCCTTCGCCACATTCGGCCACGTGGATTTCGACTGTTACGGCTTTCAGCTTCCGTTTCCGCTTCACAACTGGCCTTACCTGGCGGAATCCACCGGATGGCAGATGTTGCCGTTTCATCCGATGACGGAAACCGTCAAGGCCTTCGAGCTTCGATTTAACCGGTACAACGATCCGAATTTCCAGATGACGATCCGCGCCAATTCAATTGCTGCTGGCAAGGTGAACGCGATGCGGCTTTCCGGTGTAGCGCATCTGACGAATGACCTGACGCTGGGCGCTACGGTCGCCTTCAATGGCGACAAGGTTATCCCGATTGAAGCTTTCGATGTGCAATTCGGTCAACCCGTCAGTTTGTCTTTGTCCGGCAATTGGGGGGGGGGGGATTGAGCAGGCTGGCAGCATCAAAACCATCTATGTGAGCCGCAGTAAAAGAATGACTAACAACGAGAATTGTTGTCGCGGCGGCTGCCTGCCAAACATAGAAAAAAGCCATCCGTATCTTATATCGAACCGAAACGAAGGAGTTTATGTATAACAAACAACACGAAATTGACCGGCTGATTGAATCCGACATCATCCACACGCTGAAAAGCATCGGCTTTCCCGAATCGCTGGAATCGTGGCAGCAAGCAACGCCAATGATTGATCCAGATGGGCAAACCCTGCGCTTGCTGGGTCATCCTGTGATGGAACGATGGGAAGAGCCTTACATGAAAAAGCTCGCCGAGATTGCCACCTCCAAAGCCAGCAGTTTAGTCACTGGGGGGGGGGGCAGTTTTGGAACTGGGATTCGGTTTGGGGATGTCGGCTCAGTTCATTCAAAGCCATGCGCCAAAACACCACATCATCATCGAAATGAATCGAGCCATCGCCGAATCGGCGCACATCTTTGCCAACCGGCAAAGCGGGCAAGTGACGATTCTGGAAGGCATCTGGCAAGAAATTGTTCCGGGTTTGGAAAGCGAGAGCTTTCAAGGAATTTTGTTCGACACTTATCCGCTTTCGGAAGAAGAAGTGGACGTCATCTTTTACCCGTTTCTTGAACACGCTCACCGTTTGCTGGCTCCGGGCGGAGTGCTGACCTACTACTCGGACGAAGCCACCTGGTTCAGCGACGAACATTTAGCAGCGTTGCGTGAGGTCGGATTCACCAAAATTGATGGTGAACTTGTTCCCGTGACTCCGCCGCAAGATTGTTTGTATTGGCGTCAATCAACAATTCTTGCGCCAATTGTTGAGAAATAGAGCAAGTTGGAGTTTGACCATGATCAACATTCCAACTTGGTTGGCGTTCGCGCTAACAAGCCCGTTTTTCTGGGGAATCACGCACGTACTGGATTCATATTGTGTTGACGAAGTTTTCGATCATCCATGGATCGGAGCAATCACCAGCGGGCTTTGCACTTTTTTGGCGCTGCCGTTTCTGGCCTTTGGGTTGTTTTTTGTGCCAACTGTCCCAATGACTTTGGGAGTAGTCAGTTTATGTGTGTTGTCGGGCTTCGTTTTTATGGCAGGGCAGATTGCCTATTTTTATGCTCTGTCGTTCAGCGAGTCGGGGATTGTCGCTGCTTACTGGAATTTGATTCCCCTGCTGTTATTGGTAATCAGCTATCTCTTTTTTGATGAACACCTCACGCAATATCAATATCTCGGCTGCGCCTTGCTGATTCTTTCTTCGGTCGGATTTTGCCTATTGGACGGCAACGCTGAATCACGCTGGCAGGCATTTTGGTTGATGCTTTTCGGTGTGTTTTGCATGTCGGTTTATTTTCTAATCCAGAAAAAGGTTTTTGCGTTTTCACCGGTTTACCAAGTATTTCTTGTGAGCAGCTTCTCCATTGCGAGCGCTGGATTGATTCCGTTGCTCAGCCCACGCCACTTCAAAGTATTTCGTCAAAATTGGGAGCGAATTCGCCCAGCATTTGGATTTTTGCTGACTATCGAAATTGCCAATCTAATTGCCCTCGGCACAAGCCAATATGCGGTGAGTTACGGATACCCCTCTCTTGTTTCGGCAGTCGAAGGGACTATCCCGGCTTATGCCTTTCTGATTTCAATGATTCTGTACGCCGTTTTTCGAAAGTTTGGTGAGGAAGAAGCTCATCATCATCTGCTTACCAAATTACTGTTGGTTGGTGTGATGGCGTTTGGCGTTTGGTTGGTTTCGTAAATTTATGAATGTCTCAGAAGAATTGAAACATAATCAGTCAGCCAATTTCGGCTCTGTGTGCTGGCGATACCATTCCGTGATTTCATCCACACCCCATTGATCGGATTCGACGGCCAGCACCAGGGCGACGGTTTCAGGCAATGTGGTTTTGACTTTAATGCCATTGCTGGAAAGAAAACGAGCAACCAGCAAAGTGGCGGTTCGCTTGTTCCCGCCAACCCATGGATGACTTTTGATCAGCCCGAAGCACAATGTCGCGGCTTGTCGGAGCAAGTCAGCATTTTCATAAATCGCTGCATGGCGTGGCCGAGCCAAAGCGGATTCGACGAGATGAGGATTAAAAGGACCGGCGCGCGTTTCACCGAGTCGCCGCATCAATAGCAAGTGGAGCACAAGGGCGTCTGCATAACTGAGGTAATGGACACTGTCAGGAGACATTTTTAGTCGCCAAGCCGTTCCAATTCTTCAAAGGTTTCTCGATACTCCTCGAAGATGCGCTCGAAATCTGCCAACAATTCATCGGAAGCCGGTGGCAGGATTTCCAAGTCAATCGAACCTTCCCTTGGGTAGAGCACAACGAAGGAACCCGGCGAAACTTTCATAACATCTGCCATTTCAGGTGGGATTTCCATTATCCAACCGGTTTCGCTTTTTTGTGGAGCAAGTACTGCGCTCATATGCCTCCTTGCATGGTGAAATCTTAGTTGAGCAAACCATAAACGTCTTTGATCTCGCCGCCGCCTTTCAGGAACTGTTCGTGAGCGCGCCAGGCCAGACGGTTGCGTTCGTGTTCAGTCAGCACTTCATCGAGCGCGCGTTCGACAGCTTCGGCTTCGGTGCTGACGCCGAAAATTTTCTGCACGCGGCGGAGCTTGGCTTCGTACACCAGTAACTGTTTATGCCGAGTTTTATTTTTAGTCCGGTTCATCGCTTCAATGCCTCAACTCTCAGGCATCATATTTGGACAAAATATGCCGAGTCAATCTTCAATTCGCCGTCACCGCTTTTGGAAATTCGGTCAATGGGGCGCGGGATTGTATTTGTACAACACGTTCAACTAGCCTGTGCGATCCAATGGGCTACGTCATCGCCGAAGCCAATGGTAACGAGCAGGTTCTTTATGCAGACTGCGACTTAGCGAGGGTGAGCCGCTTGCAAGAGCTTTGGGGATTTTTGCAGGCTAGAAAACCGAGAGAATACAGAACGCTTACCGGTTTAGATTGATTTGGTTTCTGAGATAGCGCGTTCAAATCGGTAGCTGGACCGATTTGAACGCGCTGGTTTGGGAGTTATTTCGCTTTGAAAGCTTCGGTCAGAATTCGGCCCATGGCGTTGCTGGGCGTTTCCAGTTTCAACAATGCGGCCAGCGTGGGGGCAATGTCCGCCGGGCTGCTGACGGTGTGAAAGCTCCCTGCCGCGATGCCTGCGCCGTAAAAAATCACCGGCACGTGGGTGTCGTATTTGTAAGGCGACCCGTGTGTCGTCGTCACCGATTCGCCAACGAAATAAAACGGCTGGGTGATGATGACCAGATTGCCGTTGCGTTGCGGGTGAAAACCGTTGGTCACGCCTCGCGCGATCGGCGTGTTTGGCATTTGTCCCGCCAGAATCTGTGACCGCGTGAAGGCTTCGACAATCGCGGGCAGTTTCAGCAGCGCTTTGCCGGCGACCGCTTCGACTTCGGCGGCGTCGAGTTTGCGGCGTTCGATGGCCGCTTCGTCCAGGTACACATTGCCGTTGACGGTTTGCAGCACCCATTTTTCTTCGCCGAAGCGTTGGTTCAATGCGGCGGTTAGGGCGTCGTTGATTTGTTTGGCTTCGATTCGGCCACCGTATCCCAACTGTTGAACCTGTTCGGGAATTGGCGCAACGCCGTGATCGGCGGTCAGCGCAATGACCACCTGATCCAATCCGATTTTCTTGTCCAGATACGCGAACAATTCCGCCAGCGTGCGGTCGGTTCGCAACGTCATATCGTGAACTTCCTGGCTGTACGGCCCCATCGCATGGCCGAGCAAATCGTTGGCCGAAAAGCTGATCGTCAACAAATCCGTCACGTCGTCCGCGCCGAGCTTTTCGGCTTCAATCGTGGCTTTGGCCAGATTGACCAGATGGTCGTTGGCAAAGGGCGAGGCTTCAAACTGCGCAATGAATTTCGTGCCGGGTTTGGTTTCGCCGCCATTGATCGTGTACGGAAATTTCGTGCCGTAAGGAGATTTTTCATACGGCGCGTCATCTTTGTCCGATCGCGCGTAGGCTGATTCAGGCAGCATCCGTTCCCAGGTTTTGCCAAAGTAACTGAAGCAATGATTGTCGCGGTTGAAGGCTTTCAACCAGTCGGGCAATTCGCTGCGGTAATACGTGCTGGTGACGAAATTTCCCGTCGAACTGTCGAACCAGTAAGCCGCGTCCGGGCGTTTGCCGACGGGCAAAATTGCCGAACGATCTTTGTACGACAAGCCTATGACTTTGGCCTGACCGGCGCTGGCCAGTTTCAATTCGTCGCCGATGGTCGAACCCAGCAAGCGATGCGGCGACATGCCTGAACCGTCTCTGCCGCCCACCAATCTGGTTTTGTCATCGCTGACGCTGCTGACGCGACGCCCGGTTGTGCGGTCGTACCATTCGTTGCCGATGATGCCATTCATTGCCGGAACCGCGCCGGACATGAACGTCGCGTGACCGCAAGCGGTGTAAGTCGGCACGTGAATGTAATTGGCGTTGGTAAACACGGCTCCGCCTTCGAGCAAGCGTTTGAATCCGCCTTCGCCAAACTGGTCGCCGAACCGATTCAGATAATCGGCGCGAAGCTGGTCAATGACTATGCCGACCACCAATCGAACTTTCTTTGGCGAAGTGGCTGCGCGACGGCGTTGCTGAGCGGTCGCGGGCGAAATCAGGTTGAAAAATAAAAGCGCAAAACAAAGCAGAACGGCAAATCGCCGCTGATGAATGAACATACTCGCTCCCTTGATAATGTCCGACAAGCTGCCAGGTTGTCGCGGTGCTGGTTTCACGCTTTCCTGAGTCAACGACAAGCTGGCAGCTTGTCGAACTGTCAGCGCCGCCGTTTTCGTCGTTTCAGAGCAACACAACGGGGATGACTCATTGGAATTTGAATGAAATGGTGTGCGGAAACGCGCCGAAGCATAAGCGGTCGTCGCAGATGGTGACAAGAGCCGCATCGTCAGGCAAAATTTCGTATCCAGAATTTTGTGAATGTCGTATTTGCCAGCGTGTCATCATCGGAATGATACGCGGCATTTCCCAAAAAACTTTTTTCAATGAGCTTTATCAACAATGGAATCGGCTGGCTTTTATCGAACATCTACATTGGCTTTTGTCGGGATCGTTTCCATCTGCGTTTTGACGTTTGCGCTGCCCGGCGCGCTGGCGTTTCAAGAGCAGAATAACGAAAGCTCCGCTGCGACTCCCAAACCATCTCCGACACCGACGCCTACGCCTGCGGTGCGCGTTCAACCACCGAACGAACTGCAAAAGGCGCTCAACGAATTCCGTACTCAGATGAACGCGCTGACTGGCGGCACGGGCAAAGCTCGCCCCGCCGGAAAGCAGAACAAACTGAGCGGCAGGTTGTACGAAAACCTGCGCAATGATTTTTTCGACGCCGTGCCGCATGAAGTTCGCCAACGCGGCGGAACCAAATCCCTGTTACGGCGCAACCAGTATGGATTCAGCGTCAGCGGCCCGGTCTGGCTGCCCAAAGCGTATGACGGACGCGGGCGAACGTTTTTTTCCGCCAATTACGAAGCGACGCGGGAACGCATTGCTCAAAGCCTGTTGCTGACAGTGGCCACGGACAAACAGCGGCAAGGGGATTTTTCCGATCTGGTGGACAGCGCAGGCCAGCCGATTCGGATTTATGATCCGCTGACCACGCGCCCCAATCCAGCGTACGACCCATCCAAACCGATTTCGGCAGACAACCTGCAATATCTGCGCGATCCATTCCCCGGCAACGTCATCCCGGCCAACCGTATGGAACCGATTGCCCAGGCCGCCGTTGGTTTGTATCCGCGCTCAAACACAAATGTCGGGCCGTTTCTGCAAAACAATTACTGGATCAATTCGCCGTTTGAAAACCGTGCCGACGGTGTCATTGCCAAGCTCGATCATCGGTTGAACGAAAAACATCAACTTGGATTCAACTTCAATCGTTCGCAAGGCACGCGCAAATCCCCGGAGTATTACCCAGGCCCGGCCAATGCCGGCGCGCCCAGTTACGATTACGAAAACGGCAGCGTCAGCATGCAGGATACTTACAACGCTTCGCCGCAAATGGTTTGGACGTTTTCCGGTTCGGCGGCTTACGGAGCGACGACTTCTGTTGAGCAGGATGAAACGCAGGATTATCCACAGCAATTGGGGCTGAAAGGCGTCTTTGCCAGATACTTTCCGCGTTTTGCTTTTAACAACGGCTACCTTTCCATCGGACCTTCGACGGCGGTGTTTCGCGATCGCAGCTATAACTACAGCGGTTCGACGGCGGTTTCGATCAATCGCAAAACGCATACCATCCAGATGTCCGGCGTGGCTCGACGCAGTTTCGCCAATTCGATGAGTCCGTATTACCCGTCGGGGTTGTTCATTTTCAACAATTCGATCACAGGGTTGCCGGGTGTGGTCAACACGGGCAGCTCGTTCGCCAGCTTTTTGCTCGGCGCGGTTTCGCGCGGCGAAGAAGGCGTGGTGCTGCATCCGTCGTATTACAGCAAGAATTTTTTCGACACGAACATCAGCGATCAATGGCGAGTGCGTCCCGGCATGAGTTTTTCAGGCAGTTTGAGTTTCGAGGTGGCCACGCCGCGCGTCGAAAAATACGACCGCCAATCCACCGTGTCGCTGGATCATCTGAACCCCGCGAACGACAAACCGGGTGCGCTGATTTTCGCCGGGCGCGATGGCATCGGACGTGGATTGCAACCTGTGACCATGCGCGTCGAACCTTCAGTCAGCATGACGGTCAATCCCTGGAACGACCGTCGCACAGTGGTTCGTACCAGTTACAGTTTGAGTTACGAAGATTATCCGCTGTACGGGCGGCATTTCGGCACGCAAGGGTTCAATGCCACGCCGGTGTTCGTTTCGCCGAACGACCAATTGCAACCGGCGTTTTGGTTGCGCGACGGCATGCCGACGAATTTTCCTCATCCGCCTGCGCTGGACCCAACCGCCGTCAACGGCATCGAACCGGATTACATTGACCGGTCGGGAATTCTGCCGACCAATCAGCAGTGGTCGTTCAGTCTGCAACGCGAATTGCCGCAGGCGTTGACGATGAACATGGTTTATTCCGGCTGGCGCAGCACGCATCAATTGGTGGATGGATTTGCGCGGTTGAACATGGTTCCGGTGGAAAATCTGACGTACCGCGACCAGCTTTACGACGAAGCGTTTCGCAATTCGTTGCGTCCCTTTCCGCAATATCGCAGCTTCGATATGGGCGGGTTGTATCCGCTGGGCGATGCCAAAGGTCACGCCATGTCGGCAACCGTAGACAAACGATTGTCCGGCGGATTGTTTGGCCGGTTCAGTTATCGGTTGGCGAAGCTGTTGGACAATTATTCGTCCGGCATGCCGCAAGACCCGGACAATCGCCAGTTGGAATGGGCGCTTTCGACTTCGGACATTACGCATTCAATTTCGGCCAGTTACACGTATGAACTGCCATTCGGCAAAGGCAAATGGTTTTTCGCTGACAGCGAATTTGTCACTCACACGTTGGGCGGATGGAATTTGAGCGGGCTGAGCAGTTGGCGCGGAGGCCAACCGCTGAGTTTGCGTCCGCTGTTCAATCGCACGGGAGGAGTCGTTGGTAATTTGCGCGTCAACCTCGTTCCCGGCGTTGATCCTCAAGTTGACAAACCTTCGCCCGAACAATGGTTCAATCCGGCGGCCTTTGCGCAACCGGACGATTTCACGCTCGGCAACGGCCCGCGCACACATCCGCAACTGCGAAATCCGGGAGCGCATGTTCATCATCTGTCGCTGACCAAACGCATACCGCTCTCGTCTGAAACGTCGCTGGAATTCGTCAGCGAATCGTTCAACTTTCTGAATCACGCCAATATGAATGCACCAGACTCACGCATCGGCCCGGAATCCAGCCCGAACCTGAACGCCGGAAAAATCATCGGCACGTCAGGCGGTCGCGTCATGCAATTCGGATTGAGGATTCTGTTTTGATCGAAGAAATCCCAAGCTCCAAAACATTCATCGCAGAGACGCAGAGAACGCTGAGGAAACGCAGAGGTGCATTGCCACTTTCTCTGCGAAATCTCTGTGTTCTCTGCGCCTCTGCGGTGAAAGATATATTCAAATTTGTTGCCTTGTTGTTGTTGCTGTCAACGCCTGCGTTCGCGCAAAAAGAAGGAACAGAAACTGCGCCCAAAGGCTTGTTGAAGATTCCAGTCTGGGTGGAAGAAGGCGCGGATAAATTTTGGCTGGACGGCAATCGCCAGGCATTCAAAGTCTTTGTCGAAGAAAAAGAATCGCCGCTGAAAAGTTTTCAGACGCCAAAAAGCTCTACCATTTTATTGATTGTCTTCGATACCGTAGCCGATCTGGCGCGCGTGGATCAGGCGCGTTTGGCGCTCAACGAAGCCATCAAAACGCTCGGCCAAAATTACTGGATCGGATTGTTGAAAGCGCAGAACGGATTATCGGAGTTGCAGGAACCGACGGCAGATCGCGGGGCGCTGGCACAAAAGATTCAAGCGATTCAGGTCAACGGCAAAGCCGGTTTGCTGGACACGTTGGAACCGGTTTCCAAACTCGCCGCCGGAATGATGCAAAAAGCCAACGTGCGTGTGGTTGTGCTGTATGTCACCGATAGCGGCATCGGCAATTATCGCGCTGATTACCTGAACCCCGTGGTCAATTCCAGCGATTCGGGCGATCTGAGCCGCCGCTTTTCCGACCGCGCCGTGCAGGAACAAATGAGTCGCCAGGTTGACGCGCTCAGCCAATTTACCGTCCCGATTTTCATTCTGCATCTGAATTATCGAACCGATTCGATGAATCTGGCTTATCAGAGCGGACTGGAACGAATCGCTACGGCTTCCGGCGGATTGACCTTGTTCAGCCGCACCAGCGACGACACGGATTCGTTATTGAAAACGCTGTTGAAGCGTATTCAATCGTCGTATTTTCTGGGTGTGGAAACGCCTGCTTCTGACAAGAAACGTCGCGCCGTTAAACTTCGCGTCGAAGCCAAAAAAGCCGACGGTCAGTCGCCGGGCAAAATCGTTCATCGCGATCAGGTCAGCTTGCCGAAGAAGTAACGATCAATTCAAAACAAACCAGAAACTCCCGATTGCCATCAGCGCCCAGAATCGGCGAATCAATCACTCCGCGCGATTGCAAACCAATCGAAGCCGCAAACGCCACAATCTCCTGCACCACACGTTGTTGCGCCACTTCATCACGAACAATGCCACCTTTGCCGACTTCGTCACGCCCGACTTCAAACTGCGGTTTGATCAGCGTGATGACCAAACCTGACGGCTGCAAAAGCGGCGGTATCACCGGCAAAATCTTGGTCAGCGAAATGAACGAGACATCGCCCACCACCAGATCGAACGTTTCGGCGAAATCATCGGGTTGCAAATATCGCGCGTTGACCTGTTCACGGACTTCGACGCGCGCATCCTGCCGCAATTTCCAATCCAACTGCCCATGACCGACATCCACGGCCACAACACGCGCTGCGCCGCGTTGCAATAAACAATCGGTAAAGCCTCCGGTCGAAGCGCCAATGTCCAAACACACCTTGCCCGCGACCTCCACGCCAAAAGCGTCCAGCGCGGCGGCGAGTTTCAATCCGCCGCGACTGACAAACGGCATCGGTTCTTTCACGGTCAACGGAGCTTCGACCGCAATCAACTGTCCGGCTTTTTCCAGCCGTTGCCCATTGCTGAAAACCTGCCCGGCCAGAATCAACGCCTGCGCTTTGGAGCGCGTGTCGGCCAATCCGCGCTCGACCAGCAGCTTGTCCAATCTCTCTTTTGATTTCGATTTCATCAGTGATTTACAGCTTTATCCGAACGGGAAACCAACTACGAATGAACACGAATGCTCACGAATCAGTCCAGCGAAGCTAAATCAGAGCAGGCAACATTGGGACATTCCCTTTTAACAGGATGAACAAAATTTTCGGCAGGATTTACAGAATCATCAAGAGCAATCAAGTTCCAACTTGGTTTGAATCCTGTTCATCCTGAAAAAAAATTATGTCCATCCTGTCTCAAAGTTTCTTGCCTCGATTTAGGTTCTGGTTGAATGCCCATTCGTGTTCATTCGTGTGTATTCGTAGTTTGCCTCTTCTTCGATTTTCTGGCGATTGTCGAAACTGTATGCGAAGCTTGTAGAGTTATGAACGACTCCCGACTGGTAATTCATCATTCCATACAGCAAACCCACCGCGATTCGTTTGCCGAAGACGTGCGCGCCGGGTTGACCTCTCAACCGAAAACTCTGCCGCCGAAACATTTTTACGACGCGCTCGGTTCGCAATTGTTCGAAGCGATTTGCCTGCTGCCCGAATACTACCCCACGCGCGCCGAAGCCGAAATTTTCCATCGCCATGCGGCGGACATTGTTTCGCAACTGCCCGCGCCCTTTGGCATCGTTGAACTCGGCAGCGGCAGTTCGATCAAAACGCGTTTGCTGATCGAAGCGATTCTGGCTCGACAGCCGGAACTGCATTACCAGCCGATGGATATTTCGGCTTCGATTCTGCAAACCAGCGCCGAAACCTTACTTGGCGAATACCCGCAACTGTGCATCACCGGTCACGTTGGCGATTACACGCACGGCCTGGGTTCCGTTGTTCGCCGCGAAAACGAACGATTGCTGGCATTGTTCCTGGGATCCAACATTGGCAATTACACCGACCACGAAGCGCGCGCCTTGCTGCTCATGATTCGAACTGCACTGCGACCGGGCGATGGATTGTTGTTGGGCGCGGATTTGAAAAAGTCGCTGGATGTGCTGGTTCCGGCGTATGACGATGCGCTGGGCGTGACGGCGGCGTTCAATTTGAATGTGTTGGCGCGCATCAACCGGGAATTGGACGGAACGTTTGATTTGCGATTGTTCGGCCATTGCGCGCTGTACAACGACGAAGCCGGGCGCATCGAAATGCATCTGGTCAGCCGTGTGGCGCAAACCGTCGCCATCAACGCGCTGGGATTGCGCGTCGAATTCCAGGCGGGCGAAACCATCCACACGGAAAATTCCTACAAATACGATTTGCCACAACTGGCGGCGTTGGCCGCGGCGACCGGCTTTCAGCCGATGAAGACGTGGTTTGATGACGAACGACGCTTCAGTTGTAATTTTTGGCAGGTGGTTTGAATGTCGTAGCTTCCGAGAAAGGTTCAAAAGAAACCATTTTCGGAGCAAGCATTTCAATGACGATGAAAGCTTATGCAGCGCTTTGCGCCATTGCCTTGGCCAAATCCTGATACCAAAGAGCGCGTCGTATGCGAAGCGTATTGGTGTACGTTTGAACTCGGTGGCGTAATTGTTCGGGCAAGGCAGGAGAGGAAAGTAATTCATTACCGAGAACGATTGCCTGGTAAAAAGCGCCTGCCTGTGCCCATAAACTCAGGGCGCTGAAGCTGTGGAGAAACGATTTTTCACTGAGTCCCAGTGTCGCGCAGCGTTGGCTCAAGGATTCCTCGATTTGTGCGGCTTCGGCAAATTTGCGCGCAGCCTCATCATCTCGCGCCAGTTCACGCAACAATTGAGCTTCGAGAATCAAATCGGATTTGCGAACTTCATCGGCTTCAAACGCTGCATCCAATCCTGCGCGGTTGATCGCAGTTACTTGTTGCTGACTCATAGCATTTCCTCCGCAAAACGATGGAACGAGCAGATCACCTTGTTTTCAGCAAACCCTGCCACAATGACATATCCGTCTATTTCGTAAGGGGTCTCGAGCAACTGACGAACCTTGCTGCGATGCCGAGCTTCGATTTCGGCAGTCATTGTTCCGCTCACTTCCAACCCATATTCCCGGTCGCCGTCACTTACCCAGAAATCAAACCGGTCGCCATCGGCTGCCACCTGGCTTATTCGCATTGGTGTGTAGCGCGCCAGAACCACGCAAGCCAACCCCAATGCTGCCCATTCGGTAATCGTTCGCTCCTGAACTCCAAACGGTTGTGTTGGAGCGCTTGATGAAGACCAATAAAGTCGCAATTGCTCCTGGTGGTTGGGGACGTTCTTAAAATTGAGCAATGCTACAGTCAACATTGCCTCGGTTGCACGTTGTTCTCCTTGCAATCTGGCAATGACAAACGGGACAAAAACGCCTGCGCCGATTCGATGATCCAGCACAATATCTTCCAACCGATATTCGCCAAGCGCATCACTCAAAGCAAAAACCTCATTTCAATCTCTTCGCCACGACCAAAGTATCATTTGGCGTTTCTTTCCGCGCAAGCCACTTACCGTTTCAACTTCTTACTTTTGCTCATTCAGGTTTTAGTTGTAGCGGCAAACCTCGTTTCTCAGGTTTTAAGCCAGTGCCTGATCGAAATCGCGCAGCAAGTCGGCCTCGTCTTCCAGGCCGACGGAAATGCGCACCAATCCTTCGTTGATGCCTGTCGCGGCGCGTTGTTCCGCCGACAACTGCAAACTCCACATCGAAGCCGGATGCACGACCAGCGTTTCAAACCCGCCCAGGCTGGCTGCGCGCACGCCGAGTTTCAACGACGACATCAACTTGTCCGCCGCCGAATATCCGCCGCGCAATTCCACGCTGAGCATGCCCGTGAAGCCTGTCATTTGTGCATTGGCCAGCTCGTGTTGCGGATGCGATTCCAAACCGGGGTAATACACACGAGCGACTTTCGGGTGCAATTCGAGAAACTTGGCTAGCGCCATCGCATTCCGGTTGTGGCGTTCGACGCGCAGCCCCAGCGTTCTCAACCCGCGCAACAACAACCAGGCGTCAAACGGGCTGAGCGCGGCTCCGGCCACCAGGGCAAAGCGCCAAACTCGTTCAATCAACTCTTTGTTGCCGACCATCGTTCCGGCGGTTACGTCGTGATGGCCGCCAATGTATTTCGTGGCGCTGTGGATGACAGCGTCAATCCCCAAATCCAGCGGACGCTGGTTGATCGGTGTGGCAAAGGTGTTGTCGCAAATCGTCGTCAGGTTGTGCGCTTTGGCCAGTTCGACGATGAAGCGCAGATCGGTCAATTGCATCAATGGATTGACGGGGGTTTCGACGTAAATCAGTTTGGTGTTGGGCTGCACGGCAGAGGCGAATTCGGCATTGCTGGTCTGATCCACGAAACTGACTTCGATGCCCCAACGCGGCAGGATGTCTTTCAGCAAGGTCGTCGCCCCGGCGTAATGATTTCGCTGGGCAATGATGTGATCGCCTGTGTTCAACTGGCTGGCCAGCGCCGAAAAAATCGCGCCCATTCCCGATCCAAAAACCAGCGCCAGTTCGCCGCCTTCCAGTTCGGCCAGGGTTTGTTCCACCATCGCGTGGTTTGGATTGCCGTACCGTGTGTAAAACTCCTGCGGTTTGGTGGCAATGGCGATTTCGGCAAACTCTTCGGCGGTTTCGGCTCCGAAAGTCGTCGTTTGCCAGATCGGCGGGCTGATGGCGGTCGTGCGATTCAGATCTTTGGCGGCGTACACCGCCTTGGTTTGCATGCCTTCCAAATCGAATTTCTCTTTGCTCACTTCAGATTCCTTGCAGTACGGGGAGCGTGAGCGACCTGATCTTCCGACAAAAAGCGACATCAGAAAGCTCAGGTCGCTCATGCTCCCCGCACTGATTTTTAGTGCTGTGAAAGATAGGTGTATTGCAGCGTCGCCAAGGCCTGTTTGACAGCGACGACGGCGGCATCGAATTGCGCTTCGTGAACCAGCACGGCATCGGTGCTGTAAGTCGAAACGCTCAAAATGCTGATGTCGGCTTGTGCCAATGCGCGGCTGATTTCAGCGATGAATCCGACGACCGAAAAATCCAGAAAGGTGTCGAAACGGATCATCCGCCAATCGCCGCGCGCCCGCGCGCTGGGAAAGCGGTCGGCAATCTGCTGCCAATGATTTTCGGCAATCATCAACGTGATTTCCTGTTTGTCTCGAATCAACGAAACAAAGCCGTCCGCTTCGAACAAACATTCCACCGCCGCGCGGTATTGTTCCAGCGGCAAACTGGCCACGGCATATCGAGTTTCAGGAAGATACAGTTGAATTGCCATAAAGTTATTCAATCACGGCGTAAGCTCTGACCGGGAAGGTTCCTACGCCGCGAAATTTGATCGGCGCGGCGTGAAAACGAAATCCCGTCAGCGGCAGTTTGTCCAGATTGCACAGATGTTCGGCGATGGGAATGCCTGCACTGAGCAACACGGTGTGCGCGGGACGCTGGCCATCGTTCATATCGTCAATGTTGACCGAATCAATGCCAACCAGAGCGATTCCGGCGGCAACCAAAAACTCTGCTGCCGCGCGTGTCAAAAAAGGAGCCTCTTTGCCGTACTGCTCCGTTCGCCAGTGAACATCCCAGCCGGTGCGTACCAGCACGGCACGGTTTTTCAGCGTCAGGTTTTCAAACTGGTCAATGTCAATCGCCCGGCTGGTTCGCTGAGTGGCATCAATGACCAGCCCTTCCAGATCGGCCAACCGTTCCAGCGGCAGCGAAGCCAGATCGCCGCCTTCGGCAAACCGATGAAACGGCGCGTCCACATACGTGCCGGTGTTGGCGACCATTTCGATACGTCCGATCTGAAACGTCGTGCCTTCGGCATATTTGCCAAGCGCAGCTTCGCGGCTCAGGTAATCGGAAATGGCCGGAGCAGGCAAGCCGGGATAGGTCACCATCCCGGTTTCAATTTCGTGGCTTACGTCAATTAAATTTCGTGACATTTCGCTTCAATACGCGGACTCGAATTGCAGAACGCGAAGCTTTTCGATTTGGGCGCGGGCGCTCAGGTTCAGAAATTCGACTCCAACCACCTGGCCGCGTTCGTCGTAATCCAGAATTACACCCGGCTGCACTTCTTCCGATTCAACAATGGCCGATTCATCCAAGCGCAGATAAAGCGTGTCAGTTTCCTTGTCTATTTTCAGCCTCATTTTCTTTTCCCGATTTTCTTCGACAAACGTCGGTCAAAAAACACAGTCACGATTCGGCGAGGATCAGAGTTTGGGTTTACCACAACATGCAAAACTCGCCCATCTCTTTCATTCGCTTTCTTGTTGGAGTATTGACGGTGCGCCAAACCCATTCTTCCAAGATATTGCGCTCTGCCAGCATTTCTTTGGCATGAACTGAAAGCTCGAATTCTGGCATTGGCACACCTTCCCAAAGTTATCGCATTGCCGCTTGAGGCCAGCCGGATTTGCGGAGTTCCTGCTTCAATCTGGCCATCGTTGCTTCGACGTCTTCCAGTTTGCGCGGAATCGAAGCGGACATGTTCACCGGATCGCCGGTTGTCACCAGAATGTCGTCTTCGATGCGAATGCCAATGCCCTTGTATTTTTCAAACGCGGGGCGAACGGCCTGGATGAAGCGTTCGTTTTCCGGCGTTTTCGGCAACCAATCCAGCGCGTCCGGGCGAATGTAAATTCCCGGTTCAACGGTCAGCACCATTCCCGGAGCGAGCGGCGTGCGGTAATCGCCAACGTCGTGAACGTTCATGCCTATCCAGTGGCTGGAACCGTGCATGTACCAGTGACGGAATTCGTTGTTGTCTTTGGAGGTAATCAAGCCGAGTTTGAACAATCCGTCTTTGATGATTTCCGCCGTCACGCCCTGCACTGATTTGGTGTTGGACGCCGGGTCAAAGACTGCGCCGACGACATTGCCTGCGCGAACGCGATTAATCGAAGCCGTCTGAGCGTCATACACAATGCGATAAATGTCCGCCTGCTCTTTGGTGAATTTGCCGTTGATCGGAATTGTCCGCGTGATGTCGGCGGTGTAATGGTCGAATTCCGCTGCGCAATCCATCAGCAGCAAACTGCCGTTGTCGAGCGGTTCCTGGTTGGTGATGTAATGCAGCGTGGTGGCGTTTGCGCCTGCGCCGACAATGCACGGATAGCCCCAATTGTCGGCACCGCGTCGTTTGAAGGTGTATTCAAATTCCGCCTGGATTTCATATTCGAACATCGCGGGCGAAGCGACCGCGAACACGCGATGAAAAGCTTCAGCGGTGATGTCAGCGGCGTGTTGCAGCAGTTTGAGTTCCCACGGCGATTTCACCAATCGCAATTCGGCAAAAATGGGATGCGCCGAGCGAAGCTTCAATCCGGCATTTGTGGCTTTCAGGTTTTCAGCGAATTCGTGTTCGTGGCGATATTCGCGCAGGTCGCGGCCTTGCGGCGTCAGCAGATAAATTTCCGCCTGATCCTTGTTAGCGGCTTCGATGAACGTTTGAAATTCGGTTTGCCATTGCGCCAGCAACTCGGCGTTCGGTTTCGAGACCGGGCCGCGTTTGGCAATGGCGGCTTCGGCTTTTGGGGCCAGTGTTGCCAGAAAGCCATTCAGCAAACTCATGTCCCAAACTTCCTGAACGCCGCTGCGTTGCCGCGCGTCATCGCTGCTGAGCATGCGTCCTGTCCAGGTTTCGCGGCGAGGGTCGCGTTTGGGAACGAACAAAATTTCGCGCGCTTTCTTCGCTCCGGGAATCAAGACCAATGCGGCTCCGTCCTGATTGATGCCGGTGAGGTAATAAAGATTATTTTCCTGTCGGTAATGGTAATCAACGTCGAAGGTGTAAATGCGCGGTTCGGTGCTGAACAGAACCATGATCGCCTTGTCGCCCATTCGCTTCATCGTTTCCTGACGGCGTTTGGCCAATTCCGCCAGCCGTTCGGCTTCGGAAATCTTCGGCGCAGGCGGAGCCAGTCGCCATGCTTCGGGCGCGGAACTTGTCGCTTCGACCTGCGGCGCAGGAGGCAGCGCAGTCAAAATCAAAACAGCCAGCGTCACCACAAATGCTGCGACGCTCAAACGGCGAAAATTCGTCTTCATCGGTTCACCTCGATTTTGTGAAGAGAGATTATTTCAAATTGGCAAGCCAAAAGTTTGGCGAATCGGCTTGCGAACATTACGACAACTCTTGATTGCATCTTTTGCAGTAGCTTTTGTGGCATTTACACCCGGATAACGATAATCAACGGCGAAAGCATTCAGAAAAGACAGGTCGTTATGCAAAATGCTCCAACCAGACTCCACTGTTTGAGCCAAGTTAAGCAACTGAATCAGGTCATGCGTTTTCCTGAATGTGATACCCGCTTCGACCAGACGGGCTTTCAGATATTTTTCAGCGCACTGTTGAGCGGAGAAACAAGCCAGATCGTAATTCGGGTCTTTGCGAGCGCGTGCTTCGCGCTGTGCGCTAATCCAGTCTTTCTCTGCTTTGACGATCCATTCTGATGTGATCGGCTTCATAAAGAACTGTTCCTTGTTCGACGATCTCCTGCATAAACGGGTCGCCCATACCAATTCGTTCCTCAATCTGTTCCGGCGTTCTGACCAGCAAATCAACCGCCATGGGCGTCTGAACACGCGATCTGATCGCTCCAGCCTGATAAGCAGGATGACCTTCAAACGGCATGACAACCATCAAATCCACATCTGAATCTTCCGTCGGCGCGCCATAAGCATACGAACCAAACAACACGACCTTTTGCGGATGACAGATTTCGACAATCTGGCGACAAAGCTCGGAAATTTCTTTTTTGATGGCTCGACCAGCTTTCATGGGTATTTTTCGCCTTCAGGAGATTTTGATCAGCAGCCACAACAATAGCACGTGAAAAGCCCAGATCGTAAGCGCGTAAGGCAATTGGAATTTGATGACGCCGTATTGATCGCGCAAATTCAGCAGCGCTGCCGGAACGATGTTGAAATTCGCCGCCATCGGCGTCATCAACGTGCCGCTCGAACCGGCGGTCAGCGTGATGATCGCCGCCATCGCCGGATTTACGCCGAACGGCTGAATAATCAGCGGCACCAAGACGCCGGTTGCAATCACCGGAAATGCCGCGAACGAATTGCCCATGACAATCGTGAACAGCGCCATTCCCAAACAGTTTGCCAGCACCAGTAAAAACAGATTGTTGCCGGGAATCACTGCTTGAATGCCGCCCGCGATCAAATCGCCGACTTTGGCAGCCGTGAAAATCACGCCCAGCGAAGCTAGCAATTGCGGCAGGATGTTCACGGCTCCCATGGCTTCGTTCAATCGGCGGCCTTCATTCATCAAGGTTTTGAATCCTGCGCGCGTCAGTCCCAACGCGATGACCATTGCCGCTACGCCGCCGAAACCCAATCCGACCAGAGCGCCACGGTTGGCGTCCATTCCCAATTGCCGAAACAGAATGGCAAAGAAAAACGTGACGACCGGAATGGCTATGACCGGCACAAAGATTTGATTGCCAAACGGAGCGCGAACCTCCCGTTCGCTCGCCGATTCGCCAACCTTTCCGCGCGTCACTCGCCCCAATCCATCCAACGCCACCATGGCCACCACCAGCATTCCGGTCAACCAATACGGCATCCAACTGCCGAAAGCGAAAATCACGCCCAGCACCAACCAGAACATTCCGCTTCCGATTCGTCGCGGATTGCTTTTGTCCGCGAAAGTCATTGCCGCAAAGACGAACAACACCGCTCCTGTCAGCGCATACACGACATCCAGATTGAACAGCTTTTCGATCATCGCGCGGCCTCCCGGTTCAACCAGCGATCCAGCAACCAGAATTGCACGGCGGCAAACAGAATCGAAGCCACGACGACGGGCACGGTAAACTTCACCAAATCCCACACGCCGACGGCAAAGCCCAGTCCGTTCATCACGCCGTACACCAGCAAAATTCCGGCTTGCACCGGCGACAGGTTCTGGCCGTAAAAATTGCCGTAATTTTCGGCGGCGGCGTTGGCAGCTTTGATGCGTTCGACAGCGGCAGGCTGAAGCCTGGACTCTGAACCTTTCTCCGCCGCGCCCAGTGACATCGGAAACACCAGCGGACGCACAAACGAAGGATGCCCATTGAGCCGAATGCCAATCGCTCCGTGCAGCACGCGAAAAAGCTGATAAACGATCTGCAATCGTCCAACCGTCGCCGCGCGTATGCCGCGAATCAATTTGGCGGATTGTTCCTGCAATCCGAAGCGTTCGCTCAAACCGATGGCGGGCAGCGTGATGATAAACAGCGTCATGAGCCGGTTATCGGCAAAGGCTTTGCCCAGTGTGTTGATGATGCCAATCTGACCGGGTTTGGTCAGAAAGGGAAGCTGCGAGAAAAATCCTTCGTGCGAAAACAACGGCAATCCGGCGATGAGTCCGGTCGCCAAGGCCGCCGCCATCACCACCAGCGTGGTTCGCATTTTCAACGTTATGCCAACGACGATGATGACAACGCCGATCAGTGCAAAATGATTTGCCATGAGTTTTTACTTGAGTTGAAAATGAATCACGCCACCATTCGCTTGTGACAGCTACCAGGCGGCGTGATTCGGTTGATTTTCACAGGTGGTTATTTACAAACTTTCAATCATTCGGTCACCCAATGTGTACCGATAATCCCGCGGCAATCGTTGCAAAATTGGCACATACCATAAAATCAAATCATACGTTTTCTGGATCACCGGCAATTCCGGTGTTGTTTTTTTACTCATGCCAAAAACCAAAAAAAATTCGACCGCTTCGCGGTAGGGTAAAAAGGGTAAAAAGGGCTAACAGGGTTACGAAGACCTGGCGGCAACCACAACACGAAATCCGAAAGCGTTGTTACGGATGCCGGGTTCGAGCCCGTTACGGAAGGCAGAGCGACAAACGTTACCATTGAGGTTCCACGAGCCGCCCCGAACGACCCGCCTAGAACTTAAGTCTTTACCACTCAACCAAGCTGAGCCATCTGTTGGCGCATCTTGATAACTGTCATGCCTATGATCTTCGCACCATTCCCAAACATTGCCGTGCATATCGAACAAACCGAAATCATTTGCCACACCCAGGCTGCCGACTTCAATGGTTTCGCCACGCGACTTTTCCTTTGGCCCATTGCCGTAAGGATTCTCGCTGTAGTAGTTGACGACCTTGTTTGTGATCGTTTCTCCGAAAGCGAATGGAGTCGTCGTTCCCGCGCGACAGGCGTATTCCCATTCGGCTTCGGAGGGCAGACGGTACAGACGACCGGTGTGATTGGCAAGCCGTGCGCAAAATTCTCTGGCTTCGCTCCAATTGACTTGCTCGACCGGGCGATTGTCGCCTTTGAAATGTGACGGATTGGGTTCCAATTCAATTTCGATTTTCGGCAACGCGGCGACGGCTCGCCATTGCGACTGGGTAACGGTGAATTTGCCGATGTAAAACGGCGGAATGGTCACTTCGTGCTGCGGCTTTTCATTTTCAACCCAATCGGCGCTCCGACCATACCGCTTGCGATCTTTGCGGACTTCATCAAGGTCTTTTTCGGATGATCCCATCAGAAATTTGCCTCCGGGAATGAAGACCATTTCCAGCGGAGCGCTGCCGATTTGCTCGATGAATTGCCAGGCGTGGCCGGTATCCAGCTTTTGGATTTTGCCATCGGGTTTCAGTCGCGCAGTTCGGAATTCAAAGCTGACCGGAGTAATCACGCTGGGAGAGCCATCTGTACCCATCGGCATAGGGATTTCTGTTTGTGTTGAACCGCCATCGCCCGCGTCGAATTCGTACCCCATCTGCCGCAAAGCGGGCAGCGTGATTTCGGCAAAAAACTGCGCGTAATCGGCGGCGACGGGCAACCGCTCTTTGCCTTTGGGGTCAAGCATCAACGCGATGAATTCGCGGACGCTGCCGATGCGTTGACCGATCAAATCGGAAACGGCGTTTCGCACCACTTGTTCGATTTCGCTGCGTAGAATGGTGGACAGCAATTCCTGACGAACTCCGGGGCGAAACTCGAACATCAAGTCGGACAAGCTGCCAGCTTGTCGTGAGTCTTTGCCGGGTGGGGACAAGCTGGCAGCTTGTCCGACCGGAACAACCAACCCGCCGAGCAGAAATTCCGCCAGATGCTCCAATTGCGGAGCATCGCTCATCGCCCGTTGCGTGACGCGCATGACTTCCATCGTCAACGGCATAAACGACAAACGCACGGCCAGATCAAAGGCTTCGGGCGATGCCGTTGAACGAAACGCGCTGACCAATTCGGCGGCAGCGGGCTGGTTAATTGGTTCGGGCTGGGCGGCAGGTTCAGAAGTTGGCGCCGGTTTCGTAAACAGCAGTTCTCGCAATTGATTCCACTCTCCGCTTCGTTTGCGCGGTTCGGTGACTGGCGGTTCGGATTTTGGTTCGGCGACAGGCGGCGGAATTTCCAGCATCGCCGCCCGGAACGCATTTCCGGGCAAAGCCAGCATCCGCGCCCAGCGGGCGATCATCTCCGGGTTCAACGAAACAATCGGCAGCGCAATTTGTTTGCCGTTGGGTTCTGCCCACCAGTTTGACGAAGCGTTCAATTTGGCATTGGGCGCGCCGGGTTCGGGCGAAGTGATTTCGGTGGTGGCTTCGCCGACCATCGTCCGCGCCCACAATCGTTCGCCGAAAGGTTGCAGCAACACGACGGTGGAATGTTCCGCCCAATCGGCAATGGTTCTGGCGTAAGCGCCGTCCATCCATCCGCGCGAACTGCCGTCGCTGAAGACCATCATCAAACGGCGATTGGCCGAATCGCGCAATTGTCGCGGCGAATGTTCCCGTCCGGCAGCGTCCAGCAAAAAAGCCTGGCCATTGCGGCGGAACAACGTCCAGCGGCGCACATCGCCAAAAGCTCCGGTGTGTTCCAACAATTGATGAAGCTCCCGCGCCACGTCGCGCCAGATGCTCATCGAAACCGATTGTTCGACAATGAATTCCAGATCGAACCATCGCTGGAGCGCCGGACGCATAACGGGAACCAGCGCCGTAAATTTCGGGCTTGAAGCCTCCGCTGAAGCTTCGACGGTTGCATCTTCATCCAGACGGAAATCCCAACGCGAAGCGACTCGACGACGCAACGGACGCAAGGCTCGCCCAACGGCCAGCGCATCCGGCAACGGCGACACATCAGGCACGCGAACGCTTCGAGCGGGCACGGTTCCCGCTCCGGTGGTTTGCGATTTGGCGAACAATTGTTTCGCTTTCCGGTCTTTGGCAGGCGGCGGCGACCCGATTGGATTGGATGGTTCGGATTCCGGCTGCTCTTTCGGTTGTTCGCGTTGGGTTGAAAGGTCTGCCAACTCTGGCCAGGTTTCGACACGCGGAGCGAATTGCGCCAACCACAAAATCTCCGCCAATTGCAGCGGGTCGAATTTGGCGTTGGCCTCATCCAGTTTGTTGATGAAATCAGCGAGCATTCGTGTTGATGTAATTCACACGCAAACAGAGTCAAAACCGTTGGAGTAGCGAAAACTGTCGAGTTTGCGCAGTTCCCGCCAGACGTCTGCTTCTGCAACGGCGCAAACTTGACAGCATTGGTATCTACACATGTCGGCTTCAGTCTTAAAACATGTCGGCTTCAGTCTTAAAACATGTCGGCTTCAGTCTTAAAGCCCTGAAAGGGCTTAACTTAATAGCCGAGGGCATCGCCCTCGGAATGGTGTTAAGATGAATTCTCGACCCTGAAAGGGTCGCACTTCACGTCAAATCCGACCCTTTCAGGGTCGAAAATCTGATTTGTACATTTACGGGGACGTTGTCCCCGCATATTAAATAAAGCCCTTTCAGGGCTTTGCGACTTGTGTCGAAACTAATGCTCGACAGGTTGCGCTACTTTTTCAACTTAACTTTCCAAATGACGCAACAGCGCTTCGATCACTCGTTTGCGCTCTTCTTCTGAAGCCAGTTCTTCGCCCGCCACCAGAAATACGGCGTTCAACAATTGATCGGTCGCCAGAGCTTTGCGACTTTCAACGCGGGTCAGGAAATCGTCAATTAACTCTTTCGTGCCCGGTGGCAGCTTGTTATCGAAATGAGCCTTGATGATGTCTTCCAACTGTTCGCGTTTGGGCTCCTGTATGTCCAGCCGCAAACACCGGCGCAAAAACGGAGCGGGAAAATCGCGTTCGCCGTTGCTGGTCATGACCACAAACGGAAATTGGCGGCAACGCACGCGACCTTTGGTTACGGTGATTTTGTTGCCGTCGTAATCCCTGATTTCGGCTTCAACCTGATCCAGACGCTCCAGTTCGGGAATGGCAAACAGGCCTTCTTCAAACACGTCCAGCAAATCGTTGGGCAAATCGAAATCGCTCTTGTCAATTTCGTCAATCAGCAACGCTCGCGGTTTGTCCGCAGGCAACAGCGCCGTACCCAACGGTCCCAAGCTTAAATGCTCGCCGATCGGGGTTGGCTTGTTTTCGATCTGGGAACGTTGCAATCGGCCAACGGCGTCGTAGCGATACAGCCCGTCCCGCAACGTGGCGCGCGAAGTGATTGGCCAGCGTAACACCTTGCCCAGCTTCAATTCGTGAGCGACGGCGTAAATCAACGACGATTTGCCTACGCCGGGTTTGCCTGTAATCAACAGTGGGCGGCGCAGGTAAAGCGCGGCGTTGACCATCTCGATCATTTCCGTGCGAACTCGAAAATTCCGTCCGCGGCGTTCATCAGCCTTTTCGTCAAATTTGCGCCAGATGGGCGGTTCAGGCAATTTCTTTTCAATGCCGTCGTGCGGCGTGTTATTGCCGAGAAAGATTTTCCAGTCAGATTTGTCAGCCATCGGTTTTTCCTTTCGTCAATCGAACGGAGTGAATTTCTCAAATGGTGTCTGCGTCGGTTCGTCCCACAGCAAAGTCATATCCGGCATTGAATTATCTGTATTTCGCAACGCGCGAACTTCTTCTGGAAAGCGATTGAAATGGTTTTTGCTGAATTTGGCGTTCACTGCGCGTTTGAATTTTTCAGCCTTGTCAGACGACTGACGAGACCAGACAGCGAATGGCGCTCCGCCCAACAACATCTCTTCCAGCGCTCTGGTTTCGGGTATGGCGGAAAACGCGACGCAAACTCCGTAATCATTGTTCCGAATGTGTGGCATCAATTTGCCGGGCGATTGTTCGACTTGCTTCGGCCAATAAATTTCGTGCTTTAGACCGGCGTCAATCCGTTGACGGATTTGTGCAGAAACAACGCGCCAATTGCTCAGAAACTGTTTCGGCAAAGCTCCTGTTGATCGTTCGCGCAGGCGAACGACAACCGAAAACATATCGCCAATCGCCGGGCCGAAGTAATTCCACCGATCAACTTCCAGTGAAAGCAGTTCTTTTGGCAGGGAAAATTCCACAAACGGTTGATCGGAATCGGCTATGCAACCGGCAACCAACGGCTCAATTTCCGCCAGCGTCAAGGCTTTTGTCGGCAGATCGGCAACCGGAACAGCCAGGCCATCGGCGGTTTGGCGTTTGGCGGTGAAGATGAATTTATCAGCCCCTTCTTTATCAGCCCCTTCGTTTGAGGGCATCACATCGAACAACAATCGTTCGCCCGAACTTTGGGATTGTTGTCGTTCCGTTTGTAGCAGATCGCGCAACGTCGCCAGTTGATTGCCATTCAAATGACATTCCACCAATTGCCGCAACGATTCGCGTTCTGCTTCTGCGACCAGGCCACTTTCGGCAACGCGCGCGACAAATTCCAGCAACGGCGGCCAGCCAAGTTTGTCAGGTTTTGTTTCGCCCAACTCCGCAATCATTTCCGGCAACGACTTCTTGCTGCCATTTCTGTTCAGCCGGTCACAGATGCGGCGGTAAATCGCTCCAAACTGGTTGTTTGCAATGGGCAATCCGCGCAGCAACCGTTCGGCGTCTTCCATCCACATGGCTTCGAGCGGGAACCGCTGTGCTTTGGTTTTGCCGTTCCAATCGCCCAATTGCCATAACACAGGCCGTTGATCGTGTTCATCTTCCTGGCAAGCTGTTTTCAACGCCTTTTCCAGACAGACAATCAAATCATCCAGCGAGTTCAGCAATCGGTTGGCATTGCAGTCTTTCAGCCAGTTCAACAGCGTGTTGGAAAAATACCCTGATCCATTTTCCAAATGAGCGAACTGCCCCGAAGACGCCGAGCGCAATTCGCACAGTTTGATTTCCGAGATTTTGTGTTCGCGGTCTTTGGCCTGAATTGGCAGGTCGAAACCGGCGGTGTGGTCGGATTTACGCTGGTTGGCGCAGGCATCAATAAACACCAATCGGTGAGGACAAGCGGTGGCCTTCCAGAATTTGTTTTCTAAAAAATTCCGCAGTTCCCCGGTTTCCAGGCAATCCAAACTTTGTTTGGTGGCTGTTTCCAGATACAGCGCTTGATCGTTGCGTCCGTGGAAATAAGCGCCGTGGCCGATCCAATACAGGATCAGCATTTTGGCTTCGGGATGTTCTTCGGGGAAATGAACCAGCGAGTGTTTGATCGGGTCGGTGGCCGCAGGCAGAACCTTAATGCCACAGTTGTTCAGGCTTTCAGGCAGATCGCCAATCTGCGACAAATGCAGCCGGATGTTCGCCGCCGGAACCTGGCAATCGTCCAACAGCCAGCGGACAAATCGCGCGGCATCGCCCGCCGGGCCAACGACGTTCATTTCTTCGTCAGCGTATTGTTCAATGCCGACAACAATGGCAATGATTTCTTTTGGTTCGATTCGTTCCAGCTTGGTTCAGGCCTTTCGTGTTTGAGCTTGGAAGAATCAACGGACTGAGAGGCAAGAACCGATTGCTGAAAGCCGTCATTCTTCCGCGTGGCGCGCGGCAGCTTAAACCATCGTTTGCACGGCGACAATGGCGCGAAAGCCTGAAAAGGCTTGAAAATCCGGCCTTTGCAAAAAGCCAGACCGCTGTTTATCATCGCGCCTCATTTCCGAACGAAGACCCGAACGCACCCATTCAACTATGAAATTCGTCCGCGAAGATCACGAAGCGACACGAGGAGGTTTCAAGACCTCTGGCGTGTCGCTTCGTGTTCGGCGCGGATTTTTCCAGTGTTTCAATCGTGGAGGAAAATGGCTGAACAGGCAGAGAAATTTGATGTAACGGTCATCGGCGCCGGCCCCGGAGGATACGTGGCCGCCATTCGCGCGGCGCAGGTGGGATTGAAAACCGCAATCATTGAACGAGACAAATCGCTTGGCGGAACTTGTTTGCTCCGCGGCTGCATTCCGACCAAAGAGTTGCTGCATTCGGCGCAGGTGTACGATTTGATCAGCGACCCCGAAGAATTCGGCGTCAGCGTCACCGGCCTGAAGCTGCATTTCAACAAGGTCATGGATCGCAAAAACAAGATTGTCACCAAACTGTCCAAAGGCGTTGAGTTCCTGATGAAGAAGAACAAGATCACCGTCTTCAAAGGTCAGGGCAAACTGGAAGGCAAAGGCCGCGTGACGGTCACAGGCGCTGACGGCAAAGTCACTGAAGTGCCGACGAAAAACGTGATTCTGGCCACCGGCTCGGCTCCGCGTTTGTTGCCCGGCATGTCGGTGCAAGCTCCGCGCATCATCACCAGCGACGAATTGCTGGATATTGACCACGTGCCGAAATCGCTGGTTGTGTTGGGCGCAGGAGCCGTCGGTGTTGAATTTGCTTCGGTTTTCAAACGCTTCGGTTCGGACGTGACGATCATCGAATTGCTGGATCGGCTGGTTCCGATTGAAGACGCCGAAACGTCCGCCGAATTGCAAAAAGCCTTTCGCAAACGCGGCATCAAGGTCATGACCAGCACCAAATTCGAATCCACCACGGTCAACGCCAAAGACGTGACGATCAATTTCACCGGCGCGGACGGCAAAGCGGGAACGATCAATGCCGACACGCTGCTGGTGGCGATTGGTCGCCGACCCGTGACCGATGGTTTGGGACTGGAAAATACCAAATGCGAAATTGATCGCGGATACATTCAGGTGGATGAGTTCATGCGAACCGCCGAACCGAACGTGTATGCCATCGGCGACGTGGTTCCGACGCCCTGGCTGGCGCACGTGGCGTCGAAAGAAGGCTGTCTGGCCGCCGAACACATTGCCGGACGAAATCCGCGTCCAATCAATTACAACCTGGTTCCGAACTGCACTTACTGCGAACCGGAAATCGGCAGCGTCGGACTGACCGAAGCTAAAGCCAAGGAAAAAGGCTATGAAATCAAGGTCGGCAAATTCCCGTTTTCGGCGTTGGGCAAAGCGATGATCCTGGGCGAAACCGAAGGCTTTGTGAAAGTCATCGCCGATGCCAAATACGACGAAGTGCTGGGCGTTCACCTGATCGGTCCGCACGCGACGGATTTGCTGGCCGAAGCTTGTGTGGCGATGGGATTGGAAGCCACCGCTGAAGAGTTCGGTCACATCATGCACGCGCATCCCACGCTGAGCGAAGCCGTGATGGAAGCCGCCGAAGCTGTCCACGGAATGGCAACCAGCATTTAGTCTTTACCTTGGGGGGGGGTAGTAACAATGAGCGTAAAGGCAGCAAAGACAAAAAGTAAAAATGGAACATCTGTCTTGAAGCGGAAGCGAGAAAAGACACAAGAGGAATTAAACCTCGAAACTCGGTTGATCTGGATTGAAAACGACCCAGACGCGACGCCCATTGCCAAAGCTTTGGCGCCGCTTGTGCGAGAGCGCATGGAACGCGCCTGCAGCGGCGAAGAACCTTATCTGACAATTGAGCAAATTCAGGAAGAGTTGGAGCGCAGATAATGGCGATCATGACTTATCTGGATACAAACTGCCTGATTGCTCTGGCGGATGCCGAGCCACAGCGGAAACAAAAGGTTTTTGATTTGTTGAATGACCCGCAAAGAGTCTTCGTTTACAGCTCTTTCTTTACGCTGGAAACGCTCTCTCTGGCCATCCACTACAAAAACAAAAAACGGCAGCAAGTATTCCGCGTGTATATCAATCTTTGCGCGCACTTCTCCAATAACTTGCCCGCGATTATTAACGAAGCGTACAGGCAATCCGAGCGATACGGAATTGTCGGGATTGATGCTTGTCACATAGCCGCTGCCGTAGTTGGTTTGGCAGAGGAGTTTTACACTTTTGAAAAACCGACCAGACCGATGTTTCGCACAAAAGATTTGAAGGTCATTTCGCTGCTATGACCTGATTACAAACCAAGCAGTCGAACGAAACCGAAAGAGGAGACTTGAATGGCTACAGATGTTTTGATGCCCCAGATGGGCGAATCAATTGCTGAAGGAACGATTGTCAAATGGCTGAAACAGGTTGGCGACAGCGTCGGGCGCGACGAACCGTTGCTGGAAATTTCAACCGATAAAGTGGACGCCGAAGTTCCATCCCCCGCCGCGGGAGTGTTGTTGGAAATTCTGGCCAAAGAAGGCGAAACCGTCGGCGTCAACGCCGTCATTGGACGATTGGGCGAAGCCGGAGAAGCAGGCGCTTCTGCTCCGGCTGCTGCTGCGCCCGCGCCGGTTGCCGAAGCGCCGAAAGCTGCGCCTGCACCAGAACCGGTTGCGGCTGCGCCAGCCGCGCCTGCTGCTCCGCCAGTTCCTGTTACTCCGGCAGCGCCAGCCGCCAACGAAGAATCCACAGGCGGCAAGGTGCGTTCGTCGCCGCTGGTTCGCAACATTGCGCGCGAACATGGCGTCAACCTGGAAGAAGTTCCCGGTACAGGACTCGGCGGTCGCGTGACCAAAGAAGACATTTTGAATTTCATCGAACGCGGCAAAGGTGCTGCTCCTGTCGCAGTTCCTGCTGCGCCTGTTGCGCCTGTTGCTCCGCCCGTTCCGGCAATTCCTGTTGTGCCGCCCGCACCCGTTGCCGCGCCACCCGCTCCGGTTCCGGCCACTCCGGTGTTCGCCGCTGGCGACCGCGTGACCATCGAACCGATGACCAACATGCGTCGTCGCATTGCGGAAAACATGCTCAACAGCAAACGCACTTCGGCGCACGTGACCACTTTCTTTGAAGTGGACTTCACCAACATCGCGCGTCTGCGCGACAAGGTGAAAAAGAGCTTCGAAGCGCAAAACGGCACCAAGCTGACGTTCCTGCCGTTCGTCATCAAAGCGACGATTGACGCGTTGAAGGCTCTGCCCATCGTCAATTCTTCGGTCGAAGGCGACAACATCGTCTACAAACACGATTACAACATCGGCATTGCCGTGGCCTTGGATTGGGGCTTGATCGTTCCGGTCATCAAACAGGCTGATGCGCTGAGCATCACTGGCCTGGCTCGCTCTTCGCAGGATTTGGCGACACGCGCTCGCGCCAAACAACTCAAACCGGACGAGATTTCCGGCGGGACGTTCTCCATCACCAACTTCGGTTTGTATGGCGGTTACACGGCGACGCCGATCATCAACCAGCCGCAGGTGGCGATTCTGGGAATGGGCGGCATACACAAAAAACCGTGGGTGGTGGAAACTCCGGACGGAGACGCCATTGCCATTCGCCACATCGGCGTCATGAGCCTGTCGTTCGATCACCGCATCATTGATGGAGCCGTCGGCGATCAATTCCTGGCTCACATCAAAAAGACGATTGAAACGACCGATTTTTCGGCGTTGCTTTGAACGTTCGTAGTACCGCCTTCAGGCGGCCTGCATTCTGTAAAAAGTGTTTCCGCCTGAAGGCGGTACTACAAACGATGATACCTATTTGCGAAACACGTTATCTCGGTTCGATGCCTTACGGCGAAGCGCACGAATTGCAAAAGCAACTGGTCGAGAAACGAAAAGCCGACGAAATTCCCGACACGTTTTTGCTGTTAGAGCATCCGCACGTCATCACGCTGGGGCGGGCAGCAGACCGAACGAACATTCTGGCCGACGAGACGACGCGCGAGCAGTTTGGCGTCGAATTGCACGAAACCGGACGTGGCGGCGATGTGACGTATCACGGGCCGGGGCAATTGGTCGGCTATCCGATTTTGAAGCTCCAACCGGGGCGGCAGGACATTCGCCGGTATGTGCGCGATTTGCAGGAGGTGTTGATCCGAACCGCCGCTGATTTCGGTGTCGAAGCCGAACCGCGCGGCGGAGAATTTGTCGGCGTCTGGGTCGGCAACGAAAAACTGGCCGCCATCGGCATTCGCATTTCGCGATGGGTGACGATGCATGGATTTGCGCTGAACGTCACCACAGATTTGAATTACTTTCGGTTGATCGTGCCGTGCGGCATCAAACCGGAAGGCGGTCACGGCGTCACATCACTGGAAAAACTTTTGGGGCGTCCGGTGGAGATGACTGAAGTAGCGCCCCGTGTCATACGGCATTTCGGCGAGGTCTTCGCTCGCCAAATGCTTGGCATTGATTCTCATGAATTCCAAACAGAGGAGAACCCGAACCTATGACTCCCAACGACGAAACCGTAGGCCCGCCGATTGATCGCGGTGACGAAACCACCAGCGATAAAGACGGATTGGCATTACATACCAAAATTCTGATCGGATTGGCCGTCGGCGCGATTTTCGGCATTGGCTTGAATTTCATGACGGCGTCGAATCCAGGCGCGAACGCAAAAGTGATGTGGGTGGCCAAATACATCACGGATCCGGTCGGCCAGGTGTTTTTGCGCATGTTGTTTATGGTCGTCGTGCCGCTGGTGTTCGCTTCGCTGTCAGTTGGCGTGGCCCAACTCGGCGATTTGAAAAAGCTCGGACGAATAGGAGTCAAAACGTTTTCTTATTTCATGCTGGTGACGGCGCTGGCCGTGATGATTGGTCTGACGCTGGTCAATGTGGTCAAACCCGGCGTCGGATTTTCTCCGGAAATCCAATCCCAGTTGATGGAAACTTTCGGCCAGGAAGCCGAACAAAAAGGCGCTCAAGCCAAATCCGATCAGGGATTCGGCATCAACACTTTCGTCAACATCGTTCCACGCAACCCGATTGACGCCGCAGCCAGAACGGACATGCTGGCGGTGATTTTCTTTGCGCTGATTTTCGGCATTGCGTTGACGCTGATTCCGCGCGAAAAATCCGAACCGGTGCAAAAGGTGCTGGAAGGTTTGGGCGAAGCCATCATCAAGATTGTCGGCATGGCCATGCAGATTGCGCCGTTTGCCGTGGCGGCGTTGATTTTCAGCACCACGGCGCGTTTCGGTTGGAGCGTGTTGCAAAGTTTGTTGTGGTATGCGGCCTGTGTCGTGGCCGGATTGTTGATTCATCAATTCGCAGTGTATTCCGTGCTGGTCAAGGTTTTCGCCAATCTGAATCCGCTGGTATTTTTCCGCAAAGTTACGCCGGTCATGATTACGGCGTTTTCGACCAGTTCGTCGAACGCCACGTTGCCGACTTCGATCAAGACGGCGGAAGAAGAATTGGGCGTGCCGCCGCAGATTGCCGGATTCGTTCTGCCGCTGGGCGCCACCATGAACATGAACGGCACGGCGTTGTTTGAAGGCGTCACCTGCGTGTTTCTGGCGCAGGTATTCGGCGTGAATCTGGGCATAACCGAACAGTTGATTGTCGTGGTGTTGTCTGTTTTGATGGCGGTCGGCACGGCGGGAGTCCCTGGCGGTTCGATTCCGCTGTTGATGATCGTGCTGGACACCATCGGCGTTCCGCCCGGCGGCATCGCCATAGTTCTGGGCATTGACCGCATACTGGATATGGCGCGCACCGTGCCGAACGTCACCGGCGACATTACCGCCGCTTGCTTCATCGCCCGTTCTGAAGGCACGCAATTGAAAACCGGCGCAGGGGCAAGCGCCGAGTAAACGGATATTGTTTATGAGAAGTTTGAAGGACAAATTACCCAAACCGGAATGGTTGAAGATCAAGCTCAACATGGGCGAAGACTTTCTGGAAGTCCGCCGCATGATGAACGATCTGAACCTGAACACTGTCTGTCAGGAAGCGCGTTGCCCGAACATTTATGAATGCTGGTCGAATCGCACGGCGACTTTCATGATCGCCGGAGATGTTTGCACTCGCCGCTGCGGTTTTTGCGCCGTCAGCAAAGGCGAGCCGAAACCGCTGGACGCAGGCGAACCGATGCACGTCGCGGAAGCCGTCAAGAAATTGAATCTGCAACACGCCGTCATCACCGGCGTCAACCGTGACGACAAATCCGATGGCGGAGCCGAACATTGGGCGGCAACCATCAAAGCCGTTCGTGCTGTGAATCCCGACTGCAAAATCGAAGTCTTGATTCCCGACTTTGAAGGAAATCAGGATGCCTTGCAGGTGGTGCTCGATGCGCAACCGGACGTGCTGAATCACAACACCGAAACCGTTCCGCGTTTGTATCGCCGGGTTCGTCCGCATGCTCAGTATCAGGAATGGACTATGACCTTGTTGCGCCGCGCCGCCGATTACCGCGATCGCGTTTTGCCGACGATGTTGGCCAAGTCTGGAATTATGGTTGGCCTGGGCGAAACGACCGAAGAGATTCTGGAAACCATGCGAGATTTGCGCGCCATGGATTGCGACATTCTGACCATCGGCCAATACCTGCAACCCAGCGAGCGCCGTTTGCCAGTCGAAAAGTTTTACACTCCCGCCGAGTTCGCCGAATTCAAACGCCTTGGGTTGGAAATGGGATTTCGTTATGTCGAATCCGGGCCGCTGGTTCGGTCCAGCTACCACGCGCACGAACACAAGCCGGAAAACGCTCATAAACTGAGCGAGCAGTTGTTTGCGACTTCGCCTATCATTGGCAACAGCCATCGGGAATTGCCCGTACTCAATTCCCTGTAACCGGGTTTTCATCCAAAAGGAGCTGTTATGGAAGAAATCACGAAAGACCTGACTGATAGCGAAAAGCTAAATCTGATTCTTGCCGAACTGGCTGATATGAAAATTTGGCGAACGAAAGTTGATGCTTTCATCGAAGACCGTTCGCGCGACACTCAGCCAATGCTCGGAAAGATTCACAAGGAAATCGCCGATACTCGGCATGAGATGCGTGAAAGATTCGAGAAGTCAGATCAGCGTTTCAACAAGATTGAAGAACAATTAGCCGTTGTCAGCCAAGACTCAAAGAAAATCGCTCGATTGGTTCGAGCGCAAAATACAATTATGTTCGAGGCAAAAGCTGAATGGGATGATTACGGCAACCGCATTCACGAGCTTGAAGAACAGATGGAAAAGCAGAAAGCTGCTTGAATTGATTACCAGCCGGTCGAGTTCGCTCATGACCGGCATATTTTTATCAGGAGAGAATTTTTTCGATGTACAAATTGGTTTTGATTCGCCACGGCGAAAGCACCTGGAACAAGGAAAACCGCTTCACCGGCTGGACGGATGTAGACCTGTCCGACAAAGGCCGCGAAGAAGCCAAAGCTGCTGGCGAAGTGTTGAAAGCCGAAGGCTTCACGTTTGATGTCGCGTTTACTTCGGTGTTGAAACGCGCGATTCGCACGTTGTGGACGGTACTGGATGGATTGGATTTGATGTGGATTCCGGTTCACCATTCGTGGCGATTGAACGAACGTCATTACGGCGGGTTACAAGGATTGAACAAGGCCGAAACCGCCGCACAGTTCGGTGATGATCAAGTCAAAATCTGGCGACGCAGTTACGACATTCCTCCGCCGGTGTTGGAAAAGACCGACGAACGTTATCCCGGCAACGATCCGCGTTATGCCGATTTGTCCGAAGCCGAATTGCCGTTGACCGAATGTTTGAAAGACACTGTCGCTCGCATGCTGCCGTACTGGCATGAGCAAATTGCTCCGGCGGTCAAAGCTGGAAAGCGCGTGATTGTCGCGGCGCACGGCAACAGTTTGCGCGCGCTGGTGAAATATCTTGACGAGATTTCCGAAGAAGACATCATCAACCTGAACATTCCGACCGGCATTCCGCTGGTGTATGAATTGGACGAAAACCTGAAACCGATCAAGCATTATTACCTGGGCGACGCCGACGCGATTGCCAAAGCCGCCGAAGCCGTCGCCAATCAAGGCAAAGCAAAATAAAGCGAGGTGTTCTATGCCGATTCGCCGTCTGCTGATTTTTTCTCTTTTCTGTGTCTGCTCTGTTGTCGCAAATGCCCAAACTCACTGGCCGCAATTTCGCGGTGCGCAGTCGTTGGGCGTGGCCGAAGACCCCAACCTGCCCGACAAATGGAGCGCAACGGAAAACGTCGCCTGGAAAACGGAAATCCCTGGTATTGGCTGGTCTTCGCCGATTGTCTGGGGCAATCAGATTTTCCTGACTTCGGTCATCAACACGGGTGACACCGAACCGCCGAAAAAAGGTTTGTATTTCGGCGGCGAACGCCCAACGCCGCAGGCGGAACATCGCTGGATGGTGTACGCCGTGGATTTCCGAACCGGCAAAATTCTCTGGGAACGCGAAGTGTTCAAAGGCATCCCGAAATTTTCCCGGCATTTGAAAAACAGCTACGCTTCGGAAACGCCCGTCACTGACGGCGAACGGGTTTACGCTTACTTCGGCAATGTCGGGCTTTATGTTTTCGACATGAAAGGCGCGTTGTTGTGGAAACAGGCATTCGAGCCGAAAAAGACTCGTTTCGGGTGGGGCACGGCGGCTTCGCCTGTGGTGTACAAAGACAAATTGTTCATCGTCGTTGATAACGACGAACAGTCGTATCTGGTGGCGTATGACAAAAAGACCGGCAAACAGCTTTGGAAAGTTGACCGCGAAATCGGCACGAACTGGGCGACGCCGTACATTTGGGAAAACGGCCAGCGCGTCGAATTGGTGATTCCCGGCACGAAAGCGGTTCGCTCGTACGATCTGGACGGCAAAACGTTGTGGGAATTCAAAGGCATGTCTTCCATTGCCATACCGGTTCCGTTTTCCAAATTCGGGTTGTTGTACATCGCGTCGGGTTATGTTGGCGATCAACATCGCCCGGTGTATGCGATAAAACCTGGGGCTTCCGGCGACATTTCTCTGAAAGAAGGCGAAACCAGCAATCAATACATTGCCTGGTATCAACGCCAGGCCGGGCCGTACAACCCTTCGCCGATTGTGTACGGCGATTTGTATTACACGTTGTTTGATCGCGGCTTTTTCACCGCGCACGACGCGCGCACAGGCAAACTGGTTTATGACAAACAGCGCATTGATCCGGCATCAGGAGCCTTCACTTCTTCGCCATGGGCATACAACGGCAAGATTTTCGCTTTGAGCGAAGACGGCGATACCTTCGTCATTCAGGCGGGCAATGAATACAAACTGGTTGGCAAGAATTCGCTGGATGAAATGTGCATGGCGACTCCGGCAATCGCCAAAGGAAGCTTGGTGATTCGTACGGCGACCAAGCTTTTTCGCATCAGCAAGAAGTGAGTGTGAGAGTGAAGAACGGCATAGTTCGTTTAGCCCGTAAAAACAGTAAGGAGACGGTGAATGCTGCAAACTTGGGAAGCTGTTCGCTACGAAAAAATCATGGATAACGGGCGTACCAAGCCGCTGATAATCGAATGCGAATATCTTCCTTCTGCCGGGGCTGAAGAAGTAGTTGAGCCGGAAGTTAACACAACAAACCGTCGCCTCATGGTTGTTAAGACGCCGGGCAACCCGAGTGTAACCACAACCAGCCTTTTATGTGAAGTAATTGGAAACTTGCTGGCTCGTGAATTCGACATTGCTACTCCACAACCAGCATTGGTCAACCTGAGCCAGGAGTTTGTTGACGCTGTACAGCCATATGTCCAAAAATGTGGCATCAACTTGCAACCTGGCTTAGGGTCTGGGTGCGAGTTTATAAGCGGTGGCGCAAGACCCGTTATTCATGGTGCCTCACAATCTCCGGAAGAATTTTCCAGAGCAACTTTGATATTTGGGTTTGACTTGTTGACACAAAACCCGGATCGAAGACCTGAAAAACCAAACTGTGCATCAACTCGCGGGAGGAGTTATTTGGCTTTCGATTTTGAAATGTGCTTCAGCTTCCTATTTTCAATAAGGAAGGTTGATGCGTGGCGGGTGTCTCAAACTGGAATAGGTTGTCGTCATCTTTTCTATTCCGCATTGAAAAACAAGGCGCCTGATTGGCAACCGCTTATTGAAAGACTAAAAATCCTGCGAAGTGAAACGTTGGATGGTTGGGCGTCGCTTTTGCCCCATGACTGGCTAGCTCATTATCCCGAGATTCGTGAGCATTTGCTGGCAGTTGCAGCACATGCAGATGAATTCGAGATTGAGTTACAAAGGAGTTTGATATGAAGCGCATCACTTATACCTATAGCGTAATCAGATATATTCATGATTCTGCGGTGGGCGAATCGTTAAATATTGGTGTCGTGCTTTATGCCGCGACAATTCCATTTATTGGATCCAGGTTTGAAATGCGTTTTGAGCGACTGTCGAATACCTTTGCTAGATTCGACGGGGAACATTACAAGCGTACATTGGCCCAAATTTCAGGAGAGATAGACAGACTTAGTGACAGATGCAGTTCGATGCTACTTATGCCAATTCAACAGTGGCAGGATGTCGGCGGGATTGTTTCCGAGATAATCCCTGACGAGGGAATGAGTTTTCAGGCTGGTCCTGTTTTGGCAGGAATAACCGATGATCCTGTTGTTGCGCTGGATGAAATCTTTCAGCGGATGGTTTTATCTCAATACGAGTTTCAGAAAAATGAACGTCGAACTGATGACGAAGTATGGGCGAACATCTACCATAAGCCATTAGTCAGTCGTAAAGTGAGTAGCAAGTTAAGACCTTGGAAGCCAACAGTAGAAGACTTTGAATTGAAATTTGACCATGCTTTCAAAAACGAAAAGTGGCATGTACTGGAGCCTGTTTCGCTGGATTATGTAAAGGCAGATTCAATTCAAAGCAGAGCAACAAAGTTGCTTGGACTCGGCACTGCACTTCAAGGGCGCGATGACTTAGGAACTCTGTATTTATTATTAGGGAAGCCCAAGTCCGCCGATAACCTGAAAAATTATATCAAGGCCAAAAATCTGCTGCACAAGATGCCAATTAAGCACGAGTTGATTGAGGAAGACGAAGCCGCAAGTTTTGCTGACAAACTTGCGGCTGAAATGCGTGAGCATGGTTTGATTGATGATGAGAAGTAAAACCCACTCTGCCTTCGCAAAATTTTCATAGAATTTAAGTCACAACCAAGTAACTATTACCTATGATGGCAGTTGAGCTTTATGTTGATGATCTTTTGAAACCGTCGAAATCTTTGTTTTCATTGAACTTATGGCTTTCTTCAGCCAGCATGGAATTGTGGCATCGTGGTTGCTCTAGCAAGGGTGGGGCAACGAGATACCAGGTGGTTAAACCCACTGACGGTGTCAGCGGTTACCAAAGGTGAGGAAGGTAACCGCACTTATCAGGCGCTGACAGGCAATCCCACGACTGTCAGCGCCTATTTCTTTTTCTATAGCCCGATAATTTTGCGTCCGTCAGCCGATGACCAAACATCCCCCTACCTTTTACCATTCACCTGTTCGATCCCACGCAAAGGCCTTCAATCGTTCCAGCAAATTTGCCGACAACTTGCGGCCATCGGAACAGGCAATGTTTGACTCGACGTGTTTGGTTGAACGCATGCCTGGAATGACTGTGCTGACGGCATCGTGGCTGAGCGTGAAGCGCAAGGCGAGTTCCGGCAAACTGGCGGCTTCTGCGCCGAGCAAGGCTTTCAGCTTTTCCACTCGATCAAACACTTTTTGTTTGCGGTCGCCGCGGAAAAACCACGACCGAAAATCGTCTTCGGGAAACACGGTGTCGGGCGTAATCGCGCCGGTCAATCCGCCTTCGTCAAACGGCACGCGAGCCAGCACGCCGATGTTCAGTTCCTGGCAAACTGGATATAGTTCGTCATTCGGAGATTGCTCGAAGATGTTGTAAATCACCTGCACGGCATCAATCTGACCGGTTCTGAGAGCCTTGATGACGTTCGCCGGTTGGTAATCGTTGATGGAAATTCCGACATAACGAATCTTTCCCTGTTCCCGCAACTTGGTGATGGCTTCGATCCACTCGGTGCGTTCGACCCAGTTGTCGTGCCAGACGTGGAATTGTTGCAGGTCAATTGTTTCCACGCCCAGATTTCGCAAACTCTTTTCCGTGCATTCGACAATGTAATCCGCCGGGAACACTTCTTCGAGCGGCACGTCCTGCGCGGGCCATTGCAAATTTTTCGGCGGAATTTTCGTCGCAATGAACACCTGCTCGCTGCGCGCGCGCGCGACTTCGCCAACCAACCGTTCGCTGTGGCCGCGTCCATAAGCCAGCGCGGTGTCAATAAGGTTCAATCCGCGATCAATTGCCAGATTCAACGCGCGTTTGGCTTCGTCGTCATCGCCGCCAGTCCATTGCACGCCGCCAATTCCCCAAGCGCCATACCCGACTTCGGACACGCTGATGCCTGTTCTGCCCAAGTTTCTGTAGTTCATGAAATCTCCTGTGATGTGGTATTAACTCGCTTCGATTTAGTCACTCCATCGTTCACGCTGTCAAGCTTCGACACGCACAACATTATTCATCGAGGGTTTATGGCACATCGGTTGGCAATCATTGGCGGCAACATCGTCACTCCACATTCGGTCATCGAAAACGGCGTCGTGCTCTGCGAAGACGGCAAAATCGCTTTTGTCGGCTCCGGTAAGGACGCAGCGCCGGAACCGGGTTCGCAAATCGTGAACGCAACCGGCGGAATCGTCATGCCAGGGTTTATTGACACGCACTTTCACGGCAGCGGGGGAGACGATGTGATGGCCAATGGTGCGGAGGGCATTCGCCGCATTGCGCGCGCGTTGATGCGATTCGGCACGACAGGGTTTTTGGCAACGACGATTGCCGCGCGGCATTCGGAGTTGATGAAAGCCACCGATGACACGCTGGCCGCCGAAGCCGCTGACCGTCATTCACCTGAAGGCGCGGAAATTCTGGGGTTGCACATCGAAGGGCCATACATCAATTTGAAATACAAAGGCGCGCAACCGGTCGAAGGCATACGCGATCCGAACTTCGACGAATGCCGCGAATTGCTGGCGGCGGCTGATGGCCGAATCAAAATTATGACGATGGCTCCGGAATTGCCGGGCGGAATGGAATTGATTGCCTTCCTGAAAGCGAACGGTGTCGAAGCATCGCTTGGACATTCCGAAGCCGATTACGACACGGCGTTGGCGGCGATTGAAGCAGGCGCGACACGCGCAACGCATTTGTTCAATGCCATGTCGGGCGTACATCACCGCAAACCGGGGTTGGCTTCAGCGGTATTGAACGAACCGGGCATTCAGGCGGAACTGATTTGCGATGGCGTGCATGTGCATCCGCGAATGGCGCAACTGGCCTGGCGCGCCAAAGGCCGCGACGGCGTGACTTTGATTACCGATGCGACGGCAGCTCAGGGCGTAGGCGATGGCACATTCACGCTGGGCGATTTTCAGATTCAGGTGCGCGGGCCTCTCTGCACTTTGATGGACGGCGTGACCATCGCCGGTTCAGTGCTGACAATGAATCACGCCGTCGGCAACGCCATGAATTTTACGGGAATGAGTTTGATTGACGCGGCACACACATCGTCATTGGCTCCGGCGCGCGCTTGCGGAGTGGCTGACCGCAAAGGCTCCATCGAAATTGGCAAAGACGCCGACCTGGCTGTGTTGAAGTCGGATTTTTACGTCGGATTCACTATTCGCGCAGGAGCGGTGGCTTACGAACATCGCGCTTGAAAAGTGTTTTCTCAATCACCACTTCATCAGCCCGGCAATGGTCTGCACCGCAGCCGGATCGTCCGGGAAGATCACGGGCAAATCCGAAGTCCGTTGTGTGCGGTCGCCCACGCGGCGCACCTTGGCTTTCACCGGGCAGCCGCAGGCGCTGTAAATGAACGTGAATTCGCGTTCCGAACCGTCCGGCCATACATCACGCAGCTTCTGTTGCGAGTTTTGCAGATACACATCCAGCGCCGAACTGCCTCCACGCCCGCCGTCCAACACGTAATTTCCGCCCGTGCCGTTGTCCATCATCACCGTCAAACTCTTTGGCCCCGCCGGAGCGTCGCCGGGATTGCCGAATCGCCCACGCCACAACGTCTCGCCTGTCTTTTTGAACTTCATCCAACCCATCCCAGGTTTTTCGCTGCTGACGTGCATGGACATGTGCAATTTGCCTTCAGGAGTCATTTCGCCGTAAGCGTCCAAAATGGCAAAGGTGCGCCCCTGTTGGCCGGGATCAGGCTGGTATCCGCGTTCGATTTCCTGAATGCCTTCGGCGATGGTCGCCGGTCTGCCGAAATCAAGTTCGACCGTAACCATCACGGCCTGCGCGATATTCATTTTGATCGGTTCTTTCAATCCCATGTCGGGTTCGGCGCTGGCCGATGAATTCGATTTGCCCAACAGCGTATCGCCATAAAAGTAAATCGCCGCCGCTGCGCCCAGCATCAACACCATGGCCAGCGGAGCCAACCAGCGTTTGATACCTGAAGAATCGGCAGATTGATTGTTGGCAACCGCTTTGGTTGTCGAAGAATTGTTTGCCGTTTGGGAACCGGCGTTCTGCTTGTGAGTATTCTTTTTCGCCATACGTTTCTCTTTCGATGAAGCTCTTGAACCTTGAAGTCTTTGCGGGTATACCTTGCAGGCCTCGCATCATACCAGACGTATCGGCACAGAGGCCAAATCCAAACCAAAATTCCGAACTCAAGAAATCGCGCACGTAGGAGGTAAGTTCCGCACGCATGAAGTCAAAGGGCAAAAAGAAACTTCCGGTTCACGTCAAATCGCAAACTCAACCGGCTGATTCGGTGGAACCACAGCAAACCGAACCGCAACCAAGCGCTGTAACGCCATCGCGTCAGGTTTCGCGCGAACCTGGTTCGCCATCGTTTTCAATCAAGCCCGGCAAATCGGAACGCAACGCCGTGCTGTTGATTCTGGCCATCACGCTGGTCGTGTTTTTGAACTCGCTCGGCGGAGAGTTTGTTTACGACGACAGCTATCAGATTTTGAAAAACCCCACGTTGCAATCTGCCGACAACATTCCGGCGATGTTTACGCAAGGCGTCTGGCAATTCATGAGTTCCGACACCAGCAAAGCCGTCGGGCTGTATTACCGCCCGATGTTCAACAGTTTGCTGATCGTCAATTATCAGTTGTTCGGGTTTTCGCCTTTTGGCTGGCACTTGGTTTCGCTGCTGTTGCATTTGACGGCGACTTTTCTGGTGTATCGGCTGGCGCGCGCCTGGCAATTGCCGCGCGAAATTGCCGCGCTGGCAGCGCTGCTGTTTGGAGTTCATCCGATTCACGTGGAATCTGTGGCCTGGGTTTCCGGCGTGCCCGATCCACTGGCGACAGTGTTTGTCCTGCTGGCGTTGATCTTTCACGAACGGTTTGTCCGCGCCGAAAATGATCTGAAAGCCTCGAACAATAAATGGGTCTTGGCCAGCTTTGGCGCGGCGCTGCTGGCGCTGTTTACCAAAGAAGTCGCCATCGTCCTGGCCGGTATCGTCGCCTTGCGCGAATGGTTGCGCGACAGCGGCGAAGAAAGCCTCAGCGCAAAATTGAACCGTGTCGCGCAACGCATGGCTCCGTTTGTGATTGCGGCTTTTTTGTATCTGGCGGCACGCATCGCCGTGCTGGGATTCATCAGCAAACCCGAACCCAAGGCTGCCGGCATCACGACTGAACAGGTGTTGTTGACGCAACCTTCGGTGTTGTTCGCATACATACGAATGCTGTTTGTGCCTTATCCGTTGTCGGTGATTTACGATCACGGTTATGTCAACGCTCCGAACCAGATGCCTTTCTGGTTGCCGCTGCTGTTGTCAATCGCCGTGCTGGCCATCGCATTCTGGCTGGTTCGTAAATCCAAACCCGGATTGCTGGCTCTGGCCTGGACGTTGATGTTTCTGCTGCCTGTGTTGAATTTGAAAGCCTTCAACCCGGAAGAATCAATCATCCACGACCGCTATCTGTATTTGCCTTCCGTGGGCTTTTGCCTGTTGGTGGCAATGGGCATCGGCTGGTTGTACAACCGCGCAAGCGCGTCAAAACAGAAACTCGTCTTTGCCGCAGCCATCCTGGTTGTGGTCGTGTTTTCGGGACTGACGTTCGTCCAGAACTTCACCTGGCAAAACGATCTGACGATGGCGACGCACGCAATGACTTATGCGCCTGGGCGACCGTTCTTGATGAATTATCTGGCCGCGTATTATTCGAATCAGGGCAAACCCGCCGAAGCCGAGAAATTCTACAAACAAGCCATCGCCGCAAAGCCCGATTATTACGACGCCATGTCCAACCTCGGCGACATTTATTACAAGCAAAACAATTTTGCCGAATCGGAAAAGTATTACTCGCAAGCCGTCACCGCCGGAGCGCGTTACACACAAACGCTATACAACCTGGCCGATTCGCTCGCCAAACAAGGCAAGTTCGCCGCCGCCGAACAGCCCTTGCAACAGGCCATTGCCGAACAAGCCAATTACGCCGAAGCGCATTTTTATCTGGGTTGGGTGAATCAACAGCAGGGCAAATTGCCGCAAGCCGAGGCTTCGTATCGCAATGCGCTGGGTTACAAACCTGAATATGCCGAAGCGCGGATCAATCTGGCGACGGTGATGAACGATCAGGGACGATTGAAAGACGCCGAAAATCAATTGGTCGAAGTCAGAAAAATACAGCCGGGAAATCCCGTCATGCTGTACACGCTGGGCGAAGTGTACCGAAAATCCAATCGGGCACAGGAAGCCATCGCTGTGCTGACGCAACTGACCAACGCACAACCGCAACATCAACAAGGCTGGCTGAGTTTGGGGCAGTGTTACGAACAAACCGGCAACGCTGCGGAAGCCAGAGCGAAATATCAGCGTGCCGCCGAAATCGCCCCGCAAACTGCCGTCGCAACAACCGCGCGCACACGATTGGCCGCATTGCCCTGAAGCTTGACACCTTTTCAGGCCATTTTTATAATGCGCCCGGTTTTGCGATAACCAAATCAATTTTGCCAATTTAACGAAATCGTTTTTCCGAGCTTCTGTAAGGAGAGTCCCAGTGATAAAACTGGACATTATCAATAACGTCTCTGACAAGACCGGCGTGTCGAAGCAAAAAGCTGAAATAGCCGTGGAAGCTCTGTTTGAAGCGATGAAAGACGCGATGCGACGCGGCGAACGTATAGAGTTGCGAGGATTCGGCGTTTTCGTAGTCAAACCCCGCAAACGCGGCATCGGTCGCAATCCGCGCACGGGAACTCAAGTGGCTATTCCGGAAGGCAAAACAATTCGCTTCAAACCAGGCAAGGAACTGCAATCATAATTTTTGCGCCTCCATCTCACTTTCACTCCTTGACTGAATTGGCGGCTTCGGGAAATCCGAAGCCGCTATTTTTGTCTGCACTCAACGGAATTTCCGTAACTCCATCGCCCGCCGTCGAAACCATGATCGAAGCTTCGCCAACGCCATCGCGGTTTTGCGGCAGATAAAATTCCCGTTGCACGCGATCAATCAGCCTTGAAACATTTTCAGCCGTGGTCAGTGCCAAGACATTTCCGCCAAAGCCTCCGCCCATCAAACGCGCGCCGTAAACGCCTGAATCCGAGTTGAGGATTTCCACCAACTGCTCCACCTGCACAGTCGAAACTTCATACAAATCGCGCAACGCAGCATGCGTCTGATTCAGCAGCTTACCCAGTTGTCGCATTGCGTTTTCTTCGTTCATTCGCGATTCGCGCAATACGGCGACAGCTTCGTTCACGCGCCAAACTTCGCCGAGGTGATACAACGCGCGAGCGCGAATCTTCAGCGATGAGTGCAACCGTTCGCCGATCAGCGCCGGAAACGTCGTTTCGCAACCATGAAAGCTTCGCGGATGAAGTTCGCTGAATTCCCGCAAGGTCATGCTTTCCGGCAACTGATTCAGCAAATTTCGCAAACTGTCCGCCGTTTTCAACGTGCCGTGCTCCAACAACGTAACGGCGTATCGCCAATCCAGAAAGCGTTGCGGGTCGTGGCGTTCCAAATCACGAATCAGCGCCGGAATCATCAGTCGCGAAACCGCCGCGCGTTCGTTGTATTCCAACATCACTTCACGCCCTTTGTCGGCGGCGTGCGTAAAAAACGTCACCCAGCGAAACCGCTCCTTTGGCAACAAAACTGGTTCGGCGCGAAAATCAGCGTACGTTAGATGCACCGCGTGATTTTGCCTGGCCAGACAAATGGCCGTGTGATCCAGCGAACCTCCGCGCGTGCCCAAAAACCATTCGGCTTGCGAAGAGTCTTTCGCCAGTTCGGCGAGTTGGAAATCAATCTGATTGACTCGGCGAATGGCCGCGCCTGCCAAGACAACCAGCGCGGACGATGATGATGCTCCGCTGTTGGCCGGAATGGTCGAGTCAATCAAAAAGTCAAAACCGCGTTCGATAAGCTCGCCGAATTTCCATTGCGCGAAACTGACTGCTCCCGCGACGTAATTGCTCCAGTGCGGAGCGGGAACCGGGCGATTGAATACAAACGCTTCCCAGCTTTGTCCGTCGTCGGAAAGTTGAATGTCACGGAGAGAAAATTCGAAGGGCCGGAATCGTTCGTTGAGTGAAACGCCACGAACTTTGCCGGTTTCGTTCGGACGAACGACCATCGTCATCGCGTGTTCGTGGCTGCCGAATGCCAGCGAAGCAGTCGGCAGGTAAGAAACATAATCCACGTGTTCGCCCAAAATGTTGATGCGCGCCGGCGCGCGAAAAACCAAAACGCCGCCTTCGCCATAAAGCCGGCAAAAGCGGCGCACCAGCAATTTCGGGTTGTAAAGATTATCGGCTGACATCTTCGGCCAGAGATTTCAGTTGTTTGATGCGATGTTGGGTTTCTGAATCCAGGCAGGTGAATTTGATTAACGGTTGCATGCTCCCGCCGTCAAACGTAAACGCTTCACATTCGCAATGAGCATCGCGGAATTGAATCCAGACCAGTTGAGCGGCCTTGAGTTTTGATTTGTGCTCAGACGACAGCTTGGCCATGGTTTGTTGATAAACCTTGTTGAGTTCTGCGTCCGCTTTTCTGTACTCATCCTGAGCGCAACGATTCATTTCCTGTTGAGTCATCGAATCGCCGCACGCGGGTTTGCCTTGCGGCTGTTTCTTTTGCGCAGGCGCGCCCGCAGGCAAGAGCAGAGCCAACAAGACAAAGGCGAACAAACTTCGGGTTTTCATAACTTCCTCCTATCGTCCGCATTGCGCCAACCACAGGGCGCGGTAATACCGCATCAACCGAATAGGGTCAGTTGTATCGGGAATTTCGGCCAGACAATAACGGTTGTATCCGGCGGCTTTCATCAGTTTGAACAGATCGCTCCACGGATATTCCGGCTTCCACAATTCGTTGATGTGCGCGTTCAGCAGATACGGTTTGAGCATGTCAAAGCCGGGCTTGATCGAACCGCCGATCAAATCTTCGGGGTTGGAATTCCAGCAAATGCCGACATTGGGATGATTGGCGGCTTTCATCATCGCAGCCATGCGCGGCGGATGGCTGGAATCGCGTCCGTGAACTTCGACCCAGATTTCGACACCGGCGGGTTTGGCCGCTTCGCCGCATTCGCGCAACGCCGCGCCGATCTGTGCGATGGTTTTTTCTTCGGGAACATCTTTCGGAATTCCATTCGGGCGGACTTTGACGCCGAGCGCACCTATGTCATGCGCCAGTTCTATGAAGCGTTTGCACTCGTCAATGTTTTTGCGAACCGTCGGTTGATCCGGCGAATGAAATTCGCAAACGCTGCCCAGACTCAGCAAGCGAACTTTAGTTCCGGCAAAACGCGCTTTGACTTCGGCGCGCTGGTCTTTGGTCAACGAAGGTTCAACGCCGTGTTTGTGCGTCGTGCGAAGCTCTACGGCTTCAAAGCCCGTGGCTTCGCAGTTTTTGATGATGGTCGGAATGTCCCAGTCTTTGGCCAGATTGTAGCTCACCAAACCAAGTTTGAAATTGCCGCCGCCCAGCGCAGGGTTTGCCGATTTTTGCGGCAAGGCATCGGCGGTTTCGGTCAGCGCCAGTGAACCGGCGGCGGCGAATCCTGTTTGCAGAAAGTTGCGACGTGATGGTTTGTGCATGATTTTTAGCGATGGTAAGTTGCGTTGCCCGCAACCCAATTTGAATCAGGAGTGAATGTGATCGTTTCGATAATTGCAGCCATGGACAACCAACGCGGCATAGGGGTTGAAAACCGATTGCCGTGGCGATTGTCCGCCGACATGAAACGCTTTCGTGAATTGACGATGGGACATCACATCATCGTCGGGCGCAAAACTTATGAATCCATCGGCAAGCCTTTGCCCGGCAGACAAATGATCGTCGTCACACGCGACAACGAATTCCGAGCCGATGGTTGCGACGTTTGTCATTCGCTGATCGAAGCCCTTGAAATCGCTCGTTCACGCGGTGAACACGAAGCGTTCATCGGCGGCGGAGCGCAGATTTACGAACAGGCTCTGCCATTGGCCGACCGTATGTATCTGACGTTGGTGGATGCCGAAATCGTCGCCGACACCTTTTTTCCGGCTTTCGATCTGCAAGCTTGGAATGAACGGGAACGTTTCGCTCATCCGGCGGATGAAAAGAATCAGTTCCCGTTCACCTTCAAACTGCTGGTCCGGCAATAGCTAAATCAAACCAGAAAACTTTGAAACAGGATTTCCAGGATTTTTTCAGGATGAACTGGATTCAATCCAGCGAAGCCTTGCTGGAATTGATGATCCAGTAAATCCTGCCGCAAATCTTGTTCATCCTGTCAAAAAAAGAGTGTCTCAAAGTTGGTTGTTCTGATCTAACTCAAGAATTGCTGCGTCCAGCTATCAACCGATATAAGAACAACAAAATGACTGCGCCGATGATGGACATGATCCATCCAGTGCTGGTGCTGCGGCTCAGATTAAGAATGTTCATTCCAATGTATTTGCCGACGAATGAACCGGCAATGCCCAGCAGCATGGTCATCAACAATCCCATGGGATCTTTGCCGGGCAAAACGAACCGTGCGATTAAACCAACGATCAAGCCAACAAACGCAGTAGTGATGATTTCCCACATAAGCAAAAGCTCCTTTTTCGGAAAAGTGGCGCGAACTGATTTCCGCGTCACGAAGGTTTTTTTTGGGTTTGTTTTATTGATTCGATACAACGTGAATGAGCACCGTCAACCGACTGGCGACGGTACCTGAGACTCAATCCGGCAAGCCCGTTTGAAAGACTTCCCTGAGCGAACAGCTAAATCCCGGCAATAAATCTTCACATTCCAGATTGCTGTTGCCCGTAAACACCTGCACTTCGGTCGGCGAACGGAAAATGGTGATCAATTGAAGCTTCAGGGAAACCAGCCAGACTTGCTTAACTCCTCCGTCCAGATATTCCAGCACCTTGTCCGCTAATTTGTCGTGAACGTCGTTTGGTGAAACGACTTCGATGGCCAAATCCGGCGGAAATGGCGCGACGCCATCCGGCATTCCACCGTCAGGAATACGTTCTGCCGAAACGAACGCCACATCGGGAATTCGTTCGTTCTGGCCGATTTTGAAATGAACTTCCACAGAGACCAGTCCACGCTTGTTGGTTTTCAAATAATTGCGAATTTCGCCTGCCAGATTCGCTACAATCACCCCATGCTTTCCACCTGCCATTTCCTTTTCCTCCAATTGTCCGTTCACCAACTCGTACGATTTTTCAGGATCAAGAATGGATTCACGTTCAGGAGCGAGTTCTGTTGCTACAGGCATAATGCATTCTCCTTTTGCGCTGGTTTGACTGGCGCGAATTTTACGCTCGGCCAAACACGCCAACAAGGTTTCAGCTTCGCACGCGGGCGACGGCGGCTTGCCAGCCTTCGTACAACCGTTCGCGGTCGGCTTTTTTCATTTTTGGTTCAAAGCGTTTTTCCGCTTGCCACTGTCCGGCGATTTCTTTTTCGCTTTTCCAGAACCCGACGGCCAGTCCCGCCAGATACGCCGCGCCGAGCGCCGTGGTTTCCGTAATCACAGGACGCACGACGGGAATGCCCAAGATGTCCGCCTGGAACTGGCAGAGAAAATCGTTGCGCGTCGCTCCGCCATCCACGCGAAGTTCCTTGGCTTTGATGCCGGAATCTTTCTGCATGCATTCGACCACGTCACGGGTTTGATAAGCCATGGCTTCCAGAGCGGCGCGCGCCAGATGCGCTCGGGTCGCTCCGCGCGTCAAACCGACGATGGCTCCGCGCGCGTCCTGATCCCAGTACGGCGCGCCGAGTCCGACAAATGCCGGAACGAAATACACGCCGTGATTGTCGCTGACAGAAGTCGCCAGCGCTTCAGTGTCGGCAGCGTTGGCGATGATGCCCAATCCATCGCGCAACCATTGCACGGCGGCTCCGGCAATGAAGACCGAACCTTCCAGCGCGTATTGAGTTTCCTTGCCCGTGCGCCAGGCGATGGTTGTCAGCAATCCGTTCTTGGATGCGTTTGCGCTGCTGCCAGTGTTCATCAATAAAAAGCAGCCTGTGCCGTAAGTGTTTTTCATCATGCCGGGTTTGTAACAGGCCTGGCCGAAAAGCGCCGCCTGTTGGTCGCCGGCAATCCCGGCAATCGGAATCGGCGCACCCAGCAAATCGGCGTCGGTTTCAGCGTACATTTCCGAAGACGATTTCACTTCAGGCAACAACGAAGCCGGGATATTCAACTTCTTCAAAATCTCGCCGTCCCATTGCTGTTTGCGAATGTTGTAAAGCAACGTCCGCGAAGCGTTCGATACGTCGGTGACGTGCGCCTTGCCTTTGCTCAGCCGATGAATCAACCAGGTGTCCACAGTGCCGAACGCCAGCTCTCCGGCGGCGGCTTTTTTACGCGCGCCTTTGACGTTGTCCAATAACCACGCGACTTTCGTCCCGGAAAAATAAGCGTCCGTCACCAGACCGGTTTTGTTGCGAATGACGCGGTCGAATTTTTCCTTTTTCAGTTTGTCGCAAATCGCGGCGGTGCGCCGACATTGCCAGACAATGGCATTGTAAATGGCGGCGTTTGCCGCGCGATCCCAGACGACTGTGGTTTCGCGCTGATTGGTGATGCCTATGGCGGCCACGTCCGACGCTTTGACGCCCGCTTTCGACAGAGCTTCGCGGGCGCAATACAACTGCGAATTCCAGATGTCTTCGGGGTTGTGTTCGACCCATCCGGCTTGCGGAAAGATTTGCGGAAATTCCTGTTGCGCCACGCTGACAATGCGCCCGGCACGGTCGAATAAAATGGCGCGCGAAGAAGTCGTTCCCTGATCCAGGGCTAAAACGTAATTGGGCATAGTGTTGATGTCACCTCTGATCGTTGATGTAAATGTCGTTTTGTTGGCTTTGCCGAAAGGGCGTGTTACTTTTCCTTCTCGCTCGTGTTTTGTCAACGAGCGCGGTCAACCACAAAAATCAAAATCAGGAGAAATATGATGATTGGCGAATTCGGCCTGGCGCTGGCATCGTCAGGCGGCGAAAAGCTATTTCTTACATTATTCGTAATGTTTGTCGCGGCAAAATTGGCCGCGGAAATTTTTGAGCGTTTGAAACAACCGGCTGTCGCAGGAGAAATTCTGGCCGGAATTGTCATTGGGCCAAGCGTTCTGCATCTGGTCGAACCGACTGAAATCACCAACACGCTGGCAGAAATCGGCGTGATCCTGCTGTTGTTTCTGGTCGGATTGGAAACCAAACCGGCGGATATTTTCCGCGTCGGCGGACGCGCATTGGCAGTAGCCATTTTGGGCGTGATCGTGCCGTTTGTCTTCGGTTATGTGACGCTGATTCTTTGGGGCGAAGCACAGATCGAAGCCATCTTTGTCGGCGCAGCGATGGTGGCGACTTCGGTTGGCATTACCGCGCGCGTGCTTGGGCAGATGGGTTTGCTCAATCTGGAAGTCAGTCGAATCATTTTGGGCGCGGCGGTGATAGACGACATTCTGGGCCTGATTATTCTGGCCGTCGTCAGCAGTATGGCCAAAGGCGGCGTAAATTACGTTCAGATTGCCACCATAGCCGGTATGGCCATCGGGTTTACGCTGCTGGTTATTTTTGTCGGCGCTCGCGCAGTCAACAAACTGCGTCCAAGAATCGAAAAATTGAAGGTCGGCCAATCACAACTGATGTTTGGACTGTCCCTGTGTCTGGGATTGGCCATGGTGGCTCATTACGTCGGCGTCGCCGCCATCATCGGCGCTTTTCTGGCGGGAATGGCGTTGGCGGAATCGGTCGAAGGAACGGACATGCCGCATCAAACCGAAGCCGTCACCGAATTCATGCTGCCGTTTTTCCTGACCAACATCGGCATGCAGTTGAAGCTGGATGCCTTTTTCAATCGCAACACGATTCTCATGGCGCTTGTCATTACGGCGCTGGCCGTCGTTTCCAAACAACTCGGTTGCGGGCTGGGCGTGCTTTCGATGGGCAAAAAGAAAGCCATGCAAATCGGCATGGGCATGGTTCCCCGCGGCGAAGTAGGCATTGTCGTCGCTCAAATCGGACTTGGGCTGGGCGTCATCAATGACGGAGTCTTCGGCGTCGTCCTGTTTATGGCCGTCGCCACCACGCTCATCGCGCCGCCGTTTCTGGTTCGATTGTTCAAAGACGAAAAGCGCGTGGACGAAGAAGAAATCATTCCACTGTCGCCGCTTTCCTAGATCGGTTTGCAACTGAGTTTACAGAAAGAAAACCGCGGGAAACACGGAGAGCAAACAGGGAAAGACAACGATTTTCTCAATCTCTCTTTTACCTATGTGCCCCGTGTCTTCCGTGGTTGATTTCATACAAGCGACTCAAATCTGATTCAAGTCGAACGCCATGTCACTCATCACCTTTGAAATCCTGGCCATCTTCTTCCTGCTATTGGCCAACGGAATTTTCGCCATGTCGGAAATGGCCATCGTCTCGGTTCGCAAAGCCCGTCTGAAACAACGCGCCGATCAAGGCGACAAAAAAGCGCTGGCGGCATTGGCGTTGGCCGAAGCCCCTGGACCATTTCTGTCCACAGTGCAAATCGGCATTACGCTGGTGGGAATTCTGGCCGGAGCTTTTGGCGGTTCGCGGATTGCCGAACGTCTTGCGCCGAGTTTGAGCGCGTTGCCTTACGTCGGCCAATACAGCGCAGCCATCGCATTCGCCTTGGTCGTTGGCGTCATCACTTACTTTTCGCTGGTTATCGGCGAATTGATTCCCAAACGGCTGGCGTTGCGAAGTGCGGAAAGCATTGCCTTGATGGTGGCCGCGCCAATGGGCAAATTGTCGCGCGTGGTTTCGCCGTTGGTAAATCTGCTGGATCGTTCGACAGATGGCTTGCTACGATTGTTCGGTTTGCGCGAATCGCCGGAATCTCCGGTGACAGAAGACGAAATCAAAATCCTGATCGAACAGGGCATTCACGCCGGAGTCTTTGTCGAAACCGAACGCGACATGGTCGAACGCATTTTTCACCTGGCCGACCGTCGCGTCAGCGAATTGATGGTTCCGCGAACGGAAATGGTCTGGTTGAACGTGGACGATTCGCCAGAAGAAATCGCCGCAACCATCAGCGCCAGTCCGCATTCGCGTTTTCCAGTCGCCCAGGATTCGTCCGACAACATTCTGGGAGTTGTGCAGGTCAAAAACCTGTGGGCGCAAAGCCAAAACAACCAGCCGTTGAATCTGAAAGCAATTCTGGACAAGCCGCTGTTCCTGCCCGAAAGCGCTCCGGCATTCAAAGCCCTGGAAGCATTTCGCCAGACTCGCTCGCAAATCGCTTTCGTGGTGGATGAATTCGGCGGCACCGAAGGCCTGATTACGCTCACCGATTTGTTGGAAGCCATCGTCGGCGAAATGCCAAACGCCGGAGACGCAACCGAACCAATGTTTCAAATACGCGAAGACGGTTCTTATCTGGTGGACGGTTCGTTGTCGGTCAACGATTTCAAAAAACTGTTTTCGATCAAATATCTGCCCGGCGAAGAAGGCGACTGGTTTCAAACCGTCGGCGGTTTTGTCATGACTCATCTGGGCAAAATTCCGCGCCCCTCCGACCAGTTTGAATGGGGCAATCTGAAATTCGAGGTGCTGGACATGGATCGCAAACGCGTGGACAAATTGCTGGTCAAACAAAAGGAACCAGCAGACAAACAGTAAACCGTCATAACAAAAGTATCTCGATCCATGTCACGACACTCGCCAACAACCAACGGCGTCAAAACCGTTGTTGCCAAAGAAGGCCAATGCTATGCTCCCGCCCGCAGCCGAGTCCCGAAGCAGTACCAAATCACAACTTGAGCGACGATCTTGCTATGGCCTTTTTGCCGGATTTCGAGACAGACATTTTTATCAGCTACGCTCGCGTGGATAACGAAACCGCGGGCGGCGAAGGCTGGCTGGCCACGTTCAAAGGGCACGAAGGCTCTGTCAGCGCAGTGGCTTTCGCGCCCGACGGCAAGACGCTCTTTTCGGCTGGTGGTGACTCAGATGGTAAGAAAGATTTTTCGATTCGGTTGTGGCGGGCAGCGACGGATGCGGATGTGGCTCGGCAGCGGAATCGGTAGTTGATCGTGGGCGATGAGGGGGAATGCGGTATTCATTCCATTGCTGGCCGCAGATGCGCTGATGTATGCTGAAAATGGAGGCACAAAATGATTGAAGTTGTATTGACCATTCATGAAGGCGTAGCCGCCAGCATACAGAGTGGGCAGAGTGGGCAGAGTGGGCAAAGTGGGCAGAACGAACAAAATGGCTGCGACCTGTCGCGCCGGTTGTTGGAGATGGCTGCACTGGAAGGCTTCAAATCAGGGCAGCTTACATCCGCTCAGTTGCAACAAATGCTGGGGTTTGAAAGCCGCTTTGAAGTGGACGGGTTTCTAAAAGAGCGCGGCGTGTTTTTCGATTACTCTGCGGAAGAACTCGCGCACGAAGAAGAAACCAGCCAGCGGTTGTTTGCGACACGAGCCAAATCGCAATGGTGATTATTTCTGACACCTCGCCCCTTCACCCAGACCAACTTTCGCGCCTCTGCTATGCTTTACGAACACTTTCTGAAACTGCATCAACAAGGTTAAACGATTTCGATTTGGCCAACGTATCCGTCACGATCAAGTGAAAGCGGAATCGGTGAGCTTGATCTATACTCGCCTTCGATGTCCCGCCATTTCCCTTGAAGAGGTTTGTTGCTATGCGTGATCGAATTGTTGGCATTGTGTTGGTTTGGTTGCTCGCTCCGGTGGGAGCGTGGGCGCAGGAAGCGACGGTTTCGCCAGCGATTCGCGCGGTGCCGTTGTATGAACAATGCAAAACACTGGTCAGCGGTGGCGAAGCGGCTCCGATGGCGATGGCGGCGTTGAAAGACAAAGACCCGCAGAAACGCGTCGAGGCCGCTCGGACGTTGGGCAAGTTGTGCGACAAGCGAGCAACCGAAGCGTTGATCAGCGCGGTTCGAGATGAAACGCTGGCGGTGCGCGTGGCCTCGGTTGAGGCTCTGGGGCAGTTGGGCGATGAAGAAGCGATTGCTCCGTTGGTGGATGCGATTCCCGATCAGGATTGGCAGGTACGATGGGCGATGATTCGTTCGCTGGCTTCGTTTCAGAAATATCCGTCGAACAACGCCGTGTTGAATCTGCTGACCAATCCCGGCGACAAAAAAATCACCGACGAACACGATCTGCGCGTGCGCTGTTTTGGCATTCTGATGGTCAATCAATTGCGCGACGTGCGGTTTTCGCGCAAAGCCATCAGCTTTCTGTTTGTGTTTCAGGATCACGAACGACCGGAATTTCGTCGCATAGCCGAAGAAACCGGATTGGAATTGCGCCACACGCGCAACGGATATCACGAACTGGCTGGGATTTTGAAACAACACGCCATTCCCGATTTTCGTCGCAAGGCAGCGTATTGGCTGGGCAAATTCGGAACCGAAGAAGCGCGCGCGGTGTTGGAGGAAGCCGCCGCTACCGATAAAGACCCCAGCGTGCAAAAAGCGGCTCAGGATGCGCTGGGCAGGAAGTGAAAATGTACGGCAGATTTTCCAATCTGCCGGTGTTCAGGTTGGAAAGCCTCAGGGCAGGTTAGAAACCTTGCCACACATTGTCAGTTGGAATAAGAGATAGGGCAGATTGGAAAATCTGCCCTACGTTTTTTTTCTCAGGCGTGATGTTCCTGCAAACTGATGACGCTCAGCTTGCCGTCTTTTTTCATCGAGGCAATGGCGCTGGCGGCGGCGTTGGCTCCGGTCAGCGTGGTGAAGGTCACGACGTTGTATTGCATTGCGGCTCGGCGAATGGCGCGTTCGTCGTAAAACGAAGCGCGACCCAGCGGCGTGTTGACGATCAAATCAATCTCGTCGCTTTTGATCAGGTCCACCACGTTCGGACGGCCTTCGTTGACCTTGTACACGCGTTCGGCGGGAACGCCCGAATCGCTCAAAAAGCCTGCTGTTCCACGCGTCGCCACGATTTTGAAGCCCAATTCATGAAGTCGTTTGGCGATGCGAACCGCGTTCTTTTTGTCGTTGTCGTTGACACTGATGAACGCCGTGCCTGTGGTTGGCAACGTGGCGTTGGCTCCCATCTGAGCTTTGGCAAAGGCCGCGCCGAAACTGTCGCCGACACCCATCACTTCCCCAGTCGAACGCATTTCCGGCCCCAGCACCGGATCAACTCCCGGAAACTTCACGAACGGAAACACAGGCTCTTTGATGAAGAAACTGCTGACCGTCAATTCGTCGGGCAGATTGAATTCGGAAAGTTTGCGACCGGTCATGACACGCGAAGCGATTTTGGCCAGCGGAACACCGGTGGCTTTGGACACAAACGGAACCGTGCGCGATGCGCGCGGGTTTACTTCCAACACGTACACGATGTCGTCTTTGATGGCGAACTGAATGTTCATCAATCCGCGCACATCCAACGCCTGAGCCAGTTGGCGCGTGTACCGACGCATCGTGTCCAGATGTTCGGGCTTGACCATGTACGGCGGCAGCACGCACGAAGAATCGCCGGAGTGAATGCCGGCTTCTTCGATGTGTTCCTGAATTCCGGCTATGACCGTGCGTTCGCCATCGGACAGCGCATCCACGTCCACTTCAAAAGCGTCTTCCAGAAAGCGATCAATCAGAATCGGTTTTTCCGGCGAAGCTTCGACGGCGTTTTTCATGTAGGTGTCCAAACTCGCTTCGTCGTAAACGACCATCATCGCGCGTCCGCCCAACACGTAACTCGGACGAACCAGAATTGGATACCCAATGCTTGCTGCAACGCGTTTGGCTTCTTCGACGGTCACAGCGGTTCCGTTGATCGGTTGCGGAATGTTCAAATCGGCAATCAGTTTGCCGAATCGTTTGCGGTCTTCGGCCAGATCAATGGATTCCGGCGAAGTGCCGATGATCGGAACTCCGGCTTTGTGCAATCGCATTGCCAGATTCAGCGGAGTCTGACCGCCGAATTGGACAATCACGCCTTCCGGTTTTTCCAGTTCGACGATGTGCATGACGTCTTCAAAGGTCAGCGGCTCGAAATACAAACGATCAGAAGTGTCGTAATCGGTCGAAACGGTTTCAGGGTTGCAATTGACCATGATCGTTTCGTAACCGTCTTCTTTCAGCGCGAAGGCCGCGTGGCAACAGCAATAATCGAATTCGATTCCCTGGCCGATGCGATTCGGGCCGGAACCGAGGATCATGATTTTGCGGCGATTGGTCGGCGCGGATTCGCATTCGGTTTCGTAAGTCGAATAAAGATACGGCGTGTGCGATTCGAATTCGGCTCCGCAAGTGTCAACACGCTTGTAAACAGGCCGCACGCCCAACGCCAGACGTTTTGCGCGAATTTCGTCTTCGGTGGTTTTCAGCAAATCTGCGATTCGCGCGTCGGAAAATCCCATCCGTTTGGCCGAACGAATTTTTTCGGCAGACAACGAGTTGAGGTCTTCTTGTTTGATCGTTTCCTGCATGTCAACGATCTGGCGAAGCTGAGTCAAAAACCACGGATCAATGCCGGTCAGTTCGTTCAATTCGTCAATCGTCCATCCGCGTTCGAAGGCTGCGTGCAGATAATGTATGCGTTCGGAATTCGGGATGATGAGTTTGCGGCGCAGGGTTTCGTCGTCCACATAACCGACGTAAGGCGAATTGCGCCGTTCCAGACTGCGAACGCCTTTCAGAAACGCTTCTTTGAACGTGCGCCCAATCGCCATCACTTCGCCGACGGATTTCATCTGCGTGCCCAGCAGGTCTTCAGCGCCAGGGAATTTTTCAAACACCCATTTCGGAATTTTGACGACGACGTAATCAATCGTCGGTTCAAACGATGCCGGAGTTTTTTTGGTGATGTCGTTCGGAATTTCGTCCAGTGTGTAACCGACAGCCAGCTTGGCGGCGATTTTGGCGATAGGGAAGCCGGTGGCTTTTGACGCCAGCGCCGACGAACGCGACACGCGCGGATTCATTTCGATAATGCGCAAACTGCCGTCGCGCGGATTAACCGCAAACTGGATGTTCGATCCGCCGGTTTCGACGCCGACTTTGCGAATGATCTTGATCGCGGCGTCACGCATCATCTGGTATTCGCGGTCGGTCAGGGTTTGCGCCGGAGCGACGGTGATCGAATCGCCAGTGTGAACGCCCATTGCGTCGAAGTTTTCAATCGAACAGATGATGACGACGTTGTCGGCCAGATCGCGCATCACTTCCAGTTCATATTCTTTCCATCCAATGATGGATTCTTCGACCAGCACTTCGCTGATCGGGCTGGCGGTCAAACCGCGTTCGGCGATTTCTTCAAACTCTTCGTAATTGTAGGCAATGCCTCCGCCTGTTCCGCCCAGCGTGAAACTGGGCCGCAGGATAATTGGAAAATCAATTTCTTCGGCGGCGGCGCGCGCTTCGTCCATGTTGTGGCAAAACCGCGCCTTCGGCATTTGCAATCCGATTTCGTCCATCGCCTGTTTGAACAGCAACCGGTCTTCGCCAACCTTGATCGCGTCAAGTTTCGCGCCGATCAGTTCCACGCCGTATTGTTTGAGCACGCCGCTTTCGGCCAGTTTGACGGTCAGGTTCAACGCCGTTTGTCCGCCAACGGTGGGCAACAAAGCATCCGGGCGTTCGCGTTCGATGATCGCGGTGGCGGCTTCGATCGTCAGCGGTTCGACATAAGTGCGGTCGGCCAGTTCCGGGTCAGTCATAATCGTCGCCGGATTGGAATTGACCAGCACGATTTCATAGCCTTCCTGTTTCAAGGCGCGACAGGCTTGAGTGCCGGAATAATCGAATTCGCAGGCCTGGCCGATGACAATCGGGCCAGAGCCGATGATCATAATTTTTTTGAGATCGGTTCGTTTGGGCATTCTTTTCGTTTTTGCTTTCTGAGATTAAAAACGGCGGCAATTGCCGCCGAAAGATTAAACTTGCGAAGTGTTTGACGCGACAGCCAGCCGTTCGACAAATGCTGCGTGTTCGGGCGAATTCACTCCTTTTTGCAACTCCATCAACACGGTTGCCATGTCGCCGGCCAACATGGCTGGAACATGCAATCGCAAACCGGGGAAGACGCTGCTTTCGATGATGCCTTCTTCATTTGGTTCGATGCGGACGTATTGATCGTTTTCCAATCGAAACCAGTCAATCTGTTGATCTACAACTCGCCAGACGATGTATTCCTGAACTCCGTATTGGCGGTAAACTTCTTTTTTGTCGTGCAGGTCGTAAGACGCTGTGCTCGAAGCGATTTCAACAGCAAGTTCAGGCGCTCCCAAAATATAATCGTCTACGTCAATTTCGGAGCGTCCGCCAAGTTTCGATTCCAGCCGCAACATGGCATCCGGTTGCGGCATGTTCTCGTCGTCCAATCGCACGGAGCCGTTATCGCCATAATCGGTTCCCGAAGTCGCCGCATCATAAACCCCCAACCACGTGATGGTTCTACTGTGCGGACGGCTGTGATGTTTGTGCCTGACAGGTGATCCCATATACACCACTCCATTAATCAATTCGGCTTTTTTGAGGTCCGGCATGGCGTCATAGCGCCTTTCAAATTCAGCCCGCGTCAGCCGGTCGCCATTCTCAAGCTCAGGAACCTCTTCTTTGTCCGCCAAGCCAATCGCCTTGTAAGCGTTCTCGTTTCGGTGAAATAGGGATGTGGGTAAAACAACCTGTTTGGTCGCAGTTCGTAACTCAGCCATAAGATGCCCTCCTCTGAAAATGTCCGACAAGCTGCCAGCTTGTCGTGGTCTCGATTTGACGCTTGTTAGGGTCAACGACAAGCTGGCAGCTTGTCGGACAGTCGGGCGCAGCCGTTTTCATCGTTTCAGGGCGTTGTCGCAAACGACATGTCAGACTCCTTTCGGTTGAGTGTTTTCTTCGCGCAGGCGCTTTGAGAAGCCAAAAAGTAGCACACGACTTCGGCTGAGCAAAATTGTGTCTTATTGCTGGCGTCGCAAATTCAACTCAGCCAGTTTCCACTGCGGCCATTTGGAGACAAAGCTGTATCGGTTGGTGGCTTGCGCCAGACCTTCGACGCGATTGGCTCCGCATTGCGGGCATTCGGCATGCAATCCGCGCGAAACGGTTCGACACACAGTGCAAACAGTGAATTCCGGTGAAAAGGTGATGGCCGAAACCTGGGTTTGGTGAAATGCCTGCCGGACGAATTCGGCAAGTTCGGCGGCTTGTGGCAGCGATTGGCCGAGGTGAACGTTGCTGGTGGAATTCCAGATCAACTTGCCATGCAGCGCGCCTTCGATGGTCAACTGTCTGATCGGATCGGCGGACGAATTCACTGGGAGTCTGGCAGAGTTGGTATAAAACACTTCGTCGGTTTCTTCGTCAGACGCCGGATCGGTTTCAACCGGGCGATTGAGCGCCTGCGCAACGGCTTCATTGCCGAATCGTCGAGCGTCCAACCGCGCCAGACGATTCGGCGCGACCAGGTCGTGCGATTCGGCCAGCAGAAATCGGACTTTGTGTTTCACCGACAACCGCGCAGTTTCTGCGTGCAGGTGTTCAATTACGCGGGTGGCGAATTCCTGAGATGCTGCAGAAGTTTCGATGGATTCGCCGGTGATGAATTGCGCTAGTTCAGCCAGTCCAACGGGGCAGATGCCGTGCGAAGTCCAACTGAGCGGCAGGAACGGTTCTTTGTCGGGGCGCATCGCCAGCATCGCCAACGGGCCGGCTTCGCCACGCGCCAGCAGTTTTTCCAGAAAGATGCGTTTTTCCAGCGAAGCCTGCGCGGCCAGTTCCAGCAAACCGCTGAGCAATTCAAGAACTTTCGATTCGCTGGGTTCGGCTCCGTCTATTTGATAGCCAATGCGTGGCAGATTGATGGCGACCGAAGAAAAGATCGCTGCACGCCATTGCCAGCTTTCAGATACGGCTGATGCGGCAGCAACTCCACTTCCAGAGCGTTGCAGCTTTTCGCCGCTGACGCCAAATCGCGATGAAAACGCCGAAGCCGCTTCGTCGCCATTGCGCCGGTCAAACGCCAACACAACGCCGCCGCGTTCCGAAGCCGCCCGGCAAACCAGTTCCAGAAAATTTTGATTGGCGTCGTTTTCAAAAAACGAATCGGTCAGATGCAAAACTGGGCGCGAACCAATGAAGGGCAATCCTTGTCCGTCGCCTTCCAGGTAAACTTCAAAAATCGCTTTCAGAAATTCGCGCGCGGTTTCGGTCATCGAACCGTAGTTGGTCGTGAATTTTTCGCCGCCCGCGCCCACCACCGACAATTCGCGCAAATATGCAGGCGTGTCCCAATCCAGATGCAAATCGCAACGAACGGGCTGACCTCCGCGCGCGACAATTGGCGCCGACAATTCAAACAACAATCCTTGCGCAAGCTGTTTGATCTCGCGCTGGCTCAACCCAGTCAACATCGGCGCAAATGCAAAGTTGACTGAATCCCACGCCAACGCATCGCTGAAATATCCTTGCAATGCGGCGGTGTACATCACCAGATGCGAAGACAACACTTCCGCGCGTTTGGCAGGACGCGAACCGACCAGTCCGCCGGGCAAACGAATGCCAAGCCGTTTGATGAAATCAATCGAACCGATCATTGCCGTAGGCCGATCAATTTCGCCCAAATCTTCCAGGTACAAATCGCCCGACAGGTGAGCGTTGGCAACGGCATCGGAAAACACAGTCAGGATGGCGTATTCGCGTTTGATGGCTTCGGCCAGCGCCAGACTCGTTCCTTCTGGGCCGTGCAATCGTGTGGTGTCGTTGACGCCGGTTTGGATCATGCGATCCACGTCGAACAACGGTACGCCCAACCGGGAATGTTTGCGGTATTCGGCGACAAGGCCGTATTCCAGCAAACGCGCATCCACCAACCCCCGAATCAACGGAGCGGTCAGCGCGCGTATGCCGGAACGTTCGATTTGATCCTGGACTTCCTGGCTGATTTGAGCGGCCAGTTCCGGCGACAAACCGGTTTCCAGCACCAGGGCATCGGTGATTCGCTGGGGATCGAATCGCACGACACTTTCGTCCGATTGGCGGACCAGCAATTCGGCTTCAGTTTGCGAAATGCTCTCTTTGTCTTGAACACTGCTCATAAACGTGGGGTAAGTCGAGAGTCCGGGAAAGTTTTGTGAAATCTGGGCAAGTCGTTGAACCTGACGTACAAGCATTCGACTTTTCCAGACTTACCGGCGCTTCTCTGGACTTACCAAGACTCAACCAGATGATTCAACGGCCCTGCGCCGTGTCCCAGGTTCGGAGCGGATTGCAGCGCCGCTTCCAGATAACGTTTGGCTTGCGCGATTGCTTCCGCGACTTCGCAACCGTTTGCCAGCAACGCCGCAATCGCCGAGGACAATGTGCAACCGGTTCCGTGCGTGTTTCGTGTGGCAATTTTCGGCGCACGAAACAATTGAAACTGTTCGCCATCGAATAACACGTCAGTAGCTTCGTCGGGCAAATGACCGCCTTTTACCAACACGGATTGATTGCGGATTGCGGATAATCGCGCCAGTTCATAAATCCGCTCTGCTGCGCGTTTCATTCCGTCCAGGTCGCTTACTTCAAAACCGGTCAACCGTTCGGCTTCGGCCATGTTGGGAGTGATGACGCGGGCGAGCGGCAACAAACGCTCGATCAAAAACTTCATTGCTGCTTCGTCAATCAGATCGAATCCGCTGGTAGAGCGAATCACAGGATCAACCACTACGTTGGGCAATCTGCAATGTTCGATCATTTCCGCCGTGACTTCGATGGTTTCGCGCGTCGGCAACATTCCGGTTTTGACCGCGGCAATCTGGAAATCGCTGACGACCGGTTCGATCTGCGCGCGCAACGTTTCCGCCGACTGGTGAACAGCTCCGTAAACGGCCATGGTATTTTGCGAAGTCAGCGAAGTGATGGCCGCCGTTCCAAAACAACCAAATGCGGAAAAGGTTTTGATGTCGGCCAGTACGCCGGCTCCGCCAGAAGGATCAAAGCCGGCAATGGACAAAACGACTAGCATGGAACACTCGATCACAGGAGCAACGATTTATTGCGGATACCTTATCTGGTGGGTTCGGGCGCAGATATTAACACCATCTTGGGTAACGGCAAAGACGGAGGCTCATCGTCTTTCGTTGCGGAAAGTTTCTTGTCTGACAAAATTTCTGTTCGCCGGATTCAAAGCTTTGCTATCTTACACGACGCCATGACCAATAGAATTTCGATCAAAGAAGCCACCATCATCACGCTCGATCCGGCGAACCGAATCTTGCGCGGCAATGTCGTCGTCGAAAACGGTCGCATCGCTGCGATTGAATCGTCTGCGCCGCGTTTGTATTCCGACTTTGATGAAGTGATTGACGGACGCGGGCGCGTGTTGTTGCCGGGCTTTGTGCAAACGCACATTCATCTTTGCCAGACGCTGTTTCGCGGAGCGGCGGACGACCTGGCGTTGATTGATTGGTTGAAACAGCGTGTCTGGCCGATGGAAGCGGCACACACTCCGGCGTCGCTTTACGCATCGGCGCGGCTGGGAATTGCGGAATTGATCAAAGGCGGCACGACTTGCGCGTTGACGATGGAAACGGTCAACCACACCGATGTCGTGTTTCAAGCGGTCGAAGAGTCCGGCTTCCGGGCTACGGTGGGCAAGTGCATGATGGATGCGGGCGAAGGCGTTCCCGCTGAGTTGAATGAACAGACAGAAGATTCCATTGCCGAATCGTTGCGCTTGTTGGAACGTTGGCACGGAGCCGCTGACGGTCGCATAAGATATTGTTTCGCGCCGCGATTCGCCGTCAGTTGTTCGCGCGAATTGCTGGAAAGAGTCGCCAAACTCGCGCGCGAACGTGGCGTGCTGGTTCATACGCATGCTTCGGAAAATCGGGAAGAGATCGCCATCGTTGAACAATTGAGCGGCCAGCGAAATGTACATTACTTGTATAGTGTTGGATTAGCTGGTCAATATATTGTGCTAGCTCATTGCATTCACCTGGACGATTCGGAATTGGAGATGCTGCATCGCACGGGCACTCACGTCGCCCATTGTCCTTCGTCGAATCTGAAACTTGCTTCCGGCATCGCGCGCGTGGTGGAGATGCTGGACCGTGGGATTTCAGTTTCACTCGGAGCCGATGGCGCGCCTTGCAACAACCGGCTGGATATTTTCACAGAGATGCGAACGGTGGCTTTGTTGCAAAAGGTCAAACACGGCCCGGAATCGCTCCCCGCGTTGACAGCTTTGCGAATGGCGACGATCAACGGCGCAAAGGCGTTGGGCTTAGGCGATCAAATCGGCAGCATCGAAATTGGCAAACGAGCCGATCTGATTTTGATGAATTTGCAGTCGCTGCACACGTTGCCGAATTACGATCCGGTGTCGGCGATTGTGTATGCCGCTCAACCTGAGAATGTCGAGACGGTGCTGATTGATGGAAAGGTCGTGATGAGGGACAGAGAGTTGTTGACGCTGAATGAAAGCCAGGTGATGGTTAAAGCGGAAAACGAAGCTCGACGCTTTGCCGCCATTTATCAGCGAGGGTGAAAACGAACAAAGGCCGGTGAGTTGAAAGGTAACTCACCGGCCTTCGGGTTTTGCGAATGTTGACGCGCTTACACAGCGTCGGCTGTTTTGAACGGCTTCACTTCAGCCAACTTCGGATCGGGTTTGTTCAATCCTTTGGCATCTTTGCCGTCAATCATGTGGGATTTGCCGTCAAAAACTGCGCCGTGTTCGATAATCAGCGATGGAGTGTAAATGTCTCCATAAACACGACCGGTGGGATGAATTTTCACACTTGTTTTCGCTGTAATGGTTCCTTCTACTGTGCCGCTGATTTCGACAATTCCGGCTTTAACAGTGGCTTTGATACGCCCTCGTTCCATCACCAGCAAACTGCCAGAATCAGACGTGATCGTGCCGGAAACCGAAGCGTCAACTCGCATAATTTCCGTAAACTTGATTTCTCCGACAATGTCTGTGCCTTCACCCAGAAAGCTGCGAAGATCGGTTGGACCGTCATTGGACGATGCTCTGCTGCCAAATTTCATAAAAAACGCCTCCTAAACTGAATTTATGGACGATGATTTGTAAGAAGGGGCTTTGCCGATGATAGTAGGTTGTCGTGTGGAAACCCACGTTTGCGGGCCGCGGGGGAGGGCTAAGCGTCTGACTTCCGCATTATGATCGAATAGATCCTGTCCAACTCACTCATCGAACCGAACTCAATTTCGATCTTGCCTCCATTCTGACTTTGGTTAATCTTGACCGGAGTGCCAAGAAACCTTTTCAACTTTAACTCGGCGGCGCGGATGTTAGCATCATTCTGTGGGGGTGTCGAGCTTTCTCTAATCGAAGCGCCCGAGGTGGCGCGTTTGACCGCCTGCTCTGTATCGCGGACAGACAATTTGCCGGCAATGATGTCTTCGGCAAGCCGCAATTGCTCCTCTTCAGACTTCAAACCGAGCAAAGCGCGTGCATGGCCCATGGAAAGTTGCTCTTCTTCGAGCATTTTTTGAATTTTAGCGGGCAGATTCAGCAAACGCAGGTAATTGGCAATCGAAGACCGGTCTTTGCCGACTCGCTGGGCAACTTCGTCCTGCGTCAGTCCCAGGGTTTGAATCAGCCGCTGATAAGCCAATGCTTCTTCAATCGGATTGAGTTCCGCGCGCTGGATGTTTTCGATCAGCGCCAATTCCAGCAATTTGGCATCGGGAATGCTGCGAATGACGGCGTTGACCTTGTGCAATCCGGCTCGCTGGGCTGCGCGCCAGCGACGCTCACCGGCGACAATCTGATACCGTCCGCTGGCGATTCTGCGCAACAGAATCGGTTGCACCAAACCGTTGGCTTTGATGGATTGCGCCAGTTCTTCCAGTTTGGTTTCGTTGAAATGGTAGCGAGGCTGATCCGGATTGGGTTCGATCAGATCAATGTCTACTTCCAGAAGTTCATCGCCTTGAGCCAGCGAATCGGCCAGCAGAGCACTAAGCCCTCGCCCTAACGCTCTTTTTGTCATTTTCCATTACCTCTTTTGCCAGGTTCATATAACTTTCCGACCCGCGAGATTTGATGTCGTACAAAATGATCGGCTTTCCGTGACTTGGAGCTTCGGCCAGCTTGATGTTTCTAGGAATCACAGTGTCGAAAACCTGGCTTCCCAGAAAATCTCGCAAATCAGACACAACTTGATTGGCCAGATTGGTTCGTTCGTCGTACATCGTCAGCAGAAAACCTTCCACTGCCAGAGTCGTATTCAGGCTGCGGCGAATTCTGACCAGCGTATCCCAAAGATCGGTCACGCCTTCCAGCGCGAAATACTCGCATTGAATCGGAACGATCACGGAATCCGAAGCCGCCAGGGCATTCAGGTTCAACAAACCCAGACTCGGAGGGCAGTCGAGAATGATGTATTCAAACTTGGCGCGTTCTTCGGCCAGAACGTTTTTCAGATAAAACTCTCTGCCTTCGCTGTCAATCAATTCCACTTCTGCGCCAGCCAGATTGCGGTCGGAGGGAGCGATTTTCAGATGTTCCAGTTCAGTGCTGAGAATGGTTTTTCCGATTGGCTCCTGCATCACCAAAGAATGATACACGCCTCGTTTGAACGAGCCTTTTTTGATCCCGACTCCGCTGGTCGCATTAGCTTGCGGATCGAGGTCTATCAGTAAAGTTGGAATTTCTGCGACCGCCAGCGATGCCGCCAGATTAATGGCGGTGGTGGTTTTTCCAACTCCGCCTTTTTGATTCGAAATTGCGATGACTTTTCCCATTTGTACCTGCTTGAGGAAGCTTTCAAGTGACAATTCACGCGAAACGGCACATTACCATAAGCACCGAATCGTTTCACGTGGAACCAAGGTGACGGAGAAGAATGAAGCGGGATTTTTTGACCTGGATGGTTTCACGTGAAACGCTCGGCGCTGAGAACAAACCGGCGATCCGATTCCGGGATCGGAACAACTTGGAACCGAAAGGAAGGTTCCAGTTGAGCCATGAGCAAATCTCCCAACTCTTCCGCTCCCAAAACCACCAATTGCCGACAATTTCTTCCCAAAGCGACCATTTGAGACACGATGCCTTCCATTTGCTCGACCGCGCGGGCAATCAAACAGGAGTTTCCCGGGAAATTATCGAGAGATTCAATCCTCGCTTCGACAACCTGAGCATTTTCCAGTTTCAGAGACGACAAGACTTCTTCCAGAAAAATGATTTTGTTGCGGCGCGATTCAACCAGATTGACCTTTAGTTTGGGTCTGAGCACAGCGATGGGAATTCCTGGGATCCCCAATCCGGTTCCCAAGTCCCAAAGCTCCTCAACAGTGGGGAGAACAAAGGTTTCGGCCAAGTCCGATTCCAAAATGTGGCGACGAAAAAAGGATTCGGGATCAACAAGCGTCGTCAGATGAAGGCGGGGATTCCATTTCAACACCAATTCGTAATAGGTCAGCAGACGCTCGCGCTCCAAATCAGAGAAAGCAGTTCCGGTTGAGCGGCCGTTTTTCGCGAGCAAGGCGTTAAATTGAGGAGGAAATTCCTGGTTCACGGCTGTTGTTGGCGCGAAATCAATTCCACATGAACGGTCAGCAAAGAAAGCGCCGCCGGAGTAATGCCGGGAATTCGCATCGCCTGGCCAATGGTTTGCGGACGAACACGGTTCAGGCGTTCGATCATTTCGTTCGATAACCCTGGAAGCTGCGAAAAAATCAGGCTCGGCGGGATTGCACGGTCGGCAGCTTTGGCCAATCGAGCCGCCATTGTTTCTTGCGACGCCAGATAACCCTGATATTTGAAATCGGTGACAACCGTCGTCAATTCATCCAACCCATCCACTGGTCGCAACGATTCGGGCAACAAATGAACCAGATGTTCGGGCAAGACTTCCGGTCGTTTTGCCAAGTGCGCCAGATTGACGGCTTCAGGCAAATTGACGCCAGACGTTTCGGAAAATTGCTGGAAGCCATCGGTTCTGGCGGAAATGGTTGTGCGGCGGAAAAACTCCCGAAGCTGTTCTTTGCGCTTCAATCGAGCGACAAAATCCTGATAACGATCTACGCGCAACATTCCGAGTTGATAACCAATCTCGCTCAATCGTTCGTCTGCGTTATCAATTCGGAGCTTCAATCGTTGTTCGGCGCGGGAAGTGAACATTCGATACGGTTCGTCCACCCCCTGAGTCACCAGATCGTCAATCAGGATTCCAATGTAGGCTTCATCGCGTTTGATGATCACAGGTTCCTGCCGATGGACATACCGGGCGGCATTGATTCCAGCCATAATTCCCTGAGCGCCCGCTTCTTCATAACCTGTCGTTCCGTTGACCTGACCGGCATTGAACAAACCTTTCAGCCGTTTGGTTTCCAGCGACGGCCAAAGTTCGGTCGGGTCAACCATGTCATATTCGATGGCGTAACCAGGTCGTATGATCGCCACGTGTTCCATTCCGGGAATTTGCCGAACCAGTTCGCGCTGCAAATCGGCAGGCAAACTGGTCGAAAATCCGTTCAGATAGGTTTCATAAGTGTCGAACCCTTCCGGTTCCAGAAACAACTGATGGCGGTCTTTGTCTGGGAATTTAACGATTTTGTCTTCGATGGAAGGGCAGTAACGCGGCCCTATGCCTGTTATCTGACCACTGTACAACGGCGAACGGCTGATATTGTCGCGGATGTGCTGGTGAACTTTGTTAGTCGTATAGCCGATGTAGCAGGAAATCTGACGCTGCGTAATTGCCCGGGTGGTGAACGAAAACGGCGTCGGATTTTCGTCGCCCGGTTGTTCTTCAAACTGTTTCAGGTCAATCGTGCGGCTGTCCAAACGCGGAGGCGTTCCGGTTTTCAGACGGGAAATGCGAAATCCGTGATGGCGCAAATTTTCAGCCAACTTGATCGAAGGAAGTTCGCCCGAACGCCCAGCGGAAAATCGCTTTTCGCCGATGTGGATCAACCCATTCAGAAAGGTGCCGGTAGTGACGACGACAGCTTCGGTTCGCAGCCGTCGCCCGTCCATCAATTCCAATCCAATGACGCGACCATCTTCGACCAGAATTTCAGTAACTTCGCCTTGTCGCAAAAACAGATTCGGGATGGATTCCAGTTCGCGGCGCATCTGTTTGCGATAGAGCGCGCGGTCGGCCTGCGCTCGCGGAGCTTGCACCGCTGGCCCACGGCTGCGGTTGAGCATGCGAAACTGAATTCCAGTTTGATCTATCACGCGCCCCATCAAACCGCCGAGCGCGTCAATTTCCCGAACCAGATGCCCTTTGGCAATTCCGCCGATGGCCGGGTTACATGACATCTGCGCGACCAGATCAAGGTTGAAGGTGACGATGGCGGTTTTGGCGCCCAGTTGCGCTGCGGCATTCGCGGCTTCGCATCCGGCGTGTCCTGCGCCAATCACAATCACATCAAAAATTTCGTCAAACTGCGGCATACGACCTCTGCGAAATTCTGAAGCGTTCGAAACAGCTTTCATTCTAAGGAAAGGAACATCAACTACGAATCAACTCGAATTCTCACGAATCAACCCGTACCAAGAAGGAAATTCGTGTTTATTTGTGGCAATTCGTAGTTGTTTCCAGCAATCTTGCCTTAAAGCTATTTTCCAATGCAGAACGTAGAAAAAATCTGATTGATGATGTCGGCGATCAACGTTTCGCCGGTAATGACGCCCAGAGTTTTTAGAGCTTGGTGCAAATTCGCCAGCGCAATTTCTTCGGTGAACCCGGAAAGTAAATCCTGCTTCGCTTGATTCAGCGCAGCCAGCGCTTGCTCCAAAGCCTGATAGTGGCGTTCGTTGGTGATTATAGCACTCTCGTTTGTTTGCCAGCTTTCGGCGACGAATTGCCGATAAATGAATTGCTTCAATTCTTCAATGCCTTCGCCGGTCAACGCCGACACTTTCAACAGCGGCGCTCGGTCAGTCAAAAAATGAAGTGACACCTCCGACAATTTCACATCAAGATCGCATTTGTTGACGACGAACAAATTGACAGGGAATTGCGACAACAATTCTTTTTCATCGTCCGGCAAAGTCGAATTCGATTCGACAACAGCAATCACGAAGTCGGCTTCGCTGATGACAGAGCGAGTTCGCTCGACGCCGATTTTTTCAATCAGGTCTTCGGTTTCTCGAATACCTGCGGTGTCAATCAGGTCAATCGGAATTCCGTTGATTGAAAACGATTCGTTCAAGGTGTCGCGCGTTGTGCCAGGCAAGTGCGTAACGATGGCACGATCTCGTCCTAGAAGAGAATTGAACAAAGAAGATTTACCAACGTTCGGGCGACCGATGAGCGCAAGCTTGATTCCCGACCGAATCAATTTTCCGACGCGATAACTGGAAGCAAGTCGGGAAAGCTGTTCGATGAAATCGTCAATCCGCTTGAGAAACAAATTCAGGTTCAGCGGATCAAGATCGTCTTCGACAAATTCGACCGACGATTCAAAGTGGACGATCAGTTCGATCAATCCGTCTTTGATCGGTTTCAACTGCCGAGCCAGTTCTCCGCGAAGCTGGCGAACCGCGAGCCTGGCTTGGTATGTCGTCTGTGAATGAATCAGGTCTTTGATGGCTTCGGCCTGCGTCAGATCAAGTCGCTGATTCAAAAACGCGCGCAGACTGAATTCGCCGGGTTGCGCCAGTTCCGCGCCAAGCGAAGTCAGCAACCGCACGACTTCGGCCAACACGATCGGGCTACCGTGACAGGAAATTTCGACAACGTCCTCGCCGGTGAATGAGTGTGGAGCTTTGAACCAGGTGATAACGGCTTCGTCAATTTCGCCACCGGTTTCAGGATGAAGCAGATGAAGCAGTGAAGCGTGCTGAGGAACGAACTTTAGTTCCGAACCGTTCGCCAACAATTTTCGGATCAGAGGCAGAGACTCACTTCCGCTGAGCCGAATGACGCCTATGCCGCCGTAACCGGGAGGCGTCGCAACGGCCACAATCGTCTTCAAATCGGAAGTCTTCATTGCACAAGTTGGGCATAAACTGGCTGGCCGGAAAACCGCGAGGGGGTGAAAAGGCAGGGAAGTTTTTGACCACACAAACTGACGTTATGCGGGCAATACTTTCACTCGGCGCATTTGTCCATCGCCTTCGCTTTCGGTTTTGATTCCTTCGATGTCAACCAGCGCGGTGTGAATCGCGCGCCGATCCTGGGCGCTCATCGGATCAAAGACAAACGGAACTTTGCTGGTCTTCACACGCTCGGCAGCTTTTTGCGCCATCAACGCCAGTTCTTCGCGGCGAGCATCGCGGTATCCGTTGGCGTCGAAATCAATCTGAATGCCTTCGGCAACTGCTTTGGCAAACGCGCGGCGCGCAATGTATTGCAACGCATCCAGCAATTCGGCGTGATGCCCCAACAGCAGCGGCAAATCGAACCCTTGAAACGTCACTTCAATCGCATCCGGTTCAGGTTCGGTCACTTCAACCTTAAGATCGAGCGAAGAACGGTCAATCAAATCCTTGACGAAAGTTTCCACCTGATCGCGGAGTCCTTCAAAATTGTCTTGTGTCATAACTTGCTCCGATGGTCTACGAATCTCTTATGAATTTGCCAGCGCCTGTCTGGCCTTTTTGCCTTTTGCCGGTGGTTGCGGCGATTGATTGTTTTTCGATGAATCCTCAGTCGCAGGCGGAGGACTCAATTTGTTGATGATAAATTGTTGCACGACACCAACCAGGTTGCTGACCATCCAGTACAACACCAAACCGGCGGGCGCCGACCAGAAGAAAAAGTACGTCAACACTGGCGGCATGATGTATTGGATTTTCTTCTGCACCGGATCGGCATTCGCCGGAGAAGGCGTCAATGCCGTCTGGGCAATCATCGTTATACACATGACGATTGGCAAGATGTGACTTGGGTCGGCAACGGAAAGGTCTTTCACCCAACCGAAAAACGGCGCATTGCGAACTTCGATGGAAACCGTCAACACCGTAAACACTGCCATGAAAAACGGCATCTGCAACAACAGCGGCAAACATCCCATCAACGGATTGCCTTCCTTCATCAAGGCAATCTGCTCTTTCTGAAGATCGAGCATGCGCGGATCGCTTTTATCGAGCTTCTTCATTTTCTCCTGAAGCTCTTTCATCTTCGGCTGCATCAACGCGGCGCGCTTCATGGATTGCGAACTCTTCCAGCGCAAAGGGAAGAAGAGCATATTCAACAACACAGTCAGCACGACGATTGACCAGCCGAAGTTGTGCGTGAAGGTGTTAATCGCGCGCAATGCCATCAACATAAATTGCGCGATTGGCTTCAGCATAAATTTCAAAAAGTTCAGCCAGTTGTAACTGACAATGTCTTCCAACTGAGTTCCATTGTCAGGAAGTCCGAATGTCGTGCTGATTTCTTTCAGCAGCTTCAGGTCTTTCGGTCCGGCGTAAATGTGATTGATTTCGCCGTGATTCAGTTGAACCGCCATTGAAACTTTGCCATCGTTGAGCAGCCGGGAAGCCGGAGCCGGTTTTGAAGGCACAATCACCATAGCAAAGTAATTATCATCAACTCCGGCCCAGGTGACAGGCGCGGCAATCGGATTCACAGGGAGTTTCAGGCTGTCGGCGGTTTCGCGCTCTACATCGTTGGCCAAGGCGTATGTAATTTGCGGCGCGTGTTTGTAAATGCTGGTTTCCTTGATGCCGTGGTCGCCAAAGTTCGGCCCGGCAACGACAAAAAAGTCAACCGGTTGGCCGTTGCGCGTCACGTTCGCGCGAAAATCGAAATCAAACCCGGATGATTTTTCAAAATCCACGCCCTTGAAAATCAGCGTCTTGGTAGCTTCGATTCCATTGCCGGCATAAAAAAACTCGATTTCTCGTTTTTCATTGCGAGGCAAAACGATTTCCTGCTCGGCTCCGCTTTTTATTTCAAAAACCGCTGAATTCAGGCTTTGCTCCAGCGCGGAATCGGAAGGAATGTGAAACCGGAACGGCGCGCCGATTTGCTGGGAAAGTTGCGGCGAAATCAGCGTCACTCCGGTCGGGGCATCAATCGGTTTGCCGTCAGGGAAGTGAGTCATCACCCATTCCGTTATCACCCCCCCCTGATTGGATAAATTGGCCGTCCAGAAATCGGTTTTGACTTTGACCTGTCGCAAATCCGCCTGAGTCACTGAAGCGGCAGGCGTCGGATTCACAGGTTGATTGGCCGCAGCAGTTTGGACAGCGGTCGTTGCAGTCGGCGATGGAGAAGCGGATGGGCTGGCGGTCGTTGCAACCTGTTCCTGTGGAACTTCAGAAACCGGCGGGTAAAATTTCGTGTAAAGATAGGACCAGCCAAAAAAAATCGCGGCTGACAAGATCAGAAATAAAATGAGTCTCTTTTCCATCTATGAACTCAAAAGCAACGAGACCTGGGGGAATTCGAGCTTTCTGAAAATACCAATGCGCCAACCGAAGTCAGCGCACAGGATCATATCCACCTTCACTGAAAGGATGACAGCGCGATAATCGTTTCAAGCCGAGCGCCGAACCTTTCCAAAAACCATATTTTCCAATCGCCTCTGCGGCATACTGCGAACAGGTCGGAGTGAAGCGGCAGGCTTGCGGCAATAAAGGGGAAATCGCCAGCTTGTAACCTCGCAGCAAAAATATGGCTACCCACTTCATTGCCAACCTCACAACTGCGTTCTCGAAAATGAGTCGCGGAAGCGCGCTACGGTTTTTTCCAGAGCATCAACGATTTGCGTGAACTCGGCTCTGACCAGGTCGGATTTTGCGTTGATGACCAGATCACCAGCCAGAGCCGACAAATCAACGCGAGTTCTGAGAGCTTCCCTTAACCTGCGTTTGCAACGATTGCGAATGACGGCATTGCCAATTTTTCGTGTGACCGTGATTCCAAGCCGCAACTCATTAACGTCGTTTTTCAGAATAAATGCCGAGAAATACGAAGTGTGAAACCTCTGCCCCTGGTCGTAAACTTTGCGAAACTGCTGATTGTTACTCAGCATTTTGAGCTTCTTCACAGCATTAAGTTCATCCGGCAATTCAATTGGCAATTTGTCAGTGACGAAACACTGGCGGCAATTGGCGATGGTGACGTCTGACGAATTAGTAATGATGCGGCGTCAAGCGTTTGCGACCTTTGGCGCGACGACGTTTGATGACCAGTCGCCCGGCTTTGGTGCTCATGCGGACGCGAAAGCCATGCGTCTTCGCACGACGACGATTGTTGGGTTGAAAAGTTCGCTTCATGATCTGTCTCCTTAACTATAGATTGCGTAAAGCACTGATTTTGAAAACGCAGAGACTAACAATCGCCTCTGGGAGTGTCAAGGAATGCTGCTTGTGGGCGCGTTCTATGATCTGCGCTCGACGATGAACCGCGCAATGGATTCCAGCGATTCAGTGTCCCGTTCGATGTCACGAACAGAGGCCATGGCTTCGCGGCAAAGTCGTTCCGCCATTTCTCGCGCCCCGTGGATTCCGTAAAGCGCCGTGTACGTCGCTTTGTGACTGGCGGCATCTTTACCGGCGGTTTTGCCTAGTTCTTCGCTGGTCGCAGTTTCGTCCAACAAATCATCCGCAACCTGAAACGCGAGTCCGGCTTTTTCGCCATAAACGGTCAAAGCCTGCAACTCGGCTTCGCTCGCTCCGCCGAGGATCGCGCCAACGCGAATCGAACAACGAATGAGCGCGCCGGTTTTGCGGCGATGTATGCTCTCAAGCTGTGCGCCAGTGATCGGTTGCCCTTCGGCCTGCATATCCAACACCTGTCCACCGATCAAAGCGTCTTTCGTGGCCGCCGCATGAGCGACTTCGGAAATCACTCGCGCCTTTCGTTCCGGATGCGAATTTTCATAATCGGCCAAGGTCACAAACGCCTGAGTCAGCAAAGCATCACCTGCCAGAATCGCCATCGCTTCTCCGAATTTGACGTGGCAAGTAGGCAAACCGCGCCGCAGATCGTCGTTGTCCATCGCCGGCAGATCGTCGTGAATCAGCGAATAGGTGTGGATCATTTCCAGCGCGCTGGCCACTGACAACAACTCTCGTTCGTTGGCGCCGAAAATTTCACCAGCGGCAATGGCCAAAATCGGTCGCAACCGTTTGCCGCCAGCAAAAACGCTATACCGCATTGCCTGATGAATCGTCTGCGGAATTTCCGTTTCCGCAGGCAGCAACCTATCCAGTTCCACGTCAACCAACCCGGCTTTGCGTTTGAAATACTGCTTGATGTCCACGTGCGTTTACTTTCCAAAAATCACAGTCGGCGCGTTGTGCTTTTTAAGCGGGTCGTTGACCTTCGGCAATTGTTCGCGGATGAACTTTTCGACTTCGGCAACCTTTGTCTGAAACTCCGGTTGTATTTCGTTGAAGAATTCTTTCTGCGCTCTGGTTGGCGCAGCGTTCACCCCCTGAATGTTGCCAAACAGCGAAGAAAGTTTTTCACTGATCTGTGCTCTGCCGCCGCGCAATCCGCCACCGGCTTCGCCGCCGCCTCTGCCTGTAAGTTTGGCGATTTCCAAATCAATCTGTTTTATCGAATCGGCAATGCCCGTCACCAGTTCTTTTGATGCATCGGACATCTGCGCTTTGACGGTACGATCAATCTGTTGAAGTTGTTCTTTGGCATTGTCCAGCGTTCGCAAAGTCACGTTCACCTTCGACATCATTTCCTGTAACTTCATTGAAAAATCGTATTGTTCCTGCAACTCGGCAGCAGTCACTTTCACTGTCGGATCAACACCGACCTGAACTTTCTTCTCCTGCGATTTGTCGCCGATCACCAGCTTGATCGTGTAAGCGCCCGGCAAAACTTCAGGGCCACGGGGGCGGAATCCGAAGCCTCCGCCGAATTGTTCCAACTGTTCTGGCGTCAATTGACGACGCGGCGTTGCACCTTCAATCGCCAAATCCCACGTCGCGCGGTTGAATCCTTTTTCTTTGGGTATGTTGGCGACTTCACGAATGACTTTTCCCATCGAATCCAAAACCTGAATCTTCGCAGTCGTTTTGGCGTCAAGTTTGTCTTTCAGGAAATAGGTAATGAGCGCGCCGCTCGGCGGGTTCGGCCCGGCAAAAGGTTTATCGCCGATGCCATACCGCGTGAAGCGGGTCGTGAAACGAATTGCCGGACGCACGTCAAACAAAGTCGCATCTTTGCCGGCTATGTCGGCGGTCATCTGCTGAATGGCCGTCGCGTCGTCAAAAATCCAGAATCCGCGCCCGTGCGTAGCCAAAATCAAATCGTTTTCGCGCGGATGCACAACAATGTCGTGAACCGCGACGCGCGGCAGATTTTTCATTCCCAATTCGATCCAGGTTTTGCCGCCATCATAAGTCGCGTACAACCCCAACTCAGTTCCGGCGTAGAGCAGGTTGGAATTTTTCGGGTCTTCTTTCAGCGCGTGAACATAAGCTTGCGCGGGCAGATTGCCAGAAATGTTCGTGAAGCTTTTGCCGCCATCGGCGGTTTTGAACACGTAAGGTTTGTAATCGTCCAGCATGTGCCGGTCGAAGGAAACATAAGCCACGTCGGAGCTCTTTGCCGAAGGTTCAACGTGCGACACTGGCGAGTTCGCGGCCAAGCCGGAAACATTCTTTGTGATGTTCGTCCAGGTTTTGCCGCCGTCAGTGGTCAATTGCAAATTGCCGTCGTCGGTTCCCACCCATATAACACCGGCTTTGGCAGGCGATTCGTTCACGCTGATGATCGTGCAGTGATATTCAGCCGTCGAGTTTTCGTTGGAAATCGGTCCGCCCGGTTCTTTCAATTTCGCCGGATCGTTGGTCGTCAAATCGTTGCTGATCCGTTCCCACGTTTTGCCAAAATCCGCCGATTTGAACAGCACGTTGCCGCCCAGATAAATCGTCGTTTTGTTATGCGGCGAAAACACCAAGGGCGAATTCCAGTGAAACCGATACTTTTGATTTTCCGCCGCGCCGCCGGAACTGAAGGCATACGGGCGCAACGATTGCTGTTCGCGCGTTCGCATGTCGGTTGTCGTGATGTTCCCGCCTTGCGAAAGCGACAAATAAATTTCGGGGTCGTCGGGATGGTTCAACACTTTGAAACCGTCACCGAAGGCAGTCATTCGCCAATCATCATTCAAGATGCCGGCGGGTTCGCGCGTCCGCGAAGGGCCAGTCCAACTGCCATTGTCCTGCATACCGCCCATCACGTTGTAAAACGGCAACCGATTGTCGGCGTAAACGTGATACGGCTGAGCCAGCGGCAGGTTGTTGATGTATTCCCAAGATTCGCCTTGATCGGTGGAAACGGCCACGCCGCCGTCCTGGCCGACCCACATGCGTTTCGGGTTCAATGGATCAATCCACATGGCGTGGTAATCAATGTGAATGCGCGGCGCAATCGGACGAAACGCTCGCCCCCCGTCAATCGAAGAAAACAGCGTTGACGAAACGGCGTAAACGCGATTCTCGTTCTGCGGGTCAACGCGCACATCGGTGTAATAAAACCCGCGCGAAACGATGTTCGATTGGCGATAAACGTTGCGGAAAGTGTCGCCTTTGTCATCGGAACGGAACATTGCGCCCTCTCTTGTTTCAGCTATGACGTAAACGATGTCCGGATTGCTCGGCGCGCAACGAACGCCAATGCGTCCTATCAACTTCGGCAATCCGTTGGTCAATTTCGCCCAGGTTCGTCCGCCGTCAATCGAACGAAACACACCGCCTTTTTCGCTGCCGCTGACAAACGTCCAGGGCTTGCGCTCGAACTTCCAGACTCCGGCATACAGGATGTTCGGATTCGACGGATCAATGTCCATGTCCGAAATCCCATGTTCGGCGTCCACGAACAACGTCTTCGCCCAGGTCTTGCCGCCGTCGGTAGTCATAAACACGCCGCGCTCTTCGTTCGGACCGAAAATATGTCCGAGAGCGCCAACGTAAACGATGTTCGGATTGGTCGGATGAATGACGATGCGCGTGATGTACATCGTATCTTTCAATCCCAGATGTTGCCAGGTTTTGCCGCCATCGGTGGATTTATAAACTCCGTCGCCAAACGACACGCTGTTGCGCGGATTGCCTTCGCCGGTGCCAACCCAGATCACATCCGGGTTGTTCGGTTCCAGCGCGATGTCGCCGATTGACAGAGTGTTTTGCTTTTCAAAAATCGGTTTCCAGGTTACGCCGCCATTTGTCGTCTTCCAGACGCCGCCGTCTGCCGCACCGACAAACACCAGATTCGGATTGCCGGGAACGCTTTCGACATCTGCGACACGCCCATCGAAGATCGCCGGGCCAATGCTGCGCCATTCCAGTTGCTCGAAGGTTTTGGAATCCACCGCACCATTGGCGGCTGACGTATTGGCAGGATCATTGCTGGCTGAAACCAGGCTGGAAGCAATCGCAAACACGGCTGCGACGGCCAGCAACCACACACGACTGGAAGAAAAGAGACGGCGAATCAACACGATGACACCTCCTGGAAATTTGATGAATTGTTGCGTAAATCAGGAAACTAACCGAAAGCGGATGAAATCTACTTTGGCTGAGCTTGGTTCGTCAAATTCTCAATTCTGCAGTTTCCGCACAATCCGATAAAACTGATCGCTGATGTGTTCCAGTTCGTAACTACGGCGAATCATTTCCAAGCCGGCGGCTTCACGGCTGTTTTCACGGACGCCGGTTTGCCAGATTTCGGGATCGAAATCTACGAAGACTTCCCGACCGGCGTAAAAGAAATCGTCAATCGCTTTGTCCAGTTTGTCGTCCGGCCAACCGGAACCGGGCGAAATCAAACGCCAGTACGGTTGAACTCCGATAGAAGCGAAGTAATGAATCAACGGGGAGCGTTGGCCAACAATGAACCCCGAGTTCCACGGCAACGGTTCGACTTTGGCGATGAAGCGCAACGCAGCATTGGCATTCCATTCGGCGCTGTAAAGTTGTTTGGCTTCGTAATTCCAGGTGGCTTTGGTGAGCGCGATCAAAGCGAGCAACAGAATCGCTCCGCGAACCGGGCGGCGTTTCATCAGTTCAGCCAGACACCATCCGCTGACGGGCGCCAGTCCCAGTAATCCGGTCAGCAGATAACGCGGATTGACTGGCAAATCGTGGTTGGCTAACAGAACTAAATCAGCCAGCAATCCGCAAAGTCCAAACAACCACAGCAATCGCAAAGGTCGTTTTGTCGTCAGCCAAATCAACGCCAGCGGTGACAACAATGCGACTGTTGCCGAACAAATAAAGCCAAATTTGCCGAAGAACCAAAGATTGTTGATCGAAACCGGAAACCGCCGCCGCTCTTCGGCGCTCAAACCGTACCAATTCGTCACCGCATCCAGGTACAAATTCCCTTCGTACAAATACCAGAACATCATTCCGCTGGATGCAGCCAACACCGTCAACATCAATGACAGCACAATCATTCGCCACTTCACGCCATACACCCAAGCCGCCAATGCAATAAACGGAAAATAAAAGACCGCGAATTCGCGCACGTTGGCGCTCAACCCAACCAGAAACGCCGCAACCAGAAACCTGCCCAAATTCCCTGCTCGCAAACTTCGCAATATCCACCACAACGACCAACTCAACATCAGAAAGCCGGGAATCTCACTCATCGCGCGTCCGCTAAAGGTGATGAAATACGGCGACGCAGCGACAATCAATGCTCCGAAGAATGCTGCCAGTCTGCTCGCCGAAAGTTCCTTGCACAAAGCGTAAATACCAGTGATGGCGATCCCGGTTTGCGCGATGACTCCGTATCGCAGCAGCAAGTAAGCTTGCTCCGTTGGCCAGTCGAGCCAACGATGGGCGATTCGCCACAACAAATGGTTGTAGCCCAGAAACAACGCTCGTCCCAATCCGAGCACGGAATACTTCCCTTCAACGACAGCGCTGGTGTAATCGAATCCGTCCCAATCGGAAATGAACCGGTCTTGATACTTCCAGGCAAGCCACCACGAAATGCAGGCCAGCGGCAGCCAGAGATAGAAATCGTTTTTCCAGTCGGTAGGTGGTTGGTGGTTGGTGGTTGGTTGGCGGTGATAGGTGGTCGGTAGTTGGTCAATCATTTGGTTTTTGATGGTTGGCGACTGGCAGTCGGCGACGTTTTAACACCGGCCACCGACCACCAACCACCAACCACCAAAGATCACCCTTTCGGCGCGTAATACCCTTTGCGATGACGAACCTTCAGGTCTTTCATCTCTTTGTCAGTTTTGTTTTTCAGCTTGATTTCCAGCTTGCGGAAACTGCCATCCGCAGCTTCGTTTTTCGGTTCGTAAGCCAGCAGGTATTGTTGGCGCAGATCGCGTTCCAATTGAGCAAATGCTTCTTCCAGTTGCCTGTTGCTTTTCGGAATGATGGCGCGTCCGCCAGTGGCTTCACAGATTTTTCGCAATGTGCCTTCGTCAATGCCGTAACGTCCGTGATCTCCGATACCAATGGCGTAAATCACGACTTCGGCTTTCAAGGCTTCGTCAATCGCGTCGCCGATTTTCATGCGGCTGGTGGTGTCCTGACCGTCCGTAAGCAGGATGATGGTTTTACGTCCGGGCTGTCTGGCCAGCATGTCCGCGCTGGTGGCGACAATTGCGTCGTACATTGAAGTACCGCCTTGCCGCGAACCGCCATTGATCGGCGGAGTCGGCCCGCCAAACACACCAACCGGCGGTGGAGCGACAAATTCGATCTGATCCAGTCCACGGCGAATCCGCGCCGGGTTGGAAGACAAATCCTGCATGATGGTCGTTTCGCCTTCGAATTTCAGAATGGCGGCGGTGTCCTTGCCAAAACGAATGACTGAATCAATGAACCGTCCTCCGGCTTCTTTCAACAACGGCAAGGTGTATTGTTCGCTGCCGCTGACATCAACCAGAATTGCCATCGTCAATGGCAAATCGAATTCCTTCTTGAACGCGAAAACTTCCTGCGGCTGGCCGTTTTCCAGAATGACAACGTCTTCCTGAGTAAGTTCGTTCAGGTAACGATTTTGTTTGTCCTGAACGCTGAACAGAACGTTGACCAGTTGAGTGCCGATTTTCATCGTCGGCAACTCTTCGTCTTTCTTTGGAGGTTTCTGCGGGTCCTGTTTTTGCTGAGATTGTTTTTTTTCCTGTTGAGCAAAAGCGTTTGATCGTAACGCCACCCCAAATCCAATCGCCGCAACCGCCACGACGACGATCAAACTGATGATTCGAACTTTTTTGAACTGTTTCATACTGCCTTCTCCTTCACCGCGTCACGCGGTTGCTGGTTGCCGTTGCGAAAGGGGTGACAGAGGTTTTTCAATAGCTCACTGCGGATTTACCTGCGCTCCTGTCACAGTGCGCGGAGGAATCGCCGTGTAACCGGTCTTCGTTCTGACTTTGAAATCCTTGTGATTCGGCAAACGAACTTCGATGCGGCGATATTTGCCATCGTATTTGTCGTTGACCGGCTGGTACGCGATTGAATACTGGCTGCGAAGTTCGCGGGCAATCGCCGAAAAGCTGCGTTCGAGTTCAATCACTTCCGAAGTGAAAAACGCTCGTCCTCCGGTGTCTTCGGCCAGCTTTTTCAAATCCTTGTCTTCTTTCTTGTCCACCATTCCGCCCTGCACGCCGAAAAATCCCGCGGCTTTGGTGCTGATGACGTAGACAATGGTTTCCGACCGCTGCGCAATTTCAATCGCGTCTTTCAGTTCGCGTTCGCTGACCGTGTCTTCGCCGTCTGTCAGAACAACCATCGCGCGACGACGCCCGGCCAGCGCGGGCGACAACATCTTTTCTTCGCAAATCTGATAGATGGCGTCGTACATTTTGGTTTCGCCCTGCGCTTTGACCTTGTCAATCGCTTTGGTCAGCAAATCAATGCGATTGCTGAAATCCTGATGCAATTCAATCTGCGAATCGAAGGTTACAAACAACGCGCGGTCTTTGCGCGAAGTCAGCATTGTCTGCAAAAACGAAACCGCCGCGTCTTTTTCAAATTTCAACTTGGGTTTGACGCTGTTCGAAGTGTCCATCAACACCGCCACATCCAGCGGCAAATCGGTTTGAGCCGTCAGGTTCAAAATCTCCTGCGGCACTTTGTCTTCGTAAATTTCAAAATCAGACTGCTTCAGATCAACCACATACCGACCTGTTTTGTTGTTGGTCACAGTAACGGCCAACCGAACGTTGACAGTGAATTCCTGCAACTTGGCGGGTTCAGGGTCTTGCTGACCAGCGGGCTTCGTTTGGTCTCCGGGTTTCTGCTGACCGGCGGGCGGCTGATTTTTTTGCTGTGCATCCTGTGATTGATACTGTTGTGCGTCGGCGGAAAACATTCCGACACAGACCCAAACCACAACCGAAATGACAGCCGCACAGGCAAACCAGCGACGCTTCTTCATAACTCGACCTCCAAATTAACTGCGATGATTTCAAGGGAATGAACGAGGTTGCGATTATAGTTTGCGCGGAAGTTGGCAGTAAAGCGGGCTGACTGGCAGCCCAAAAACTTCAGGCAGGCCTGAAGCCAAAATGCTTCAAAAGGCCTGCCTGAAAGTTCATCTGTAAAACTGATCAAGTTTTATTGCTGCGGTTTAGCCGCTTCTTGGCCAGTCGCTCCGCCGGCGCCCGCGCCTGCCAGCGGAGAACCTCCGCCATGCGGAACTGCGCTCGGAGTTTTGGCTTCAATGTAACGGATGGTTCCGTCTTCGATGACGTTGAAATCACGCGAAGCCGTCGTGGCGCTCGACCGCGTGGATTGCACGCAGTATTGATCGGGTGTGGCTTCGGTGGAAGTGTAAACGTAACCGCTGACAGCCGTTCCGCCGGCGAAGTTGGCGTCAATCAAACCGGCCTGGTTCAATTCGGCCAGCGATCCGAATTTACCTTTCATGGCGCTGAATTGCGCCTGGTTGTTGTGAACAGTTCTGAGCGTCTGAATGGCGGCGGTTTCGCGTCCAGTTTCCAGATTCTTGAGCAGTTTGGGAACGGCGACGGCGGCCAGAATACCTACGATGGCGACGACGATCAGCAATTCGATCAGTGAGAATCCCGCTTCAATGCGGCGGCGTGAGAGATTTTGGTGCTTCATAAAACTTTAGCTCCTTCCAAATTTAGGAAAACTTGTTGAGGGTCATTGCGACGATGCTTGTCACGACGGAAGATCAGGACGGTTCCAATATTACACACCGTCGCAGAGATTTGCCAAGTTGCCCATCAACGCCACTCACACATGCCTGACGTAACTTCGCAGCGCGACAACAAGAGCAAGGAGTGAAATAACCATCCAGGAAACCGCCCAGACCGTTGCGGGAACCATAGTCATTTGCTGCATCGTCACGGCGTCGGAATGCACTGTTGTAGAAGTGGAAAGCACAAACAGGGTTCGCAAATCCAGAAAAGCATTCAAACAGCATTGCACAGCCAGGAAGCTCAAAAAGAAATGAGCAAGCTCAGGATTGAAAAGGATCGCAACCACCGCCAAGCCGGACGCCAACAAAATCCCCATCACCCAGGTGATCCAATCTCCTGCCAGAAAAGCCGTGAGCAGCAACACAACGCCAGCGCAGGCCGTCAATGCAGCTTTGGCGCGCGTTGTGTAACTGCCCAGTATCAATAAAGCCGCTCCGAACGCCGTGCTGGTCAAATATCCTGCGCTGGCAATCGCCAACGGAAATCCTCCGCGTGTCAGGGTTTCACCGCTGGCATCCAGAAAAACGTGCAAACGTTCCACCTGCCCCAAAGTCAGAATGGCCGCAATGGCATGTCCGCCTTCGTGAATGAACGTCACGAATAACCGAATGGGATAGACCAGCGCCCATCCGAACGGCAGCAAAGCGACAACGATAACCACCACCGTCGCGCCCAGCAAAAACCAAAGAGGATCACGATTTTTTCTTGTTCGCATAACTCCGAAAACGCAGCCTCCTGCTGAAAAGTTCTAACAGCGAAAAACTCTGTAGACAATTGGCAGGCCTGTGGGGCAATTTTACCGCCTGAAAACACTTTACCGAAGGAGATAGAAATCAACCAATGCCCGCCAAAGAATTTGAGTTGCTGAAACCGCTGTCGGAACGAAATCCATTTTTGAACTTTTTGGGAATCGAATTGCTGGATGCTGGTGAAGGTTGGGTGAAAATGAAACTGACCTATCGCCCGGAATTCCTGCAACCGTTCACCGTTCACGGCGGAGCGATTTATTCGCTGGCCGACGCCGCGGCAGCGCACGCCCTGATGACGCGAATCATGCCCGAACAATATCCGACCACCGTCGAACAACGCATCAACTTTCTGAAAGCAGTCAAAAATCAGGATGTGTTTTGCGAAGCGAGCATCGTCAATCTGGGCCGCACACTGGCTTACGCCGAAGTGGCAATGACAATCGCGGACGGCACACTGGTCGCCAAAAGCGCTGCAACGTTGATGCGACTGGACGTTGCCCGCCGAAAAGAATAAATCCCGATTTATCGAATAAAACCTGCTGCGCGTTCCAGCGTCTCTTTGACCGTTTTCCAACCGAAGCCCGGCGAATAAATTTGATAAGCGAAATAAGCCATCAACAGCGTCAGGGCAACGATGAAAAGACGGTCAAGCAAGCCGTAGCCTTTGTTGCGCATGGCTTGTGACTCCTGTTCCATTTCAACGCTTGTTGAAAGTTACGATTGTCGTAATGAACTAAATGCGGGGGAAACAGTGGCGAGTTATTTTTGGTCGTTCAGGGAAAACCAGTCAATCAGGCATCACCGCGACAGCAACAAAACCTGGTGATTCGTCGCTGTCGCGGCTCAGAATTGCTCACAACCGCATTGGCATGACGATGTACTTGAAATCGTAATCGCTTTCGTCCTTTGACCGAAGCTGCGTCTGCGAATTGCTGTCCTTGAATTCCAGCAGCACTTCGCCTTCCTGAATCACTCCAAAAAAATCCAGCAAGTATTGAGCGTTGAATGCGGCGGAAATTTCCGGCCCGGCATAATCCACCGGCAACACTTCGTTGGCTTCGCCGGATTCGGAAGCCGGAGCCGAGATCGTCACTTTGCCTTCGGTGACATCAAACCGGATGGTGTGCGAGCGTTCGTCGGCCATCAGCGCAACTCGACGTAACGCCGCAGCAAGTTGTGCGGCGGGAATGGCGACACGATTGTCATTGCCTTTCGGCAGCACCAGTTCGTAATTCGGAAACTGACCGCTCAGCGTGCGCGAAGAAAGCAATCGCTTGCCGAATCGGAAAAAGAGATGGTTTTCGTTGAATCCGATTTCCACCGTTTCTTCGGTGTCGGCGCTCAGGCGCGACAATTCCGCCAGCGTCTTTTTCGGGATCAACACATCCAGACTGGCATCGCCCAGGTTCAATGATTTTTCGATGAACGAAAGCCGGTGACCGTCGGTGGCCACCATGCGAGTTTTATCCGAATGCACTTCGAATTTCGCGCCATTCAGCGTGTAACGCGATTCTTCGGCAGTGATGGCGAATTGCGTGCGCGCAATCATCGTGCGCAGCGTTTCAGCCGGAAGCGACATGGAATGCCCCTTGAATTCCGGCACTTCAGGAAAATTGTCTTTCGGCAATCCGGCCATGCGAAACCGCGAACGTTCGCAAACAATTACGATCTGATCGTTGTCGCCCTGTTTGAATTCAATTTCGGCTTCGGGCAGCGAGCGAACAATGTCGAACAGCTTTTTCGCCTGCAAACAGATCGAACCAGCCTTTTTCGCTTCAATCGGGCAAATGGTCGAAATGGCCACGTCAAGGTCAGTGCCCTTGATCGAAAGCTCGCTGTCTTTGGCTTCCAGCAACAGGTTCGACAAGATCGGAATCGTGCTTTTCTTTTCGACGACTCCTTGAATCAAATTCAGCTCTTTCAACAGAGCGGACTTGCTAACAGTAAAGTGCATGGCTTGCTCCCTTTGGAAAATTCACTGGCTAGTTACTTCTAGTAACTAAAAACAAAATACTTTATTTATCCAGCAGTAGTAGTAGCGCCTGTGTAAAAGTGGAAAACAAAAATAACTCGTTGATGGCGCGTCAGTTTAACTGGTTTTTTGCCTGTGCAAAAAACTGTTGACCGATTGTCTTTGGTGTGGGGAATTGCTGTGGAAAACTTCGACGAGCGAAAACGTCCTCAGAAGTTCACAGGCATTCACCGAAATTCACAGGCTGCCATCAAAATGTGTTGTGAAAAATCGAAAAAGTCTATTTACAGCTTGCAATTAAGTTGTTGATAACGGTGTGGAAATTGCCTTTTTTCTCTTCGTAAAGCGCCTTAATTTTTTTGACGCTGTGCAGCACCGTTGTGTGATGTTTGTCGCCGAATTCGCGTCCGATTTCCGGCAAGCTAGATCGAGTCAGATTCTTGCACAGGTACATCGCCACCTGGCGTGGAAACGCGATTTCCCTGGCGTTTGATTTGGATTTCAGTTCAGAAACCTTCAGCTTGTAATGTTCAGCGACGACTTTCTGAATCATTTCGATGGTGACGGATCGCTCTTCTTCTTCGATGATGTTTTTGATTGCTTCCTGAGCCAGCGCCAGATTGATCGTGTCGCCGCGCAGCGAAGACAACGCCGTCAATCGAACCAGCGAACCTTCTAATTCGCGTATGTTCGATTTGATTCGCTTGGCGATGTACATCGTGACATCGTCGGGCAGATTGATTTTTTCGCTTTCGGCTTTTTTCCGCAAAATGGCGACTTTGGTTTCCAGATCGGGCGGCGTGATGTCGGCGATCAATCCCCACTCAAACCGCGAATGCAGTCGCTCTTCCAGCGTCGGAATGTCCTTGGGCGCGCAATCCGCCGAAATGACTATTTGCTTTTGTCCGTCGTGCAGCGCGTTGAAGGTGTGAAAGAACTCTTCCTGCGTGCGTTCTTTGCCGGCGATGAACTGAATATCGTCAATCAGCAGAATGTCAATCGAACGATACCGTTCGCGGAACGCCATGGTCTGGTCGTACCGAATGGCGTTGATCAGTTCGTTCATGAACCGTTCCGCTGAAATATAACAAAGCCGCAGATGGCGATACTGCTCTTTGATGTGATGGCCGATGGCGCACATCAGATGCGTTTTGCCCAAACCAACTCCGCCGTAAATGAACAGCGGGTTGTAAGTTTTGGACGGCGTATCGGCCACAGCCTGCGCCGCGGCGTGAGCAAATTGATTGCAGGAACCGACTACGAAGGTCTCGAAGGTGTATTTATGGTTCAGGTGGACTTCGGAATGATCCGCGTCGGAATAACGCAACGCATTGGCCGAAGCAGTGGAAAAATACTGTCGCGAAGGTTTTGCTGGAATTCGTGACGAATTTGATTGCGTGCCAACTGAATCCGAATTGGTGGTATTGCGTGTCTGGCCAAGTTGCGTTTGCGCTTCGGAATTTGCCGAAGCTTCGAATGCGATGGCGCAACCTGCGATGCCGACTTCGTCCAGAGATTCTTCCAGCACATCGCTGTAATTGTTCAAAATCCAGTCTTCAAAAACACGATCAGGGACTTTTACCTTCAATGTCGAACCGTCAAGTTCCAGGAAAGAGGTAGGCCTGAACCACGTTGTGAAGCTTTCGTGATTGACTCGTTTCTCGACTGACGAGAGTACCGATTCCCAGATGTTTTCACTCATAAGGCAACGTCCGATGATGCCGGTTTGGCAGGCAAAAAACGCGCATGTTTTCGCGCTTTGTTGTCTTTGCGAAACCGGTTCTTTGAAATCTTTCCTGAAGTTTCCTGACTCGGAAGGGCTGCGAGTATACAGAACGAAAAAGTGATTGCAAGGAATCCATTTTCAGACTTTCGCAGGCAGTTCATAATGCGCCGACCAATCACTTCATCACACGGAGGAAATCAAAATGGCATTGGCAAATGAACTGGCCTGGATGGACGCGACGGCGCAAACGGAACTGGTTCGCAGCAGGCAAATCAGCCCGGTGGAGTTGGTTGACGCAGCAATCGAGCGCATAGAACAGATCAATCCGCAACTGAATGCCGTCATTGCCAAAATGTATGACCTGGCGCGCGCAGCCGCTGGTAATGCCAGTCAGGACGTTCCGCAAGGCGCATTTGCCGGAGTTCCCTTTTTGCTGAAAGACCTGCAAGCGGCTTACGAAGGCGTGCCGATGACTTCGGCGTCGAAGTTTTTGAAAGACTTCAAGCCGAACGGCGACAGCGAACTGGTCAAACGATACAAACGCGCCGGACTGATCGTCGTTGGCAAAACCAATACGCCTGAATTCGGAATCTTCCCTACCACCGAGCCCAAACTGTTCGGTCCAACGCGCAATCCCTGGGATGTGACGCGAACCCCTGGCGGTTCCAGCGGAGGTTCTGCCGCGGCGGTCGCTGCCGGAATCGTGCCGATGGCACACGCCAACGACGGCGGCGGTTCGATTCGGATTCCGGCTTCGTGTTGCGGCGTGTTCGGATTGAAACCGACGCGAGGTCGCAATCCGCTCGGTCCGCATTTCGGAGACATTTTCAGTGGACTGATTGCTGAACACGCCGTCACTCGTTCAGTGCGCGACAGCGCGGCTTTGCTGGATGCAACCGCAGGTTATGATCTGGGCGATCCATACATTGCTCCCCTGCCCGCGCGACCTTTTGTTCAGGAAGTCGGCGCCGATCCCGGACGTTTGCGAATAGCCTTTACGACAACGGCGGCTAATGGAGCGACAGCGCATTCTGATTGCGTAGCCGCAGTTCACGACGCCGCGAAATTGTGCGAGCAACTCGGTCACATTGTCACCGAAGCCGCTCCGCAATTGAATGGTGAAATGATTGGCAAAGCGTTCATGACGATTTGGGCGGCGGGCAATGCCTGGACGGCGGAAAGTTTGTCGTTTGCCGTTGGCCGCAAACCAACCGAAGAAGACTTGGAGCCTGCGACGTGGGCTTTGATCCAAATGGGCAGACGACGAACGGCGGCTGATTATTTGCTGGCGGTGCAGACGCTTCAAATCTTTTCGCGCCGTGTCGCGCAGTTTATGGAGCCTTACGATTTGTTGCTTTCGCCGACGGTCGCTGAACCTCCATTGCCGCTCGGCAGTTTTGAATCGCCGCCGGAAAATCCAATGGCCGGGATGCGCCGTTCAGGCCAGTTTGCGCCGTTCACGGGTTTGTTCAATGCGACGGGACAACCGGCGATGTCCGTGCCGTTGTTTTGGAATGCGGACGGATTGCCCATTGGCGTTCACTTTGCCGCGCGTTACGGCGACGAAGCGACGCTCTTTCGATTGGCTGCGCAGCTTGAATCCGCTCGTCCGTGGGCGGATCGTCGTCCACCGGTTTCGGCTTAATGAATTTGAGGAGAGTTCGAGATGAGTTCAAAAATTGCGCCTTACGGTTCGTGGTGTTCGCCAATCACGTCGGATTTGATAGTTGCCGGAGCGGTCAGGTTAGGCCAGATAGAAACCGAAGGCGAGATTGTTTATTGGAGCGAAGGCCGTCCGGCGGAAAAAGGCCGCAACGTCATAGTCAAACGATTGCCAGACGGTTCGACCGAAGATGTTTTGCCCTCGCCGTTCAACGCGCGAACTTTAGTCAATGAATATGGCGGCGGAAGTTTCACGGTCAGCGATGGCGAACTTTATTTTTCCAACTTCGCCGATCAACGGCTTTATCGAATTGCGCCTGACGCCGAACCGCAAGCCGTGACTGCGGAATCGAAGTTTCGTTATGCCGACGGCGTTGTTGATCGGCGGCGCAATCGGTTTGTTTGCGTTCGCGAAGATCATTCCGTCGCCGGGCGCGAAGCCAAAACCACTCTGGTAGCAATTGATCTGGCTAGCGGCGAGCAAACGGTTCTGGCCGAAGGCAATGATTTTTATTCCTCGCCGCGTTTGAGTCCTGACGGCAAGCGACTGGCCTGGCTGGTATGGAATCATCCCAACATGCCCTGGGACGGTTCGGAACTATGGTTGGCCGATGTCGAATCCGATGGTTCCCTGTCCAATCGAACGTTGGTTGCAGGCGGAATCAGCGAATCTGTGTTTCAACCGGAATGGTCGCCCGATGGCGAATTGTATTTCGTTTCCGATCGCAGCGGATGGTGGAATTTATATCGCCAGCACGCAGGCAATATCGAATCGGTTTGTTCAATGGAAGCTGAATTCGGAATGCCGCAATGGGTGTTCGGCATGTCCACTTACGCCTTTATTTCGCCAACGCAGATTGTTTGTGCTTACATTCAAAACGGATTTTCCAAGCTGGCGTTGCTTGAAACGCAAACAGGCGCAATCCGCGCCATCGAATCGTCCTACACGCAAATCGAAGACATTCGATCTTCGGCGGGCAAAGCATTGTTTTTTGCCGCTGCGCCAACGCAAGGTTCGGCGATAGTTCGTTTCGATCCGGCGAACTTGCAGTTTGAAACCTTGCGCCGGTCCAGCGATCTGACGATTGACCCCGGCTATATTTCCGTTGCTCAGGCGGTCGAATATCCGACGGCGTTGGGGATGACCGCTCACGGATTCTTTTATCCGCCGCAAAACCGTGATTACGCCGCGCCGGTTAATGAGCGCCCGCCGCTGCTCGTCATGATTCACGGCGGTCCGACTTCGGCGGCGTTTGCGACTTTGAAATTTGGGATTCAGTTCTGGACTTCGCGCGGGATTGCCGTGTTGGACGTGAATTACGGCGGCAGCACAGGTTACGGTCGAGCTTACCGTGAAAGATTGAAATCCAATTGGGGCGTAGTGGATGTGGACGATTGCGTCAACGGCGCACGGTTTTTGGCGGAGCAAGGTTTGGTTGATGGCAATCGGCTGGCCATCACTGGTGGCAGCGCCGGAGGGTACACGGTGTTGTGCGCTCTGGCTTTTCGAGACGTGTTCAAAGCCGGAGCCAGTCATTACGGCGTCAGCGATCTGGCCGCGCTGGAAGTTGACACTCACAAATTTGAATCGCGTTATACGCATTCGCTGGTAGCCCCTTACCCAGAAGGCGCGGAGCTTTACCGCCAGCGTTCGCCGATTTATCACACCGACAAATTGAATGCGCCGGTAATTTTCTTTCAAGGCTTGGAAGACAAAATCGTTCCGCCCAACCAATCGGAAATGATGGTCGAAGCCTTGCGGAAAAAGAAATTGCCTGTCGCCTATGTCACCTTTGAAGGCGAACAACATGGCTTTCGGCAAGCAGCGAATATCAAACGCGCGCTGGACGGAGAATTGTATTTTTACTCGCGCATTTTCGGGTTCGAGCTGGCCGATGCGGTTGAGCCAGTGCCGATAGAAAATCTCACGTAATTCACATCCACGAAGGAACACGAAGCGGACACGAAGGAGAATCTGTTGGGCAATGGGTTTGCTCTGGTTTGATTTTCCATTTGCCAGTTTCCATTTTTCATTTGCCATTGCAGTCGCCGCACATTCACTCAATGACAAATGACAAATCGAAAATGACAGATGGAAAATGATTCAGACCCCTCCGTGCTTCTTCGTGTGTCTTCGTGGAAAGAAAACCAATTGTCGAAAGCTGATTCCGACGAAGAGTTGATCGTCAAAGTCGGGCAGGGCGATATTCGTGCGTTTGAAATACTGGTCAGCCGCCACCAAAAATCCGCATTGCGCGCAGCGTTGCGATTTGTGTCCGACCGGCAGGAAGCAGAAGACCTGGCGCAGGAAGCCTTCCTGACCATCTTTCGCAAAGCGCAGAAGTACGAACCGAAAGCTTCGTTCAAGACCTGGTTTTTCACCATCCTGCTGAATCTGTGCCGCAACGCCGTCAAAAAGAAAAAGCCTTTGTATTTCGACACGCTGCCGCCGGAAATTGTTGAAGCTGCTGGAAGCGAAGACCCGGCCAGTCAGTTTGATCGCCGACAAATTCAACGGGCGCTGGCTGACGCCATTGCCAAGTTGCCCGAAAATCAGCGAGCGGCGTTTATACTTTGTCACTACGAAAATTTCAGCTACGCCGAAGCGGCGAAAACCTTATGCGTTTCGGTCAAGGCGGTTGAATCGTTGCTGGTGCGCGCCAAACGCAACTTACGTGAAGAACTGGCCTGGTTAAGAAGGAAGCAGGCGTCGTGATGGCTGAAACCGGATCAAGGAAATTTTTATCGAGAGATGACAATGAATCCTGAAAATCTCAATCTTCGAAACGACTATCTTTCAAATCTGAAATCCGACTTGCCTGCCGGGTTGGTGGTGTTTCTGGTGGCGTTGCCGCTGTGTTTGGGAATCGCGCTGGCTTCCGGCGCGCCGCTGTTTTCCGGCATCATTGCTGGCATTGTCGGTGGCGTGGTGGTTTCGCTGCTTTCTGGTTCGGAAATGAGCGTCAGCGGGCCTGCGGCGGGATTGGCCGTAATTGTGGCCACTGCAATCGCCAATCTGGGATCGTTTCGCGTTTTTTTGCTGGCTGTGGCGATTTCGGGAATGATTCAGCTTGCGCTGGGATTTTTACGCGCTGGCGTGATCGGCAATTACGTCCCGAATGCAGTAATCAAAGGCATGCTGGCGGCGATTGGCGTGGTGATTATTCTGAAGCAAATTCCGCACGCGTTAGGGCGCGACCAGCATTACGAAGGCGATTTCGACTTTTTCTTGGAAGCGGATGTCGCCAGCAACACGCTGATGGACATTGTCAACGCGACTTATTCCGCCAACGTCGAAGCCATCATCATCACATTGGTTTCGTTGGGGGTGCTGATTTTGTGGGAACGTCCTGCATTGCGGAAACACAGTTTTTTCAACCTTGTGCCGGCGGCGTTGATTGTGGTCATCCTCGGCATTCTGATGAATGAAGTATTCAAAGTGTTTTTCGCAGATTTTTATCTGAAAGCCTCGGACGGTCATCTGGTAACCTTGCCGGAAGGCAGCGGGTTTGGAGCCTTCTTTCAACAATTCACAACGCCGGACTGGAGCGCTTTCAAGAACAAACAGGTTTACACAACGGCGCTGACGCTGGCGATTGTCGGCAGCATTGAATCCCTGCTTTCGGTGGAAGCGACAGACAAACTCGATCCTCAACGCCGAATTTCTTCGACCAATCAGGAACTCAAAGCCCAGGGCATAGGGAATCTGATTTCAGGGTTGATCGGCGGTTTGCCGATTACCGCAGTGATCGTTCGCAGCACAGCGAATGTATACGCCGGAGCGAAAACGCGCGTTTCCGCGTTTGTGCATGGAGTGTTGTTGTGTATTTGCGTCATGCTGATTCCCGGTTTGTTGAACCGGATTCCGCTGGCCAGCCTGGCTGCGATTTTGTTCGTCATCGGATACAAACTGACCAAATTTGAACTCTACAAAAAGATGTACCACGCGGGACTGGAACAGTTTCTGCCGTTCATTGTGACCGTCGTCGCCATTGTCTTCACCGATTTGCTGAACGGCGTATTGATTGGATTGGTCGTCGGCATCTTTTTCGTCATTCGCACCAATCACCATTCCGCGTTGACTCTGGTCAATCAGGGCAATTATTACCTGCTGCGTTTCAACAAAGACCTTTCTTTCGTCAACAAAACCGAGTTGAAAGACAAACTGGCTTCGATTCCCCCAAACACGTATTTGATCATTGACGGGACGAAGGCCACTTTCATTGATAACGACATTTACGATGTGGTGGCGGATTTTCAGGAATCGGCCAAATACAGCAACATTCAGGTGGAATTGAAACACTTCGAATCTAAATCCCAAAATTACAGGAGAAATTCTCGTGGAAAGTTACAAAAAGCTATTGCTGGCTAACAAAGCCTGGGTAGCCGACAAACTGGATGTGCGCCCGGATTATTTCGAACGCATGGCCGACGATCAATCACCGGAATTCCTCTGGATCGGATGCTCCGACAGTCGCGTTCCGGCGGAAGATGTCACCGGAACCGAACCGGGCGAATTGTTCGTCCATCGCAACATCGCCAATCAAGTCATTCACACCGATTTCAACATCCTCAGCGTGCTGCAATATGCCGTTGATGTGTTGAAGGTCAAACACATCATCGTCTGCGGGCATTACGGCTGTGGTGGCGTCAAAAATGCGCTCACGCACAAACACCTGGGGCTGATCAACAAATGGTTGCGGAATATCAAAGACGTGTATCGAATTCACCAACGCGAACTGGATGGCATTGCCGACCAGACGGGACGTTTTCGTCGTTTGGTCGAATTGAATGTGCAGGAACAGGTTTGGAAACTGGCGGAAACTTCGTTTGTGCAGCGCGCCTGGCAAAAAGAAAATCGCCCTTACGTGCATGGTTGGGTCTATGACCTGCACACCGGATATCTGAAAGACCTGTTGATGCTGACGCCGGGCAATCCTCTGAGCGACATCTACAAGTTTGAATTTGACGATTGAACGATTCGGACAGACATTTCAAAAAAAATCCAACCGGCGCAGGGATTCCCAAACTCGGTTGTATAACCCACCGTAACCATGATTTACCAAAACGATCCAAACAAATTTTCAGAACAGGAATTCGACCAATTTCTGCGCGAAGTAGACGACTTTTACGGCGAAGCCAAGGGCGTACAAGTGCCACAGGATTTCGTCGCCCGCGTTGTTAACCTGGCTCAGGCGGAACGGTTGGTCACGTTGCCGACGGCCAATTCCGCTTGGTCGGTTCACGGATGGTTTCAGGAATTCAGTCTTTCTGTGAGGCTGGCAACGGCTTTCGCATTGTTGTTGGCGGCTGTGGGTGGTGTCCGCGTCGGTCAAGCCGTGACGGAAATCATCGCTCGGCGGAACGTGCCGCCCGCGGTGGAACTGGCCGATCCGCTTGGATTGACGGTGTCTGAACAATCCATCGTTCTGTTGCTGGAACACGACGCGCTGGGCAATCACGACCGTGCAAATCGAAATTCCGGAGAGCGGCAATGAAAAAGAAGCTTTTCCAAATTGGATTTGTCCTGTCGCTGGTGTTCAACGTCGCGGCGATTGCGACAGTTGGATACAGCCTGTATTTCGCCAAGCCTGTTTCCAGTCATAAAACTAATCCGTTTGCCGCTTACGACCGATTGAACCTGACCGATCAGCAACGGGAAGAATTGTGGTCGCGTTATCTGGAAATGGTGCGCGGCATTACTGCTTCGCGCGAACAATACAAAACCAAATGGGCAGAGGCTGTTCAGTTGATTGCCGAGCCGAAACCCGATTGGAAAGCCGTCGAAGCCAAACAGGCCGAAATTCTGGAAATCAATCGCCAGACGCAAACCATGATTTTTCAACGCTGGGATTGGGCGAAAACGCAATTGACGCCCGAACAGCAACGCATCTTTTTTGACATTCTGCACCAGCGCATCAAATCCGGCGAATTGCTTGGCGAGATCAAAACCGTGCAGGAAATCATCAACAAACAATCTGCAAAACCCTGAGTTCTCAACACGCAACAACCCTGGAGGAATAGTTTCATGAAACGCAGCTTTACCTTGTTCTTTGTATTCAGTCTGGCAATGGCAGGATGGTTTTATTCGCAACCCGCCAGCGACGCCAAAGAAGCGGTTCCGTCGGCGGCGACGGCGACGTTCAGCAAAGATGTCGCGCCGATCTTGTTCGACAAATGCGCGGTTTGCCATCATCCGGGCGAAGCCGCTCCGATGTCATTGCTGAATTACAAAGAAGTCCGCCCGTGGGCAAAATCCATTCGGGAAAAAGTCGTCAGCCGCGAAATGCCGCCCTGGTATGCCGATCCGAATCACGGCGAATTCCGCAACGACGCGCGGTTGACGCAAGCGCAGATTGACACCATCAGCAACTGGGTTGCCGGCGGAGCCAAAGAAGGCGACGCAAAAGATTTGCCCAAGGCGCCGGTGTTTTCGAACACTGGTTGGAAATTCGGCCAACCTGACGTGGTGCTGGAAATGACCGAAGAGGCTGTGATTCCTGCCGACGGAACGATTCCTTACAAGTATTACGCCATTCCGACCAACTTCACCGAAGACAAGTATATTCAGTTTGCCGAAATCAAACGCGGCGAACCGAGTGTTGTGCATCACGTGATTGTCAGCGTGCGCGATGGCAGTTTGCCTGCGGGAGAAATCCGCGGCAACACGCGCCGCGTCAACCCCGAAGCCAACGATGAACAACGCAATCAACGTCGCGCCGGTAATCAGGATGCAATGCTGGTCGGTTGGGCGCCGGGGATGGACCCGCTGACGTTGGAGCCAGGTAATGCCAAGCTGATCCGAAAAGGTTCGACGCTGGTGTTCCAAATGCACTACACCGCGACGGGCGTGGCTGCCAAAGATCGCACCAAGATCGGATTGTGGTTTGCCAAACAGCCGGTGGAAAAACAGATGATTACGCGCGGTGTGACGGTTGATCCTTACAAGCTGGTGATTCCTCCGGGACACGCCAATTTTGAATCGCGCTCTTCGCACACCTTCACCGAAGACGTTCACATACACATGTTCATGCCGCACATGCACGTGCGCGGCAAGGATTTTCAATACAAACTGGTTTATCCCGACGGCAAGGAAAAGATTCTGTTGAACGTTCCTAAGTACGATTTCAACTGGCAGTTGACGTATTTTGTCAAAGAACCAATTGCCGTTCCGAAGGGAAGCCGCATAGAATGCGTCGCGCACCACGACAATTCCGCTAACAACAAGTTCAATCCTGATCCTTCGATCACTGTTCGCTGGGGAGATCAAACCTGGGAAGAGATGATGATCGGATGGATTGATTACACGATTGATAGTCAGAATTTGCGGTTGGCGCAGTCCGCGTCCAAATAAAGTTTTCAGACCAACCTACCGGACAGGATTCACAGAGTTTTTAAGGATCGTTTTTATTCCGAAAAGCTCCGTGAATCCTGTTTCAGTCCCTTCAACAAGGAGCATTTCAATGTGGATTCCTAAAGCACTACGCGACATGAAAAAAGGCGTTGATTCGCCGATGCCTACGCAAGCCGTTTCGAATGAAGAGTTCATTCCACGTCCGCAAAGCGAACCGCAAAAGAAAGTCGAACACCTGATCGGTGAGATGTCGGAAGTTCGCGCCAAAAAACTGGGCATGCAACGCCGCGACTTTATGCGGACTTCGATGGGTATGGCGACTTGCTTTCTGGCGTCAAACCAGGTGTTTGGCAAAGTCTGGGAAGTTGATGAAGCCGAAACCTGGGAACAGGCCGCCGTTGATGAAAAATGGCCGAAGGGCGAATACTTCGTCATAGATGTGCAGGCGCATTTCACCAATGGCGCGTCAATCGGCGGATTCCGCCAGATGGAATTCGTCAAGAACATGGGTTTCAACCTGAAGAATGACGCGGATGCCTATGGCTTCAGGAATTTCGTCAAGGAAATGTACTTCGACAGCGAAACCGCCATGGTCGTGATTTCCGGCGTTCCTGGAAAAGAAAATTTGCGCGATGCAAATGGCAAGGTGTTGGTAGACGCGGAACGGACTCCGGGAATAGCCGGAAGAATTCTGCCAAGCTGGGTGATGGCCAAAGCGCGCAAGGAAATCAACGATCTTGCCGGCTCGCAGCGCGCCTTGAACCAGGGCAATCTGGCTCCGAATCATTATTGGGACAAAGCCAAAAATCAGATGAACAAGGCCGAATTGATCGAGCAAATGGAACGCGAAATCAACGTTTACGGCATCAGTTCGTGGAAATGGTATTGCCACACCGATCCGGCGGGAACCGGCAACGGATTCCAACTGGATGACGATAACGCGCAGTTTTTCATCGAAGAATCTCGCAAACGCGGCGTCCGGCTGATCAGCACGCATAAAGGTTATTCGTATCAATCGCGCACGCTCGGCCACCTGGCCAATCCGAAAGACGTAGAAAAAGCTGCGCTGCGCAATCCCGATTTCAATTTCGTCGTGTATCACTCGGCCATTAAACACGGCCCGAACGAACCGAACTGGTTGGAATCGAACAAATACGATCCGACCACGGGTGATTTTGAATGGCACTCCGTGTTGATGGACATCAAGAAGCGCAATCCGAAAATGAACAACGTGTATTGCGAAGTCGGCAGCTTCTTCAACATTCTGGCCGTCACCGATCCAAAGATTTGCGCGCATGGCATGGGCAAGAACATCAAACATTACGGCGCAGATCATGTTGTTTGGGGAACGGATTGTCTGTGGTGGGGATCGCCGCAATGGGCGATTGACGCCTTCAAACGATTCCAGATCCCGGACGATATGTGCGAGAAGTTCGGCTACAAGAAAATCACCAATGAAGACAAGGCGAAGATTTTGGGATTGAACGCCGCCAAGCTGTACAAGGTGGATGTCAAAGCTAAACGCAAAGCATTGCCGGCGGACGCGCTGGATAAGCTGAAGATCGCTTACCTGGAAAACGGCGGCCAACCGAGCAATGCCGCGGCGGGTTGGGTTCGCGCCGACGATTAAAAGTCAGTCAGGAGTTCACGTTTCATCGTGAACTCCTGATTTTTATTGTCCATCATTAAGCACCATAAGGAGAGATTTCGATGCGACGAGTAGTGTTTGTTGGAGTAGCCGTGTTGTTTGTGCAACTTCTGGCTGGTTCCACTCTGGCCCAGGCAAAACTGGAAGGCCGTTGGGTCGGCAAGGTCAAATCCATTCAAGGCGAACGCGACGCCAGTGCCACGATCAAAAAAGAAGGTGACAATTACACCGGCACAATTTCCGGTTTGCGCCCGGGGCAGGACATGGCGTTGAAAGACATCAAAGTTGACGGCGACAAGGTCACCGCCGTCGCAGAAATCGAAACGCCGATGGCGACCATTGTCGTCAATTACAAATTCACGCTGGCCGGAGACAACCTCAACGGACAGGGTTCGTTGGATTTCAGTGGCAACGCCATCAGCTTCGATGTCGAGTTGAAACGCGACACAGCGGGAGCGGCGGCTGCGCCTGCGGCCAGTTCCGCCCAGCAAGCTCCGGCTCCGCGCCAACAACGCGCAACTGTCGAACAGCCGCAGCAGAAACAATCCATTGATTATTTCGTCGGCAAATGGAGTTTCAAATTCATTGGGCGCGAAAGCGCACTCGCTCCGGCTCCGCGCGAAGGCGTTGTCGAATTCACCAAGCGAGCCGATGGCAAATCGGTTGACGGCGTGGTCACTGGCACAGCCGACGGCAAAGCGTACAAGGACACGTTGGCGTTGACTTTTGACGAAAACACCAAAATGCTGACCAGCGTTGAAAAGTTGGCCAGCGGCGCTCAGATCAATGGCACAGGCGATTGGACCAGCCCGATTTCGATTCGTTTTGCGCCGGTGACGGTCAAAGCGAAAGGCCAGACCGTGCAATTGCGCCGGACGATTTCCGTCATCGCTGCGCATTCGTTTTCCGTGACTGACGAATTGTCAGAAGACGGCGGCCCTTTTGTTCGACTTGGCAATGCCGTTTACACGAAGGTTCAATAGAGCTCGTTCAAAGTTCAGGCTTCAGCCTGTTTTCCGCCACTGGAGGTTTGAATGAAATACACAAGATTGACCGTTTTGATGTTGGCGCTTTCGGTCGGCATTGCTGGTATGGGAATCGCCAGTTACGCCAGCGGTGAAAAGTCGTCAACGTCTGCCGTGCCGACTTACACAAAAGACATTGCGCCGATCTTTTTCAAAAACTGCGCTGAATGCCATCGCCCGGGCGAAATCGCTCCGATGTCGCTGATGACGTACAAGGAAGTTCGTCCGTGGGCAAAAGCAATACGCGAACAGGTTGTCAGCCGCGAAATGCCGCCGTGGCACGCCGATCCGGCGCACGGGCAATGGGCGAACGACAAGCGAATGTCGCAAAAGGAAATTGATACCATCCTGGCCTGGATCGAAGGCGGCGTGAAAGAAGGCGACCCGAAGGATATGCCCCCCGCTCCCAAATTTGCCAAAGGTTGGCAGATCGGCGAACCGGATGTGACATTCCAAATGCCGGAAGAATTCACAGTTCCGGCAGAAGGAGCCGTGCCTTATCAATACTTCACGGTGCCAAGCAATTTCACCGAAGACAAATACGTCACGGCGATGGAAGCTCGCGCTGGAGATTTGTCCGTAGTGCATCACATTGTCGTATACGTTCGCGAGCCGAGCGGACAAGCGCCGAAACGGCAGGACATCGGAACCGGATTACTGGGAGCATTGTCACCGGGCAACACGCCGTTCATCGCTTCACCGGGAACGGCCAAGCTCATCAAGGCCGGTTCGCAGATTGTGTTCCAGATGCATTACACACCCAGCGGCAAGGAAACCAAAGATCGTTCGATCATAGGATTGAAATTTGCCAAAGGGCCTGTGGATCGTGTTATTACGACGACGGCGGCGTGGGATACTCGCTTTGTGATTCCTCCGCACGCCGAAAATCACCAGGTCCGCGCCACATACAATGTCGAAGAAGATATAGACATCATCAGTCTGATGCCGCACATGCATTTGCGCGGCAAGGATTACAAATACGTCGCACATTATCCCGATGGTCGTCAGCAAGTGCTGCTTTCCGTGCCGCGTTACGATTTCGGCTGGCAGGTTTATTACTATCCCGTCAAACCGATTCGCGTTCCAAAAGGCGCGAAGATCGAAGCCATCGCCCATTACGACAATTCGACCAAGAATCCAGTCAATCCTGATCCGAACAAGGCGGTTCGGTTTGGCGAACAGACTTGGGAAGAAATGATGAACGGATTCTTTGACTTCGTTCCGGCGAATCCGTCCAAATCCGCGGCTTCAGGCAGCAGCGGTTCGAAGTAGTAAACATCGAAAATACGGAACCAACGGAAATAACGGAATGAACGGAAGCGGATTTGATTGATTCGCTATTTGCGTCTGTTCCGTTATTTCTGTTTGTTACGTTTGTCCATCAACTGTTTTGAAAGGTGAAATTATGGCTCAAGGTATTTCGGTAAGGTTTGCCGCTCGACTGGTGTTGTTCGCGTTGGCTTTTTCGGTTGGTATGTTCAGCCTGGCGATTCGCAGCAATAGTCAGAATCAGGAGCCGCAGGCTGCCGCTGCTGCAACCACCGAAGCTCACTTTCATCACCTGCATCTGAACACGACCGATCCGAAAGCGGCGATTGATTTTTACACCAGTCGCTTTGATTGCGAAAAGGGGAAGTTCGCCGGGTTGATGGATGCCGTCTGGACGCAGAAATCGTGGATTCTGTTTACCAAGGTTGCGACTCCGCCGCCGTCTGATCTGACGTCTTCGATCTGGCATTTCGGCTGGGGCGCGGAAAAGATGAAGGATGAATATGAGCGGCAGTTGAAACTGGGAACGAAGTTTTTTACGCCGCTGACTGACATCAGTGACATCGGTGGTAACACGGGCGCGAAAGACTTGTTTTATTACGCTTATGTCGAAGGTCCAGACAAGGCTTTGATCGAATTGAACACCGCCAATCATCACCGCTTTGGCCATTTACATCTGTTCAGCGAAGACCCCGTTGCTGCCGCGGAATGGTACGTCAAACATTTGGGCGCTCGCGGACGAATTCCGACTTCGCGGACTCCGAGAATGTACAAGGGCTATCAAATTGGTCCTTCGGCATCGTTGATGCTGGACAACGTCAACATCATCATCTTTCCGGCGGAGTATTTGAAAAAAGATTACCCGGATCGTTGGAAAGACAAGGTTGTGCTGGAATCCACCAAAGGCCGCGTCGTTGATCACATCGGCATCAGTTTTGACAACGTGACCGAAGCGATGGAGAAATTGCGAAAAGACGGCGTCAAGGTCACCGACGAAATCCGCTCGCTGGCCAATGGCAAAATCAAATTCGGCTTTATCGAAGGACCTGACAAAATCCGCATCGAGGTGATCGAAGGGCACGCGAAGAAGGAATAGCCCGTTTTCACCAATCAGTCCCTGATTGAATCGTTTCAACGTTTGGTGTGCGCATGAATACTACAGAAACTGTTCGCGTTCTTTCTGTTGTGAAAACGCTCGTGGTGTTGATTGCCGCGAGCGTTTTCGTTTGGTTTTTCGGGATGAACCATTCGGCGGCACAAGACAAAGCCCAGGAAAAAACAGTCGCTCAAACGCCACAGACTCAACCGAAAAAGCTCGATCCGGCGGCTTGGGGCGGCAATCACGTTGGCAAAACGATTCCGGAATTTGCCCATGGCGATGAATGTCTTTTCTGCCATCGCAACACGATTGGCGCAACCTGGCAGGACAATGCTCACGGAGTCGCGCTTCGCCATCGTGAAGACGCCTCAGAATTGAGGGCATTGCAAAACAGCCATCCGAAGCTCAGAGAGTTGGGCGAAGAGATCGAATACTTTCTTGGAAGTCGTAACCGAGTACGGTTTTTGAAGAAAGACGGTTATGGCAAGTTTGCGATCTTGGACACACAGGCAGTGTTGAATGCACAGAAAAAAGCCGAGCGCTGGGAAGCAGTGGACGCTCCTAAATGGGACAAGGAAAAATTCGCCGATCGTTGTGCCGGTTGCCACAGCACAGCCGTTGATTCCGCAACCAAAACCTTTACAGCTTTCGGTTTGGACTGTTACACCTGTCACGGCAACGTAGATTCAAATCACAGCAATGACATTTCGCTGGTGTTGCTGTCGAAGAAGCAACGAAGCGACGTAAAGGTCGTCACTTCGATTTGCGCTCAATGCCATTTGCGCGAAAGCAAATCAAAATCATCCGGCCTGCCTTACGCCAACAACTTTGTGGCGGGCGACAATCTGTTTCAGGATTTGGTGGTGGATTGGGCTAAAGCCGATGAAGGCAGTCTGAATCCTGGCGACCGGCACGTGTGGCGAAATGTGCGAGATGTCGTCGTCAATGGAGATGAATCAATCACCTGTCTGAGTTGTCATCAAGTGCATGCGGGTGGAACTGCCAATCCTACACTTCGGCATCGCCGAATCTTGCGCGCGCCAATTTGTGGCGAATGCCACGCGGCTGACAGCTTCAAAACGCCAGTGAAATACACGGTTCGCAGTTCGTTGTGTGAATACTGATTGACGAGGTCTGAGCGATCCACTCAGACTTTGACCAGCAAATCACGCACTCGATTGCGATAGTTGATGCACTCTTCCAACACCTGCCTGTATTCCGTCACATCAACATCACGTTCACAACAAAGCAGCATCAATTCGCCATCGTCGCGGAAATTTCCATCCCATTCGATGACTTGTTCGTCTGTCCAATCGGGCGAATACTGTCGCATCTTATCGTCATCCATTCGGTCGAAATAAGCGCGCAGATTTACGCTGGTTTCATCCATTGGAGTTTCAGACGGTTCTTGCTCAAAATTCCAGATCGGTTGTTCCATAGCTCTTTATAAAAGTTGTTAATTGAATTTTATCTTAACTGCAATTAATTGCAGGGTTTACGGAACCTTTGCCAGCGAGATTCGTTAATGGAGGCACGGGTGAACCTCCTGATAATGGCGGTCATAGAGAGTCTGGGGTGGGTTCTCAACTATGGCCGCCATCTTTTTTTGCCTACTATACGCCCTTCGAATTTTCCCCATCATTTTGAACAGTATTTGGATTGCCAGGAGGCAGCAGATAATTGTCCAAGTTCAGCCTGATTGAACCTCCAGCGTCACTGTAAATATCATCGAAGCCAAGCTTGCTGCGTCGGTAGCGAGTCCAATAGAAGAAAATCCAACCAGAGATAAATCCCAGAATGATTGCTACAAATAACATGACGCCGACCCAATAAAATGTTCTGAGAATCATTTGGGCGGTTTGAGACGCTTCTTCGATGGCGAATGGGTCAGGCGGACGAAACGCCAGAGGAATATGGCTCAGTTTTTTGCCTTCCCAATAAACACCGGGAGTGTATTTGATCTGAGAAATAATTTTCTCGGCAGTGGCCAGGTCTTGGACGCTGGTTGTTAAAACGACGTAATTACCAATCCTTTTCAGCAGCCTGTTGGTTTTTGTCTCTTCGGGTAAATTGCCAAAGTAGTTTTGAAATTGCGAATATCCGTCCGAAGCAAGTTGGGGGGTATGGTATTCGACAATGACAAGTCCGAAATCGGAATTTCCATTGCGATATTTAGCGAAAGCGATTTCAGTTCCGCCAGAAAAGTTCACTACATCCTTGAGGTCGGAAAATCCATCTAGTCTGGCCAGAGCAGCAGGACCAACCAGATAAATTTCGGAATCCGGGAGTTTGTTTTCACTGGGCAAATGAGAAGGCAATGGAGGCAATTCGTCGAGAGTTGACGTCAGATGATTCTTCATTGCCTGAACCAAATCTTGCGGAACCGAATCAGTTTTTTCAGACGCCAGGCTGACAAGATAGCGGCCAGAAAAAAATTCTCGGCGATTTTCGGGCAATTGACCGCGGTTGAAAGTGAACAATCCGTAGGCGCCGGAAGGAAACTGCATTTGGAATACTTCAACGGCAAAGGTGTCTTTGCCGTCTGAGTAATGTCTGGACGCCAAACCTTCCAGCCAAAATTCCTGATAAACGTCACCATCAGGCAACACTGCGCATTGGTCAGCCGATAATCGTCGAATCGCGCCGATTGACTGCCACTTTTCTCCAAGCTTGTCGGGCAAGGCAAATTTGATGGTAGTCGTCGGAACCGCTGTTTGTCCGAATCCAGTTGAAGGCAGAACCAGCAACAGAAACAACACCAAAAGACGAAACTGGATTGATGAAATGTTCAGATGAAACGAAAGATTGAGTTTAGGCAATGCAACCCTCCTGAAAACGCTCTTGCCGATGGGTCGCCGCGGTTAAGTTTTGATGACGAGATAGCGGCTTAATTCCAATACTGCAATTCATTGAGAATTAAATCAGCATATTTACGCGGGTCACTGATGCTCCGCATCGGCATTGTACCTTCAATGGTTGCGCTGTCAATTTCGATGTCTCCGATGCCGAGCACACGTTCTTTCAACGTTTGATTGACGCTGACATCCTGGATGTGACGAAGCGGAATGTTACGCGAGCTTTTGGAAAACACGCCGTTTGCGAATTCAACTTTGACGGTGGTCAATGTGTAAACCGTGTGGTTGCGTTGAATGTGGTGGTAAATGGGACGGATAAGCAAAACGCCAACCACTATTGCCGCTGCCAGATAAGATTTGAAGTAATACGCAATACCGGCTGTTGCCAGCGTGGACAGAAGAACGGCATAGAAGTATTTCATGCCTACATCATAAAAAGCCGGATTGATGGAAAAGATGACCTCTTCGTCGTCTGATGAATTTTCGTCTTCTTCGTACTCGTCATCCAGGATGTCGAACTCGTCGTCTTCTTCGACAAAGGCTTCGTCTTCGTAGTATTCATCCTGAAAGTTGATTCTGCGACGCGCCGGTCGGGAAACAGGCGGCGGAATTCCGCGCGATTGGCGCGGGGCTGCGCTTACAGGCAGTTGATTGCCACAATGATTGCAGAACTGGCTTCCGACGGGCACATTTTTCCCGCAATAATTGCAAAACATGCTCTTCACTCCGGCTGATGCTAAAGTCGCCTCAGAAATTTTCCCACAACCTGATTGAACTCCGCTGCTGATTCGATGTTGGCCAAATGCCCGGCTTTTGGAATCACCGCCAATCGCGATCCGCGAATTGCAGCCTTCAGCTTTTCAGCTTCGCTTGGCGGAGTCAGCGTATCTTCTTCGCCTACAACCACCAATGTCGGGCAATCCAGTTTCGCCAGCAACTCCGTCGAATCATCACGTCCGGCCATGCCTATCAACGCTCTGGCAATGCCTTCGGGATTTGCAGCTTCGATCATCTGTCGCACCCGTTCGGTTATGTGTGGTTGAGTTTTCAACGTCGTTTCGCCCAGCAATTTGGGAATCATCAATTCGACAATTGCCGAAGCCCCACGGCTGCGCGCCAATTCCGCGGTTTCAAATCGCGCGCGCTTCCCTTCTTCAGTGTCGGTCGTGGCGCGCGTATCACACAGAATCAAGGCGTTCACGCGCGCAGGATACTTTCGGCAAAATGCAAACGCAGCATAGCCGCCCATCGAAAGCCCGCAAATCGCCGCTGCGCCAATGCCAAGCTGATCCAGCAATCCTGCCAGGTCGTCGGCGAAATTCGACATGGACGAATCAGAAGTCCCCAGAGTGCTATTGCCGAAACCGCACCAATCCAACGTAATGACGCGATGAGTTTGGGAAAATTCCGCCACTTGTTCATCCCACATGGATTGATTCAGCGGAAAGGCATGCAGAAACACTACAGGCTGACCTTGACCTACGTCTCTGTACGCCAGCTCTGCATCATGAATTTTGATCCGGTTCATTGCCCGATCACCTCCGATAAAACTCTACCGCGAGCCGTTTTCATCTCCAAACCGAGCAAGCGGGCAATGGTGGGCGCCACATCTATCAATCGTGCGTATTCGATTTTTTGCCCAACTTTGATGGCCTTTCCACTGAGAAAGAGCGCACCGCGCATTTCGGCTCTTGACGGCAGGTATCCATAAGCCGCTCGATCCGCTGCTTTGCCGATGGTCGAACCGCTTGCCCGGTCAGACAGTTGAAACAATGGGGCAGCGTCTAAAAACAAGACTGCGCGCGGGTCAGCGCCTAAACGAGCCGCTTCGCGCCGCACAGAAATTCGCCACAATGGATTGTCAGAATCTTCTTCCAGCGTTCGGAACAGTTGTTCCACTTCCTGCGCGGCAATCTGGTCTTGCGGATTTTTCAGAAAGATTGCTGCCGAACCTCCAAACGATTGCGCCACGGCCCGCCACGTTTTCACAGTTCCCTGTCCGTCGGTGGTCAAAAAACCTTTTTTTGCCAGCAACACATTGGGACGAAACTCACGCTCCACCTTGCTGGCTCCGTGATCGGAAACAATCAGGAATGTCGTCTGTTCTTTCAGCTTGGCGTTTTCTATCGCCTGGACGATTTTGCCAATCAAGCCATCTATAGTTTCCAATGCGATGATCGCTTCTTTGGAAAGCAATCCGTAACGCCGTTGCGCTGCGTCGTATGAAGTGAAATTGACTGCCAGCAAATTAACCAATGGATTACGGTGATGTTTGGCAATCAGCTCAATCGCAGCTTCGGCTTTAGCTGTGTCGGAATTCTGCTCGGCTTCGGGCAGGTTGAATTTGATCGTTGCGTCCGTTGTCATCGGAAAACCGATGGCCGCTGACGTCAGTTCGGCGCGATTAGCGGCTTCCCAAACGGTATCGGCTTTGATGGTTTTGGCGGAGCGAACCGTTGATGTCGCCGAAACACCCGTTTGTTCGTCGAACGGAACATCCGAAGTGATGCCGTGATCCGCCGGCAACACGCCCGTCACCAGGCTGATGTGCGCGGGAATCCGTTGCGATGGATACACGCTTTCAACACCGACAGCGTGTGAACCATTGGCGCGCAGCGATTGCAGGTTGGGAATTTTCAGCCGAAAAGAATCAGGGTCGTTGGCGTGATCGGCGCGCAATCCGCTGATGGTCATCAGCATTACGTGCGAAGTCAGTTTGGGGAGTTTGGGTTTTTCTGGCGTTGGCGAAGGAGTCGGTTTCGGTTGCTGAGCCTGCGGCGACGCGACGAAAAGCGAAATCAGCAACACCAAAACCGATGCAACTGGCAGGAAATTTCGGATTCGCATTACTTCCCTTGTGCTTCGCGTATGGCGGCAATCATTTCGCGCACTGCGCGATCCAACCCAACCAGCGCCGCGCGAGCGATGATGTTGTGACCGATGTTGAATTCTTCGATGTCGGCAATGCGGGCAATCGGGGCAACGTTGCGATAGGTCAATCCGTGACCGGCAGCGACTTTCAATCCTTCGCGCACGGCAACTCTGGTTGCGGCTTTGATTCGCGCGGCTTCTTTTTCAATCGCTTCGATTCGGCGAACGGTTTTGTCTCCGGGCTGTTCGTTCAAATGCGCGTATTGCGCCGTGCAAATTTCCACCTGAAACACGCCCAGCTTGGCGGACGCTTTGATTTGTTCAATGTCCGGGTCAATGAACAGGCTGACGAAAATGCCGTGATCGTTCAGTTTGGCGATGGTTTGTTTGATCGTTTTTTTGTGAGCGACGACATCCAACCCGCCTTCGGTTGTAATTTCCTGCGGCGTTTCGGGAACCAGCGTCACCACGTCCGGTTTAACGCGCGCGGCGATTTCGACCATTTCATCCGTGGCAGCCATTTCCACGTTCAGGTGCGTGATGACGGCTTGTTTCAGCGCGATCAAATCGTAATCCTGAATGTGTCGCCGGTCGCTGCGCAGATGCGTGGTGATGCCGTCGGCTCCGGCCAGTTCGCAAATCACTGCCGCCGAAACCGGATTGGGTTCGTTGGTGCGCCGCGCTTGGCGAATGGTGGCGATGTGATCAATGTTGACGTTCAGTCTGCTCATCGTTTTGTTTCAGCAATATCAGATTTCAGGTTGGTTATCTTGGCTGTTGAGGCGTATTTGCCCGTCAGGTCATTCCAGCGAATCGTGGAAACTTCCAACAACACTTTGATCGGCGATGCGATGGGATTGACCTTCGAACCTTCAACGTGATTCCAGCGAACGGGAGTTTCCAACAACCGCCAGCCTTGTTTTTTGGCAATGAACAGGATTTCGGGATCGAAACCAAACCCATCAATTTGTTGCAACGGAAACACCGTCTGTGCGGCTTCGCGGCGAAACGCTTTGAACCCGCATTGCGTGTCTTTGAAATTCAACCCGGTCAGCGTGAATTGAATCAGGTTGCCAACCTTGCCAATGGTTTCGCGCGCAACGGATTGATGCGTCCCGATCAAGCTGCGGTCAAGCGCGCGCGACCCGAACACCACGTCGTAGCGATTTTCGGTAATCGGAGTAATGACTTTAACGATTTCACTGGTCGGCGTAGCCAGATCGGCGTCGTAAAACAAAGCGATGTCACCCGCAGCTTGCAACATGCCATTTCTGACCGCGTAACCTTTTCCGCGATTGCCGGGATTTTCAATCAACCGCAATCGCCCGGAACTTTGTTCGGCGAATCGCAGCACTGTTTCGTCAGTCCGGTCGCGCGAACCGTCATTGACCACCAACACTTCGCTGTCATAACTCTGCGCGTCCAGATATTCGAACGTGCCTTCAAGCGTGCGTCCGATACGGTCTTCTTCGTTGTAAGCCGGAATGACGATGGATAAAAAAGGCATCTGCGTTTGTCCTCTCAGTGAGCCGGCAATATAGCACGGCAAAACTGAGTGCGAAATTGTCCGAGTCGTCAGGGCAAAGCCATTTGCCAATCAATCCAATGAAGCATCTTTTTTCTCTTGTTGTTGGCAGGTGTTTTATCTTTGGCGTTTCACAACAATGAAATTAAGTCCGGCATATTCCTACGCAACATTATTTTCGATCTTCAGCAAAGAAAGTTCTTGACGCCCCCCCCCCTGCAAGAGGTGTACCTTCCGCGCGTCTCAACATCCAACAAGCTCATTCAATTCCAAATCCGATTGATTGTTCGTTGCCGCTAAAGCTGGAAAGCTTG